>Ga0233425_10000316_pt1 | contig 126464 bp, 122 predicted proteins | sample Watercolumn_Towu_2_FD_181712 | JGI IMG/M metagenome (GOLD analysis project Ga0233425, IMG submission 181712) | Freshwater microbial communities from Lake Towuti, South Sulawesi, Indonesia - Watercolumn_Towuti2014_140_MG | ecosystem: Environmental > Aquatic > Freshwater > Lake | place...
TCCGAGCTGATGTTACAATAGTAATATCCATCCCTCTCACCCGATCAACCTTTTCATAATCAACTTCTGGAAAAATCAATTGCTCTTTGATCCCCAAACTGTAATTACCACGACCATCAAATGATTTTGGGTTGATCCCTTTAAAATCACGAATCTTAGGCAAACAGATATTAATCAATTTATTTAAAAAGTCATACATCCTTTTGCCGCGCAAGGTAACTTTTAAACCAATTTCCAAACCAGTCCTGATTTTAAAAACAGCGATTGATTTTTTTGCTGTTCTGACTAACGGTTTCTGGCCGGTAATCAACTCCAGTTCTTTGGCGGAAATTTCAATCGCTTTCTGGTTTTCGCGCGCTTCGCCAACACCACGATTAATAACAATTTTAACCAGCTGGGGAACCTCCATCGGGTTTTTATACTCCCCACTCTTTAATAAAGCCGGAACAATTTCTTTGACAAATTTCTCTTTTAAACTTTTCATCCTTATTTCACCTTATCAATAATTTCTCCACACCTGACACAGGCGCGAACTTTTTTATTTTCAATTTCACTGCTCTTGACCCGACTAGGTTCACTGCAGCGAGGACACACCAACATCACTTTGGCAATCGGAATCTGAACTGCTTTCTCAATAATTCCACCCTGAAAGTTCCGATTAGCACGCAGATGCCGCTTTACCACATTAACCCGTTCAACAATTAAAGAGGCATCTTTAGGAAAAACTTCCAGGACTTTCCCTTTTTTGCCGCTATCTTTCCCAGCCAGCACAATCACCGTATCACCCTTTTTAATTTTAATCTTTGACTTACTCATTACACTACCTCTGGCGCCAGAGAAATTATCTTCATAAAATCCCGGTCACGTAATTCCCGGGCAACTGGGCCAAAAACTCTAGTCCCGCGCGGGTTCTTTTCTTTGGTTATAATTACGATTGCATTATCATCAAAGCGAACATAGGAACCGTCTGGGCGATGGAACGGCTTACGTAGCCGAACAAGCACCCCATAAACAATTTCGCTCTTTTTGACCGTCATATTCGGTACCGCTTCTTTAACAACCCCAACGATAATGTCACCCAAACCAGCATACTTACGGTTTGAGCCTCCCATCACGCGGATACAACTGACTTTGCGGGCGCCAGTATTATCGGCCACGTCTAAAATACTTCGCTGCTGTATCAAGCTACTTCCTCCGTTTCCTTGCGTTCCGGTTTCTTTGGCAATTTATGGCCACGAACTTTGCCCTTGCCCAAAATCTTTACCAGCCGCCAATGTTTATCTCTTGATAACCGGCGGGTTTCCATAATTTCAACCTGATCGCCCACTTTGCATTCATTATTTTCGTCATGAATCTTAAATTTGTTAGTTACTCGAATAATTTTCTGAAATAGAGGGTGGCGGAATTTCCGCTCGATTTCAACCACCGCGGTCTTATTCATTTTATCGCTAACGACGACCCCGGTTCTGACTTTTCTGTTACCTCGTGCCAAGTTATTTTTCCCCCTTCTGTTGGATAATTGTTAGGATGCGGGCAATCTCCCGCCGTAATACCCGCAACTTCAGCGGATTTTTTAGCTGCTGATTAACCTGAGAGAATCTGGCTAACATCAGTTCCCGGCGCAAATCCTGCTCTTTCTTTTTTAATTCGGCCACTGTCAACTCTCTTAATTCTGCTGGCTTCATATTTTCTCCATAAACCGCGTCTTGAGCGGTAATTTATGACTGGCCAATAACATAGCATGTTTGGCATCTTCTAGCGTTGTCCCGCCGATTTCAAAAATCACGTGCCCGGCTTTTACTGGGGTAACAAACTTGGCCGGCGCCCCTTTGCCACCACCCATTCTGGTCTCGGCCGCTCGGGCAGTCATAATTTTATCAGCGAGAGCGCGAACCCAAACTTTTCCTCCTCGTTTTAGATAATGGGTCAAGGCTTTTCTGGCTGACTCAATCTGATTAGTGGTTAAATGACCACATTCTAAAACCTGCAATCCATATTCACCAAAGTTAACAGTCGCACCGGCACTCGCTTTGCCGCGGACTCGGCCCCGTTGATTCTTTCTAAATTTTGTTTTAGCTGGGAATAATACCATTACGCTTCAATCTTCTCCTTTTCCAAAGCTTCGGTTACTTCCTGGCGAGCTACTACTTCTTGTTTAATAGTGGCTTCACCTTTTTTATCTTGTAAAACTTCACCTTTAAAAATCCAAACTTTAACGCCGATTTTTCCGTAGAGAGTCATCGCTTCGGCAAAACCGTAATCGATCTTAGCGCGCAAAGTCTGCAGTGGAACACGCCCGACGCGATACCATTCTTTGCGGGCAATTTCTGCGCCGCCTAATCGACCAGCACAGCGAACTTTTACTCCCCGACCCCCAGCTCTGAGCGCTTTGGAAACCGCCTGTTTCATTGCCCGGCGATAAGAGACCCGTTTCTCAAGCTGAGCCGCAATAAACTCGGCAACCAACACAGCACAAGCTTCCGGTTTAGCTTCTTCATGGACATTTAGCTGGATTTGTTTGCCGGTCAACTTCATTAATTTTTCTCTGATCGCAGAAACTTCTTTGCCCCCTTTGCCGATGATCAAACCGGGGCGGGCAGTATGAATATCAATTTCGATCTGGTTGGCTTTACGACCAATAAAAATCCGCGAAATCCCTGCTTTAAACAAGTTGTTCTTTAAATATTTACGCAGTTTAACATCTTCTGCTAGAAAACTCTGATATTCCTGATCACTGGCGAACCAAAAACTTTCCCAGTTTTCAATTACGCCGATGCGCAATCCCTTGGGATTAATCTTCTGCCCCATTAAGCTTCCTCCTTAGTAACTTCCGGTTGATTAACAAAAATTGTTAAATGACTGGTCCGTTTATTAATCGGAAATCCACGCCCGCGGGCCCGGGGCTGGAACCGTTTCATCACAATCGCCTTATTAGTATAGGCTTCGGTCACCACCAATTGTGCTTCATCCATCTTATAATTGTTTTTGGCATTAGCCACCGCCGATTTAATCGTCTTTGCAATAATCTTGGCCCCTTTTTGTGGCATAAATTTTAATAAGGTTAAGGCCTCAAGTGCCAGTTTACCGCGCACGACCTCTAAGACGCGCGCTAACTTACGCGGGCCAAGCCGAATCCATTTAGCTTCTGCTTTTACTTTTGTCATGTTAGTGATGTTGATTTATCCGTCGGTGCGCTATGACCGCGGAACAGTCTGGTGTGGGCAAATTCCCCCAATTTATGACCAACCATGTTGTCAGTTACATAAACCGGAATATGTTTTTTGCCGTTGTGCACGGCAAAAGTCAACCCAATCATTTCCGGAATTATGGTGCAGGCCCGAGCCCAGGTTTTGATCACTTTTTTATCACCTGACATTTGCGCCTTCTGAACTTTTTTCAGTAATTTTTCGTCAACATATGGACCTTTACTTAACGATCGTCCCATTAATTATTTCCTCCGCTGTAAAATAAATCGACTGCTTCTTTTCCGTGGGTGGCGGGTCTTTTTGCCCAAGGTTGGTTTACCCCAAGGAGAAACAGGATGTTTCCGTCCAACCGGCGCTTTCCCTTCACCACCACCATGCGGATGATCACAAGGATTCATGACCACACCACGAACTTTTGGTCGCCAGCCACGATGTCGCTTCTTGCCTGCTTTACCCAGCCGGACATTTTTGGCATCAAGATTCCCAACCTGACCAACCGTAGCTCGGCAATTTAAATGCACCATCCGTTGTTCACCAGAAGGAAGTTTAATAATCCCGTAACCGCTCTCTTTGGCCACCAACATCACACCAGCACCGGCTGCACGTGCTAATCGCCCACCCTGCCCCGGTTCAATTTCAATATTATGGACAACAGTCCCAATCGGGATTGTTTTGAGTGGCAAAGCATTGCCTGGTTTAATTTCCGCAGTTTCACCACTATCAATCTGGTCACCGACAGCTAAACCAAGTGGGGCCAAAATGTAGCGCTTTTCTCCGTCGGTATACTGAAGTAAAGCAATCCGACAGTTTCGGTTGGGATCATATTCTATCCCTAAAACTTTTGCGCTCATATCTTTGTCCCGTTTAAAATCGATCAGCCGGTACATCCGCCGCGCCCCACCACCACGATGTCGGGCTGTAACTCGTCCCAGCCAATCACGGCCGCCGGTCTTGCGTAGTCTAGCCAGCAGTGATCGTTCGGGCCGGTTTTTGGTAATATCAGAATAGTCATCAGCGATCTGAAAACGCTGTCCAGCCGTAACTGGATTTTTTTGCACTAATGCCATTAGACTTCCAGCTCCTCTATCTTTTGCCCAGGAATTAACGAAACATAGGCCTTTTTCCACCGGCTGGTTCGGCCAAGTGAGCGGCCCACTGTTCGCTGTTTGCTCCGCACAAAACTGGTGTTAACGGCAGCGACTTTAACTTTAAACAGTTTCTCAATGGCTGCCGCAATACTAATCTTGGTTGCGTCAAGATGGACTTTAAAAACGTAACGTGATTCGGCTCGCCCACCGAGGGCTTTTTCTGTCATGACTGGAGAAATAATAATTTGTTCTGGTTTCATCAGCTTAAAGACTCCTTTAAATTTTCGGCCGCTTTTTTCTCAATTACCAGCTCAGTCGCTTTAAGTAAACCATAAACATTGATCGCTTTATAATCGATCATTTCTATATTGGCTAAATTGCGCGCCGCTTTGACAAACGCTTCATTTGGCTCGGCGGTAATGACTAAGGTTTTGCCAGTCACTGCTAAAGTTTTAAAAAAATTAGCTGCTGCTTTTGTTTTAGCTTCTGATAGATTTAACGCTTCGACTATTTTAATCTTGCCTGCTTTGGCCTTGTCTGATAAAACGACTTTGAGGGCTAATTTTTTTACTTTGCGCGGGATTGTGTAACTATAATCACGCGGTTTGGGACCAAAGTTTATACCACCCTTACGCCAAAGTGGCGAACGATTACTGCCAGCGCGAGCCCGACCTGTCCCCTTTTGTTTCCACGGCTTTTTACCACCGCCCGAAACTTCGGAGCGGGTCAGAGAGCTGTGGGTTCCTCGGCGTTGCGACGCCTGGTACCAAACAAGAACCGAATGCACAACCTGTTCGTTCATCTGCTGTTCAAATATATCCTTGGCGACTGTTACCTCGCCAGCGGCTTGTCCTGATTGATCAAATAAAGGTAATTTCATTTTACTTCTTCGCCTTTGCTTCTTTCTTATCGACTTTTTCTTCTTTTACTTGGCGGACAACAATTTTGGCTACTCCAGTTTTAGTTAACCTTACTAAATTGCCTGGTTTACCAGGAACGGCACCAGCGACTAAAATCAGATTCTTTTCCGGGTCAACACTTACTACCCGTAAATTTGGCTGAGTTACCATCTCTCTCCCCATATGTCCGGGCATTTTCCGCCCTTTAATAACCCGACCGGGAGTTGTCCCAGCGCCAGATGAACCGGGAATCCGGTGCGATTTTGACCCATGGGTCATCGGCCCACGATGGTGATGATGTCGCTTAATTGTTCCCTGAAAGCCTTTACCAATTGAAACACCAGAAACCGAGACTAAATCTTTGGGCTGAAAGATATCAGCCTTGATAACCTGGCCAACTGAAAATTCTTCCGGTTTGTCAACAACAATTTCGCGCAAATATTTAGCTTTATTCTCTTTTAAATGTCCCTTTAACGGTTTAGAAATTTTCTTTTTCTCTCCAAACCCGACCTGAATCGCATTGTAGCCATCTTTTTCTTTTGTCTTGATTTGGGTCACCGTGCAGGGACCAGCAGTTAGCACGGTCACGCCCACAACGTTCCCTTGCTCATCAAAGACCTGGGTCATCCCAATTTTTTCGCCAAATAAAGTTGCCATTTTCTTATCCCATTTTAATCTCGATATCAACACCCGACGGCAAATCAAGCTGCATTAAAGCGTCAACCGTCTGTGGTGGTGGATCAAGAATATCAATCAATCTCTTATGTGTTCGCATTTCAAAATGCTCCCGCGATTTTTTGTCAACGTGCGGTGAGCGCAGGACACAATAAATTTGTTTATCGGTTGGCAGTGGAACGGGACCGGAAACATACGCCCCGGCCCGTTTCGCCGTATCAACAATCTTGGCGGCGGACTGATCAAGGACGCGATGATCGTAACTTTTTAACCTGATCCTGATTCTCTGCTTTGCCACTGCTTATTTCCCCTTTTCCGCTGTCGCTTCAGTTCCCTTGGCTTTGGCGACAATTTCATCGGCTAAATTCTTCGGCACTTCGACATATTCGCAAAACTCCATTGTATAGGTCCCGCGCCCCTGGGTCAAGGAGCGAACAGCGGTTGAATAACCGAACATATTAGCCAGCGGTACTTTCGATTTAATCGTCTGGATCCCGCTCTGCGCTTCCATTCCTTCAATCCGGCCACGGCGACTGTTTAAGTCACCAATTACATCACCCATGTACTGTTCGGGAACAACCACTTCAACTTTCATTAATGGTTCTAGCAACACTGGTTTGCTTTTCATAAAACCATCTTTAAAGGCCATCGAACCGGCAATTTTAAAAGCAATTTCTGAAGAGTCAACATCGTGATAAGAACCATCAAATAATGTCACGCGCACATCGATCGCTGGATAACCGGCAAGTGGACCAGTGTTAAGCGCTTCCTTAACACCATTTTCTACCGCAGGAATATATTCCCGCGGAATTGCACCACCAACAATTTTATTGACAAATTCAAAACCTTTACCGGCTTCCAGTGGTTCCAGTTTTAAATAAACGTGACCATATTGGCCGCGGCCGCCGGTTTGTCTGATAAATTTTCCTTCGACTTCGGCTGAACTGCGAATTGTTTCTTTGTAGGAAACCTGCGGTTTACCAACATTCGCTTCAACTTTAAATTCGCGCAGCATCCGGTCAACAATAATTTCCAGGTGGAGCTCACCCATGCCGGAAATAATAGTCTGGCCGGTTTCGGGATCACTTTTAACTTTAAAAGTTGGGTCTTCTTCTGCCAGTTTACCCATCGCAATCCCCATTTTTTCCTGGTCAGCTTTTGTTTTTGGTTCAATCGCGACAAAGATCACCGGTTCCGGGAATTGAATTGATTCTAAGATAATTGGTTGGTCACCATCACAGAGCGTATCGCCAGTCGAGGTATATTTTAAACCGACAGCGGCCGCGATATCGCCAGCGCGGATCTCTTCAATATCCTCCCGCTTGTTAGCGTGCATCTGCAAAATTCGGCCAATCCGTTCTTTTTTATCTTTCACTGAATTGTGGACGTAAGAACCGGCCTGCAACACGCCAGAATAGACACGGAAGAAAGTTAAGCGACCGACAAACGGGTCAGACATAATTTTGAAAGCGAGTGCGGCAAATGGTTCGGCGTCAGCACATTTGCGGCTATCTTCCAAACCAGTTTTCGGATTTGTGCCAACCACCGATTTTTTATCAACCGGTGATGGGAGATAATCAATAATCGCGTCCAGTAAAGGTTGGACACCACGATTTTTAAATGAGGAACCACAAACAACTGGAATAATTTTTGCTTCAATCGTTGCTTTACGAATACCCGCCATCACTTCTTCCTTGGTAAGTTTGTGACCGGATAAGTATTTCTCTAATAACTTATCATCCGATTCAGCGGCCACTTCAACCAATTTTTCATGGTAAGCATTGGCTTGCTCAACCAATTCAGCCGGGATTGGTTCACGGGATAATTTCATCCCCAAATCATCCGCATAAGTAATGGCCTCCATTTCAACTAAATCAACCACTCCTTTAAATTTATCTTCCGCTCCAATTGGGATTTGTAAACAAACCGGGTTAGCCAGCAAACGATCTTTAATTTGAGAAACAACCCGAAAAAAATCCGCCCCAATCCGATCCATTTTATTAACAAAAGCAATTCGCGGGACCGAGTATCTGGTCGCCTGGCGCCAAACAGTTTCGGATTGCGGTTGGCAGCCACCAACTGCACAAAAGATCACAACTACCCCGTCAAGAACCCGCATTGAGCGTTCAACTTCAACGGTAAAATCAACGTGTCCAGGCGTATCAATAATATTAATCCGGTGATCACGCCAGAAAGTTGTCGTCGCGGCCGAAGTAATAGTAATACCACGCTCCCGCTCCTGCTCCATCCAGTCCATCGTCGTCGTCCCCTCATGGACCTCACCTAAACGATGAAGCCGACCGCTATAAAAGAGGACCCGCTCAGTAGTTGTAGTTTTCCCTGCATCGATGTGCGCGGCAAAACCCATATTTCGATATTTATCTAGTGAATACTCACGAGGCATGTTACTTTACCACCTGAAGTGCGCAAAAGCCTTGTTGGCCTCCGCTGTCTTGTGGAGATCCTCCTTCTTTTTCATGGCTCCGCCGGCGCCGTTATAGGCGTCGATCAGTTCCGTGGCTAATTTTTCACTCATCGACTTACCACTCTGTTCCCGGCAATAATCACGGATCCACTGCATTGCCTGTGCCTGGCCGCGGGCCTTGGGAATTTCTACTGGAACCTGATAGGTCGCCCCACCAACCCGGCGAGCTTTAATTTGTAATAACGGAGTAACGTTTTCTAGTGCTTTTTCAAAAACTTCTAAGGCTGGCTTTTCAAGTTTTTTCGCCGCCGTTTCTAATGCCGAATAAACCGCTTCTTCCGCTTTGGTCTTTTTGCCGCCTAACATAATTTTGTTAATAAACTTCTGGACTAATTCACTATCGTAGACAGCATCAGCAGAGATATCTCTTTTAGGGACTTTTCCGAATCTAGGCACCGGCAGCTCCTCCTTTTGCCTTTTGGAACTTTGCTCCATATTTAGAACGACCTTGTTTACGACCTTCAACTCCAGCAGTGTCAAATGAACCACGGACAATGTGATAGCGGCAGCCAGGAAGATCTTTTACCCGGCCACCCCGAACTAAAACGACTGAGTGTTCCTGTAAATTATGACCAACACCTGGAATATAAGCAGTTACTTCAATGCCTGTTGTTAAGCGGACACGGGCAACTTTACGTAGAGCTGAGTTGGGCTTTTTAGGTGTGGTGGTATAGACCCTGGTACAGACACCACGACGCAACGGGCACCCTTTTAAAGCTGGCGCTTTGCTCTTACCTTTTTTAAACCTTCTCCCCTTTGACCGAATTAACTGATTAATTGTTGGCATTTACTTTTCCTCCGCTTCCGCCGCGACTTGAAGCTGCCCCATTAATCCAACAGTTGGGACTAATTCAAGATAGCGGTAATCAACAAAACCCGTCCCGGCTGGGATCGGCTTGCCGATAATAACATTTTCCTTTAAGCCGTACATTTCATCGGTTTTGCCGTTGACCGCTGCGTCAGTTAACACTCTGGCTGTTTCCTGAAACGAAGCTGCCGAGATAAAACTTTCGGTTGTCAGTGACGCTTTGGTAATACCAAGCAAAACCTCGGTCGCGGTAATCTTGTCACCTTTTAATTTTTCATTTAATTGATCAAGGGTATTCTTTTCAATCAATTCACCAGGTAGCATAGTGGTTTCGCCGGTGTCAAGAATTCTAACTTTCTTCGTCATCTGGCGAACAATTACTTCAATATGCTTATCAGCAATCGTTACCCCTTGAGCTCGATAGATCTTTTGGATTTCAGCCACCAAGAAAGTCTGAACAGCCGCAACCCCTAAGATCCGTAAAACATCGTGCGGATTAACCACTCCTTCAGTTAACTGCATCCCGCGATTAACTTTATCGTTAGAAATTACCCGCAATCTCACCTCATAGGGAACTAAATATTCTTTAGCCTCACCCTTTGGGCCGATAATTTTAACAACGCGCAACCCTTCACTTTCTTTAACTTCAACGGTCCCTTCGATTTCGGCCAAAATCGCCGCATCGCGTGGGCGGCGTGCTTCAAATAATTCTTCAACTTTGGGCAAGCCTTGAATGATATCGCGGGTTTTGCTGGGGTCGCGCCGGATCGATTCAACCCGGGCAATTACGTCGTAGCTCTCAATATTTTGCCCGTCTTCAACAAAGACCCGGGAGCCAGCAATAACCAAATAATTTTCACCCGGAACAATCACAATTTCTTCTTTGCTCGCGGCTAAAACCAGGCCTGGTGCTTTGCAAACCACTCCAGCAGCAAGCTCATCACCAACCTTGACTTTATCACCAACTTTGACAAATAATTGCGCCCCTTTAGGGATTTCGTACTCTTTGCCCACCTTTGGATTGTAAACAAAAACTTCACCATCTTTTTTAGCAATTAATTCTTTGCGGCGGCTGCTGGCTTCTAAATCGAGATATTTAATTTTTCCGGCCGCGCTGGCAATCACATATTCATAAGTTGGGTCATATAAGGCCAGTGTTTCACCGGCGTCAACTTTTTGCCCATCTTTAACTAATAACATCGCGCCAACCGGGAGAGGATATTCTTCTTTTTTATCTTTTATTTTAATGTAAACCGTTGTACTTCTGGTCACCATATGTTGTCGCTCACCAAATTCATCATGAACAACTTTGATTTCGGTCCCGTCAGCAAAATGAATTGTCCCGCCATGTTTCGTTTTGACTGAGACCTTGGCTGCTTTATGTAGCGCCACCCCACCAATATGGAAGGTTCTCATGGTTAACTGCGTCCCTGGTTCACCGATCGACTGCGCGGCAATAATCCCAACCGCTTCGCCAATATTCACCAAGTTCATTGTCGAAAGATCAAGGCCGTAGCATTTGCGACAAAGTCCTTTCTTGGTTTTGCAGGCTAAAGGTGAGCGGACAAATAAGTGTTCAATCCCTGCTTCGTAAATTGCTTTAGCAGTCACAGCGTCAATCATCTCACCGGCTTTAGCAATGATTTTGCCGGATAACGGATCACTAACATTTTTAAGTGGAATCCGGTTAATTAAACGTTGGGAAAGCGGGATCAATTCTTCGTAACCTTCACGAATGGTGGTGAGCTCAACCCCTTCGTCGGTTCCGCAATCATCTTCGGTAATCATTACATCCTGCGCCACATCCACCAAACGTCGGGTCAAATACCCTGAGTCAGCGGTCCGGAGCGCTGTATCCACCAACCCTTTGCGGGCACCATAAGAAGAGATAAAGTACTCGGTCACATTTAACCCTTCTTTAAAGTTGGTTTTAATCGGAATATTGATGATGTTTCCCGACGGATCGGCCATTAAACCACGGATCCCGGACAACTGACGGACCTGTTGGACGTTACCGCGCGCGCCGGAGAAAGCCATCATATAGACAGAATTTAATTTATCAAATTCATCAAGCATATTCTGGGTTACATCTTCGGTAACCTGGCTCCAGATGTCGAGTGAGCGAATAAATTTTTCTTTTCCTGACAAACTCCCCGCTTGATAATGCCGTTCTAAATCGGCAACTTGTTTGGTTGCTTTGTCAACAATCTCTTTCTTCTTTTTCGGCACAACCAGATCTTCGATGGCGATTGAAACCCCGGCTAAAGTAGCATACTTGAAACCGAGTCGCTTGATTTCATCAGCGATTTCCGCAGTCACGGCACTTCCATATTTTAAATAACAAGTATTAATTAACGTTTCGAGCTCTTTCTTGTTTAAAACCTTATTAATAAAGGGGTACTCAACCTGGATTCCCCGGCGGCGCAAAACCCGATTTAAAGTGTAGTTAAACTTTATTCGGCCAACGGTTGTCTCCAGCATCTCGCCATTGTGGCGAACCTTAATAATGGCTTGCAAAGGAACTTCATCTAGGTCATTAGCAATCATCGCTTCCCAATCGTTGGCAAAAATTCTCTCTTTGCCGAGAAGGATCCGTTCATCAGCCACCGTCATGTAATATGTCCCTAAAACCATGTCTTGAGTTGGCGTAACTACCGGACGGCCGGAAGCTGGTGATAAAATATTATTTGAAGAAAGCATTAAAATCCGGGCCTCAACCTGAGCTTCAAATAATAATGGGACGTGGACAGCCATCTGGTCACCGTCAAAGTCTGCGTTAAAAGCCGAACAAACTAGTGGATGGATTTGGATTGCTTTCCCTTCTACTAAAACTGGTTCAAACGCCTGAATACCAAGTCGATGTAAAGTTGGCGCGCGGTTTAATAAAACTGGATGCCCTTTAATGACTTCTTCTAAAATATCCCAAACGATGACTTCCTGGGCATCAATCATCCTTTTGGCTGATTTAACATTTTGGGCAATCTGGCGGTCAACCAGCTTTCTGATGACAAATGGTTTGAACAATTCCAGTGCCATTGCCTTGGGTAAACCACATTGATGTAATTTAAGGTTTGGGCCGATAACAATAACCGAGCGGCCAGAGTAATCAGTCCGTTTACCAAGCAGATTCTGGCGGAAACGCCCCTGTTTCCCTTCGATAATATCAGTTAATGATTTAAGTGGTCGACCAGTTGTGCCAGTAACCGCTCGTTTGCGTCGGCCATTGTCGATCAAGACATCAACCGACTCCTGGAGCATCCGCTTTTCGTTGCGAATAATCATATCCGGAGCACCCATGTTGATCATCTTCTTTAACCGGTTGTTACGGTTAAGCACCCGACGATAAAGGTCATTTAAGTCTGACGTTGCGAAGCGGCCACCTTCCAACTGGACCATTGGCCGTAGGTCCGGTGGAATGACTGGCAGGTTATCAATAACCATCCAATCAGGACGATTGTTTGATTTTAAAAAAGCTTCTGCAACCCGTAACCGCTTAATAATTTTTAACCGTTTTTGGCCAGTCGCTGGTTTTAATTCGCGGCGGAGTTTGCTGACCATTTGTGATAAGTCAATGCGGGCCAGTAGTTCTTTGACTGCACGGGCGCCAGTTTCGGCTTTAAATTTATTGCCGTATTTTTCTAGCGCGTCCTGATATTCGGCCTCCCGTAAAATTTTGCCAACTTTTAATTTTTTAACGTCAGCGGCAACTTCGGTCACCACAAAAGCATCGTAATAAACAACTTCTTCTAAGGAACGGGTTGAGACATCTAGAAGTAAGCTCATGTAGCCAGGAACACCTCGGAGAAACCAGATATGGGCAACCGGTTCAACTAATTTAATATGCCCCATTCTCTCCCGGCGGACACGCGAAGTAGTTACTTCCACTCCGCAACGTTCACAGACAATTCCCCGATAACGGACCCGTCGATATTTACCGCAATGGCACTCCCAATCTTTGACCGGGCCAAAGATTTTCTCATCAAACAGACCACGACGTTCCGGCTTAAAAGTTCGGTAATTAATTGTTTCTGGTTTTTCAACCTCACCGTATGACCAAGCTAAGATCTTTTCCGGTGACGCCAACCCAACCCGTAAGAAGTTAAAATCTTTGTCCTCAACTTTTTTTACTAAAGGCAAAGTTATTCTCCTCCCTTATTGCGGGCTTTTTCCCGACCAAAGATTTGCGGCATTTTTTTGCCAGCCACTTTTTCTTGCTCATCAATATTTACTTCTTTGCTCTCTTTGTCTAAGGTTTTAAGGTCAAGACACAAACTGCGCAACTCTTTGACTAATACTTTAAACGACTCAGGAATACCGGGCCGCCCCATTGCCTTACCTTTAATAATCGCTTCATAAACACGGGAGCGACCAACAACATCATCCGATTTTACGGTCAACAATTCCTGCAATGTTTGGGCAGCGCCGTAGGCCTCTAGCGCCCAAACTTCCATTTCACCAAACCGCTGACCGCCAAACTGGGCTTTCCCGCCTAACGGCTGCTGAGTAATTAAGGAGTATGGACCAGTTGAGCGAGCATGCATTTTATCGTCAACTAAATGGATTAATTTCATCACATACATGTAACCGACAGCAATTTTGCGGCCAAAAGAGCGCCCGGTCCGGCCATCGCGTAGATCCACTTTTCCACTGTTATCTAGCCAGGGTAAATTACTTTTTTCTGCCGCTTTGGTTAATTCCTCTTCAATTAATTTAACCGAAGCATCGTCTTCAACTGATTCATCAAATGACGGCAGCTCATAGCTCTTATTCATCACGTAACCGGCATGACCTAATAAAAGCTCAAAGATTTGACCAATATTCATCCGAGAAGGCACTCCGAGCGGATTTAAAATAATATCAACCGGGGTCCCATCTGGCAGATACGGCATATCTTCTTCTGGCAAGATTCTGGCAATAACCCCTTTATTACCGTGACGTCCAGCCATCTTGTCACCAACTGAAACCTTACGCATTTGAGCCAGATAAACCCGGACTAATTCATGAACACCAGGTGGTAATTCGTCTCCGTTTTCTCTAGTAAAAACACGAACACCAATAACAATCCCACCCTCACCTGGAGGAACACGGAGTGAAGTATCACGCATATCTCTCGCTTTATCGCCAAAGATGGCCCGTAGTAATTTTTCTTCGGCTGGTAATTCGGTTTCACCTTTTGGCGTTACCTTACCAACCAAAATGTCACCTGGGCCCACTTCTGAACCAGGGACAACTACACCTCTCTCATCCAAACTGGCAAGTGCTTCTTCGCCGACATTGGGAATTTCTCGGGTGATCTCTTCCATCCCCAATTTAGTCGCGCGGACTTCAACTTCTAACCGTTCAATATGAATAGTGGTAAAGAGGTCTTTCTTAACTAATCGCTCGGATAAAATAATAGCGTCTTCGTAATTATAACCTTCCCACGGCATCATCGCCACCAGCACGTTACGGCCTAAGGCTAATTCTCCATTAGAGGTGGCGGAGCCATCGGCTAAAATATCATCTTTGGCAACTTTATCACCAACCTTAACAATTGGTCGCTGATGGATTAAAGTATCCTGGTTGCTGCGGCTAAAAGTTACCAGTTTGTACAAATCTTTTTTGTCATTAGAACGTTGGATGATAATTTCATCAGCAGTAACTTTGATCACTTTGCCCGGATTTTCTGCTCGGACTAAAGTGCGTGAATCACTGGCAACCTTATCTTCTAAACCAGTACCGACAATTGGCGCCTCAGGTTGCAGCAGCGGCACTGATTGTCGTTGCATATTTGCCCCCATTAAAGCGCGGTTGGCATCATCATGTTCTAAAAATGGGATCATTGCTGTAGTAATTCCAACCACTTGTTCCGGTGCTACTCCGATATATTCTACTTCCCGGCTCGGAGCGAAAACAAATTCACGGCGGTATCTAACCGCCACTTGTTCCTCAATAATTTTACTATTTTTGTCGACGCGGACATCAAAAGAAGCAATCTTATGTAAATCTTCGATGTCGGCGGTAATATACTCAATTCGATTGGTCACCACACCTTTATCAACTCTGCGATACGGTGTTTCAATAAAGCCAAAGCGATTAACCCTGGCGTGAGTAGCGAGAGAACCAATTAGGCCGGCGTTGGGACCTTCAGGCGTTTCGATCGGGCAGATCCGGCCGTAGTGAGAAGGATGGATATCCCGGACTTCAAAACTCGCCCGTTCACGGGTCAAACCACCAGGACCTAAGGCAGATAATCGACGCTTGTGAGTTAATTCTGCGAGTGGATTGGTTTGGTCCATGAACTGTGATAACTGACTGGAGCCAAAAAATTCTTTGATGACTGCTTGTAGCGGTCGAATATTAATCAATTGCCCAGGAGAAACGGCTTCGTCCCCTTTAACCATCATCTGCTCTTTAACTAACCGCTCAACCCGGCTAAAACCGACCCGAATCTGGCGCTGGAGAAGTTCTCCCACGGCCCTAACGCGGCGGTTCCCCAAATGATCAATATCATCAACTATCCCCTCACCTGAATTAATCTTGATCAGGTAAGCCACCATCGCCAAAATGTCTTGCTTGGTCAAAGTATATTTATCTTCATCAACTTTGATCCCCAGTTTTACATTCATCTTGTAGCGACCAACTCGACCCAAATCGTAGCGACGGGCATTAAAAAAGAGATTATTTAAATAAACCTGTGCTCCTTCCTGCGTCACTGGATCGCCAGGCCGCAGTTTTTTGTAGATCTCAATCAAGGCTTCCTCTTTAGGCAAAATCGGGCACTCTTTTAGTGATTTGCGGCGGAATTCTCCCTCTGACAATGCTTCTAAAATCTCTTTTTCCGTACAGCTAATTGCCGAGAGAAACATGGTGATTGGAATTTTTCTCGCTCGATTAATACGGGCAGAAATAGAGCCAGCGGCATCTGTTTCAATTTCCAACCAGGCACCCCGGTCAGGAATAACGGTGGCGTAATAGTAAGTTTTACCAGTCCTCTCTACTTTTTTAGATTCACGATAATAAACCCCAGGGGAACGGACTAATTGCGAAACGATGACCCGCTCAGCCCCATTAATAATAAAAGTCCCCCGCTCCGTCATCATCGGCAGATCACCGATAAAAACTTGTTGGGACTTGACCTCTTTGGATTGCTTATTGACTAAGCGAGTTTCAACTTTTAGTGGCACAGCATAAGTTGTCTCTCTGATCAAGCATTCCTGGGTTGCATATTTGGGTTTACCCAGGACATATTTACCGGTAAAAGAGAGTTCTAATTTCCCCTCGTAACCTTTGATGGGAGAAATCATCAATAGCTCTTCCGGTAAACCTTGTTCTAAAAACTGACGAAAAGAATCTTTCTGCAGTTCCAATAAATCCGGGGCTTCCGCAATCCGTTTATGTTTTGGACTAGTAACTCTGGTTCTTACTACCATTATTTTATCTCTACTTTGGCTCCTTCAGCCTCTAATTTTTTCTTGATCTCTTCTGCTTCTTCCTTTTTGACTCCGGTCTTAACTGGTTTTGGCGCGCTGTCAACTAATTCCTTAGCTTCTTTTAAGCCAAGTCCCGTCGCTTCGCGTAAAACTTTCAAGACTTGAATTTTCTTGTCACCGGCACTAGCCAGAATGACATCAAATTCATCTTTGACTTCTGCCGCCTCACCACCACCAGCCGCCGCCACCGCTCCAACCATCATCGGCGCAGCAGCAGAAACACCAAATTTCTCTTCCAGTTTCTTAACCAATTCGGATAATTCCAAGACCGTCATCTGTTCAACTGAAGTTAAGATCTCCTCTACTTTAGACATTTACTTCACCTCCCCCTTCTTTTCTTTAATTGCATTTAAAGCGTAAACTAAATTACGCAAATTGCCATTTAAAACATTGACTAGGCCGTAAAGTGGTGATTTAAAACCACCAACTACCTTAGCAATTAATGCTTCGCGCGGCGGCAGCTTCGATAAAGCCGTGATCTCTTTTGGATCAACCGCAACTTTTTCGACTAAACCAGCTTTTATTTCACCCTTCTCAACCTCAGCAATAAACTTGACTAATGTCTTAACCGGCGCCACGGGATCACCATAACCAAAAAGAACTCCGGTTGGGCCATTTAAATGATCATTTAATTGAGTGAAGCCAGCGGCTTCAAGTGCGCGGCGCAAAAGTGTATTCTTGACAATTTTAAACTCTGATTTATCGCCCAACAATTTACGTCGGAGTCCTGTTATATCCTTAACGGGAATGCCGCGATAGTCAGAAACAACAATAACCTTAGCGCTGTCGATTTTTTCTTTTATCTGGTCAACCAGTTGCTGTTTCTGTTCAATAACCTTGGTATTTGCCATCTTTATATTGCCGCCTTTTCAAATTGATCAACTGCAATCTTGGGGTCAATTTTAATCCCCGGTCCCATTGTCGTTGAAACAGTAATTGATTCGACAAACGCCGTTTTTAGCCCAGTCGGCTTGGTCTGCATAATTGCCGCCAAAGCTGTCTTAAAATTTTTCTCCAGTGCCTCAGCCGGAAAAGAAGCCTTACCTAAAACCATGTGTAAAGCTGACCCTTTGTCCATTTTAAATTCGGTTTTGCCCCCTTTGAAATCTTTAACGGCTGCCGCAACATCCATCGTTACGGTCCCGGTCTTTGGGTTGGGCATTAAACCTTTTGGCCCTAAAACTTTTCCTAATTTACCAACTGCGGCCATCATCTCAGGTGTGCAAATTAAAACATCAAAGCCGAGAAAACCTTTGCTGATCTTTTCAACTAAATCTTCAGCACCAAAAACATCGGCCCCGGCTTCTTCGGCTTCCTTAAGCTTGGGCCCTTTAGCAATGACCGCCACTTTTTTTGTTTTACCGGAACCGGCTGGCAAAACTACCGTCCCGCGAACTGAATGTTTTTTAGGGTCAGCACCTAACTTCATGGCCAAATCAACACTTTCATCAAACTTGGCCCGGGCGGTAGTTTTTAATAACGCCATCGCCTTAGTAGGATCAAGCTTTTTGTTGCGGTCAACTAATTTAGCTTTTTCGTCGTATTTTTTACCCATGTTATTCGATCGTTATTCCCATATTCCGGGCGGTACCGGCAATAATATTCATCGCTGCCTCCACATCATTAGCGTTAAGATCGGGCAATTTAATTTGGGCAATCTCTTTTAATTTTGCCTGACTGATTTTGCCAACTTTATTTTTATTTGGTTCACCAGAACCTTTTTCTACTCCGGCAGCTTTCCTTAATAAATCAGCCGCTGGCGGGGTTTTTAAAATAAAAGAGAATGACCGGTCTTTGTAAATGGAAATTTCAACCGGGATAATCATGTCCCCCTTATCCTTGGTCGCGGCATTATACTGTTTGCAGAACTCCATAATGTTTAAACCGTGCTGACCAAGGGCTGGCCCGATTGGTGGAGCGGGATTAGCTTTGCCGGCAGGAATTTGCAGCTTTACTTTGGTTAATATTTCTTTTTTCTTTGCCATAGTTAAATTATTTTCTGGGCGTGCTCAACATTAACTTCAACCGGGGTGTCCCGACCAAAGATATTGATCAATATTTTTAGCTTCCCCTTCTCGGCATTAACTTCATCAACTGTCCCGGTATATCCGCGGAATGCGCCCGAAATCACCCTGACTCCTTCACCCTTCTCAAACGAAATTTCCAGCAATTTCTCTTCTTTCCCTAACTGCTTCAAGACCCGCTGCATCTCTTTGCCAGAAACCGGGGTTGGTTGCACCTTTGTGCCGATAAACCGCGCTACGCCAGGAGTCTCTCTGATCATATACCACGATTCATCATCCAAGATCATTTCCAGGAAAACATATCCCGGAAACATCTTTTTTACCTTTTCAATCCTTTTGCCACCCTTAATTTCCACTGTTTCTTCTGTTGGGACCAGGACTTGAAAAACCTTATTCTGCAAACCCGATGTTTTAATTGTCAGATCAAGGGCCTGTTTAACCCTATCTTCTTGCCCCGTTAACGCCTGAATAACATACCATTTTCTATCGCCAACAATTGGGGCTGATTCTTCAATTACCGGTTCTGCAATCTTTGCTTCTTCGGTTTTTGGTTCTTCTGTTTGCCGTTCGACCGTTTTTACTTCTTCAATTACCGGCTCTTCATTTTTAAGTTCTGCCGTATTAAGTTCTGTTGTTGAACTCTCTTTTGTCTCAGGCAAATTCTCCTGATTATTAACATTTTCTTCTGTCATAGTTACCTCAGCAAAAGCCCAAATATTTTTGTTAGTACAAAATCAACCGTCATCACATAAACCCCGGACAAGACCACTAGAATCAGTATTATAATAGTAGCAGTCGTTATGTAACGACGGTCTGGCCAAACCACTTTTCTGGTTTCGGCCTTGGTCTCCTTAAAGTATTGAACTAACTGCCCAAGCTTCTCTTTCATTCAATTTGAACGGGTCTGCCCCGACTCGAACGGGGAGTCCCGGTTTTGGAGACCGGTGGTTTGCCATTAACCGACAGACCCGCGACCTACCTACTTCTCCTCTTTATGTTTCGTATGTTTCCGGTCCCAGGGACAATACTTTAACAACTCGATCCGATCCTTTGTGTTCTTTTTATTCTTCATCGAGCTGTAATTCTTTCTTTTACATTCGGTACAAACTAAAGTAATAATTTCTCGCATTATAAACTTCCCAAAGCACAAAAAATCCCCCTCACCAAATTCTTCTTCTTTTTTGGTGAAAGATAAACCTTGTTCGTGCTACAAGCCAACCAAACAAAGTATAATTTTACACCATTTAATTAGCAGCTGTCAAGAGAAATTAGCGGAAATATTTCAGCGCCTTTTTGCCAATATCTTGGCGGTACTGCCTTCCCTGAAAATTGATTAAAGAAACCGCCCGGTAAGCATTATCAATGGCAAATTTTATCGAATCCCCCAAAGCCGTCACTCCCAAAACTCGTCCGCCATTGGTCACAATCTTGTTGTCAGAGAACTTTGTCCCAGCGTGGAAAACATAAGCTGGCGGGAGCTGTTCAATTTTATCTAACCCTTTGATAATATCCCCCTGCTGATACTTTCCCGGATAACCTTTCGCCGCTAAAACAACACAAACTGCCGCTTGTTCCTTCCACTCAATTTCGCGATCATCAAGTTTCTGGTCAATAACCGCTAGCAGGATTGGAATTAAATCACTTTTCATTCGCATCATGATCGGTTGGGTTTCCGGATCCCCCAGCCGGCAATTAAATTCTAAAACTTTTGGCCCCTGTTTGGTAATCATCACCCCGGCATAGATTACGCCGCGGTAATCAATCCCTTCTTGCTTCATGCCAGCCACAAACGGGCGCAAAACTTTGACCTCAATTTCAGACATTAGATGGTCGGTCACCACTGGAGCAGGCGAATAGGCCCCCATCCCACCGGTGTTTGGTCCTTGATCGTGATCAAAAATTCTTTTGTGGTCCTGTGAAGAAGCCAATGGAGTTACCGATAACCCATCAGTAATCGCAATAATCGAAGCTTCTTCGCCGATCAAACACTCTTCAATCACCACTTTAGCTCCCGCTTCGCCAAATTCTTTTTTCTCCATAATTAGATCAACTGCGTCATTAGCTTCCTTTAGGGTTTGACAAACCACTACCCCTTTACCCGCGGCCAAACCATCAGCCTTGACTACTATTGGCGCCCCAATATCGATTAAATATTGTTTTGCTTCTTTAAGGTCGGAGAAAATTCCCGCTTTGGCAGTGGGGATATCATATTTAGTCATGAATTTTTTGGAGAAAACTTTGCTTCCTTCTATCTGCGCACCGGCCTGGCAGGGACCAAAGATTTTCAAACCCGCTTGTTGAAAAAGATCAACAATGCCGGCTACCAGCGGGACTTCCGGCCCAACAACGGTTAAATCAATTTGCTTTTCCTGAGCAAACTTGAGCAATTGTGGTAAATTATTAGCGGCAATCTCAACATTGGCGGCAAACTCGGCGGTCCCGGCATTCCCCGGCGCACAAAAGATTTTATCAACCAGCGGACTCTGCGCAATTTTCCAAACCAGCGCGTGTTCGCGACCGCCGGAGCCAATGACTAGAATTTGCATAGCCAGTTATATTATTTTTTACCCCATTTGGCGACAAATTGTGTGTTGCTTATCTCTCCAATTGTCGTGAAACTACCACCAGCGTATAAGTTTCCAGCACTATCAAAGGTTAAAGTTTTAATACTACCATTTATATTAACATTTGTTCCCACAGCTGACCATTGGCTTCCGTCCCATTTAGCAATTTTAGAAGCATTAACTCCTCCCGCTGTAGTAAAAGCACCACCAGCGTAAAGATTGCCGGCAGTGTCAAAAGCTAAAGCATAAACAATTTCATTCATCCCCGAACCTAACGCCGACCATTTAGTCCCATCCCATTTGGCTAAACGGTTTCTAAGTTCTCCTCCGGCAGTGGTAAAACTACCACCAGCATATAAGTTGCCGGCAGCGTCAAAAATCAGAGCATAAACACTATGGTTCATTCCACCACCAACTCCGTTCCATACAGCATGAGCGTGGTGTTTGGCAATATAATTAACCACCGTCCCTCCTTCAACCATTGTAAAAGAGCCGCCAGCATACACAATACCCGATGGATCACAGGCTAGAGAGAGAACTCCTCCATCAGTCATCCCGGCACTTAATCCCGACCAAATACCACCATTGTATTGGGCCGCACGATTAGCCCCAATTGCCCCAATGGTTGTAAAGGCGCCTCCAATATATAAAGTATCCGCATTGACTTTTAAAGCATCAACATGATTATCTGGTTCACTCGCCATTGCCTCCCAAGCACTCCCATTCCAGAAAGCAAGATAATTGGCTGGCCCACCTCCAGCCACCGTAAATTGCCCCCCAGCAAACAACTGGTCATTGTAAAAAGCAAGTGAAAAAACATTATTATGCAATCCACTGCCAAGCGCTACCCAATCGGAACCATTCCATCTAGCAGCTCCAACATTTACCCCAACGTTAAATTGTCCTCCCGCATACAGACTGCCGTTATAAACTAAAGTGTTGACGACATTATTTAATCCGGTTCCAACCGCCTGCCACCAATAAAGATCATAGGTCTGTGCGGAAACAGCGCTATCGTTGTACCCACTCTTTACTCCCACAGCTTTTATTGTTCTTGAATAACCTAAGGTCAGTGGCACAGAATAACGTGTAGCAGAGGCGCTTGGGGTTGTCCCATCGGTAGTAAAATATATGGTCGCTCCAGGGGTCGGACATTCAATTGTGACGGTAATAGTGTTGGCCTCAAATGAACCAGACGCCAGGACAAAAGTCGGCGTGGCCACAGTTGCTAAAGTAGTTGAAGTAGTCGAACTTGTCGTAGTTGAAGTCGGCGCCGCAGTCGAAGAAGTGGTGGAGGATGTCGTGGTTGTGGTCGTTGTCTCTTCTTCAACCGTTGCACAGCCTAAAGGGAAAAATCCCAGTACAAATAGAGCAACTATCAATACAAGATTATAGTTCATTTTATCATTCTCAGTTAATATTATAGCAAAAATTAACTTAACCTGATATCAAGTAAACGTAATTGGGCAGTTTCAAAACCATCCCACTCATTAGTCTCTAGTTGGTAAGCAAGATCGTAAGTGGCATCAAGTTTTAAATCGTTGGTAATTGCGCCAAAATCAAAGCCGATCGTTTCTAAACTTTGACCATTTTTAGATAATTTCATCTTCAGGTGACGCTTATCTTTGCCGACCAGTCGGAAATCATCAAGCTTTAAGTTTTTGGTCATAAAAACAGGACGCGGATTCCCTTCACCATGCGGGCCAAGGATTGATAACTCTTTGATCAAATTTAAAGTAACACTCTCCGGTTCAACCGCGGCATCGATCGTTAAAACCGGGGTAAGGTCTTCAACTTTAATTAAACGCTCTGCTTCAGCTCTGAGTTTAGTGACCAGCTGAGGAATTAACTCTGGTTTAATTTCAAAGCCCGCTGCCCCTTTGTGTCCACCAAAATCGATAAAGAGATCGCGGCAAGTAGTCAACAGGTCAAAAATATTGATCTTGCCAACAGAGCGGGCCGAACCACGCCCCACCCCATCACTTACTCCGATTAATATAGTAGGCCGGTCAAACCGATCAACAACTTGAGAAGCAACAATCCCGATTACTCCAGGGTGCCAATTATCACCAGTCATAATTACAAGTTTATTTTGTTTAATAAATTCATCACTAAGTTGACTAAAAACCTCTACTTTAATAGCGTTACCAATCTCTTGTCGCCTGACATTGATCCGATTTAATTCCAACGCCAGTTCTTTAGCCAGAGCTGGATCTTCAGTCAAAAGAAGTTCAACCGACTTGGAAGCATGTTCAAGACGGCCAGCGGCATTGATCCGCGGTGCTAAACCAAAATAAACATGGTTAACTGTAATTTCATTTTTAACTGACGCCGCTTCGGCTAAAGAACGGATCCCCAAACGCCCCCCTTCACTTAACTTCGTCAAACCAGCCGCCGCTAAAACCCGATTTTCTCTGGTTAGCGGTACTACGTCAGAAATGGTGCCAAGAGAAGCTAAATCAAGCAGAGAAACGAGAAAATCACTCTCTTTTATCCCGGCAACTCTAAGCAAGGCCCAAGCAAACTTAAAAGCGACTCCGGCTCCCGCCAGATCTTTGGAGGGATGATCGCCTGCCATCCGTTTGGGATTAATTATTGCTAATGCCGCTGGTAATTCAGCTGGCAAGTTATGGTGATCAGTAACAATGACTTCTAAGCCGAGTGCGTTTGCTGCTTCAACTTCTTCAAAACTCGATGAGCCGCAATCAACAGTGATAATTAACTTAACTCCTCCCGCTGCAATTTTCTTAATCGCCCCTATTGAGAGGCTATACCCTTCTTCATATCGGTGCGGGATATAATATGTTGCCTCCAGTCCCAGAAATTTAAGTGTGTGGAGCAAAATGGTTGTACCGGTTACTCCGTCAACATCATAATCACCAAAAACGACCACTTTTTCCCCTTTTTCCTTAGCTTGCAAAATACGCTTGGCTCCTAAAACTGCATCAGGAATTTCCAAAGGGTCTCGCAATTGGGCCAACCGGGGTTTCAAAAAATCCGCCGCTTCAGTAACGGTTTTTAGGTTGCGATTATGCAGGACTTGGGCGATTAATGGAGAGATTTTGAGCTCTTCAGTAATCCGTTGCACAATAGAAAGGTCATTTTGCGGCAGGCGCCAAACTTTATTCATCAGCTGGAAGCAATCAGCTCTTTTTGATCAGCATTAATTTCTGACCGTATTCAACCGGCTGGCCACTCTCAACCAGAATTTTAACAACTTTGCCGCGGATCTCCGCTTCAATTTCGTTAAAAAGTTTCATCGCTTCAACGATGCAAATCGTTTTACCTGGTTCGATCTCCTGGCCAACTTCGACAAAGGGTGGCGCTTCTGGTGATGGCGCACGATAAAAGGTGCCAACCATTGGCGAAGTAATAGGGGTTAACCCTTCGTCTTCATCTTTGGCTGGCTTCGCAGGAGCAGTTGGCACAGTTGGTTGATGGGGAACAACATGAGCAGGCGAAGAGATTATTTCATTTCCCTGCCGGCGAACCTCGTATTTTACACCGCTCTCTTCAATCGCTAACCCAGTGATCCCCTCATCTTTAACCATTTTAATTAACTTTTTAACCAATTCCCAATCAACCATTTGCCACCTCCGGACTATGCTCGGCCTAGATATTTACCGTCACGCGTGTCAACTTTTAAAACGTCATCAACGTTAACAAAAAACGGGACTTGGACAACAACTCCGGTTTCCATCGTTGCCGGTTTGCCGCCGGAAACGGTGTCACCTTTAAAACCTGGGGCAGTTTCGATCACTTTCAACTCAATGGTGGCAGGGAGTGTCACGTCTAACGCTTCTTCTCCGTAAAAGGCGATGGAAACAACAATTCCCTCTTTCAGATATTTAGCGTCATCGCCAATTTTTTCGGCCGGTAGAGAAATCTGCTCATAAGTTGTCTGGTCCATAAAGTGGAAAGCGTCACCATCGGAATAGAGGAATTGCATCTGTTTGTATTCGATCCGGGCGGTTTCAATCCGCTCTCCGGCATTAAAGGTCTTAATAATAATCGCGCCAGTCCGTAAGTTCTTAAACTTTACCCTGATACTGGTCTGCTGGGCCGAGCGCTGGTGATGGTATTCGACACAGCGGAAGAGCTCTTTGCTGATTTCGACCGTCACTCCGGGCTTAACATCATTAATCGGGATTGCTGCCATAAGTTTGGTTATTATAGCAAAACTTGACGCCCCTTTTCAAGTTAGGTAAAATGAACTTGTGCTAGCTTTAATTTGGACAATTTTATTTGCCTACCTGCTTGGCTCAATCCCTTTTGGTCTGTTAATTGCCCGCTGGCAGGGAATTGATATCCGCCAGCAAGGTTCCGGCAATATCGGCGCGACGAATGTTTTTCGCACTCTGGGCGCTGGCTCCGGGACAATCGTTTTTATCCTGGACCTGTTAAAAGGGACGATTCCGGTCATTATCGTCCAATGTTTTACTAATAATCCATGGCTAATTATCCTAACCGGTTTTACCGCGATTATCGGTCATACTTTTCCGATTTTTCTAAAATTTAAGGGGGGGAAAGGGGTCGCCACTGGTCTGGGAGTCTTGCTGGGAATTGCCCCGGAAATTTTTATCGGGGCCGCGATCATTGCTGCTTTAATAATTTTGACAACCCGTTATGTCTCTTTAGCCTCAATGACGACCGCGGTCCTTGTTATGCTTGCTTTTTGGGGGATGCAAAAACCGCTCCCCTACACTATTCTAACAGCGGTCATTACTATATTAATCATCCTGCGGCATCGGCCAAATATCAAACGACTCCTGGCCGGGACTGAAGCAAAGATTGGAGCGAAAAAATGAGCCGCCTGCATTTTTAACTTGACATGTTAAATATCAAGGGTGTACCATAACCACAATGCCAGCTTTCAAAAGAAGAACTCTGGAAAAAACTATTCGTAAGGCTTTAAGGTCTTTCCCGGCCATTGTTATTACCGGCCCACGGCAATCAGGGAAAACTTCTCTATTAAAACATCTTTTCGCCAAAACGCATCGCTTCGTAAGTTTAGAAAATCCGGATGTAAGAATGCGCGCTAAAGATGATCCCTCTGGTTTCCTGGCTTCTTATCATCCTCCGGTAATTATTGATGAGATTCAGTACGCGCCAGATTTACTTCCTTACATCAAATCAATGATCGATGAACGGCGAAAACCAGGTCAATGGCTATTGACTGGTTCCCAAAATTTCGCCTTGATGCACGGAATCAGCCAGTCATTGGCCGGACGGGCCGCAATTTTGTCCTTGCTTCCTTTCTCCTGCGCAGAAAGAATAAATTCAGGAAACAGGGCAAAAGACATGAAGCAATGGACTAAGCAACCCGCTTCAGAAATTGTCACTAATAATAAAATGAATATTAGTGAAATGATCCTACGCGGTAATTATCCTGAAATTGCCAGCCGACGGCAAGTTGATCGCCAACTTTGGTGTGGTTCTTATATTACTACTTATCTAGAACGGGATGTGCGCAATATTCTGCAAGTCGGCAATCTTGACCAGTTTGAACGCTTTTTAAAATTGTGCGCTACTCGCACCGGGAGCATATTAAATTTATCTGATTTAGCCAAGGACATTGGCATTAGCGTCCCCACGGCCAGACGTTGGCTTTCTTTGCTGGAAAGCAGTTACCAAATATACCTGCTCTATCCCTATTACAAAAATATCGGCAAGCGTATAATCAAAAGCCCTAAACTTTACTGGAGTGACACCGCTCTGGCAACTTACCTTTTAGGAATCCACGATACAGAAACTTTGTTAAATAGTCCCAATTTTGGTCATCTTTTTGAGACCTTCATTGTTACGGACTTTTTAAAACGCTTTGCCCATTTTGGTCAAATGCCCGCTATGTATTATTTACGAACCCCAGATGGCCTAGAAATTGACCTGGTATTAGAGGAGAGCGGAAAACTGCATTTTATTGAAATAAAAAGTTCCGCAACTATTACAGCCGGGCAGGCTGCTTCTCTCTGTCGCGCAATCGCTGATCTAAAAGAAAAACCAGCTTCGGCAGCAATTATTTCAATGGCAGATAATAACTTTATAGTTAAAACACCTGTTGTTAATTATTATTGGAAAACTGTTGTCGTAAAATAGCACTATCACCACACTTGAGTTACAAATTATTTGAACCTAACTTTAGCAGATGCTATACTAATTTTTCAGTATGAGCCAAAAATGTGCTGTGATCGGTGCGGGTGCCTGGGGAACAACCCTGGCGATTCTGTTAGCGGAAAAGAAAAACGACGTCACCCTTTGGGTTTATGAAAAGGAACTAGTCCAACAAATTACTGAACTGCGGGAGAATAAACTCTTTCTACCTGGTTTCCCTTTACCGGAAAATATTGAAATCACCGGAGACGAAAAAACTGCCGCTGGCAGTCAAATTTTAATCTTTGCCGTCCCAACCCAATTTTTAGCCGCTACGGCGCGGCGATTTGCCGGCTTTATCAACCAAGAATCGGTACTTGTTGCCGCCAGCAAAGGGATTGAACAGGAGACATTAAAACTGCCGCTTGATATTTTAGCGGAAAAACTCTCCACTAATAATAAATTAGTTGCCCTATCCGGCCCCAACCTTTCCAAAGAAATTGCGCAAGGATTGCCAGCCGCCTCTGTCGCCGCCTCAACCGATCAACGGTTAGCAACGATGGTGCAAGAAGTTTTAATGCAGGAGCGCTTCAGGGTTTATGTTAATGGCGACCCGCTTGGCGTCCAGCTTGGTGGCGCACTGAAAAATGTGATCGCCATCGCTGCTGGTGTTGCTGATGGTTTGCAATTAGGGAACAACGCTAAAGCCGCCCTTTTAATCCGCGGTTTTAGCGAAATTTCCCGTTTAGGGGTTGCCATGGGAGCAAAAGCGCAAACTTTCGCCGGGCTGTCCGGCATGGGAGACCTGATCACTACGTGCGGCAGTTCACTCTCCCGCAACCATCACGTTGGTGAAGAGTTAGCCAAAGGAAAGAAATTAAACGACATTCTAGCTGGCATGAAAGAGGTGGCTGAGGGGGTGTCGACTTCTAAGGCGGCTCAAGCCTTAGGGAAAAAGTACCAGGTTAATATGCCAGTAACAGATGAGGTGGTAAAAGTCCTCTTCGAGAGAAAAACACCAAATCAATCAATAACTGATTTGATGACCAGATTGCCGGCTCAGGAATAGCTTTGAATAACAACTATACCGATCTATTTACTAAAGATTCTAATAAAAACTGTCTAGCTATCTCAAGCCCCTCTTCGGGAGAAAGAAGAGTTTCAAATTTATCTCGAGCAACGTTTGCCCCACCAGCAAAAGCGCCCCCCTTGTAGCGTCCACCCGTCCTAACATAAAACCCCTGAACCCTATCACTCCCAGTTAAACTTAACCAATTTTTAAAAGCTTCATTGCGACCAATACCAACAACCCGTCCACCCCTTTGAAAAAGAATAATCGTTAACTTAGGATCAGCTAAATATGCAGTAATTGGATTAAAGTTGTCATATCCAGGTGCAGAAGCATCAACTAGAGCTACTAAATAGGATTCGGGCTGCCCTTCAGGAGCAACTTGAGCCAACCTAATCGGAATAGAGTCATCACCAGCAATAGCCGCTCTCATTTGAAAATATGATGACCGAATAGCATTGGCCGCAATTAATCTCTCAACTTCAGGTGAGTAGAGTGATTTTACGCTGGCTAGCGCCTGCTCAACTAAGGTATAGGCAGCGGAAAATCCCGCTCTAATTTGTTCATCTGATGCTCCCCAAACCTTATTTAAAGGAAGTTTATTTTCAAAACACAGTTGATCAATTGCTAAATTCAACCTGATCGACGGGGCCAACTCTACTGTTGGACAAAGAAAATCACCCTCAGAATGGTCACCTGCTCTAGCTGCAGCAATTAGTAAGGATTTTTCCTCTGCGGAAAAAATCCGGTCAGCATGACCAGCAATGTAAGTTGAAAGTACGGAATCGGTATCTCCGTGATGGGTAATGACTGAAACAGTATCTTCTAAATTTCTCAGTATTTGTAATTGATCAAAAACTCTTTCGGTTGCCGTTGATTCCTGATATTCTCGATGATGATCCAGATTGATCACATTGTCAGCTAAATGGGATTCGCCACCTAATTCTTGTTCAACTTTCTCTCGTAAGGTTAACTCGTCACCAAATAATTTTGATTGATAATCAACATCAACAACAACTGTTTTCCCAGATTGCAATGCCTCAGCAATAGTTTTTGCTAATTGTTCTGGTCTGGCAAAAACAACACTCGACCTTCTTTGTGAGCCGGCAACTGATTGGCACCCAACAACTAACACCCGAGACACAATTGAAACATTTAATGAAACAGTCATTTTTACCTCCTAAAAATTAGGTTTCTATACCAAGTAATTATCTGAGGCAAAACCAAGAAATTTCAGTTTTTAGTTAAAATATTTTAGATTAAATGTTGGGGATACCGTCCTCTTAATTCGGCAATAATCCCTGCTCTATCTAAATTTGGTTGGGATGATTGTAATTCTCGTGCTGTTCTTAAGATTTCTCCAAAGTGTTTTCCTGGTCGAAATACACCATTCAAATCACTACCAGTAACCAAAGGCGCAACGGGCGGTGGCGCCGCGGCCGCAGCTGCTAATTGTGCTCTAACTGCTGTTATCCTGGCAGAGAGCTCCCCAACTAGCTGATCCATTCTGGCGACAAAAGCTTGCTCATCTCCCGGAGCAACTCCATAACGCCGGCAACACTCTTCTCCACGAGAAGCAATTAAATCTGCCCGGGCAAAAGCTAATAACATTTGTAAATCAAGTCCCGTTCTTTCCAGCGGTACGAGCACATCATTAATGAATCCCCTAATTGTTTTGTCCTGAAGTTGACCACTAGCTAATTGACCCAGCAAATCAACTGGCCGCATATGAAATCTAATAAGCGCATCAATTTGATCCCTTTCCTGACCAGAAATCCCTAAGCGCTCAAGGATTGGCGGAGCGACTTCGTCAGCCCCAACCACATCATGCTTAATAAATTGTAAAACTCCAGGATTTTTAGCTGATGAGGCCGCCACATTAGGTTTACCAATATCATGCAATAATGCCGCTACAACTATGGCCTCAGACACTCGCGCTCCAACTGCAGGATCCGCAACAAGCCTGTCTAATAAAATAAAAGTATGTTCATCCATATTGTATAGGTGAAAAGGAGAGCTGTGAGAACGATCTAGCGCGGCAAATTCAGGAATCTGCTCTTGTACTGCGGCTCTATCGTGTCGTAGCGCCGCCGCTCTTAACTGCTGTAATCTAGCGGCTATGCCTACCCTAGCGGCTTCAACCCCTGGTACTGCTGGTGAAAATGCTCCTCGTGCTGGATCAATCGGATTTAAAACCATAATTTTTCCCCCTTTTTATAGGATAATATACTAAACAATAATAATTATATCAGAAACCGACTAGAACTATCTAGCCAAATTGAAACATGTCGATTACTGGTCCACCACGCAGGATGGAATCTTCCAGATTAGCATAATGGGTAGAAATTCCGTTGCGTTCGATGAGCTTCTTAACGTAAGGCAGCGTTGCCTGGCTTGGGCGATAGTGACCAGAACCATTGTTAATCTCGGTCAAAATCCATTCCCCAGAAGTAGGATGTTTACAGAAGATCAGTTCTCCTGCACCATATACGTTTCCTCCCTGTGCTAGCTCCGAGTGCGCTGCTCGGCTGGAAACTACCCCGCGGACTTTTTCTTCATCGACAACAATCCTCCCATCAGCAGTTACCACATAAATAAATTTGATAAGATTTTGTTGTTCATCTTTGACAATCCGTTTTTCGAGTTTTTCCCACTCACCCTCACCACCTAAGATCATTTTATATTGAGGGATTAGCGCAATCAATTCTTCCTGTTGTTGGGCAAATTTTTCTCCAAACGTTGCCAGTATAGTCGCTTTTTCCCTGGGAGATGATCGAAGTCGCTCGATTTTTTGCGCCGTTAATCGTTGAATTTCCAACTGAACGCGCTCAATTCTCTTATAATTTGCCAATCTACGCCTTAATTGACCAAGCTCTCTTTTTTCATCCTCTGTTCTCACAGTCTGTTGTTCTAAGGCATCTTGGCGACTTTTCATTTATTGAACGATTACGTCAGCACGCCGAATCGTTTCGTGCACCATTTCGCCGCGGACTCTTTCAACCACTTCTGCTGCTGGGTTTGCCAAAACATAAGTCTTTCTTGCACACCCCCTCTGTAAGATTTGAAAAGCCTCGACCCAAACATTGCGCTCTTCAGTTTTAACCTCCCCCCTTGCAGTAGCCATTACGGTAGCAAAAAAAGTTTCAAAATCGCTGGGAAAGCTGGGCTGAATAACTCCTTCTTTATCTATGAAACCTGATCGACGAAGGATATCAAGCTTTGCTTTAGGTTTATCAAAATGGGCAAAATCACGAGTTTCAACTAGACCATATGGTTCAGACACCGTTACTTCCCGATAATAACGATCTTCTCTAGCAACAGCAGCAAGCGCGGCAGGAAGTTCTTTAAAACGCTCAGGGTGTCTGTAACTGTAAACAACTTTTTGGCTTCCTCGTTCCATAGCTTGCAGATAACGCATGGCGTCGATGACGATGAAGTTGAAGGGAAGTGCAATCCCTTCCGGTCTTCCGACAAAACCATCTTCTGTGGGGGAAACAGGCTGAGCTTGTTGCCTCTGCTGAATAAAATCTATCCGGTCACAGATTTCATCAATTAAGGCAGTTAGTTTGGTCGGTTCTTCAATTGGGCGGAGCCCCTTTTTCCTGGCAATCGCTTCATTTTGCAAAAATTGCATAAATTCCTTTACGCCAGCCTCTACATAGCGGCGCACTTCAGCTGGATTTTGGCATGTTTCAAAAATGTGTCTGACATTTCTCTCGTTTTCTGTGTTTACGGCAGGAGATTGCGCCAATAACATTTGCCAGATTGTTTGCAATCTTTTTGTTTCATATTCATGAAACAATTCTAATGTCAAAATTCCGGTCGGTCCTTTTGTCTCTAATATTTCTCTTAGTGGCTCAGACGGATCAGCTACTGTAGCACCTGTGATAATATCAATAATTGGTTTGTTAATATCTTGCAAAGCAAGGTGAAGACCCTGGATGATTTCCCGATCTTCGGGAGTATACCATGTTTCGGCAGATTGAAATTTCACACTGTGATTTCCCCTAGAACGTTTTAAGGGAAAACGGTATTCTGCCCCGCTAGGGAGTTCGAATGTATAGATAATTTCTACATCGGGCACAGCGCCAGGATCAATGGGACTAGTGCCAGCCGCCCAAGCTAAAAACGAGTGGTCGATTCGCCCTTTAATTTCAACTGTTGCACCAGTAATTATTTTTTGTGAAATAGCGGCTTGTAATCTGAGCATTTGGTTTCTTGCCCCTGCATCACGGCCAAAAGGGGTACGAGGTGATACTTTCACTAAATAAGCGTAGATTCCACCTTCTCTAACAAGAGGAATATCAATCTTAATTTCGCTTTCACAATCTTCGGTTGGAGGATGGCTAAAATCTGTTTCCCGTCTAGCATAACCAAGGTGCTTCACTAAGTCAGTTTGAGCTCTGGAATAGTCCGTTGTTTCTAAACCTTGTCTTGCTACATCAAGGGTACGGATCAAGCGGAAAATTACTCCCCTTAATTGGGTAATTCTGGGTGCTTCATGCGGGTTTCTAAGCGCTTCGTCAGCTTCACTTCGATATCTATCACGTATAGCAGGGGGGCATTGCTCCAGTAAATCCAGAAAACGTTGATGTTCTGCCAATACTTCTTCGCGCGGTTGAACTTGCGGAGGTGGGACAACAGGAGGAGGAGGAAGGGGTTCTTTTCCATCGGGATAGATGCTGGTTTTATATAACTGTCCCTCGTGGTAAATAGTTGTGATCTGATGCTCTTCTGCCAGCGCAATTATCGTCAGTGTCCCCCGATCAGTTTCAATGGTAATTTGTGCCAAGCCATGCTGCTGCATAAAGGCTAGTGAAAATGTTTCGGGAACACCTATCCTTTGTAATTTTTTGAACGCTTTCCCGCTGATAGCCGGAAGATTTTGCCCAAGAGGAACCATCGGTGGGCGTGGAAGAAGTGTTAACCTCACTGACGGTAAGGACATGTTTAAGCTGTTTCCCTGCGTAAGCTTTCTAGCAGGCAATTAATCATTTGCTGTTTGGCCTGCGCAATTCTACTATCTTGCCCTAATCTCGCATCAGCTAGAGTCGCTCCTTCTCTGCCGGGGACGTCAGAATAATATCCCATTATTGTTGTCGACCCAGTAAAACCTGCTAACCCGGTCATTAACGGGCCGATTTCTAATTCCACCGAACCAGCTTGTCTGGCTTGCAGATGGGCGACATAACGATCATGTTCTTGCATTGGGGAAACTACAAACCCAGCATGTCGACTGATAACCACTGAAATTGGGGAATCAGCTTCAACATCAGTTTCGCCACCAACCAGATTAAAAGTCCTTAACCCAGCTGCTTGAACAAAAGGGATCGCCCTATTTTGAAAACCAGGAACACTTCCTTCAGCTTGCAATACTTCTGCCGGCACGAATAAATCACCAACTTCTACTGCTTCCCCTCGCGCATCTTCCCCAGTAATAAACCCGCCGTTACCAAAAAACATTACCTGTTCAATTTCAGGCTGTTTGGCAATCGCCGCCCCAACATATTCAGTCAATCTGCCAAAAGGAATAGTAACCATCAAAAATGGCTCTAAACCGGGAATGCTTACTAAGCTAGTCGGGGCATAAATTGCGCTCTCTACTTTTCCTTTGATACTTTCCGGTCGGATCGGTGTGCCAAAAGTGATTGGCGGCTTTTTCCCTCCTACCCCAAGGACGGCAAAGACTTCTTCAACGTTGCCACGTAAACCTTCAATCGCCGCAACCTGTTGATGATTATAAATAAGCTCTTCAGGACGTTGCGCTAAAGCAGCTGTTAGTGTTGCTCGATCGGCAAAAGGCCGCTCAGCTAAATGACCAGAGATCGTTTCTAACCCTGCCCTAATTCCAGGAATAAGTTCGGTAATTTCCGTTACTTCACCAGGCAACGCGCCATCATAAAAAGCGTTATCGGCATTCCTGAGAATTTCTAAAACTCTCCCTCTAAATTTTGGAGCAATATCCAAATAACCGGGAAAATATATTTGCGGTTGGATTTCTCCCTGTTCATTTATAAAACCGCCGCGGATTAATGATTCACGGATCCGGGCAATGTCTTCTAAAGTAGCAGCTTCTTCACCTTTTTTGCCGCTGACCATTAAACTAGCAAAAGCATTTTCGCGAAGCGTTGGTCTTTCGGTAAATATTCTCACCCCAAAATAGGCAAGAATTTTAAGTGATTGGATTACTTCCCGCCGATAAGCATTTAAGCGTGGTTGCTTACCATCAGGAGTTCGTTCGGGCACTCTAGGGTTATTACGCGAAAAAATCTCAAAAGATAAATTATCGGACAAATTTCTAATCCGTTCACCAATTGCCCGTGAATAGGTCATCATCAAACTCTCTAATAATGCTGCCCCAGTCCTACCAGCTCTTTGTAGCTCACGTAACGCGGTTTGGGCGGATAATCTAGTCGCGACAACTCCACTAAAAGTCCCACCGGGACCAATAACTACTGTTCTGGGTAATTGGCCGCCATTTTGCGCCCTAGCAGTTTCCAATAAAGCTTCTGCCGCCGCCAAATAATCACTGGGTTGCACGTGATGATAGATTCTGTCTACTGTTATCCCCGCGTAAGTTAAATACAAACGCATATGCTCTAACTTGGTTTCACCAAGAATGTTACAAACAACATAGTGATCACTCCCTCTTACTCGATACCAAACTTGTTTAACCCCATCATCATATCTCTCAGCCTCTAGGGATTCGAGCTGGGAACGTAAATCACTCAAATAGCGTTCTTGGGCACCAGCATAAGGGCCATGATGCAATTCAATCGTTACACGTCGACCTTCATCCAAAGCGATTAAAGCTGCCCTAGGAATGCGAGGAGTCAGATAATCAGGTAAATTTAAGGTGTGCTTTCGGTACATTGCTACTCCAGAAGAGACTCTTTCAACAGTCGGCAGGCGGCCAATCGCTTCTAAAATTGTTGCTAAATCTAGCACAGTGTGTCGTGAACTCATCGGCGATCCTCCAGCTGCCGGTCCCCCTCCCCAATTTCTGGGCGGCAAGGGCAGACCTAATCTTGTTCTCTCAGTTACTTCTCTTTCTGCCAGAGTACCCCACAAATTACTTAAATCCAGCTCCGCACTTAATCCCGAGTTGGGATTTACCCCAATAATATACTTATACCCCATTCTGTTTTCCGGATCATAAGAAATCGCAATATGCAGTTGTTCTCCTTGAGAATGAGTACGGTTATAGGCTTCCATAAAGGCATAGATGGCTCGACGGCTAACAGCTGGACGGCCATAACCAGCCCCTTCCCGCCAAGGCATCTTGACGACTACTACATTTTGCCTAATAACCAAATATTCTAAACCACTAGGCTCTCTTGCTTCATCCAGCAAAAAATCAATCTGTTCATATAATTTTGCTTGTGCTGTTTGATAAATTTCGCCAAAGCCATTAGGCAAGGAAGCTGTCCGATCCAGCTCCTCAAGAATTGTTCCTAAACCACCAATAATTCTTTCCCTCAAAGCCGGATAGGCAGCCGCCATGTTAGCTCGGTCAGTTGCGCCGGAATGACGGCAGCGTTCTTGACCAATTAATTCTTCAAGGACCAAAACTAATTTACCGCCATCAGAACGATGGGTCCCTTTTTCAAATTGGGCATATTCTCCTGCTTCAATTAAGATCCGCCTTTTACTGGAAGATAAATTTATAGCTTCAGTTGGATTAGTTAACAACCACTGACCAACAAAATCATATTGGGCAGCCAGGACAACCACTTCTCGACCACTGCGCACAGCCCGTTCAATCCCTTCTAACCTGTCGCGACTGTCTAAAATTGCCTGAGTTGCACACACACCTTTGGTCGCAGTAAATAACATTTCACTAGTAAAAGATTCGACTAAAGTTCTCCGTTGGGTTTCATCTAAACCTAATTTTTCCAATTCCGCTGATAAAGTAGTTTCCCACCCTCTCGGCAATACCATTCCACAGAAAAAAACCATACTCCCTCTTGCTAAATACTGCGCAATTGTCCGCAGAGCCTCCCCTGGTTTTTCTAAAAATTCTGCTCTAGGTACAGCAACAGCGGCAACTCGGGAGGGGGGCAAAACAGCTGGTGCAGCTGGAACAACAGTGCTCGGAGGAAGAGAAACCTCGGCTTGATAAATGTCTCCTTCTGCATCACAGTAATATAAGTTGGTTTTTTGGCCAGCTTCAGTGTGCGCTACATATAATGTAAATGGCGCTCCATCAATTTCAATATTAACAGCTCTTAAACCTAACTGGGTAAGTAGATCTTGAGCAATTTGGCCATCACGTAGGCAGTCCGTTAAACGCGAAGCGGCTTCTGGAGTAACAGCAATATTAGCAGGTAAATTTAAGGCTTGAGCTCTCTCAAAATGATCAAGAATCCTGGCATCTAATCGCCTAATTTGTAACGATTTTAATTTGACCGCTGTTGTTAACCTAAGAAGAATATCTCCAACAATCATTTTTGAACCTCCTAATTGGGTTTCATATAAGTTCCCAAATCAACCTGTATGTTTATCGTTAAATTCCGGCAAAAATTTCAATTTTTGAGCAATTTCTCCTATTGATTGTTGCTCAATTAGACCAGCCAACCAGTGAGCAGGAATCGAAGTCAAACCCAATCGAGCAGCGTTAATCACAGCTGCTAAACAGGCAATACTATCGGTATCCCCCTCGGTTGCTAAAGTCGCTTTTACCGTTTGTTCAAAGTTATCAAGGTTCTTCACGGCTGCATATATTGCTGATGACACCACCCCAAGCGCTCTCATCCCAACTAACACTTTTTTGCCATCCGCCTGACTAGGAATAAGGTTTAAGCCAGCTCGAGTCGATAAAGATAACAAAGATTTTAACCGGTCAATTTCATTAGCCATGATCGAACTAGCAGAACGAACAAAATCAGCAGTTTCATCAATTATTGCAGTTGGTGAATCTGGTAAATGATCACGGACTCCCTGATGGACCAAATAACTAATCGCCAATGCGCCAGCCAGAGATTCTGCTCCAGTCTTAGTGATTAAAGTCACTTTGGCTACCGCCTGTTTAAGAGCCTCAAGGTCTTCAACAACTAGGCCAAGCGGGACAACAGCAGTTGAGGGGCCGCAACCATTGCTTTTTTGGCCGCTAAAACGCCAATTCTGCCCGGCATAGAGTTGGCGAAAAGAACTAAGAGTTGTAGGAGAATAACCGACGTTGCGAATCTCTCCTAAATCCAAACTCAAGCAAAACGCGGCAAAGACTTCGGCCACATCGGCCGGATCAATAGTTCCTGTTCTGATTAATGACCGCGCTACCATTAGCGCCATTTGAGTATCATCCGTATAATCACCTGGCGCTAGCGGCCGAACTGGGTCTTGAAGATAGTCATCTATTGTTTTTAACTGTTCTATCTGCGCTAACGTTGAAAATTCTACGGGTGCTCCCAGAGCATCACCAATTGCTTCTGCTAATAAAACTGCCGATAATCGGTCTAAAGGAATACCACAATTTAAAAACCTAGTCTGTTCTTGCCCAAGTAAACGTCTCGCTCTACTAGCAATATCAATATCCGCATCTTCGGCTAAAAGTGAAACAATCTCTCTTTCGCCCTCCTGATTGGCAAAAGTCAAAACTGTATCTCTTAGTGCTGCCGATCGATCTGCAACGTGACGAAAAACATAAGTCAAATCACCGCTTCGGCCAAGCAAATACAGGGCAATATTTCTAATTGGATCGGCCGCTTCTTCTCCAGCAAGTAATAATGGGCGTGTTTCAGGCAAAACCGCCTGCCGTTGCAGTAATGAAGCCAACAGCCACTGTTCAACATTACGACTTCTTATCGCTGATATTATCTGCTCTCGACATTCAGCTGGTTCAGCCTTCCCTAGTGCAAGAGCGGCAAACCAACGGACCTGAGCATCTTGATCCTTTACCATATCTCTTAACACCGCCAGCACCACAGGTTCTGAAATAAAAACGGATAAACGCTTAGCTGCTTCCCGTCTAATTCTGGCACTTGGGTCGTTACAGTATTTTAGTAATTCTCCATAGCCGCTTACTTCTTTCACTGCCCGAAACCTTGCCGCTAGCGCCGGCGTCCTGTTTATCCGCTCAAAGGCAAAATGGGATAATAAAGCATTTTGTTCCGCTATTCTTTCACTTTGCATTAAATTTTCCTGGCTACAATAATGTTTCCTTTAATAATTGGCGCATGGGGGATATGATATTGGTCTAAAAGAGTATTGGCATTTAATAATTCTGCCTCAATTCGCCCCTTTCCAGACCTAAGAAAATCAACTCGTAAATTGTCTAACTTCTCCATCGTTGCCTGACCAATTACCCGATGGTTAGCGTCAGGATGGCTGGTCCAATCGGATTGCCGGCATAATGTTTCCCATTCTTTCGGCTCCACCCCGTAGCGGGGAGATTTTACGGCAAATCCATGGCAGCAGGTCATGATCACCAACAAGCGCGAATCTGGGCGTTCACGCCAAGTTTCGATAATATGATCACTTAACGGTCCGCAAGCATGTTTTGCCAGCCAAACGCCACCTGGAATTTCAGTTTTATAAATATCGCTTTGCTGAATATCAATATCAACCCCCATGGCAGCCGCGTAACCTCTGGCCGCTTTTATTGATCGCTCTCTTCTTTCAAAAGTTACAACTTTTACCTCGGGTTGTCTGGCTTTTACTAAAATACCAAGATATGAATTACCAGCGGCCAGTTCAACCAGTTGCCCCGCTTGCTGAATAGAGTCAATATCTAAGACCAACATCAAAGCTCGCGCTTCATCTTCTTTGCGATCGCCTCTTTCTTCGAAAATAGCAGGAATTTCTTCGCGTCTTTCAGGCTTCAAACCATGTGCGTTTAAACGAAGAAATTCTTGTAAGCGAACTTTTTTAATAAGTTCTAGTCGGCCAATATTCTCTTCTGCAACACTAACTATAGCGCGTGAAGTTGATATAGGGGTCCCTGGTCTAACCTTATTTTCTCGTCGCCAACACAACCCACCAGTATAGGCCGGATCGATGCGAATTTTTTTGTATCCTGGCCAAAATAGATCACTCAAGACAATTCCTCCTCGACTCGACTACAAACCTAGAGGTTTATCGTCCTAAATAATCAACGATTTCACATTAGAAGAGAATTATTGTGATTCAATAAGGGTGGCAAATGCCTAGTGAATAAGATGCGCCTTATTCTCCAATCAAGGCTCATTTTGTGTCACTAGTTGGAGAAAGTCAGGAGAGTGGGTTGAGCTTTATAACTTTTTTATTTCTTTAAGTAAAAATTCTTTAATCGGAACAGCTAACACATTAGCAGAAAACTGCTGGCGGCTTTCCCCCTGATAAACAACATACTTGATAATTGGCTTATGAGCAATTTCTGCAAATGATTTAAAACCTGATAATTCAGATTCCTTAACATGAGCACCTGATTTGCACTCTACTGCCACTAATTTATCTCCGGTATCAATAATGAAATCGACTTCCGCCCCGCCTTCTGTCCGGTAGGAATAAAAATCCCATTTTTTCTGGTGCGCGCGATTATAATAAATAGCTTGTAGTATAACTAATTGCTCAAAAATCAATCCTTTCTCTGAGGGGCTCAACGGAAAACGCTGGAGCTTCAAAATCGCATTTCTTACTCCGATATCAAAGATGATATAACGATCTCGCTGGCTGACGCGGCGCCGACTTTTTCTGGGTCTAAAAGCCGGAAGGCAAAAAGCGACCAGCGTATCCTCTAAAATCGAAAAATAGCGTCGGATTGTTTCTTTAGGAATTTCAGCATCACTGGCTAATTTAGAGTAATTTATCCATTGCCCACTAACCTCTGCCGCAACATCAAGAAATCTGGAATAATTACCAATCGTCCTGGTTAAAGCCTCAGCTTGAATTTCTTCCTTCAAATAAGCAATAGAATATGATTCAAGCAGATCCATGCCGAATTCCTGATCCAGAAAAATCCCCGGTAAACAACCCACCTGAAACAGTCTGTCGATATCATATTTATTGCCCATCTCTTCTACCGTCAAAGGATCAAGATACTCAATTATTATTCTTCCGGGTAATAAATTAGCATGGCCACGCTTTAGCTTTCTTGCGCTAGAACCAGTTAAAACAAAACGAAATGGAACTTTTTCATCAATTAAAACCTGGACAGCATTAAGAATTTTTGGTACACGTTGAACCTCATCAATGGCAATAATCCCCTGCCCGGACATGGCTCTTACTTCGCGAATTAATTTGGCAGGGTCTTTAGCATAAGAAATAAAAATTGTTTCATCTGCGAGGTTAATAAATTTAACTAAAGGCAAACTTCTAATTAAAGTCGTTTTGCCAACCTGTCGAGCACCTAAAATTAGAACACTTTTCTTCCCTTCAATTATTCTCTTAGCAATTACCCTGTCTATCATGTGGTCATTTTACTACGTATTTGACCCATATGTCAAGCACCTTACAAATGCCTAGTGAATAAGATGCGCTTTATTCCCCGCTGATTTTTTCTCGATCGCCTGGATTTGCGGTTCACTTAGGGTCTTCAGTAACTCCGGCGTTAATAGACGCGGGGTAACAAAAACCAGCAGGTCATGTTTTATTTTGGTAACTGTCGTTTTGCGGAAAAAGGCCCCAATAAAAGGGATATCCATTATAAATGGTATCCCGTAGTTGGTTTCGCTATCTTTTTCCTTGGTTAAGCCGCCAATCACAAATGTTTGGCCGTCACGAACCATAACCTCGTTTTTGGTCTCAGTAGTATTTTCCTGCGGCAGATCTCCCACTACCTGACCATCGCTAATCTTTGGTTGGACCAACATCCGAATATAGCCGCTCTTAGTCACCTGCGGCACCAACTTTAAACCGGTTCCGACTTCTAAAAAGTTAATTTGTTGGGTGGTGGTGGTGTCAGTAATAACGGCAGTTTTATAACCAAGTTTTTGTCCAATTAATAAAGTTGCTTCACGATTACTGATGGTTGTAATGCGGGGTGAAGCAATGGTGTTAACAATCGAAGAAGTCTTTAAAGCTGATAAATAAGCATCAATATTACCAGTAATAATATGGGCATATAAACCTTGCGCGCCGGTATCCGTGGCGCGTCCAGCCTGACCAACCGTTTGAGCAACGTCATTAGTGTTCCTTGGATAAGTATATTTAGCATCAACGCCAACTGTCCCACCATCTTGGTTATGGACTTCTACCATTTTCACCTCAATCATTACCTGGGTTGGCGCCACATCCAACTCTTTAACTAATTTTTCCAACCGGGGAAGATAGTCGGAAGTAGTTTGGACAACTAGTACATTATAAGTGTCATCACCAGAAACACTGCTCCCCGCAGGCAGAATTGCCTTAATGGTTTCGGCTAAATCTGACGGCCTGGCATTTTCCAGGTAATAAGTCCGCATCACTTTTTTAGTCGAAACAAAAATTGTCCCCTCTTCTTCAAACCAGTCTAATCCTTTGGTCCGTAAAACTGCTTCCAACCCAGCCCGCGGATCAATCCCGGTAAAAGTAATCGTTACTTTTCCCGTTACATCATCAGAAGCAATAATATTTGTCCCGGTTGCTTTGGCAAAGATTTGCAAAACGCTCTTTATCTCTGTGTCTTTTAAATTTAAAAACACCTTCCCCTTGGCAATCGAAATATTGGCTGTTTCCTTAGCCAAAGCAAAACCCGCCAGCAAAACCATAGAGAAGAAAATTAATAACCATTTCGACTTCATCATTGTATTACCTCCAATTTAAGAATTTTTTGTTTGTTCCCTTTAGTTATAATCACCAAGTTTTTTTGAATCCGGACCACCTGCCAACCTAAAACTTTATCTCCTTCCATGACTGTCTGACCAGAGATAAAAGCCACTTTCATATTAGCATCAACCCAAATCCCTTCTAAATGAGGGCTTGCCGGCTTGGCTTCTTCAGTGTGAGCTAAAGTTGCAAGTCCCCTTACAACCTTCGGAGTTACTTTCACCCGGATTTGAAAAGGATCAATTAGTTCTCCGGTTTTGGCCTCCGGGCTAGTAATTGCTTCCTGGCTGGCAACTGCTTCTGCTTCTGTTGAAACATTGATAGAGATTCTTGTTGTCGTCGTCACCGCGCTGGGTTTTGCTTTAGGTAGATAACTACTGATCGCCGGCCAATAAATATAACCGGCATAAGCAACAACCACTACCAGAACCACCAGTAAGAATACTTCCCGTTTTTTTTCCGGCATATTAGTAATGAGCGGTGAGCGACATTTTAATGTCGAGCGCTCCACCCGCCTCCTTGTTACCAGTAACATTTAATGAATCCACCAAGATTAACACCGGCAGATTGTGCAGGATCTCCAAAAACTTATAAAGTTGTTGAAAATCACCCGCACACACCAGTTCAAATTTCATCGTTGCGGTCTTCTCATCAACCAGCGGCTTGATTGCAATAAGTTTTAAGGCCGATTGTGAAGTTGTTTCCGAAAGTGACCGCAACACCTCCAGTGCCTTAGCTTCAGTTGGAGCAACAGTTGGCTTAACTTCCTCCGGCAGTTCACCATAGCGCTTTTCAACTGCTGCCAATATTTTTATTTTAGTCTCCATGACTTTAACATCTAACCGTAATTTTACCGTTTTGGCCGCCAAGGAACCTATTTCATCTAATTTAGGTAATAATATAAACTGATAAAAAAGATAAAATACTCCTACTCCTAGGGTAATTAAGATTAAATTACTCTCTCTCTTGGACAATTTAACTAAGGCCATTAACTATCCTCACATATTAATTTCAGCCATAATCTCAAAATTCAAGGCATCTTGGACGTAATCATAATTTTTTGTCGCTTGCATCAGTTTAACCTGCTTAAAATGCTCTGCCTTGGCTAACATGATAACAAATTGAGAGAGAATATTCTCAGCTGTTTCCTGATCCGCAAAGGCTGTCCCCCAAAGATGGAGACTAGTGGGTGTTATCTCTAAAACGGTAAAAACAATGCTGCGCGGGGCCAATTGGCTTAAAGATTTAACTAAGAGCGGAAATTTAATCCTTTTAGCTCCATATTCAGCGTAGATCTTACGGCGGGTCTCTTCTGCCTGTCGCTCCTGCTCAATCCGATCCAAGGCCGCCAGTCGAGGTTTTGAAAGTTCAATTTTAGCTTGCATATTATCAATGCGGTTTTGGAGGTTAAAAGCTATCGACCAGCAAAGTCCATATATTAAAAGCAAACAAAGGGCAAAAACTGGAAGGATAAATTGCGGCTTTAAAATTTTTTCACTCATTATCTTCCAGTGGTGTTTCTTGTCTTCTGGCAATAAATTGATTTTATTAATATTTACCAAGGCCGCCCCGTAGGCAGTCGAGAGTCGCGGTAAATTCTTTTCTAAGGCGTCCTTGTCTTCTATGGCCCCATCAATCTGTTGTGGGGCAGCAACATTCACTCGGGTAACTGGGGTCCCAATTCCCTCAGCAAGAAATTCAGCTAAATTTTGCGTCAGGGAACTTCCTCCAGTCAAAAAGATTTTATCAATTACCGCTTCTCCAGTTTGTCCTTTGTAATATTCAAAAGTTTTGGTCAGCTCGCCCTGCACTCGTTCTAGTGCTGGTCGCACCATCGCTTGTAGCTGGGCAACCGGAATATTCGTCAATTGAGGATACTTTTCCGCATCAATTGGCACCCCATTCTCTCGTTTGATTCTTTCCGCCTCTGCCGGACTAACTTCAATCCGCCGATCTTCAGTCACTAAAACCCCAGACATTGCTAAAGTAATATTCTCGCCGCCAATATTTAATTCTCGATTAAATTCCAGGTTAACATCTTTAAAAATACTAATATTTGTAGTCCGTTTCCCCATGTACATTAAAGCGATAACTTTACCCCGTTCTTTAATCATCTCCGGCTCAAAGACCTTTTGCAGGGCATCAGGAATAATCACCAGGGAAACAAGTTTTAAACCAGCTTTGCGAATAATATAATCAATCTCTTGGTACAGCTTTTGCGGGATACAAGCTGCCAGATAATCTTTTTTATTAGTCGAGGCGGTAGCCGCCCGTGGTAGTGGATAAAAATCAACTATCCCGTCTTCAATTGGGAACGGGATCTCTTCGGCAAATTTCCACTTGATTGCTTCAGTTAACTCCGCCGGAGAGACATCGACTAAGGTAATCAATTTTACATATACGTCGCTGCCGCCAACAATCACCGCCGCTTCTTTTGTCTTAATCCGGCGGGTCTTGATTAATTGCAGCAGAGCATCAGCCTGAGCTTCTTCTTTTTGCGGGTGCTTTTCAACTAACTCAAAAGGAATTTCTGTTAATCCCCAGTTTTTTATTGTTGTCCCTTCACTTTCAACAAATTTTACGGAGTTAACTCTAAGGTCTATCCCCAGAATTGTTTTCCCGGCTGTCATTAAAAAACCTCACCCCAGTTGGAGATGTTAATCTGCCCGGCATCAGCGGTCACGGTTGTGCCTATTCCAATCAATAACCCCATATCAGCCAATGCTGTATTTAATTTTAAAGTGGCATTGTTATCAATGCCAATATCTCCTCCAACCAAAATATTCCCCTCAAAATAAAAGTTATTGCCGGTTTGAATAAAATCACCTCCGGCAAAAATAAAACCATAAAATTCAATGTTGTTACCAAAAGAGATATCACCGGGAGTAATAAAAACCGTCCCTTCTCCAACATTAATATCAGAGACTTCAGCATTATTACCAACCTGAATTAGCGTGCGGGAATACCAAAGACCATGTTTACCAATATCAACATTGTTGGCCAACACAATTTCCTTACTGGCAATGATCGAAAAATCATCTCCAAAGCGGACATTATTGTTAACTGTCACGCGCCCAGTCGCAACTACGGTGGCACTGCCAGTAATCGTAATATCAGCATTGTTGCTAAAGGTCACATCCCCTTTAACATAATAATAACCAGATAGCGTCGTTGTCCCCCAAGTTCGATTGCCGGCCGCTTGAGTCGCAGCAATGGTAATCTGTTGATCATACCAGGTGGTTTCTAAAGTTGGAGTGGCGCAGGGAGGATTCATGTTTGGTTCTCTTGAACCAGTAATCGTCACATTTGCTCCAGTACTAATAGTGCCGGAAGTTTGGGCATCACCACTAACTTGAGCATTACTACCAATTGATAAATCGTTATTTATGTAAATATCACCAATAATGGTCGCATTGTTGCCAATTGTTGAACCGGACCCGCTGCTGCCAAACCCATAAACCGCATAATCACCAAGGATATCACTTAAACCGCCAAGGGTTCGGACTAAATTAGAACGAATCGTTCGGGTGTATGTTCGTCCTTCTGCGGTTAAAATTCCACAAACGTTAACGGTAATTTGGTCCTGGGTTTCGTTTGTTGTTGAGATAACAAAGGTTCCACCAGAAAAACTTTTCACTTTATCAGTCGGTGGTGATGACCAATCAGTATCCTGTTCCAATTGATAGGTATAATACTCTCCCCCAGCAGTAGCAAGGTAGAAAGCGTCCTGAGAATAATAATTTCTAACCGCAATGGTGGCATCAGAAGCCACCAGCGTTGAGGTCGTCAGGGCCAGCAAAGAAATCACTAAAACCACAAAAATAACGCCCAGCAGAGTTACACCCTTTCTCTTCGCGTTCATTTATTGCAACCTCTTTACTCTTATTGCCGAAGCTGATTCCATAACCAGATGATTCTCTCCTTTGGTAACCACAATCCGATAGCGGATTAAACGAACATCGGCGGCGGTTGTCGTCACGTTTCCAGTGTGGTCGTAATAGGAAAAAGCTACTCCACCAGGATATTCGACATTGCGCAATAGAATATCGGAATTACGCATCAGATTATTACCGCTTTGATAATATCTAATATCCATTGTGCTCGTATCAATAAACCGGACTTCGGTTGAAGTACAAACAGAAATACTATTAACATTTTTTAGTTCGCGGTTGATCTGAGTTAACCCAGCTCGAGCACTTAAGGCAATATTTTTTTGGCCGCTTAAAAAACTCCAGGCAGCAAACCCTTCTCTAATATAAACCGCGATCACCATGGTCAGTATCCCAATCAAGACTAAAGTTACAATCATTTCCACCAAGGTAAAACCTTTTTTCATTTTAATTGTCCGCCCTGATCGACTCTAAAGTAGTCGGGTTGCCTAAAAACGGGTGGCGAATCATAACGATAATTTTTTTATAAGCTGTTGGCCCACCGACGGTCACGTCAAAAGCCTCGTGGGAAACAAAATTCACAATTACTTGAGAACTATAGCTGCTCAAATTACCGGAAAAACTGGTTTGGCCTTCTGAAGAGACCAGATTGAAATCACGGCTAAGCATTGCTTCCATTTTGTTTTCCGCTAATGATTGGGCGACAGAAAAAACCTCAACGTTAACACCTTTTGCCCCGGCAGAGACAAAAATCGAAATCGCCGCGTACATGATAATGGCCATGATTGTCATGGCCACAATAATTTCAACTAACGAAAAACCCTTTTTCACGGAATATTTATCTCCCCTGTATTTGGTGAGATATTAACCTCTTTTGTCACACCAGAAAACCCCAGCACGATTCGTCCGATCGCTACAATTGGCGCACCATTTTTGTCATTATAAGGTGCTCCGGCTGGATGGAATTCGACTTTGTTGCCACCACTAATGTTAACACTAAGGATTTTTATACCGTCGTAATAACTCCCCAGGGCCACTTGGAAGTTTTTCCCTGGTTGAGCAGGGTTTTCGATAACAGCGTCCAGCGTCCCTGTGGTTTCATAGACAGTATAAGTGTTGACCGGGTCAACTTCAAAACTAACACCATACCATTTTGCCAGTGATAAAGAGAGGTTTCTAACTGTTTGCAGATCAGCGGCAACTTTTTTGGCTCCGGCATCCAGCTTGATCCCTTTATAGGGGTCAAGGCGGATAAAAGCAACAACAGAAATAATGCCCAGTATTACTAAAAGGATTACCAGCTCAATAAGGCTAAATCCTCTGCGTTTCATGGCGAAAATATTATCACTTAATCGCAAACTGTGCAAACGATTTTAAATGTAATTTGTGGAGTAAATATTTACCACAAACAACCAAAGTTTGCAGACCATAAACAGAACTGCGCCAAAAATTTATTTCGGACGCTTCGGCAAAATAGCGGCACGGAACCGCCACCTCTCCTACCCTAAACTTTGCCGCCGCAACTTCGGCTAAAACCTCGGTGTCAAAAACAAAATCGTCAGAATTTAATTGATAAGGTATTTTGTCCAGGACCTTACGGCTGTAGGCCCGAAAACCGGTGTGGTATTCAGAAAGGTTTAGGCCAAGAATCAGGTTTTCAACCCAGGTCAAAAACCGATTAGAAATATATTTATAAAACGGCATCCCACCGGCCAGTGGCCCTTCACCACCACCCATGACACGAGACCCCATCATCAGCTCTTTTTGGCCGGCTAAAATCGGTCTAATCATAGCCGGAATCTTGGTCGCGTCATATTGCCAGTCTGGATGCAGCATCACGACAATCTCTGCCCCGCGTTTTAACGCTGCCTGATACAGCATCTTCTGATTCGCCCCATAACCGGAATTGCTTGGGGTTTTCAGAACTAATAAGCCGAGTCGATTAGCGATTGCAATTGTCTGATCGGTTGAACAATCATCACCTAAAATAATTTCGCTGACTAAATCCTTAGGGATATCATTATAAGTTTTCTCTAAAGTTTTAGCCGCATTATAAGCCGGCATGACAACAATTATTTTAGGCATTAAACCTCTTCCTCGTGATATTCCTGGTCCGCATTGATTGACCAAAGATCATATTGCCGATTTCCATTAATCACATTTCTTGCCGCGTAAAGCCCCGTTAACATGGCGTGATCCATATTATTATAACGGTGCATCCCTGCCCTGCCAATGGTCTGAAAATTTCTGATTGTTGCTAAATAAGCGCGAAGCGGACCAATTACCATCTGATAGTTTGCATCATATACTGGATAAGCATCTTTAACTCGGACAACCCAACCTTGAATTACTTTTGTTGTCGTTTTTAACAAACCGATCTGCCAAAGCTCATTGCCCCCTAAATCAATTAAGTCCTGATCTTGCCTGTGCCAGAACTCGTCACCAGCATCACAAAAATATTCTAAACCTAAACAAGTTTTAGCTTGATCAAAGACCATGTCTGGCGACCAATTTTTAAAATTTTGGACCCGCCCTAAACGAACCTCCGGCGAGTGAATATAAAGCCAATTATCAGGGAAAATATGTTCCTCCCCAATCAACAGAACAACAATTATCAAAGACCGATATCGTAAAGAGCCGGCTTGATTTGTTAAAGAGGAATTGCAGTTAGCGTGCATAAAAAGCTCTTTGAGGGGGAGACTACTGATGCATTCTTCCACTGCGATTCGTTCACTATCATTTACGATAAGACCATCTAAACGGCTGTCAGTAAATTCTAGCGCTGTTACCTGACTATTTAATCGAATTTCACCCCCCCATGAACCGATACATTTTGCCATCGCCTCCCACATCATTCCCGGACCATAGCGAGGATAATTAAACTGATCGATCAAGGTCTTAATTTTATTTTTTCTGCCTATCCCGATTGCATTAAGTACTGCTGAAGTTAGTGACATTCCTTTAATTCGCTGGGCAGCCCATTCAGCACTAATTTCAGCACAACTAATCCCCCAAACCTTTTCAGTATAACTTTTAAAAAATATTTCATACAAACGCCGGCCAAACCTATTGGTTACCCAGTCGGCAAATGATATTTCGTTAACTATTGGCCAAACTTTTTGTTTTAAATAACTTAATAATATTTTAATGGTGGCCAATAAGCCAAGACCATTAAGCGCGTTCCATGGTTTAAGGGGATAATTAAAATATTTACGCTGGTAATAAATCCGAGAAAGACGACGCCGAGTCAAAAAATCCCCCCCTAACAATTGCCGCCACAGCTGGTTAATCTCTTTATTTTTTGTAAAAAACCGGTGGCCGCCAAGATCAAAATAATATCCTTGTTGTTTTTCCGTCCGGGCAATTCCTCCTAACTGATTAAATTGCTCCAGCAAAAGGGCTGGTCTGCCCCGCCGTGATAATTCATAAGCGGCCGCTATTCCGGCCGGCCCGCCCCCAATAATAATCGTTTTTTTACTTCCCATTATCAGTCGCTCAATCCAATAACCAAGCAAATATCTTCTTTAAAAATTTTTTACCCTCCGGCGTTAAAGATACCGGATCAGTCAAAAGATTATTTTGCGCCCAGACAATAATCCGGGCGGTCCCAAGTTTTGCCGCTACGGCGGCGGTTTTATGATCGCTGCCAACCATTATTGGTTCAGCTCGGTTATATAAAATGTTACTAAATGTTCCTGCCCACGAATTATTTATATCCGGGATAGCAAACTGAGACGCCAATCTCAACGGAGGAGCCACATAATCAGCGCATAAAATAATTTGAAAATTATTGGCAATTTGTTGGTACGGCAATCTTTCTAAGCCTTTCTTTTCGTAGGCGACCCAAACCCAAGCAGGACACAGCAACAATATCCGACCACCATTACTGATAAATTGTCTAATAATTACATTTTCTTGATCGGTTAATTCCTTCTTCCCTTGAGCATATTGCAATAATAATAAGTCGCTATTAAATAATTTATCCCGGTTGATAACATAGTTGTGGCTGGAAATAAATACTTTTAGACCTAATTCTTTAAAAATGAAAAAATCCGCTGGCAGCGCGGCATGAAAAGCATCAATAAAAACTGATTTCCCCCTTATTCCTCGACTGATAGATTGTTTATCGGCTTTATCCTTATATTCGTCTAACTGCAATGCCTCTTCTTCTGGTTTTCCTCTGCCTTGATGATCAATAGTAAAAAGGATTCGATCACCAGCTATTTCCATCTTCTCAACCCTTTCTTTCGGCAGGATTGCTGTAATATTAACCAAGGAATAACGAATCTGGTATTTTTGGAAAAAATCAATCGGGTTAAGCAGGTGTTTCAAGTTGTCCGGTTCTTCAATAAGCGTTAACCCGGTCGCAAAAGCTAGACGTTGGACTTCGGCAAAGGGGCCTAAAATCACAGTTGACCGATCAATCCTCTTTTGATTAAGGGCAGCAACCAAGGGGTCTTGTTGCAGCAATTGATCCTCTGTCTGATAAGAAAAATGTAAATAATCTTTGCTAAGATTTAACCAAAAATTTCTTTGGAGAAAAAACGAAACGATAATAAGTAAAGCATAAAAACCGATCGTAACATTTCTGCTTTTTGGCAAATACTCCCCTCTAATCATAAAAATAGCGGTCCCAATTGTAATTATTAGCCCAAAATATAACGGCGCAAAATAGCGGGTTTCCAGAACAGGCACCAGAGCAAAAACCAGCAAGTAACTGAAAACAACTGCCCAAAGGGAGAGGAAAAGATATTTTATTTCTTTTTCTTTCAATTTTATTACAATAAAGATCAATCCGCCAAGAAATAGTATGCTGTATAACCATAAGGGACCAATAACCGCCAGCTGTAGCATGGAATAAATATTGCCACTCCCCTTAATTATAACTTTATCAACAAAATCAATTAAATTATGATCTCTAAAATAGTTCGTTAAGGATGGCAACGGAAATGTCTCGTGATATGTCCAATAATCATAACCGCGATCAGCCCAAAGAACAGGAGTTAAATGGCTGAAGAATGGCTGGCCAAAAAGGATTGTCTTTCTTAGCACTAATGGTGCAATAAAAACAAAACTTATCAACCATATTTTCTCGATCCTTAGCGCTATTGTTTTCATTAGCATCTTTCTGGCCGCAACCACCGAAACCATCATCAATCCAAAGAAAACCAATTGGGAATCGGCGCGGTTATAGTAGAAAGCAACTAATGAAATAATCGCCCCCCAAAACCAACCTTTCCCATTATTATTAATAATTCCATCCAAGCAAAATAAATAACAAATGATTGCCAACAATGTTGTGGGAATAGAGAGTCCGGCTAAAACTTCAAACAAAAAAGCTAAATCTTTATTAAAAGAAAGCAAAAGATAGATGAATATTCCCAACCAAGGATTGCCTTTTGTGATTCTCCGGCTTAAACGTAATAACGGAAAAAGCAAAATGGCAACCGATAGAACACTAACAATATTAGCAATTATTATCCGATAACCAAAAAGGCAAAAAAATATGGCATAAATAATTGGCAGCAGTGGCTCATGCGCTACATCATGGTGCCAGGGACCATAATTATAAAGCCATCCTTGTTTAAGATTTATAAAATACGGGTGCCCCTCAACAATACTTTTGCCTAATACTCCACGATACCAACTATCAGGCGAATTATGGAAACCATACTGCCAAGCAAACCAAAACCAAAATAAGCACCCGCCAAAAGTTAGCAATAAATCGAAGCCAAGCCAATTAGATTTTCTTAACCAGTCAAGAAAACGTGTTCTCATAATTCCCCTAACAATTGACTAATCTTTAACCCAAACAACCCCCGATACTTACTCCCTGCTTCCTGCCAAAGGTTAAAACGGCTGGCGCGGCGGTCGTCGCAGGTAATGGGGATCTCAACTACCGGTTCATGTTTAACCGACGCTAAAAAAGCCAAATTAAGAACAAAACTGGTGTAATCATCAATATATTGCCAATACTTCAGCAGGAAACTCCGTCGGTACGCTTTGGCTCCTGGGGCATAATCAACATATTTTAAGCCCATTAACAAGAGAACGGAGAGATAAAAAACAAAACTCCCCATTTTTCTAAAGAGACTCCGGTTCTGCAAACCTTTGATCTTGGCGCCGAGGACAATCACATTATTATCCAATAACTGGTTCGCCTGTTTAATAAAAGCCAGGTCAGATGACAAATCAGCGTCCATAAAAATGAGCTGTTCATATTGGGCCGCTTCAATTCCCTTTTTAAACGCCCGGCCAACTCCTTTTTCTGGCAGTGAGAAAAATTTAACTTGCGGATATTCCAACACTAACCCCCGCCCGATCGCCTCACTACTATCAGTGGAACCATTACTAACCACTACAATCTCATATTCACAACCTAAAGAATTACATTCGTTGATTAGTTTATTAACATTGGTCGACAAGATTTCTTCTTCATTATAAGCTGGGACAATAAGACTAAATGGTTTCATTTGCTTTTCAGCTCATTTAACCGCTCCTGGGAATACTTTGCCCAGGCGGTGGTCGGGAATTCCTTGATTATCAGATGATAAAGCTTCACTGCAGCCGGCAGATTATTGAGATTGCGATAACAGTAAGCCAGGTCAAAATAAGCTTGCGGTGTCCAAAATGAATTGGGATATTCCTTGATGAATGTGTTTAACTCGCGACTAGCAGTAACAAAATCATTTTCCCGCACAAAACAGGTGGCATAAAAAATCTTGGCTTCACAGCGTGGGCCGGAACTTAGTTTGGCCCTTTGGTAAACTTTCAGCAACTCCGGTTTCGCCTTATCAAATTGGCCGGCGTCAAACTTCCGGCGGGCCCGTTTTAATAAGGCATCAGGCTCGGGTTTAGCCAAAAACGAAACGATAACGCCAATTAAGATAACCAATAAGACAATAACCAAAATAATCCTTTTCATAACCACTCTTTTTTCAGCCAGCATGGGCTAGAGACAGCTAGTAATAATCCAATTAGGGACAAACTCGTTCCGACTTTGCTCGGCAGCCCCGGCTCGAAAGTTAGTCTGACTTTATGAGCGGTTGGCACCACCATCATAAATGAAGGAGAAACCAGGTAGATCTTAGCGGCCCCACTAACCCGCCAATTTGGATGATACGATACTTTGATTAAGAGTGGCCGGCCAATTTCGCTTGTTTCAATCTCAATCGCTTCCGGTAAAATCCAACTTTTAACTTTAATCGCTTTCGGGGGATAAGGAAGTATTTTTAAATCATTAAGGGTTGAAGCGGTCTGCGGAAATAATTGCTGGTCAGAACTAGCCGCCTGCTTGGTTAAGATCATAAAGATATCGCTTAAATCGGTGCGCATAAACCACTGATAAGAGATATCCCGCCAATCTTTGGTTTCAACAATATACGGCTGGTTAACTAGCGGCTCAACATATTGGCCATTATTGGTTAAAAGACGGTAAATATTGTAATCGCCCACTTTCTTCTCCAGTTTAAATTCCGGAAAATTCTTAATCGCTTGCTTGACCTGGTCGGAACGGACAACAAAATGATCGACATTAAATAGTTTAAAATGCTTAATTCCTGCTTTTAAGTTGAACGTTGAATACGCATAATCAGGAATCGGATTGCATGACTGATAGGAAGTTTCGGATTCAAGATAAAAGACAAAGGGGGCCGTTTCTGACCCGAGCATATGAATCCCTTCTAAAGTTTCCCGCCCGGCAAAATACGGCAGCATTTCCGACGTTCTAATTGAACCAAGTGATTCATCAAGTGGGGTATGTTCCCACTCTACTCTGGCTCCACCAGCTTGTCGCAAATAATCAGTAATCCCCTTAAGGACTGGCCAGGTATTTTTACTTTGATAACCTCGGTAATTCCAATCAATCCAACTGCGAATATAGGTGGTGTTTTTATCAACCCAAATTAAGACAACTAAAGCAATCATCACTGGAACGAGGTAATGCAGCTTAAAACCTTTAATCATCTCCGGCACTGCCACGGCGGCAAAGATTGCCAGTAAGAGCTGAAAGAAGGGAACAAAGCGGATATCAAGAATCCCAATTCGTGGACCGATAAAATAAATAATGACACAAGCTAATAACGTAGACAAAAAATAATATGTTCGCTCATCTCGCCATTCCTGCCAAAAAGTTAACAAGGAAAAAAACATAAGAGGGATTAAGACCAGCGGAAATACTTCCAACAATGAACTGATTGTCCAGCGAAAGACAAAAGCGGTGGTGAAAGGAATGTTGCCTAAGACCGGCAAGAACCAAAAGGCAAGAAACAATAAACCAATTCCATACATTGCGGCTAAATATTTGAGATTGCCTCGCCAATCTTTAATGAGAAAAAAGCCTCCGAGGATAAAACTAAAGATCAAAGTATAGGCGTGGCTAAAACCGGTTAAAAATATTAAAAGAGCATTCAAAACAACCCATTTCTTCTCTTTGACTCCCTGATAAAGAGTGCCAAATAAAAGAAAAACGAAAGCCGTCCCCAAACTATAACAAAATTCACCAGCCATCATGCTGGGGATGTTGCCGCCCCACATCGAATTCCCCTGATTAAAAAGGAAAGCCAGAGAAAAAATCGCTGCCATAATCGGTGCCGGCCACTCATATTTCATCGCCTTAAAAGCGAGATAAATAAAAAGCGGCAGGGTAAAAGTTCCCAGGACGGTAACCAACTTAAAAGCAATTTCCATTGGCTGGATAAAACTAAGCAAGGCCATTAATAAAAACGGCAGCGGGAAATAGTGGTAAAAAAGCGGATAGCCGGCATAGTTACCTGGCATCCACCCCATAATTTCCCCCTGCGGTAATAAGACTTCTTTTAGATAAACCGCGTTGGGATAGTGCGAACCGGTATCGCCACCATTAATTACCGTCTTCAAAAACAAAAGTGACGGGTTAAAATAACTCACTAAAAAACCGAAGATCATAACAAGGAGCAAAAAGTCAATCAGGAACTGTGGGCAAAAAAATCGTCTCATTTTTTCTTCAACAATTGCGCGGCCGAAAAAATTGCCAGTAAAGCAACCAGGATAACAATCAATAAGTTTCGGTCAAGTCCCAGTAAGGTTGTCTTGTCGGCAATTCTGATCATTCCAGGCACAATTACAGTTTGATGTTTATCGCCCAAATTATATTCCGCCAGTGCAAAGATCTGGTAATTGCTCCCTGACAAGGCAGAAAAATTTTCCACTGGGATAGTTAAACTCTCTGCTGATTTAGCAGATAACAATAAGGTCTTTTTTTCTCCACTAACCGTTAATTCACGCGGTGTAATCAATGAAATGGCTAGTTTAAACTTGTTATCACCTAGATTTTTATATGAAAGTTTTACCTCACCTTTTTTCCAAAATGAACCGGCTGTCATCTTGCCAAAGATCTCCGGCGGCAAATCAGTAGAGTTAAAATTAAACGTCTGACAGCTTAGAGCAGAAAAAGGATACTGGTTGGCATCGGTATAATGCAGCAATAAAGCTAAGGGATAACAACCTGGCTTGGCCAGCTTACTAAGCGGGATCGAAAATTCCGCCTGATACCGGCTATTAACCGGCAATTGCGAAACCTTTTGACCTAAAACACTCTGGTGGGCTACCCTAATTTCTGCTTGAACATTATAAGCAGTTTCGTCTCCTTTATTCTCGGCCTTAACTAAAACTAACAATTGGCGGCCGGTCACTTTCGTCGTCAACGAAGTGTTTAAACTGATAAAACTGGCCGCCGCGGGTGCGACAATACCCAAAAAACAATAACCAATAACCATCGCGGCAACAAATATTCGTCTCATTTCTTCTCCCCTTCAATCACAATCTGCCGAAAGTCAGCGACTGCGTTGTAAAGATTGGCTAGAGCTTTAAGCAGGGCCAAGCGGTTGGCTTTCAGTTTTGGGTCATCATGCATCACTAAAACTTGAGTGAAAAAGTCTTCAATTGGCAAGGTTAGGCGGGCCAGCGCGACCAGCGCTTTATCCCAATCTTCTCGGTTAATCGCCTCCCGCACTTCCCAATTGACCTTCGTATAAAGCTCAGCCAGTTTTTTCTCGGCCTCATCAATCAATAACGAATCGTTAATTTCTTGAGCAGTCACCTCTTTACTTAATCTGGCGACTCGATCAGCTGAGCGGACTATGCCAATCAAGCTCTCTGCCGCCACTAAACGGTTGATGACTGCGGCTTTACCAAAACAGTCTAAAATATCGTTTGGTTCAGCCAGAACCGCTTCAACCACATCATACCTAATCCCCTCTTCCAATAAGATCGGTTTAAGTCTCCCGGCAATAAATTCCAGCAGTTGTCTCTTTATCCGGCTAAAATCCTGATACCCTGTTTCCCCTTTTTCAAACAGATACGTCATGAAAACCGGTTCATACAATTTGTAACTCTGTTCAATCAGCTCAGCTAGGAAGAGATCAAGTTTCTTATCAAGAATAATACGAATGATGCCGTTTACCGCCCGGCGCAGGCCGTAAGGATCAACCGAGCCAGTGGGAATTGAACCAACACTGAAACAGCCAACCAGCGAATCAAGCCGATCTGCCAGGGCAACGACCATCCCTTCCTTTGAGCGCGGCAGATCATCATCGGCAAAGCGCGGCAGATAATGTTCATAAATCCCTAGTGCCACCCGGGGATCTTCTCCAGATAATAAAGCGTATTCCTTCCCCATCACCCCCTGCAATTCAGGAAATTCATACACCATTTTGGTCGTCAGGTCCGCTTTAGCTAACTCGGCAATCCGCCGAACAATTGTTAATTCAGCTTCATCAAGCTTTAAGCGTTTCCCAATTACCTCAGCTAGTTTAGCTACCCGCTCCATTTTTTTGGCAATTGTCCCTAGTTTTTCAAAATAACCAACCTTCTCCAAATCAACCCGGCGCTTTGCTAACGGAATTTTTTGATCTTCGGCAAAAAAGAATTTGGCATCGGTTAAGCGGGCCGAAAGAACTTTTTGGTTGCCTTCTATTACACTTTCAGTTTCGCAACCATTAGTAATAACAATAAATTTAGCAATTAATTTACCCCCTTGGTCAAGCAGGGGGAAATATTTTTGATTTTTCTTCATCGAAGTAATTAATACTTCTGGCGGAATAGTTAAAAAAGTCTTATCAATCGTACCAACATATCCTTTGGGCAGCTCAACCAGATAAGTTACTTCGTCCAACAGATCATCTTCAATTAAAGCAATCGCTCTTTGTTTTGACGCTAAAATCTCGGTTTCACGCCGAATCAATTCTTTCCGTTCAGCCTGGTCAACAATTACTCCGCGCTCTTTCAATTTATTTTTATAGGCTGTTAAATCAGCCTCTTTTAATTCAAACCTAGCTTCTTTCCCTTTAAAATAACGGTGCCCTTCCGTAAAATTGCCCGATTTTACTCCGGCCAACTCAAACTTGATTATTTTATCGCCGTATAACGCTAACAACCAGTGAATTGGGCGGATAAATTTATAGTCAATCTCTCCCCAGCGCATCGCTAGCGGCTGGTACAATGCACTGATAATTTCCGGCAAAAGAGTAACTAATAATTTTTCGGTCAGTTGCCCTTTATGTAAAACCTTGGCAAAAAGATAATCTTTAGGGCCTGACGGTTTAACGATCAATTCTTCCGGTTTAACCCCTTGGGTTTTCGCAAAACCGATCGCCGCTGGTTTAGGTTTACCGCTGGTGTCAAATGAGATATCAGCCGGTGGCCCTTTGATCTCTTCGGCTAAATCAATTTGTTTGGCGTCAAGATTCTCGACAAAAAGAACCAGGCGGCGGCTGGTCCCCAAAGTAATAATATTAGAAAAACCTAAACGCTCTCTTTTAAGCTTCTCTTCTGTTTTGACTTTTAAGTCGGCCAAAAAACCGGAGACAAAACGGGCGGGAATCTCTTCGCAGCCAATTTCAAAAAGGACGTTATGCTTCATTATTCCCTTCCACAAAAAGTTTTGCACATTGGCGGGCCAGTTTTCTAATCCGCAAAATATACGCCATCCGTTCAGTAACCGAGACCGCTCCCCGGGCGTCAAGAATATTAAAAGTGTGGGAACATTTTAAAACGTAATCATAAGCTGGCAGGACTAAGCCAAGTTTAATCAGCCTTGCTGCTTCTTTCTCATAACTCTGAAACAGGCAAAGAAGCATTTCGTTATCCGCTATCTCAAAATTGTATCTAGATTGCTCCTGCTCCTGCCGCAGATAAATGTCACCATATTTTACTCCGTCGGTCCAAATGACGTCATAAACATTATCGATTTTTTGAATAAACATCGCAATCCGTTCCAAACCATAAGTTAACTCAACTGACACTGGTTTGCACGGATAGCCGCCACACTCCTGAAAATAAGTAAACTGGGTGATCTCCATTCCTTCGGCCCAAATCTCCCACCCTGTCCCCCACGCCCCCAATGTCGGTGATTCCCAATTATCCTCAACAAAACGGACATCATGCTTAGCTGGTTCAATGCCAATTGCTCGGAGCGAATCAAGATATAGATCCTGAATTTCAAGTGGAGACGGTTTTAAAATCACCTGATACTGAAAATAATGGAAAAGCCGGTTGGGATTTTCACCGTAGCGACCATCAGTTGGCCGGCGGACCGGATCGATGTAAGCAACTTTTAACGGTTTTGGTCCAAGGACGCCAAAAAAAGTCGCCGGTGACATCGTCGCCGCCCCTTTTTCCAAGTCATACGGTTGGCGAATAACACAACCTTGCGCGGCCCAAAAGCTATTTAGATTGCTGACAATTTCTTGAAATGAGAACTTTTTCACGATACAATTATAACAATGCCGCTAGATGATTACAAGCACACAGTTGGAGGTCAATAATGCTCAAAGATCTGATCCGAAAAGTTGTTGAGGGAAATAATTTAACTCGTGGCGAAGCCGCCATTGCCATGGATACGATCATGCGCGGTGATGCCACCCCTTCGCAAATCGCCGCTTTTATTACTGCCCTGCGGATGAAGGGTGAAACGGTAGACGAAATCACCGGTTTGGCCGAAAAAATGCGCGAACACGCTATCAACATTCATCCGCATCAGAAAAATCTAGTTGACACCTGCGGCACCGGTGGCGATGTCTCGGGCACTTTTAATATTTCAACCGTTGCGGCTTTTGTTGCCGCTGGCGCTGGCATCCCTATTGCCAAACATGGCAACCGCTCGGTTTCTTCAAAATGCGGCTCGGCGGATGTTTTAGAAGCCCTGGGCGTTAAGATTAATCTTGAGCCAAAAAAGGTTGAAGCCTGTATTAATGAAGTCGGTATTGGTTTTATTTTTGCCCCTAACTTTCATAAGGCCATGAAGTTTGCCATGCCATCAAGAAAAGAGATTGGGATTAGGACAGTTTTTAACATTTTGGGTCCGTTAACTAATCCGGCCGGCGCCAGCGCTCAAGTTTTGGGTGTTTTTAACCCTGACCTAACCGAAATGCTGGCCAATGTATTAAAAAATCTTAGAACAACCCACGCCTTGGTTGTTCATGGTTTAGATGGTCTAGATGAAATATCCATCTCAGGCAAGACCAAGATTTCCGAGTTAAAAAACGGCAAAAATAAAACTTTTAAACTCTCTCCTAAAGATGTCGGTTTGGCCAAAGGCGAAAAAGAAGATTTGCTAGGCGGCAGCGCCAATGAAAATGCGGCCATTGCATTAGAAATTCTCAAAGGGAAAGAAAAAGGGGCTAAGAGAGCTTGCGTTCTTCTCAATGCCGCTGCCGCGATTTATGTTGGTGGCAAAGCTAAGAACATTAATGAAGGCATTAAACTCGCCGCCGAATCTATCGACTGCGGTTTGGCAATGAAAAAATTAGACGAGTTAATCAAATTCACTAATAAGGGGTAACAATGTTTATTAAAACTGAAAAACTGGTCAAAAAATATGGGCCAAAGGTAGCAGTTAATGGCATTTCGGTCGACGTCAAACAGGGAGAAATCGTTGGGCTCCTGGGCCCCAATGGCGCCGGTAAAACTACCACTTTCTATATGGTAGTCGGGTTGATTAAACCAAATTCTGGCCGGGTTTTTCTTGGTGAACATGAAATCACCAGACTGCCAATGCACCGGCGGGCTCATTTAGGTATCGGCTATCTGCCGCAAGAACCCTCTATTTTTCGTAAATTAACGGTTGAAGAAAACATTTTAATTCTTTGGCAATTAATGCCCGAAATCCGCCGCGATGAATACGAAAAGAAGCTAGTTGGCATTCTTGACGAACTGGGAGTAACCCATTTACGAAAACAAAAAGCCTTTACTCTTTCCGGCGGCGAACAAAGACGGGTCGAAATTGCCCGAGCCTTGGCGACCGATCCTTCTTTTATTCTGCTTGACGAACCATTTACCGGGATTGACCCAAAAACCGTTGGTGATCTGCAACAAATTATCCGTCATTTAAAAGATAAAGGGATTGGGGTCTTAATTACCGACCATAATGTCCGGGAGACGCTAGAAATTACTGATCGCGCTTATATTATCCATAAGGGCGAAATTATGGTCGCAGGCAAATCTCACGAAGTCGCCCAATCTCCGGCAGCAAAAAAATTCTACCTTGGGGAGAATTTTGAACTTTGATCAAAATCATTGACCGCTATATTTTTCGCGAATTAATCGAACCTTTCCTCTTTGGCCTTGGTTGTTTTACCGCTATTCTTTCGGCCAGCATGGTCCTGTTTGAACTGGTTAGAGCAGTTGTCTTAAAAGGGATGCCTCTGATTATTGCCCTGCAAATCTTTGTTTACAAACTGCCGGCCATTATCGTCTATATTTTCCCAATGGCAATGCTCTTGGCCGCCCTCTTAGCTTTTTCCCGGCTTTCCAGTGAATCAGAAATCATCGCCTTTCGCGCTTCGGGGATTTCTCTCTTCCGTTTAATTATCCCTGTCCTCTTTTTGGGTTTACTGGTTTCCTTAATCAATCTTTCATTTTCTGAGATTGTGGTGCCAGAAGCCAACCGCGCCGCCAAAAATCTCCTGGTGGAAACGACTGCCAAGTATCAACCCAAGATTCAAAAAAATGTTTTTGTCCCGGAGCTCGATGACGGCCAACTAAAGCGGATCTTTTATGTTGAGACAATGCAAGCCAACACCATGAAAGATGTCATTGTCCAGGAATTTAGCGCAGGAAAACTGACGCAAATTATTACAGCTAATGAGGCTCAATGGCAAAAAGAGAAAAATGAATGGCTCTTTCGCGATGGGACAATTTATCTGATTGCCGAAACCGGGGAATATAAACATCTAATCAAGTTTGCCGAACAATCCTTAGCAATTAAATACTCTCCGGCTGATTTCTATATCGGTGATAAAAATCCTGACGATATGACCATTGCGGAATTAAACAAATTTATCAAGCTCAAAGAAAAAATGGGAGTCACCGTTACTGATTTTCTTATTCAGCTAAATATGAAACTCGCTATTCCGTTTGCTTCGCTCGTTTTCGCTTTACTTGGCGCCCCCCTGGGAATATCACCACGGCGCGCCTCCTCCTCTATTGGTTTAGGGCTGTCTATTATTGTCATCTTTCTTTACTACATCTTAACTTTTATCAGCATGTCTTTAGGTGAACTAAAGCTATTGACTCCTTTCCTGGCCGCCTGGCTGCCTAACGTCATAACCGGAGGGATTGGTTGGTATATCCTGTCTAAGAAGGCTGTCCAGTAATGCTCTCTTTTGGTCTTAAACTCATTTTTCTTCTGGCTATTGTCAGCGGTGCGATTGCTATTACCGGCAACTACATCGGCCGCACCATCGGTCGGCGGCATATAACATTTTTTAATTTGCGCCCTCGTCACACCGCTAATGCCATTACAATTTTAACCGGGATCTTAATTGCCATTATAACGGTCGGCACCATTCTATTTATTTCTCAAGACGCCAGAACGGCTCTTTTCGGCATGGAAGCATTACGCCAAAATCTGACAGAAAAGTCGGCCCAGTTAAAAGAGACAACTGAGCAATTAACCAAGCGGGCGGCGGAGAAAGAAAAAATCGATCTGGAATTAATCAAAGCACGGCAGGAAATCACTTCTTTAGAAAAAGTCCGGACCATCTTGGATAAGGAGATCGAAGTTTCTCGGAAGGGAAAAGTAATGTTTCAAGTTAATGAATTATTGCTGACCTCTTTGATCAAGGCTGGACCAGAAAAAGACAAGATTGAAGCTGGCCTAAAACAAATTTTATCAGCCGCTGATGCTTACGTTCGCAGTTTTGGGGCTCAAGGGGATGGCCAATTAATTGTCGTCTCCCCTGCCAACTTTGAGCAAGTCGAAAATATCTTGATCAGCCGGTGGGGCGATAATATTATTAAAGTAATTGTTAACCAAAACACTCTGCTTGGCGAAGAAATTAAGGCACGACTGGAAGTTAGTGACAACAACTTAGTTTATCAGCAGGGCGATGAAATTGCCCAGCTTAAGATTGGCCAATCCCTGACTGTGCCAGAAATCGAACAAGAAATCAAAAAGCTTTTAGCTCTTACCCATTTAAATGCGCGGAAGGCCGGGGTTGTCCCTGACGCTTCGGGCTCATTGGGAAGTGTTTCGTACCTGGAAATTTATAATTTAGCCAAGAAAATCAAAGCCACCCAAAAACCGGTTAGCTTAAAATGTCTGGCTAAAGAAGATATTTATGCCATCGGACCGCTCAAGGTTAGCTTTAAGCCGTATTATCAGTAATCAGGGCCGCGGGACCTTAACCAATAATACTTGCTGTTTATTCAAATCACTGACCTTGATTATTCGACCAAAAGGATCAATTAAAGCCGAAAAACCGGTATTGCCGACTTGGACAAAATAGCGACGGTTTTCAATAGCGCGCAATACTCCAGCATTCAGATGGAAATAAGAAGCAGCAGAATTGCCAAACCAGGCATCATTGGTAACAAGTAAAATAAAGGCGGTTTCTTTATTTACCCGTTCTTTAATGACTTGAGGAAAAACCGATTCAAAACAAACGGCAGCGGCAATTGATAAGTTTTTAATTCTTAGCGGCCCAGGCGGTTGGTCACTAGCAAATTCACTATCGTAATAACCAACCCCTTTTAAAATCGGAAATAAAAGCTGACGAAAAGGTAAATATTCTCCAAAGGGGACTAAGTGTTGTTTATAATAGAATGAGAGAACTTCCCCTGTCGCGGAAATAGAGACGACAGAATTATAAGCTTTACCATTTTGATAGTGGGGTGTGCCGATAATAAACGGACAGCTTGCTTGCCGAATCAGCTCCTGAAGCCCTCCCCAAATTTGCTGATCCTGAAAAAGATAGGTAAATAAAGCGGTCTCCGGCCAAATAATTATGTCTGGTCGGTCGGCTAATGATTTTTTTGTCAACTCTTGATGAACAGCAAAGATTTGAGGGACTGAACGCGGATTCAGCTTCTCTTTTTGGGGAATATTCGCCTGGATTAAGGCTAACTTTAAATATTGATTAGTTGGTTGGCTTGCCTGCTGGAGAACAAAATGTCCATAAACTAAAGTTGCAATCAGTAATCCTGTCGCGACAATCAATAATCCTATTTTTTTTCTCTCAACCATTATTTGGGCAAACGCAGCATTAACTAAGGCAATTAAGAAACTGACCCCGTAAACCGAGGTAAATGAGGCTATCTGAATTAGCGGTAGACAGGTCGCTTGTGAATAACCGAGATCTCCGCCCGACACGCCAAATGGACCCCAGGCTCGTAACCACTCAACCATTACCCAGAAAAAAGGGATCGCCCACGAACGCCAAACTGGTTTGGTTAGTAAAACCAAACAAACAAAAAGCAATATAAATAATGTCTGAAAAATTGCTAAAACAATCCAGCCTAAAACAATCCACCAACTGACGAATTCCGCTAAAGTTAAAAGCCAATAAAGATGAAGTAAAAAGAAAATAAAGCCAAAAACAAAACCTTGCTTCAGCCCCTCCTGACGATTTTGGCTGGTGATTAAAAGAGAAAAGAAAGGGACCAGCGCAATCCAAGCTAACCAGGTCAGATTAAATTTAGGGAAAATTAAAGCTGTTAAAACAGCCGCCGCTGCCGCCCCAATCATTGAACCTCAACCTTAATACTTAAAATATCCAAGCCCGCATCGATCTCAGGGTTGGAAACATCATCAACTGTTTTAACCGTGCCGACAATACTGGCGACGCTATTATTGGATGTTAATAAACTATCCGCCGGGTTTTTCTCCCGGCCATTGGGCCAGGGAACTGTGACAAAATCAAAATAAATTGTGTTAGGGATCGTTGTATATAGCTTACTCAAATGAAAAGTAAAGGTTAATTGACTGGTTAAGGTACTAGTCGGCTGAAAGACTTCACGACTGATTGCTTGGGTAATATTAAATGGCCCTTTAACAAAACTATAACCAAGTGTATCTAGAACAATATAGCCAGACCAGGTGCTAAAATAGTTGGTAAAATAAGCTTCTCTTGAAGAATTAATCGGGATCATATCCGGCTCGATAAATTCTGGGGCATCAAGCCGCTGATTAGGCGGCGGCAGTGGGACTTGATAACTGGCATTATCACTCAAGACAAGAAAATAACGATTATTATAATTATCCGGAGTCCCGCGTAAGGTAACAGTTACCACCATTTGATTGCCATAATTAACCATTGGGGTTACATTTCTGGCACAACCAACAATAAAAACGATCGAAAGTATTAAACTAATAACGGTTAACTTGACCTTCATTCATTAATCCTTTGACTTGATTTTCTAAAGCATCAAAATAAACACCCCGGCCACTAGACATTCCCAGTGGCATGTCTGGTAAGGCTTTTAAACTAAAAGTCAAGCTAAACTCTTTCCGATAATCCGAATAACTATAATTCATTATCCAACAATGAAGTTCCTTAGAAATCATTATATCACGCACTTTAAACTGGTTATCGGTTGAATCAAAAACCTGGCTGACCTTAAAACGCCACTGATTCGGTTGTTTTTCCAGTAAAAAAAGATCATAAAGCAGACTGCCGGAACGGAGCAAACCGCTATTCAGATCGGAAACGGTCCCAAAGGCAACCGAAAAAAAAGAAACTGGAGTTAACGACAAGTTATTGACCAGATCTTTATACCTTATATTTTCGATATCCCAACCAGAACGTAAACTCCAAGTCACTTTTTCAGTCGGTTTAATGGTCAAGCCGGAATTGACATCAAACCATTTATGCGTCTGCCAGTTATGCCCTCCATCGAAAGACCAGTTTAAATAGTTTTTATAATAAAACTCCAGCCGATCTGTCACATCATGGTAGGCCGTGCCTAATTTATCAAACATGAAGGGGGAGTTCCCATCGGCTCGCCCCTTGCGAAAGTTTAAATCGTTACGCAAAAATCCCCATTGATCAGAAGCCAGCCGGGCTTTTTCCCGATAAGAATATAATTGATCGCCAGGGCCATAAGCAAATTGATCAAGCCCTAAACCGAAGGAAAAAGTATTGCCGGTGCCCAAGGGAAAAGCCTTATCAACATCCAATGTCGCCTGGTAGCGGTCAGTGGCAAAACTTCGATTACGGCCAAGGAGTGAAACATATGCCACCTCATGGAAAAAGCCATAACCAAATTTAGGCCGTAAATTTACATAATAAAGATCAAGGACTTTAGGCGTGATCTCCAATTCCGGTTTTTTCTCCAAATATTGGACATTATCATCACCACTATAAGTATCCCTATCAACGTCAAGATACCAATTGCTGGTCAGTCGCCAATTATAATTTTTATCTGAACCGGTTAATTCAATCTGCGGATCAAGACGCTCATCCCCGGCCTGTCCAGAATTCGCCACATTATTGTAGTAATCGGCCTTAGCGCTCAACATCACATTTTCGGCCAGGGGTTGACGATGAGTAAAATGTTGCGCGGCCCGAATCCAGAACGGTTCTTTCTGAGCATAATCATAAGTGTAATTATAACTAGTGCTACTCTTTTCAAAAGAGCGATCAAAACTAAAATCGTTGTGCGTCGTTTGCGCTTGTCGGTCGACAAAATTGTTAAATTTAACATTTGCTCTAGCTTGATCGTTATTACTTAAACTTAAACCTAGAGCGGTTTGGTCTTTTCGCCCAGCTGGAATTAAGTAATTGGCCGCAAATTCCTGGTTGAGGGTTAAAGTCGTTTGGGGTGTAATCTGCTTAGTATGTTTAATTCTGGTAACCCAATCGGTCAGCCCGGTATCTTTCTCATCAAGATGGTATAGATAAAGTGCCCCTGCTCCTAAGGCGCCCAAACCATAATTGAGTGCCGTCCCTGCTCCAAAACCTTTTTTCTCCATTAGATCAAGATAGAGCAGTCCTAACGGATAACCCCAGGTTGATTTAACATAATTACCTTCAACATTATTATGGCCAAAGATCCAATTGCGCCGCCAATCCTCTCCTAAATCATAATAAATAACCGGTAGCCAAAAAAGCGGCATCTTCCCAATGTGAACGACACAATTGTAGGCAATCAATTTATCGTCTTGATAATACTCGACTCGATCAGCCGTGACGTAATAATGTTCTTCAGGATTATCGCAGGTAGAAAGCTCTCCTCCTCGTCCAATCATTTTGTCATTTAAGTCACTTATTTTTTGGGCTGAAAGATAAAGATTCCCCTTTACTTTATTAGGCATTAACTTAGTAGAAAAATTGCAAAAATCCGTGGTCTCATTATTAGCATTATAAGCTAAAGAATCAGCAGTTGCAGAATACTCTTGATTAGTTATTCTAACGTGACCTTCAGCAGTGGCAATATTACTGTCACTATCCAGCCATAAATGATCAGCTCTTATAATAATTCCTTTAAGTTGAACCTCGACCGAACCACTTGCTTCAACCCGACTTGTCCCCTCAACAATTTGCAGTGAATCAGCTTTGATATTAACCGGAATTTCTTGGGCAATAACAGGGAAGATAATTAAAAATGAAAAATTAAAAATGAAAAATGAAGGAATAAATAATAATAATTTAAAATAATTAACCTTCATTTGACATTTGTCATTGGACATTGGTCATTCAGGGATTGACTCCGGGGTTTTAAAACGCAACCGTTCTTCAGCTAGTTCCAATAGCGGATCAAAGTGTCCGGCTCGCTGGTATAAATCAAGTGAGCGACGAACATCGTTTTTAAAATAACAGAGATCTCCCAGGTTTAGGCAAACTGCGGCGAGTTCCGGATCAAGGTTGTACGCTTTTTCAACCTCGACCTGTGCCTGATTAAGTTGACCAAGAAAGAGCGCCATTACTCCTAGATTATTATGAAAAATTACGCAACCAGGTTCAATCCGCAACGCTTCTTCCAGTCGGGCTTTGGCTTCTAAATATTTTCCTTCTTGGGCTAAAGAGACAGCCAAGTTATTTAACGCTGCAGCAAAACGGTTATCAAGTTGGATCGCTAGTTGAAACTCTTCCAGCGCCGCCTTATTCATCCCTTTTATAAAATAATCGTAACCAGCACTATTGTGGTTCTGGCCAAAAGATTGGCTGAGCTCTGCGCGACGTTCCCCTCTGCGCTCTTTTGCTTCCCGCCCCCAAATAGCAATCAGCTCATTTTTACCGGGCCGCGCAATTGCCAGTAGTAAAGTTTTAACTTCGATGCTTTTTAAACTTGTTCCTTTTAAATATTTTAGCCGCTGCTTCAAGCTGCCAAAATCAATTTCCTCTTGAATAATTTCTTCATAAATTTTGATTGCTTTCGCCAACTGTCCAGTTGCTTCAAAGGTTGTTCCCAGATTAAAACGTACTTCACGGCGAAAATCATCCGTTTCTGAATGGCTTGTTTCAAGCGCCCGATTAAATTGCGCTGCGGCCTGTTCAAAGCGCCCTTCTCCCCGAAATACTTTACCCAGCAAGTTATAAACAGTCGCTACTCGATTATTATCTTTTAAGGCAATTTGCAATTCTCTGATCGCTTCTTCCTTTAATCCTTTTTGGATATACAATTTGGCTAGATCAAAATGGAGCGATATTTTTCGTTGATCTTCGGCCAATCGCTTCTTGGTGGCTTCGGTTTCCAGTTCAATTTCTTTCTCTCTTGCTTCACGATAGCGCTCTTGTGCTTTTAAATTATAAGGGTCTAGGCGGAGCGCCTCAGCCAACACCGTTACTGCTTTACGACAAAGCTTACTCTTATAATATGCCTCCCCTAACAATAAATAGGCCGGCAAATATTTCTTATCGACCGCAATAATCCCTTCAGCCTCTAAAATCGCCCGCTGGAGATCACCGCTGACTAAATATGTTTTGCCTAGCACTAATCGCGCCTGCAGTAACTGCGGTTGGACTTTACTGATCTCCCGACAGCGGCGGCTAATCATCTCCGCACTTTCCGCATCAACTTCAATAATTTTTTCAAACTCAAATAACGCCTCGCTTAATTTGTTTTGGTAAAGATAAGCTTCGGCCAAGTAAGTTCTAGCCAAGACCTGCTCTGGGCAAAATTCCAATACTTGCTGATAACCTTTAATCCCCTCGACCAAAAATTCCGGTTTACTTTTGACTAAGTTGTAATAGTTCTCAATTGCTTCACTAAAATTCCCCTGGCGACGAAGCGCTTCAGCTAAAGCTAAGGTTGCTTGTGGGTGGCCAGGATAACTTTTTAGAATCCCGCGCAATCTAGCAATCATCTCAACCAACTGTTGATGATCAAGTCGGATAATTTCCTGTAGCTTGGCTACCGCCAGCTCCGGTTTTAGCGAGCGCATGTAAATTTCAGCTAAAATCTCCCGAATGGGCACATTCCCTTCTTGTTTTTTCAAGAGCTCTTCCAATCGCTGAACTACTTCTCTCCCAACTTCCGGATCATCAGAGAACATCGCCTGATAACTCTGAGCTGCCTGGATATATTGTTCCGTCCTTATATACAATTCACCTAAAACTCTTAGGACGGCTTTATTGCCTGGTTTAAATTTTAAGATCTCTTCATAAAAGGTAATCGCTTCTGCAATCCGTCCTTTTTCTAGGTAGGCACCGGCTAAAATCTCACTTAACGAAACATCCTTGATCCCCTCAATCACTGAGCGCTCTAATAAGGCAATGACATCATCAAGTCTCCCCTGTTTCAAATAAATCCGACCTAAGGTGTTATAAGCTTCAACATTTTTGCGCTCAATTTGTAGCAATTCTTCTAATTCTAAAATTGCGGTATCTAAATCCCCTTGCCCAATTGCAAAACCAGCTAGAGAAAAACGCGGCCCAACTTTCGTTGGCTCCTGACTAATTAACCGTTCGTAATCAAGCATAATCTCTGCTTTTAAGTGTGGGGCCAGAGTGGTTGCTTGAACAAAACTGTTTTTTGCTTCTTTATAACGGCCGCTAATCAACTGTTGTTGTCCTGTTGCCCGCCAGCTCTGCGGATTATTCATCGGTATTTTCCCTCAAGATACAATAAAGCCAGTCCAATTATGGCAAAAGAAACCTGAGGCGTAAAGGCAGCTAGTGCTGGGGTTAAAAGATTTCCCCGACCAAGTGAACGGAAGACCGAGGCAAAAACATAAAAGGTAAACATAAAAACAATGGTAATAATCATCCCCCAGGTACGTCCCGAACGAGGAGAAGGAAGTGAAAATGGAATACCAATTAAAGCAAAAACCAGACAGGTGGCCGGGACCGAATATTTCATTAACAATTCTGTGCGATAGGAATTAGCGTTTACGCCTCCCTTTATTAAAGTGTTGATCATACCGCGTAGTTCTTTTGAATCCATATCCTGGGCGCTCTTTTGATCACTAAAAGAAATCAGATCTTCTGACACGTTCACTTTCATATTATTAAAAGTTGCTTCGTAATTTAAGAAACCTTTGTCATCATATTTGTGAACAACACCTTTGTCCAAGCTCCAAATGCGGCCGTCAAACTTCCCGCCTTCTGCAACAATGACGCGTGGATAGCGTTCATTTGTTACCTCGTAAACCATAACACTTTCCATCGTTTTGGTTTTCAGGTCAACCCGTCGGGCATAATAGTAGCGATCATGCGCATCACGAAAAAAAACATTCTCCTGCACATCCGGCAATGGTCGTTTGTAAATAATCTGGCGAATAATATTATTAGAAACCAGATTGGCCTGCGGCACAACTTTTTCATTAGTAAAATAGGAAGTAACACTAACTAAAAAACCCAACCCTAAAATTGGAATTGCGATCCGCCAGATAGAAACACCGGAAGTGCGTAAAGCAACAATTTCATTATCTTTTGATAATCGACCAAGGGCCATCGCGACCGCAAATAAAGTTGAAACCGGAAAAGTCAGGATCATGATTGAAGGAAGTTTATAAACCAAAAGTTGCAGCACTGCCCAAAGCGGCACTCCTTTATTGATGATCAGGTCAGCCATGGTGAAGAGAAGGTCAACCGCCATCACCATGACAAACCCAATTACCCCGATCAGGAAAGGGCCGAGCATTTCTGCCCACAGATACCGATCCAGGATCTTCATTCAGCGTCTCGTTGTCGTTTTCTCTCCCGTCGGACCGCCGCCTCTTTATCTTTCCGTCGGCGTTGAGACGGTTTTTCGTAAAATTCCCGTTTCTTGACTTCGTCCAGGATCCCTTCACGACGCAGTTTCATCTTAAACTTGCGCAGCGCTTTCTCCAGACTCTCACCTTTGCCCACATCAATTCTAGGCATTTGCTTCTCCTCCCTTCTTATTTATCTTTGTCGTACTCGTATTCTAAACAACACATTAACCGACCGCAAACCCCGGAAGTTTTGGTCGGTGAAATTGCCAACCCTTGATTCTTGACCATTTTAACAGTGACATGTTTTGGTTTTTCCAACCAGGTAGAACAGCAAAGTTGACGGCCGCACGGTCCCAACCCACCTGACATCCTCGCTTCATCACGGGGAGAAATTTGTTTTAGTGTAACTCGCGCTTCCAAACTGGTTGAAAGATCTCTGGTTAAATCGCGGAGATTTTTGATCGTCTCGCCATCTTTAGCCTTGAAATATAAAGTCGCGTGGGAAGTGTCAAAAAGATATTCGGCCATTACCATTTTAATCGGCAGTTCATGCTCCTGCGCTTTTTGAGCCGCGATGGCAACAGCTTTTGCTTCCAGCTCGTCTAAGCCGCGAACCTTTTCCAGATCCTGTTGAGTAGCATAACGGATAACTTTTTTTAATTTTACTTCGTGAGAAATACCGTGTGGCAGCCCTCGTTGAAAACCGACAATCTCACCAGCTTCAACGCCTCGATCAGTCTGAACAATTACGGGTGCTCCGATTTTAATCGACTCTTCTTTATAACCGGTGATTGGGCAGACCCGGTTAAATTTTCTAAGTTTAATCGCCAGGTGGTGTTTCTCTGGTGCCGTGTTTTCCGTCATCATTTCCCTCCTACCTGGGCTAATTTTAGAACCATCAAGTCAAGCGCCAAGCGGGCATTAGCCCGGCGCTTAAGCTGGCGCAGTGATTCTAAAATTATCCGCGCCATCTGGTTATTCGCGAGTTCGTAGCTGGCAAAATGGACCAGATCGTATAATAGCGTTTCTAACTTCTCTTTATCTTTTTCCAGCTTCGCCGAAATTGTCAGTAATTCTAATTGGCTCTTCCGGCCCAGTGCCATAAATTCATTATACCATTCACTGTTAACCGGCTGCCGCTGCCACGCCTGCCGTGGTTCAGCAAAAATCAACTGCTGGCAGCGCGAGACGATTGTCAACGGTATTTGCTCACCTCGTTCAGCCAGCAGGACAAAAGTCACGCCGGGGGCCGGCTCTTCTAAAGTTTTCAAAAACGCGGCCGCCGCCTGGCTCGTCATCGTATCCGCTTTAGCCACAATGGCTAAGAGATACCGCCCAGCCGATGGCCCATATTTAGTCCACTCCTGCAAATCCCGGATCTGTTCAATTTTTAAGGCCGCCCCGTCAGGAACAATCCTGATGATATCCTGCTTGGGACATTCAAGGACGGTGGCAAAATATTCTGCCGCCGCTAATTTTCCCGCGCCCGGCGGACCAACAAATAAATAAGCGCCCGCGACTCGGTTACTGGCGGCAATCCCTTTAAGGATACTTTCCATCCGCGACACTTTGTGCTGATGCACTTCAGTGCGAAGCATTAATTTATTATAACATGAAAAAGTGCGTTGGAGTTAGCGTTTCACATCATAAACGTCAGAAACATTTTTGATCGCTTTGATAACCTGTTCAAGCTGTTGTTTATCCTTAATATCAACCGTAAGTTTTAAAAAAGCAGAACTGCCGCGGCGGGTAGTAATTTTAGCGGCAGAAACATTGGTTTTGGTGCCAGCAATCTGCTCTAAAACATCTTTTAAAACGCCGACCCGATCGTGTGCTTCAACTTCAATTTCGGTTGGAAAAAGCATTTCTGACTCCGGGTTCCACTCAACTTTAATAATCCGTGCTGTTTCAATTTCAGGCTCTTTAACATTGGCACAATCGCGACGATGGATAGCAATCCCCTTTCCTCGACTAATAAAACCAACAATTTCATCTCCAGGAATCGGCCGGCAGCATTTGGAAAAACGGACCAGGACATTATCAAGCCCCGAAACGGTAATCGCCGATCCTTTGCCTTTAATTCTCCTGACCCGGCTGGGCTTAAGCTGCGTCAGTTCTTCAGCTACCACTGCTTTAGCCGCTTCAATCTTTTCTACTCCAGTTTGCTTTTTAAACCAGTTTTTAATTTTAACCTTAGCCCCGGCGGTCCTGGCCAAACGGAGCCAATCGCGGCTCGGATTATCCTTCTTGCCGGTCAAAATTTCGATAATGTCACCATTTTGCAGCTGATAATCAAGTGGCACAATTCGGCCGTTAACCCGCGCGCCCACCGCCCGATGCCCAACTTCAGTGTGCACCCGATAAGCAAAATCAATTGGGGTTGCGCTATTCGGCAGATCAATAACCGCTCCTTTAGGAGTAAAGACAAAAACCTCATCAACAAAAAGATTCATCTTTAATCCTTCCATGAAATCTTTTGCATCCTTTAATTCGTCCTGCCACTCTAGCATTTGGCGAAACCAGGCCATTTTATCATCTAAAGATTCATCGGTTTGTCCCTCTTTATAACGCCAATGCGCGGCAATGCCGTATTCAGCTACCCGGTGCATTTCCCGGGTCCTGATTTGGACCTCAACTGGTCGCCCACCCTGACCAATAACTGTAGTGTGCAACGATTGATAACCATTGGACTTGGGCATGGCGATATAATCACGGAAACGACCGGGAATCGGTTTCCAGGCAGCGTGCACCATCCCCAGGACGGTGTAACACTCTTTAATTGTCTCAACAATGACTCGGACTGCTGTTAAATCATAAATTTCACTAAACTCCAAATTTTGATCAGTCATTTTGTGATAGATGCTATAAAAGTGTTTCGCCCGACCATTGATTTCCGCTTTTATTTCGACTTTACTAACTAGTGTCTTTAACTGGGCGATAAATTGAGCAATAAACTCTTCTCGACCGGACCGACTTTCTGCTACTCGGTTTTTGATCTCTTCATATTTATCCGGTTCAAGATAGGCAAAACTTAAATCTTCCAGTTCCCATTTTAAACGCCACATACCCAAACGGTGCGCCAAAGGAGCAAAAATTTCTTTTGTCTCCAGCGCCGTCTCTTTTTGGCTGGCCGGGGTTAAATATTTTAGCGTCCGCATATTATGCAAACGATCAGCCAATTTGATTACAATAATCCGAAAATCCTCTCCCATGGCAATAAACATTTTACGAAAGTTTTCGGCTTGGCGGATTTCTCGGCTGACAAAGGTTAACTGGCTGAGCTTGGTAACTCCTTCAACCAACTTCCCAATTTCCGGACCAAATTTAGCGTCAATTTCTTCTCGCTTAACACCGGAGTCTTCGACAACATCATGCATTAAAGACGCAGCAATGGTAAACGGATCTTGTTCTAGGTCAGCTAAAATAAGCGCCACCGCCAAAGGATGAGAAATATAATCTTCTCCTGATAATCTCTTGTGGTGCTGATGGGCGGCGGCAGCAAAATCGTAAGCTTTTTTAACTATAGCCAGATCAGCGTCTGGATTATAAGATTTTATCTTTGCTAATAAATCTTCCAGAGAGTTCATCGTTTCCGATAACGATCGCTCCGCCCCATTACGCCAATTCCTGGTGGGATGGCGGACCGGAGACCCGACTTATTATCACGTCGTGGCTCACGGTTATTACTGGCAATGGCTGGCGGTTGCGGCCGCGGTCCGGCAGAGCGAACCGCTACTAATATTCGACAGGAATTTTCGAGTGAAGAAGTATATTTATACGCATCTTCTAAATTTTTTCCGACCGCAAAACTGCCGTGCCCTTTAACCACCGCCACAACATTGTCACCGCCTAAAAATGAAGGAAGGAGACGGACCGTTTCCTCGGAACCAACTCCGTCACGGACCCGGACAATCGGCGCCGCTTTGTAAAGATAGAGCCCTTCCGCATCCTGCGGCACTATTTTATTATCAGTAATCGAGATCGCAATTGCGTTGGCCGGATGGGCATGGATAATCGCTTCGCCTTTTTTCTGTTTATATAGCTCACGGTGTGTTGGTAGCTCCATAGACGCTAATTTATCATTTTCTCCCGGCTCAAGACCAACTTCAATAATATCTTCCGGTTTTAAATCTCCCAACATCGAACCACGGCGAGTGATTAAAATTTTATCCCCCCGCAAAACACTCATATTACCACCGTGTGAATCAACCAACCGCTCGGCAAACAACAACCATCCGATCCGTTTAAACTCTTCGTACATTATTTTTACCCTCCCAACGCCGTTAGCGCTTCAAACTCGGAAAACCGGCGAAACTCAGAGAAACGATCATTAATTTCTTGCGGCGATAACCGCTTCATCCGCTCCAAACTAAAATCTTCAACATTAAATGAAGCCATCACCGAGCCAACAATGATGGCGCGGCGGATATTTTTTTCGCTGACATCTTTAGTCTGCGCTAAAAAACCAATAAAACCACCCGCAAAAGAATCCCCTGCTCCCGTTGGATCACGTAGCAGATCTTGCGGATACGACGGAGCAGCAAAATGAGAATTAGCGGTAAAAAGAAGGGCGCCATGCTCCCCTTTTTTGATGATAACCGCTTTGGCCCCTAATTTTAATAGACGAGAAGCTGCCATTGGGATATTAGGAGTCTCCATCAACTGACGGGCTTCACCATCGTTCATTAAAACAAAGTTTACCCGCTTAATCACTTCATGCAAAGCTGGCCGCTTGCTTTGAATCCAAAAATCCATCGTATCCATCGCTACCACTTTAGGCCCTGTTAACTGGTCAAGGACTTTTAGCTGCAACTCTGGATCAAGATTGGCCAGGAAAACAAATTCGGCATTGCGTAACTGTTCTGGAATTTCCGGTTTAAAAGTTGAGTAGACATTCAACTTAGTATCACGCGTGTGTGCCTGGTTCATATCGTATTCGTAATAACCGGACCAGCGAAAGGTTTCTCCTGGTAGCACTTTAATTCCGCTGATATCAATCCCGCGCCTTTTTAAGAGGTCAAGATGACTAGTTGGAAAATCTGAGCCGACCACACCAACTACGGCGGTTGGCGAATGAAAACTGGCTGACATCGAAGCATGAACAGCTGAGCCACCTAGAATTTCCGGTTTTTTGCCAAACGGTGTTTCAATCGTATCTAACCCAATAGTCCCAACAATTAGAACAGTCATTTTATACTCCTAACCTAAAGAAATTGTAAGATCGCCCGCTGGATAACCCAAAAGAGGATCATCATAATAAAAGCGGAAACGTCCCAGCCAATTTTTGCTGGCGGCAGTGCCAATCTAATCATCGAAAGCAACGGCTCCGTCGCCAAATAAAGTGGCCGCAAAAGCGGATGTGATTGGTCATGCGGCAACCACGGCAAAATCGCCCGCATTGCCAGCGTGATATAAATCACGGCAAAAACGAAATTCAGAACAAAAATCAGGAAATCCATTTTTTCGACAACTGCCGCGACTTTTTCTCGGCCGCTCTGATTGCACTAGCCAAGGCATGCGGAAATTTTTTCTCCGCTAGCACTTTTAACCCTTCGATCGTGGTCCCACCTGGAGAAGTCACCATCTTTCTCAGTTCGGCAGCAGAATGCTCTGTTCGCAACAGCGTTAACGCTGCCCCCATTACTGTATGGCTGGCCAATTGCTGAGCAACAGTTTGACTTAAGCCAAGTTCAATCCCCGCCTTGATCATCGACTCTAGCGTTAAATAGATAAAAGCGGGACCAGAACCGGATAGTCCGGTAACCGCATCCATTAATCGTTCTTCAACTTCCATTACTTCGCCAACCGCTTTAAATATTCTACTCACGACTCCAAATTCATTACTCCGAACTCCTCTCCCCCTCACCAAAGCCGTAATCCCCGCACCGACGATTGCTGGATTATTCGGCATTGCTCGGATGATTTGGCAGTGTGGGAGTTTCTGGCGCAGGTAACTGATTGGAATTCCTGCTGCAATTGAAACGACAACTTTCTTTTGATTCTCAACTCCATCCCAACCGTGCAACTCTGTTAATACTGCCGCCATCTGTTGAGGTTTAATGGCTAAGATAATAATCTCCGCTGCCAGAAAAACGGCTAAATTATCATGGACAGTCTTAACTCGATATTTAGCAGACAAATGGTCAAGACGATTGACGTTGGTGTCCGCCACAACAATTCTATTTGCTTTATGTAATTTAGCAATCAGCGCTTCGGCCATTTTGCCGCCGCCGATAAATCCAAGCGTGGACATATTACCTCACTATCTAGAGAAAAAACTCCCCCGGCGGTTCTCGTCGCTGCCCAAATCCTCATCCACGACTGTCCGTTCATCAGCATTATTAATAGCAATCTGATTGGGGGTAAAAAGAAAAATCGAATCGCCAATCTTCATCATATGACCGTCAATGGCATAAGCAGTCCCACAGACAAAATCAATCAGGCGTGTTCCTTCGGCCGGATCAAGATATCTTAAATTGATAATAACTGGTGAACCAATCCGTAGGTTGGTCGAAATATTAAGTGAATCTTCATAAACCTTTGGCTCATAATACATTACACTATAAATTCCCCCACCCTCTCCTTTATTCTCCCGTTTCGTTCTTAAGACGCTATTGATCTCCATCTGCTGCCCACCAAATGGTCGCTCCTCTTCTCCCTCTTCTTCCAGTCCAATGAACGCTTTAGCTCTCTTGAATAAACTTTCTACCATTTATCGCTCAACTCCTTTTACCAAATATCGCCCGCCCAAGCCGGACTAGATTGGCCCCTTCTTTTATCGCCGCCAAAAAATCATCACTCATCCCCATCGAGAGGTATTTCATTTCGACATTAGGCAGGTGTAACTGGGCAACTTGCAGACTCAGCTTGCGCAACGCTGCAAAATAAGGCCGCGCTTGCTCCTGGTCAGCCACAATTGGCGCAATCGTCATTAAGCCTGCGACAGAAATGTTACCAAATCCACTGATCAGTTGCAAGAGCGGAATTAATTCTGCCGGCTTAACACCATATTTCGATTCTTCTCCTGAAGTATTAACTTCGATCAGAATTTTTATTCTCGGTCCTCCGTCCATCGTCCCACGTCTCTCAATTTCCCTCACTACTCTTTCCGAATCAACCGACTGGATTAATTTAAACTTCCCCATCACTTCTTTTACTTTATTGGTCTGCAAATGTCCGATCAAATGCCAGTTTACTTGTGGAAAAGCTTTAACTTTTGGTAATGCTTCCTGAACCCGATTTTCGCCAAAATCAGTTAAACCAGCTTCAATCGCTTCTTTGATTTTTTCTGGTGGTACGGTTTTAGTAACGGCGATTATTTTTATATCCTTAGCTCGATTGCCGGCCGCGACAGCAATTTGACCTTTGACGATCTCGAGCTCTTCTTTAATTGACACTGTGCGCGTCATTATATCATAATAAGGATATGAAACAGCTTAGTTGGCTGGTCGTCTTTTTACTAGCCGTAACGGTCATAAATTATCCCAATCCCTTTAACCCCAAAGGGGGCGAAGTTACCACGATTGAATGCACCACTGATGCTTCCCAAGAAACTAATCTATATCTATATGATCTGTCTGCCCGGCAAGTTTGGCGGTCAAGTTTTTCGCTGGTTGGCGGAACCACTACCCGTCTCAACTGGAACGGCTACAGCAATGCTAATGAGCTGGTCGGCACCGGCGTTTATCTTTATCAGATTGTTAATCAGGCAAAGCACAGGGTGGCCAAAGGAAAAATCTGGGTCGTCAATAAATGACTAATTATTATAATAGTGTCGCGCAGCGACTCATTCATTGGTCATTGGTTATTGGTTATTGGTCATTAATTCTATTTCTTCCCAGTCCTGCCCAAACCACTATCGACCCACTGACTCTCGGCATGGGAGCTCGACCTCTTGGGATGGGGCGGGCTTTTATTGCGATAGCGGAAGATAGCGATGCCCTTTTTACTAATCCGGCTGGACTGGGGGAAATTGATTGTTTTGAATTTTCGACTATGTCTGGAACATTATTAGAAGAGTTAAAATATACCACCATTGGTGGCATTTACCCTTTGGGTGAAAAAAGTGCTTGGGGAATCGGTTATATTTCAGCCGGGTTGACTGGGATTGAACTGCGTGATCTTACTGGCAACTTAACTGGTCGGACTAATTTTGAAAATAATCTCTACCTTCTTTCGTATGGACGTAAAGTGAGTGACAATCTTTCCTTTGGTCTAAACATAAAATACTTTGCCCAAAATGCCCACGATCAAACCGAGGCAAACGGTAGCGGCTGGAATGCTGATCTTGGTCTCTTACAAAAAGGGCTCGGTTGGTTATCAATCGGCCTGGTTGTGCAAAATTTTGCCAGTTCGAGCCAGCTAAACTACAGAAATGCCGCGGCAGCCTCACTCCCTCTGACAATAAAATTCGGGACAAAGTTGGCGCTAGCTGGCGAGCGTTTTGAGTCAGCTATTATAGCGCCCTACGAACTGATCATTGCTGCTGACGCTGATCTGGAACTGTCAAATATCGCGCCAACCAATACTCATTTTGGGGTGGAATTTTCTCCCAATAAACACTTAACACTGCGCGGTGGGATTGATCAAATCCCAACTTTTCCTGGTGCACAAAATTATTTTACTGGTGGAGTAACCTTGTCGTTAGCTGGCTTTGGCTTTCATTATGCCTACCATCCATTTACTGATTTAGGAGATAATGCTGCTCATTTCTTCTCTATTAGCTTTAATGAGCATGACTGGCCAACCGAACTTACCCCAGAGTTTCTGCTCGGACAGGATTGCCAAAAATCTGTCGCTATGGTAAAATAAACCTTTGTGCGCTAATCAGCGCTTGTCCCCAATTAAAAGGAGGAAGCTAAATGCCAGTTGTGACGATGAAAGAACTGCTTGAGGCCGGTGTTCACTTTGGCCACCAGAGCAAGCGGTGGAATCCTAAAATGAAAAGGTTTATCTACTCTTCCCGCAACGATATTCACGTAATCGATCTTAATAAAAGTATCCCTTTAATTGAAGCCGCCTACGAATTTATCCGCAGGGCGGTTGCCGCCGGCGGTACGGTGCTCTTTATCGGGACAAAAAAACAGGCTCAGGAAGCAATTGAAGAAGAGAGCAAACGCTGCGGGATGTTTTTTGTTAACCAGCGCTGGATGGGTGGAACTTTAACTAACTTTAAGACGTTAAAAAAGAATATTGCCCGGCTAAACGAGATTGAAAAGATGAAAGAAGAAGGGACTTTTGACCTCCTGCCCAAGAAAGAGGTTATTTTAATTGAACGCGAACACCGCAAATTAGTTCGGGGTTTAGGTGGGATTCGCCAGATGACCGCTCTCCCCGTTGCCGTTTTTATTGTTGATACCAAGAAAGAACAAACCGCTGTCAATGAAGCCAGGAAACTTGGTATTCCAGTCGTCGCAATTATTGATACTAATGCCGATCCAGATGAGGTTGATTACCCCTTGCCGGGAAATGACGATGCAATTCGCTCGATCAAGCTTTTAACCAGTATTATTGGCGACGCTGTCCAAGCGGGCCGAGAAGTCTCTCATCCCACTGAAGGCAAAGAAGAAGAAATCGCTCTCCCGATGGAAGCAGTAGAAGAAGCCGCCGCTCTCTCTGAAGAGGAGAGGATCGAGGAACTCGGTCTAACCAAAGTGATCCCAGTAAAAGAAGAAGTGGAAGACGAGAAACGAATCGGTTTCTAGCAAAATTCTGACAGAAAGGGACAAATCATGGAAATTACAGTCGAACTAATCACCAAACTACGTGAAAAGACCGGCGTAGGCATGATGGATTGCAAAAAAGCCTTAATTGAAGCTAAAGGTAATATGGACCAAGCTTGTGATCTTTTACGGCAAAAAGGGTTAGCCTCTGCCGCCAAGCGGGCCGATCGTGTTGCCTCGCAGGGAATCGTTGAGTCATACATCCACACCGGTAATAAAATCGGCGTCCTAGTGGAAGTTAATAGCGAATCTGACTTTGTCGCTAAAAACTCTGATTTCCAAGCTTTTGTTAAAGATATTGCGATGCAAATTGCCGCCGCCAATCCATCTTATGTTACCAGAGAAGAAGTTCCGGCCACTGCCCTAGAACATGAAAAAGAGATCCTGCTTGAACAGGCCAAACAGGAAGGCAAACCGGCAGCCGCCATGGAAAAGATTATTGCTGGCCGATTAGAAAAGTTTTACGCCGAGATCTGTTTGCTGGAACAACCCTATATCCGCGACCCAAAAAAGACAATTAAAGACCTCTTAGCTGAGTTAGTCGCCAAAATTGGGGAAAATATTGTTATCCGCCGGTTTACCAGATACCAATTGGGTGAAAAGTCGTAACGTTTAACTTTCGCGGAGATCACTAAGCTGGCGGGCAACAGCATCGCCCAACAGCTGCAACGGCGCAAAATCTACCAGCGGATCAAGTTCAGCATTTAACAAAACCATGGCGCCCAGCGGAGTTCTCCCATCTAAATCAAATAACGGCAAACAAGCCACTGATCTAATATTATGTGCTTTTAGCACGGCTAAATCAATCAAATGGCCATATTCGGCCGCTGTGCCGACATAAACAACCTTAACCTTTTCCTCAAAGGAACCTTGAGTAACCCGATCAAATTCCTTACCGAGAAAAATCTGATCTTTATTGACATCCGGAAAATAGAGAAGTCCTTGTCGATCTCCCTCGGCTTCACAAGCGGCACGGACAATTCCTCCGGTCTGGCCTAAATTCAATTTTCTCTGATCTTCAACTAAATTGACTCCCGTAGTAACAGCAACTTGATAATCGTCACTTTTTCTACTCAAAACAACCACAGCAGAAGGTTGAAAAAGGGTAAAACAATCTGCCACACATCTGGTTAGCAAATCTCTTTCATTAGTAAAGCCCGTAAAGAATCTCTTATTATTAGCAACATATTCAACTTTTGCCGTTCTTTGTTGTTGCTGCTCCGCTGTTAATTCCTGCGGTACTTCGCGCATACATCCTCCAGAACTGGGTAGCCAATTTTGCAATCCCGTACTCTTAACTAAATATAATAACGCTCTTTTCCCCCAGCCGATACCGTGAACCATAATTCCGTCCTTTCACAATATAACATTGAGTCTATTTTGGGTCAATTATCTTTCGGTAGAAATTAAGGTGAATTTCACTTAAGCCGCGTCTAGATTAATGAGGAGATACTCTCTTGTTTCATTCGTACTTTTCGCCGCTTCTGCTCTCTCAATTACAGTTAGAATAGTCTGTGCTAAATTACGACCAATATTCATCACCGCACCAGTAAAGGAAAGTCGCGAAAAGCGTCCTTCCTCTCGCGGTAATTCTGTTAAATCAATATGGAGATAACAACCCTGGCTATCACTGTAAACGCCTGGTCGTCGTAATAATAAAGCCATAAATCTTGCTCCATCAGTCGTTGCCATCATTTCGGCTTCAGTTACCTTAAATTTTAATGGGCGATTAACCTGCGCATTAAAACGCTTAACTGCTTTGGCCATCACTTCTGAAGAAACATTTCCTAATAAATAAAACTCCTCACTTCGAGGCCCAACTCTAAACAAAGCAACACCATATTGGGCCAAAACGTCACTGGCAGTACTTGATATCCGGCGACAAACAATCGTATCAACCATCGTATCACCCAGAAAACCATAGGATTTTATAAAAGCACCAATTTTATTCCCATCCAGATACCCAACGCTCAACGGTTCGCCCAATCGTCTAGCTGTGAATTTCGCTTGCGAAATCACCTCAAACGCCGCGCTGTTATATAAACCAGAATCAGGTTCAATATATTGCATTCTTATCCGTTCATTAATTTCACTCTCTTCGGGATCAGCAATCCCTTCATTCCGCATTGCCTGCCTGACTGCCTGAACCAAAACTGCGTGACACCATTCCCAACCTCGTGCATCAGTTACCCGGGACTGCCGGGCTTCGCTTTTATCAACCACTCTTTCTTCAGCCGAATAATCTCTGACTGTTTTTAGATCAACACGTTTAGCAGCAAAACTATCAATCGCGCGATTAAGTTCACTTATTCTCATCGCACTGGCAATTCTGAGATCTCTGACTGTTGCCTGACCATCATGGGCGGGATCATATCTCCAGGCACCGACGTTTGGCTTAACATAAACCTGCATTCGGACCTCTCTGCCTTTACGCTGGGAATAAAAGTCAAACTCAACTGGCCACTCTTCCATTCTGGCCGCCAATTCGTGCATCAAACCATCAAGATCCGTGCATTCAAGCGGAAGATCAATTTCAAAATTTGCACCGCTGCGATAAACTCTGGCCGCAATCCCTTTCGCCCTCAGATAATCTTTAACCATGTCACTTAAGGCACTACGAATATATGAATCACCGGCCTCATGACCTTCTTGATCATTCACTCCCTTAAGCGGTAAGTTAACTACTACTCTGGTTATCGGTCGCCCGGTGCGCAACGCTTCGGCAGTATCAACCACCCAAGCAGTCGGTCCCTCTGCTCCCAAAACTTCTTTTCTCGCAACCTCTAAGCCTCTCGATAATTGAATTGTTCGGCCCAGACGTCCTGCCAACTCTTCTACCCCGTTAACCTCCAGTTGATTATTAGCAATCACTAACAAACCAATAACCTTGCCACCGCTATCACAAACTTCAATGGAATGAAGATATTCAGCATCACGCCTCAAGGCTTCAAGTTCAACAACTTCACCAACTTGATCAGTCAGATAGGCATTAGCACTGGCAACACGATAACCAGCCCCTTCTCTTTGCACAAAGGCGACCCGATCATTTGGCGATAATTGCAACAAATTGGCCGCGATTTGTGGAATGTCGGCAATAAACATCTCTGTTCCCAATCTGGCCCGGCTGGATAAGTCAGATAATTGGGGCATCGGTTCTGTCCTAACCGGCAGAGTCGCAAAACCATAAGCGGAACTACCAATAATCATGTCGATTAATTGGCGCATTGTCATTTGACCGGCGGAAGCCAATCGCAATAATTCATCCGAAACTCTCGTCCGGTCAGTCCCACTGTTATCAACACTAACCGAAAACCGGATCCCGTATCTCATGAATTGTCGAAAAGGATGAGTTTCTAGTGTTAATTGGGCATTAGTATGTAAATTACTGCTCGGACAGACTTCAACGACAATACCGCGTCTGGCAACAAGACGACAAAGAGCAGTTTGTCTAGCTTGAAGCGCAGCTACTCTTTCAGGAGTATACAATTGGCCGAAAGCATCTCGCGTCCCTGCTAATCGACTGATATCCAGCCCCAAAATTACTCCATGTCCAATCCGCTGTGTCCCTAGCTCAATCGCTCGAGCAAGGTTATCTAACCCCTGTTCAACGGTTAAGAAATTTTCACCGGCGTGGGTTGTCATCCCAAGCCCGGCAGCAATCAACCGACGAAATGGAGCAGCAAACTTCATAATGTCAAAATAATATGCATCGCCTAAACTACCACCTAACCGATCCGGCCTAGGAATTGAAGCTTCCCCTTGTCGCACCCGAGAAACCTCTGGGCCAGCGGTATCAATAGCAACTATATATTCCGCCAAATCAGGACGATCCTGCCTGAATCTTAAAATTTCATCAGCCAAAGTTTCGGCCTGTTCAGTCGACATCACGGTATCAAAAATAATAATTACTCGGCTCTGTAAACCTGGGCAATTAGCTTCGGCACAGCGCAAACCTTCAATTTGCGCCGCCATCACCTCAGCCATTGTCAGCCCATCTTTGTCAGCGGAAAAACGGAGTTCCAAATAACGGACTCCATTTTGATAATTGGCGACCGCGACCGCTTCGGCGGCGTCACGGATGTCAGCAGCTGTCCGAAATAGCGTGCTGATAAAACTCCCCATCTGCAGATATTCGGCCAAAGAAGCTTCTCCTAGTGCTGGTCGATAGGCAATTAATTCCCTTAAAGTATTAAAATCTTGGCGGGTAAACACTTCTCTAATCGTTAACCCTCTGGCCGCTAATATTGCCCGAATTCGGTTGCTCAATTTTTTCTCAACTGCCACCCAAACATTAGTCTCGCCAAGATATTTTTGGCCAAGGCGCATAACGAAATCTGTCGGTAAAGATCTGGTTGGATGAATATGGGTTTGCCCGGTTTCAAATAGTTCAAAGATCGTTGAGAGATCGTCCCGATCAGCTTCTCCTCTGACAACCCTTAACCAGCTCGCTAAGCCGTGAGTGTCCCCATCACGAATCGCTCGTTCAACAAGATGATTAGTTATCACCCTGGCTAAACCAGTCCCGCCTTCTAAAGAATATGTTTCCCGTAATCGACCGATTGAAATTACTGGCCCACCTGGAAGCTCTGACGTTCGGTCAGGCAGAGATCCTCTCGTAGACAATAAATCAGCAATGCTTGGCACAACATTGCGATCAATAAAAAAACTAACCAAGCTCCCTAATCTTTGAAAAATCAAATTGTTTATGTATTTAAGCGCCAGGAAATTTTCTTCCGCCCGCAAGTAGGTGATAAAATCCCGGCGGTTGATTTTTAATAATCTTGTCCCTGGTTGAGAAACCACGACGTCAGCGGTCCGTTGCACCCTATCTAATAAGGCACCAATTTCACCAATGATCTCACCTCTTCCAGAAGTGAATGTTTTGCTTTCCCCCTGGCCATCATAATGGACAGAAACTTCTCCGTCTAATACGAGATAAACATCGCGGCCTAAATCCCCTTGATGTAAAATGGTTTCGCCTTGATGAGGAGTAATAATTTCTGGACCGGCACCGTGAGCTGCTGCAGCGCTAAAATGATCAATCAAGGCTCTTTGGCCAGATATTGCCTCAATTGATAAGGCATCACGAGTTGTTTGTGGTGTAATATAATGCAGAACAGCACGCCTAACTGCACTTTTTGCTCTGGCTGCTAACCTAGCAGCCAGCAGCGGGATTTCTCCGATTGGATAAGTTAATATTGACATTAATCGTCCCTCATATAGGGGATCCCCATATGTCTATTTATCGATTTATGACGCCTAAAACTTGCTTATTTTTCGCATATTTTTATGTTAAGATATGGCTATGTCAAAGGTCATCCTTATCGACGGCAATTCGCTTGCCTACCGCGCTTTTTACGCCCTCCCCGATACAATGCGAAATTCGGCTGGTTTAACTACCAACGCCATTTACGGTTTTACCACTATGCTCCTCAAAGTTCTAGACGCTAAACCAGACTTTGTCGCGATCGCTTTTGACCGGCCGGAACCAACTTTTAGGCATAAAGAATACAAAGAATATAAAGCAACCAGAGATAAAGCTCCACCAACCCTGCATGAACAAATCCCCTACGTTAAGCAGGTGGCCGAAGCTTTCAATATCCCTGTCTACGAAATTGCCGGCTATGAAGCGGATGACGTCATTGGGACTTTGGCGAAAGAAGCGGCTGAACAGGGCCACAACGTAGAAATTTTAACCGGCGATCTTGATGCTCTGCAATTAGTGACCGAACAAATAAAAGTTATGTCGACTAGAAAAGGGTTGACCGACACCATTCTCTACGGACCAGAGGAAGTTTTGGCTCGTTATGGGATCAAACCGGAACAGGTGATCGACTATAAAGCACTTAAAGGCGACACTACTGATAACATTCCCGGCGTCCCTGGTATCGGCGAGAAAACTGCTGCCCAATTATTAAAAGAGTTTGGGACATTAGACAATATTTTAAACAACGCTGACCGGATTTCGGCCAAAGGAGTCCGGGAAAAAGTCAGTAAAAATAAAGAGTTGGCAAAAATAAGTCAAATGTTAGCGACAATTGTCACCAATGTTCCGCTTAAGCTTGATTTTGCGAAAAGCCAGCGCGGCGCCATTAATTGGAGCAAAGTTGTCCCTCTGTTTGAACAATTGGATTTTGACAGTCTGGTTAAAAAATACAGCAAATATCTTACTGCCCATAGCTCGGCAACAATTGTCGCCCAAAAACGGGAAGCGCTCGCCGATTTTAAATTCCAGGCAATTCATACCGAAAACCAACTCAAAGAATTAGTCGAGAAATTAAGCGCGGCTGACGCGTTTGCTTTTGACACCGAAACAACTGGTTTGGACACTTTGACGGCCAAGTTGATTGGTCTCTCATTCTGCTGTGAAGCAAAAGTAGCATACTATTTGCCAGTAAACGGGCAACCGCAAGGGTTGCCCCTACATTTAATTACTGAACACCTACAACCAATTTTAAATTCAACTAAATTAAAGATCGGTCATAACCTAAAATATGATCTCGAAATTTTAAAAAACCACGGCCTGGAAGTCGCTGGTCCCTATTTTGATACTATGGTCGCCGCTTATCTGCTTGATCCGATCGCCGGCAAATATTCGCTTAAGAAATTAGCCCGGCAATTTCTCGGTCGGGAGATGTTAAAGTTTGACGAGGTGAGTGAAAACTTTAATTTTGCCGCCGTGCCGCTGGCCGTTGCCATCGATTACGCCTGCTCTGATGCTGAAGCAACCTTTGCCCTTTACAATCTCTTTATTTTAGCGCTCAAAGCCCAAAAGCTCGACCAGTTAGCAGAAAAGGTAGAGATGCCTCTTGTCGCTGTTTTGGCAATAATGGAAAATAACGGAATTTGCCTTGATATCAAATATATGGAAAAGCTTGGCAGTGACCTGGATAAACAGCTCAAAAAACTGGCCTTAGAGATCGCCGCCATCGCCGGCTTAGCTTTCAACCTGAATTCTCCCAAACAATTAGCCCAGGTTTTATTTGACCGTCTCCAGTTACCAATTATCAAACGAACAAAAACTGGACCATCCACTGATGCGGAAGTTTTGGAAGAACTGGCCGCCCAGAAATTTGAGATTGCCGAAAAACTGCTGGAGTATCGTCAGTTGGCCAAGTTGAAATCGACCTATATCGACGTCTTACCTTCACTAATTAGCAGTAAAACCGCCCGGCTCCACACTTCATTTAATCAGACAATTACTGCCACTGGCCGGCTCTCAAGTTCTGAGCCAAACCTGCAAAACGTTCCTAAACTTCTTCGCCCCGCTTTTGTCCCAGAGAAAAAAGGTTGGGTAATCATGGCAGCTGACTATTCACAGATTGAACTTCGCGTCCTTGCCCATTTAAGTAATGATCCAATTCTGGTTAAAGCCTTCAAAGAAGGAAAAGATGTTCACCAGGCAACGGCCGAGGAGCTCGGGATATCCCGTGACGCCGCTAAAACAGTAAACTTTGGGGTAATTTACGGAATTTCTGACTTTGGTCTGGCCAAACAATTGAAAATTAAGCGGACCGAAGCGGCCGATTACATTAATAAATATTTTACCAAACATACTGGAGTCAAAGCTTTTATCGACCAGACGATTAAAGAAGCGCGAGAGAAAGGTTATGCCACAACAATCCTGGGCCGCAAACGGCCAATTCCTGATATTAATAATCCCAATCATGGCCTCCGTTCTTTTGCCGAGCGCTCCGCTATCAATACGCCAGTCCAAGGAACTGCCGCGGATATGATTAAAGTTGCAATGGTTAAGATAAATGAAAAATTAAAAATTAAAAATGCAAAATGTAGGATGATTCTTCAAGTTCATGATGAGCTAATTTTTGAAACTCCAAAGGAAGAACTGGCAGAAATAAAAAAGCTGGTTGAAGAAGAGATGCTAAATGCTCTCCCGCTCTCTGTCCCAATCCTCGTCAGCCTCAGCAGCGGCCACAATTGGGGGGAAGCGAAATGACGATGCTCTCCAAAGAAAATCTCGAAGATATTTTGGCCGCTGCCCTTCATAATGGCGGTGATTTTGCTGAGGTTTTTATGGAAGAAAATATTTCTACCACAATCGGCTGTGAAGATAATAAAATTGAAAAAATCTCGTCAGGAACGGATAGCGGCGTCGGGATAAGATTGATTGTCGGCAAAGAAACGCTCTACGCCGCCTCAACTGATACTAGTTTTTCGGCCTTGCGTGAAGCCGCTCTTAAATTAGCCGAAACTGTGCGCGGGAGTAAAATCAACCAACGGATTCATTTAACCCCTGTCGTTCCTAAAGAGATGGTCAAGATAAAATTTCGCCCGCATGAAGTAGCAATTGAAGAAAAAGTTGCTCAGGTTGAGACGCTAAACAGAGTTGCCCGGGCTCATGGGGCAAAGATCAAACAGGTTTCAGTTCGCTATGCCGATTCTAACCAGGCAGTCACCATCGCCAATTCTGCCGGCCATTATGTTGAGGATAATCGGATCCGCACCCGCTATTTTATTAACGTCATTGCCGAAAAAAATGGACTGCTCCAAACCGGTTATGAAGCTCCCGGCGGCACAGTCGGGTTTGAGCTTTTTGAACTTTATCCGCCGGAAGAATATGCTAACAAAGCAGCTGAACGGGCGCTTAAAATGCTTGAAGCTCCCCACTCTCCTGCCGGCAAAATGATGGTTGTTTTAGCGGCGGAAGCAGGCGGAACATTAATTCATGAAGCGTGCGGCCACGGTTTAGAAGCCGATTTCATTATGAAAGGGACTTCGGTCTTTGCCGGGCATATTGGTCAGCAGGTTGCGTCCGAATTAGTGACCGTCATCGACGATGGAACCCTTTATGGCAAATTTGGGCATTACGCTTTTGACGACGAAGGAACCCCAGCCCACAAAAACATTTTAATCGAGCGCGGAATTTTGCGCGGTTACCTGACTGACCGTTATAATGCAGAAATGGTGGGGATAAAGTTGACCGGCAACGGCCGACGGGAAAGTTTCCGCAGTAAACCCCAACCAAGGATGACCAACACGCTGATTGCCCCAGGCGAAAGTGATCCGGCCGAAATTATTGCCTCGGTCAAAGATGGTCTTTTCGTCAAAAGAATGGGTGGCGGGCAGGTTGATGTTACTAACGGCGATTTTGTTTTTGAAGTAACCGATGGTTATCTGATTGAGAACGGTAAAATAAAAACACCGGTCCGCGGCGCTATCTTAACCGGTAATGGCCCACAAGTTTTAAAGATTATTGACCTGGTTGGCTCTGACCTTGGCTGGCAAGCTGGGGTCTGCGGCAAATATGATCACGCCCCAGTCAGTGATGCCCAACCAACCATCAGAATCCCCGAAATTATCGTCGGGGGAAGGATGTAAAGGTTTAACTTTTTTGATAAGTCCCGACAAGCCGAAAGGCGTAGGTGTCCCAACGGTTCTCCGGGAGGTAGTTGAGGCTGCGATCCTCGAAATGAAAAGAACGGAAATAATTGTCGGACAATCTTTCCCAGTGCTCTCCACTTTGTTGTCCTCTAAAAGTCTGCCGCATGCTCTCCCACTGGCTATCACTTGGCAATCCTAATGTTTGTATTCTCGGGTCTTGTGCCTGGGCTTTAGATAAAGCCCATAAAATAAAAGCTAAACAATCAGCTTCATTGGTAAAAACCATGGGGGCAGAAGCGTCACCTTCTTTTACAAGTTTATTAAATTTTTTAGCGTTATGCCCTGTTGCCTTATATTTGGTCTCTTGCACAAACAGCCTCATTTGCCCTATCGTCACTTCCCCTGCCATAGCTACCATATTCGATTTAGAATCGAAAAGCAGGCCAAGATCAAGGGGTGCAACTAAGGGGGTAGCAACTTTTTCTACCTCAGACATAGAACCAACAGAAATTTCTGTTATCGTCGGTCTTTGCCTTGCTTCAACAATGCTTGCTCTTTCCGTTTCGGTCAAAGCAGCATCTGCGGCTGTCATCATCGCCCATCTTCCACCCTCAATTAGTAATCTTACCCCACCCTCGCCTCTTCTTGCCACATCCTGAAGATTTGGCGTTCCGCCTCTCTTTTCCCTAACTGGTATACGAACAATTCTTTCCAATGCCATTTTATTTCCTACTCTGAGTGGGTCATTCATACCAACTCGCTACAGTATATTATCGGTAGGTGATTTAGGAAATTTCAATTCTGAATAAATATTTTTGGGTGATAATTATGTATTCGTAGCGCAGACCTTTAGGTCTGCTTCCAAGCAAATTTCAAGATGCTTCTCTAATATTGCAGGTCTAAAGACCTGCGCTACGTTTTTTACCAATTCCCTAACTGGGCCAATATCTTGGAAATCGGCTCACTTTGATTTAAGACAAAAAAGTGGATACCAGGAATGTCTGCCTCCAACAACTCCTGGCATTGTTTTAGCGCCTGTTCTATCCCAATTTTCACCGTTGCTTCCTTATCGTTTTCATATTTATCCAATTTAGCTTGCAGATCAGCGGGAATTGTCGCCCCGCAAACACCGGTCATCTTCTTAATTTGTTGGACAGAGGTTATCGGCATAACGCCTGGGATGATTGGCACTTTAATGCCAGCTTTACGACAGCGGTCGACAAAATCAAAATAATAGCGATTATCAAAAAATAACTGGGTAATAATATATTCACTGCCAGCGTCAATTTTTTCTTTAAGATACTCGGTCTCCTGTTTTAACGACGGGGATTGGCAATGCCCTTCCGGATGGCCGGCAACCCCGACGCAAAATTTTGGTTTCTGCCGCTTGATGAAAGCCACCAAATCCCGCGCTTGGGAAAAACCATCAACTGGCGGGACAAAATTAACAGTCCCAGCTGGCACATCACCGCGCAAAGCGAGAATATTATCGACGCCAATCGCCGAAAATTCGGCCAATTGATCAGCCACATTCTGTTGACTGGCGGCAATGCAGGTCAAATGTGCGACCGGAGTAATCTGATACTTTTCTTTAATCGCTTTAACCCACTGGAAAGTCCTGGCGGCAGTGTTACCAAGTGCCCCATAAGTAACCGAGCAAAAATTCGGCTTAAAGTCCTGCAGTTTATCTAAAGCGGCAAATAAATTTGCTTCCTGAACCGGAGTTTTCGGCGGAAAGAATTCAAACGAAAGAGATTGCTCCCCTTTTTGCAATGCCTCGGTAACCTTCATTATTGCTCCAACAGTTTGGTTTCCGCTTCAGTTGGTTCACTTCTTGAAAGCGGCTTCATGTGCGGAAAAAAGATGACGTCACGAATCGACGGTTGGTTGGTTAAAAGCATCACTAATCGATCAATCCCCACACCTAAGCCACCGGTGGGTGGCATGCCGTATTCAAGTGCGCGGAGAAAATCCTCATCGAGTGATTCAGCCTCTTCGTCGCCAGCCGCTTTTAGCTCGGCCTGTTTTTTAAAGCGTTCCATCTGGTCGATCGGGTCATTCAACTCGGAAAAAGCGTTAGCCAACTCCATCCCGGCAATAATTAGCTCGAACCGTTCAACCTGACCGGTTTTAGTACGATGCTTTTTGGCCAGCGGGGACGTTTCCAATGGATGGTCAATGATAAAGGTTGGCTGGCGCAAGTTTGCCTCGACATATTTATCATAAAGAACATTGATGATCTTGCCTACCCCAATTTCTCCAGCCCCTTCCACCCCACGCTCTTTGCCAATTGCCCTGATTTCCGCCTCATTTTTCCCTTCAATATTGATCCCTGCTTCTTTCAGCGCATCAACCAGCGAAATTCTTTTCCACGGCGGCGCTAAATTAATCTTTTCGCCCTTATATTCAATCTCCAGCGTCCCAGCCACTTCTTTGGCCGCACTGACGATCAAATCTTCGGTTAACTTCATAATGTCATTGTAATCGGCATAGGCCTGATAAATTTCAATGATCGTAAATTCCGGGTTGTGCTTGTAAGAAATTCCCTCGTTGCGAAAAACCCGGCCGATTTCATAAACTTTTTCAAAGCCACCGACGATTAGACGCTTGAGATATAATTCCGGCGCGATTCGCATAAAAAGCGGCAGATCGAGTGCGTCGTGAAAAGTCTCAAACGGTTTCGCCGCTGCCCCCCCCTGCATAACATTTAGAACTGGTGTTTCCACTTCCAAAAAGCCGCGCTGGTCAAGATGGCGTCTAATTAGCGAAACAATCTTGCTCCGTTTTAAGAAAACTTCTTTGACCTCCTGGTTAACCATCAAATCAACGTAGCGTTCGCGATAACGGAGCTCTTTATCTTGTAGGCCGTGCCATTTTTCCGGCAGTGGATGAAGCGATTTACATAAGATTTGGAAATCGGCAACGCGGACCGTTATCTCACCGGTTTTCGTTTTGAAAACATGTCCCTTAACCCCAATAATATCACCCATATCAAGCTTGGCATAAATTTCGTATTTGTCTGGACCGATTAGATCCTGTTTGGCATAAATCTGGATCCGCCCGGTCTGATCCTGCAGATGAGCAAATGAAGCTTTCCCATGTCCCCGCTTGGTCATAATTCGGCCGGCGACAGAAATAGTCTCAGAACTTTCTTCGCCTTCTTTAAGTTCAGTATATTTCGTAATTAAATCCGCCGCCCAATGTGTCTGATCGTAAGTGTAGGGAAAAGGATCAATCCCTTTACTCTTTAGCTCGTTTAACTTTTCTCGTCGGACTTTTAATAATTCATTTAATTCTTCAGTCATCTAATTCTTCTCCTATCATTCGCAATCCTTCTAGTGTCAGATTATCGTCTATTTTATCAACAATATTAGTGTATTTGCAAATCAGCCTAGCCAGCCCCCCCGTGGCGATAACGTTAACTCCTGCTTTCCGCTTTCTACTCTCTACTTTCTGCTTTCTGAATTCGGTTATTATTCTCCCTATCATTCCCTCCACCATCGCCACATAACCATAAACTAATCCACTTTGCATCGCCGACTCCGTGTCGTTGCCAATTACCAGTTTTGGCGCTTGAATGGCAATTTTGGGCAATTTTGCTGTCTGATTATACAAAGCATCACGGGCTAAGCTAATCCCGGGGGCAATTGCCCCACCCAAATATTCCCCATTCGCTGTTATAACATCAAACGTCGTCGCTGTGCCAAAATCTACTATAATCGCCGGCCCACCGTAAAGTTTATACGCGGCCAACGCGTCAACCACTCGATCTGCCCCAACTTCCTTTTTCTTCCTTACCCTAACCCTTATCCCTGAAATATTCTCTGCCGTCACAAAATGAGGTTTTATTCCCCAAAGTCTTTGGACCGCTCTCTTCAATCTTTGGTCTACTGCCGGTACAACACTAGAGATTATTACTTTTTCTATTTTTGCCTTATTTTGTTTTATCTGTTTTGAAGTTTGGATTTGGCTGTTGGCTGTTGGTCGCCACCATCTCTTCACCATATTTTTCCCTTCGTAAAAGGCAAAATCAACATTAGTATTTCCCACATCTATTACGAGAATCATAAATTCATTATATCAGGAAAATGTGAAATTTCCCAGAAACCAGCCCGATAATTACTTGAGGGAAGAGATCATGAATCTTAAAAAATTAAATATAATTTCGGGTTCTACAATCGGTTTTCTAGCCGGCCTAACTATTGTTCTAACCTTAAACTATCTAGGGATAATATACGATCCTCTCTCTGCTACCTTAATTATTGCTCTACCAGCTACTCTCGGTCTTATTACTTCGTTCTCAATTTTTTAATCAGCCCTGCCATATCAATCGGCAGCGCCGCGCTAAATTCCAAAACCTGTTGTGTTCTCGGATGAGTAAATTTAATTTTAGCGGCATGGAGCATCTGTCCATTAACCTTAAATTCCTCTTTTTTCCGCCCATAAAGTGGGTCACCAACCAGCGGAAAACCAAGATAGCTCAGATGGACCCTAATTTGGTGGGTTCGTCCGGTTTTTAAATCTAATTCTACTAAAGCATAATGTTTAAACCTTTCCACCACTCGGTAATGTGTAATCGCCTCTTTCCCTCTTGCTACTTGCCCTTTGCTACTTGCTACTTCAATCACCGCCATCTTCTGGCGCAAAACCCGATGTCGTCCAATTAATGTCTCAATCTCTCCGCGATCCTGTTTTACAATCCCATGGACCAGTGCCAGATATTTTTTTTCCACTTCCCGTCCTTTAAATTGTTTAGCCAGTGACTGGTGGGCTAAATCATTCTTGGCCACCACAATTAAGCCGGAAGTATTTTTATCGAGGCGATGGACAATGCCGGGACGAAGAACGCCCCCAATACCGGAAAGATCTTGGCAATGATGAAGGAGTGCATTAACTAAGGTTCCGCCCTCTCTCCCCGCTCCGGGGTGAACTGTCATCCCGCGTGGTTTATTGACGACAATAATATCCGGATCCTCATAAACAATATCAATGGGTATTGCTTCAGCTTTGACTGCTAAATCTTTGGGCGGCGGCGGGGCAACAATAATTCGGTCATCAACCTTTAATTTGTAGCTAGCTTTTGGGATTTCTTTATTAACTTCGATAAAACCGTCGGCAATCAAACGCTGGATTTGTGAGCGGGTCAAATTTAATTCTTTTTGCTGGGCCAGGAAATGGTCAATTCTCTCCCTTTTTCCAGTTTCGGTAACGATTATTTCAAACATAGTTAAATACTTAATGGATAAAAACTATGACCAATATGCCTAAAATGAAGCAATAATAAGCAAAATAACGGAGGGTGGTGCGCTGAATAATCTCCATAAATATCTTAATGGTAATTAAACCCGTTATTAAGGCCGCCAAAAAACCGACCATTAATGAACCATAACCAATTCCCATTGTTCCGGTTTTAATAATCGGTTTAGCTTGTAATATTCCTGCTCCTAGAATCGCTGGAATAGCTGCCAGAAAAGAATATCTCGCCGCTAGTCGACGATCAAGCCCGCAAGCCAACGAAGCCGAGATTGTCGTTGCCGAACGTGATAAAGAAGGAATAATGGCCACGCCTTGTGCCAGACCAATAATAATTGCCTCTAGCCAACTAACCGCTTTTTTATCTCCTCTCTTTTGGTTAAACCATTCACCAAGCAGAATAACCAGACCAGTAACAACAAAAAATGGGCCAACAAATTGGAACGAGGAAAATAAGGCTTCAAAAAAGTCTTTAAAGAGTATCCCTAATCCGCCGGTGACAATAGTGGTGATGATTAAGGGCCCGAGCAATTTACGTTGACTAAAAAACAATTCAATAATCTCCCGCCAAAAATAAATCATCACCGCCAAAGCGGTCCCTAAATGGACTACTGTATCAAAGGCAATGTTTACTTCTAGGCCAAAGAGTTTTTCAAAGATCAATAAATGGCCTTGAGAGGAAATAGGGAGGAATTCTGTCAAACCCTGAATTATACCAAGCAGCAAATACTCCACTTATTTGCGCAAACCTTTACCCCTAACCTCTTTACGATGCCAAAAGACCAAAAGTGGCGGGGCCACAAAAATTGAGGAGCAGGCTCCTAAGGTCAACCCAATTAATAAAGTTAGCGAAAAAACCCGTAATGTTTCCCCACCGATAAAGAGGAGACAAAGATCAATGACCAAGACTGTTAAGACAGTATTAATCGAGCGCGCCATCGTTTCCCAAATACTGGCGTTTACCAGCTCACCAAATTTCATCTTGGCCAAGGCTGGTTTCTTTAAATTTTCTCTGATCCGGTCAAAGATAACAATTGTATCGTTAATGGAGTACCCCATAATTGTTAGGATGGCCGCCACAAATGTTACATCAACAGTTCGCCAAAGCAGGGCAATAATCCCCGTCGTAATAATGGCATCGTGATAAAGGGCTAGTAAAGCAGCCAGCGCGTATTTAAATTCAAAACGGAAAGAGACATAAACAATAATCCCAAAAGAAGCAATAATCAGCGCCCAGATAGCTTGCGTGGCCAACTCTTTCCCAATTGTTGGACCAATTATATCCGCTTCCAAAATTTCTGAATTACCAATCTTTTCAGTCATCTCCGCAAGAATCTTTTGTCTGGTCTCGACCGTCATTGGCACTGTTCTAATCAAAAGATCATTATCGCCTGACTTTTGGATAATACTTTCCCCCAGCCTAAACTCATCAAGAATCAAGCGAACCTTGCCAATATCAACTGATTTTTCAAAACGGAGGTTTAGCAGTGTCCCGCCAGTAAAATCGATCCCAAAATTCATCGCGTTACCGTGGACAAAAACATTAAAACATAAAGCAAAAAAGGCCAGCGCAATTAAGCCGCTGGAGATCGTAAACCATAATTTTGATTTTTTAATTATATCCATACTATTTATATAGCAACTTAGAATCACTACTGGCAACAACTTTACCGTCAACCAGCATATTCATCATCATGTGCGTTAAAGTCAAGGCAGTAAACATAGAGACGACAATCCCAACGCTTAACGTCACCGCAAAGCCCTTAATGGTCCCGGTGCCAACAAAGAAAAGGGTTAAAGCCGCAATGATGGTCGTGACGTTAGAATCAAGAATCGCCGCAAAAGCCCGCTCAAATGAAGCATCAAAAGCCGCTCTGACTGGTTTACCAAGACGGAGCTCTTCTTTTAACCGTTCAAAAATAATGACGTTAGCATCAACTGCCATACCAATGGAAAGAAGAAAACCGGCAATCCCTGGCAAAGTCAAAGTTGTATGTAGTAAAGCCAGAATAGATAATGTTAGTGGAATATAAATTGCTAAAGCGATATCAGCCAAGAAACCGGGCAAACGATAGTAAAGGATCATAAAAGCAATAATTAACGCAAATCCAATAATCCCGGCAATTTTACTCCGATCAATGGAATCTTTTCCTAATGAAGGACCAACTATTCTAGTTTCCATTAATTTAACCGGGATTGGCAGCGCCCCGGCTTTTAATTTAATTACCAGGTCCTGAACATCGGCCACAGTAAAACTGCCGGAAATTTGCGCTTTACCAGAAGGAATCGGCTCCCTGACAGTTGGGGCCGAGATTATTTTTTTATCAAGGACAATGGCAATTGGTTTGCCAACCGAGCGGGCAGTAATATTGGCAAAAAGAGCTCCCCCTTCCGAATTAAACTCAATATCAACAACCGGATTCCCATATTCATCAACACCTGGCCAGGCACCTTTAAGTAAAGCACCAGTTAAAGCAGTTTTTCTTAATACAATTTGCCGTTCACTGACTGTTCGACCATCTTTAGTGTCAATAACTTTATCTAATCGTGCTTCTGAGCCGTAAAATTCTTTAAGGCGGGCTGAGGTCAAACGGGAGGTATCAGCCGGTGCCCAATCGGCTTCGACAAATTCCAGCAAAGCGGTATCACCAATGATCTTTAACGCCCGATCTGGATCTTTAACTCCAGGCAGCTCAACCACAATTTGGTTGGCTCCTTTACGTTGAATAATCGGCTCGGTCACACCAAGCGCATCAATTCGATTGCGAATTACCGCTACCGCTCCGGTCATTGAATCAGCTGTCACTTTAACTTTGTCAGTTGGGACTCCTTCTAAAACTAAACGTGTCCCCCCCTGTAAATCCAAGCCGAGGTTGATTGGGAGTTGAAATAGAATATAAACAGTCGCACCAATAATCGCCAGGATCAATAGGATTCGCAGTTGGTTCAAATTCTTTTTCATAACAACAGTTATTAATTATATAATAGTTATAGAGCGAAGGTCAACCCATCGCTCGCCGCTACTACCTTACGCTTTGTTTTTTGACTTAGCTCTTCAGCCACTAACCATGGTTTGGCTGTGATCATCCACAACCCAAAATGGGTTAAAATTGTCACTTTAGGTTTCAACTCTTTGATGATAATTTCGGCATCATCGGCCGAGAGATGATCATAAATAGTCGGTTTTACACTTAACACGCTGACAATAACAACATCGTTATGATAATGTTTCGCTAAACCAGAAAAATATTTAGTGTCGGTTATATAAGAGAGCGTTCTCTTTTTTCCTTTAATGATTAAACCGTAAGTTTCGACTCCGTGGTCGTGGGGAACCGCAGCTTGAATTTCCAGATTCCCAATCCGATATTTTTTCTTTAATTCTAAAGTTGCAATTTTGTTAACGTAAGAACGAATGTACTTATAAACAACCGGGTCAGCACCACCTAAGGCATCGGCCGGCGCCAGAACAATCCCCTTCTTCTCCCGCCCACCCAGGCTCATCGCTTCCATCATCACATTAATATCGGCCGCGTGGTCAAGATGTTTATGGGAAATAATGATCCCGTCTAAAGTGGTTGGGTCAAGCTTTGGTCGAGCTCTTAGGCAATGGACCAGCGCTCCAGGGCCTGGATCAATTAAGAGGTTGGTCCCATCTAAAGAGAGCCAGATCCCACCCGAAGCCCTAAGCTGTTTGGCAACGACAATTCGCGCCCCAGCCGTCCCTAAAAATTTAATAAAATCCATAAATAAAATTGCGCCTGGCGGGATTTGAACCCACAACCCTTAGCTTCGGAGGCTAATACTCTATCCAGTTGAGCTACAGGCGCAACGATTAATTCTAACATATAGACGCAAGTTTTGGGTCGTCTGCTCCGATAGTAGTATTGTAATGAGTTCTATCTCTTCAACTAACTATATCGCTCCGGTCAGGTTTCACCAAATTCGCGAGGGAGAAGACCTTTCTTCAGTTGCAACCAAGTATCAGGTTGATCTCGGTCGCATTGCCAGGGAAAATCCTGGGATCGGCAAACCTGGCGATATGGTTGTGATTCACTTCGCCGAATCTAGAGCAGCTTAATTTTCATTTTTGACACCTCGGGCAAAATGATGACGTCCGTCCGCCAATTTTTAGTCGTTTAACCACGCCGCAACACTTAAAACATTTCTCATCATATCGACCGTAAACTTTCAGTTTTTTTGCGTACGCCCCCGCCTCCCCCATTGCGTTAACATAGTCGCTGATTGAAGTTCCTTCATATTTGATCGCCTCGGCCAAAATGTGTTTAATCCCCTTAAAAAGAAGTTTAATTTCCCTCTCTTTTAATGTTTTCACCCGCCGATCAGGCCGAACTTTAGCATAATAACAAATTTCATCGCTATAAATATTGCCAATCCCCACCACATTCCTGTTATCCATCAAAAACTGTTTGATCCGATTATTAGGTCGCTTCTTTAATTCGTTATTAATTACTTCAAGGGTATAAGCAGAATCAAGCGGTTCTGGGCCTAGATCGTGATCCAAATGCTTGATAAGTTCCGCGTCGGTAAAAAGCCGCAACCAACCAAATTTTCTGACATCATTAAAGTAAAGATGGGTCTGATCGCGAAAAGTAAATACCGCATGAGTAAAACGATTCCGTTGACAACCATAAACTAATTGCCCAGTCATCTTAAGATGAACAAGAATATTCCACCCATCATTTAATTTAACAATGATCATCTTAGCGCGACGGTTAATCTCAATAATTTTCTTCTCTCTTAATGTTTTTCGGTAAAAAGCCAGCGGGTGGTTCAACATTTTTTTGGTGTCACAATCAAAAGCAGCAATAGTTTTGCCAATAATCGTCCTAGCTAAGCCACGTGTAACGGTTTCGACTTCCGGCAGTTCGGGCATCTTAAATTTTCCGTGGATCTAAATCGATGGGTAAAAGGTAGAGCCTGACTCCCAGTTTCTGATACAACTGCTTTTGCACTGCAATCAAGGTGTAATTGTGCAAAATTCGGGAGATAAAAGCGTAGCGCGGGAAAACAATCTGGCCGCCAAAAAAAGTTGCCTGCGGATATTTTTCTAATAGTTGCGGCACAAATTGTTCGATCTCTTCTGCAGTATCAATACCATAAAGAGCTATCCCTTCCGCAAAGTAGCCATGCCGTTTAAGCAACTCAACGTAGCGGTTAAGCTCGTGCTCAACTTTCGCTTTGACTTTATCAAGCTCGGCTGAACCCTTAAAGGCACTGGCATCAATTAAACCAACTTGAATAAAAACAAAATTTTTGAACTCACACATAAACGTCGGGAAGATATGAAAAAGTGTTTTAAGGCCCACCCCGGTAAAATCCTTGACTAGAATAACTGCGGTCTTATTCTTAGGATCAAACAGGGGTTCTTTACAAACAGGGATCTCTTTAACCGGTTGGGTCGATTCAACCTCATCCACGATCAGATTCATCTCTTTGACCCGCTGGTCAGTCTGGTCATAGCTGGTTTTAACCAAAACCATTAACAGCGCTAACGAACCGGTGATCAGTAAAGTGATCCAGCCTCCCTCAAAGAATTTAACAACCACCACGGAAACTAAGATAAAAGTAGTGAGCATTAAACCAACACCATTAATAGCGATCCGGCCGAACCAACGTCGATCTTCTTGCCGGACCTGCCACCAGTGTCGGACCATCCCTGATTGGGAAAGGCAAAAAGTCACAAAAACATTGATACTGTAAAGGACAATCATGTAGCCGACCGAACCGTTAGTCGCGATCATTAAAATAATTGAACCGATCCCCATGATCAAAATCCCATTAAGGGCCGCCAAGCGGTCAGAGAGCAAAGCAAATCGTTTTGGGACCCAGTGATCAGCCGCCATATTGGCCAAAACTCTAGGTCCATCAATAAAGCCAGCCTGAGAAGCAACAAAAAGGATTGCCGCTTCAGAAACCAGTGTTACTATCACAAAAACACTCCCAAACAGCCCCCACTCACCAGCAATCCGCTCAAAAAGAACAGCGTTCAAAGTCTTCCCTGGTTGCAAGTCAACTTGATAAAGAGCATAAGCAATCATTAAACCCAGCACGACAGTGGACAGCGAAACCACCATGTACATCATTGTCTTTTTCGCTGTTGCAACTTTTGGTTCGCGTAAAATTGGCAAACCGTTGCTGACCGCTTCGATCCCGGTGTAAGTTCCAGCTCCCAAACTGTAGGCGCGCATTATCAGGAAAAGGAGCCCAAATATTCCCAGTTCGGAAGCAGTATTGTTAAGATCAACGACCGTCCCACTAATTACTGATGGAATATTGTAAAAATGGGCAATAATTGCATAAAGGATAATCAAAGCATGAGAAACAACAAAAACCATAAAGATCGGCATTAACACCGCCACCGATTCTTTAATCCCCCGCAGATTCAAAACAATTAAAATTATTAAGGCCAGAACAGCAAAAGGCAGCTTTAAAAACAACCAATGAGCTGGCAAAAAACTAAATAAGGCGTCTGATCCGCTAGCAATAGAAAGTGTAATGGTCAAAACATAATCAACTAACAAGGCGCAGCCAGAAATCATGCCGATATTGGGGGAGAGCAATTTACTGGCCACAATGTATCCACCGCCGCCAGTGGGGAAAAGCTCAACAATCTGGGAATAGCTTTCGGCAATGATAAAAATTGTTATTGCCGTCAATAAACCAACAATAATCCCTAAATAATGGTGGCGGCCTAAAGCCAAAAAAGCTTCAGGCGGACCGTAACAGGAAGAAGATAAACCATCGGCGCCTAGACCAACCCAGGCAAAAAAAGCCACCAAAGAAATATTGTGAAAGACCGAGTGGTCAAGAGGGTTACGTGCTTCACCAATGATCAAGTTCTTCAAGCGGCCGAGCAATGTATTGCGTGACTTTAAATCTTTCATCAGCTTAAGTCGCGGAACATCTCCATAATCACGTCAAAGAGGGTTAAAACCATCGGCCCAATCAAGATTCCTGGCAGCCCGATTAGTTCGATCCCGCCTAAAATGCCAAACAAAACAATCAGCGGGTGAACATTGGCATGATCGCCAACAATCTTGGGCTTCAATAGATTATCAATTGTGCTGATGACCAGCCAGCCGTAAAAGAAGAGAAAAATTGCCGGCCAGAATACTCCGGTTGAGTAACCAACAAACCAAAGGTAAAGATCAATCGGTCCCCAAACCAACGCCGCTCCAAGCAATGGGATCATCGAAATAATTGCGGTGAGAAAACCCCAAAGGACCGGATTGGGAACGTTAAGAAAATAAAAAGCTACTCCTGCCAGTATTCCCTGAATTGCACCCACAACAATCTGTCCCATAATCATCCCCCGGCTCAAATCATCAAAACGATGAAAAATCTGGTTATAGCGCCCTTCCGGCAATGGCAAAAAGTCTTGGATAAATTTGTTTATCTCTTTCCCGCCCTTCAGGAAAAAATAGATCGAAAAGATCGTAATAAAAATACTTAGGATCACATGCGGGATGCTCTTTAAAATATTTTGCAGCCAGTTAACCAACTGTTTGCCTAGGTTGATAAACTCTCCTTTATATTGCGTCAAATCGCCAACCTTTTCCCTGACGACCGGCGGCAAATTCAGTTGAAAATCTGGGGCGCTGACAACCTGCTGGAGAAATTGATAGCCATTCTTAGCCTCGTTGGTTAATAAGACGGCCATAAAAATCATCGGGATTAGGATGATTAAAATAATCACTAAACAGGTTAAAGCGGCTGAAAAAGATTCCCGTGGCAGGTATTTAGGGAATAATTGCCTTAACCGTTTATAAAAAGGATAAAAAAGATAGGCCAGCACGGCCGCCGAAATAAGCGCCACCAGAAATGGTTTAATAATCAGGAAGGAAAGGACCAGGCCAATAATCGCAATCACGATCGTCACGGTTCGCCGATAAGAATTTAATTTCTCTTCCCTGGACATAGCGCTGATTATACTCTGTAACTGGATAGACCGCAAGTCGTTTTCACGATATAATGAATCAATGCGCAAAATTATAAATATCGCGATTATCGCCCATGTTGACCATGGCAAGACGACTTTAACCGACCATCTATTACGGCAAGGTGGCGCTTTTGGTGAACGCGAAGAGGTCGTTGAGTTGGTGATGGACTCCAATGAATTAGAGCGCGAACGCGGTATCACTATTTATTCAAAAAATTGTGCCATCCGCTATCGAGATTATAAAATCAATATTGTTGACACCCCCGGCCACGCTGATTTTGGTTCTGAGGTTGAACGGGTACTAAAGATGGTCGACAGCGTTCTCTTGCTGGTTGACGCTAAAGAAGGGCCGATGCCGCAAACTAAATTTGTCCTGGCAAAATCATTAAAACTAGGGCTCCGCCCGATCGTTGTCATTAATAAGATTGACAAAAAAGGGTCTCGCCCCGAAAAAGTAATCGACCTGGTTTTTGACTTGTTTGTCAAATTGGACGCCACTGACGCCCAACTTGATTTTCCGATCGTTTATACCATCGGCCGTGAAGGAATTGCTAAATACAAATTGGAAGATGAAGGCAAAGATCTAATCCCACTGTTTGAAACAATTTTAAAACATGTCCCACCCTATCCTGACAAAAGCAGTGCTCCGCTCCAAATGCAGGTTACCAATCTTGATTACAACGATTATGTCGGCCGGATCGGGGTTGGCCGGGTAACCAGCGGCAAAATAAATAAAAACAGCTCAGTCGTCCTCTGTAAACGGGACGGCTCAGTTGTCCCAGGGAAAATCACCAAATTAAATATTTTTGACGGTTTAAAACAGGTCGAAGTCAATGAGGTTGAGTGTGGTGATGTCGTCGCGGTGTCCGGGATGCCTGATATTACTATTGGCGAGACTCTCTGCAGCACAGACAACCCCCTCCCTCTCCCTCTGCTGGAAATTGACGAGCCCACTCTCAATATGGCTTTTATTGTCAACGACTCACCCTTCGCCGGCCGTGAAGGAAAATATGTCACGAACCGTCATTTAAAGGAGCGGCTCTATCGCGAATTGGAAACAAATGTTGGTTTAAGAGTTGAACCGATTGGTGGTGCCGATGGTTACGTTGTTTCCGGCCGCGGGGAACTCCATTTATCAATCCTGCTTGAGCGCATGCGTCGTGAGGGCTATGAAGTACAGATCTCACAACCTAAGGTGATCTTAAAAACTGTGCACGGCGAAAAGATGGAGCCAATTGAACAGGCGATTATTTCTGTGCCTGATGAATTTGTTGGGCCAGTGATTGAAAAACTAGGTAAACGACGCGGTGAAATGCAAGAAATGAATGCTAAAAATGGGACGACCACGCTAATTTATCTTGTTCCCACTCGAGGCTTACTCGGTTTTCGGGCCGAATTTATCATGGATACCAAAGGCGAAGGGATTCTGCATCATGGCTTCTTTCGCTATGAGCGGTTTAAGGGTGAAATTTCCAAACGCCAAAATGGGGTTTTGATCTCTGGTAATAACGGTAAAAGTGCCGCTTACGCGCTCGACAATTTACAGGAGCGCTCCCGCCTTTTTATCGGCCCCGGGGTTGAAGTTTACGAGGGGATGATTGTCGGAGAAAACGCCCGGGCACGGGACATGACAGTTAACCCAACCAAAGAAAAGAAACAGACCAATATTCGCGCTGCCGGCGCCGATGAAGCCATTAAATTAACTCCACCGATTAAATTGTCGCTGGAACAGGCGCTCGAATTTATCGACGATGATGAGCTGGTCGAAATTACCCCTAATCACATCCGCCTGCGCAAAAAATGGCTGACCGAAAACGAGCGGTCTAGGAATCGGGAAGCTACCTAACCACCGGCGGACGGAAAAACATACCGTAGGCAAATTCACTGGCAAAGACCGGGAATTTGTCATCTTCCTTTTTGAATATTTCTTCCAAGTTTATTTCTGGACGTTGTCCTTTACAGACTGAAGCTTCACGGATAAATTTAGCCGCCTCATCCTTATTGCCGGCAATCTTCGCCAACATTCCCCGCGACAAATGCTCTAGGATCTGAAAAGTGTTGGCAACCACAAAAGCATTATTTCGTTTATAATAATCGGCCAAAAGATGCTCAATAATATGCTGGGTCGTTATCACTCGCGCTTTATCATGGAAAAGTTTGCGGCTGACTTTTTGGTAGCCGGAAGGAAGATAAAATCCTTCCAAATCATTTTTATATTCAATTTCTAAAAGAATCAAGCCCTGATTTTCCCTGAAATCTGCCACCTTGCCTGTTAACTTGCCATAAGGCGAAATTTGAAAACTGCTTTTCATCTTTTCTCCGGAAAAATCATCAATAATCGTCACTCGCAATTTATCCGAAGATTCTTCATAATGTGACCCGGCAGTCAAAAAAGCCATCTTTTTCTTTGTCGCCCAGAAAACATGGAAAGCGCCATAAGCATAGGCCAGGGTTTCGGCAATGTGGTGGCATAGATAATTGGCATCCATAATTCGGCGGCATAAATTCAACCGGAAAGATCCTTTGCCGGTCGGGGCAACCAGCTGTTTTAAAATAGGATAAAAGGTTGTTCGATCGCACAAGCTCCCTTTGCTGCCGCAATATCCTTTGCCCAAATAAATTTCCTCAACTGTTAAAGTCGCATCCTGGATATCTGAAATCAAGATCGGATGCTCTCCATGCACTTTTACCGTCATCATGATTGGCGTCACATATTTGACAATTTTGTCCGCAAAAACACCGGGAGCAAAAGAATTAATTTGAAAAGCAACAACTTGATACAAATATTTATCAATTTCCTGGACACAGGCAAACCCGTCGCGGCCGTAGATCACTTCCGGCACATTAAGCGAATTATCAGCTAATACTTCCGCGATAAAATCATCAAAAGCATATTCACTAACTTTCCCCATAAACCTGGCCGCTTTTTCCTCAACAGTTCTGTAAAAGTTGTCGTATTTTCTGTTTAACATAAATCCACCTCCAACCTTATTATGGCTGACTAAATTGTAGATAATTAGGGGTGAAAAGTCAAAACAATAAACTGTCTAAACGGTCAAGACCGAATCAAGCAGTTTTTGGGTATAACTGCTTTGCGGCCGGTGAAGAATTACCGCTTTATCACCACTTTCAACCAAGCGACCGTTTTGTAAGACTGCTACTTTGTCACACAAAAAAGAAACTACTGCCAAATCATGGGCAATTAATAAATAAGTTAATTTAAGTTCTTGCTTTAATTCCTGTAACAACTGTAAAATATCAGCCTGAATAGAAACATCAAGTGCGCTAACTGGTTCGTCCAGAATTAGAAATTTAGGTTTTAGCGCCAGCGCCCGGGCAATCCCGACTCTCTGCCTCTCCCCACCGGATAATTCATGAGGATAACGCTGATAATAACTAGCCGGCAATTTAACCAGCGTCAATAATTCAGCTACCCGTTGAGCAATTGCGTTAGGGGATAACAAGTGGTGGACCAAAATTGGCTCCCCGATCGCTTCGCCAATTTTAATCCGTGGGTTAAGGGAAGTTTGCGGGTCCTGAAAAACCAGTTGGCATTCTCGCCGCACCTTGCCAATCCCAGGATAAAAGACCTTCCCACTGGTTGGTAAAATTAATTGCAGAAGAATGCGCGCTAAAGTAGTTTTTCCGGAACCTGATTCTCCAACCAGCCCAAGACTTACTCCAGTTTCAATTTCTAGACTAACCTTATCTAACGCAATAGTCTGGTTAAAAACTTTAGTGATTTGCTGTGCTTTGATCAATAATGACATTAAAGAGTGGTTTTCGCCGCAGAAAATGCACCGGTTAAGCTTTCGGCCAAAGCCCGTGAAAGGACTTGATTTCTTTGACGGTAACTTAATTTTCTGGTAATTGCTTTTTCCAATTTGGCGATCATGTAGCGGGCCATTTCGCTCCCATCTTCTACCAGCTTAACAATTTCTTTAATGATTCGCTCTTCAAGCTCATATAATAATTCAATCCGATCAAGCTTGTCGATTAATTTTATCAATTCTTTATAATGGACTATCTGATATCGCTCAAGGGGATTCATGATCCTCCTCCTACATATATATCGACAATCTTTGTTCATAATTTCAAGTTATTTAATTGCTGACTAACGGAATAACTACTATGACAGCTGTCCCTTTACCTAACACGCTATTAACATTAATTGTGCCGTGATGTTCAGCGATAATCTTTTTGCAGATTGGCAGTCCCAAGCCAGTGCCTGCTTCTTTGGTGGTAAAAAACGGATCAAATATTTTTGTCATATTTTCCGGTGCAATCCCCGGTCCGTTATCAAAAATATTTACCTCGATATTGCCGGCGCTATTGCGGCAATTAATTACAATTTCGCCCCCTTTTTCACCAAGTGCCTGAACCGCATTCGTCAATAAATTCATAAACACCTGCAACAGCCGATTCTGATCACCATTAGCCTCGCTGGTTTGTTGATATTCTTTTTTAATATTAATCCGGTACTTCTTAATTTCATACGCTAACAAAGCAACTGTCTTATCAATTACCTTAGTTAAATCAAGTGGTTTAAGGGCTAACTCTTTTGTCCGAGAATAATCAAGCAACCCTTCAACAATCAACTGCATCCGTTGCACTTCAGCTGGCAAGGTCTGATTAACTGATTCCCGGAATTGCGGGTCATCCCATTTTCTGGGTAACACTTGAGCAACGGTGCTAACATAAGTCAGCGGATTTTTTAATTCATGTGCTACCCCGGCGGTCGTCACCCCAATAGCCGCTAATTTCTCCGAGCGAATGACCCGCTCCTGATTAGCCTTTAATTCTTCAAAAATAAAAGCGTACTCAATGGCAATTGTTGCCTGGTTGGCTAGCGTCGTCAAAAAACTGATCTCATCAGCTGAAAACTTCTTGCCAGATAATTTTTGCCCCAAACATAAAACAGCGATCAAGGTTGGCGTTTTAAAATACTCGCTATCCGAAATACTAGGAATAACCAGTGCACTTTTTAAAGCCTGCAGCTCGTTAACCAATTGCGAAGATTTTGCCTCTGGCAAACGACCCTTAACGTCAAGCAGAGAAATCTCCTTTTTTTGTCTGACTAATTCCTGCAATAATAGAGAATTAGCCGGCCAGGTTGTCCCCTCCAAAAACTTTGCTTCCCGTTCCCCTGCTCGCACCAAATAATTACCTGACTCCTGATCCAAAATTAAACAGGCCGCACCGGATAATTGCATTGACTTGGTTAAAAGATAGGGAGTGATGTGGGCGAGACGATTTAAATCTGACATCGGTCGAGTTAAAGCATGGCTATATTTATTGATCACTCGCCGGTAATCGTAATGAGCCCGAAAAAATAACCAGTCGATCAACTCCTGAACGGTATCGCGCAACATGTTAAATTTTAAACTCTCCGTCACTTATTCCCTGATTAAGCTTGAGGTTATTGTACGTTAGTTCAACGTCCATTTTTCCCATCGGGGTATTGATCTGAGAGCTGCTTTTAACCGGGATTAAAATCCCGTTAATCTCTTTATATTCTAAGATCGACTGACTGACCAAGCCACCTTTGGGGTCATAAATAATAACTTTTACTGGCGTCAGTTTTTCGCTATCAACGTAAAATTCAATCTTGCCAATAATTTTGTTTTCTTTTTTGGGAACCCCGGTTACCAGATAAACTGTTTTACCAGTATCAGCGCGGCTGACCACTGAAAGGTTAAAATATTCTTTTGTTTTCGCTAAACTCATCTGTCCCATCCCCCCTTGACCCTTGCTACTGGCTGTTTCTCCTTTCAACTTCTTTAAATCCTGAACCATCTTTTGCCCTGTGTCAGGATTGATCATTACCATCTGATCACCGTTTGTGATTGTTATCTGATGGGTGGGGGAAAAAACTTCCAGCTTTGATTTATCTTCACCTTTAGTCCACATTTTCCCTTTTTGCACCATCTTCTGTGGTCCTTTCCCCTCCTGCCCTGGTAGACTCATATTTGAGCTAATAACAGTGATCGTCTCTGCGTATAAATCTTTGATTTTATCTTGATTGGCTTTTATTTTATTGACCAAATCATCAAGGGATAAATCAGCTGCGTCAGAAATAATGGCCGTAAAAAGAACGATTAATAAACTAGCAAAAATCTTTTTTATCATCGTCAACCTCCTTAGTAGGTAACCCTTAATTCAACAATCCGATTATTACCAGTATCGGCGACGTAGAGACGCCCTTGCCTGCCCAGGGCAATCCCAATTGGCCCATTAAATTCACCATGCTTGCTCCCTTTGCGGCCAAAAGTGGCAACAAATTTACCTTCTTTTGTTAAAATCTGGATCCGGTTGTTGCCGGAATCTGCAACGTAAATTAAGTGATCATCAACCGCCACCCCACGAGGTTGATAGAATTCACCGTCACCGGCTCCCCACTTACCAATAATTAGTATTGCTCGACCATCATAATCAAACTTTTGGATCCGATTATTATTGGTATCAGCTACATATAGATTTTGTCCACGGTCAACCGCCACGTCGTTTGGTGCATCAAAAAAACCGAGCCCATAGCCAAAGCCGCCAATTACACCTAAATAATTACCGGCTTCGTCAAATTTTAAGACCCGATCGTTAGCCGAATCGACTACATAAAGATTGCCGAGATGATCAACATCCATGCCCATCGGCCGATTAATCTGCTTATAATTAATCTCTCCCGTCGCAACCTCTCTAATAAAATTGCCGCGAATATCGAGGCACTGCACCCGGTCACTATCTTTATCGGCAACATAAATCTGGTTATTAAAATCAACCGCAATCCCATCCGGGGCGTTAAACCGTCCTGGTTCATTGCCAAAATTGCCAAACTGGTATCGATAACTACCATCAGCGTCAAAACGCTGGACCCGGTTGTTGCCCGTATCGGCAACAAAAATGTTGCCCAGGCCGGTTTCCAGGTCGCCAATCATCGCCACATCAATATCGTAAGGGAAATTAAATTGGCGGTCACCGGAACCGGGCAAACCAAAACTGGAGACATATTCAATTGTCGGATTAACAACTTCACTGGTTGGCGGGGGAACAGACATGGCCCTAACCGGGGAAACCAACAATAAAATGACCAATAACCAATAACCAATAACCAATGAAGGTGTTTTCATCCCATTAGTTCCCGTATTTTATCCTGTATATTAGAACTACGCATAAAGACTTCACCTACTAGGATACCGTTAACTCCGGCTTCTTTTAGTTGAGTTACATCGTGTTTAGTGCTGATCCCGCTTTCGCTGATTATCAGCCGTTTTTTTAAGGCCGGAAACTGTTTAAGCAAAACGTAAGTCGTTTGGAGATTAACTTTTAATGTATCAAGATCGCGATTGTTTATCCCAATGACTCGAGCATCTGTTTTTAACACCCGTTCAACATCAACCGCATCATGAGTTTCTACCAGTGCGGTCATGCCGAGTTTCTGCGTCATTTTTAACAACCCCGCTAATTCATAATCAGTTAAAATTCGCGCAATTAAAAGAATTGCGTCAGCGCCAGCGATTCGAGACTCGTAAACTTGATTCTCGTCAATAATAAAATCTTTACGGAGAACCGGAATATTAGTAACCTCTTTGGCAGCCATCAAGTGGACCAATTCGCCTTGAAAATATTGCCGATCAGTTAAAACAGATAAAGCCGCTACCCCACTTTGCTCGTAACTTTTAGCTAAAGAGGCCGCAGCAAAATCGGGACGAATTAGACCGGCTGAAGGGGAGGCTTTTTTGATCTCGGCAATCAACGCTAAATGATCCGGTTTAAAAGCGGTAAGAAAATCGCGCGGTGGAGAAATTTTCTGGGCAAAGGCAACCAGGTTTTTACCGGCATAGGCGGCTTTTAAATCAGCAACTTCTCGCTGTTTAGTTTTAACAATCTCATCAAGAATCATGAGCGATTGCCTCCCTTATTCGCTCCATCAAACGGATATAATAGCGCAAATTATGAATAGTTAATAGCTGCAAAGCCAAAATTTCCCTCGCCCAAAAGAGATGGCGGATATACGCTTTAGAGAAATTATGACAGGTGTAACAATCACAGGTCGGATCAATTGGTGACCAATCCTTTTCAAAGCGGTTCTGGCGAATACTAACTTTACCTTCATCACTAATGTAGGTGCCATGTCTAGCCAATCTGGTCGGAATCACACAATCAAACAGATCAACCCCCAGCTCGACCGCTTGCTTAATATCGTCGGGAAAACCGACCCCCAATAAATGCTTAGGAGCATCAGTTGGTAAGATATCAGTAACAACATTTAGCATATCAAGCATTTCGTTCTGCGGCTCCCCAACTGACAGGCCACCAATCCCATAACCAGGAAAACCAATTGTGCCAATTTCTTCCGCCGACCGCTTTCTCAAATCTTTATATGTCGACCCTTGAACAATCCCAAACAAAGTTGGAATTTGTTGATTGGGATTTGTTTTGAAGTTTGAATTTTGACCTCGTCCTGAGGTAATTTGTATGACTCGGCCCGAAGGAGTTTTGAGTTTACTTTCCCTAGCCCACCTTGTCGTCTTTTCTAAGGCGTCCATTGCTTGCCGTTTATCACAAGGATACGGTACGCATTCATCCAGCGGCATCATAATGTCAGAACCAAAAGCGGTTTGAATCTCTAATACTTTTTCCGGCGTTAACAAATGCTTAGTCCCGTCGATATGTGAAGTAAATTCTACTCCGTGGTCAAGGACTTTACGCATCTGGGATAGAGAAAAGACTTGAAAGCCGCCGGAATCGGTTAAGATCGGTTTCTCCCAATTCATAAACTTATGAAGCCCACCCGCTTCTCTAATCAATTCATGGCCAGGGCGCAAATAGAGGTGATAAGTATTGCTCAAAACAATTTCCGCGCCAATTTCATTAAGATCTCTAGGCGACATTGTCTTGACTGACCCTTGTGTCCCGATCGCCTGAAAAGCAGGCGTATTAATCACCCCATGCGGAGTATGAATTTTTCCTACTCTTGCCTTGGATTTTTTGCTCTTTTTAACGATTTCAAACTTAAATTCCATTGATTTATTATACCTCAAATAATCAACATCGCATCGCCAAAACTAAAAAAGCGGTATTTATAGTCAATTGCTTCCTGATACGCCCGCATTATAAAATCTTTCCCCGCAAAAGCCGAAACTAGCATAATCAAGGATGTCCTGGGCCAGTGAAAATTAGTAATCATCGCATTCACAACTTTAAATTTATACCCGGGATAGATAAATAAATTTGTTTCTCCTATCATTTTCTCATTAAGATCTCTATTCGTTGATTCGTTTATCAATTCGTTGACCGTCTCCAGCGTCCGCACACTCGTTGTTCCAACCGCGATAACCCTTTTTGCTTTTCTAATTTGCTCAAGCGCTTTCACCGAAACCTCATAATGTTCCGCATACATCTTGTGCTCTTCAACCTTTTCGGCATAAACCGGCTTAAAGGTTGCTAACCCGGTATGCAGGGTAATCTGCGCGATCTCAACCCCATTAGCTTTTGCTTTCTCTAATAATTCCGGCGTGAAATGCAGTCCCGCTGTCGGCGCCGCCGAAGCCCCTGGTTTCTCAGCATAAACCGTCTGATAGCGTCCTCTTATATTTAATTCCGAATTATTACCTTCATTTTTAATTTTTAATTTTCCACCTCGTGCCGAGTTTATATCTAAAACTCGGTGCGAGGCATTTTTCATTTTTATATACGGCGGTAGCGGTATCTCTCCACTTCGCTTCATAAACCCTGCCAAGTCACCCGTAAACTCAATTATCTGCTCGCCACTGTTAGTTTTTTCTAACACCGTTCCTACAACTTCCCTATCACCAAAAATAACTTTTGATCCCACCTTCAGCCTCTTCCCCGGTTTCACCAAACATTCCCACGTCCCACGTCCTACGTCCCACATCCTACGTTTCACCAGCAACACCTCAACCTTAGCCCCACCATCTTCCTTTCTCCCCATTAAATTTGCCGGAATAACTTTAGTATTATTAATGACCAAAAGGTCGCCAGGTTGCAGATAGTCGACAATATCGTAAAAGTGTTGATGCTCAATGGTTTGCGTGTCACGATGGAGTACCATGAGGCGTGAATGATCGCGTTTCGCGACCGGTTCATGAGCGATAAGTTCTGGCGGTACTTGGAAATCAAAGTCGGAGGTTTGCATTAATTGCAGGATTCTAAAAATTTCTGCGAGCTAAATTAATTATATCTCTTGGTTTACCGCCAAAAAGAATCGCCGAAATGTAAATATTGGTATCTAATAAAAGACGTTTCACTTACCTTGTCTTGTTGCCTTAACGGCCTTTAAAACATCTTTTGAGCTGATTTTATTGTCCTTTGCAAATTTATTTCCCCAGGCGAAATTTTCCTCCCAATAATCCTTTCTGGGTTTTTCCAAAACAATCTCTTTCCCTTCCAATGAGCACACTACCAACCAATCGCCCTCTTTGAGAGCTGCTCTTTTAATCATTTCTTTTGGCAACTCAATTATAAAACCTTCCTTCGTCATTGCTTTATTCATGCAAAAAACCTCCAATAAAATTTAATGTTTAATTTTAGCATAATTTATCAATTTTTTAAATCTCATCTCGCCGCCGACGGTGGCATAATTCGCTCTGGCGGCATATAAAAGTCAAAGTCGGAAGTTTTCATTTTCTAATTATCCATAGTATAATCAATAATTATCGGGGTGTGGCCCAGCTTGGTCTAAGGCGCTACCTTGGGGTGGTAGAGATCGTGGGTTCGAATCCCGCCACCCCGATTTAACTAACAACTGACAACTAACAAGACGGCGCCTGCGGCGCCTACAACCGATTGTTGGTTGTTTGTTGTAGCGAACGCAGTGAGCGTGTTGTAGTCCCGACGTTAGTCGGGACGTGTTGTTAGTTAGTTACTTCCTCCAAACCAAATTCATCAACAGAGTTAAAACGAGGCTGACTAAAATCATCGTCGTGATTGGGACGTATATCGTCAGCCCGTTACGGTTAAAAGAGAAATCGCCCGGCAGGCGACCAAACCAGGGGATCCGTGACATCAGGATAAAAAAACCGCCGATTAAAACTAAAACAACTCCAATGTACAACAATATTCGCCCAAGTGGTTCTACCGCCATTACTTCACCTCAAAACGGATCGGGACTTCAAAACAGCTGGCAATCGCCAGGCTCCCTTGCATGGCCGGTGAAAAACGCCAAAGTTCCGCCGCCTTAATCGCCGCCTGATCAAATAGAGCAACACCAGAACTCTGTTTCACCTCAACTCTCTCCGGTTGACCAGATAGACCAACCTGAATAGAGAGAAGAGTTGTGCCGCTTAACCCTTGCGCTAAAAGTGACGTTGGATACTCCGGCAAAACTTGCGCCATTATTGTCGGCGGGATAATCGGGAGCGGCGCAACAGTTGCTGGCTGAACCGGCGCGGCAATCACTGTCACCGGTTTGCTTTCAACTCTTGCCTGAGTTACGGGCTTGACCAAACTAATCTCTGTCGTCATAAACTGCGGCAGAGTCCGACTGACAACCGGCTGGTGTCTGACTAAATACAACCCCAGACTGACCGCCAGTGAAATCATTAAACTAATCGAGATCCCTTGAATTGAAATCACCTTTGTTTTTTCCATTTTTTTCTCCTGCTTCCCGCTAATTACTAAGTACTAATTACTAATTACTTTAATTATAGCACCCATTTAATACCAAAGGAATAATTTCGCCCCGGCATCGGATAATTCCGGTTCTCTCCAATATAAGTAACTGGATCATAGTAGGTGCCGATTACCTCGCTATATTGCTGATTAAATACGTTATTAGCCGCCAAAATCAGCTCTATCTCACCAAACTTCTGGGCGTATTTGAGGTCAACCACGGTATAAGCGGGTAGGGTAATCGGATTGTACAAATAATCATAATTAGAACGCTCGCCAACATTGCGAATCATCACGGTGCTGTCACCTAGAACTAATCCGGCATTAAATTTAGTCTTGGGCGTATACGGCAGAGTTTTCCCAACTGCCAGGGGATTAACATCTTTTTTATCAAGCGCCTGTTGATAGATAAAATTAGCAAAAGCCCGTCCGGTTCCACCTAACTGGCGGACTATTTCAAACTCAACTCCCTCCTGATAAGCTTCACCAACATTTTTGGCCCGCGTTTCAATTGTTGAACTTTGACTATCCCAAAGTATCAAATCAGTTGTGTTAGTCACAAAATAATTTACTCTCGCTGCTGTATTTGCCGCAAAACGGCGTTCAACCCCCAACTCATAAGAAAAAGCCTGCTCCGGTTTTAGCGCAGTATCCCCGGTATAAGTATAATTATAAAAGCTACTATAATTATAATAATAAAGTTCATTTAAAGTTGGGGCACGAAAGGCAGTCCCACAAGTAGCCCGAACAGTTACTTCATCAGTTGGTTGAAAAGCAAAACCGATCCGCGGGTTAATCGACTTTCCGGCAATTGAATGCCGATCACCTCGAATTCCAACACTCATCAAAAGATTAGAAAAAAGGGCAACATCGTCTTGGATAAACGCGGCAATATTATTGATCGAACGATCCCCTATTCCTGAGGTGATGCCCCGATCTTCCCGATACTCTAAGCCGTAAAGAAAATCTCCCAATTTTTGTTGAAACTCTACCCCGGTTTGCCAGGTTTCAATTGTTGACGTTCCCCAATTAAAGGAGTTTATCTTTTCGTTAGATAAATTCTGGAAGACTTTGAGATCATAATCTTTATTTTTTAAGTCGGCACAGAGCCTAATGTTTCTATCTCGTTGATTATCATTTGGTTGACTGGCGGAATAAGGATCAACTTCTAAGGTTGGGACTCCAGGAATTCCCTTAAGCGAATCATAATAGGCAACATCCAACTGGAGATTTCCCAGGAAAAATGGATAGTTTAATTTACCGCCGACATCGGTTGCCGAGTAGCCGCTGTTTTGGCGAAAACCATCCGTTTTGACCGATTTTATATTGATGATCCCATTACTGCCGCCATAAGAGAGACGGTATTCCTGATCTGCAAAAGAGCCGCCGACAACTTCCAGTTCAGCGATCATCTTTGACGGCGCCTTGGTAATAATATTGATTACGCCTGACACCGCATCAGAACCGTAAAGAGCGGAAAGCGGCGAACGAACTACTTCAATCCGTTCAACATTGGCAGTTAAGATATCACCGACATCAACCATCCCCAGCGTTGGTGAATTAATCCGCCGGCCATCGACTAAAATCAGCACTTGTGAAGCATTTGCTCCACGCAAACGAACTGAATTAAGTGCCCCACTGCCGCCATACGAAATCTCATCAACCCCAACTACCAGGCGCAGCGCGTCACCGACCGTCTTGAAATTTGCTAACTGATAATTAGGGACCACTGATGTGTTCCAGGGAGATTTTGCCACTCGCTGTGGCTGTCGCGTCCCTGTTACGACCACCTCATCACCGCGGAAACTGGGAACATTTTGGAGGGCAAATGACCAATGACCAATAACCAATGACCAATGAAGGAAGGCAACAATTAATAATCTGATAACCTGATAACCTGATACTCTGATATTCTTTCTCATACCCTATACCTCCGTTTTTTGAAGTATAGAGTTTCCGGGGAAAACTCTAACATCCACGACCAAGGAAGGATTAGAACCTTCAAGCTAACTAATTACTCTCCCGTTGAGTCTCTTGATCGGAACCAGCAACCACTAACACAATCTCACCTTTGATCGACCGCGTTTGCAGCTTTTCTAGCACCTCCTTTGCTCTGCCCCGAATAACCTCTTCAAATTTTTTCGTCATTTCCCGGCAAATTGCGACTTGACGGTCACCAAGAATTTTTACGATTTCGGTTAAGGTCTTCACAATCCGGAAGGGCGACTCGTAAATTATAGCGGTTCCCTCTTCTGCTTGCAACCGCGCCAAAGCTTTCCGCTTTTTCCCTGGTTTCTTGGGCAAAAAGCCGACGAAAATAAATCGTTCCGTCGGCAAACCAGAGAGCACAAGTGCTGAAATTAACGCTGATGGACCAGGAATAATCTCAAGCCTAATTCCCTGATTTACCGATTCCCTAATCACCTCATATCCCGGGTCCGAGATCCCCGGCATCCCCGCATCTGATACTAAGGCAATACTTTTCCCAGCCTGCAATAAGGCAATTAAATGCTCGGTTTTTCCTTTAACATTAAACTTATGATATGAGGTCAGTGGTGTACTAAGATTGTATTTATTAAGTAATATTTTGGTCGTTCTGGTGTCTTCAGCCGCAATTAAATCAACTTCTGCTAAAATTCTGACCGCGCGAAATGTTATATCTTCCAGGTTGCCGATTGGGGTGGCAACGATAAAAAGGGTTCCCATTAAGCGGTCTGGACCTGAACCCGACCGTGGTAGGAAGAGCCCTCGTCAATAATAATCCGGCCGCCGCTTAGGTCCCCGTTAACTTTGCCTGATTTGGTAATTTCTAAACTGTGAGTCGCACTAACATTGCCATCAACTTGACCAGAAATTACCACATTCCCGGCTTTAACGGTCCCTACAATTTTACTGCTAACACCAAGTATCACTTCGCCTTGCGCCGTAATGGTTCCTTCAAATTCACCATTAACACTGATTGAGCCGCTCGATTCAATCTCACCTTTAAATTTGGCTTTTTCACCAATTAAGCTATCAACCGCGCCGGCGGAAATTGATTTTTCACTACCGCTAAACATTCCCATACACAGCTACTCCTTCCAGACCCGACTGGCCGAAAGAAAATTAAGATTTAAATAAGCCAGTGGGTTAATTTTGCGACCATTTCGCTCAATTTCGTAATGACAATGCGGTCCAGTGGTGTAACCAGTCAGTCCCACATAACAAATAATTTGTCCTTTGCGCACTTTTTGTCCTGGAGTAACCGCATAACTAGAATTATGGCCATACAGGGTGGTAACACCATAACTGTGATCAATTATAACCGTTTTTCCGTATCCTGTCCGCCAACCAACATAAGAGATAACTCCGTCGGCAGTCGCGCGAACAGCTGCGCCATAACGGGCCTGGATATCAACGCCAGTATGCAACCCTCTCCAAGGATAAGAACGATAGCCAAAAAACGAAACAATCGGCCCATAGATTGGCCAGGTTGATGGTGTATTGGCAAAACGGCTCTGAATTGTTTTAACCCACGTTTTTAACTCTGTCAAACTTTCTCTCTTTTCGGCAATGCGGCGCTCAGCAATTTTTAAGGAATTATTGACCAATTCCGATTTAGTGCGATAGCGACTAGACAAGTCAATTTTGCTCTGCCAACTACTCAAACCAAGCAACTTGCGTAAATCATTATCTTCTTTAACCAACTCGCTGATTTGCTTTTGGACCTTTTTGGTTTCGGTCGCAAAATTATCCAAGATTGTCTGCTGTTCGCGTGATTTTACCAGTGTTTGCTGGTAATGAACCAGGCGGCGGGTCATCAAGGTTGAATAAACCAGAGAAGAACCAACTACAATAATTGAAAAGAGAGCGAAAAAAATAGTCCCCGTCACCACAAATGCCGGGATTTTTAAACTGTAAGTGCGCCCGGTAGAGTCGTGAGGAATAACCATGAAGGTATAGAATTTCTGCCTCTTAGGCTGATTTTTCATTGTCAACCAGTATAACAGCCGCAAAACTGCGAAGTCAAGATATCGGACCTTATACGAAAATATCCGAACCGATTTTCAACAATGATGGGCGGCGATTGCCGCCGTCCAATCGCCGCCCAATCGGGGCGACCTTTTCGTTTTGGACGATTTCAAGTTTTTGCGCTTTTATAATACATCAAATATTATAAAAACGCCACTGCTTCGCAGTGTTTTGGCGGCAAATTCTTTTATAGGATGCCCGGCTCCAGCTTTCAATTCCACCAGAAGAAGTGGGTTTACTTACCGAAGCCAGGCTATTTTAATTCGCCCCGATGTTTTATCGGGAACAGGAATAAGCCCTGGACTTAATTTCGCGCACTCCGCATCTCCGTAAAGATGCGGACTCTGGCATTCTTTAGTCCTTGCCGAGCCGGAAGCCGACATTGTTGTTCCGGTTGTCGGGATCGTTGTTGTTCCGGTTCGCGCCGTTGAAGTTCTCCTGGTTGTTGTTCCAGGCGGAACCGCCGCGGACTTTTTTTTACGGGCTTACCCCCTGAGTTTTTAATTCAAATAACAGTTTATCTTGTAGATGATACGAATCGGCGTATCCGGTGAATCCTAGCCAGCTTTGAAGGTAAGCGGCTATCTTCTTGCCTGAAATAAGATTCATCTTGAAGAGTCGCAGATACTTCTTCATCCTTTTCCGATATCGCCGGACATTTTGCGTTAGAACCAAACGATGGGTCGGATAAACCTTATAACCCAGGAAAGGCACGCCGTCTCCAGTTTGGTAAAGTTGCGATTTTTCGGCATGGAGAAAAAGTATTATCTCTCCTAGAAAGTCGCCAATTTCCTCCTTCCAACCGGCCAACTGCTCTTTATTATCGCCAAAAAGAATCAGATCGTCCATATATCTGAGATAGCAACGGCATCCGATGTTTTCCTTGATAAAATGATCAAGGCCATTGAGATAGAGGTTGGCGAATATTTGGCTGGTCAAATTGCCGATGGGGATGCCGGGATTCGGCGTGGAATCGATAATGACTCTAATGAGCCAGAGGACTTTTGGATCTTTGATCTTCCGCTGAATCATTTGAAAAAGAATTTCATGATCGATTGAGGCAAAATAATTCCGGATGTCACATTTTAGAACATAAACATTCTTGCGGGAATATTCAGTGAAACGATCAACCGCTTTGTGAGTTCCTTTGCCTTTCCGGCAGGCGTAAGAGTCATAAATAAAAGTCCTTTCAAAAATCGGTTCGATCAAATTACATAAAGCGTGTTGAACCACTCGATCAACATATGGGGCAGCGCTGATGAAGCGGCGTTTCACTTGGCCGCTTGCTGCTTGATCCAGCCGCCGATCAAACGACCGATCTCATCAGCTTCGCGGCTGACATATTCGTAACGGCGGAGATCGATAAAGCGCAGATCGAAAGAGAGGCGAATAAGATGACGAAATACTTCTAAATCAAGATTTGCTTTTTTCAAATAGTCCAGCTTTTCCCTGGAATAATTCGCATTGATGAGCAGTTCAAGCATAGACAGGAGTTTGTCTTCTATCCGCGCACCTAAAGTGAATCTTTTGTCCTTTGGATACTTTGAAACGGCAGGCATTAGCCACTTCAATAAATCGTACGTCTTTGTAATGGCATTGGGCGCGTCAGACATATGCTTTTTCCAAAAAACCGACCCCACCTCAAGGGGTAAAGAAATAAAGGAAAAAGGTGTAATTATTAAGTCCTGCCGAGCCGGAAGCCGACATTGACGTCCCGGTCGTCGGGAACGTTGCTGCCCCGGTACGCGCCGTCGAAGTACTCCTGGCCGTCGTTCCAGGCGGAACCGCCGCGGCCTTCAATATTTCCCGAGCTCGGCCCCTCTGGATCCTTAACAATTGCGAGATCATAATCACCATAATAACTTCTGGTGGCTTCCCAAACAATACCAAAACCGCTAACGCCCTCCAGCGTCCCTCCTTCCGGCCAGGCATCAACGGGGGCGGTTCTACTTGCATTATAATAAGAAGGTGCTTCCTCCCAATCATCGCCCCAGGGGTATGTCCTGCCGCTGATACCGCGCCGGATATATTCCTGCTGGGCGGCCGATAGAATAAACCATCGCTCACCAGTTTTGCCACGCAACCATTCGGCGTAAGCTTCCCTGTCTGCTTGGTTGACAAAAACCACCGGGTGGTTGTCCTTAGACCGATCGGCAAGCAGCGCTCTAAGATCATTAGCGCCCTCGCCGGCGATCTCATAATTCGTAGCTTCAACAAATTCTCGATACTGGGCGACCGTAACCGGATATTTGCCAGCGTAAAATCCGCTCATGGTGATGTTTGCCGTAGTGGGGCTTCCGGCAAATAAATAGCTCCCTTTCACAGGAAATGTGCCGGCTTCGATACGAACAACTTCTATCGCAGAAACGCGGGAAACAGCGGCTTGAGAAAGCTTGTCAACTTCCGCTGCCATCACATCAATCTCTCCCGCTGTTTTTCCCATCAACGCCGCCGCGTTTAATTCGAGGCCAAGGGGGGTGTAAAATCTTACTTCAACCCCTTTTGTTGCTAATATCGCCGGCAGGTTTTTGAGCACCTCTGCCGCTCTTGCCTCGAATCCCCTCAATCCCCTAACTTCTAATGCCAGCCTGCCGCTCCCTAGTCCCCCAACTCTGTATTGCGCATTCCTTGATGCTTGTTGCGTAAAAGTTAATCTCCTCATTGCTTCAGTCGCCATTTTCTTTTCCTCCTTGCCCCGAGCTCGTCGAGGAGCGTGAGCGAGTCATTCATTTGATTTTATCCCTCAACGCGCTACAATACATTATCGGTAGGTATTTCAGGAAATTTCACTTTTTTTGATTTTTAAAGAGGGTAAAATAGTTTATGACCAAAGCTCAAATTAAAGACTACTGCGAAGTCAAGATATCGGGGCGAGAGGATTTGAACCTCCGACCTCACGGTCCCGAACCGTGCGCTCTACCAAGCTAAGCTACGCCCCGATATAACTGACAACTAACAAGACGCTCGTCCCGACATTCGTCGGGACTCGCTACAACAAACGACTACCAAGTGATTTTCGAAAGCCCGAAAGCTGTTTAACAATTTTTTCGGCCTGAGAAATCATTATATCGTAATTTTGTTGATCAATAAAGCCAAGTTCTAAAGCAAGATCAAATATCGCGGCCGTTTCATTCAGTGAGCCAATGGCCATTTGAATAAATCTTTGAAAATCCTTATCGGAGCCCCTGTCCGAACCCTCCGCTACATTCAAGGCAATTGAAGTTGCCGCTCGACGAAGTTGATTGGTAATCCCAAATTGTTCTTCTTTGGGAAATTTCGTGGATATTGAATAAATACTCTTTATATAATTTTTAATTTCCTGATAAACTGGGAATTTTTGATATCTAAAAACCATAACTTTTTCCTTATTGTTGTAGTGAGTCCGCCGCAGGCGGACTCACGTCTTGTTAGTTGTAGTCCCGACGTACGTCGGGACGTGTTGTTAGTTAACTAAACGCCTTCTTCATCGACTCTGAAGTTGTAAGTTCTGTTCCGGAAATGATCTTCTTGACATCTTCGCGATGGGCAATCAACGCGAGGATAAATGCACCAACACCAAAAAAGACAACTTCTTTGCTCAGCCCCAAGATCAACATCGCCACCGGCACACAGGCCAAGATGATCAAAGTTGACCGGATAAAATAACGACTGATTAAAATTAATAAGACCCAAAACAGAAGTACAACAATGCCAAATAAAAAATCAATGGCTAAAAAGATTCCCCCAGTTGTCGCCACCCCTTTACCCCCTTTAAAACGGAGAAAAACGGAAAAATCGTGCCCAATAATCGCCGCTAAACCAGCCAAGGCAATAACCCAAAGATTGCCAGAAAAAATTTGGGCTAAATAAACTACGAGATACCCTTTTCCGATATCGCCGGCTAAAGCTAACGCGCCCATTAATGGCCCCGCAACCACCAAAGCATTGGTTGCACCAACATTTTTGGTCCCCTTCTGCCGCACATCATGCCCTTTAATTCTCGGGAAAAGATGACTAAAAGGGATCGAACCAATTAAATAAGCCGCGACAATAATCAGGAACGGCTTCATGCCACCTTCTCAAGGTTAAAAGCCTTATGCAAAACCTGGACCGCTTTTTTCCCCTGCTCTGCTTTGATAACACAGGAAATTTTAATCTCTGAAGTCGCAATCATCTGAATATTAATTTTCTCGTCCGATAAAGCAGCAAACATTTTTGACGCTGTCCCTGGTTGGCTAACCATCCCAATCCCGACTAAAGAAACTTTGCAAACGTCAGAGTCAGAAATTACGTCGGCAGCATCAAGCTCTTTCGCTACTTTTTTCGTTACTTCCACCGCTTTTTTTAGATCGGGCCGATCAACGGTAAAAGCCATATCGGCCTGGGCGCCGGAAGAGTGAATTGATTGGACAATCATATCAACATTAATTTTTTCTTTCGCTAAGGCACCAAAAAGCTTGGCGGCCGTTCCCGGCTTATCAGGAATTCGTAAAATCCCAATTTTAGCAATATTTTCATCGAGGGCAATCCCCCGCACCGCTTCCTGTTTTTCCATTTTTCCTACCTCCTTGGCAATCTGGGCCGGCGACATAATATAAGTCCCTTCACTCTCATTTAAACTGGAGCGCAGATGAATCACCATATTATAAATACTGGCACATTCAACTGAACGGGGATGCAAGACCTGTGCGCCAAGGGAAGCTAATTCCAGCATCTCTTCGTATGAAACATGCTTTAATTTGCGCGCTTCCGGCACAATCCTTGGATCGGTTGTGTAAACCCCATCAACATCGGTATAAATATCACAAACATCGGCTTTGAGCGCAGCGGCAATCGCCACGGCGGAAGTATCCGACCCGCCTCGACCAATCGTAATAATGTCGCCTTTGCTATCCACCCCTTGAAAACCAGTAATAACTACTACTTTTCCAGCTTTAATCTCTTTCTTCAGTCGATCAAGCTTGACGTCCTTAATTCGCGCTTTCTTATAAATGTCTTCCGTGACAACTCCAGCTTGACCCCCGGTTAAAGAAACGGCGGGACAACCCATTGATTGTAAAGCCATCGCCAACAAAGCAGCTGAAACTTGCTCTCCGGTGGAAACAAGCATGTCATACTCGCGGGGATCAGGATCAGAAGTTACTTTGTGCATCAAATCAATTAATTCATCCGTGGTGTGCCCCATTGCTGAGACAATAACGACGACATCGTTGCCGCCGTCGCGCACTTTTTTCACTCGCTGAGCAACATTTTTAATCTTTTCCGGCGTCCCGACCGACGTCCCGCCGTATTTGTGAACTACTAAAGCCATGATTTAAGAATTATAGCATAAATGGATTGCAGATTATGTTTTCTTTCCAGGTGTTAACCATAAAAATAGCAAGATGAGAAGCAATTTCTTCTATGTCCATCACTTCAAGAGACGCCATTGCCGACGGAGATACTTCATTCGCTAAGCCTGCAAACCCCTCAAATAAAGCTTCAAATATTTTTGTTTGCTGGAGAAATGTGCCAGGGTAAAAACCAGCCGCTTCGGCTACTCTAAAAAGATCTGCTATCCAACACAGAGCTAGTTCGCAGCACTCATCAATATCTTTAGCCGGGATTAATTCGGTTGAATCAAAAATCGCGCCGGTCGGACTAAGATTATTGGCGGTAAAAGAAACACTAGCTTTCCCATTAATAATGCCTTTCTTGACTGTAAAACGACAAGCAAATGCGGCACGGATGTTTTTACCAATGTTTTTTGCTAATTCAGTAAGATGTGCAATTTTCGCTTGAGAAGAATAAACGCCAAATCCTTCTAGGATATATTTTCTGTAAAATTCTACGTCCCCAAAGTGGGAAAGCCTGCGCGTATCTGTTCCCGCCAAGCGGCAAAGCACGTATAAATCGCCACTATCATAGCCTGGTAATCCAAGCTGCCGGCGAATGGCTTCTGCTTCGAGCAAGCGAAGAGAAGCCAGTGATATCCCACCCATAACAGCACCATGGCTTTTCAGGCGTAAATCGCGTGAAATGGCCTCGGTATCCTGTACTAACATCCCCCCTACCGGGTCAGGTGACGCAGGAGGCGGTTGATGAATCTGGTCCAAATAAATGCCAAAGGTACCCACCAGTGCAGCTCGGCCAACCCGGTTAATAATTCTTGGATCATAATGCCCGTTTCCAGATGAATCACCTAATACAATTTCTCCTTCCTCCAGTGCAATGCTTCCATCCGGCATACAATTTTTCCAGCGGCCCACGTAATGCGCCCCACAACCTTTAAACTGAATACCGCAACTATTAAACAATCGTGCAATATTGTGCTCCGCCAACTTATCTGCAATAACGTTCAATATAACCATCAAAGAAAATCTCTGCCTGTATACCTTAAAATCTACCCCTTCACCATCAATTGAATCCTTTTCCCAAGATGACCACAATTTAGCTCTGACTCTATCAATGAGATTATCAAGGGATTCCCCTGAAAATCTACGGCACGCAGCCACATAAAGGTTAACATCTTGGAAACTGTGTGGAATAAAAGGATGCGTTTCGGGAGAAGCAAATGCATACTCTGTTCCACGATCCAATACTTGCCCGCCTATCCAAAGCACCCGATAGAAAGGGTCCATCATGACTCTGGCCCCCCAGGGTATCAAATAGGGAAAAGTAATTTTTTCCCCTGCCTCATCACGCACCGCTGTCATTCCAATTTTTTGCAACTCTTCATCCGTTAACATCCTATCCCCGATATATATTCCACCCGCAATGGGAACAATCGCCCCTTCAGCATGATCCGTTCTAAACGGAAAAAAACCGACCGCCACCGTTGGATCGGGCAACCATTGTTGTCCACGCACAAAATAAAAAGACGCTTCAACTAATTTAAAAGGAAAAGCAGCTGTAACTAAAGATGGTCCAGCCCGAAACAGTCTTATACCACCAAAATGATTAAGATGCGCAGCAATATTTCTCATATTACGCGCTATGGCTTCAACGCGTTTATACCCTAGGCCTGCAAAAACCGGATGTTCCAAAACAGTTCTCATACAAAGTCATCGGCAGCATCTTTAATAAATTTCAGCCGAAATCAACCTGAAAAAAGGAGGTAAATTAATTGTGAGATCGAAGCTAATATACCCTTGTCAGCCTATCCCAGAGCTCTGCTAAGAACCTGTTTTCGTGCCTATCAGTATTTCCGGGATGTGACCGGTTAAAGAGATTCCTTTCCTTATCAGAAAAAAAATAAACCGATTCTTACATCTTTCCTTTCATCAGTCGCCCCTAGCGATCGAATCTCTTCACAAAGAACGTGCACTTCATCTACACAAGAAGCCCCATGTTTCAAGGTTGCGTTAAAGATTACGTGCTCCACCCTACATCAACTTGATCTATGAAAATAGTGGTTAAATCGATAACCCTTTTAGCTCAGAAGCGGTTAACGGGCGGTATTCACCTGGCTTAAGGTCGCCAAGCAGGATATTTTTCACTCGTACTCGTTTTAAGGCAGCAACTTTGTTGTTATAAATTTCCACCATTCGACGGATCTGGCGTTTTTTCCCTTCTTTCAAGATGATCCGAAATTCTTTCGCTCCTTCCAGAATAACTTTAGCCGGGAGGGAAAATTCACCTTCTAAATCAATCCCCCCTTTAGTTATCGCCTCCAGCATTGCTCCGCGGACTGGCAATCTGGTTACTACTTCATACTCTTTTTCATGTTCATAGCGGGGATGGGTTAACCGATCAGCCAGCGCGCCGTCGTTGGTTAAAATCAATAACCCCTCTGACTCTTTATCTAATCGGCCAACGGGAAAAAGACGATAAGGGAGCTCTTTAACTAAATCAATTACCGTCGTCTCTCTAGTGTCAGCACAGGCGCTAATTACTCCGCGCGGCTTATATATTTTAAAGTAAACCAGTTTTTCCTTCGGTTTAAGCGGCACGCTTGAGATTTCAATTTTGGCGTTAGCTGGATCAACTTTTGTCCCCAGCTCGCTCACAACTTTCCCATTAACTTTGACTTTGCCGGCTCGAATCAACTCTTCTGCTTTGCGGCGGGAAGCCAGTCCACACTGGGCCATATATTTTTGCAGGCGAACCATTTCCGTCATAATTATGTTATAATTATAACATGCCGCAAGATCATTCGTTTGATATCGTCAGCAAGCCGAATATTCAGGAGATTGAAAACG
>Ga0233425_10000317_pt1 | contig 126118 bp, 99 predicted proteins | sample Watercolumn_Towu_2_FD_181712 | JGI IMG/M metagenome (GOLD analysis project Ga0233425, IMG submission 181712) | Freshwater microbial communities from Lake Towuti, South Sulawesi, Indonesia - Watercolumn_Towuti2014_140_MG | ecosystem: Environmental > Aquatic > Freshwater > Lake | place...
CGGGTGGCGTCGGCGGTGGTCCTGGACAAGGCGGAAAACCGGGTGGCGTCGGCGGTGGTCCTGGGCAAGGCGGAAAACCCGGTGGCGTCGGCGGTGGCAAGCCGGTTGGCGTCGGTGGTGGCAAACCGGGCGGCGTCGGTGGCGGAAAACCCGGTGGCGGGCGGCTCGGAAGGTAGTCGCTCTGGTTTCTATGGCCACGTCAGACGCAAGAGAGTTCGACCGAACAACCTTAAGAACGAGGGATACCCATGTTATTGCGATCGAATTTAGTCGCATTCCTCGCTGTGAGCGTGCTGTTGACGGCAGTCGGCGGCGCATTGGGCCAGGGGAACGCTGGGAAGAAAGGCGGCAAGCCTGGTGGAATGCCAGGCAAACCCGGTGGCGTGCAAGGTGGCCTCCAAGGGGGCGGCGCGGCCGTTAATCAAGGTATCGGCCAGATCGTGAGCAAACTCGCGCGATCGGGCGTTCACGGCCAACAATTGGCGGCAATAATCCACCAGTTGAAGGGGAAGGGCAAAGGCGGGCCGGGCCGGATGATGCCTCCCGGTGGACCAGGAAACGTAGGCCAAAAGGGCGGCAAGCCCGCCCCGGCGCCTGGCGTCAAGCCGGCGCCTGGCGTCAAGCCGGCGCCTCAGCAGCAAAGGCCCGGAGGACAGGTGCAACCCAAGCCGCTGCCTGACGGTAAAAAGCCTAAGCCCGGTGGCGCGGCAATGGTCGGCGCCAAAGGCGGCAAACCCAAGTAAGACGGTGCCAGCGTTCCCTGGAAGATTCGGGAGAGCATTCTGATGAGACGAAGAACCCTGGCGCAACTGGTCGTGAGAGCGGCGGCAGCGATCGCCGTTATGCTCGGAACTTGGGACGCGGCCGTGCGCGCGCAGCCGCCCCGGCCTAAAGACACGGTTGACCCGGCCAAGGCCGATCTTTCCGAGACGGTGGGCCTCCTCTCGGGCCTGCATCTATATCAAACCTATTTGAATATCGGGATGATCGCGGACTGCAAGACCGAGGGTGTGTATCCCGAGAAGGACGCGCGAACTCTGCTGGCCTCGATCATGACGCCGCTGGAAAAGATCGACAAGCAGCTCGAAAAAGTGCTCAAGCGGATGACCGAGAAGGACGACCGGGAGGCCTTGGATACAGTTCGGAAGCTGGTCAGTGTACTGCGCGAAGAAGGCAAGCAGCTGCAACTGTACTGGGAGACGGGAAAGGCGGAACACTCCACCAAGTATGAGGCCGCCCGCAAGGAGGCCTGGGCGGGAATCAGCAAGCTCCTCGGCATTGAAGAGCCCTGAGTCCTTTGGTTCGGCTAAATGAATACAATCGGTTGTTGGCCCAAAAAATGCCGCGCTCGACAGCATCACTCCGCCTGAGAACAGCGCTGGCTTGCCTGGTGCTGTTTGCGTGCGCGTGCACGCAGAAACGAGCGGCGCACGTTCCGGCGGAGTCGCCGCCACTGCGTACCGCTTTTCGAGTCGAACAGCGCGACGGGCAGTGGTCATTCATCGACCCGCTCGGCGAACGCTTCTTCTCTATCGGAATCAATTGCATCAACCCGGTTGACCCGGAACAGGTGGCCGGGCCAAAGTATGACGGGCTCGCCCGGCACAATGGCGATCTGGCCCGATGGGAGAACGCTGCCCGAGTGAGACTCCGGGATTGGCACGTCAACACGATCGGTGCGTGGAGTTCGTTGCGTGGCCGACCCTACGTGGTGGAACTGTCCCTGAGCTATAGCTGGATCGATGTCTTCGGAGAAGAGTTCGAGAGCTACGTCGAAGAGGCGGCTCGAAAAGCATTGCAGCGACCCGACATTGCCTCTGACTTTTCGGCGCTTGACCAAGACGCAATGTTGATCGGCTATTTCACGGACAACGAGCTGGCCTGGGGATGGGATTACGGTTGGGCGGGCGAGAAACAGTTGTCGCTCTTTGAGTATTACGCTTCGCTCGAATCAAGCAGTGCCGGAAAAAAAGCCTGGGTCAGATATCTTTCTGATGTTTACCAAAACAACTGGAATGAGTTTTCGCGGATATGGAATGTGACGGTCGGCAAGCCAGACGACCTCGGCAAGGTTGTCAAACTAGCGCCACGCAGTCCGGCGCATCGCCCTGCCGCGCAACATGTCGCCGATGGATTCTTGGGCCTGGTTGCCGAGCGGTATTTCAAGGTCACGAGCAGTGTGATGCGCCAGCGACTTCCAAGCCGCCTGAATCTCGGGTGCCGGTTCACACCGGGTGTTCCGCAGGTGGTGGCCGAGATAGCGTCCCGATATGTCGATGCCATCTCCTATAATATGTACACGCGCGACTTGGAAGCGTTTCGTAGCGAACTCACTCGGCTGCACGCGATCACGCAAAAGCCGATCTTGGTGACGGAGTTTGCTTTCCTGGCCCGCGTGAATCGCAGCGGCAACAAGAATGAGGGGTACGACCAAGTTGTCGTTGGGGACGACCAGAAACGCGCGCTTTGGTACACGCGCTCGACCGAAATGCTCGGAGACCTGCCTTTCGTGGTGGGTTTTCACTGGTTTCAATTTCACGACGAGCCAACCAATGGCCGGAAGGACGGTGAAAGCTGCAACTTCGGGTTCGTCGATCTAGAAGACCGCGTGTACGACGATCTGGCTCGCGCTGCGGCCCGGGCTAACGCCCGCGTTCTTAAGGGGCGAATGGCGAATCCCTGAAAGCGCGCAAAATCCGTCCGCCGGCAAACCCGGTCACGCTGACTGAGACCTTCCGCACCGTCCGCATCACTTGCACGCATCTCTGACGATAGTCGCGCTTGCCATTGTTGCCAATACCAGGGACAATGACCATGTGAATGACCGCGCCAAGATCGCTCATTAAACCGTGCGAATCCCATGCTTCCTCAGCGCGCAAATGATTAACGTCACAGGGGGTGCATCCATGCCTGACTACATCGACCCGCACATTCATATGATCTCGCGCACTACCGACGACTACCATCGCATGGCGTTGGCCGGGTGCGTTGGCATCAGCGAGCCCGCGTTCTGGGCCGGGTTTGATCGTGGCTCGGCTGCCGCGTTTCACGACTACTTCCGCCAACTCACGGAGTACGAGCCCAAACGTGCTGCTCAGTTCCACATCAAACATTTCTGCTGGCTGTGCATCAACGCCAAAGAAGCAGAAAACGTGTCGTTGTCCCGCGAAGTCATCGCGCTGATTCCCGAGTTTCTGAAGCGGCCCAATGTCCTGGGCATCGGCGAAATTGGACTGAATAAGAACACGGCCAACGAAGCGACGATTTTCCAGGAGCACGTCGATCTGGCGATGAAGACCAACGAGTTGATTCTCATCCACACCCCGCACCTGGAGGACAAGCACAAAGGCACACGGATGATCATCGATATGCTCAAGAACGACAAACGGGTCGAGCCACGCCGCGTGCTGATCGATCATGTCGAGGAGCACACCGTGCGGCAGGCCCTCGACAACGGCTTCTGGTGTGCGATGACCCTCTATCCGACGACGAAGTGTACGCCGCAGCGAGCGGTTGACATCATCGAGATGGTCGGCACGGAACGCATCATGGCGAATTCGGCCGGCGATTGGGGCAAGTCGGATCCGTTGGCCGTTCCGGAAATGATCCAGGAGATGAAACGGCGCGGGCACGCCGAAGCGACGATACGCAAGATCGTGTTTGATAATCCGTTGGCCTTCTGGCGGCAAGCGAACAACTGGCGTGAAGATTGGCTCCCTGCAGAATCAAAGGGCCACAGGCGTCAGCGGGAACTGACCGCGGAGACTTAGCCCCTCACAGCATCTGATACGGGTCGATGTCGATTTGCATCTCGACTCGACTCGGCGTTTTGACCGTTGCCAAGACTTCGCGAAGCACCTCGTGCAGCACCTTTGGGCTCGGCGACTGCACCTGAATCTGAAAGCGAAAGTAGTTGTTGAGTCGAAACACGGGCGTCTCGGCTGGACCAAGGACGCGCACGCCGGCGCCGTCCGTTGCCTGTCGACGCCGCAGGATGTGTTGAAAAACGTTGCCGAGTTCATTGGCAAACGCCGACGCCGCCTCTTGTTTCAGACTGCGAACAATGAGTCGTGCCATTCGTTGAAACGGCGGATAGTGATGGGTCTTGCGAAGTTCCAATTCCTGCTTCGCAAACGTCTCGTAATCATGTGCGGCGGCCAGTGCGATTGCCGAGTGTTCCGGGTTGTACGTCTGCACCAACACGCGGCCTCCCTGCGAACCACGGCCGGTGCGGCCTGCCACCTGCGCCAGCAATTGAAACGTGCGCTCCGACGCTCGAAAATCGGGCACGTGCAGTCCGACGTCTGCATTGATCACACCGACCAGCGTCACGTTCGGGAAATCGAGCCCTTTGGCGATCATCTGCGTGCCGAGCAGAATGTGGGTTCGCCCCTCGCGGAAGGCGTCGAGCGTTCGTTGATGGCTTCCCGGCCGCTGCATCGTATCGCTGTCCATCCGCTGCACGACGTAGCCTCGAAATTTCGCTTCAATCTCCGATTGCAGCTTCTCGGTCCCAAGCCCCTGATAGCGAATGGACTCGTTCTTGCAGGACGGACACTTTTCATACGGCGCCTGCTCGAATGCGCAGTAGTGGCAGACGAGCGCCTGCCGCTGCCGGTGAAAGGTCATCGCCAGGTCGCAGTGCTGGCAGGTCGCCACATATCCGCATGCCGGGCAGTGCACGTGCGTCGAAAAGCCGCGGCGATTAAGAAGCAGCATCACTTGCCCGCTCTGTTTGAGCGCCGCGCGAATCGCAAATTCCAGCTTCATGCTCAACGACTGCCGGCGATCGCGCGGCCCGTCATGGCGCATGTCGATCAGTTCGACGTGCGGCAGAGCCAGATCGAGGACGCGATTGGGAAGTTCGAGCAGCGCATATTGGCCTCGTTGGGCGTTGTGCCAACTTTCGAGAGAAGGCGTCGCCGAGCCTAAGACAATCGGAATGTTTTCCAAGCGAGCCCGCATCACAGCGACGTCGCGGCCGTGATAACGAGGTGTTTGTTCCTGCTTGAATGTGCCCTCGTGTTCCTCATCGACGACGATCAGCCCCAATTTGCGAGTTGGCGCGAAGACGGCGCTGCGGGCGCCGACGACAACCTGGATTTCGCCGGACGAGATGCGCCGCCAGTAGTTGCCGCGTTCGGAATCGGTGAGGTGGCTGTGCAAAACCGCGACCCTTTCGCATCGCCCTTGAAAGCGAGAAATCGTCTGCGGCGTCAGGCTGATTTCCGGAACGAGGACAATGGCCTCCCTCGACCGGCGTGATACGCTTTCAATCGCTTTTAGGTAAATCTCCGTCTTGCCGCTGCCGGTTACGCCGTGAAGCAGGAACGGGCGGAACCCGCCGGCAGCAATGGCGTTCTCGATTTGTCGCAGTGCCGCCGATTGAGCCTCATTGAGCAAAATGGGTGCGACGGGCTCATTCGAGGTCGCGGTCTCGGCCTTTCGTTTCTCGACCTGCCGGTGAATTGTGCGAGCGACGCCTTTGGCAACCAGGGCATCGACGACGGCCGGTCCGCACTGTGCCAAGCGTGCGAGGTTTTTGCGATCGACTGGTTCGCCGGCTTGTTTCAGCAACTCCAATGCACGCGTTTGTTTTGGCGTCAGACTCGATTTGGACTCAGTTGTTCCGGCTTCGACGCTTGCTTCGAGCCAGACTTCATCGCGCAAGCCCGCGTGCGTTCGAACACCGGCCGGGATGATTGCGTGCAGCACCTGGCCCCAACCGCAAAGATAATAATCTGCCATCCAACGCGTCAGCCGAAGCAGCACGTCCGGCGCCAACGACTCCTCGTCAAGGACTGCTTGGATCGATTTGGCGGTCTGGGTGGGCTTCTGACCGTGAACGAGCACGCAGTAGCCGACGGCAATCTGGTCACCGCGGCCGAAGGGCACTTCGACGCGCTTGCCGACGCCGATGGCACCGCGAAGCGATTCCGGCACCGCATACGTGAAAGCCTGATCGAGCGGCCGGTCGAAGACGATGTCGGCAAATTGACTCGGCTCGGCGTTAGCAGCTTGAACACTTTCTGGATCGGTTGATTGCGCCTGCATTCAATCAGCGTAACGCAAAAAGTGCGATTTCCCAGGTCGGTTGGTGGATCGTGGCTGGTGAAAACAGTCGGGACTAACCAGTGTCCTTCACTTGAATTGTCGTCGCAATTGCATTTCATCGGCGTTTCGACGCACTCGACTTGAGTTCATTATTTTGCAGCAAATGCTTGACAGAATCGAGAGCCGCCGCTATCAGCCGCGAGTTGCGAAAGTCCGTTCATAGGCTTTGAATCGTCATGGGGCAGGGGGACACTATGTCACGCTGGAAAGTCATCGCGGCTGCTGCGGCGTTGATCGCCGGAGTCAGCGAAGCCAAGGCACAGTTGCCGAATCCAGGATCCACCGGAATCAAGTATTCTGTGGTTGGGCCGTCCACGTCGCCGTTGTCGGCGCCGATTCCTTCGGTCGCCGGACCGGCGGGGAAGAAGCCGTCGTTCTTTGGCCGTTTCTACGAGACGTTGGCCAAGTACTTGCCTTTCGTTCCCGCGAAGAAGCCGACGATTGCTCCGCAATTGCCGACGACGGCAAAGCTGCCCAATCAAGGGCCGGGCATTCAGATTCAACAGACAGGCGGCGGCATCCCGACGCCTCCGACTCCGCAGCCGATTCGCTGATCATCGGAACGATATGGTGCGTGCGGGCGGATTTAACATCTGCCTGCACGTCAGTATTTTGCCAATTCGCCTCGCAGGCGGTTGCCGCCGATTCCACGCAACATGTTCGCAGCGCCGTCGAGCATGAACTTCAAGTCGCTGTTAATCGCAATAAACTGCCAGCCCTCTTCGATACGAAGCTTCGCCTCTTCCGGCGTAAAGGTGTGCACGCCCGCGGCCACCTTGTGTTTGCGGCACATCGCCAGAATGTGATCCATCGCCTCCTTCGTCGCCTCGGCGGCAGGTGGTTTTCCATCCGGCGACTTCATGCTGAACGCCAGATCGTTTGGGCCTACGAAGATGGCGTCGATGCCGGGAACCGAAAAGATCGCGTCGGCGTTTCGTACCGACTCGATGTGTTCACATTGCAGGACGATCAACAACTCATCATTCGCCTTGGCGTAATACTCGGCGGACGTGCAGTCGAAGTTCAACACATGCTGGTTGCCGCCGACGCTACGATTGCCGCGCGGCGGATGCAGGCACGCGGCGACGGCGGCCTCGGCCTCGTCGCGGGTATTGACCATCGGCACTACTACGCCGTAAGCGCCATTGTCCAATACACGCTTGATGTGATCGTGCCGATTCGCGGTGACACGCGCCAGGGGAACGCAGCCGGCGTCGGCGACGGCGCCGAAGATCATGGTCGTGGTCTCGATGCCGGCCATGCTGTGTTCCATGTCCACGTTGAGCCAGTCGAACCCGGCGCGAGCCAGGAACCGAGCGGCGGCAACGTTTCCTAGCGACAGCCAGGTGCCGACGACGGGCTTGCCTTCTTTAAGAGCCTTTTTCACCGTGTTCGTTCGCATGGACTTTCTCCGATTCAAGTGGATTTCTTCTGCAACGCGTCCTGCCAAATGGGTCCGTACGTCTCTTTGTCGAACGGCGGACAGCCCGTCGCAAACTGACCGAGTTCGTTATGCTTCGAGCGCATGAGTGCCGTGCAATAACTGAAAGTCCGGCAAATTCGCTTGCGGTCGAGCCGGCCGTTTTCGTGTAGCTGGCGCACGAAGTCAGGTTGTGCCAATGTCGCGCGACCGACTCCGACCAACGTCACGCGCTTATCAGCGCAATTCGCGGCGCCGGCATGCGGCAGGAATTCCTGGAGATAACTATAGCCGCTGCCGACGATCGGCAGATCGGGGAACTCGCGCTGAATCGCCTCGGTGATACGAAAATGCCGATCAACGCCGATGAGCGGATGCTCCGGTGTTTCATATCCGTCGGGGGGCGGATACTCGAACGGGCGAATAACATGCGGCGACGCGTACGGGTTGCCCATGCTGATGTTCACGAGCGCAACGCCCAATGATCGCATTTCGCGAATCCAGGTGATCGGCTCTGACGGATCGGGACCGAAAGGTTCAACTGCAGATGTTCCCCACGCCGACTCTAACGGCGATTTCGGCTTGGAGGGAATTCCAATGTTGTCTTCGCCCTTGTGAAACGGGATACCGTCGTATGCGTTGATTCGAGTCGCGAGGGTGATCCCGGGCACTTTGGCCCGAATCGCCTGAAAGACCTCGCGGGCAAAACGAGTGCGATTCTCGAAACTGCCGCCGTATCGGCCCGGCCGCGTTCGAGCGCCAAGCAGTTCATTCAGCAGGTAGCGGTGGCACTGCTTGATGTCGACAAAGTCGAATCCCAGGTCGTGGGCGAGTTTCGCCGCAGTCACGTAATGATCAACGAGCCTCGCCAGTTCGTCGTCGGACAGCAGAGGGTCCGATGACTCGACACAACGGCCAGTGGACTTGTCCGCAATCGTTCGCGGATCAAGAACTGGGCAATGGCCCGCAAGCAGCGGGCGGCGATAGCCGTAGCGGCCTGAATGAGTCAGTTGGATGCCGACCAAGAGGTCGGAATCGTCGCCGAATTGCGTTCGATGTGCGACGCGGCAGCGTCGCAGCATCTCGGCGAATGCACGTGCATTGTTTGCATGGAGCCAAAGTTGGCGCGGATTGGCGCGGCCCTCTTCAACGACGGCGGCGGCTTCGCCCCAGATCAGTTTGGCCCCTCCGGCGCCGAATCGATCGTATCGCCGCATCGTCAGTTCATCAGGCGTTCCGTCTGTCGTGCCGTCGCAGCCTTCCATCGGCTGCACGCAAAACGCATTTCCCAGCATGCGACCAGCTACGCGGACCTTTTCAAGCAATGGCGACAGGTCGGTCTGAAATCGAAGCGACAACTGCAAGCGAATGGCGTCGGCCTGAATTTCTTCGAGCGTGCGGTACTTGAAGTAGCGTGCCAAGGTTTCGGCGCTCCAGCGCGTTTCGTCGAACATCGGAAGTTGTACCGGATGGCCGGTAAGGGACAACGCTGTTTGACCGGAACAGATCGGCAGCTACGATGACTGTGTCGTGTACTCGGAGCAGGAAATGCACATTGAGATGTACGGGCTGCAGTTCGAAACGCCTACGGTGACGTTCTACCTTTGGACTCCTTGGCGGGCGAGCTACATCGAACATCGGTTGTTTGATGCGATTTCGCATGTTCCGAATGTCGAGATCGAAAAGACGCCGGAAGAGATTCGACTGCACATCAGCGACGCGAAGTCCTGGCGAGCGGCGCTGCAGGCGGTGGCGCGAGTGCTCAAGGGTTGGCAGGAAGAGGCGGAATCCGGCACCGAGCGACGAGCATGGCGCTGGATGCTCGAAGCCGACATTGACTGCAACGGTTATGATCACTCCGGCGAGCGAGCCAGCCTCTGGGGCTTCGTTCGCCTTGGACTCGATCACACCAATCCCGGCGAGGGCGACAAAGTCGAAGAAATCGACTTGAATGATTTCGGCTTTCGCGTGTATCCGAAGGAAGAGGGCCGCGGCTGATCATTAGCTAGTGCACCAGGCGAAAGTCCAGCTGCCGCTTAGCCAGATCGACGCGGGAAACGCGCACATGGACTCGGTCGCCCAAGCGAAACCGCTGCTTGGTTTTGCGCCCCTGCAAGGTGTGCGACGATTCGTCGAAATGGAAATAGTCGTCGACCAGCGAGCTGATGTGAACGAGTCCCTCGACGGGCATTTCCACGGCCTGCGCGAAAAAACCGTAGTCGGCGACTCCGGTAATAACAGCGTGGACTTCGAGGCCGATGCGTTCGCTCATGTAGCTCAGTAGGCGGCTCTTGATCAGTTCGCGTTCAGCGGTTTCGGCCCGGCGTTCGGTATGTGTGCAGTGTTCGCCGACGGCAGTCAGTTCGACCGGCGCACTTCCACACTTGCCGTTCCGAAGCCACTGACTCAACATGCGATGGACGGTCAAGTCGGGATAACGTCGGATCGGCGACGTGAAATGGCAATAATCCTGAATTGCCAGAGCATAATGGCCTTCCTCTTCTGGGCTGTAGATTGCCTGTTTCAAACTGCGAAGCAGCGCGAAGTGAACTGCGTGTTGCTCCGGCTTGCCGGTGCTGGCTTCAAGCACCTTCTGCAGGGCAAATCGGTCCTTTTCGAGACTGATCTTGTACCCAAGGATCCGGGCAAAGGCTGCAAAGTCGGCGAGTTTCGTCGGCGCCGGCGCCGGGTGAATCCGTCGTAGAAACGCAACCTTCTGCCGATCGAAATGCTCGGCCACGGCTTCGTTCGCCGCCAGCATGAATTCCTCGATCATTTGATGGCTGATGTCGTTGACGACGAAGTGTGCCCCAGTCACTCGGCCTGCGGCGTCAAACTCCAATTCGGTCTCGGGCATGCTGAGTTCCAGCGAGCCTCGCTTCTTGCGTTTCGCGCGCAACTGCATTGCCAGATCACGCATTTGAAAGAGCAGGTCATAGATATTCTGCGGTAAGGCCTGTGGCTTCTCAGCTTTCAGGATTTCAGACACCTGTTCATAGTAAAATCGCTTGGCAACGCAGATAGCTCCTTCCGCGAACCGCACGTGCGTCTTTTGCAATTGCGGCGTGTATTCGATCCATGCAGTCTTGACGTAGCGGACCTTGCCCTCCTGCAAACTTGCCAAGCCGTTGGAGATCAACTCAGGAATCATCGGCACGACTCGCTGCGGCAGGTAGACGCTGTTGCCGCGCCTGCGCGCTTCCCTGTCCAGGCCGCTGCCTGCTGGAACGAAGTGCGACACATCGGCGATATGCACGCCAAGCAACCAGTTGCCCGTGCGTTTGTCGCGTGTCAGCGAAATGGCGTCGTCATGATCGCGAGCGTTGATTGGGTCAATCGTGATGACCGTTTCGTTCGTGTAGTCCTCGCGGCCGGCCAGGTCGTTTTCATCGAATGCAGCGGCCGCATCGCGAGCTTCTGCGAGCACATCGGCCGGGAAAGCGTCCGGGATGCCGAACGCGCGAATGATGGAGAGTGTATCGACGCCGGGTTGGCCACGTTGACCGATAATTTCGGTGAGTACGCCCTCGCCGCGATCGTCGGGCGAGGGGAATCGGAGCATCTCGAACACGACCTTGTCGTCGGGTTTTGCGCCTTTGGCGCCGGGGTCACCGACGAAGATGCTGTGGGCGAAGACGTTGCCGTCGACACGCACGTATCCCTGACCGTCGCGCTCGAAATACGTGCCGACGAATTGGCGCGTGGCACGTTCGATGATCCGGACAATTTCTCCGCTAGGAGCTTGATCTGGGCGATTGGGCTTCCGTAGAAGCTTCACAATGACTTCGTCGCCGGTGGCGGCGTCTTGTGCCCGATCTTCACGGACGAAGATCTCCGGCCCGACTTTTCCGTCGATCGCTTTGGGACGAACATAACCAGAACCGGACGAGATTCGGCGATAGATGCCGACAATTGCGCCATGAGGCGCCACAGCGCGCAGCGCATGATTGCGGCCGAATTCTATCCGGCCATCTTGCACGAGCGAACGAATCAACTTGCGAAAGTCCGAGTATTGCTCCGTTTCAATCCTGAGCTTCTTCGCCAGTATCTTCGGTTTGACTGGCGAGTAGTTTTTCGCCGAAAGTGCATCCAATATTTTTGCAGTGAGGTCCTTCAAATCGTTGCCTTTGTGTTTTCCTGGGAGTTGCATTGCAGAGAGCCGCGGCTAATCCAGTTGTTCCAAGCTATCCTGTTCCTGGTTGGCGCCAGCCGGCACTCCCTTGAAAAGCCGGCGGCCGAGACTCGTGTTGTACTGTGTCCACGATGTCGTTGTGTTCCGATCATCTCGGATCTCGCGCGTGAATGTGTGAATCTTGGCATCGAGATTGTCGAGATGATGCAAGGCCACAGCTTCGGGCGTCATCGGTACGACCGGACTGCCAAAGCTGAGTTCGCCATGGTGGCTGGCAATTAGATGCTTGAGCCGCCAATAAAGTTCGCGTGGAAATCCGTCGCCGGTCAATTTCGCGACCTGCTGCACTTTGTCGTTGAGCATCTCGATGCCGAATATGATGTGGCCAACCAATTGGCCTTCGTCGGTGTAAGAGAACACTCGTCCACAACTTAGCTCGCGCGTCTTGCCGATATCGTGTAGGAAAATGCCCATCGCCAGTAAGTCACGGTCAACGCTGGGATAGAGGGGGGCGAGTCGATCGGCAGCGTCCAGCATCGTGACTACATGCTCCAACAAACCGCCGACATAGGCATGGTGATTTCGTACGCCCGCCGGCACCTGGCTGAATGCGCGAACAAGTTCCTCATCCATTAAGAAACATTCGGCCAGCGACTTGAGGTGTCCATTGGCGATTTTGCGTAATGATCCGCGAAGCCGTTCGAGCAGCTTGTTGATGTCGTGCTCGGTGTGCGGCAGGAAATCGGTCAGTTCCACTTTCTGAGCGTCGTGCCGATCAAAATTGGACAGGATGAGCTGTAAGGCGCCTTGAAACGATTGCACTTTGCCGCGAATGCGAAGGAAATCGCCGATCTCAAATGAGCGGAATTGTGTCTCGTTGGCGTTCCAGAGCCTGCCGATCATCGCCCCGGTTCGATCGCGAAGTTCGATCTGCAGATAGAGGTTGCCGTTCCGATTCGGCCGAAGCTGTTTGTCGGCCGCCAGAAAGACTTCATCGACCGCTTCGCCATCCGCCAACTGCTGTACATAACGCCTGCTCATACAGTCCACTCCCGCAATGGGTCTACCGACTCTGCAGGAGCATCATACGTTTTTTCGGCTTGGGCGTCGGGGAGAGGTTGAACATGTTTCAACGCTTCGGCGGGATTGAGCAAGCCCCATTATGACACGGTACGAGATTGAAGCGATTGCGTGCGACCCAGCGATACAGTCGCCGGCCCAACCAAGGCACGCCTGGCATATACAGAACCCAGGCGAAGGCCGCCGTCAGCGGCAAGCGCCAAGCCATCCATCGAAATGCAAAGAAACCTCGAAACACTTTCCCGGTATTTGCAGTGACCAGGTGCATTTCGGCCAACATCGCGTTGCGATGCAAAGGCATTGCGGCTTTCGGCAATGGACCTTCGCCGCGGGCGTCCTGATAATGAAACCGGCGGAGCCAGTCGAGCCTCCGCAACAGCCGCACGGAACCTTGGCACAAGGCGCACTCACCGTCAAATAGCACCGTGGACTTCATCGCGTTCCGAGTTTTTGAAGGGGCCGGTAGCATCGGAATTTCAGATCATTGTATGTGTCGCGACCAAATCACCGGGATTCACCGTCGCCGACTTTCTAACCGCAGCACAAGACCGTACGATAACGCAACCCGATAAGCTGTCGCTATTATTGACCAACACTTTCGATGGACGTCATGACCGCAACTCGAAACTTACTGGCTTTCGACCTTGGTGCTGAGTCAGGCCGTGCCGTATTAGGACGATTTGACGGGACACGAATTCAACTGCAGGACGTGCATCGATTCGCCAATGTGCCGGCAGTGACGCTGGACACAATGCACTGGGACGTTCTTCGCCTTTACAACGAGATGTTGACGGGCATACGAAAGTGCGCCCATGAGTTTGGCGGCGCAGACAGCATCGGCGTCGACACCTGGGGAGTCGATTTTGCGCTGTTGGGCCGCGGAGGCACGCTGCTTGGCAATCCGCGCCATTATCGCGATTTGCATACCGAAAGCGTCATGGAACAGGCGTTTCAGAAGGTTTCGCCTGACAAACTCTTCGCACGCACCGGCATTCAGTTCATGCGTTTCAATTCGCTGTTTCAACTGCTGGCGCTGCAGCGAGATCGGTCGCCGCTCTTGGACATTGCCGAGACGCTCTTATTCATACCGGACCTTTTTCACTATTACTTCACGGGTGTGAAGGCGAACGAGTACACCAACGCCAGCACCAGTCAGATGCTCGATCCGTTTGCACGGAGTTGGCATGCCGAGTTATTATCCGATTTCAGTCTTCCGGATCGCATGCTGGGTTCGCTGATCTCGCCCGGCACCGTGCTTGGCCCGCTGCGAAGCCGGATAGCCGTGGACACCGGCATGCCGCCGGTCCCGGTGATTGCACCGGCGACGCACGACACCGGTTCAGCTGTTGCCGCCGTCCCCGCGAAAGGCAAAAGTTGGGCGTTTATCAGTTCCGGCACATGGTCTTTGATGGGCGCGGAAATCGACCAACCCCTCGTCAACGAAGAAGTGCGTGCCGCCAACTTCACGAACGAAGGCGGCATCGGCGGCACTATCCGATTTCTCAAGAACGTCGCCGGGCTTTGGCTGGTGCAGGAGTGCCGGCGAGCCTGGGAACGTGACGGCAATGCGTTCACTTACGATGATCTGGCAGGCCTCGCCATGGCGTCAAAGCCGTTTGTCAGCCTTGTCGATCCCGACGATGCGACCTTCATGCTGCCGGAACGTATGCCCGATGCATTGGCGGCATACTGCCGTAAGACCGGCCAGCCCGCACCGGCGGATCCTGGAGCGTTTGTTCGGTGCGCCCTGGAGAGTCTCGCACTTCGGTATCGATGGGTGCTGGAAAAACTCGAAAAGTTGCTGGGACGTCGTCTGGATACGATTCACATCGTTGGCGGCGGGACGCAGAATCGGCTGCTTTGCCAACTCACCGCGGATGCTTGTAATCGCCGTGTTCTCGCTGGGCCTGTCGAAGCGACTGCCTTGGGCAATGTGCTTGTGCAGGCAATCGGTCTTCGTCTCATCGGTTCACTGGCGGAAGCGCGCGAGGTGGTTCATCGATCGTTTGAGGTTCGCGAATATCTGCCGGTCGGCGTCGATGCATGGGCCGAACCATATCAGCGATTCTTGAACTTTCTCCGCCCGTAATGCCCAGAGCCAGTTACAATAGTCTGTGACGTTTCGTTTTGAGATACAGGTGCACATGTCGGCGAATCTGTTGGAAAAATCGTTGCGGCCGATCACCGTACCGGATTTCCTGAGCGCCAGATCGCGCGGCGTCAGGCTGACGATGCTGACCGCATATGACTATTCGAGCGCTCGCTTGCTCGATGAATCCGGAGTCGATTCAATCCTCGTCGGCGATTCGCTTGGGATGGTCGTGCAAGGCCATCCACACAGCTTGACCGTGACGCTGGATGAGGTGATTTATCACACTCGTTGCGTGTCTCGGGGAGTGCGGCGAGCGCTGCTCGCTGCCGACATGCCGTTTATGACCTTTCAGGTCAGCCCGGAACAAGCCTTGACGAACGCAGGACGTCTCGTCCAAGAAGGCGGCGCTCATGCGGTGAAGCTCGAAGGCGGTGAACGCAGCGCTGATGCCGTTCGGAGAATCGTTGAAGCAGGAATTCCTGTGATCGGCCACGTCGGCATGACTCCGCAGTCAGTGCGGCAATTCGGCGGGTTTCGCGTTCAGCGCGACGAAGCGACACTGATGAGGGACGCCATTGCAATTGCTGATGCCGGCGCTTTCGCGATTGTTTTGGAATGCGTTCCCGCGGCGTTCGCCGCCAAGGTGACGGCACAATTGCAGGTGCCGACCATCGGCATCGGCGCCGGCGCTGGATGCGACGGCCAAGTGCTCGTCTTTCACGACTTGCTGGGCCTCTTCGACGATCTCAAGCCGAAGTTTGTGAAGCGATATGCTGAGTTAGGAGAAGCGGTTCGCAATTCCGTCCGTGCATATTGCCAAGACGTTCGCGCCGGCTCATTCCCGTCGGCGGAACACGAGTTCAAGTAGATTGGTTATTTCGAGTAGCCGTTCGGGTGATTCTTCATCCAATTCCAGGCGGTCTCGATGATCGGCCGCAACTGACCGTACTTTGGCGTCCAGCCCAATGACGTTCTAATTCGCGTGGAATCGGCAATCAACTCCGCCGGATCGCCGGCACGTCGTGGTCCCTCGCGGACCGGAATTGGCTTTCCCGTCACCGATCGAGCGGTTTCAATCACTTCACGCACCGAGTAGCCGGCGCCAATGCCGACATTGAAGATTCGCACGGCGCCGGGCTGAAGCTGTTCCATTGCGAGGCAATGGGCCTCGGCCAAATCGTCGACGTGAACGTAGTCGCGAACACAAGTGCCGTCCCGGGTCGGATAGTCCGTTCCGAAGATGTCGATGTGCTGTCGCAGACCAAGCGCAACTTTCAGCACTAACGGGATCAAGTGTGTCTCCGGAGTATGGTCCTCGCCCAGCGACCCGTCCGCCGCCGCCCCGGCTGCGTTAAAATACCGCAGAACCGCAACCGTCCAACCATAGGCGCGAGCGTAGTCGAGCAACACTTGTTCCAGAGCGAGCTTGGTCCAGCCATAGGGGCTCACTGGTCTCTGCGGTGAGTCTTCAAAAATCGGCACGCGATCGGGAACGCCGTAGGTCGAGCAACTGCTGGAGAAGACAAACTTCGAGATTCCCTGGCGGCGCATTCTCTCCAGCAGCACGAGCCCGTGGTGCAGGTTGTTCCAGTAGTAGCGGGCTGGCTGCAGAACGGATTCGCCGACATACGCATAGGCCGCGAAATGCACTACCGCTTCGGTTCGGTGCATCAGCAGGACGTGGTCGAGGTGATCGGCATCGCCAAGATCGCCGACAGTAAGCCGATCCACGGGCACAGCGGCGCGGTGCCCCATCGACAGGCTATCGAAAACATGTACGTCGTGTCCGTGGGCCAAAAGCCTTCGCACGGCATGGCTGCCGATGTACCCTGCGCCGCCAGTGACGAGTACGCGCATTACATCCTTCACGGGTTCAACGATTGTCTTTCATACCGGTGCAATCCATTACTACTTGCAGGATGTCGCGAGCCTGCGATTCATTGGTGCCGCGATAGATGGTTGTTTCCGGATACCCATGCGCCATGCTGAATGCGACGTGGAACTGATCGGGCTTGATGACAAACCACCAAAAGAGTACGCCAGGGAGGATTCCGTAAGTTAGTAGAATGAGGCACATCACCCAGTTCATAAAGTCCATCTCGCGGCCTTGTATCAACACGACGCCTTCGTGGTCGGTCCATTTGAGTTTTTCAGGGGGTTTTGGCGCGAAGCAGATTCGCCAATTTCGAATGATCGTGACTTTGCCTTTGTTGCTGCGGGTGATTTTCAGTGTGTCGAACGTCCCCAAGAGGAAAGCTTGAATCCCCGCCGACACGAGCGCCATGAAGACGCCCACGCAAAACATACCCGACAACGACAATGATGCCAAAACCAGAATCACCAGATTGATCACGAGTGCAGCGGCAAATGCCATGATGCGGCGCTTCAGGGGCCAGCCGGTTTCCCACTCTCGAATGATCGGCGTGAACTCTCGATTGGATTTTTCTTTGGTGACGAAGTTGTACCCACATTCCTTGCACACTTTCGCCCGGTAGTCGCAACGCTTGTCGCACTCAGGACACTTTTTGCGTTTGATGTCCCCAGTCACCTGATAGGCTTTGCCGTCGTCCTCGCTTGTCCCTTGAATCAACACGTCGCGTTCGGGTTCTTTGGGCTCCGGTGCAGCTAAGCCATACGACCCGGACTCGTCCTCCGTCGGTTCTTCGTCTTGTTGGCGTGGCGGAGCCGGCATGGACGGCGCCGTCTGCGCGGCGGCGAGCTTTTCCTTTCGCGCTTTCGGCCGAACCGGCGGGTCGTCCGCGAGCAAATCGTCTTCCGCCGTGGTTTGTCGACTCGGCTTGGGCGGCGCGGACTTTAGATTCTCAATCAGGTCCTTTGGAAGATCGTTGAAGACGCCGCATTCGGCACATCGCAATTTGGCGCGAGTGTGGCCGTCAGGGACATCCAGTTGCTGGCCGCAGTTCCGGCACGTAATTGGCACGAGCATGAATCAGTTCGTGATGCCTTTGGTGATTCCCATGAAGACGTCTTCGAGGTCGATCTCCTCTTCTTTCAACATCTTCAATCGCAGGTTGCTCTTGACCAGAAGTTCCGCGATAAAGCTGCCTTCTTTGCAGCCGTCTTTGAGTGTGACTCGCAGAACGTCTTCCATCTCTTTGTATTCAACGGTCTGCACATCGGAATGCCGTTCGAGGTGGCTGCGGGCCGTTGCATTGAGTCCATTGGCGACCGAAACGAGATAGACCAGGTGCTGGCGCACTTGGCGAATGGCGGCGTCAACGTCGCCGTCGAACAGAAGTTTGCCGCGTTCGATGATGCCGATCTTATTGCAGATGTCCGCGAGTTCCGGAAGGATGTGGCTGGAAACGAGAATCGTTTTGCCCATGCTGCGAAGCTCTTTGAGCAGTCCGCGCATCTCGATTCGGGCACGAGGATCAAGGCCTGACGCCGGTTCGTCAAGCAGCAACACTTGCGGTTCGTGCAACAGCACGCGAGCCAGGCCGAGCCGCTGAGTCATACCGCGAGAAAGGCTGGTGACGAGCGCATCGCGTTTGTAGCCAAGATCGACGAGATCAAGCACCTGGTCGCATTTCTGCTTGCGCTCGGGCCCTTTGATTCGATACGCGGCCGCAAAGAACTCGAGATACTCGACGACCTTCATGTCGTCGTAAACGCCGAAAAAGTCGGGCATATAACCGATCAGGCGCCGAATCTCTTTGGAGTTATTGTAGATCGAATAACCGCAGACGCTTGCCTCGCCCCAGGTCGGGTTCAAGAGCGTCGCCAGAATGCGCATTGTCGTCGTTTTTCCGGCGCCGTTGGGGCCGATAAACCCGTAGACGTCGCCTTTTTCAAGCTTCAGCGTTAACCGGTTGAGGGCGTAAAGATCGCCGTACATCTTGGTGAGGTCGCGCGTTTCTATCATTCGGTTATCCGTTTGAGCGGTTGATTTTGAGGGTCACTTCTTCGACTCGGCCACGGGCAGGTAGACCCGAACATACGACTCTTGCCGCAGACTGCCGATGATTTTCTCGCGACGAGCGCCGGGCATGCTGCCGAGCCACAAGCGAGTGATGGTCGCCTTTTGGTTCGAAACATCTTCGGCATCGCCGGCCGCGAAATCGACTCGTCCTACGAGAACTGCTTCGTTGCCGGGATCCTCCGGCCGCAATCGCCACGATTCGTCGAGCTCGCGCAGCCCACCGTTCCGCGACAGCCCCTTACGATCACGTTTTTCTCGTGACTCATTGAACATCAAAGACTTAATGAATGAGCGGCTTGGCTCCGGGTTTGCGACCACGGGTCCTGACTTGGGGCCCGACTGATACGTGAAGTTTGTCGCAGAAAATTCAAACCAATTCTCGGCTTGCATCGTGCTGGATGGGTTGATGACGACCTTGGCGCCGGACCGTAGAGTGCCGATGCGATAGGCCTTTCCTCGGAAAAAGACCACGGCGTCATTGAGCGTGACGGGAAGGTTGCTGGTGATGCCGCCTGCCAGATCGGCGCCGACTCGCTGAAGCTCCGGCCGGATCGGTTCGGCGCGATCTTCGAGCGGCGCCTGCCATGTCGCCTGGAATCCCTTGGTGGACCAGACCTGGATCGGCACTCGTTCGAGGCCCGTGGCGTCGGCGGCGTAGTCATAAGATCGGCGAAACAGGCTCTGCCGGCCTTTTCTCGCTGTGCCGAGCCATGAAACATGCGGCTGAATGGCGGAGTCCTTTTTGTAACCCCATCCTTCGAAGGGCTCAACGCCGATCGTGTAGTTCTGAATGCGCGGGCTGAAGATGGAGAACCATGTGGAACCGTGCGCTGTTCGAGTTTGGAGATCGATGTCAATCAGGTCGAGTTTGTTGATCTTTTGATCGTCGCCCTTGATGGCGTATGCCGAAAAATAGGCCGCCGCGCTAACAAGGACCACGACGAGCGGAAACGTAATCCAGGTGAGTTCAAGTCGCTTGACAACCTTTTTCAGGAAGAAGTAGTCCAATGGGCCGACAACGAGAATGTAGATCAGAATGAACAATGCCACCCAGCCGAATGAGATAATTGGCACACCGTCAAAGGTCTCAAGGCCGCGTTGCAACTGCACCTGCACTTCATCGTTCTCGACCTGATAATTGCCGCGAGACATTGCGAAAGCGTCTTGGTCGGATTGTTGCGTTGGGAAACTCGGACCTGATTCCTTTAGAAGTTTCTCCCAAAAAGCCTTTTGACCTTTCCATTCGACAAACGGCCCCTTGTCGAGGTCCATGCCGACGAGCGTGATTCGACCGAGCCCGTACGGCGCTTGCGCAACCAGCGCCGAATTATCGAGGCCGACCGGCACCGGAGTTCGCACGCCTCGACCGGTCTTTGGCTTCAAAGGGACAACAGTCAGAACGGTCCGTTCGGTTCGTTCCAAGGCATCTTGCATGCCTGAAGCGTCGCCCCAGGATATTTGCAGCCGCTCGGGCGTGGTGATTGCCCCGAATTCAACGGGGAGAAATGATTCGAGCGATTGCCGAGTCAGGTCCTGTTGATTCTCGCCGCAGCTTATAACTAACTTGCCTCCGCGGCGAACCCACTCGAGTAGCGCAGTTCGCCGTGCATCGTCGTCGAACAAACCGCTGGTGAAGTCTTTGCGGCCGGTCGTGAGAATGACCAAATCCGCCGTTTGGTAGCCAAACCACTTCGTGGGAAGTTCGGCGGGATTGTCGATCGCCGCGACTTCCGATCGGTTCTTGTCGTCGCCGCCGGGAATCCGTAGCCGGGGCAGACGGGAACCGAGAGTCACGTAGAGAAATGACGACGGTTCCAGGCCGTATGGAGTCTGTTCGTTGGGTGGACAGAGGTTCTGGCCTTCCTTGGATCGTACCGAAACATTGATCGGACCATCGATCTTGCCCGGTCGTGCGTAGGTCAGCAATGTGTGAGTCGGCTGTTCGGCTGAAAACTCTAACACGGGCAGCTTGGTGCGATAGTTGTTCAGTACGTCGTCTGCGTCGATGACCTCAACGACGAGTTCAGCGTTTTCGAGCTTTCCCTTGCCTTCGATTTCGACAACGACCGGCGTCCAGTGACCGGCCTTGAACAACGGCGCCCGGCGCAGAGAATCTTCGCTGGCGGGAACCGGGCCGGGTTTGATTCCAATCTGCACACTCTTGATCTGCACTTTGGCGTTGCTGCCTGCGCCGGCAGGTCCGCGATTGCATGCGGTCAGTACGAACGCACTCACAGCGAGCAAAGCGAGCGTCAACAATCGGCAAGTCGAGCGCATGAATTCCACTTTCTTTCAAAACCGCGTCACAGACTGCGGATCAGGGCTTGTTCTCGTTACCGCAGGTGCAAGGCGACTTGCAACAAGTCGGGCAACCGCCGCCATACTTCGCACGCATTGCGTCTTCGAGCCGAATCCCTGTGATGTTTGCCAAGGTCGCCAGCCAGGCCAGCACGTCGGCGAACTCCAGCAATCGTTCCTGATGCGTGCCGCCGCGCAATGCCGCTGAAAGCTCGCCGACCTCTTCCATGAACCACATGAAGGTGCCTTCAAGTCCGCGAGCGGAATCTTTAGCGCCAAACGTGGTACGAATCTCATCCTGTAGTTGGTTCAGTGTCATGGACATCGCCGCCCTCAATCTTGCAACAGTTTCTTGATCCGGGTGGCCTCTTCGTCCTTTTTTTGGCCCTTGAGCGCCTTCATCAATGACTCTTGCACGTCCTCATCCAACAGGTTGATCTCGAGCGCATCGCGAGCGACTTTCTCCGCCTCGGCAAACTTGCCTGCATCGACTAGCATGGCGGCCAAGAGCTTTCGTGTCGCAAACTCGTCGGCGTCGGTGGCCACCAGATCCAAGAGAACCGACATGCGTTTCGCTTGATTATCGGACTTCTTGTAGATTTTCGCTAGCTCCTCGAGCCAGATCGGGTCGGTCGGATCTATGGATCTGCCCAATTCAAAGAGCTCCGCCGCTTTGTCGTTAGCGCCGTTTTCGGCGTGCAGCCTCCCTAGGGCGAGCACGACGTTGGTGTCCGGGTCATCCTTCTTCATCGCTGCTTCGAGCGATTTGATTGCTTCTTCGGTTCGGCCCGCCTTTGCATCGAGGCGAGCAATCACCACCGATGCAACGGCATGGTCCTTTTTCTTTGCCAAGACGCCGTCGGCCAGCTTGCGGGCTTTGGCGGCATCGCGGCTGACGAGTCGGTCGGCCAGCCGTGCGGCAATTTCGAGGTCGTCGGGGTTCTTCTCATTTGCTTCCTGCAGTTGTGTCAGCGTCATCGATTGGGTCGGCGACTTGCCGCCTCGAAGTGATTTTGCGAGATCCAGCACGTATTGCTTGTACCCTTTTTCGAAGGCAGGCTTGTCGACGCCGCAGGCGTATTGCAGCGCGTCTGCGTCGGCTTTGCCGTCGCGGTAGGCGTCGAGCAGCCTGCCGATTGCCGGCTGACCATGGGTCTTCTTGACGTATTCGACATAGAGGAGGCTCTGGCAATATGCGAGATTCCATTCAAGTTGATCGCGAGGCCGGACAAATGCCATTGTGATGTTCTCGAGGTGCAGCAATTCGTTTTTTGCGACACGATCGACAAGCACTTGATTCCACAACGGCGGTCTGGCGAAACCTTCGTTGCTGACCGCGAGACCTTCGGTCAGCCAGTGCGGAACTTGCAGATCGGTCTGTTCCAGATTGAAGATGTGCACCAGCTCGTGACGAATGACGCGACCCCAGTTGAATGCTCGAGGGATTCCTCGCCCCTTGGGAGAGACCATCGCGAACATGCGCCCGGTGCACGCGCCGATCGTGTGCAAATCGGGCAGGGCGATCGTCCGCCCACTGAACATCTCGTGGTTGTTAAATACCTCGACGAGAATGCGATTCTTCGGCTCGTAGTTGAACTGCTTGGCATATTCGGCGTACAACTGCTCCAACATGTCCGCCATGTAGCGTGCGAGTATCGCGTCGTTTTTCGGATCGTAGCGAATATCAAAGTGCTTCGTCGTGATCGTCTTGTAGCTGTCCAGGTGCTTGAGCACTTTGATCGAATTGGCGACCCGCACGTTGAATTTGTCGGTTTCAAATGCGGCGGCGAGTTGCTTGCGGGCTTCGTCTTCTTTGCCCATGCGCATGTAAAGCAGGCCAAGCCCGTTACGTGACCAGGGCATTTCCGGACGTAACTCGATGGCCTTCTTGTAGTACCTCTCGGCGACGTCGAAATTGCGCCGCTCCTCGATTCGCTCCGCCAACTCGTGGTAGAACAATCCAGGTTTCTTGGTCTGTTCGAGTAGTTGTTTCTCCAGTTTTTCGAGATCGACCGTGTTTCGATGAATGACGTACAAGGCGCCGAGACGTCCCAAAGTCTGTTCGTCACGGGGGTTCACAGCCAAGGCATTATCGATGTGTTTGCGAGCGGCTTTCAGATCGCCTGCAAGCAAGTTCAGGTCGATCTTGACGTGTATCGCGCTTGTCAGCTTCGGATTGATCTTCAGCGCCTGATCGGCGAGTTGGTCCGCCTCCTTGATTTCGAATAGCTGCAACGATGCCTGAGCTTTTCCAGCCATCGCCTCAGCTGCGTTCGGATTGATCTTCAGCGCCTTGTCGAATGCATCGAAGGCTTCGCCGCGGTTGTACTTCTCCATGAGCAACTCGCCGGCTTGCAACTCGACGAACCAATAGTCCTTGTCCGACTTGAGCGCGTCGGAATACAGGTCGTTGAGAATGAACGAGAACTGATCGGTGATGCTGTGGGCGTTCGCATTTTCAACGCCGGCTCGGCCGACGAGCGCCAGTTCTTCAGGGTCTGTGATGTCCTTGCACTCGTTGCTGCGTTGCGTGTACGTGCGGACGAACCAGCGAAATGCTTGATCGGCTCTTTCCAAATCGCCGCGGTCACGCAGAATCTGTGCTTTGATCCAGCGTGCCAGAAACTCCTGATCCTTGATCGCGATGGCCTGATCGGCGGCTTTCTCCGCCTCTTCCCATCGGCCGCGGAGATAAAGCAGTTCGGCGTGCCTGGCGAGAAGGGCAGTGTCCTTGGGCCGCTCTTTCACGGCGCCTTCGATCGTTGCCAAAGCCTTGTCGTATTCTCCCTGGCTTTGGAATGCACGGCTCAGACCGATGAATGCAGCCGACTGCGGCTTCTCTTTTTTGATCAGCGACTCGTACGCTGATTGTGCTTCGGCATAGTTGCCTTTCAACCAACGTGTCCGGGCTTCTTTGAGTGCGTCATCCTGCGACAAGACAACTGTCGGCACCAGGAAAAGGCAAAAGAAAGCAACACGGTGCATTCGCGTTCCCTCCAAGACCATGGGGATCAGGTTAGCGGCATCGCAGGGCTCTTGCAAGGAAGGCGGTCGTGCCAATTCGCACATGAACGACGGCGGTTGCCAAATGCTCGCGGCATGTTCGGAATCCTGCCAACGAATACAGCGGCAATTGCGTCGAATAAGTACTGGGCGAGTGCGCCGTGATTGCGGTATAATTGTAGCTGTGTCGATGTGGCCTGTTCAGGAGTTCAGCATGGCCATTGCGCAAGAACCCGATCGAGCTGATTTAAGCCGGCAAGGCCAATTCGTCCGCCGGCAGATTCGCAGCGCAATGAATCGCGTGCGAATGTTGGATATTGCTTCTGCGCTGCTCGGATTGGCCATCGGCGTCTTAGCCTACGGCCTCGTCATGATCCTGCTGGATCGTTGGCTGAACTTTTCTCAAATCGTTCGCCAAGTCGCGTTGGTCGGGTTGATTCTCGGATCAGCCGCGTTCCTGTGGTTTCGCCTCTCGAAGACGATTCGATATGGTGTGAATCCCTATTATGCGGCATTGCACATCGAACAGCTCATACCGGATGCCAAAAACAGCATCGTCAATTGGCTCGACTTAAACGACGATGCGATTCCGCCCGCGGTGCGCGCTGCCTTGGAACGACGGGCCGCCGAAGACCTCGAAGAGACCGACGTGCAAGAGGCGATTCCGGGAAAGCACTTAGTGTGGATGGGCGCCGTGGTCGTCGGAATCTGTGTAGGGTTGTTGATCGCACTTGCGTTTATGCGGCCCGGCCAGTTCATGTCGCTCGTCAATCGCGCCTTTGCTCCATTCGATAACAGCATCGTCGAAAAGCAAACGCAGATTCAATTGATCACGCCGGAAGGCGGCCATGCGACGGTTCCGGTGAATCAGTCCGTGTTCGTTTCCGTTTATGTTCAGGGCCGTATTCCGAAGTCAGACAAGCCCGACGCATTGCGGCTCGTGATACGACGCAATCCGGATGACGCCGCATTTGAAGAACGAATCCTCGAGCCTGGCAATGATCCGCGAGAGTGGAGCACGCGAGTGCCGCCGCATCAGGTGCAAAATGGGTTCTGGTATCGAGTCGTCGGCGGCGATGACGAAACTTCGGAGTATCGGATTCAAGTGCGGTCGTCCCCGATGCTGACGCATTTCGAGGCAACGCTAAACTACAGGCCGTATCTCCGGTGGAAGCCCATCGTAGTCAGCGATCCCAATCTCGAGCAGATGCGCGGCACGGCAGTATCTCTCCGGGCTTTTGCCAATCGCGCCGTGCGAGGCGGTCGCCTCGTATTCGACGGCGAACCGGCCGAAGTGCTGGGCCAGCCGGTTCCCGAATATGCAAACGCTCTCGATTTCAAATTCGTCATCGAGAAGGATACCCGTTATCGCATCTGGTTTGAAACTGCGGACGGCGAGTCGAATCGCGACCCGCTGCCGTATACGATCAAAGCCCTGTTGGATCAGCCGCCGGCGGTTGAGTTCACGAAACCCGAGGAATTGAAGCTGCCGGAGCCGAAGTCCGATATGCGTATCCCAGCCAACGGACTTTTGCGACTCGAAGGCATTGCCCGCGACGACTTCGGAATTCGCAAGCTGACTCTCCGCATGCGCCTCGGCAAACATGGCAAGGTGGCGCCGAAACCATATCGGGATGAAAAGGCCTATCGTCTGGACAACGGCCGCCTGATGCGATCGGTCGAATACGCCGATTTCGTCGAACTCGAGAAACTGACCGATGAAGCGGGCAACCGCCTCCACCTTCAGACCGGCGACATCCTCTACTACTGGCTCGAAGCTGAAGATGCCTGCGATTATCCGCAGCCAAACGTTGCAAAGACTCGCGAATACAAGGTGATCATCACCGATCCTAAGACTGAAGATCAGGAGAAGGACGACCGCAAGAAACAGGCGCAGGACCGCAAGGACGATGTCGAAAAGAAGAACGACGACAACAGACAGAAAGAAAACGAAGAGAACAAACAGAAGGACGAGCAACAGAAGAAGAACGGCGGCGAACCCGACAAGAAGCCGAATGACGATCCAAACAAAGATCCCAATGCGGACCCGAAAAAGGACCCGAACAACAAGGACGGCAAGAGCGACGCCGAGAAGAAGATCGAAGAAATGCTCAATGAGATGAACAAGGATAAGAAGCCGAGCGACAAACCGCAGCCGATGCCGCCGCCGAAGGAGAAAGATCAGGGCGACCCGAAAGACCCAATGGGCAAAGACCCAATGGGCAAAGACCCGATGGGCAAAGACCCGATGGGCAAAGACCCGATGGGCAAAGACCCGATGGGCAAAGACCCGATGGGCAAAGACCCGATGGGCAAGGACCCGATGGGCAAGGACCCGATGGGCAAGGACCCGATGGGCAAAGACCCGATGGGCAAAGACCCGATGGGCAAAGACCCGATGGGCAAAGACCCGATGGGGAAAGACCCGATGGGCAAAGACCCGATGGGCAAAGACCCGATGGGGAAAGACCCGATGGGGAAAGACCCGATGGGGAAAGACCCGATGGGCAAGGACCCGATGGGCAAAGACCCGATGGGGAAAGACCCGATGGGGAAAGACCCGATGGGGAAAGACCCGATGGGGAAAGACCCGATGGGGAAAGACCCGATGGGGAAAGACCCGATGGGCAAAGACCCAATGGGCAAAGACCCGATGGGGAAAGACCCGATGGGCAAGGACCCGATGGGCAAGGACCCGATGGGCAAGGACCCGATGGGCAAGGACCCGATGGGGAAAGACCCGATGGGCAAAGACCCGATGGGCAAGGACCCGATGGGCAAGGACCCGATGGGGAAAGACCCGATGGGCAAAGACCCAATGGGCAAAGACCCAATGGGCAAAGACCCAATGGGCAAAGACCCAATGGGCAAAGACCCAATGGGGAAAGACCCGATGGGCAAAGACCCAATGGGGAAAGACCCGATGGGCAAAGACCCAATGGGGAAAGACCCGATGGGCAAAGACCCAATGGGCAAAGACCCAATGGGCAAAGACCCGATGGGCAAGGGAATGGGTGATCCGAAAGACGCGAAAGACACGAAGCCGGGGCCGGCAGGCAGCAATCCGGGAAAAGGCGGCAACGACGCTGAACGAAACGGCAACTCGAAGCCCATGGATCCGGGTAAGTTCGAAGATCCGAATGATGCATTCAGGAAAAAGGCCGGCGACCTGCAACTGGAAGAGTTTAAGAAGAAAGTGACCAAGGAGATGTTGAAGGAGAGAGGCATTACCGAGGAAGACTGGAACAAGTACCTCGAGGCAATGGCCCGAAAGAACGCGCAACCGACGAAGCCAGGCCCAGTCGATCCGAAAGACATTGAATCCGGTGATCGAACGAAGGGCGGATCAAATACCGGAGTTTCGCGCGTAAAGACGAATCCCAACGGAACCGCGACTGATCTTCGCAACGATGGCCAAACCACAGCACCGCCGGAGTACAAGGACGCCGCGGCGAAATTCTCGGAGCTACTTTCGAAGCCGAAGAAGAAGTGAAAATAGACCGTAGTTAGTAGCAAAGAATTGGTAGTTGTAAACGCCCCGGCATCTTGTCGGGGCATTCCTTTTGTTGCAACACAAGCTTGCCACGCTATTGCAACATCGGACAACTGACTGCTGACTTCTGGCCACGGACTACTGACTACGGTCAACGGGCTAATCCACGATGCAGCGCTACCTGGCATCATTTGATCCGAAGCGGACGCCGAACCACTTTACCGACATCTTGATCGTCGGCGCTGGGATTGCCGGCTTACGCGCAGCACTGGAAGTCCCGCCGTCTCTCGACGTTCTGGTGGTGACAAAGGACAACATTCGCGAAAGCAACAGCAACTATGCCCAAGGCGGCATCGCGGGGGTCATGTCGCCGGAAGACCGGTTTGAGAATCACATCGAGGATACGATAACGGCCGGCGCCGGCTTGTGCGACCGCGTCGTCGTGGAAAAAGTGGTGCGTGAAGCGCCGGACCAAATCAACGATTTGATCGGGTGGGGTACAAACTTCGATCAATTGCAAGCCGGCGGACTTGCCCTGACGCGTGAGGGTGGACACAGCCACTCCCGCATCGTGCACGCATTGGGCGATGCCACGGGGTGGGAGGTGATGCGTGCGATCATCGAAAAGGCCAAGACGCAGGCGAACGTGACCTTGTGGGACGACACATTTACGCTCGATTTACTGACCTGGGAGGGCCGCTGTGTCGGCGCCGTGGTGGATCGCAGCGGGCAACGACTTTTGCTCTGGGCGAAGCAAGTGATTCTCGCGTCGGGCGGCGCCGGCATGGTCTATCGCGAAACGACGAATCCGCCGGTGGCGACCGGCGACGGCATGGCTGCGGCCTGGCGAGCCGGCGCAAACTTGCGCGACATGGAGTTTATGCAGTTTCATCCGACGGTGTTGTACGTCGCCGGGTCAGCCCGATCGCTCATCACCGAAGCGATGCGAGGCGAAGGCGCATACTTGCGTGATAAGAACGGCGACCGGTTCATGCTCGAAGTCGAGCCTCGTGCCGAACGCGCCACGCGTGACGTGGTGTCGCAGGCGATATTCCACTGCATGGAACGTACGCAGCATCCTAACGTCTACCTCGACCTTCGCCATCTCGACGCACTTCACGTGCGCCAGCGATTTCCCGGGATCGACCGGATGTGCCGTAGCTTTGGCCTGGACATCACGAAAGACCTGATTCCCGTGCGGCCCGGCGCTCATTACATGATCGGCGGCGTAGCTACATCTATTACGGGTGCCACGACGATTCCCGGTCTCTGGGGCGCCGGCGAGGTCACGTCGAGCGGTTTGCACGGGGCTAATCGTCTTGCCTCCAACAGCTTGTTGGAAGGCTTGGTCTTCGGAACCACTTGCGCTCGTGGAGCAGCCGTGGAGGCCATGCGTCGGCCGGACGACTTGGCGGCGTACCCGATCCGCCGACGTCGGGCGACGGAAGACGGTGAGAGACTCGACATTGTCGATATCACGAATTCGCTCCGTGCGCTAATGGTGCGGCACATGGGCATCGTTCGTGAGCGCAGCCGGCTTCTGGAAGCCCAACGGGACGTGGAATTCTGGTGCCGATATGTACTAGACCGAGAGTTCGACAATCGTGCGGGCTGGGAATTGCAGAATATGCTGACGGTGGCGCGATTGATGATCAACTCGGCGATTCAACGAGAAGAATCCCGCGGCACGCATTTTCGCAGTGACTTTCCACAACGCGATGACGCTCGCTGGCAGCGGCACGTTGAATGTCCAAGGTTCGGCGACTAGTTGACTTCAGGCAATGAAGAGGTAGAGTTTCATACATGCATCCGAATCGTTGCCAACCGATCTCCATTTGCGCCGCGCAGGGCGTGCGCACTTTTGTTACGAGGAAGTAGCTCCAGGCGTCATACCGCAGCATTGACCGGCTCTGGAGTCCGACGCTCCAGGGCCGTTTTGTTTTCAAGAGACTCGCTCATGACCCGCATCGCCATTTACGACACGACTCTTCGCGACGGCAGCCAGGGCGAGGGCGTTAACTTTTCTTTGCAAGACAAACTGTTGCTGACGAAGCGGCTTGACGACTTTGGAATCGACTATGTCGAGGGCGGATACCCGCTGTCGAATCCAAAGGATGCAGAGTATTTTCGCGAAGTGCAGAAGCTGCCGCTCAAACATGCCAAGGTGGTTGCCTTTGGAATGACCCGCCGCTGCGACACGAGGCCCGAAGACGACACCTGCTTGAAGGCGTTGCTCGACTCGCAGGCGCCGGTAATCACAATCGTCGGCAAGACCTGGGACATGCAAGTGCGGGAAGTGCTCAATACAAGCCTCGTAGAGAATCTGCGAATGATCGCCGACTCGGTGACGTATTGCCGTGCTGCAGGCCGGGAATTGATCTACGATGCGGAGCATTTTTTCGATGGTTATCGCGCCAACGCCGACTATGCCCTGGCGACGTTGCGTGCGGCACAAGATGCCGGCGCCTCCACGGTTGTGCTTTGCGATACAAACGGCGGATCGATGCCGGAGAGAATAGCCGAGGTCGTTGACCGAGTTTGTCGCGAGATTCGCGCCAACGTCGGCATTCACTGCCACAACGATTGCGATCTGGCCGTGGCGAATTCGCTCGCAGCGGTTCGCAGCGGGGCCAAGCAGGTTCAAGGGACGGTCAACGGAATCGGCGAGCGTTGCGGCAACGTCGATCTCATCAGCGTCATCGCCAATCTGGCATTGAAGTACGGCAGTGAATTGCTGATCCCCGGCAGCTTGCCGCGATTGACCGAACTTTCGCGATATGTGTATGAACTGGCCAATATGAATTTTCGCTCGGGCCAACCGTTTGTCGGCCAGAGTGCTTTCGCCCACAAGGGCGGCATGCACACACACGCCGTGGCGAAAAACCCTGGAACCTACGAGCACATCGATCCGGAACTTGTGGGCAACGCGCGACGTATCCTCGTCAGCGAACTTTCGGGTCAGTCGACGATTCTGGCGAAGACCACCAAGTATGCGATTACGCACGATCGCGCGATTATGGCAAAGATTCTCGGCGCTGTGCAGGACCTGGAAAACGAAGGATACGAATTCGAAGCGGCCGAAGCTTCATTCGACCTGCTCGTCAAGAAGGCCATTGGGCAGTACCAACCGTGGTTCGAGCGAATGACCTACCGCGTCAACATCGAGCACGATGTACAATCCTTGCCGGTGACCGAAGCGACGGTGAAAGTGCGTGTTCGCGATCAAGTATTGCACACGGTCAGCGAAGGCGACGGCCCCGTCAACGCGCTCGACGGCGCTTTGCGAAAGGCGCTTCTTCCAGTGTTCCCGGAACTTGGTGAAATGTCTTTGGTCGACTACAAGGTGCGGGTCGTCAACGCACGAGAAGGCACCGCCGCACGAGTCCGCGTCGTAATCGAGTCTCGTGATCACAAGGACGTGTGGGGCACCGTCGGCGTGAGCGAGAACATTATCGAGGCCAGCTGGCTGGCGCTGTGCGACTCGCTGGAGTACAAGCTGTTCAAGGACGCAGATTCAGTTCGCCCGCCGAAGCAATCAGCAAGTTGATCGTCAGTCTTTCTTGCGCGCTCGGCGCTTCTTGATGTTGCGGCGCTTGCGGCGGGTCTTTGGTTTCGTTGAGTTTGCCATTATCAATTGCTCCCAGAACAACTATCTGTAAGTGCTTTTGTTTACTGGATCGCCATGGTTTCGGCCATTCGACTTGCGGCAATGCTACTTCGAACCTCTGTCGCTTCGCAAGCGTCAACATCATGTCGAGTCCGTGCCGAAACCGCCCTTGTTGCCTAAGACACTCCCCATGCCTACCGAACTTCCTAAAGCATTCGACCCGAAAGAAGCACAACAACGCTGGCTCACGTTCTGGCAGGAACGCGGCTACTTCCACAGCCGGCCCGACCCGGCACGCAAGCCCTACACGATCGTCATCCCGCCGCCGAACGTGACCGGTGCGTTGCACATGGGCCACGCGCTCAACAATACGCTGCAGGATGTGCTCATTCGCTGGCGGCGCATGCAAGGATACAACGCCGAATGGATGCCCGGCACCGACCACGCCGGCATCGCCACGCAGGCCGTGGTCGAGCGGCTCATTTTCGCGCAGGAAAAGAAAACTCGCCACGACCTAGGCCGCGACGAACTCGTTCGCCGCATCTGGGAATGGAAGGACAAATACGAAGCGCGGATTCTCGGCCAGCTTCGCGAACTCGGCTGTTCCGCCGATTGGCAGCGGACGCGATTCACGTTCGACGAAGGCTGCAGCCGGGCCGTGCGCACGACCTTTTTCAACTGGTTCCGAGACGGCTACATCTTCCGCGGCAAACGCCTCGTCAACTGGGACACGCAACTGCAAACCTCGGTTGCCGACGATGAGACGTACACGGAGGACGTGAAGGGCGGTTTCTGGACGTTTAAGTATCCGATCAATCCAGGCCCAGGGACGGCCGTCCCTGGGCTTGAGCCGGAATTCATCCGCTTCTCCACCACGCGGCCCGAGACCATGTTGGGCGACACTGCCGTCTGCGTGCACCCCAACGACGAGCGCTACAAGCATCTGATCGGCCGCACGGTGACGATCCCGCTCGTCAACCGCGAAATCCCGATCATCGCCGACGGCCAACTCGCCGACCCGACCCTCGGCACGGGCTGCGTGAAGGTGACGCCGGCCCACGATCACAATGACTACGCCTGTGGATTGCGCAACAAGTTGCCGATGATCAACATCCTCAACGCGGATGGCACCATCAACGAGAACGGCGGCAAATACGCGGGCATGGACCGCTACAAAGCCCGCGATACCGTGGTCGCCGACATGGAAGCGATGGGCCTTTTTGAAGGCAAAGAGGACCGCATCATCCCGTTGGCATTCAGCGACCGCTCAAAATCGCCGATTGAACCGTATTTGAGCGATCAGTGGTTCGTGCGCATGGGCGACATTCCGCCGAGTCAGTCCGAGGCGAGCCGGGAGCGTGAGCGACCGGAGCCAGGGCTCGCTCGCCGCGCGATGGAAGCAGTCATCGACGGCCGCGTGAAGTTCTTCCCGGAGCGCTATGCGCAGACGTATCTCGACTGGCTCTCCGAAAAACGCGACTGGTGCATCAGTCGGCAACTTTGGTGGGGGCATCAAATTCCAGTATGGTCCGCATCGAACATTTCGTTCCACACTATGGGCGATCTCCTCGCGATAAGGAACAAACACGCGAACCACATGCATATTGACATCCTTCAGCCAGAGGGTGGTCAAGGCTTTGAGACAGTTCTGGTCTGCATTGCATCTGAGGCAGACGCGATAATTCCAAAGCTCGAAGAAATGGGTTTCGCTCGTGACCCCGATGTCCTTGACACCTGGTTCAGTTCGCAGTTGTGGCCGTACTCGACGTTCGGCTGGCCGGACAAGACGCCGGAGGTGGCCTACTACTATCCGACAAGCACTCTCGTGACGACCCGCGACATCATCACATTATGGGTGGCGCGGATGGTGCTCAGCGGGCTGTACAACATGGGCGACGTACCGTTCCGCCAGGTGTACATCACGCCGAAACTGCTCGACGGATTTGGCGAGACGATGAGTAAGAGCAAGGGCAACGGCGTCGATCCGTTGGACATCATCGAACGTTACGGCGCCGATGCGTTGCGGTTTCAGATGGTGCACATCGCCGGCGAAACGCAAGACAGCCGCATGCCGATCGCGAACGTCTGTCCGAATCCGGATTGTCAGGAGTTGATCCCGGTCAAGCAGGAGCACATGTACATGCGGACGCGGAAAGTGACGTGTCCCAAGTGCAAGTCGCCGTTTCGCCCTGGCGGTCCGTGGCCGGCCGACGATGCGGAATTCAAGACCGCGAAGCAAGCGTCGGAACGATTCGAGATGGGCCGCAACTTCGCGAACAAGTTGTGGAATGCGACCCGCATGACGCTGATGAATCTCGATGGGTATCGCCCGGAAGCGATTCGCGTGGCCGATTTGCCGATCGAAGACCGCTGGTTGTTAAGCCGGCTGCAGGCTACGTCGCAGAAAGCGACGGAAATGCTGGAAGGCTTTCATTTCGCGGACGTGGCCCGTACGCTTTATGACTTCACCTGGTCGGAGTTTTGCGATTGGTTCTTGGAGATGTCGAAGGGCCGGCTCAAGGACACAGAGGCCCGGCCGCTGGCTCAACGCATGCTGGTGGGGGCGCTCGATGCCATCGTCCGCCTTATTCATCCAGTGATGCCGTTTGTGACCGAGTCGCTGTGGCAGGCGCTGAACGAAGCGGCGTTCGAGCGAGGATTGCCTTCGCCGGAACCTTCGGCGGATAGTGTTATGATCGCGGCGTGGCCGGAGTTTCCCAAGGAGTGGCACGACCCGCAGATCGAAACACGGGTCAGCCGCATGCAGGAATTGACTCGCGCCGTGCGTGAGATACGCAACCAATACATGGTGGACGACCGCAAAGCGCTGGACGTGTTCGTGCGTTGTTCGAACGAAGCAGCGGACGACTTCCGCGCTCTGGAGCCGTTCATTCGGCAACTAGCCGGCGTGGGGGAATTGACCTGCGGGCCGGACACTACCAAGCCGCCGCAGGCGTCGTCGAAAGTGCACAATGAATTCGCAGTGTATGTTTCGCTGGTTGGGTTGATCGACATCGCCAAGGAGAAAGCCCGCGTCGAGAAACAACTGGCCGAGAAACGCAAGCACCTGCAGGCCGGTCAGGCGAAGCTGGGGAATGAGTCGTTCGTTTCCGGTGCGCCGCCCGATGTGGTGCAGAAGCAACGCGACGCGGTCGCGGAGGCAGAAAAGCAGATCGAGGCGATGGAGGAGAATCTGCGGGATCTCGCCTGAATTGAGCCGGGAGCGTAAGCGACCGGATGGGAGCCGCCGACCCTCATCCGGTCGCTTGCGCTCCCGGCGCGAAGACGCGAAACACCTTTACCGGCCGCAATTTGTCCGCGTCGCCCAGCACAATCGCGATCAACTCACCGTCACAAAATACCGCTGCTTGTCCCGATGCCGTACCCGCAATCGCTTGCCCCTGTCGCAATTGCGCCGCCTCCGCTGCTGTGACATCCACACGCGGCAACTCGATCACGGCATCGCTCATCGGCCGTAGTTTTTTTGGGGCAGCCTGATCGTCTAAGGTCACGGCATCTTCGACGTGAAATTGGCCAATGCGAGTCCGCCTCAGCGTTTCGACAAGCCCGCCGCAGCCGAGTGCTTGTCCCAAATCTCGCGCGATCGACCGGATGTACGTGCCCTTGCCGCAATGCACTTCGACGGTCAGGCGGGGCCAATCGAAATGCACGATTTGAATCGAGTCGATGCGCACACACCGAGCCCTCGGTGCTACCTCTTCACCACACCGGGCGAGGTCGTGGGCGCGTTTGCCGTCGATCTTGACCGCCGAGTAAGCCGGGGGAGCTTGCAGTATCTCGCCAATGAACTGCGGAAGAACGGCCTCGATGCGTGATAACTCAATCGGCGCTACGCCTTTCAACTGGGTGATCGTGCCGTCGGCGTCGTCCGTATCGCTGCGTGCCCCGAGCAAAAACGTCGAAACATAAGTCTTCGGCATGTCCTGGACATACTCGACGAGGCGAGTCGCCTGGCCGATGGCTATGACGAGCACGCCGGTCGCGAGTGGGTCGAGAGTGCCGGCGTGGCCAACGTGCGTGCGCTTCGTCAGCCACGCTTGGACGCGGTTGACGGCGTCGCGCGAGGTGATGCCGGCCGGTTTGTCGAGCACCAGGAATCCGTCGAGAGCAGTCATGTTCCACGTCGAAGGCGAAAACGGTAATATAGCGACCTGACTGTCAGACAGGGCAGACTCGTACATGACCGTGAACGGCAGAGCGTGTGTGATCTTCAATCCGTCATCCGGCAAAGGGCGGGCGAAGCGGCTGCTTGACGCGGTCCGCTCGCTTGTGAACGGCAAAGTCGACTTCTTGCCGATACCGGCCGCCGGAGCCGGAGAACATACCGCTCGCTCGGCACTCGATGCCGGATACCGTACGCTGATTGCCGCGGGCGGCGACGGCACCGTTCACGACGTCGCGAACGCACTCCTGAGCGCCGGTTTGAAGGACACGATGCTCGGCGTCTGGCCCTTGGGATCAGCCAACGACTTTGCATTCTCATTGAAAATCGACAAACCTTGGGAACGCCTTGAACAATTGGCGACGCGGCCCGTTGATGTCGGCCTGATCGAGACACTGTGTGGCCGGCGACGCTGGTTCGTCAACAGCCTGGGCGTCGGTTTCAACGGCGCGGTCACGCTCGAAGCGAGAAAGATCAAATGGCTTCGTGGTATGCTGCTCTATGGCCTGGGCATCATCCAAGCGATGCGCAAGCATTATCGGCATCCGATGTTGCGAGTCTCCGCCGACGGCAACGTACGCGAAACGGCGAGCCTGTCGTTGACGGTCAACTTGGGCAAACGCGAGGGCGGTTTTCCATTGACTCCCAATGCCGAGGTCGATGACGGTCTCTTCGACTTGCTACACGTCGGCGCGATCAGCCGTTGGGAGTTGACCAAGCACTTGCCGAAAATGGCGACGGGCAAGATTCCCGACGACCATCCGCTGGTGTGGAAGAGCCGGGCCCGTGAAGTGACAATCGAGTCGCCCGAGCCAATGCGGATTCACCTTGACGGCGAGTTCTTCTGCCATCCGGAGGATGGCATCACCAAGGCGACGGTGCGGCTGCTGCCCGGCGCACTGCGAGTGCAGTGCTAGGCGATCTCGACGCTCGCCACGTTTTTCGGTACGTTGCGCTGGTCATGACGCTCCTTCTTTCCGATCCACGTTTTCAGTTGCATGACACGGGCTGGCATCCGGAATGTGCGGCCCGACTGTCCGAGATTGCCGCTGAGTTGAAGCAGAGTGGCCTTGCGCAACGTTGCACTTCGTTGCCGTTCGATGCGATCGACGAAACGGCGATTATCGAACTGCACACGATCGAAGTGCTCGAAACCGTTCGAGCCGCATCGCAGGGCGGCGGCGGACGGATCGAGTCGGATACCGTCGTTTCGCCCGCATCGTTCGACGTCGGAAAGCTCGCGGCAGGTGCATGTGTCGCGGCCGTCGATGCGGTACTCGATGGTCGCGATCGAAACGCTTTCTGCATCGTGCGGCCACCGGGACATCACGCGACGCCGACGCAGAGCATGGGCTTTTGCCTATTCAACAGCATCGCCCTGGCCGCGAACCATGCTTTGAAACGCGGGCTCAATCGTGTGTTGATCATCGACTGGGACGTGCACCACGGCAACGGCACGCAAGATATCTTCTACCGCGACGAGCGTGTCATGTTCCTGAGCGCACATCGCTATGGTTTTGGTTTTTATCCTGGTACTGGAGCTGCCGATGAAACTGGCGCCGGTCCCGGCCTGGGTTGGAACAAAAACGCGCCGCTGCGTTATGGAATCAGCCGCCGCGAATACCTGGACACATTTCGCCTCGCTGTCGAATCGTGCGCCGCCCAGTCGAGACCGGACTTAATCCTCATCAGCGCCGGCTTCGACGCCCATCGACTCGATCCGGTTGGCTCGCTAAGCCTCGAAGTCGAGGACTTTGCCGAACTCTCGCAAACCGTGCTCGACGTTGCGGATGTGCACACACAAGGCCGCGTCGTGAGTTGCCTCGAAGGCGGGTACAATGTGGAGATGTTAGCGAAAAGTGTGGCGGTGCATTTGGAATCGCTGTTGTCGGATCGATCGTAGTCGCTGTCACGACGCTTGCAGAAGGTCTTGGCAATACCTGCATTGACCGAATTCGCCTTTCTTCGGTACATTTCCCGGACCTTACGGACCGCACGACGACTCTGGGATCAGACGCACGGATGCTCAGTTACTTCACGGCCATCTGGAAGGCCCGGCATTTTTGGTTCTCGCTGGTGCGGCTCGATTTGCGCACTCGCTATCGCCGGTCGTTTCTCGGAATCGGTTGGTCGCTGCTCCATCCGCTGGCGATGACGACGATTCTCTGCGTCGTCTTTCACAACCTGTTCAAGCAAAGCGTAATTGACTATGCCCCGCATTTGCTCGCAGGGCTAACAATCTGGAATTACATCACGAGTTGCACGTTGCAGGGCTGCCAGTCGATCTTCCAGGGTGAGCCGTATCTGCGGCAGACGCCGATGCCGCTCGCAATCTTTCCATTACGAACCGTGCTTGCAGCGACGTTTCACATGCTCGTCGGCATGGGCGTCGTGTTGGTTCTGGTTTTGGGAATGAGCGCCGCCGGTTTGCGCGAATTGCACGTCCTACCGCTCTTGTTTCTGCTTCCTGGCTTGCTGATGTTGTTCATCTTCTGCTGGTCGGTGGCGATCCTCGCAGGGCTAATGACCGTTTACTTTCATGATGTTCAGCACATTGCCGAAATTGGCTTTCAAATGCTCTTTTATGCCACACCGATCATCTACAAAGCCGGGCTTCTGGAAGAACATGGACTCGGCTGGCTCATGCAGCTCAATCCTGTCGTGGTGTTCTTGCGACTCATCCGCGAACCTCTTGTCGAAGGCGTCGTGCCATCGCTATCGACCTACGGAACGGGTTTCGCTATCATCTGCGTCACTTCCGGTCTGGCGGCGTGGGCCCTGAAACGCTTGCACCGGAAACTGATCTTCCAGTTGTGATTCGTTTGCCTATCGCAGCTTGAAAAGGATTTCAGCGGCCTATGGCGCGTATCGTGCTCGACAACGTGAAACTGCATTTCCGCGTGCGTCAGAAAAGGCGCGTGACCCTCAAAGAGTTTCTCATCCATCGAATGTTTCGCGAGTCGGTCAACCCGTTCATCAAAGTGCGGGCGATCGACGGCATCTCGCTCGAAATACATGAAGGAGACCGGCTCGGTATCATCGGCCACAACGGTGCCGGGAAGAGCACGATGCTAAAGCTCCTGGCCGGCATTTATCCCCCAACCAAGGGACATCGTATCGTCGAAGGCCGGATCAGTTCTCTGTTCGACATTACGCTCGGCTTCGAAATGGACTCCACCGGCTGGGAGAACATCGCTTATCGCGGGTTCCTGCTCGGCGAGACGCCCAAAACCGTCGACGCAAAAAAGAACGAGATTGCCGAGTTCAGTGAACTGGGCGAGTTTCTCGACATGCCGGTTCGATACTACTCCGCCGGCATGATGGTCCGACTCGCGTTTGCGATATCAACGGCGATCGACCCGGAAATCCTGCTGGTTGACGAAGTGCTTAGCGTCGGCGACATGGCGTTTCAGCACAAAGCGCGCGAACGCATGAAGAGCATGATGAATTCGGCACGCCTAATGGTGATGGTGAGCCACGATCTGGATAGCATCGTGCAATCATGCAATCGCTGCCTCTGGTTGAATAAAGGTCGAATCCAAATGATGGGCTCTGCCCGCGCCGTCGTGGATGCCTACACGGCCAGCGTGCAGCCTTGTCTGGCGGCGGCGTAGCTGCCCCCGTGATGGATGCCACTGTGCTCGTTTCTGTGTTGATCGTGAACTACAACGGCAAGCATCTTCTTGATGCTTGTCTCGGCTCGCTGAGACAGCAAACTCTGGCTCGCGACCAGTTCGAAGTCATCGTCATCGACAATGGTTCGACAGATGGTTCAACGACAATTGTTCGTGAGCGATTCCCCGACGTTCGACTCGTCGAAATCGGTTGCAATCTCGGTTTCGCCGCTGCAAATGTTGCCGGGTATCGCGTTGCATCAGGCCAGTTCATTGCGCTCCTGAATAATGACGCTTGGGCACAGCCAAAGTGGCTCGAAGAGATGCTTGCCACTGCCGGTCAATTTCGCGCCGGCGGAGTCGCCGCCAAGGTTCTTTTTGCTCACGATCCTGGGTTGATCAACAGCGCCGGCCTCGTGCTCTACCGCGATGGCCGCGGCGGCGACCGCGGGTTTCGGCAACGCGACGACGGGCGATTTGACGCGGCGGAGGAAGTATTCGGCGCTTGCGGCGCCGGCGCCCTCTATCGTCGAGACATGATTGACGACGTCGGGTTTTTCGATCCTAGCTTTTTCATGTACTACGAGGATCTCGATCTCGCCTGGAGAGCGAGGCGTCGTGGCTGGCGGTTTGCATATGCACCAAAGGCGGTTGTGCATCACGTTCACTGTGCCAGCGCCGGCGAATGGTCGCCGCGATTCAGTTTCTATGTCGAGCGAAATCGAGTTTTGACGAGTTTGCGAAACGGCAGTCTTTTGCTGGCGTTGTGGGCGTGCCTTGGTCTCGTGCTTCGAACGCTGCGTTGCTGGCTTCGCGTGTCACTCTTGTGGCGCACGAAATGGCGACCTGCTCATGGCGTGGCGTATCTTCGAGCGTTGGGATCCGTATTGGCGCAATTGCCTGCGACGTTAGCGATTCGCCGGAGGCTGTCGTTGAGCGAGCGGGTGCCGCCAAGTAGTTACCGAAAATTCATCGAAAGGGCGCCGGCCGAATCGGCGTGAATCCGAGGCGGACATGCGGGTCATCGTAAACACCATGGCGACCTACCGACAGCGCACAGGCGTCGGGTCGTACATCGCAAACCTGATGGCCGAAATGCCGAAGGTCGCGGGTACGGACGAGATTGCCGTATTTCCTGAAGGCTGGATGGCGGGTGTTGCATCTGTCGCTGGGTCGTTTTTGCGTTCCACACAAGCGCAACACATCCTGCCCAAAAGCATTGCTGAAGCACCGCAGCCACGACGTTTCCAATGGCGAGGTTTTCTAAAACAGTTTGGCCGTGGTTTGTGCCGGCGGGGTTTTCAATTGACGAGTTCGCGAGGTCAATTCGACCTCTACCACGAACCGAACTTTATTCCTTGGCCGTCGTCGTTGCCCGTAGTCCTGACGGTCCATGACTTGTCGGTGCTCTTGCATCCGGAGTGGCACCCGGTCGATCGCGTTCGCAATCACGAGCAACATTTCGTTCGATGTGTGAATGAATGCAGGCATGTTATCACCGTATCAGAGACGATTCGTCAGGAGACCATTCGCTATTTCGGTCTACCTGAGGAACGGGTTACCGCCGTACACAACGGCGTGCGTTCCGACATGAGACCGATGTACGTTTCGGAGATTGCTCCCACGTTGGAGCGATATAGCCTGCCGAGTCGATACGTACTGTTTGTCGGGTCGGTGGAACCAAGAAAAAACTTGCTCACTTTGATGCGGGCGTACTGTGGCTTGCCTGAGGCAGTTCGCCGCGAGTGCCCGCTCATCTTAGCGGGGCTATGGGGTTGGAATTACCAGAAAGAGCAGGCGTATTATCAGCATGTGGGCCAAGCTCGTGGCGTCAGGCACTTGGGGTATGTCGGCGACGAGGAGCTTCCGGCGCTTTACAACGGCGCTCGCGTCTTGGCGTACCCATCGCATTACGAAGGCTTCGGGCTGCCACCAGTGGAAATGCTCTCGTGCGGCGGGTGCGTGATCGCGTCGACGGCGCCGGCGCTTCGCGAAGTGCTTGGAAATCACGCAGTGCTCATTTCGCCGTTGGACGAGGACGGATGGCGCGATGCGCTGCACAAGGCAATCACGGACGACGACTATCATGCTCAACTGCGACAGGGCGGCAGCGCATTTGCGGGCCGCTATTCATGGGCAAGATGCGCCGAGCATACTTGGCAAGTGTATCGCAAAGCGGCATCTCTATGACGAAACTGTGTCGTTTCGATCGACTCGCTGTCCCAACAACTCAATTTGCTCCGATAACGAGTTCAGGTCTTCCGAATCGACAGCCAGGGCTGTCGGCCCCAGCCTCTCGCGAATCAGGCTTCGCGTTGCAGTTAGTTGCAATAGCGCATCGGCAAATTCGACGCTGGACGTTCGCACGACAATCGGGTGGTCCACTCGAAATGCCGATGGCGTTTCTTCGGCGGCGAGGAGCCTCCCGGCCGGCGACAGAGGAGCTCCACTTCGCAGAGTCAGCCATTCGTCGAGCGTCGCCAGAGTGCTGCCGCGTTCGAGAGCCAAGCGCAGCGAATCGCGCGTCAGTTGGTAGGTGCGCTGCGTCCGGTCATGTTCCGGCAATTCAACGGCAACATTTCCCAGTTCCGTTTCGAGCAACAGGTCCGATCTGGCCGCATCGACTTGAAAAGTCACGCCGTCGTCGAGGAAGTGCAGGCACCGCTCGGGTTTGGCGGCGAAGTCTCTAGTGCCGGTAAGGCGAAGCTGCCGATAGTCGAGCTTGTCTTCATTTCGAACGAGTCCGATTCGATCCGTCAATTTGGCTTCGATGAGCCCGCGAGATGCAGCCGCGTCCAACTCCGAAGGTGTTTCGAATTCGAGCAGCGTTACATCCGAGTATACGATCAGTCGCTCGCGTTTGTTCGCCCAGGTGCGTAATGCGTCGGCTACATTCTCGGGCAAAGTCCGCATGCCGTGGCGCTGCAGCAACTGAACGATCGAGTCGTGCGACATGCCGGCTTCGAGTCCGCGATACACCTGGTCGGCGATCATCTCCATTTGACAGGCGCTGCCGAACGATTTCCATTTTGCGAACTTTGACAGACTCGCAATCATTGACGGCGAAAGTGCCTGGCGAAAAACCAGTATCTCGAAGTTTGCCTGGACCAGCAGCGTCTGGACGAATTCTGGCTGCGGCGTCGGCGTTCCATTTCCCATTGCAAGCCAGCGCCCAATCGGGCTCAATCGCAGGTGCCAGCCTCCCGCGGCAGCCGGCGCGCATTGCAACAGCTTCAATTGAAACAGAATGGCAAACAACTCGACGTTGAGCCACGCAGTTACTTCAGCCTGATCGCCGGGCCGCCAATACGGTTGATGGGACACAAGCCACTCGGCAATGTCATCGACACGCAACCAATGATCTGCGGGTTGAGAAGCAAGAAGGAACAACAGTAGCCAGTGTGCAGCCGGGAATGCGGATGACGCCGTCTCCGATGTTGTCAGGCCCGCACTTGGATTCCAACCAGCTATTTCGACGAACGCTTGCCAAAGCGACACGACGCATTGAGTGAATTCTTTCGACCAGATGTCGGGAAACGAATCGGCGCGGAGTTCCGAGCTTGACGCGTCAAGGAGCCCGATCTGAATCGCCCATAAAACGCTCAATGGGCCGGCGTCCGGCGCCGCATAGGCGCATTCGACGAAGGGCGTGTTGAGCAAAACGTCGTCGTTCAATCGTTGCAAATCGCGCTTGTAGAATTCGTTCGATGTCGTTCGTCGAATCGGCGTTTCGTTGACCTGCTGCCAGATCAACGCCAGCCGCAATGGCCATTCCAATCCATCGCTCTCACGAATATCGTTCTTGTGCGGCTTTTGGGCAGGGAGTTTTGTGAATTCAAGGTCCTGGGAACGTGCGCGATGGCTGACCGCGGGATGTGCAAACACGCTCAGGTTTGCGACATTCTCAGTTCCAAGCCATTGTTCAAACGTGCGAAGTTTCGGCGTTGGGACGGGCCGGTCCGGGAACAACAGTCCCTCGTCGAACAGAGTTCGAATCGGGGCGATTCCTTCGGCGTGCCCCAGCGCGGCGAGGATCGACACCAGATGGCCTATCTTCCAAGTTGGTTTGCGGCTCAACGTAATGATTGCGAGCACTTTGCGGCATTCGATCGGAAGTTCCTTCAACCGGCGATCAATCGAAGCTGCATTGCCCGTCGTGGCGACAATTCGCTCGGTGAGTTCTTCAACCGGCCAATGATTGCGATGTCGCAGCAACCGCTGGGCGACGCTTCGAAGCAACTCGTGTGCGTAGCCGGACAAGGCGTTTTCGACGCGATTGGACCAATGCTCATGATCAAGGATCGGCAATGCCATCAGGATGCGCTCGTTCGATCCAGTATCTGCGGCGTATGACTCATCTTCTTGAGTTCGTCAATCACTGCGGCAACGCGACCGGGCCGGATCAGCAGAACCTTGTCGGTCAATCGACCGGCGATATCACCGGCGAGTTTCTTTCGCGCCAACAATTCTTCGGCAAGGACGGCGTCTTCGGTCAGGACAAGGCTGACTCGTCGGTGTAATTTCACTGGCAGTCGCGATCCGGGATTCATGCTCAACCTGTTCTGCGCATTTCCGCAAGGTACTCGCTGCCGTCAATGATGCTGTAGGCGTAGCCTTGCTCGGTCAAAAACATCTGGCGGTGATGGGCGAAATCGAGTTCACGAGTATCTCGTGTGACGATAGTGTAGAAATGGGCGAATTCACCTGCCGCTTTGGGCCGTAAGATTCGGCCAAGGCGCTGCGCTTCTTCCTGCCTGGAACCGAAGGTGCCGGATACTTGGATAAGCACGTTCGCATCGGGCAAGTCGATGGCGAAGTTACCGACCTTGGACAGAATCAAGTGTTTCAACTTCCCCTTGCGAAAATCGTCGTAGAGACCTTCGCGTTCATCATTGGGAGTTTGACCGGTAATGAGCGGCAAGTCGAAGCGCTTTTGCAACTGCCGTAACTGCTTGAGATACTGACCGATAATCAGCACCTGTTTGTCGCGGTACTGCCGCAGCAAGCCGGTTACTACCTCGTCCTTGATAGGGTTCTCGCTGGCGAGACGATATTTCTGACGCCATTCTGCGACGGCGTACTCCATCCGCAAGGGTTCCGGCAACGCGACACGGACTTCCGAGCACGTCGCCTCGGCGATCCAGCCCTTTTGCTCGAGTTCACGCCACGGCACATCGTATTTCTTCGGGCCGATCAAGCTGAAGACATCGGCCTCGTGGCCGTCTTCGCGGATCAACGTCGCAGTGAGACCCAGTCGCCGCCGTGCCTGAATCTGCGCTGTGACGCGAAACACCGGCGCCGGAAGCAGGTGCACTTCGTCGTAAATGATGAGTCCCCAGTCGCGTTCATCAAACAATTTGAAGTGCGGGAACTCCTCGGACTTTTCAGGCCGATAAGTCAAGATCTGATAGGTGGCGAGCGTGACCGGGCCGATTCCCTTGCACTCGCCCGTATATTCAGTGACTTGATTGTCACGCAGATCGGTTTTGTCAAGGATTTCGCGCTTCCACTGTTTCACAGCAGTGATGCTGGTGGTCAGCACGAGTGTGTTCTTTTGAAGTTTCGAAAGTGCGGCGATGCCGACGATGGTCTTGCCGGCGCCGCATGGCAGAACGATGACGCCGCTGCCGCCGCGCACGTTGCCTCCAGCGTGAAACACTTCTACAGCTTCCCGCTGATAGTCGCGGATGACGAACGGCAGCCCTGCTCGGGTTAGTTTGCGTAGTTCGAGTGCCAGATCAGCGCCAGAAGTATAACCGGCGAGGTCTTCCGCCGGGTAACCGATTGCAATCAGACCCTGCTTCAATACGCCCCGAAACGCAGGTTCAAACTGAAAACACTGCTTGTCGACTGGCTCGCCCAGATATTGGCGAATCTTCGGTTGCCGGACCAGTTCGGCGAGTAAAGCTGCATCAGAACATACCAGGCGTAATCTGTCCCCGGATCGCTCGATACGAATGCGGCCATAACGTGATACTCGCTCCTGAATGTCCGGCTGCAAATTGCCCGGCACCGGGAACTTGCTGTACCGCGTCAAAACGTCGAGCATCTGATTTGCCGTCAAACCGGCGGCTGCGGCGTTCCACAAAGACAAGTCGCTAATGCGATAGGTATGAATGTGCTCAGGGCTTTTTTCGAGTTCCGCAAAAGGCGCCAGCGCATCGCGCGCCTCCGAATATAGCGCGTTGTCTACTTCGACAAGCACCGTCCGGTCGCTCTGGACAATCAGCGGATTGGCTGGGTCGTACGCCGGTCGAACTGCTGCTGGCATCCTGGCAGACTCACATTACACCAAAAAAAGGCCAAGAAAGACAGTTTATGACTGTCAGCGGATCACAACAAGTTGAACTGACGCAGGAACCTGGGAAATGTTTGACCTCTGCCTGGAAATCAAGGAGCATCAGCGTTAAATCGGTTGCGACAATTCAAACAAACGTATCGGAACATGCCTATGCTGCGATCGAAATGTGCCGGTTTCGTACTTCTGACTGTTACGTTGCTCTTGGCCGGTTGCAATAACTCGGTCTCTGATGGGCCGGCTGTCGGCGGCGATTTTGCCGGCCGGCTGGCTGCGGCCAAAGCGATCAATGACACTTCATCACGAGACAACGCATTAAGGAAGCTTGCCGCAGATGCAGGGGCACATGGCGAAGGCGACTTTGCCAAACAGGCCGTGAATGCGATCTCAAATTCTTCAACCAAGGACGATGCAGCATCGAAGGCGGCGCTGCGGCTGGCAAAAGCCGGCAAGGGCGACGCGGCAACCGTAGTCGCCAAATTGATTAACAATTCGTCGACCCGCGACGAAGTATTGGGTAAGTTGGCCAAGGGAGACTATTAATTTCATTCGAATCATGTTAGTCAAACGATATGGCCGCTGGGCCAAAATGGCTGAGCAGTTTCGCGCTACCTCCGGCAAGACCGATATGGCCCGATTGAAGAGTGTTTTCGCAGATCCAAAGTGCGGTATCTCGGTTGGCACGCCGACGATTGACATGATGGTGTTCGACACGAAGAACCGGGTCGCACACCTGAGTCGCGGACCAAGCTATGGCGTCGACTGGAAGGATTTTCGGTTCACAAATTGATTTTGGCGAGCCGCGCGGCGTAAGCCGCCCCGGGGTGAAGTCGAAACCCGGCGGCTTACACCGCTCGGCTCGCCAGTCGTATTTCTCCTTCACCTTCGGCCGCTTTTCGGCTAACCTGATCGATAAGCTGATTCGATTGGTCCCGCCCCGAACTCGCCGACTCAACTATGCGACCGACCTATTTTGCACTCCTGGGCAGTTTGCTATTCACAGCGACATCGCGCTCAGGGCCGATCGATTACCTTGCCGACATCAAGCCGTTATTCGCCAAACATTGCACCCGCTGCCATGGGCCGCAGAAGCAGTCGTCGGGACTTCGACTCGACACGGCAGTGTTTGCGTTGCAGGGCGGCAACTCCGGTGCTGTGATCGTTCCCGGAAAGAGCGCCGACAGCCGGCTCATCAAAGCGCTACTTGCGGACAAAGGCGCGCCCTCGATGCCGCTCGGCGGAGGAAAGTTGCACTCGAAACAGATAACAGTAATTGCAGCATGGATCGACCAAGGCGCGAAAGCGCCGGCGAATGAAAAAGCCGAAGCAGCCGCACGGCCGTCGCATTGGTCGTTTCAGCCAGTGAAGCGCCCGGTCGAACCGGCCGTGAAGAACGAGAAGTGGATACACAACCCAATCGATCGTTTCATTCTCGCGCGTTTGGAAAAGGACGGCATTGCGCCATCTTCGGAAGCCGACAGGGTCACGCTGATTCGCCGGCTTTACCTCGACATGGTGGGATTGCCGCCGTTGCCTGCCAACGTGGACTCATTTTTGAAAGACGACAAACCTGGCGCTTACGAACGAGTCGTGGACAAGTTGCTGGCCTCGCCGCATTACGGCGAACGCTGGGGCAGGCACTGGCTCGACCTGGCCCGCTATGCCGACTCGAACGGCTACAGCATCGACGCGGCTCGTAGTATCTGGCCATACCGCGATTGGGTAATCAAAGCGATGAACGGCGACATGCCGTTCGATCAATTCGTGATCGAGCAAATGGCCGGCGACCTGTTGCCGAACGCGACACCGGAACAAAATGTAGCAACGGGTTTCCATCGAAATACGCCCATCAATCAGGAAGGCGGAATCGATGTCGAGATGTTCCGCGTCGAGTCGATTGTCGATCGCGTCAACACAACGGGCGCCGCGTTTCTGGGCCTGACCGTCGGCTGCGCACAGTGTCACGATCATAAGTACGATCCACTAACACAGCGCGAATACTATCAGTTGTTTGCTTTCTTGAATCAAGACGATGAACCGACTTTCGAGCTTGGCAAGCCTGATGAGGTGGCGCTGAAGAAGAAGGTCACGAAGGAACGGACCGCTCTCGAAAAGCAGTTCAAAGCGCTGGACAAACACAATGAAGCGTCTGTTCTTGCATGGCAGGGCAAACTGACGCCCGAAATGCGAGCCGACTTGCCAATGGAAATCGATCACATTGTGGGCATCGCGCCGAACGGGCGCGATGAGAAGCAGCAAGATACGATTCTGACGTATGTACGCAACTTGGAGAAAACGCGTCACGCAGTCGGCGGTTTGTTGCAGACCATTCCGTTTGCTTCACTCGCGCATTTGAATGTGCTTCAAACGCGCAATCGACTCGAAGTTAGGCTCGCGGCACTGAAACGGCAAGAGCCCAACGTGCCGACGTCGCTGGTATTGCGAAAACGGCCGACTCCGCGAACAACCAATGTGCATCTCGGCGGCGACTTCATTCGCAAGGGTGTCAAAGTAGATTCGCGTACGCCGGAATGGATGCCCAGCGTGCTCGGCGGTTCACGGCTCGATCTGGCGCGTTGGCTGGTGTTGCCTGAAAACCCATTAACGGCTCGCGTGGCCGTCAATCGAATCTGGCAAGGGCATTTTGGCCTGGGAATCGTTGAAACGGAGAACGACTTCGGCACCCAAGGTGTGCCGCCAAGCCATCCCGATCTGCTCGACTGGCTAGCGTCGGAGTTCATTCGCCTGAAATGGAGTCAGAAGGATCTGCACAAACTCATCGTTTGTTCGGCAACATATCGGCAATCCTCGAAATCACGCCCGGAATTGGCGCTCAAGGATCCGCGAAACAGGTTGATGGCGAGAATGCCGCGATTGCGGCTCGAAGCGGAGGTCGTTCGCGATGTGGCGCTTGCTGCGAGCGGTCTGCTCAATCCGAAGATCGGCGGCCCCAGCGTGTTCCCGCCGCAGCCGGACGGCGTCTTTGTTTTCACGCAGGTGCCTCGCGTCTGGACGGCTGCATCGGGGCCCGATCGTTTTCGTCGCGGCATGTATACTTGGTTCTGGCGTTCGGCGCCGCACCCGGGTTTGACTGCGTTTGATGCGCCGGACGCGACAATGGTATGTACGCGCCGCAATCGCTCAAACACGCCGCTGCAAGCGCTGACGCTGCTAAACGACGAAGCATCCTACGAATTCGCCGCGGCGCTCGCGAATCGCGTTCGTGCTGAATCGAATGGCGACACCGACACATTGTTGAGCTATTTGTTCCGACTGTGCTTGAGCCGGGCGCCGCAGCCGGCAGAGTTGGCGCAACTGCAGCGACTGCACCAACAGGTTCTACGGGAAATCAAAGACAACTCTGCCGAGGCCAAAATAATCGTCGCCAAGTCGCCGAAGGCATTGGCCGCCACGGGGGAAAACGCGGCGCTGGTACTATTGGCGCGAGCCGTGATGAATGTGGATGAGTTCATCACGCGGGAGTAGTTCATGTCTGCTGTCACGCTTCCCGAACTCATTACCGACGCGCAAACCAACGAAGAGCAGTTTCTCCGCCAGATCTTCGTTCGCGATCAGATGGCTGAATGGTCCAAGGAGCCGCTGCTCATGGCACGAGCCGAGGGCGTCTGCTATTGGGACGTTCACGGCAAACGATACCTCGACGCACTATCCGGCATTTACACCGTATCGATCGGTCACGGCAATCGGCGGGTCACCGACGCGATCCACAGACAATTGGAGACGCTGCACTTTTCGCCGCCGATGCACGGTTCGAATCCGGTCGCTGTGCAGTTAGCGAACATGCTCGCCGAACTTTCGCCAGGCGACCTGAACACCGTTAAGTTTCAGTGCGGCGGATCGGAAGTCACTGAGGCCGCGATTAAGTTGGCCCGGCAATACCACAAGCTCACCGGTAACCCCGGAAAATACAAGATCATCAGCCGCTATCAGTCCTGGCATGGCTCGACGCTTGGAGCGCTATCGGCGTCTGGGCTTAAGTCACGTAAGACCGTCAATGAACCTATGGCGCCGGGGTTCTTGCACGTATTTCCGCCGACTTGTTACCGCTGCCCGTTTGGCAAAGAATATCCGACTTGCGATATCACTTGTGCAACGCTGATCGGCGACATGATCGAGATGGAGGACCCGGCCACGGTCGCAGCGATCATGGTGGAACCGATCGGTCACACCGGCGGCATTATCGACCCGCCGCCGGAGTACTTGCCGATCCTGCGCGAGATCTGTGATCGCTACAACGTGCTTTTGATCTTTGATGAGATCATCACGGGCATGGGCCGTACGGGCAACCTGTTCGCGGCTGAGACTTTCGGCGTGCTGCCCGACGTCATCTGCACGGCGAAAGGCTTGAGCGGCGGGTTCGTGCCGCTGTCTGCGATGATTTGCCGTCAGCCGATTGCCGACGCGTTCTGGGGACCGATTGCAACCAACCCCGGATTCGTCGAAGGGCACACGTTTGAGGGCAACCCGGTTTCCTGTGCGGCCGGCATCGCCGTCTTGCGAGAAATCGTGGAAAATGACCTGTGTGCCAATGCCCGGGAACAAGGCGCCAATCTGCGAGACGGCTTCGTGCGGTTGTCGAAAAAGTACGGCGTCATCGGCGACATTCGCGGCAAAGGACTCTTGCAAGGCGTCGAATGGGTCCGCAACCCGGCGACAAAGGAGCGATTCCCAGCGAACATCAACTTTGGCATTCGTGTCGGCAAGCGAGCACTGCGAAACGGACTGCTTTGCCGATTTGATCCGCACTGGCTGGCGTTTGGACCGGCGCTAAATTGCACGAGCGAACAAATCAACGAGATGCTGGCGATTCTCGATCGCTCCATCGGCGAGGTGCTAAGTGAAATTGCTTGACGATACCAGGCCCATTCGGAGATTGCCGATCGGGCCGCTGTTGTTCTGCGCGAGCTTGATGATCGTTGGCATCTCCTATGTCGGCGTAGCGGCCTGGCGTTACATCAGGCCGGAACCGCCTGCGCCGCCAAGTGTCGCAGCCCAGGCCGAATTGCTTTTGCGTGAGTCGAAGCCGGCGCCGTTGTCGCAGTCGTTGGAACAACTGCTTGAGGATGCGCGGAACTATTCGACGCCGTCGAAGGCTCATCCGCTTCTTGGCAAGCCCGCTCCTGCGATTTTGGGCAAGGACGTGTTTGGTCACGAATGGTCGCTTACCGAAAGTCTCAAGAACGGACCGATCATCGTGGTGTTTTATTTGGGCTATCATTGCAACCACTGCGTCAGCCAGCTTTTCGACATGAACGAGGACTACACTTACTTTCGTGAACTTGGTGCAAACGTAGTGGCGCTCAGTCCCGACGCCGCAACGACGACCGCAGCGCGCTACAAAGAGTTCCGGCCGTTCGGTTTTCCCGTATTGCATGACGCCGGCAACAAGATCGCTCAGTCTTACGGCGTCTTCATTCCTGCTGCAAAGGGTAAACCGGAAGAACTGCTGCACGGCACGTTTGTGATCGACCAATCGGGACTTGTGCGCTGGGCGACGTTCGGCGAGCAGCCGTTCAGCGACAACCGGACGCTATTGGGGGAAGTGGCGAAGATTGGCGATGCGTCCAAGTAGCGGCGCTAATCCACCGGCCGCTGCCCCCACGGGATCGGCATCGTCGGCGGTTTGCGGTGGCGGTCTTTGCGCTGATCCTTGGGCCGCGGTTTCCACCACGAAACAAAACGAACCAGTTGTTTGACGGCCTCCTCGTAGGCTTCTTTGCCTTTTTCAGCCGTCGCCAATTCCGCTTCGCCAAGCACGCCGGTGTCGGAGTAGCTGCTGGTCCAAGAAATCACCGTGGCTGGCCCGGCTGCAAAAAGATCGACCCACATGAACGGACTGTCTTCGAGGTTAAACGAGATGTCGCCGCTCTTGATCTTGTCTTTACGGACGTTGTCGCCGTCAAGATAAAGGTACATCGACGTTTCGAGTTCGCAGGCATGGGCGCAGCCGCCAGGGAATTTGCTCTGTCGCCACTTCGGCATGAAGTTCCTGTCTACAGCCAGCAGATGCCACCACGCCAAACAGATGCACTCGGCGTCGGTTTCGAGATTCGTTCGCCGCGCCACTAAGTCGAGGTTGGGCATGTTTGAGCCGTGGCCGTTCAGCAGGATGATCTTTTTGAAGCCGTGATAGGCGAGCGACTTGGTGATGTCGAGCACGTGGTGCATGAAGTGCTCGAAGTCGTTGTTGATCGTCCCGGGAAAGTCCATCACGTGCCCGGTGTAGCCGTAGGCGACGATGGGCAGCACCAGCATTTTGTCCGGAATCAACTCGCCGGCGCCACGCGCAACGCCGGTCGGGCAAACGAGATCGACGTCGAGCGGCAAATGCGGCCCGTGCTGCTCAACGGCGCCGCATGGTACGATGCAGACCTTGCCCAGATCGACGGCATCGTTGATCTCAGGCCAGGTCAGTTTTTCATAGCGCCATTCGGTTGCGGCACGATTCACTTCGATACTCCTTTTCCAATCACAAACAAATGACTCTGCCCGCGAATGTAGAGCCGGCCTTCGGTCACTGCTGGCGACGCGAAAACCTGCTCGTCGAGTTCGGCTTTGTGGAGTTGCTCGTACTTCGGCTTCGCTGCGAACACAAAGACGGTTCCCCGTTCGTTGATCGCGTAGATGTTGCCGTTCACGAGAATGGGCGAAGCAGTGACGCCGGAAGTGACGTGTTCATTGAAAACTTCGTTGCCGGTCTTTGCTTCACAGCAGATGGCGAAGCCGTTGTCGTTGATCCAGTAAATGTAGTCGCCCTGAATCAACGGCACTGGAACGTAGGGCGTTCCGCGTTTCTTCTCCCAGATGAGTTCCGGGTTGCTGGTGCGCCGAACGGCTACCATGTGCCGAGCGCCGTTGCCGTCGCCGGAAATGGCAAAGATCGTGCCTTGATCGGTGCTGGCAACGGCACAGCCGACAGTCCGTAGCGCCATGCCTTCAAACGACCAAGACCATTGCCAGTTCGGTTTTCCGGTGTCAGGTTCATATCCCGCGAGGCCCGCCGTGCTGGAAATCACGACTTCGGTGCCGCCCTTGCCGTCGGGCAAGAAGAACGGCGACGAATAACAGGATCGGAAAGGCGTTCGTTCGACCGACCACACTTTCTTGCCGGTTGCGCCGTCGAAGCACACGAATTCGGCGTGACCGTCCTGATCGTTGTTCAAGTAAACCTTTCCATTGAAGGATACGGGCGACTGGCCTGCGCCGTGCTGGCTCTTGAATGAGCCTAGCGGGGTGCGCCACAGTTGCTTGCCGGAATAGTCAAACGCGAACAAACCGATCTGATTGCCGTCCCAGAATAGGCAATAGATTCGATTGTTGTCCGCAGCCGGAGTCGAAGACGCGAGGGAGTTCTTGGCGTGCGTCTTACCTTTTCCGCCTGCGACCTTTGCGATCCATTGTTGTTTGAGCGTCGCCGCGTCGTAACAAATCAACATGCGCTCCGCGCCGTCGGCGCTGGCGGCCTGCAGAAACAGTTTGCCCTTTGAAATGATCGGCGACCCATTGCCTCGGCCGGGCACGGGAACTTTGATCACATCAGCATCGGTCCATTTCGTGAGAACGCCGGCGTCGTCGACCATTCCGGCACCATTTGGCCCACGGAAACGCGGCCAATCGGCGGCAAGGGTGTTTGTAGTCAACGCAAGGCTGAGCAACAGGATAACAATGGGACGCATCGTGTCTCACAGTCTGGTAGGTTCTTGGATCAATCACAGCTACGATGATACCGACGGATTCACGCGTTTCAAACGACAAATCGATTCCATCTTTTCACCCTCGCTTACACTTGGAGCTCTGATAGACTTCACCTCATGAAAATCACCGACGTCAAAACCATCCCGCTCCTTGGCGCGACCCACGATACCGGCTGGCCCGGCGGCACCGATCCCAACGAGCAGATGAACACGCTCGTCGAAATACACACCGATGGCGGGTTGACGGGCATCGGCAGTTGTTTCACCAACCGGGTCTTCGTCGAGGCGTCGCTCACCCATCTGAAGCCGATGCTCGTCGGTGAAACGGTGTTCGAAGCCGAGCGCGTTAGCGAAAAGCTGCGGCAACTCTCGTTTTGGTACGGTCGGGGCGGCGCGATTGAGCACACGATCAGCGGCATCGACATCGCGCTCTGGGACCTCATGGGCAAGGCGCTCAACCAGCCTGTGTCGCGGCTGCTAGGCGGTTGTTATCGCGATCGTATGAAGCCGTATGCATCGATTTTGTTCGATGATCCTCCCGTTCTCCGCGAGAAATTGCTGCAACAGACGTCGCGTGGGTTCAAGGCGATCAAGATGGGATGGCGGCCATTTGGCCGAGTGAGCCGCAAGTTGGACGAACTACTGGTCAAAACGGCACGCGACACGGTGGGCGACGACGTCGAGTTGATGGTCGATGCCGGTGGCAGTGAACAGTATTGGCCCCACGGCGTCGCATGGGCCCGTGAGACGGCGCGAATGCTCGGAGATTATAATGTCACCTGGTTCGAGGAAGCGCTGAAACCCGACGATCTCGAAGGCTTCAAAGAACTGCGAGCGACATCACCGGTCAAAATTGCGACTGGCGAAGTGTTCACCCGGCGACAGACATTCCAGCCGTTTATCACACAACGAGCTCTCGACATCATTCAGCCCGACTTGACCAAGTGCGGTGGATTGAGCGAAGGCCGACGAATGGCTTGGATGGCATACGACCATGGAGTGTTGTTGGTGCCTCATGGTTGGAACACGGCGATTGGCGTCGCCGCCGATTTGGCGCTCACCGCCGCGATGCCGGTCGCAGGTTGGGTCGAGTATCAGGTCGATGTGCCATACGTCGAGCAGTTGATCGACCCACCGTTCCGATTGGACAAGGACGGCATGCTGCCTGTGCCCACCGGGCCGGGCCTTGGCATCAAACTCAATCCAGACGCGGTGGCGAAGTTTTCACGACAGAAGTAATCGTTGGAAAATACCATGCATTCCATTTCGCGGCGGCAAGCGCTAGGAGCAATTACCGGCGCGGCGATGACCGGCGCCATTTCCATTGCCGACGAGAGGCTGTCGATTCGCCTCGCAACATTTCGCACTGAGGTCACTGTACCCACCGGCCATCCTCTGATGGGAGGCGGTATCGCTCCGGCAAAACGAGTCGAGGATCCGTTGTTCGCTTTGGGATGGGTACTGCTCGGCGCCGGCAAGCCGATTGTTTACGTCGCCGTCGATTGGTGCGAAATTCGTAACGACGCTTACGATCGTTGGCGACAGGTCATTGCCGACGCCGTCGGCACGGACCGCGTTCGAGTGATGGTGTCCGCGTTGCACCAGCATGATGCACCGATTTCGGACTTGGCAGCGCAGAAACTGTTGGAAAAGTACGGTGCGAAGGGCGCCATTTGCAATTTGGAATTTCACGAGCTAGCCGTGCAGCGCGTCGCCAAGGCGGCCAAGAAATCGCTGGAGAGCGCAACGTCCGTGACGCACATAGGCACGGGGCAGGCCAAAGTTGAAAAAGTCGCATCAAACCGGCGTTTCGTCGATGAGACCGGTAAGGTGCGTTACGATCGCATGAGCCGAGCGACCGATGCGAAGATCCGTGCTGCCGAAGAGGGCACGATCGATCCGTTCATCAAGACAATGACTTTTTGGAGTGGTGAAACGGCAATTGTCACGATGAATTCGTATGCAACGCATCCGATGAGTTACTACGGCGGCGGCGAAGTGTCGACCGATTTTGTCGGCATGGCTCGTAAGCGTCGTGAGGCAGAGACTCCGAAAACAATGCAAATGTATATGTCCGGCTGCAGCGGCAACGTCACGGCTGGAAAGTACAACGATGGATCTCGCGACAACCGGTCGGTTTTGGCGGATCGGATTCACCAGGCGATGAAGACGGCATCGACTTCGACCAAGAAACACACGATCGAAAAGGCGTCGTTTCGTTCTGTGCCGTTGCAATTGGCAGCGCGAACATCAACCGGATTTGGCAAAACGGAACTCTTGTACCGAGTCAGGAACGACAATCGGCCATTCGGTCAGTGCCTCGCGGCGCTCGGGTTCAGTTGGCTGCAACGCGTCGATTCAGGCCAGCCGATCGACATTCCCGTGATCGACTTTGGATCTGCGCAAATCGCAGTGCTTCCTGCCGAGAGTTATGTCGAGTATCAGTTATTTGCCCAATCTGTTCGACCGGACACATTCACGATGATCGCCGGGTATGGCGAATGTGGCCCTGGTTACATTCCCATCGAACGTGCGTGGAAGGAAAACGACGGCAACCTGCACGACTGGTGCTGGGTCGATCCAGGAAGCGAAGCACGAATGAAGGAGGCGATTACCAGGGCACTGCGAGGATAGTTGCGACAAATAGTCGTTACGACGGTCGATCTCTGCGAAAATAACGAACTCGTGAAATTTGCACTTCCAGCCCGCCACTAATATCTTGACTCGAAATTTACTTGAAACTCGTGTGAGGAATTCATGCGTCAAAACACTGTTTGGGCTTCGTTGGCACTACTGTTAACGACTGCCGTTGCTCATGCTCAAGACGAATCTCGCCTGTTGCGATTCCCGACGATTCATGGCGACCAGATTGTCTTCAGCCATGCCGGCGACCTGTTCACGGCGTCTGCATCCGGTGGCATTGCACGGCGGTTAACCTCACAAGAAGGAACGGAGACGTTCCCTCGATTGTCGCCCGACGGCAAATGGATTGCCTTTACCGGGCAGTATGACGGCAACACAGAGGTGTACGTGATACCTGCCGAGGGCGGCTCGCCTCGCCGTCTGACGTACACCGCCACGTTGCAACGCGACGACGTTTCCGATCGCATGGGGCCGAACAACCTGGTTATCGGCTGGAAGCACGACAGCAAAACGATTCTCTTCCGATCTCGCATGCGATCGTTCAACGACTTCATTGGCCAGTTGTTCACCGTGACGCTCGACGGCGGGTTGCCGGAGCCGCTGCCGTTGCCGCGCGGTGGATTCGCCTCTTACTCTGCCGACGATTCGAAACTGGCGTACAACCAGATCTTTCGCGAGTTCCGCACATGGAAGCGTTACCGCGGCGGCATGGCCGACGATATTTCGATCTACGACTTCAAGACAAAAGCAACTGAGAAGATCGCGATCAGCCCCGCCTCGGACATCATTCCGATGTGGCACGGCGACAAGATTTACTTCGTCTCGGATCGCGACGAAAACGTGCGAATGAACCTGTTCTCCTACGACACAAAGACGAAAGACGTCAAACAGGTCACGCACTTCAAGGACTTCGACGTGAAGTTTCCGTCGCTGGGCGACAAAGCCATCGTGTTCGAGAATGGCGGGTTCATTCACAAGCTCGACCTTTCCAACGATCAGACTGCCAAAGTCAGCATTCAAATCCGCGACGATTTTCCGGCGGCTCGCACTAACTTGAAGAATGTGAGCACGAATGTCGGTACGTTCACCGTGTCGCCGGATGGCAAGCGAGGCGCCTTCAGCGCACGCGGCGATGTTTTTACCGTTCCGGTGGCCGCCGGCGGCATCACCCGCAACCTCACGAAGTCGCCCGGCGCTCATGATCGCGACATCCAATGGTCGCCTGACGGCAAGCACATTGCCGTTATCTCCGATGCAACCGGCGAAGATGAGATTCACCTGATTCCGGCCGACGGCAGCGGAACAATGACTGCACTGACGACCGGCGGCGACGCTTACAAATACAACCTGCGTTATTCTCCTGACGGCAAGAAAATCCTTTGGCACGATCGCAAGCAGCGACTGCAAGTCGTCGACGTGGCCACCAGACAGGTGTCGCTGGTCGCGCAATCGCCTGCGTTCGAAATCACTCAATACGCATGGTCGCCGGACTCGCGCTGGATCGCTTATGTAGCGCCTGAACCACGTGCATTCGGCCGGATTTGGATCTACTCTGTGGAGGAAAAGAAGGCCTTGCCGGTCACCGATGGCTGGCATTCCGCGTCCTTCCCCGCGTTCAGCGGCGACGGCAAGTATCTGTTCTTCGTCTCTGCTCGCGATTTCTCGCCGACGTACAGTCAGACCGAATGGAATCACGCGTATACGAATATGGAGCGCGTCTACATGATGACGCTGCAAAAGGAAACGCGGTCGCCGTTTGAACCCAAGAGCGACGAACAAGCCGAGGCGCCGAAACCGGCTGAGAAGCCGAAGGACAAAGACAAGGACAAGGACAAGAAAGACTCGAACATCCGCATTGACTTCGAAGGCATCGCGGACCGTGTCCTGCGCCTGAACGTCCCGCCTGGAAACTACGGCGGGCTCGAATCGGTCGGCAGCAGTGTTTACTACTTCCGGACCGGCGGCTTGCATATGTTCGACGTTGCCGCGAATCGGGAAACTGCCATCGGGCAGATCACCGGCTACGAAATCTCGGCCGATCAGAAAAAGATGATCGTCTCTCAAAGTGGAAAGTACGGCATTATCGACCTGCCCAAGGCCGCAGTGAACATCGGCGACGGGCTCAATCTTTCGGGACTTGAAGTGCAACTCGATCACGGCCAGGAATGGCGGCAGATCTTCGTCGAGTGCTGGCGGCAGATGCGCGACTTCTTCTATGACCCAGGCTTGCACGGCGTGGATTGGGCCGCGATCCGAAAAAAATACGAGCCGCTGGTCGCCCATGTGCATCATCGCATCGACCTGACGTATGTCATCGGCGAGATGATCGGCGAACTGAACGCAGGCCATGCCTACGTCGGCGGCGGCGAGATGCCTTCGGCGACTCGCACGGCAATGGGTCTGCTTGGCGCGGAACTGAAAAAGGATGCAATGACAGGGTTCTACCAGATCGCACACATTTTGAAAGGCGCTGCCTGGGATCCTGCCTTGCGGTCGCCATTGGCGGAATTGGGGGTCAATGTGAAGCAGGGCGAGTTCATCGTTGCTGTCAACGGCAAACCGGTGAACGACATGCCCAACCTCTTTGCGGCTCTGGTCAACACGGCCGGCAAGCAAGTGGTGTTGATGATCAATTCGAAACCGGCAATGGACGGCGCACGAGCGGTCACCGTTGTGCCGATCGCCGATGAGTCCAGGCTGTATTACCATGAATGGGTTCACAGCAACATTGAAAAAGTGTCGAAGGCGACCAAGGGCGAAGTCGGATACTTGCATGTGCCCGACATGCTCGTCACTGGCTTGAACGAGTTCACCAAGTACTACTATCCTCAAATCGGCAAGAAAGCGTTGATCGTCGATATGCGGGGCAACGGCGGCGGAAACGTATCGCCGATGCTCATCGAGCGCCTGCGACGGGAACTGGCGATGGTCGGCATCGCACGCAACTCTATGCCGACGACGCAGCCGACCGCGACTTTCCTCGGGCCGAAAGTCTGCCTGCTCAATGAGTTCTCCGCGTCGGACGGCGACCTCTTTCCGTGGCAGTTCAAGCACTACGGCCTTGGCAAGCTGATCGGCAAGCGAAGCTGGGGCGGCGTTGTCGGCATTCGCGGAACGCTGCCGCTTCTGGACGGCGGGTCGCTCAATCGCCCCGAGTTCTCTCGTTACGATATCGCCGGCAAGGAATGGATCATTGAGGGCCATGGCGTGGATCCTGACATTGTCGTTGACAATGACCCTGCGAAGGAATTCGCGGGCGTCGATCAGCAGTTGAACAAGGCGATCGAGCACATCCTGGAGGAACTGAAAACCAAGGGCAAAACGCTGCCTCCGCCTCCGCCATATCCGAAGCGGTAGGGCAGCGAGGGGAAGTCTCTCGAAGCCGCGTCGCCGCTGACAGTTGATTGTCTGCGGCGACGCGGCTTTGCTCCAGATATCGATAACTGCGACTGTCGTTTTTCGGGTGAATTTCTCGGATTTCGATTCCATCTGTCTCATGACTCCTTCATGATGTTGCCGTACAACCGACTTCAAACACTCTTACCTTTCCTTGCGAGGCACCCATGACGTTCCGCCGATTGTTGGCGTCGGTCACGCTGCTCATTGCAGTTGTGCCGGCACTGGCCGAGAACCCCGATGTAAGTCAATGCCTGGACGACAAACTGCTGGCTTTGACGAAAGACAAGCCCGAACTGATCTCCAATCTTTCGTACCTGAGCGACATCATCGGTTCGCGCCTGACCGGTTCGCCGGCGCTGAAGCGGGCCAATGAATGGACGGCCGAGAAGATGCGCTCCTACGGATTGGAGAACGTTCGACTGGAACCGTACGAGATTCCGATCGGCTGGATTCGCGGCACGGCCAGCGCTCGCATCGTCGAACCCGACAACGGCCGCCAGCTGATGGTTGCGTCTGCGGCATGGGCGCCGGGCACGCACGGGATGGTCGTCGGCGACGTCGTCATCTTCCGCGTCACCAAGCGTGAGGAACTCGCTCAGTACAAAGGCAAACTCAAGAACGCGATCATTCTGCGTGGTCCCCCCGCAAATGTTGCCCCGATCACGGACTTGAGCTACGGCGCCGGTCAACGCCGTAACCCCATGGCCAATCCGATGGGCGGCAATCCGCCGCCGAAGGATCGGCCCGAGGGCGGCACTCCGCCGGTTCGCGGCAACTTCGAGCAGATGCGCCAACTTCAACAGGAAATCCGCGACTTCCTCAAGGCGGAAGGAGCCGTCGCCGTGTTGCAGGATTCCGGCAAGCCGCATGGCCTGCTCGTCACCGGCGGCAGTTGGCGCGGCAGCGAACGCGCTTCGCCTCAGGATGCGATTTCGTCGCTCTTCGTCGCTCACGAACATTACCAGCTTCTGTATCGTCTGGCTCAACGAAAGGACGCCAAGACCAGAGTGGAGGTCGAAGTGACCAACTCGTTTGTGCCCGGTCCGGTCACTGTTTACAACACCGTCGGCGAGATTCGCGGCAGCGAAAAGCCCGATGAGTTCGTCGTCCTCGGCGCTCACCTCGATTCCTGGGACCTGGGACAAGGCACGACCGACAACGGCACCGGTTCCTCCGTGGTGCTCGAATCCGCCCGAGTGCTTGCCAAGTGCGGCGTGAAACCCAAACGCACGATTCGATTTGTCCTTTTCTCCGGCGAGGAGCAGGGCCTGCACGGCTCGCGCGCGTACGTGGAACGTCACAAAGATGAATTGCCCAAGACCTCGCTCGCCATGGTCCACGACACCGGCACCGGCAAGGTGCTCGCGATCTGCACCAGCGGTCGTGATGTACTCAAGCCGCTGCTCGAAAAAGAACTGCCGTTCCTCAAAAGCCTCGGCGTGGAGGTCAGCACGTCGTCGATGACCGGCAGCGATCATCAGTCGTTCGAGGGCGTTGGCGTACCGGGCTTCATGTTCCGGCAGGACTGGGCTGAGTACCGCCTGACGCATCACACGCAAACCGACACTTTCGACAAAGCCAAAGAAGCGGACTTGTTGCAAGGCACGCAAGTCATGGCGTTGACGGCGATGCGCGTTGCGAATCTCGACAAGATGCTGCCGCGTGACAAGCCGGCCCGAGGCCGAGGAGAAGGCCGCCCGGAGCCGAAGAAGGACGATCCAAAGAAGGACGACGCGAAGAAAGACGATCCAAAGAAGGACCCGCCCAAGAAGGACGAGAAGAAGGATTAGGCTTTCCTTATTGGTCGCTGTCGATCGTAAAGGGGACCGGCGCCGAGGCAACTGGGCGCCGGTCCCCGAGTTCCACGGCCCTGACTGATTGGCCTTGATCATGCTTTTGCCATTCACTCGTAGCTTTTTTGCTTTTGTTGACATTTGTTGACACTTTTGGACAGAATTTCATCTTTGGTCGATCGGCAGAGACGCCAACCATGGGACGCAAAGCCGCTCCTCGGCCAGATAAACTGTGACATCTGTGACAAATTGCGACAATTTGTGACACTGCTTCTTCGTTCTGCGCGCACGGCGAACGCAAACGCGTTATCGCGCTTCTGCAATCAACCGAACCAACGCTACGATCCGGTTTGGGAATGTCAAATTGTAAGGTGAGCATCAGAATAGAAAACCGATATGTCCCGACGCCGATGAGCCCTGCCAAATCGCGCTCGTCGAAATCGCGTTCCTTGCTCGCTGTCGCCCGCCTCCGGCCAACATGACAGTCAAATCATGTCCAACAGAATTCAGGGGACACCATACTTAATTCCGAGGGAGGGCGATGGTCGGATGGAAATTAGACCGGCCCGCGTCGCTGCCGATTCAAAGGGCGTGAAAGTAAACATAAACGAGTCTCTGGCACCACTACAGGGACAAAGTAGACCAGAACCACGGATTTCCCAGCACGGCCGGGCCGCAACCAAACAGAAGAATCCTCACCCACGGATGGAATACGGACCGAACACGGATCAAATGAGGAGGCAGCAAGTCTCAACAGTGCTTAATCCACCGCTAGCTGATCGTTTCTACTGTTCCGTGTTCAATCAGTGTTTAATCCGTGGCCAAATATTCTTCGCGCCGCGCGAAGATTTTGGCGGATAGTAGTGCAGAGAAGAGTGCGACCATGCTAATCCTTCTTTCCTCTGGGTTCTCGGTCCCCACTGTGGCTAAGATTTGGTTGCGGCCCTACGGTTCTCCGGTGTGAGGCGTCCCTGTGACGATGTTAAAGACTCAACAAATGCAGATTTCCCAATGGGAATTAGCGTTCATTAGCGGTTGAAGTTCTTTGAAAACGCTCAGTTTGGTCGCCTAGTCATGCATCTCTGGTTTCGGTTCCGGCAGGAAGAAGTTCAGGATGGTCCCGCTCAAAAACACGAAGAAGGCGATGCCGGCCGCGACCATCGCGTAGTTGAGCGGCGCGTTGTCGCCGAACATCTTCGTCTTGGCCAGTTGGGCGGCGACGAATGCGAACGAGGTGCCGATCATGCGGCCGCCGATGTTTGCGGCAAAGCTCTCGCCGGTGCCGCGCAAGTGCGTCGGATAAACGCGAGGCAGATAGTTGCCCCAGAAGCTGAACTGGCCGACGACGAAGAAACCGGCGAGCATGACGCCGAGCGACATGGTCGTGAGCGGAAGTTCGCCCAGATAGATGGCACGAAGGTCAATCGTGTAGAGGTGTTTGTTTTCGATCGTAAGGAAATAGAAGAATAGAAGTGGCACGGCCAACAGTCCGGGCCATTGGAAGAATCGCAACAACCAGCGTTGGCTCATGACGAACATCGCCAGGACGGCGAACACGAACCGCCCCATAAGCCCGCCGACTTCCTGCAGCTTGTTGTACTCGTTATAGACTTTTTGCTCGATCTGCCGTTGCTCGGCTCGGGCTTGCCCTTTGCCGCGCTCGGTCGTTTGATCGATCTTGCTGATCTTTTCCGTGACCTTGGCCTGCACGTCGCTGAGGCCTGGAACAACGTCTTGCAACTGCTGTATCGCGCCGAACGCGGCGCCATAGGCGCAGGCGACCATGAGCGTCGTGATGATCGTCGTCTTTCGAAGCTCCGGCGAGAAGATGGCAAACAAGCTCGGGCGCTTCAATTGCCCCGCGTCCTTCTTCTGCTGCCAGACGGGCGATTCCGGCAGAAACGGACGAATGATAATGAGCGGTATTGCCGGGATGAGGCCTGACATAAGTGTGTATCGCCAGGCGGCGTGCCCACCCTGTTCCGGGTGAATGGTGCCGAGGATGCCTTGCAGGAAGTCGGGAATCTGAATCGCTGGCAGCATGTAGCTGTGGGCGCTTGTCAATTGCCCGGGCGTCCGCTCGAAGATGAGCCAGCCGTTGACAATGGCGACGAGCAGTCCGCCAAGTGAGCTAAACGCCTGGGAAAACCCAAGGATTCGTTCGCGTTGTTTGGGATCGGGGAATAGCTCGGCGAGCCAGGCGACGGCCGCGACGAATTCCACGCAGACGCCGATGAATGTCGTGGTACGAAAGAACAAGAGCATCCACATGTTGGTGCTCAGGCCCGCTGCATATGCGGAGAACGCATAGAGCAGGATGCTCCAGGTGAGCACGCGCCGCCGTCCCAGCCGGTCCGTCAGATACCCGCCGAGCAGACCGAAGATGCCGCCGGCGACGGCGGGCACGAAGAACAGCAGGCCTTTCCAGTTGTCGAATTCAGGCGTGCCAGGGCGAACGTTTAAGAGTTCCTGCAACGCCGGACGCAACACCAGAGGCAGCATCAGGAGTTCGTAAATGTCAAAAGCGAAACCTATCGCGGCAATGATGACGATCAGCGTGCGGCGAAACGGGTCGATAAACGGTACGGATGCTGTGGACACTCGCAGACTCCAACGCAACTGAATGTGGGGCGAATGGCGGGATCGTTCAACTATGGGAATGTAGCGATTGATGCAGCGTCCGCAAAGTGACTACGACCGGACGTTCATTCCGAGAAACGCAATGATTTCGCTCGTGATCTTGCCGCTGTTGTCCATCCGTGGGACCTTGTGCTGGCCGCCGAACTTGCCGCGTGACTTCATCCAGTCGGCAAACCCGCCGTGTCTCACAACGCACACTTCAGCACACTCCAGCGTGATCGACCCGACACGATAGGCATGATAGTCATGGTTTTGATGCTGCATAACGTCGTCGAGCTTGCGAACGAATTCCGAGAAGCTTCCGGGCTCTTTGCGAAACTCGATCAGGTAACGGTGGCGGCCTGGCGCTTGCGGCTTGTCCGGAAACACCGGTCCGACGTGAAAGTCAACTACCTGAGCGTCGGTTGCCGCCGCTGCTTCGGCGACCGCGCGCTCCACTTCCTCGCTGATGACGTGTTCGCCGAACGAATTCAAGAAGTACTTCGTCCGGCCTGTGAAACGTATCAGCGGCGGATCGCGTCGTTCGAACCGAATCGTGTCGCCGACGACATAGGACCAGACGCCGGCGCAGGTCGTAACCACCAGTGCGTAATTCACGCCAACCTCAAAATCGGCAAGGGTATGCCGTGTCGGATTGGCGGAATCGAGTTCGTCGACCGGAACAAATTCGTAGAAGATGTCGTGATCGTAGATCAAGCGCAAGAGTCCGTATCTGGGGTCTTCCGATGCGAAGTAGCCTTCGGACGCCGGGTACGTGTCCTGAAACTTGACGCTATCCGAACCAATCACCTCGCGAAAGATCGGCCTGTACGGATCGAACAAAGCGCCGCCGTGGATCAGCAATTGCAAGTTGGGCCAGATGTCGATGATGCGATCTTTGCCGGTCTCTTTCTTGAGATAGTCGAACAGCGTCAACATCCAGGAAGGGATGCCGCTGATGACGGTGACGGGCAACTTGGTGCTTTCGCGCGCCAGCACGCGGACCTTCTCCTCCCAATTGCCCATGAGCGCGACGTCAGGAGTCGGGAAGAAGTAGGGCCGCAATGCGTCGTACAGTTCACGCACCGAGATGCCGCTCAAATCGCCGTAGGAGCTTCCGTCCGGCAGCGGCTTCAGGTCAGTGCTGCCTCCGAGGAAGAATAATCGTCCTTGGAACACTGGGGCACGCGGGTTCTGGTGAAGGAAGAACGAAAGATTGGTTAGAGCGCCTTTCTTGTTCGATTCGAGCATTTGCCGAGTGACCGGGACGTACTTCGTCGCGCCGGTTGTCGTGCCCGACGACATCGCATAGTAAGGCGTAAACTCCGGCCAGGTGATGCCTTGGATGCGGGGGAAGACCGCCTTCCAGTAATCGGCCCAGAACTGTTCGTAAGTCCGAAGCGGTACGTTCTGCTGATAGTCGGCAACAGTGCGAATGCTTGCGAAGCAGTGATCTTTGGCGAACCGTGTGCTGCGTGCAAAGTCCAACAGCCGCCGTAGCGATGTCCTTTGAATCCCAACGGGTTCAATGCGGTCGAGCTGTGCGATGCGATTGGCGGCATAACGATGCAGCACCGTGTCCGCGAACCGCCGTACCGGTGTGCTGCCGGTAAACATCTGTAGCAACTGCGACATGGAAGCGTTCGAGACCATTGAAGCCTCTCAATGGGGCGAATTGTCCGGCTGTTGATTCCGCGGTTCTCGGCAGATGTAGACGCCGCCAGGAGGCAGATTCAGCGGTACGAACTGAAACTGCACCGACTCAAAGTGTTTTCGGTACAAACCGCGATAAATGAGCGGCATGATAGTCAGTTGTCGAAACGTGCCGCCGGGCTTGAGACACTGTCCGGCCAACTTCAAAATGCCGGTTCGAGCAGGTTCCGGGATCGACGGCAACGGCAGACCCGAGAGTATGTGATCGACCTTTGTTACGCCGCGGTCGGCAAGAAGTTTGTCCAATTCAATGGCATCGGCTTCGACGATGTCCGCTTCCGGAAACCGCTGCCGAAGGTGCTGGCACAAGTCCGGGTCAAGTTCGACGATTAGTACCTTGCACCTGTTTCCCGCACGACGAAGCAGTTCGGCGGTAACTGGGCCGGTTCCACCGCCCAACTCGACGACGTATTCGCACGAGGCAAAATCGATCCCTCGCAGCATCGAGCGGACCATGTAACTCGAACTTGGCGCGAAAGACGCAATCGTTCGCCCGCGTTGCAGAAACTTCTTGAGAAACAGCCACCAACCCGGCGGTGATTTAGCCGGTACAATCGGCTGCGGAGTCGAAGAATCCAGGTTCGACATGAGATCCTTCTATTTCGAGGAACCCAGAAGCAGCTGGGTGAACCGCGGGCGGGAGGTCGGCTTCGGATGCGTCAGGAAATGCACGACGAGCCGATTGATCGTCCAGGCTTTTTCAATCTGCGGGGCGTGGCCGCACTTCTGCAGCATGAGGAATTGGCCGTTGGGAAGCTCTGCGGCAGCCGCACGCGCTTCGAGCGGATCGCAGATTCGGTCGTTGGCGCCGGTAACTAACAGTGTCGGCGCCAGAACGTCTTTCATTTTCTCGCGCACCGTGTGTTCTTTGGTTCCCTGCACCGAGCGCAGCATTCCGGAACGCCATCGGCGGCTTGGGAACACGCGTTTGTAGTAACGAACCATTTCGCCGTCGACGTGACGCCGCGGGTTGTAGAAGACGCTTTCGACGAGTGCTTTCATGTCGTTATTGCGAACACCTTCGACGATGGGAAGGCGCTCGTCTTCACCCATCCCTGATGGGCAGAGCAACACGATGCGATTGACCAGATCGGGGTACTTGGTTGCAAACTCAACGGTCACTTTGCCGCCGAGGCTGCTCGCGACAATGTGGTACGGCGGCGCTTGCACATACCGCTTGAGAAACGAATGGAGCTCTTCTACGAGATAATCGACGGTCACCGGCTGCTTCGAGCGAATGCGATCGTGAATTGCATCGCCCTCAAAAACCAGCATGTTCGGCATGTAAAGGTCGAAGTGCCGTGCCCAGAATCGACGGTTCAAATACCACGATTCGGCCTGCTCGGCGAGGCCGTTGATCAGAACAAGCGATGGTTTACGACCATATTTCCGAGGCCGTAACTTGGACAACAGGTCAGTGAACTGGGACATGGCATCCCTCAAATGACATCACGTTAAGACCCGAATCGCTGCATTGCGTGGCCGCTACCAATGATCGTAGTGCGCGGCAAAGGCAGGTTGCAGTCAACGCACGCACATTTAAGAGACTTTGGAGCGCCTGGCCGAGCGTACTCATTCAATTATTCTGCCGGCGTCTCGAAATCTTGCTTGCCCGCACGCGTGCCTACGCAGTATTCTATCCATAGAGAGTTGGATGGATTTCGGTTTTTCGGGGACCAACAATGGCGACCAGCAAGAGTAAGGATCCGAAAGCGGCAGCTTCGGCCGTTAGCGACAAGAAGTCGCAGACGGCGCCGGCAAAAAAGGGCGACCCCCCGAAGAAGGGCGACCCTTCGAAGAAGGAAGATGCGAAGCAAAAAGGCATGGTCCCGCCGGAAGATGCATTTTGGGATCGATATTCTCCCAATTCCGAGTTCCCGTTTTCGAGCCTGGCGTCGTTTCTGATCCACGGCACGGTGTTGTTCGTCATGTTGGCCGGCGTCTTGGTTTGGTCCAAAAATGACGGCGCCGAAGAAATCGAACCGGTCTACGTCGGCGATGGCGACGGCCCGGCGGGCGGCGGCGGCAACCCCTTGGGCGTCGGCACTACGAATCCCGGCAACCTCTCGGCGCCGGATGTCAAAGACATGCTTAATCCTGACAAAGATAAGATTGATCCGAATCTATTGACCAAGCCCGAGGACATCAATGTCTCGAAGCCGACGGCCCCGTCGCTCGATGACGACATCGACGCCGACAAAATGATTGAAAAGGCCAAGCAAAAGATGCCCACGGCCGTCTTAGGGCCGCAGATCAAAGACGCGCTCGCAGGCCTTGCCGGTTGGGGCAAGGGCGGCTCCGGCCGCGGCGGCGGCGAAGGCGACGGCGTCGGCATGGGCAAGGGCTCCGGCACCGGCGGCAACAAACGCGGCCGGCGCGTGCAGCGCTGGGCCATGATCCTGAACACCAACAGCGGCAACGATTACGTTCGTCAGCTGAACGCCATGGGCGCGTATCTCGGTCTGCCCGACAAAAACGGCCGCGTGATGGTCGTTCGAAACCTCAATGAGCGGCCCGCAAACCCGCAGATGGAAGATATTGCCAAGATCGGCCGCGTCTGGTGGACCGACGATCGGCAGGATTCCGTCATACAAGTCGCCCAGGTGCTTGGTTTGACCTGGGTTCCGCGATTCATGTGGGTGTTCTTCCCGGTGGAACTCGAGAACAAGCTCGTGGAAAAGGAGTTGGAGTACGGCAAACGGTTCGGCCGAACCAAGGAAGAACAAATCTCCGAAACTGTGTTCCGTATCACCTTCCGCGGCGGCGTTCCAAACATCACCGTGGAATCGCAGGAAGGCAAACGCGGGAAGTAAGCGCAGACCGGTCATGAAAGAGTTGAGCCACGCGAATGTGCAACGGCATTCGCGTGGCTCGTCTTGTTGATGCTTACAGATTCAAACGGTTATTCTTCGACCCGCAGGTTCATGCTGGCGACTTTGGCCTTGTTGCCGGCATCGATGATCTTGATGTAAGTATCGATCGTAACTTCCTGCGCGTCGATGATCATCTTGTTTCGCTTCTCGATCACCGCGAGGCTGATAGCGGTCGAAAGGTTTTCTTCCGTGACATCAACGCCGTCAACCTGGAAGACCGGCTTGCCGTCAGGACCGTTGCGCGCTTTCACGCGGACGTATTCCGTCTTTGCCTGATTGTCGGAAATCTTCTTCACTTTTGACTTGCTCTTCGTCGATGCCGTCGGCATGTCCATCACCGTGCGCAGTGCGTCGTAACTCGCGGTCAGGATGAAGAAGATCAGCAGCACGAGCGCGACGTCGATGATCGGATTCATGTCCAGGTGGTCGTCGGAGTGCCGAGCGACTTTCTTCGGCGGCTCGTAATCGGCGACCGCTTCGGCAAAGTGCGGATGTTCTTCGAGCGATTGCCATTTCGGGTCGCCGGGGCCGCGAACCTCGTCCGTCGGCATCCATACGCCTTCGTGCAGCCCTTCCATCACCTGGGCCGGCGAAAGGCCGGCGGTGACGTGAGGCGAACCCTCGTGACGCATCTGAAATGCGCTCATTATTTCTTTACCCCGACTTCGAACTTGACGGCTTCGACCTTGCCTTCCGTCTTGAAGCGTTGCAGTTCCACGGCCATCTTCTTGAGCAAGTCGATCGACAGCTGCTTGTGGGCTGCCACCCGGATTTCTTTGACGATGTGCCGTTGCAATACGGCTTCGACTCGCTGGATCGTCTGTTCTTCGGTCATGTCATTGTCGCCGGCCTGCGGGCCTTCCTTGTTAAAGCTGATCGAATAACGAGGCGGTTGATCCTCGCCGACAAAGTTGACGCCGATCCAGATGTGCTCGACGGTGCCGGTCAGTTCGAGTGCGGAAGTCGATTCGGGAATCTTGATATGCGCACCGATCGCTGCGGCCGACGAAGTCAACATGAAAAAGATCAGGAGCACTAGGCTGACGTCGATCAACGGAATCATATCCGGATCGGTTTCTTCCTCTTCACCTTTGTGCTTCCACTCAAAGCCGGTTTCGACCGGCTCCATCGCCTCCGCCGTTTCGTCGGTACGAAGAGGTTCCGCTTGTGGAATGAAACCGGCGAATGCGGGAACCTGGTTGATAACAAACCATTGCTCGGTGCCCGACGGGCGAATGCGGTCTTCGTCCAGCAAGCGGCCTTGCTGCAGCCAATCGGTCACGACTTCGTACGGCACGGACCGGTAAACCGAGTTACCTTGCACGAGCCATACGTCGAACATCATTTTCTTCTGCGACATGGCACTCCTCGCAGGCGATTAGGCGCGGCGTGCGGCGGCAACCGCTTCAGCGGGTTGGGCTTTTTGAGCCGCGGCAGGTGCGGCGCCGGCAGCCGCTGCAGGCGGCGCCGTCTTCACGTTTTGCACGAGGGTAATCAGTTTTTGGCCGGCGCTCTTCATCAGCAATTCGAACTTCTCGATGCCGGCCTTGAACAAGGTGTACGAAAACACAAGCGGGATGGCGGTCACGAGGCCCATCGCCGTTGCAAAGAGTGCAAGACCGATCGAGCCGGCCTGACTCCCTGCACCGCCGGCGGCGCCGGATTCGGTCGCTTTTTGAATCGCGGTAAACGTCTCGATCATGGACACGACGGTCAAAAGCAGCCCGATCATCGTGGCCACTTTGGCGATGGCGAGAATCGGCGGCAACAGGAAGTGCAGATCGGGTACAATCTCGAGTTCAATCGTGTTCGCCATGGCCCGGCGCATCGCCGCGGCGCCTTGTTTTGCGTTGTCGAGCGCGGCGACGAACAGTTTTCGCGGAATCAGTCCCTTCTGTGCGGCACAGAGCTTTCTCGCGCCGTCGACGCCTTCCTTCTGCATGATCGTTTGCAGAATCGGCAAGAATTTGCCCATGTCCGTCTTGGCGTTCATGTTCAGCAATATGCGCCAGAAAACGAGGCACATGGCGGTGATGGACATGCACAACAAAGGAATGAAATAGTACCACTCTTTGGTGACGAATGTTTTCAGAGCGTCTTGCATGTTTCAGTTACCCTGGTTTCGGAGACCAAATTGAATAACTTCAGTTTCGCAGGGGACCCCCCGAAGGGCAAGGACAAGTCCCAAGATATCGTCATTTCTATTCGTCTTCGTCGGCTGCCAGTTTCGCCTTCGACACAATCTGCTGCTGGACGTTGCCCGGCACCAGGTCATAGTGGCTGAACTCCATCGTGTAGCTGCCCTGACCCTGGGTAATTCCGCCGAGTTGGGCCGCGTACCTGGCGACTTCCGCCAGCGGCGCCTTGGCCGTAATCACGGCCAGATTGCCCGGCAAACTGTCCTGGTTTTCGACACGCGCTCGTTTGGTCGTCAGGTCGCCCAGGATCGCGCCCGTGTAATGCGTCGGGCAGGTCACTTCAAGCGTGACGATTGGCTCCAACAACGCAGGCCGTGCGCTCAGAAACGCCTTCTTCAGCGCCAATCGGCCGGCGACTTTGAAGGCAGCTTCAGAACTGTCCACCGGATGATCCTTGCCGAAGTGAACTTCGACGGCAACATCCTGAATCGGGTAGCCGGCGAGCGCGCCTCGTTCAATAAGCTCCAGGCAGCCTTTTTCAACCGCCGGTATGAATTGATTGGGGATGGTGCCGCCGACAATGTGGTCGATGAACGCAAAGTTGCGTTCCGCGTGATAATGTGCCGAGCGCATCTTCTCAAACTTGGACTTGTTGGCAAACTGTTCGAGCAGTTGTTCTTGAGACTTGATCTCGCGAGGTAAGTGATAGACGCGCAAATGCACTTCGCCGAATTGGCCGCGGCCGCCCGACTGTTTCTTGTGCCGATGGTCGGCTTCGCCGCTCGTCGAGATCGTCTCCCGGTAGGCGATCTTCGGTTCCTTGGTGACGATTTCGAGTTCGTACCGCCGCTTGAGCCGGTGCTGAATGATGTCCAGGTGCAACTGGCTGTTGCCGTTGATGACCAGTTCATGTGTCGAGGCGTCGTGATGCACTTTGAAACACGGGTCCTCGTCGACGATCTTCTGCAAACTGCCGGACAGCTTCTGTTCGTCGCCGCGCGCCTTGGGTTCGACCGCCAACCCGAACATCGGCAACGGGAATTTCGGAATCGGCAATCTCGGTGCGTGGGTCGAAGTTGCTACGGTGTCGCCGATGTGCAGACCTTCCACCTTGGCGACCGCGAAAATGTCGCCGGCGACCGCTTCGGTAATCGGCGTGCTGTGCTTGCCCTGGATTTTGAGCAGGCCCGGGATGCGAGCGCTCTTTCCGGTTCGGAGGTTCACGAGTTGATTTTCAGTGGTGACTCGCCCGGAATAGACGCGAATGTAGCTCAAGTTGCCGACGAATTTGTCATTGATGGTTTTGAACACCTGGCCAACGAACTCACCGGTCTCCGATGCGGTCAATGGAACCGGATCGCCGCCTTTTTCCGGAGTTCCGGTGCGAGTGACGCCGTTTGCCGGCGTCGGGGCAAATCGTGCGATGGCGTCGATGAATTCGGGCACGCCGATGTCTTTGCGCGCCGACGTGCAAAAGATTGGAATCAGTGAGCCGGCCGCCATGGCCTTCGGGATCGCCGCCGTCAACTCATCGCCAGAAATCGGCTCCTCCGCGAGGTACTTCTCCATCAACGACTCATCGACTTCGACGATTGCATCCATTAGCTGCGCTCGTGCAGCCTTCAGATCCACGGCAACACCCGCCGGCGCAGAAGCGGGCGGATTCAATACGTCCACCACTCCGGAAAAAGTCGGACCCACGTTGACGGGGGCGTTGAACAGCACGCAGCCCTTCCCGAACGTCTCGCGGAGGCTGGTTAGAAGTTGATCGAAATGAATATTGTCCGCATCCAGCTTGTTGATGACGATCATTCGGGCAAGTCCGCGGCGGCCTGCCTCGTTGAACATGCGCCGGGCGTTTACTTCAATCCCTGCCGGCGCCGAAATGACAACGATCGCCGTCTCCACGGCGCCGAGTGACGCAATCGCCTGGCCGACAAAGTCCGGGTAGCCGGGAGTGTCGAGCAGGTGCAGCAGCTTTCCGTGAAACGTTGCATTGAGCAGGTGAGTGTCGATGGAGAATTTGCGGGCATGCTCTTCGTCGTCAAAGTCGGAAACGCTCGTGCCGTCGTCCACGCTGCCTCGCCGCTCAACAGCGCCGGCCTTGAAAAGCATTGCGTCGGCGAGCGTGGTTTTGCCGGCTGCGCGATGCCCCACCAATGCAATGTTGTGCGTGTCCTCGACTTTGTGCTTCGCCATGACTGCTCCAGAGAGGATGAAAAGTCTAGGTTGTCGAAACAGTTCCGGATGCCGCGCGAAGGGCGGTCGGCAGATCGATTCGCCCCTCATAAAGCGCCCGGCCGATGATGCAGCCGGACATATTCAATTCACGTAGTCGCCGTACGTCGTCCACAGACGTCACTCCGCCGGAGGCGATTACCGGCACGTTGGCAACCGCCTGCATTTCCGCCAAGGCCTCGAAGTTCGGCCCTTCGAGCATTCCGTCACGGCGAATGTCGGTGTAGATGATCGCCGCTAACGGCCAAAGCGACACCTGCCTGGCCACTTCGGTAGCGCGTGTGTGCGACGTTTCCAGCCAGCCGTGGCTGGCCACGAAACCATCGCGTGCATCGAGTCCCAACGCGACGCGGTGCGGATACCTTTCGCACAGACTTCGAAGCCATGCAGGGTCTTGCAATGCTCGCGTCCCAATTACGATGCGCTCTACGCCCCAACCAAATGCGGTTTCAACGTCCGTATCGGTCCGCAGGCCTCCGCCCATCTGACACGGAATTCGGACTGACGTTCGAATTCGTTCGATGACAGTGCCGTTTTGCGACCGGCCTGCTTTTGCACCATCCAGGTCGACCAGATGCAGCCAGTAAGCGCCTTGATCCTGCCATTTGCGTGCCACGGAAACCGGGTCCGAGTCAAAAACAGTTTCCTTTGCGTAGTCGCCTTGTTGAAGGCGCACACACAGGCCGCCGCGCAAATCAATCGCAGGGTAGATCAGCATGTTCCCAATCCATGCGGGTCGCAGTCGGGCGGCGTTGACCCATAAGCCAGCGTCATTTTGGACAGGCGGCGAATGAAAAGCAAGTATGTGTTTGGAATTGGTGAAGGTTGGCGGAAATAGCGACAAGTGAGTCAGTTCACGGGTGTTGAGGAGAGTCAAGGGCTCCCCCGGCTTTGCGGGGGAGAGGGGGCGTGAACGGAAGGTATTGGACGCTTTGAAAACGAGAAGTTCGCTCTAGTGGCCGGGTCGAACACGGACGACATCGCGAAGCACAGCAGTCAAGCGCAGGCACAGGACAGTCGCCCTGCACAGAGATGCGCAAATAACCACAACGCCAGACGGAGTTAGTCGGCGTCGGTGGAGGGCGTTGTTATTGTTCGAGTCGGCGAGGCCAAAAGGTTGTTAGCTGCGACCCAAACCGAAGCTATCGGAGTCTTCGCGTAGATTTCGCAGCGCCCGGTCGACTATCCGGCGAATCTGTTTTTCGACTTCCTCGACGTTTTGCTGCTGGGGCGGCAGGGCCATCCAGCAGAACTGAATTGCTTGGCGTATCTGTTGATCGACCTGCTGCGGACTGAAGAAGGCCCGCATGCGTTTCATGGCGTCGGGGTCTTTGGAGTCGAATTCTTCCATCGCCATGTGAAGTCTCCATAGCGGCTAACTTGCCATTCGTTCGACCGATCTATGATCCCCAAACGGAGCGGGTTTTGCAAGCTATCACTTTTACTCTATGGTAGGAGCGATTGTTGGAATTCTTTTCTCTAGTTCGGTTTGCGGTTTCGCCTCTGACGTGTAGTGCACGTCAGATAGATGGCGAGTCCTAACCATTGATCGCGGGCCGGAACTGGTGTGGGCAATCGGGCTAATCCGCGGATACCGCACATAACCGTAGCAACCGACACGGCGACCCCGGACAAGTTAGAGGCTAAATGAGGTGGATCGCAAACCGTGCGAGTTGGTGTTGACTTGTTGCTTAGGGAGTCGGCGTTGCAAGTAACGAGTCGCAAATCGCGTCGCAAACTGCTCGTTCCAGCGGCAAATGACCGCTTCTTTGGTGTGGCTTCCCGGTGTCGTCTCCCTAGAATAACGACTGTTCAAGAACATTGGATTTGTAAGGCCAAGAAGCTGAGTTTTTGCCGAATTCGCCTTGGAGAGGATGCCTGCATTGTCGGACGAAACCCCCGTCACGCCGCCCCCGGCTGAGCCGCCTGCAAACGGCGGAAGCGCCGGCTCAGGCGACCGTTTTGAACCGCTCAACATCGCTGAAGAACTGAAGGACAGTTACCTGACGTACGCGATGAGCGTCATTGTCAGTCGGGCGCTGCCGGACGTTCGCGACGGGTTGAAACCGTCTCAGCGTCGCATCCTCGTCGCGATGAACGATCTTGGCTTGGGACCGGCGTCATCGACGAGCAAGTGTGCCGGTATCGTCGGCGAAACGATGAAGCGATACCATCCGCACGGCGACATGTCGATTTATCCGACGCTCGTGCGCATGGCCCAGGATTGGGTCATGCGGCATCGGCTGATTCATGGTCAGGGAAACTTCGGGTCGGTCGCGGGTCTGCCGCAAGCGCAAATGCGGTACACCGAGGCGAGGCTGTCGCAGGTCGCAGCCGACATGTTGAGCGACCTCGACAAAGAGACGGTCGATTTCATCGACAACTACGACGGCAAATACCGCGAGCCGCTGGTATTGCCGAGCAAGTTTCCGAATCTCCTCGTCAACGGCAGCGACGGCATCGCAGTCGGCATGGCGACGGAAATCCCGCCGCACAACCTGCGCGAAGTGTGCGATGCGTGCATTCTCTTAATCGATCAGCCAGATGCGTCCATCGAGCAGTTGATGCAGAAACTGCCGGGACCGGATTTCCCGACCGGCGGCACGATCTTCGGCAGGCAAGGCATATTCGAAGGCTATATGACTGGGCGAGGGAAGGTGATCCTGCGTGCCCGCGCCCGCATCGAAGAGGAGGGCCGCACCAGCCAGATCATCATCACGGAAGTGCCGTATCAAACGACGCGAAACGCTCTGGCCGAAAAGATCGGCGAATTGGTGCGAGAAGAGCGCATCAAGGGCATCAGCGCAATCCGCGATGAGTCGAGCGCTCGCAACGGCGAACCCGTGCGGCTTGTCGTCGACCTGAAACGCGACGCCGATCCGAATCTCGTGCTGAATCAGTTGTACGAATACTCGCCATTGCAACGCACCGTGAGCATTATTCTGCTTGCGTTGGTGGACGGTCGGCCGCGAACGCTCAACCTAAAGCAGATGATCGAAGAGTTCATCCGCCATCGGGTGCAGGTTGTTCGTCGCCGCACTGAGTATCTGCTGCGTGAAGCGAAACGCCGCGGCCACGTGTTGGAAGGGCAGTTGATCGCGATATCATCGCTCGACGAAGTGATTCGCATATGCCGGTCGTCGCCGAGCCGTGCGGAAGCCAAGGGCCGGCTGCAGCAAATGGAAGTCGCAGCGGCCGTGCTCGATCGTGCCCTTGGGGCCGACGCATTTCGTGCGTTGCAGCGCGAGCTCGGCGACCTCGCGGTCTACCACATGACCGAGGCGCAAGCCGACGCCGTCGTGCGGCTGCAACTTGGCCAATTGGCGGCGCTCGAACGTGACGAAATCCTCAAGGAATACGGCGAATTGCGCCGATTGATCGGCGAATACGAAGCATTGCTCAGCAGCGAACGCAACTTGCTGGCTGTCATTCGCGGCGATCTAACTGATTTGCGTGACAAGTACGGCGACGCGCGACGTACGGAGATTCTCGATGCCGGCGGCGAGATCAATCTCGAAGACCTGATCGCCGAGGAAGACAACGTGGTGACGTTGAGCCACAACGGCTACATCAAGCGGCTGCCGTTGAACACGTATCGAACGCAGCATCGAGGCGGCAAAGGCGTTTCCGGCGGCAGCACCCGTGAAGACGACTTCATCGAGCATTTCTTCGTTGCGTCAACGCACGCATACCTTCTGTGCTTTACCACGCGAGGCCAGGTCTATTGGCTCAAGGTGTATGAGATTCCGCAAGCGAGTCGAACCGCGTCGGGGCGCTCGATCGCCAACGTGCTTTCATTGCGGCCTGAGGAGAAGATCTCCAGCGTCATCCCGGTTCGCCACTTCACGACGGACTCGTACTTGATGATGGCGACGAAGCAGGGCCGCGTGAAAAAGACGGCCCTGGAAGAATACAGCCGGCCGCGTGCCGGCGGCATTATCGGCATCAACTTGGAAGACGGCGACTCGCTGATTGATGTTGTTTTGACTCTTGCCGGCGACGAAGTCGTACTGAGTTCTCGGCACGGCATGGCGATTCGATTCGCCGAGAGCGATGCGCGAGCGATGGGCCGCGCAACGCAAGGCGTATGGGGCATCAATTTGAAGGATAGCGACGAACTCGTCGGAATGGTGGTGGCTGACCCGGCAGGGTACCTGCTGACGGTCTGCGAAAATGGTTACGGGAAACGCACACCGTTTGGCGAAAACTCAGCCGAGGACGACTCCGAATCGGAAGCGGAAGACGAAGCACCGCTGCCGGCCGAACCGCTGGCCGACGGCGAGGAGCCGCCGGCGCCGCGCTCGGCGATGCGATACCGGCGTCAACGCCGGGGCGGCAAAGGCGTTCGTGATATTCGCACCACGGACCGCAACGGATTGGTTGTGGGAATTGCATCCGTGCGGGACAGCGACGACATCATGCTGATAACGACCCAAGGTATGGTGAATCGAACGCACGTTCATGAAGTTCGCATTGTCGGGCGCAACACACAAGGCGTACGCGTGATGAACCTGAACGAAGGCGATAAGCTGACCTCGATTGCAAAAGTCGCCAAGGACGAATTGAACGGAGAGTCAGCACCCGCCGCAACTGAACCGACCGCGTAAGCTGCTTGGCGTTGTTCTTCCTTCGCAGTTTCTTGCTGAATAGGCGACGAACGTGCACGTTCTCATCACTGGCGGCTACGGTTGCATCGGAAGTTGGATTTCCGCACAGCTAATCGCACGCGGCGATGCTGTGACGATTTACGACTTGAAGGAAGACCCCAAGCGGCTGCGGCTCTTGCTCACAGAATCTGATCTTGGCAAGGTCGCGTTCGTAGCCGGCGACGTCACCGACCAGACGCATCTTCAGGCGACGATTCAACAACGTGCCATTTCGCATGTTGTTCATCTGGCCGGGTTGCAGGTGCCGACGTGCCGCGCCAACCCGATTCTCGGCGCCACGGTAAATGTGGTTGGAACGCTCGCCGTCTTCGAGGCGGTGATGCGAGCAGGCTCACAGGTGAAGCGACTGATCTATGCCAGCTCAGCAGCAGTTTTTGGATCACCTGAGAAGTATCCGCAGGGACCACTCAATGACCGCGTGCCGTTGATTCCGAGCACGCACTATGGCGCGTTCAAAGTTTGCAATGAGGAGAATGCCCGAATCTATTTTCAGGACTTCGGCCTTTCGAGCATCGGTCTGCGTCCCTGGACCGTATACGGTGTCGGCAGGGATTTTGGCATGACCAGCGAACCGACGAAAGCGATCAAGTCGGTTGCACTTGGTCGGAAGTATCACATCACTTACGGCGGGTGGCAGGATTTGCAGTACGTCGAGGATGTTGCTGCGACTTTCATCAAGTGCCTGGAGCGGCCGTATCAAGGCGCGATGTCTTACAACCTCCGAGGCCATGTCGTTGATCTGCCGGCATTTCATCGGGAGTTGTGTACAGTGGCGCCGGAAGCGAGTGACCTCGTGACGTACGGCGATCGCCAGATTGCGATTGCGTATGACCTGGACGACGCGGCGTTGCAGCGAGATTTGGGTCCGATGCCGCGAACGCCGTTGGCCGAAGGAATCGGCAAGACAGTGCAGCACTTTCGCCGACTGCAAGCCTCAGGCAATTTGGATACTTTGGACCTCGATGTCGCGCCGGCGCCTGTCGTACGAGCCGATGAAGCATAGGCGAAACTATTTCAGAATAATCGCCAGAGCCGTCGTTACGATAAGACCTGCCAGGATGGGAAGGATAACGCGTTTTGCGATTTCAAACGGATTGGTGTCGGTCATATTCGAGGCCATGAACGTCACTGCCGCGACCGGCGATGCGGTGCGACCCCCGGCGGCGCCGATCGCAACGACCGCGCCCACGTGAAAAGGGTCGGCGCCGGCTGCCTGAATCGGTTCAACGAAGAATGGATAAACGCTTTGGGTAGCCGCCATACCGGAGCCGCTTAGTAACCCGAAACAAAGCGGTAATATGGTAGCGAGTGGAACTAATAGCTCCGGGGCGATGCCGATCAGTTTGCTCAGATGTTTGTCGAGGCCGATTTGCTTGATGCCTTCCCCGAAGCAAGACGCGGCCACAATGAGACCGATGATGTGCGTGAAGCCATAACCTGCGCCTTCGAAGAAGGTCCTGGCCACGTCGCGGAACTTTTTCAAGTCGGTGAGGGCCGCCGCCGCGACGCCGATCAACATTGCGGCGCCAATCATGCGGCTTTCGAATGCTGACAGTTCGGCCTTGTTGTCGATGTTGGCGACCAGCCAGGATTTTGGAATCTGAATGATGTTCAACGGTGGAGAGGTCAAAACCAAGATGACCAATGGAATGAACGGCACAACCGCCTTCAGCAGATTGATCGAGTTAGTCGCGGTCGAGTCGGTTGGTGCATCCTGAGGTTTCCAATCGCGGTCGGCATACCAACTCTGCACCCAAAACACGACCGTCGCAACTAGCAGGTGCGGCAGTATCAGAGGCAGCACTCGCACAACACACTTGTGCGCTGATGCATCGGGTATCGTCTTGGAAAGTGCCTCAGCAACGGAACGTAGCTCCGGTGCGGCCGAATTCAGCAACTCGCCGCCAAGCGATGCACCCAACACGAGCGCAGAAGCGATTGTTAGAGGCCTGAGCCTTGCGGCTCGCAACAGCGGTACCAACACCGTCCCAACGGCAACGGTGGTGCTGGTCTGACTGATCAAAGGAATGTTAACAAGAAACCCGATGATGATCGTGGCCGGCACCAGCAGCGGCTTCACCGAGCGAAATGGGCGAATCAGCAAGCGGACCAAATGTTGATCGCACTCGGTAGCGCGCAATACGAAGGCGAATCCCATCGCTGCACAGATCGGCACAACGTACTTTTCGTCACTGAATGTCGTCAGTAGTTTGCGCAGCACCTGCGCCAACGGCAGCCAGAAAGCCGCCCCTATTTGGTTTCGCGTCGAATTGGGTTCGACGTGCAAGACGTGATCGACGCCGGCGGCAGCAGCGAGCGAAAGTGCGGCGCAAAGCAGCACGAGGCGCACTTCGACTTTGCGCCAAACTACGTACGCGGCTGCGCCCAAGATTGTCAGGCCCACGATCAGCGTCATTTTCCGTTTACTTCGTGGCGGGGTCTTCGCGGAATTCCAGGGGTGCGCGGCAGCAGTCGCACAGATTGGGCTCGAACCGTTTTATCTTGCAGATATCGCACCAATAGTACGGCTCCATTCTCTTGCCGGCGCGAATGGTTCGTACCGAAAACACCTGCAGCACTTCCGTGCCTTTGAGAAATCTCCCCGTTATTTCGACAGTTTGGTTGAGCAAACTCTTGTCTTTGAAGAACATGCGGGCGCCTGCGTCTTTGAGTAACGGATATCGCCTGCCTTCTTTGGTTTCGAGCGCTAACCAATACGGCGCCGCATCCTTGTCCATTGGTGCATCGAGTCTCTCAAATACTTCAGCCAAAGAAACAACCTTGCCCGAGAGCAATTGTCGCTCGGTCGCAGGTTCGGCGGCGATTCCCATCTGATTCCAGCGAGGAATGCCAATGACAGACAGTAGCACCGCTGAAACAACGATTATTTTCAGTTTCATGCCGACTCCTGCTGACGTCGAACGTTCGTGGGTCCAACGTTCGACAAATGCACGTCAAATGTCCCAAAGACCACGATCCTTGCGCTTCGTGGATTTCTGAACCTCCTCGTCCGTAACCTCGCTGCTTTTGAAATTCAGTCCCTTGAGGTCCGGCGCCTTCTTCGGTTCCGGAGGCGGCGGCTCGTCGGACACGGGCAGCGCTTCGCCTTTTTTCTTAGCGCGAAAGTGAATCTTTAGCGGCACCTCTTTGAACGGCAGATGATCGCGAAGGAACTTCACCAAGTATCGCTCGTAAATGCCGTCGAAGAGTTCGGGACCGTTCGTGAACAGAACGATCGTCGGCGGATTGGCCGCGACCTGGGTTGCATAAAAGATCTTGCCGCTGCGGTTCTGTCGCATTGGCGGCGACTGCTCGTGCACGGCCGCTTGCACTACGCGATTCAAATCGCCTGTCGGCACGCGAGTATTGGCCTGTTTGAAAAGGGTCTGGGCGAGATTTAGTAGCGCCCATACGTTCTTTCCCTGCTGCGCCGTAATAAACGCGAGCGGTACATAGTCAAGCATGGGAAACATCGCTTGCATGTACTGTGCATAACGACCGGTGGGCATTTCTTCCTTCAGCAAGTCCCACTTGTTGATGACGAATATCGCGGGCTTGTGCTGTTCCTGAATGTAATCGGCTAGTTGCTTGTCGACTTTGCTGACGCGGAGTCGTGGATCGAAGAAGAGTAGGACGACGTCGGCCCTTCTAATCGATCGCTGCGCTCGGGTCAAACTATAGAACTCGATGTCGGAGCTAATGCTGCGTTTTTTGCGGACGCCGGCCGTGTCAATCGCGAGAAATGCGCGGCCATCGCGTTCGAATCGCACGTCGACGCTGTCGCGAGTGGTTCCCGCAACCTCGCTGACGATCATTCGTTGACTTTGCGCGAGGCTGTTGATGAAGGTACTCTTGCCGGTGTTTCGGCGACCCACAATGGCGAGTTTCATCGCCACTTCGCGGGGGGCTTCGGCTCCTTCCGCCCTTGGAAGGCGGACGACGATTTCACTCAGCAGTTCCTGTTTGCCCCGCTTTTGTTCGGCGCTGACCAACATCGTGCGGCCACGACCGAGCCGATAGAAGTCATTGGCATGCACTTCCAGCGATACATCGTCGCACTTGTTCGCGACCAGCAGGACAGGCTTGGTGACATACCGCAGCCGGCGGTTGACTTCTTCGTCCAACGTTACGACGCCGGCGCGAATATCGACGACAAAGAGGATGACCTGAGCTTCTTCGATGGCAAGTTGGATTTGTTTTTCAACGTCGGCCGTGAGATTGTCAGTGTCCTCGATTCCAATGCCGCCGGTGTCAACGAGTTCGAAGTAGCAGTCGGCGTGGTGAATCAACGTGGAAACGCGATCCCGTGTGACGCCTGCCGTGGGATCCACGATGCTGATTCGGCGTCCGGCCAAATAATTGAACAGGGATGACTTTCCCACATTCGGCCGTCCAACAATCGCAACCACCGGCACCGGCATACGTTACCCTCGATAGATCACCAAAGCGTATATCCGCCGTCGATCACAAGCGTCGCCCCGGTCATGTACGAGGATGCGTCGCTGGACAGGTACAACGCCAATGAGCCGATTTCATCCGGTTCCCCAAGTCTGCCCATTGGGACCATGCCTTCAAACGTCGCTCGAAGCTCGGGCTTCTCGCGGAACCATCGGCGGTTCGGGTCCGTCAAAAATCCGCCTGGTGCAATCGCGTTGACTCGAACATTGTAAGGCGCCCAATCAACCGCGAGCGTGCGAGTAAAAGAGGTCAGCGCCGCCTTGGCAGTTTCGTAAGTTCTTCCGAAGATCCCGCGATTGACAATCAGCCCCGAGATTGACGCGATGTTGACGATCACGCCGCGTTTGCGCGCAACCATTGCTCCGCCGACATGTTTGCAACAGAGAAACGCGCTGGTCAGGTTCAGGTCGAGAATCCGTTGCCAATCCTCAAGCGGCAATTGTTCGGTGGCGATGCTGATGCGCCTGCCTCCCACATTGTTGATCAACACGTCGATCGGCCCGTGGTCGGCGAGCGCAATGCCGCACATTCGTTCGGCGTCGGCGGGTTGGCCCACATCTGCCGTGATTGCGGCGACCGGCTTTCCGAATGACTGCAATTCGGCGGCGGCCTCCTTCAGTGACTTCTCGTCACGGCCGACGAGAATGAGTTCGGCGCCGAATTCCGCCAATGACCTGGCCATGGCCAAACCAAGACCTCGGCTCCCGCCGGTGATCAGCACGCGGCGGCCGTCCATACGAAATCGATCTAGTGTGCTCATGCGGCGCCTGACGTGGACCGGTTAGCGGAGTTACCTTTCACTCGCAATGAAGTTGCATTCGATTAGAATACACATTGCGAGTGCAACCGGCGCGGGGAGACGGCAATGCGTTGCGATGAAGGCTACTGTTGCCGAGTGTGCGGGGAAGACGTCAAGGCGATCACCGAATCTGAACTGTATCTGCGGTTTGTTCTGGGGGAAGTGCCGCTCGAAAAACTCCATTTGATGCCGGAGTGCCACATTCGGTGCAATACGGCGCTTTCGCAGTACATCGTTGCACCCGAGTTTCCTGTCGTTTGCGATTACGGCGACTTCCGCAAAGAAGCCCTCGATCCTGAATTCGTACAACTCGAAGAACTTCGAGTGACTCGAGCCTGGCAACGATTGCAACAAGTGCCGGGACTTGGCATTCCGATTACGGAGTATCCGTTGTCATAAACAAAGAGATGTCAAACGATTCCAAGAAGTTGGCCGAGTAGGTTTGACTGCGGGTACCCATGACCCAGGTGCTGGCGAAACCCTTCGGCATAGGCGACGCCATGTTGTTTGCCGCGATGGGCGCTCCAGTCTCGCAAAGCAATCAAGTAGTTATCCATGCCATGGTGCTTCAGCAGCCAGTTTCGCTGGCTTGCATGACAGGCAAGCATGTTGACTTTGTCTTCGATCACCGAAGAAATGTCGATGCAAAATCCTGGCGCCACTTCGCGGCCGAACGCGTCCTTGCCTTCGAGTGCGTCGCAATAATAAAGATGCGGCACGTGATCCAATATCGGCCCTTCCGATGGGATGAACAACGGCACCGGCGCAGCAAATGCGGCTGCCCGCACGATGGTGCTCGTCTGCTCGTGATCCAAGTGATAACAAGTTGGACTGTGGGTCAGCACGATTTGCGGACGGACTTGCCGCATCAACCGCGTTACGGCTTTCAAAGAAGTTTCATTGTAACAGACCAGCAAATCGCGTTCTTCTACGCAATGGTAGACGCCTCCGATACTGGCGGCCGCGTCGGCGCCTTCTGCCCTGCGGATGCGAGCGATTTGCTCGGCGCTGTGCTCGGCCGAACCGCAATCACCTGGTGTCATCGATGCGACGTGAACATCCCACCCGTGCTCGCGCTTGAGTCGAATCAGCACACCGCCGCACAGGAATTCGGCATCATCGGGATGTGCCAGTATTGCGAGAATGCACTTTTGCGCCATGTTTGGATCATCCCGAGTCTTATTGAGGCGGTGGAGCGCTCGTAGTGGCTGGCGGCGTATTTGGCGCACGAATGATGCCAAGGCGCTGTTTGACGGTTAGTATGTTCTTCTCTTGGAGCCATGGCGTGCCCTTACTGTCCACGCCATCGAGAGGTCCCGAGAACAACGGAACCGATCGGACGGACGGGGAGTGCTGCATTAGCGACGCAGCCACGATGCCCGCTGGGTTGAACGGTGAAGCAGTCTGCAGCCCAGCTTGTCGCAGCAACTCGATGGCCGAAATACATGTCCGTACCGTGCCGCCGCGGTGTTCGTTCATTAGTCGAACGTACTCGATCGAGTGCTCGATGAGTTCTTCCTGAGCAGGCGTGTCGTTGCGGAAATTCGGATACTCTTCAAGCAACGAAGACTGACCAGTTGCTGGATCTCCTCGCAATCGATCAAATGCAGTTTCATATCTCTGCATTGACAAATCTGGATTACCAAGAAGTCTTTGCCGATTTGCATCGAAAAACAGTTTCCGGACAGCGACAATGCGCGGGTCACTTTCAGCCTGCGACTGGTACAAAAAGTGCCGATAGTTTGTTGCTGTCAGGTTTTGTCGCAGAAACGTCAGCTGCAGGTGCGCGTCGAAACTGGACCACATTTCGGAATCGACCTGAGCGCGATCCAACTCGGGTCCAAGCGAGCCCGATTCGACGTTGTATTTCCGGCGATACTCTTGTGCGACGTTTTCCAATCGATCAATCTTCGCCTGGTCCATTTTCATGCCATGTTCATCGCCGTGCCGATTCCATTGCTCGTACGCATTTGCCCATGCCTCGCGAGCGGCATACCTTGGATCAGCGCCGATGACCAGTCGCTCCGGCGAACCATCGGAATTGCGAAACCACGAGGTGCTGCCGCGATCTTCATCGACTATCCACCCAGACTCGTCGAACCAGCCTTCTTTGTTTCGGAATTCCGCAATGTAAGTTAAGCATCTCGGAGGCGCCTGGCGGAACAGGATCAACATCGGCGAACGCGGCACCCGATGACGAAGCGGTTTTTCCGGCGGCGTCGCTCGCGCGGGTTTGCCATGCTCATAAGGCGGCAGCGGGTCTTGAGCGAAGCACATCCACCAATGCGCAGCGCGAAAACTATCATAATTGTCCGCATATTCGCTTCGCAGAGTGCCCAAGTCGATGCTGGTTCCGGACTTGCTCGGGTCCCACACACTATCCGGCACGACAGGGAATTGATCACCTGTTGATCGTTTCAAATGCCAACCGGTATCAGATTCCTCGTAACGAGTGGGAATCTTCTCATTCTTGGAAACAAACTCAATGAAATCGTCCGGCGTGTTGCATTTGAGCCGTTCGCGCAAACGCCGAACGAGCATCGGGTTCTCAGTGACAAATTCGCGGAATCGAACCATGTCGATCTGACCGTCGGTTCCTTTCAGTCGCATGCGCTTAGACGGGTTGATGCAACTCATTTGAAATAGCGATCGCAGAGTATTTGACTCGTCGCTATTGCCGAACTTGTTCATGTAGTAGAAGCCGACCCAATAACGCATGTCCGGATTTCCGGTTTCAAAGTCGCCCAGTTCATCGGAGCCGATGCCGCGGTTAATGCGCTCTCCTTCGGCCAACAACTGAATGCCTTTTGAAATGTAGAAGTATTTGTCGCGCACGCGGTCCGATTCGACTGACACGTTGTAGGAAAGATTCCAGCTTTGAAAAAGCCACGGCGTCAAGAAGTGTGGCTGAAGCTTGGTGATTGACTGAACCAAAACTTCGACGCGATTCCACTCGTGTCGCTTCTGCATTTCTTGGGCCGATACCCAGAGGAAGCAAACTGCAAAGCCGCGCGAACCCGTCAGCGCAAGCCGTACGGTTGAGCCGGCGACGTCGGCGTGCCCTTGCGTCGTTTCTGTAAGCTGCAACTTCTGTGCTAAGTGTGCTATGGTCCAACTCGGCGTCGATCCCGTCAACGCACGAGCGATATTTCCCGAAAATGTCGCAAGCGTGAAAAGCACAAGAATGCCGATGAAGTACGCCAACTTTCGGCGCACCGACTGGGCTTGAAGTTCGGAACTTGTCTTCATCGCGACACTCCCCCTTTTGAGGCCGGGTCATTTGAAACTGTGCATTACCAAGTCGCGATTTCTCGCCATTTGATCAGGTAGTGACCCAGCAATGCCCAGAGAATCAGGTAAGCACCGACCATCAGTCCATTCAAACAAATGTCTTCGATTGGAACATTGAATCCGCTTGCGACATAGTCTGTCCAGCTCAATCGCTCCATGTTGGGAATTACATTGAGAAGCCGGCGCAGACACCAGCGAAAGCCTTCATCCATTGCGACGGTTACTTGCTGTGCCGGGCTGTTTTCAGGCGACGTTCCAAGCGATTCGTTGGTAATCAGCTTTCGCAATGAATCCGTGGGCCCCGGGTTTGCGACATCAGTGGAAAATGGAATTAGTGCGAGGCTTATGATGAACCCGCGAAAGAATCCCAAACCAACCAGGAACAGAGTTGACAAGAAACTCACGACTCCGTTCAAGTAGGTACTGCAGGTAACGGCGATTCCGACTACCAAACACAATCGCAGCCAAAGGCCTGCCATTCCTTTGAAGTAATTCAAATGGAAGTTGCCTTCTGACGCGAGAAAGTACAAGTCGTTTGGTTTGACGCCCAATAGCTGGGTTCGACTATCGCATCGAACGGCAACGTAGAGGCGAGGTCCGTCGATCTTCCCGCGTTCTTGGTGGTTGAGTTCGTCCGGTTTTCCTTGCATGGCTTTGCGAAAAATGCCGGCGGGCACATGCACGAAGAGCGTGTGATAGTCGAAGACTTCCTTGCCGCTGAATTCAAAATACCCGAGTTCTTCGGCCAATTTGACCAATCTGGGCCAGTGGGCTCGCTCTGCGTCGCTCCCGTCAGGGCATGCCGTCGGAATGATCTTTTCTTCGCGAATGCGCTTGAGGTAGGTTTCACGGACGCCGGCAATGTCCTTATTCGCTTCGTAGGTCGCAAAGAAGAAAGAACAAAACACTCCCTTATTCTCTTCGCCCTTGGTCGTTCGGAAGATGTCGAAATTGAATTCGCACTTCACCGCATCATCCGGCATCTTTTGCAAATCGCTTCGAAGGTCTTTCTCATAAAAGTACCAAATGGCCCGGAATGGGTTATTTGGTCCGCCAGGGATGTAGCGCCGTCTTTCATATTCTCGCCCGACAGATTCACCGCTAAACCGACTTCCTGGCGGTCCCATAAAGCCCAGTTCCCCGTACACAGGATCGCGAGCTTTCATGCTTTCTTCCCGCGATTCTGGATCGACCCGGCTGGCGATAATCATCAGCCAACTGAAACCAGACACGGCCAAGAGAACCAGCGTAATCAGGCCCTGATATCCAAGGAAACGACCGATTAGAATCTCAAATCGTTCGACGGGCTTCGTGACGATCGTGTGAATTGTCTGCGTCCGGATATCGGTCGGCAGACTGAATGACGCCAGAATGCCGGCAGCCAACATCAAGAACGGAGTCATCACCCAGTAGATGAAGTCAATGTTCGTGCTGAGCTCCGCTTCGGGTTTAAGCGGGAAGAACCACTTCGCGGGGAACAAGAAAGGTATCAAGAAGATAAGGAACACCCACAGAATTCGTTTTCGTATCGATTCAAGAAAGCTCAATCGAGTCAAAGCCCATATACGGCCAAGCCGTAGCTTCATCAGATCCTTAACAAACGGCACGAAGACGCCGATCAGTGCAAGGGCTCCCGCGATCGAGAAACACCAATCCCACCATCTCCCGGCGCCTGGAGGGTTCTCCAGATGCTCAAACGGATTGAGAGGCGATTTTACCGACGATGTCGATCCGAATATGGCGCCGGCTGCTCCGGCGGCAACGAACACCAGGGCAAGAAGCGTAATGCCGGCAATGCCTACCGGAATGGTTGTTCGAACTGCGTTGGCTCCTGCGGGAGCCATCGATCGCCATCCGCGAACGGCCATCCAGATGCTCAATCCCAATAACGAAAAGCCGCCACCATCTTGCACAAATGTGCGCAGGTACTTGGAGAACTTTGCAAACTCCAGTGGAGCGTAGTCCAAGTCGATGCTGGCGAACAACAACTCCAAAGTCATTTCACTGGCTCCCACATACGCCCAAACTGAACGGTGATCAATCCGAATCGCTAATAACTACCAATTTGTCAGCTCGATGGTCCGGTTTGAATTCCGGTCGACTTCGCAGCCACGCCAGAGCGTTCGGTTGGCGGCAGGTAGCGTCGGCCCGGTCGCTTCTTGCTTTCTTCGACGATATGCAAGAACAGGTCTTCGAGAGTTGTGGTTGGATGGCCGATTCGATCCAGCTTGCCGCCGTGCTTGGTCAGCACGGCTTCGAGTTCGCGTTGCAGATCTTGGGAAAGCTTCAACCCGCTTGCCTGTAACTCCAACCGAACTGCGTCTTCAAGCAACGTGCTAACCTGTCCAAGTTCCTGCAATTCGCCGTCATACAGAATGGCGATTCGATCGCAGACGTCCTGGACGTCGTCCAGACGGTGGCTGCACATAAGCACTGTCTTGCCTTCCTTGCGCAGTTCGCGGATGAGATCCTTCATCCAGCGCGTCCCGATCGGATCGAGTCCCGACGTCGGTTCATCAAGAATGACAAGTTCGGGATCGTTGATCAACGCTTGCGCAAGGCCGATGCGTTGACGCATGCCTTTCGAGTATTCCTTCAACACGCGCTTTTTGTCGGCGTCGAGACCGACTTTTTTGATGAGATCGGCTGCTCTTTTTTGTCGCACGTCCGGCGCAATCTTGAAGAGACGGCCGTAGAAATCGAGAGTCTCTTCCGCGTTGAGGAATCGATAGAGGTACGACTCCTCTGGAAGGTAACCAATTCGTTCATTCTTATTGACGTTGATGGCGGATTCGCCAAATACGTAAGCGTCACCTTCGGTGGGGAAGAGCAGGCCAAGAAGCAACTTGATGGTTGTGGTTTTGCCCGAGCCATTCGGTCCGAGAAGTCCGAATATCTCTCCTCGATGGATTTGCAGGTTCAGCGAACGAAGGGCCGTCTTCTTCCTTCGTCCCCAGAAATCACGATAAACTTTGGTGAGATTGCGTGTTTCAACAATTACATCGGATGCCATAATGCTCTTACCGCCCCACTAGGCCAATTAGGGATGATGTCTGTTCCTACGCCGCCGGCAGTGCAATCGTTCACTGGTTGCAGTATGATTTTCGCTCGTTGAGAAAAGTGAATCAGGATCTGATGGACGGCCTTAAGTCCGGAAATCACTCCAGGTTCCGTCAGGAAGGCGAATCTGATTCGGTGCGAAATTCGCCTTGTATTGAAGCGATCGGCAGCCTTCAACAAAGTAACCCAAATATACGTGAGGCAGGTTGCGGCTTGAAGCCATGTCAATGATCCGCAAAACGTTCCAAGTCCCAAGTGAACGCTTTCTTTCATCCGGATCGTAAAAGAAGTAGATCGCCGAAAGTCCGCCAGGCAAGACATCAACGTATCCGACGCCAATCAGCCGTTGGCCGATGTAGTAACACCACTCTTCTGTCGGAAACGGATTCTCGACAAACGACTGTGCGTAATCTCCGGCATCTTTGGGCGCATGTTCCGGCCAGTCGCGCGCATCCGATTGAAAAGCGTGATATCGATCGTACAGCTCCAGTTTTTCGGCAGTGACCAGTGGTCGCCCGATCTTGAGACGAACCTCGTTGTCATTGCATTGGCGGGCGCGCCGTTGGCTGCGAGTAGGGCGAAATCGGTCAACCAACACTCGAATGGTTCTGCAGGCAGTACACTGAGGACACTGAGGCCTAAAAAGCGAATGGCCGAACCGCCGCCAACCATCTCTCATGCGAATGAAATACTCGGAAGCTGTGACGCTTCGAACGAGTTCATATTCGAGCTGCCAGGTTTGCCCCCGCAGATAACCGCAGGGACCGGGTAGCGCCACGAATCGTAATAACGAGTCCATGTGGGATCTTGCGACGCTGTGCTATTCCACAAACTGCACGTCAACGGGGGACGGGATTGCGCCGATGCGGTGTCCTTCCGCCAACAATGCCTTCACTGCTTGCCGGCCCCGCGTGCCATAGTCGAGCGTCCAATTATTGACGTACATGCCGACAAATTGGTCCGCCAATTTCATGTCCATGTCACGCGCATATTGCAATGCGTATGTGAGCGCCTCGGTTCTGTGATCCAAAGAATACTGAATGCTCTCTTTGAGTAAGCGGCTGATATGTCGGATCGCCTTGTCTCCCAAATCGCGACGGACAACATTGCCGCCCAACGGCAGCGGCAATCCCGTTCGTTCTTGCCACCAAACGCCGAGATCGACACACAAGTGCAATCCCTGGTTTTGAAACGTCAGTTGCCCCTCATGGATGATCAGACCGGCGTCGAACTTGCCGGAAGCGACGGCGTCGATGATCTGATCGAACGGCATGACCTCAAATTCGAAACCGCCAGGCAGCAGTAACTTCAACGCCAGAAATGCCGTCGTCATCGTGCCTGGGACGACGATCTTCGTATTTCTCAGATCTTCAATGGCCGTTGGCCGTCGAGTGACGACCATTGGGCCATACTTGTCGCCCATGCTGCAACCGCTTGGCAGCAATGCATATTTGTCATGCAGATACGCATATGCATGCAGGCTGACCGCCGTTACTTCCAGTTCGCCACGAAGCGCTCGGCGATTGAGTGTTTCGATGTCCTGCAGTTCATGTCGAAATTGAAAGGGTCCAGTGTCAATTTTGTCGTGCGCCAGTGCGAAGAACATGAACGCGTCGTCAGGATCAGGAGAATGACCGACGGTGATCATCCGACGAGCGGGAGTAGCAGCGAGATTCATGCGTTTCCTGTTCGGTCCAAACACGAAGTTTAGAGTTCAAGTAATTATCCGCACGTTGAACCATTTGACAACAATTGCGCCTGCGAATTGCGCTGGGCTATGTTGCCGATGCCTGGAGTAAAAACCTGCGAGTGACCTCAAGTTTCGGTGTTTCAAAAATTTGTTGAGGAGGCCCCGATTCTGCGACACGTCCCTCGGCCATCACGTAAACGGCGCTGGCGACCTGCCTGGCAAAACCCATCGCGTGGGTCACAACGATCATTGTTAGCTTTTGGCGAGCCAGGTCTGAGATTACGGCAAGCACTTCGTTGGCCATGCGTGGGTCCAAAGCGCTGGTCGGTTCGTCGAACAGCACGGCCTGCGGTTGCACAGCCAATGCGCGCGCGATTGCGACTCGTTGCTGTTGCCCGCCGGAAAGCTTATCCGGCCGTATATCTCGTTTGTCCTTTAGTCCAACGCGGTCGAGCAATTGCAGCGCGGCAGGCTCAGCCTTTTCACGCGGCCAATTCAAAACGATCAGTGGTCCAGCCATTACGTTTTCCAAAGCCGACATATGGGGGAACAAGTGGAATTGTTGAAACACCATGCCGACGCGTTGCCTTAACTGCCTTAGCGCTTCACCGTCGGGTTTGCTCGACAAGTGGATGCCGTCCACGACGATCTCACCGGCATGAAAGGACTCAAGTCCGTTGATGCAACGGAGAAGTGTGCTCTTGCCGCCGCCGGAAGGTCCGATCAGGGCTGCTACGTCTCCCTGTTTCACTGTTAGGGAAACGCCGTTAAGCACTGAAAGAGAACCATGACGTTTTTCGAGGTTGTTGATAGTTATCATCGATTTTCCAAATCACACGTGCACGTGGGGCACATTTCTTTCGAGCCGTTTGGTCAAAACTGCCAACGGATAGCTCATGACGAGGTAAAGCAAACCTGTGACCAGCGCCATCTGCAGATAAGCACCGCTGCTGTTGGCGGAGATGTTGTATTGCTTCGTCAATTCGACCACAGTAATCGCGGAACAGACGGCCGTGTCTTTGAACAATGCAATGAAGTCATTGGTGACCGGCGGCATCACCAGCCGCACCGCTTGCGGCACAACGACGCGCCAAAGCGCCTGGCGCCGCGTCATTCCAAGGGCAAGTGCGGCCTCCATCTGGCCGATAGGCACCGCCAACAGCCCAGCACGGTAGATTTCCGCCTCGTATGCCGAATAGTTGATGGCGAGGCCAATGACGGCAGCCGTGCCGGCATCGAACTTGATTCCGACTGCTGGAAGGATGAAGAAGATCACGAATAGCTGTAAGAGCAGAGGAGTGCCTCGCACTACTTCGACGTAAAGAGTCAAAACTCGTTTGATTATGAAATGTCCATAAAGTCTGCCAAGCGCCACCAACAGTCCAAAAAGCATTGCCAACGGCATCGAGAGGAGGCTGAGTATCACCGTCCGTCCGGCTGCCTTCAGCAGCACGGGTGCACTTAACCATACCGCCCGCCAACCACGAGGCTCTTCTTTGGCCGTTGCGTCCGATTCTTCGTTCTTGGCGTCTCCTTCGAGTTGTGTCGGTTCTTGCTGCTCTCGAAGAAGGTACAGCGCGAATGTCGAAGCGTCGCCGGGCTCCTTGACCGCAAAAACGAGTTGTGTCCTATTCCAAATCCCGTGCTTGCGATAGATGTCCCGCAAAGCACCGGTGCGGATCATATCCAGAAGTGCATCGTTGATGGCGTTGCGAAGCCGCGAATGTTCCGATCCGCCGCGCAACAAAATGGAGTAGTATCCCCGACCGACACCGGGACCGACGGCATGTAATTTTGCATAACGTGGCAGGTAGAATGCTGCCGCCGGCGTGTCGGTGACTGTTGCGGACAGTTTTCCATTGACGACATCTTCCAGTGCCTGTGTCGTACTGTCGTAACTGACGATCTCTGCGTTGTCGCCGAGTTCCGACTTCGAATAATCCTCTGCGGCGCTGCCGCCGAGTACGCCGATCTTCTTCTTCGATCCCGGCTTTCGAAGGTCGTCCCATGAACTTGTCGTCGCGTCGTCGGAACGTCCAATTAGCTGAAGTTCGTAAATGTAGTAAGGAAGCGTCGCATGAAAATCTCGAAGTTTGGGCTTTGTTAGCTCAAAGCCGTTGACGATGGCGTCGGCCCGGCCTGCCCGCAAGTGGTCCGGAAGCTGCGTCCAATTCTGTTGTTCAAAACGAGAACGTACTCCAAGGCGCTCGCAGACAGCTGACATGACGTCGATTTCAAAACCGATGACGCGCTCCGGGTTCTGTGGATCGGGAAAGATGTACGGTCCACCGCCTTCCTTATCGCCTCCCCACACCAATTCACCGCGTTTTCGAACGTCATCAAGGGAATCAGCCAAGCCCGCTGTAGCGATACATGCCGAAACGAGGGCCGCCACAACAAAACGTAACACAACGTGCCCCTTCCAAAGGAAATTGTTCGTGCGTTGCTCATATTACCGTTGGTCGAACTCGTCGCAAGTAGTCTGGTTTGCTTGCACATCCGATGGCAGTCGGTAAGAATAGTGCAACACAATGTGCCTGCGATGGGCGTGTCCGTCCCCGACAAATTTGGGTGGCGAGCGATGTCGTCGAACTTGGATCGCGTCTGCGTGGTAATCGGCCGGACGCGCCACAAAATGGTCGCAATGGAGATGCAAGAAGCCGGCCGGCTCGGCGCCAAGATGATCGAGATTCGGCTCGATTACATTTCACGAGCACCTGATTTCAAGCGGTTGCTTGACAAAAAGCCATGCCCAATTGTGGCGACTCTGCGACGACGAGAAGACGGCGGCCGCTGGAACGGCGCCGAAGATCTACGACAAACACTGTTGCGTCAGTGCGTCGTCGGGGGATTTGATTGGATCGACTTAGAATGGGACATTGCAGAAAAGATTCGTCGTTTCGGCGATGTTAAGAGGATTGTGAGCTATCACAACTTAGAGTGCGTGCCGGACAACTTGGAGCACATTTACGAGCAGATGTGCCGTATGGATGCCGACGTCGTCAAGTTGGCGGTGGCGGCTCAGCAGCCTTCGGACAATCTACGCATCTTGAAATTAGTCCAGAATTCCAAGAAAGCGACGGTCGCACATTGCATGGGCGACATCGGATTTCCAAGCCGCATACTCGCGCTGATGTATGGCGCACCATTCATCTACGCCGCGTTTAACCCCGAGCGCACCATTGCTCCGGGAATGCCGTCGATGCATGAACTTCAGACCGTTTATCCCTTGGCAAGACTGGATCGCGACTCGAAAGTGTACGGAGTGATCGGCGACCCCGTCGCACAAAGCATGAGCCCATTATTACATAACAAGCTGTTTGATCGACATAAGATCAACTCCGTTTACCTTCCATTCCGTGTGCCAAGGGGGCAACTCTCTTCATTTACGGATGCATTTGCTGAATTGCCCGTGCACGGATACAGCGTGACAATTCCGCACAAGGAAGGCGCCGCTGCCCTTGCTTCTGAACCGGACGAATTCGTCAAACAAACACGAGCCGCGAATACGCTCTTGCGTCTTGCAAACGGAAAATTTGGCGCCGCCAACACCGACTATCAGGCCGTATTGGACGCGATCCTTGAGGCGTTGCCGCCGAATCCGGATGGCACGGCCGGTACGCTTAACGGCAAGATGGTGCTGTTGCTTGGCGCAGGCGGGGTCGGCCGCTCAATCGCGCACGCGCTGAAAAGGTCGGGCTGCGTTTTGACGATTGCGAATCGCACTTCCCAACGCGCACATGCGTTGGCTGCGGAGTTGGATTGCCGCGTGCTTGAATGGATGGGCCGGCACATCGGCACATGCGACATTCTGATCAACGCGACATCGGTTGGAATGCATCCAAACGTCGACGATACACCGTTGCACGCCGGTTTTCTGCAACCGGGAATGGTGGTTTTTGACACGGTGTACAACCCGGAGTCGACCGTACTGATCAAGGACGCGCGCGAGCGCAACTGCCGCGTAGTCACCGGCATCGAGATGTTCGTCCGGCAGGCTGCACGCCAATTTGAAATGTTCACCGATGTTAGTCCTGACCTCGAACAGATGCGCCAAATCGTGCGGCGTGCGCTTTCGCCAGTGACCCGGCCGATGGACGATGAAGATGCATCGGCCTGAGCAACCTCAAATTTGCATGCAAACTCGTTCCATTCTGCTGATTGGTCCGCGAGGCAGCGGCAAGAGCACGGTTGGAAAACTGCTGGCGAAGTCGATCGCGTTGCCATTTTTCGACGCCGACGTTGAACTCGAAACGCGGAACAGACGTACTATCCAACAGATATTTGCGCAATCGGGAGAAGCAACATTCCGCGACATGGAGGCGGAGGTGCTGCGTGAGTTGCTGGCGAAGTCGCCAATTGTGTTAGCGACAGGCGGCGGAGCAGTGCTTCGTGACGAGAACCGTAGATTGATTAAGAACGCCGGCTTTGTGGTGTGGCTGACTGGAACAGTTGACACGCTTTGGCAGCGAATCGGTTCCGATCCTGTGACGGCACTGAGGCGGCCGAATCTCGGCGTTGGCGGTCCCACCGAAATTGCCATGCTGCTGCAACAACGAGAATCGCTATACCGAGAATGTGCGAACTTGACGCTCGCCACCGATGGCCGCGAACCGGCTGAGATTACTTCGGAAATCCTGCAAGCATGCCACCATTCTTGATGAACAACGGATCGTTGCTGTTCGTGCTGGTGACTCTCTTCATCGCAGGGGCCATCGTTGGCAGTTTCATCAATGTCGTCGTAGCTCGGCTCCCGTATGAGAAAAGCGTTCTTTGGCCCGGCTCGCGATGTTTTCGTTGCTTGCGCGCCATCCCGCTGTACGACAACATACCGCTGGTCAGCTATTGGCTTCTCGGTGGGAAGTGTCGTGGATGCAAAGCGCCTTTTTCGATGCGATACTTCCTTGTCGAACTGTTGGTCGCTGTCGGTTTTGTGCTGTTGTTTTACTTCGAAGTTGTGCAGAACATCCATCGAATTCCAGCGTTTAACGACTCAGTCGAGCAAATTCGCTTCCGTTTATTCACACGCGGTAGCTTGCCGATGCTGTGGTTCTTCCTGCATCATGCGACGTTGTTCTCCTTGCTCGTTGCCGCTGCCTTTTGCGATCTGCAAGACCGCACGATTCCCTTGGGGATAACACTGACGGGCACGGTCGTCGGTCTTGTACTGGCGACCGTATTGCCTTGGCCTTGGCCAAGTTTGCCGGCGCAGGCGATGCCGCAAGACGATCCTGGACTGCGATTCCAGATCACTGAATGGTGGCAACTGGGTCCAAACCAGATTGCCAAGTCCGGTTTGTACCATTGGCCCGTCTGGCAGCCGCAGGCAGGCTGGCTTGGCGCCGGCAGCACATTGATGGGACTGTTGACCGGAGTGGCCGGCGCGCTGACCGGCACGCTGATGTTGCGGATCGTGAAACTATTGTTCGAGAAGGGCCTTGGAAAAGAGGCGCTCGGCTTAGGCGATGCCGACATGATGATGATGGCCGGCGCTTTTTTGGGTTGGCAACCAATCATCGTCGCGTTTCTTGTGGGCGCCCTTGTTTCTCTCGTATTCGCGGTTCCTCGAATAATCATGCGCGGCGACAATACGTTGCCATTCGGTCCAGGGCTAGCCGTCGGCACAGTGCTGACCTGGCTTGGCTGGCACTGGATCGGACCGCAAGTTCATTCACTTTTCTTCCATGGCACGTTTCTCGCCGTCCTCGGCGGCTTGGCAGCAGTGGTGTTATTCCTTCTAAGCTTCCTCATTGGCAGGGTTCAGGGAGCTGCCAAGAAGAAGTGACTGGCCACAAGTCGAGTAAGTGCGGGTTGTGGCATGCGAACCCTCACTTGGCTGTGACAGTCTTGCAGATGAACCCAGAGTCGACTTGTTAGGACAAGAACATGACGGCGCCGATTGTCATTGTTGATTATGGCCTAGCAAACTTGCGAAGCGTGCAAAAGGCATTTGAAAGAGTTGGTCACGCAGCCGAAATCACGGACGATGTCAGGGTCATTCAGAGCGCCGCACGACTTGTGCTGCCGGGAGTCGGCGCTTTTTGCGACGGCATTGCTCGCCTTCGCGAAACCGCCATAGGAGACGCGATTGCCGCGCACATCCGTTCGGGCAGACCGTTCCTGGGAATTTGCCTTGGACTACAATTCCTATTCTCTCGCAGTTTCGAGGGCGGTGTGTTCGAAGGGCTGAATCTCTTCGAAGGCGACATTGTTCGCTTTCCTGATCAGCCGGGTCTGAAAGTGCCGCATATGGGGTGGAATCAGCTTCGTTTTGCAGGCGATTGTCCCTTGTTCCGGGGGTTGCAAGACGGTTGTGCGGCGTATTTTGTACACTCCTATTACGCGAGACCACTGGACCAAACGCTTGTCGCCGCGGAGTCGGATTATCCAACGGCGTTTGCTGCAGCAATATGGCAAGACAACGTATTCGCCACGCAGTTTCACCCCGAAAAGAGCCAATCGGTCGGGTTGACGATGCTTCGCAATTTTGCGACCGTTTCAACGTAGCTCAAAAAGATGCATCTCTGAAAGAATCGTGACGCCATTGTTTCCGTTCGGCCCATTGACAAACGCGTTGCCGCCGTTTCAAATAATCTATCGTGGCGAATTGCCATGGACTTGACGCGAGCAGGGACGGGTCATGTTGGATTGGCTGATGGAAACGCTGTTTCCGCCGAAGATGGACGCACATGCGGTCCCTTTGGAATCGGACGTTTGGCTCCGACCGGAAGACGCCGATTCTTTTGGACTTGTCGGCATCGGCGGCGTTCTTTCGGTCTCGCGGCTGCTCAGCGCTTATCGCCGCGGGATCTTTCCAATGTACGAGGAAGGCGAACCGATCTGCTGGTGGTCGCCGGACCCGCGCGCTGTCATTGACATCGACGGTCTTCACGTCTCGCGGCGATTGAATCGACTAATGCGTTCCGGAAAATTTGAAGTGACGTTTGATCAGAACTTTGTCGGCGTCATGAAGGGCTGTGCGAATCGTGATGAGGGCACTTGGATCACCAATGAAATGTTGGAGTCGTACCACGAACTTCATGATTCGGAGTATGCACATAGCGTCGAAGTTTGGCGAGACGGCGAGCTTGCCGGCGGAGTCTACGGCGTGTCCATTGGCGGCTTCTTTGCTGGTGAGTCGATGTTCAGCCGAGAACGAGATGCTTCCAAGGTGGCATTGGTGCACCTATTCGAGCGGCTTCGCAATCGAGGTTTCGAGTTGTTCGATACACAGTTGCTCAATGAACACACGGAGCGACTTGGCGCCTATGAGATCAGCCGTTCCGAGTATTTGCAGCGTCTCAGGTGCGCTTTGAGCAAAGAATGCTCATTCAGGTCATAAGATGAAACCGCAGATTCGACCCTAATTTGTCGTTACTCTTCGTGGAGGTTGACATGCGTTGGACGATTTCGATACTTGCCGTGGCCGGTGCTGCCGCGTTGTTGCACGCCGATGTCGCATCTGGACCGAAGGCCGGCGACAAAGTGGCCAAGTTAGAGGTGTTTGCCACAACAGGCGAACCCAAAGAAAAAACTCTCGACTATTCAGATTCACGCAAGGAAAAGCCGACGATTTACGTTTTCATTCAGGGCGAACATTTTTCGCGCCCAATCGCCCAGTTCATGCGCAAACTGGATGAGGCGATGCCGGATATTTCGGAGCATGCTTACGTGGTGACAGTTCTATTGTCGGACAACTCTGACATGTGGAAGGACCGACTGCCGAAAGTGGACATGTCGCTGATGTTCAAGGCTACTGCGCTTACTGTGTTTACGGGTGAGAAGTCCGGTCCGAAGGATTGGGGAGTCAATGCCGACGCGCACGTCACAGCGGTCGTTGTCAACAAGGCCAAAGTCATCCAGTCTTTTGGCTACATGTCGATTAACGCTACGGATGCGCCGGCCGTGATTGACGAACTGAAAAAGGCGCTAAAGTAACAATTGATGCGACTCGATTCCAGTCGGAACGCAGATGAGATGCGTGTAACAAGACGTTCGGGCATCATGAAACATGGCCCCCTACCATTTGCACCAATTCTGGTACCGCGATTATGGGGTGGAACTTCACTTTCCCCGTGGCTCACCGGGCGGCCCTCAGGCGAACCCATCGGTGAAGCCTGGCTGCTCAGCGACATGGAGGGCAGGCAAAACTGCGTTTGCGATGGGCCGGATAACGCAACCACTCTGGCGGAGTTGGTCAACACATATGGATCGCGAATTCTAGGGGAAAATTGTAAACGGTTCCCGTTGCTTTTGAAGTTCATTGACGCTGAGTCAAACCTATCTGTTCAAGTTCACCCCAACGATGTGCAGGCGGCGCGACTTCTTCCGGGATGTTCCGGCAAGTCCGAGGCATGGGTCATCTTGGATGCCAAACCTGGCAGCATGGTTTTCGCCGGATTAAAGGTCGGAACCGATGCCGAGAGGTTGCGAATCGCGATTGAAACCGGCTCAGTCGTAGATTCTCTGCACTCCTACGAAGTAAGACCAGGCGACGTCATTTCCTTGCCGGCTGGGACCGTGCACGCAATTGGCGCCGGGATTCGTCTGTTCGAGATTCAGCAATCGAGCGATGTGACGTATCGTCTGTTCGACTGGGGGCGAGCCGATCCAAAGAGCGGAAGACCGCGAACACTGCACATTGAACAAGCCATGGAATGCATTGATTTCAGCAGCGGACCGGTGCAGCCATATCGCGCGAAGGCAACGGGAACTGAGTTATTGGTCAGCAATGAGCACTTTCGACTTTGGCGTCACTCGCGGACGTCGACTTTTGACATTGGCGAAGAAGGGGAAGTCCGCGTCATCGTCGGGATTGCGGGCCGGGCCGAATTCGAATTCTGCAAAGAACAATTTGTGGTTTCATCGGGAAACGTATGGTTGTTGCCTGCGGCAGGCCAGCGATATACTTGTCGAGCGACGCACGATGCGATCGTGCTTGAGTGCGGACTGGGATCCCGATTCATTTCTTCGACGCATCAGGTTGCCAAAGCTTGAGATTTACGGCATGGACCTCGTATCGATGGCAGGCGATTGCGATTGGGAAATGCTCGTCCACAAATCCTCTCCGGCTCGCTGCGGTCCAGTCGCAACCTCCGGGAAAATCGACGGATTTGAACAGTATGAGGACATCTGCCCCGACTGCGGAGGCAACGCGAGCCGCCAATGAGTCGCTTGTTGCGCTCCAGTTGTGCGGCAGGTGATCTTCGTTTTGTTCGTCCCATTCAGCAAAGTGAAATGGATCGATTATGACGACGCGAGATCGATTCATTGCCTCCGACAATTGGCGCCAGTCCCGCACCAGTTCGGCGTTAGGCACGAGTTCTTTCAGCAGAAATGCAGTGAGGGAGAGCGCACGAATCGCAAGCCAATGTGCGTTTTTGTCGCAGAGTTTGTATGTTGCATCCCATGCTCGAACCGCGTCAGCGGCTGCGCCGCCGCCTGCGACGAGGACGATCGAAGCAGCCTGCATCTTGTCAAAAAAAGTGTTTAGTCGATCACGAAGGTCCGGCAGGTCGAAGAGACTGCCGCCGACTTTGACGACGGCACGTTGGGTTTTCTTAAACACAGAGATCATGCCTTCGAACCTTCTTCTGTTGCGAGAACGGCCACTGCGTAAGCACAGGCTGCGGCAGAAAGCGACTGCCCCAGTTGCTTCTCAATTGAAACAACGCACGCCCGGCGCCACGCCGAATCGAAACTTCGCAACTCTTCCGCGAGAAACTCGCCGGACCCGGATGTAATCACTGTGCGAGGCGGCTCCGGCAGGAAACAAGCGACGGTCTGTGCAGCAGTGTAGAGTGCGATTCGCTGATGCTGAGCGACACGACCGGCAAGCGACAAAGTTTCCATTTCGCTCGTGATTTCCGTATCGCCGCCGAGCATTCGCGCGAGTCGCGCTCGCGCGCAATTACGAGTCGCCGGTCTGCCGTCGGCGGTGTTGAAGTCAGCAGCATCTTCGGGAATCAGACCAAGGAGCAGGTAGACATCCAAGGTCGTGGCGAATAGCTCCGTAGCGATTTCGTCGCCGACCAATGAACAAACCGGAGTTCGACGAACTCCACTGTAGACCAGTTCTCGCGTCTTGAGCCGCTGTGAGTCCGTGAGCCCGTTCGGTATTGGACAGCCGTTCCAGAGTGCGACGATGTCCGTGGTCGTGGAGCCGATATCCACTAAAAGAGCGCCGCGTTCCGGAGCGAAACGGCCCGCCCATTTCGCGAGCGCCAGCCAATTGCCGGCAGCCACTTGTAGCCAGCGATCACGAGAATCGTTTAGGTCAGCGAAGCACTGTTGCGTCAACCAGACGCGAACGGGCTTATCACCGGAAATCGTCTCGACGGCGTCGAGAATGTGATGAACACCTTGATGCTTGGTCTCAAAACAATCGCAGAGCTCGCCGGTCATCGTAACCGCAAGCGAATCAAACGGCCCCGCACCAGGCAGCATTGCCTGCAATTCGCTTGCGAGAAGATCGGGCCTTCTCCAAAGAGCAAACGGACGCAACAAGGCGAAACCATCATTGGTTGCCGCCTTGAGATTAGCGCCGCCAATGTCCAGTCCAAGAACTCTGCCTGACATGCGCATTAGTATAACATGGATGTGCGCACCGAAGGCAAGCGATTACTTGGCGAGCGGCGGTTCATCGGTAGGGATTGCGGGTGGCTGGGGCGGCGCTTGTGGAGGCGTTGCAGCCGGATTCTCCAGACGATATTCGATTTGGGCGATGATGCGTTCAGACTGCGACTTGTCGCCGAAAGGACCGAACCGAATTCCGACTTTGGTTTTCGGCGGTTCTTCGGGCGACAGACCGGCAATGGACTCAAGGTCGATCATTAACGGATGGCCGTTTGGAGTCCAAGCGTCAATCTCGCCGCCGGTTCGGCCGATGTTCTGCTTGTCGGCGGGCATGCCGATGTCGTGCAGGGCGGAAAGTGTTGCCGTTGCGGTTTCGCGGACATTGCCTGCGACCGTTTCGGTGTATCGGCCGCGCACATAGGCGACGCCGGCCGCGCTGCCGCCGACGGCGGTCGCCGCAAGCATAAGACAGCCGCTTTGCGACAGAGCGATTGCGGCCATTATTGCAAGTGCGGCGCGACGAATGTTCATGCGAGATACCTGAAAGTCGGCTCGATCAACGGCGACAAACGATAGCCGCAGATGCAGGAAGTACAAGCCGAGTTTGAACAAAGGGCTGCGATGGCACGTTATCTGATAGGCATCGACCTAGGAACCACCAACAGCGCATTGGCGTATGTCGACCTGAAGCATGCCCCGCGCACCGGCAAGCCAGAAATCCAGACATTCGAAGTGCCGCAACTGGTGAATGTGGGCGAATTGGGCAGGCGTTCGCTTTTGCCGTCGTTCCTGTACATACCCGGTGAACATGACCTTCCAGCCGGGGCGACGAGTCTGCCGTGGAATGCAACTCCACCGGACGTCGTCGGCGAATTTGCCCGCAATCATGGCAGTCGAATCCCGGGCCGCCTTGCGACTTCGGCGAAGTCATGGCTTTGTCACGCCGGTGTCGATCGAATCGCTCCGCTCCTGCCGTGGGCCGCGCCGCCCGAGCTGCAGCGACTGTCGCCACTCGAAGTTTCAGCCCGCTACTTGAAACACCTTGTCGATTCTTGGAATCACTTTCAAGCGAAAAGCGAAGATGAACGACTGCAAGTGCAGCCGGTCGTACTTACGGTTCCCGCATCGTTTGACGATGTGGCTCGCAACCTGACGGTCCAAGCCGCGAAGATGGCCGGACTTGAAGACGTGACTTTGCTTGAAGAACCGCAGGCAGCGTTTTATTGTTGGCTCGCATTGCACCCAGGCGATGAGATTCGACACCTAAAACCCGGAATGCGTTGCCTGGTTGTCGACGTCGGCGGCGGCACCAGTGACTTCAGTCTTATTCGTGCCGGCGAAGAGAAGGGCGAGTTGTCGTTTCTGCGCGAGGCGGTCGGCGACCACTTGTTGTTGGGCGGCGACAATATGGACCTCGCGCTGGCGAAAGCGGTGGAAATCAAGCTGCCAGGCGCAGGCCGACTCGATGCGGCGCAATACGGGCTTCTCGTTCAAGCGTGCCGCAGCGCCAAAGAGGCGCTTTTGCATCCAAATTGTCCTCCGACCTATCCGGTCACCATCATGGGCCGCGGTCGATCCGTGATCGGCGGCGCCCAAAACACCACCCTGACGCCGGCGGAAATCCAAAGCGTGCTTTTCGACGGCTTTTTTCCGATGACGCCGCGAGACGCTGCCCCAGGCCGCGGCGCGAGAACCGGCCTACACGAAATGGGCTTGCCCTATGTCAGCGATCCTGCCGTGACACGGCACCTTGCCGCGTTTCTGCGGCAGCACATCGGTGAGTCCGTGCCTGATGCAATTCTCTTTAACGGCGGCGTGTTTCAACCTGCGATCCTGCAACAACGGCTCTTAGAGGTTCTTCGAACCTGGTACGACCAACCGGGTAAACCCTGGCAGCCGCTGCTCTTGACGAACCCATCGTTGGACCTGGCTGTCGCCTGGGGCGCTGCGTCTTTCGCCTGGCTTCGTTACTCCGGCGGCAAGCGGATCGGCGGCGGCATCCCTCGATCCTATTACGTCGCCGTCGCCACGCAAAAAGAAACGGCCGACGGCGGCGATGAAGAGTCCCCGGTGACTGTCCTGTGCATCGCTCCGCAACACCTTGAGGAAGGGTCGAGCTTGGAGTTGCCCAAACCGGAGTTGCATCTCGCACTCGGACAGCCTGTGACGTTTCCATTGTTCTCGTCAACCGTGCGTGCGGATGACCGCGCGGGCGACGTGTTGTCGATCTCGCGTCCACAGTTGTTGCAGTTGCCGCCGCTTCAAACCGTATTGCGAGGCGGCAAACGCAGCGGCGGGCCGAAAGACGTGCCGGTTACTCTTGCAACTCACATCACCGAGATCGGCACACTCGAGGTTTTTTGCGTCGCTCAAGACGGCAACAGTCGCTGGCGGCTGGAATTCAACATTCGTGAACTGGTTAAGGAGATGCGGCGGGACGACGAGCCCGCGGATCGCGCCACGCTCGCCGATGTCTGGCCGGAAGCGCAGGTGCAAGAAGCGGGTCGGCTGATTCGCAGCACGTTCGCATCCGATGGAGATTCGGCGCCGCCGCCCTCCGATCTACCGAAGGCCATCGAGGCCGCGCTGGACGCGCCCAGGCCGAATTGGCCCACGGCGCTGTGCCGCCGGATGTGGGATTTTCTAACCGAAGTAGCGGAGAATCGACGCCGGTCTCCGCAACACCTGGGTCGGTGGTACAATCTTGTCGGATTTTGCTTGCGACCCGGTTTTGGCGATTCGCTTGATCGGTTTCGCGTCGAGCAACTCTGGAAGCTGCTCAATGCTCCCAAGAAGGACGCCGGCGGCGGCCGCACGCAATCGCTCGTCGTCGAGGGCGGAGCCGATGCCTGGATCATGTGGCGCCGGGTTTCCGGCGGACTGAATGGCGGACTGCAACAGAATCTCTTTGACCGATTGCGTCAGGTGCTTCTGCCCAAAGGAAAGAATGCAGTCCGACCTGGAGCCAATGAATTCGCGGAGATGTGGCGTGCAGCGGCGAGTCTAGAACGGCTCGATCCGAAACTCAAGGAACAATTGGGCCAACAATTGCTGGAGCTGGTGAAACGCAGTCCGGTTCCGACTTTTGGTTTTTGGGCTCTCACCCGCTTAGGGGCTCGCACTTTGCTTTACGGGCCGCTCAATGCCGTGTTGCATCCGCAAGTCGTTCAGGGATGGATGGAATCGCTGTACGCATTTCGTCCAGGCAACGAGAGCGAGCGGCTCGGATGGGCTTTTTGCCTGACGCAACTTGCTCGCCGCAGCGGACAACGAGTGCTCGACGTTGACGATTCACATGCTCAGCGCGTGTTGGACATCCTCAATTCAATGCCTGTCCCGTCCACTTGGACTCGTATGGTGCAAGAATTCGTCGAGCTTGAAGGCGAAGAACGCAGCCGTATGTTCGGCGAGGCACTGCCGATCGGCTTACGTCTTGCAGAGTCCGACTGAACCCGCCTCGTCGTTCACCCTCGCAACGCTTGCCGAACTCGGCTCACCAATGTGTTGTCTTTCGCACTGGATCCACGCAGCCAATACGTTCCCGCCGCCAGAAAACGGTCGCGCCACTGCGGCGACACCTGATGATAATCCTCCAATACGGCTGAACTGAACTTGTAATCGTGCGAGTCGGCGCCTTTGGTGAATATCAGCAGTCTCGCCTGGTCGATCAGAGTTGTTGCGTCGCCGCCGCTTGCCAGATACGAAAGCGTCTTAATACCTGCGGACGTGCGGTCTTTGCCGACGTCCGCAAAAATCTGTTCCGGAGTAACTTTGGAACCTTCGGCTTTCGGGGCCTGCATTTCGTCAATACGAACGTCTTCAGTCTTCCCACGACTCTTCATTGAATCGAGGAACAGGGGCAGGAACGCAGCGTTTTGCAGCAACAGCAGCCGACGTGTTTCGTCGTCGCCGCTGGCGGTGTACAAGTAGTGCAGGGCGTTCGTCGTCGTCACCGTATGCAGTCCGACGATGCCCGGCTGCCTCATCAGCAACTCGCCCGAACCAAGCAGCAAGCCGTCCCAGATAGACTGCGAGGCAACTTGCTTGTTGAGCAGATCGACGCACAGTTTACTCATGTCGGCGGCGTTTGTACTTCGCAAAGCGGAGAGTACGGACCGAGTAGCTCCATCGTCAGGTTTGCCGCTCTTCCACGCGCCTTCGATCTGTTTGCACCGTTGCAGGTTCTCGCGGCCTGGCCGATCTGCGGCCGCATCGGACTTAGCAGGATTGGGGCCATCGTATTTCTGCAGGGCATATGCCAGTGAGCGCAGGATCGGTTCGGCGTATTGCCAGCCGATGCATTGCAGCGTGCGAAACGCATTGGCCACGTAGATTGCTTTGTGTCCAATGTCACGAAAATCACGGCAGCCAAACCGCGCGAAAAGCTCGAAGGCCTCGTTCATGCCGCACGAACGGGCGATGCCGGCGGCGGCGGCGTCGGCTGCTTCAACATCCCAAGCGTTCATTGCATCGACAAATGCCGCGCTTGCCTTCGCTGGGTTCGGGACTTTGGTCTCCGCGACCGGCCCCATGCGCCAGCCCGATTCGCGTTGGTTCTGTGCTTGTGACGACTTGAAATTGTCGATCGCCCAAAAGATTGGCAGCCAGCGATGCTCGTCGGGCGAATTCAAGCTGGCGATATGTGCCGAGTTGACGACGAGCACGGCGTGAAACTTGAACCCCACGTTGGGGCGCGGCTGCACGTTTCGAACTCCGGCGAGCAACAGGGCTGCGAGCACTTCGCGATAGGACGTGCCTTTGCGAATTCGGTTTGCAGTTTCTTCGAGCACCTTCTCGCGAGGCGTTTCTTCCAACAATCGAACCAGTGGTTCAATATCGGGTTGCAGTCGCACCAGCTTTGGATCCAGCTTTGCCTCATCCGCGGTCACGCCCGGAAGGGCGCCGATCCAGTCCGCAAGGCCGGCGATGGAAAACGCCGCTGCGGTCGTTTGCAAAAACCTCCGTCGAGGAGTAGTGGGTCTCATGGGAAACTCCCGGTGACATGCGGCGACCGAAAAGTGGACGTGTTGCCATCATAGACGTCCGCGCCGTTCAATGAAACGACAATCCGGCGGCCGGTCGAGTCTCAGTCTAGTTCACCACTAAGGCGTTCGAAATCAAAAGTGTCGATTAGCCCCGCGCTCCGACCAAACGCCGAATCGGAAACTCGACGCGCAGAGAGCCCGAAGTGAGCAGTCCAAGTGAATGCAAGCGGAATCGGGCTTCTTGCTCGCTTTCTACCTCGGGATGCAGAGCGGAAATCGAGCCTGCAATCTTTTCTTGGAGTTGCCAGCCGTCATTACGCAACAGTCTTCGAACATTATCATGATCGCCGAGAATATTGATAATAACCTTCATGATTGCACTCCGGTTGCGGTCGCAAGTCCATTGCGCTTTTGTGACCGTTCACCTATGCCATCGGCATGAGGGTCTATTGGCGAGTCACCCTCATGCCTTGGTATTTTCTACGTTCTGGCTGTAAGCCTGTCAGCTCGAAAACACACCAGCTGGCGGAAGTGCTGAACCTGGCAGCTCTTGAATCGGCGGAATTCTAAAGCCGCGCTGTGCATCCTTGTCGTTGTTGCAGTGAACAAATGTACGGAAGTAATCAATTACTCGCTGTTGCTCTCAGCCATTAGTGAACGAATTCCTCGCGACCGCTTTGGGCTGAACGATAAGCGGCGTCCAAGAGTAAGACCGAGCGCATCGCTGCATCGCCTGGAGAATAGTTCGTTCTGGATTTGCCAACAATCAAATCAATGAAGTTGTGCGGCGGATGCGTGCACTCGTATGCGCCTGCCTCCGATGGCAAATCCAACTTTTGATGTTGACCGTCGTGTCGGCGAAGTTCGAGCCTAGCGCGTTCCAGGTCGAGCAACAGCACGCCATCGGTCCCGAAAACCCGCAAGTCGACCTGGTACGCACCGACCCCAGTTGCGGGCATCGTTCCTGCGCCGGAGATGGTGGCAATCGCGCCATTTTCGAATCGCACCGACAACGCGTCGTACAGATCGACGGCCGATCCCGGGGCTGTCATTCGCGCAAAAACAGCTTGCGGCATCAACCCGGTTAGCCAACAGAGCATACCCGTCGAATGCGATAGCTGTGCGTGACCATAGCCGCCGCCTGCGACTAGTGGATCGCACCACGTCTTGGGATCCGGGTCGAACATCGCTCCGCCCGCCTGGCCGCTGTTGCGCTCGACGGAGAAGCGGCCTCCGGTCAAAAGATCCCGAATGGGTGAGGCCATGTGGCACATCGCGTACTGCACATTGCCGATCAGGCCGGCATCCAACCATTCCTTCGCCTGCTTGACGAAATGTTTGTAATGCCAACCATAAGGCACGAGCAAATGCAGTCTTTGGGCGTCGGCAAGTCGCACGAGTTCACGCGCTTGCGAGCCGACGGTACACATCGGTTTGTCGCACATGACGTGCAAATTGTGTTCGAGAGCTAGTCGCGCGTGCTCGTAGTGGGATGTATGGGGCGACGTAACGACCACGGCGTCAAGCGGTTGCCGCACGAGTTCCGCTGCATCCTCCGTCGCGAAGGAAAAGCCAAAACGCTCTTTCACCTGCTGCAATTCGGCTTTGCCCAGGCGGCAAACGGCTGTGAGTTCGACATCATCACGCTTTGCGAGAATGGGAATGTGATTGGCCGTCGCCCACCATCCGGCGCCAATAAATCCAAGGCGAACGCGGGTTACTGCCATTTCGGATTCCCACGCTACTGCAGCGACAACTCAAAAGTCTCACGATCGTGAAACACCTGCTCATGCGGGGCATAAACACGTTTGACGGCAGCGAGCTTGGTGCCGGTAATCGTGTACTCGTTGTACATCCAGATCCGCGTTTGCGTTGCGCTGCCGACGCAAATCACCGGAAACGGCAGGTGTTCCGTTTCGTGCAGATGGAACGGTTTGTGCCGATGCCCATGCAGCCACAAACGGACGCCGCCTTCCGCCGCGATGCGAATGGTGTCCCGCCAATCGCGCATGCGGCGAAGGCGATGATCGGGCGTGCCTTTGGGCCGAACCGCAGGATAGTGAGTCACCAGGATTCTCGGACCTTCCGGGAGCGTTGCCAGCAGTTTCTTGAGTCGTTCGCGTTGGGCAGGACCGACGCCGCCGCTGGCGTCCCAGGGAAACAGGTTGTAAGTGCTCGAATTGAGGCCGATGAGCCAAATGTGGCCGGCTCGTTGTGCAAATGGATAAACTTCGGAATCGATTCGTTCGCCCACCTGCCACGGTTGAAAGTACTTTTCGAAAAGAGATTCAATGACCGGCTTGCGTGTGTAACAGTCATGATTGCCAGGAATCGCGAGGCAGGGTGGCATTTCCGGATCATGCACCGCGAGGACCTTTGCGGCAGCGGCGAATTCCGCTTCAAAAGCGAGAGCGGTAGCATCGCCCGAAAACACCAGATGATCCGGCCGTCGCTGTTTCAACTCGCTGACCAGAACTCGAGCGACCGTCGGCGCGTGTCGAAATCGAAGCCCTCGACCCAATAGTTTCAGGTTCATCCAGCCGGTAAATCGCTTGCCGAAGAATTCACGCCACTTCCAGCCGAGCCGCTGCACGGTGATGTGCACGTCGCTGAAATGCCCGATGCGAATGGTCGGCGGGTCAGACATCGTCATAGTCTCGTCACGTTTCACCGTGTGTATCGTATGAGGATTCTTGTTGAGGTTCACTCCCGCCAATACCTCAAGGATTGTGAGCTTGTTACGCCGAATAATCTTACTGGCGATTCAGTCAGTACTTTTGAAAGGTATTGCGACAATTCTGAGCTCATGCCATTCCAAGCGGCAGCAATGCCCGCAACCTAAGCATGCTGATTCGATCCACAAACGGTTAAGCCGCATCGCCCATGTTGTAACTTTATTTTCAATAATAACTTATGGTAACCCGTCGTGTTTTGTGACGCGATTGGCACTGTGGTTGCGTTTTGGAGGATTGGTTCTCGTGAGTCGCGAACTCTCTTGGGCGCTGATTTGCGCCGAACGCGGTCTCCGATCGGAGGGCAACCATTGATTCGCCGAATTCTCAATCACCTGTTTCTATTGTCGGCTTTGATCATCGCAACCGGCAGCACTGCTCATGCGGCTGACCCAGCTGCACCAGCGCCAGCACCCGAGGCGAAGGAAGAAGCCAAGCCCACTCCTCCCGACAAGGCGGACACGGCCTGGATGCTTGTTTCGACAGGGCTGGTGTTGCTCATGGTTCCCGGTTTAGCGTTGTTCTACGGCGGTATTGCTCGTCGCAAGAACCTGCTCGGCACGATGATGCACAGCATGATCACGTTGGGCATTGTGGGCGTCCAGTGGTTTTTGTTTGGATATTGCTTTGCGTTTGGGGCATCCAAGGGAGGTTGGATCGGATTCACGCCAGAGTATCTCGGACTCAACGGAGTGCTTTCCGATACCTTGTTCGCCAATACGACGATACCTGTTTACGTGCACTGCATGTATCAGGGCATGTTCGCGATCATCACGCCGGCACTGATCTCCGGCGCCGTGGCAGAGCGCATTCGCTTCCTGCCCTATTGCGTCTTCGTGTCGCTGTGGTCGCTGTTGGTTTACACTCCGCTGGCACATTGGGTGTGGGCGATTGACAAGTCGGGAACACCCGTCGGAATTTTGGGTTCAATGGGCGCGTTGGACTTCGCCGGCGGCACAGTCGTGCACGTCGCTGCCGGCGTCTCCGGCCTCGCTGCGATTCTGCTGCTTCGAAAGCGCATTGGTTTCCCGCAGCAAGCCATGCATCCGAACAGCATGGTGCTCACACTTTTCGGGGCCGGCATCTTGTGGTTCGGCTGGTTCGGCTTTAACGGCGGCAGCGGGCTTGGCATGGGCACCGGCATCGCAGGCGCGGCGCTAACGGCGACGCAAGTCGCAGCCGCTTCGGCGGGCCTCACTTGGACCATTGTAGAGTGGATTCATCGCAAGCGACCGACTGCGTTGGGTTTTGCGACCGGATTTGTCGCCGGCCTCGTTGCCGTAACACCGGCCTCGGGATTCGTGCCGCCTTGGGCGGCCTTGATTATCGGCATTGTGGTCGCTGTCGTATGTTATGTCGTGCTTTGGCTCAAACCGAAACTTGGCTATGACGACTCGCTTGACGCGTTCGGAGTACACGGGGTCGGCGGTTTTGTTGGCGCGATCCTGACGGGCGTGTTTGCATCCGCCATCCTGTACAAGGCCGGCTCGGGCGCCGACCTCCCGCCGGCCACTCTTGGCGGCTCCGAAGTGCATCGCGTCGTCGTGCAATTGGTCGCGGCGCTGGTCGCTACGGTCTTTTCGTTTGTGGTGACGGCCGGCCTGGTCAAAGTGATCGATATGACAATGGGATTTACATTGAAGCCCGAAGACGAGCGCGACGGACTCGACTATGCCGTTCACGGCGAAGCGGCATTCGACTTCGGTTTGGCTGCGGAACAAAGCAGCGCCGCCGACGTGCCGGAACCGCGCTCCGCGCTGGTCCCGCCGTCGCAAGGAAACCGATTCACCGTCGTGCTTGAAGGCGGCAACAACGGCGAATTGATGCACGTCTGGTCGGAGCTTTGTAAGGCCAGCGAACAACCGCCGACGAGCGAGTTCCGCTCCGTCTATCCGCATGTGACGACCGTTCAGGGCAATCGGTTTCGTTTTCGCGGCGGCGATCCAGGTTCGATCTCGTCGAACCTGGCGAAGCTCTTTGAGAAGCAGTTGCCGGGCCGCAAACTCGTCGCCAAGGTCGAAAACTGACAGTTGTGCCATAAGATAAGAGCAGGGGAGGCAGCGGCAGCCGCCCTTGCTCTTTACTATTTGATGGGCAACATTCAATAGAACGCCAAGCGGTTCATGCCGACGAACAGCTTGCCGATGACACGAGACAAAACATGAAGATGGTCGTTGCGATCATTCGGCCGGAAAAGCTCGAAGCCGTTCAAGTCGCACTGCGAGAGCGCGACGTCTACCTCATGACCGTGACCGACGTGCGCGGTTGCGGCCGTCAAGGCGGACACAAAGAGGTCTATCGCGGCACCGAGTTTCAAGTGCGGCTACTGCCGAAGATCAAACTTGAAATCGCCGTCAACGACGCATTCGTCGAGGCAACCGTCGAAGCGATCCTGCACGCAGCACGCACAGCAGAGACCGGCCAGATCGGCGACGGGAAAATCTTTGTGCTGCCGCTCGAAGATTGCGTTCGTATTCGCACCGGCGAACGCGGCGGCATCGCGATCGGACCATAAGCGGCAATCAGTCCGGCAGTTCGAAAACCTGAATCCGTTGGTTGGCGGCATCGGCCACGTAGAACCGGCCTTTGCTATCGAACGCCATTCCATGCGGGTGAATGAATCGTCCGTCGCTTTTTCCTGTTCCGCCGATCATCAACTGCAGTTCGCCGTCCTCGGAGTATCGCTGCACGCGATCATTCAAGCTGCTGACCCAAATGCGGCCTTTGCGATCCGCGAGCACGCCGATTGGTCCAAAGCTTTGCTTCGAATAGCCAAACTGAATGCTCCCGAATCCTCCCGGTTGCAGGCCTTTGTCGCCCCAGGAACGCACCGGCTTGCCGTCGCGGTCGAGGCACTGGACGCGGCCCAAAACGCCCTCTGTCGTCCACAGATGGCCGATTGGATCCATGGACAAAAAATGCGGCCCGGCGAACCGCGATCCTGCGGGTTCTGGACCACCGAACTGCCCCGGGTCGGAACCGTGTTTGCCCCACTTGGCCAGGAACTTGCCGTCCGACGTGAGTTTCTGAACGCGATGGTTGCACTGATCGGTGACGAAAAGCGTGCCGTCGCCGTTAAGGACAATGCCGCCGGGCTGATTGAATTCCACGTCGCCGCTGCCGCGCTTGCCCCACTCGCGGACGAGTTTGCCGGTCTCCGTGTAGACGGCCATTTTGTGTTGCCCCATGAACGACAGGTAGACGAGGCCGCTGTCGTCGACAGCGATGCCGCCCAACATGCACGACTTCCGCTTGGGGTCGTCGCGTGGGACATCGAACCCGCCAAGGTAATTGCCCTGCGTGTCGAACTTCTGGACGCGGGCATTGTTCAAATCGGTAACGAACAATTCATCCTTCTTGTTGAAGGCAAGCCCGATCGGCGAGTGGAATTCGCCGGGCTTGTCGCCGCGTTTACCCCACGAACGCAGGTGCTTCACTTTTGATTCGTTCAATCGGCTGCGGATGAACTCGATCGCCTTGGCGTGTGCTGCATCGACCAGCTTGCGGTCGCCGCCGGACAATCCGTGTCCGGCGCCTGGCACCGAGATTAGTTCGTGCGGCGTCAGATGCTTGGTGAACTCCTTCGCCATAGCCGCTGACAACTCGTATGGCACATCGGTGTCTTTGTCGCCGTGCACAAGCAGCGTCGGCGGAAACTCGGACGTCACATTGCGCACCGGGCAGAACGGATCGAGCTTCGCTCGCTCGGTCTTGGGATCGAAGCCGGAAATCTCTTTGGTCCAAAGGCCGTTCTGGCGGAGGTAGAGGTAGTATCGGCCGCGAGATTTCATGTCGATGCCTACCTCGCTGCCGGTGATCGTCGTCTTTCCGACCGATTTTCGAGCTTCGTCCTCCCTCACGAGCGGCTGCATGCGATAGTGTTCCGACGGCTTGGTGTACCAGTCGCCGTCGACGTCGCCGTAGCCCCAATATGCGACGAGCGCCCGCGGCGTCGGCTTGACGCGCACGCCGGCCATCAGCGTCAAATACCCTCCGGCCGAACCGCCGGCTATCGCCATCCGATCCGGATCGATGTGAAGTAGTGCCGGCCCTTTCTCACGCATCCAGCGAAAAGCGTCCTCAATGTCGGCGATGATGTCGGGCAGTTTCACTTCCGGCGCGAGCCGATAGTCGAGCGACACCAAGGAGTATCCCTCGGCACGGCACAGGTCGAGCAAATTTTTTGGAACGGAACTTCGATTGCCCATGATCAGCGCCCCGCCGTGAATCCACACGACGACAGGGCGAACTTGCGTGTCGTTGGGTCGATACACGTCGGCTTGAATCGCGAGCGTGCCGACGGTCTTGAACGTGTGTGTTGACTTGACGAGTGGGCGTTGCTCGGCGGCTGCAAGCAGCGAGATTGCATTGAGTGACAGCGATATTACGAGCCCCAGGCGAATCAGTTGCATGACGAATCTCTACGTGGTGCGACGGCATCGTAAATGAGCATCACGACGGAATCAAGCGCCGAAGGTGATACCGTCGTTGGCCCGTTCGATCGATTTTGAGAAAAATCCACATTCAGCGCGAACCTGTCGGAAAGTGGTACTGTCCGACCGATAGACAACAAATGGGGTTCGCATTTTTGCTTCAGGAGGTATAATCCTGTACAGAGTGCAAACTCAGTGAATGAAGATGGCCGGCGACAAGCGTTCGATTGGGGCTGTCGGGCGCAAGGGTCGCTGGTTTTTGTGTGTTTTTGTCGGGAATGTGGAATAACTTCAGCCCGCAACCGTCCAAGTAGTGACGGTAAACTGTTTGAACTGTTCGTCTTTTCAAACTGCCCGGAGGTCCATCATGGACATGTTGAACCTGCAGAACCTGATGCTCAAAGCCGCCAACAGCGCCAGCAGGGCGAAGGCCGGCCGCATGGGTCGCAACGTTCAGGCCATGCTGCCTCACGGGTATCTGTCCCTGGGGCATCTGGTCAACCCAGAACCGAACCCGGTACATGTCGACGACGTGAAACATGTCGTTTCGACACGGGCCGGTCGGTCCGCACGCCCCGCTGGAAGTGCAACGCGCGTCCTCGCCAGAACGGCCAGGACCATTTCGTGTTGGCATTTAAGCCAATGCGGGATGCAGCAAGGTTTTCAAGACCTTGCGAAACGCCGTATGGCGTCGCGTTTGTCACGCGTTCGTTAGCGGTTCAAAGAGACGGTTGGCAGCAAGTGTCGTGCTGAATGGCCGCAACCTCTTGAATCCAAACTGACGATCGCCGCCAGCGATCTGCACCCTGCACGCTGGATTGCAGCGAACGAGCGCCGGCATTGGGCCGGCCGGCAACGATTGCCATCGCTGCACCACACAGTCTTCGCCGCGCCTGGCATAGTCCGGCGCCCGCGTGGTTCCGATGCAGTCGATTTCAGCTAATCCCTGCTGATCGACGCAACGGAATTGCCCCGGAAGAAATGAACCACAGTGACGCAGAGGGCACAGCGAAAGAAAACAGAGAAGGAACTGGAATCAGAATTGGATCATTCGAATTGTCTTCTCTGTGCTCTCTGTGGCTCGTGTTCTTCTTCCTCCGCGGTGAAACCTGCAGCATGGATTGGGACAGGAAGATATCATCATGACCTGGAGTGAAATTACCGAGCTTGTCGAACGCGCTCAAACCGGCGACCGAATTGCTTACGGCGAACTGGTTGGGCGCTTCCAGAACTCCGTCTACGCCATTGCCTTGACCCGCGTTCGCGACCCGAACGAGGCGCAGGAACTGGCGCAGGAGGTGTTCGTCCATGCGATGCGCAAGCTGCCGCAACTGCGCGACGCACGTTGCTTCGCCGGCTGGCTGCGGCAGATCACCGTGCGGATGGCGATCAACAGCCTAACCCGAAACGGGATTGCCCGTGGCGGCGAACCGGTCATGCTGGATAGCGTGGCCTCGGATTCGATGGGCCCGGTTGAAGAAATCGAGCGCAAGGAAGCACGCGGTCAGATTCACGCGGGTCTGAGCCGGCTGAAGGACCTCGACCGTGAAACGCTGGAAGCGTTTTACCTGCGTGGCCGCACGCTGAAGCAGATGAGCCGCGAGTTCGAGACTCCCATCGGCACGATCAAGCGTCGTCTGCACGTGGCGCGTCTGCGGCTCAAGGATGTGCTGCAGGCCGACACGGGCGGTGATTATACCGATTCGAGCCGGCAGGAATTAGTCGCGGTGTAACCGATCGGCGAGCGCCGATGTGCGAGCAGATCGGGCCATAGGTCCGGCGGCAAGGGTCAACTTTGCTGCCGGACCCGTGACAACTCGGCGGACTTGCGATACTCTGTCGCTCATGGCCGAAGCCACACAAATCCTCCATGCGATCGACGCCGGCGATCCTAATGCCGCGAGCCAGTTGTTTCCACTCGTTTATGAAGAGCTTCGACGGCTTGCCGGCTCGCAGATGGCGCAGGAGAAGCCCGGCCATACGCTGACAGCGACGGCATTGGTACATGAAGCCTACATGCGATTGGTTGGCGATCAACGGTTTGAAAATCGGCGTCACTTCTTCGCGGCTGCGGCTGAGGCTGAGGCCATGCGCCGCATCCTGGTTGAGAACGCGAGGCGCAAGTCACGGCTCAAGCGCGGCGGCGACGGCCAGCGCATCGCGCTCGATGACCAATTTTTGGCGGAACAAGGGAACCAGCCACGGGGCGGCGGGCCGGACGAATTGCTGGCACTGAACGACGCTCTGGAAGTCCTGGCCGGAGAGGACGCGGCGGCGGCTGAGATCGCCAAACTGCACGTTTTCGGGGGCGTATCGATCGAGCAGGTTGGCGAATTGTTGGGGCTCTCGCGCGCGGCTGCGTATCGGCACTGGTCGTATGCTCGCGCCTGGCTGCGGTGTCAACTAACCGGCGAAAGTAAATCCAAGTGATTTTTTGAATTGGTGAGACAAATAGCGGATCGTTGGCGCATGGATAGATGGGTGCAACTAAACCAGGCGGATTACGCCGCTCGGTTCGTCCCGCTTCTGAGGACTCGCCATGCCGGTAGATGCGAAAACGGCCAAAGAGATATTCCTGGCTGCCGTCGAAAGGCCGAGCGGTGCGGAGCGGACCACTTTCTTGGATGACGCATGTGCCGGCGATTCCGCATTGCGCAAGCGCGTTGAATTGCTTTTGGACGCCGATGCCTTGGGCAGTTTTCCTGATTATCTTGCACAAGAGGCAGAGGCCGGAGCCGCAACGCAGGGCCCTGATGCCTCGCCGAATGATGTCACACGCACCCATGCCGGGGAAGACACAGCCAACGACGCATCACTCAATTTCTTAAGCCCGCCAAACGATCCAGCGAACTTGGGCCGTCTTGATCATTACGAAGTATTGTCGGAAATCGGCCGTGGCGGCATGGGCATCGTTTTCAAAGCGCACGACGAGTCGTTGGACCGTATCGTCGCGATCAAAGCGATGGCGCTGGAGTCTGTGGCAGATGCCGCTGCGCGGCGGCGATTCATTCGTGAAGCTTTGGCGGTCGCGGCGGTTGTGCATGAGCACGTCGTTACTATCCACGCGGTCGCGAAGGAAGCACCGGTCCCATTTTTGGTGATGCAGTTTGTCCAGGGAATTTCGCTGCAGGATCGCATCACGCAAAGCGGGCCGATCGAAGTGAAAGAGATACTCCGAATCGGCATGCAAGCCGCAAGCGGATTAACGGCAGCCCACGCGCAAGGGATCGTTCATCGCGATATCAAGCCGGCCAACATCCTGCTGGAAAACGGCGTCGAGCGCGTGAAGATCACCGACTTCGGTCTGGCCCGAGCGGTGGACGATGACCTCACGACGCAGACTCGCGTGATTGCCGGCACACCGCATTACATGTCGCCGGAGCAGGCCGCCGGCGAAGCGGTCGATCATCGCAGCGACTTGTTCAGCCTGGGCAGCGTGCTCTACGCCATGGCGACGGGCCATCCGCCGTTTCGGGCCACCGGCACAATGGCGGTAATGAAGCGCGTCATCGACGATGCGCCACGACCGTTGCGCGAAGTGAACGCGGATATTCCGGAATGGCTCGAAGCGATTGTGGCCAAGCTGCATGCGAAGAACCCGGCGGATCGTTTTCAATCGGCGAAGGAAGTGGCGGAATTGCTCGGGCAGCACTTGGCGCACTTGCAGCAGCCATCGTTGATCGCCAAACCAGCTCAAATCCTGATTCCAGCAATCGGCAAAAGTGAATCGCCAATACAAGCGAAGCTGAAATCCAACTCGCGCCGCTGGACGTTCGCGATGATTTCACTGGCGATCATGTTGATCGTCCCGGTTAGCGTTTATGTCGCCTTTCAGAAGCCGCTCGACCTTTATTTCGGGAACGGTGGAGAGATCACCTTTAACGAAGTCAACCCGGAATTCGAGGAGCTTCTCGTTGTTCACGAAGGCGGCACCGTTGTCGAAGCACCGGGAATATCAGCCCGCGTTGATTCCCTTGATCGGAAAGTGAAGGCACGTGAGTCAATCGCACTCAAGCCCGGCAAGTACCGCGTTCAAGCTATTGGACGTAATGGCGAGAGAGTCTCGCGCTGGACGATTCGTACATCCAGCATCTTATCGGGGTCGGCGGCCGCGTATGACGGCGAGGAGTGTATCTTGCAGGTCAATCGTGGTGTACGCGCTTCATTGTCGGTTGCGAAATGGGAAGCGGGCACAGCATCGTCGCCTTCCGAAGCCGGTTGGGTAAAGCTATTCAACGGCAAGGATCTTAATGGTTGGAACACCCTTCCAGCGAATTCACGAAGCTGGAGGGTGGAATATGGAAATCTGGTCGGCAACGGCGAAAAGAGCTTCTTGGTCTCGCAACGTGCCGACTTTCGCGATTTTCGGTTACGGGCCGAAGTACGGATCGATGCCGAGGGTGATAGCGGACTTTACTTTCGGTGCCGGCCCGATGCCGAACTCCCTCGCGGCATTCGATCTGGGTACGAAAGTCAGATCATTGCCCATGGCGACGTTCACTCCGGCTCGCTCTTCAGGTTCGTGGACGGGCAGACCAAAGATTTGCGGCTTCTGGGCGACAACCCGATTTCTCCGAACACCTGGTTCACTCTTGAAGTGAACGCTTTAGGCAATCGACTTACAGTCAAAGTCAACGAAAAGACGGTTGTCGATCTGGAGGACGACGATCAGACTGTACGCTCCGGGCACATTGCGCTGGACCTTTTCAAAGCCGGTACTCGCGTGGAGTTCCGCGAGGTTGTGATCAAGGAACTCCTCTCGCAGCCGCCCAGCGTGCCGCGTAGTGTCGGGGAAGTCCTGTCGTATCTCCCCGGCAACTGGAATATTCAATGTCGGGAAATCAACCCGCGAGTGCCGTCGAAACAAACTCTTACTTCGGGCGTAACGACGTACGATTGGGTCGCGGGCGGCAAACTTTTGCGCAGTCAAGTCGGGCTGGCCAATCAGGAATTCGGGCAGCCGTTGGTGCTGCATGCGTTCGACGCCAAGGCGAACTTGCTGCGCCGATGGTTTTTCTGGTCTAACGGACGCACGTTCGGTCCGATTCCGGGCGTGTTCAACCCGACCAGCCGCTCGTTGCTATGGACCCATGGCGTCGGCGACGACACGCATTCCACGGTCAATTTCGACTTTGACGATCCCAATACCATGCGTGCCCAGTTCTACCGTCAGGATGCAAAAAACAACATTGTTCATGAATCGGAAATGAAGTTCACCCGCACCCGCGAGCCGGTGACGCTGGCGAACTTGCCTCTCGATCCGAATCGGCCGGCGGAAATGAAAGTGCTGGACCAACTCGTGGGCATGTGGCGCACGGAATACACGATCAAGAACCCGGCGACACCTAACCAAACGAAGACTGAATCGGTTCGAGCAAGCGCCAAGCTGATTCTCGGCGGCCGATACATCGAATTGACTGAAGACAACGAAACCAATGGCGACAGCGATTACACGATCATCTGGTTCGATCAAGCGGCGAACAAGTATCGTCAGTGGGTGTATCTCGGCGCGGGCTACGACATCGAACTCTTCGGGACATGGAACGACACGGCGAAGACCATGGCCTGGGCGTCGGCTCACGGCATCCTGCAGGGAAGTTGGGAATTCAAGAACGACGGCCGGATCGAATCGCGCCGACTCATTCACGATGCGGGCGGCGCCGTGACGACCGAAACCAAAGGCGTATCGCGGCGAATAGCGCCGGTTCCCGAGACTGCCGAACAGGTCCTTCATGCCCTTGCCGGAAATTGGAAAGGCGAGTACACGCAAAAGATCTATGGCGGAAAACCTGACATTAAGAAGTTCAACGCGGTGGCCATCAACGACTGGTCCGTCGGCGACAAGTGGCTGCGGCAACGCTCGCAAATCGGCAACGAAAGCTCTCTTTCGATGATGGTGTTTGAACCTGGTTCCAATGCCCTCCGCGATTGGTACTTCCACTCGCGGGGGCTGATCTTCGGCCCCTCGACTGGTTTCTGGGATCCCGCGACTCGAACCATCACGTGGACGAACCTGCCGAAGGAGGGCGTGGTCCTGCGGCAAAGACTGCGGTTTGTCGATGCCGATACGACTGCCGGCGAAATCCTGATCCTCGACAGAGACGGAATGACTCTGTTCGCGATGGATTCAGTCATGAAGCGAACGACGGAGAATACCACGATCGATGACAACGTGGCCGTCGATCCGCCGCCTCCCGAAATGGCGGTTCTCGACCGGCTCGTCGGCGACTGGAACACCACAGGCATCATCAAGGATCCAAAGAACCCCGACGGCTTAAGGGTTGAGTGGAAGACCACCGAACGAAAGATCCTCGGCGGTCGTGTCATCGCCGCCCAACAGGACGGCCCATTGGGCGACAAGGACATGTACACGCTATCCACGTTTGATTCGTTCTCGAAGGCTTACGGCCGCTGGTTGTTCCGGTCCGACGGCAGCGTTACCGAATATGGCGGCCTCTGGGATGAAAAGACCCAGACGTTGAAGTGGAACTGGTCCGGCAAGGACGGCAGTCTAAGTTCTAATATCTGGCCGCTCAGCGACCCCAACCGTCGTGAATGGCAGGTCCTCACGAAGGACGCGCTCGGCAAGACGACCTTCGAAGTTAAAGCCACCAGCACGCGCCGGAGTGAGCCATGAGTTCGGGCGATTCATGCCGGATATAACATCGGTGATTGGGAATTCGGAATAGGCGTATAAAAATGGCAAAGCTTCCATGCGGTGTTGCCATGCGTCGACATTATGCACTTTTCGCAGCGGTTTGCGTCTTCGCCGTCGCCGGTCCGTCGGCGCACGCCGCCCGGTTGTTGAAATTCACCGTCGAGCAAGGCGGCAAACCGGTGCTGGTTGGTATTGCCTCCGATTCGGGGCGTGCCACCGTCGCCGAAATGTGGAATTATCTCCATCGAGTCCGGTTCGAACCGTCTGACGGCGCGAATATTGATGTGCAGTCCGACGATCCATCTCGCGGGATCATTCGCGGACCGCTTTCCCTGCGCATTGAGCATGCGAGTTTCTCGCATGGCGAGATCCACATCAACGACCTGATCCTCATCCGCGACGATCCTACGAAGAATGTATGGCGGCTGCCGGAAGACGAGATTGTTCGAGCGACACACGCCGCCGGAGCTCCGTACACGCCGCCGGGACAGGCAAACCGCTCGGACAGTCTGATGTGGATCGCAATCGTCGTTGTCGCCGGCGTGATCGTGACGGTAGTTGGCGTCTGGCTGTGGCGTAAGGCCGATGCGCCGGACGATAAGGCGACGTGAAGTCAGCCAACTTTGACAGCAATCGCGAATCACCACCTATACATCGCCAATTTCCGTTTTCCGTCCCCTTTCTATAATTTCATATTGGCGAAAACCGGCCCATGACATGGATCAAAGGACATTCTATCGTGAGTTCCGATCGTTTTCTTTTCACCAGTGAATCTGTGTCGATGGGCCATCCGGACAAGGTTGCCGATCAAATCAGCGATGCGGTCCTCGATTTTTGTTTGAAGCATGACCCGATGAGCCGCGTAGCATGCGAAACGCTGGTAACGACGGATCATGTCACGGTTGCGGGCGAGATTACGACACGAGCGCCGTTGACGCGCGTCAATGTCGACAAGTTGGTGCGCGACATGGTACGCGAGATCGGTTACAACGATCCGAGAATCGGCTTTGCCGCAGACACCTGTCAGGTGAACTGCTTTCTGCACTCGCAATCGCCGGACATTGCGCAGGGCGTCGATGTCGGCGGCGCCGGCGATCAGGGCATGATGTTCGGCTTCGCCTGCGACGAGACCAAGACACTGATGCCATTGCCGATCTATCTGGCCCATCGCCTTGTCGAACATCACGCGTCGATGCGCCGCGACGGTAAGTTGAAGTTTGTCCGGCCCGACGCCAAGAGCCAGGTCACCGTCGAATACAGTGGCGAGGGCGACCCGGCACGAGTGCACACAATCGTGTTTTCCACACAACATGATGAGACCGCTGTGGAGACGGTCAACGGCAAGAAGCAGTTCTCTCGTGCTGCGCGAGAAGAGTTGATCAACAAGCTGATTCTGCCGACGCTGAAGGAAGAGCGCCCCGACCTGGTGAACGGCGACATCGTCTTTCACATCAACCCGACGGGCTTGTTTCTCGACGGCGGTCCGCACGGCGACTGCGGCCTTACCGGTCGCAAGATCATCGTTGATACCTATGGCGGGCGAGGGCGGCACGGCGGCGGCGCATTCAGTGGCAAGGACCCCACCAAGGTTGATCGCTCTGCCGCGTACATGGCTCGCTACATCGCCAAGAATATCGTCGCGGCCGGGCTTGCGCGCCAATGTGAAGTGCAGCTTTCCTATGCCATTGGCTACCCGGACCCACTGAGCATCTGGGTGAATACGAACGGCACGGCGAAGTCTGGCATCACGGACGCCAAGCTGATTTCGCTCATTCGCAAGCACTTCAGTCTGACGCCCAAGGGAATCATTGAAACGCTCGACTTGCGAAGGCCGATCTACGTCAAGACGGCGGCACATGGGCATTTCGGCAGAGAATCGAGCGACTTCACCTGGGAGCGAAAGGACAAAGTTGAAGTGTTGCGCCGCGATGCTGCGGTTTAGCGCCTGATGAACCGAACGGTTGTGCCGGATAGATTGGCGGCCTGTTGTTGCGACATATCCAATATCCCGAACTGTGAAACATCTCGCTGGACTTCGAGGCGAGCAATGGTCATAATCCCGTCAGTCTTGTTCGTGTTAGGTAGTTCAGCGTTCGCATCGGAATCTCTTCATGCAGAACCGTGAATTCCGGGGACTGCAGACGGCGACTAGACCGGCTTCGGCGGCGGCAGCATATTCATTCCGCTGCCGATGCGGCCACATGTTGCAGGGACAACGCAACGCTCGGTCACAGTGGACCATTTGTCCGAAGTGTCAACTGAAACGCTTGGTGCTGCCGCAAAGCCCTTTGCCGCAAATCAGCGGACTCAGCGAAAGTTCACCACAAGCAAGCGCGGCGAGATTCTGGATCTGGCCGATCCTCGGCATCGTTGTTACGGTCGCATTGGTTAGCGCCGTTGTCGTGGCCGTGATCGCCCCTTGGTCGCGATGGCGAGGGAGGGTGACAGCTCCCGAAACATCGGCGCCGCAGTTGCTCGAAAACCATCGTCGCCTCGGCCAACAAGCGCTTGCGGAAGGATCGTATCAGCGAGCTTCCGAACAGTTTGGCTCGGCATTGGAACTGGCGAGAAAAGTGCCTGAGTACAACGTAGGCACGGCGATGCATGACCAGCTGTTTGATGAGCACCGCCAGACTGCGATGCTGGCCGACTTGCTGTCGGAATCGCTTGGAGAGATCATCCGAAACTCCGTCGGCTTCAACGAACAGGAATGGCATGAAGTATTTCAGCGGCGTTATCGGGGCCGGTCGATCATCCTTGATGATACCGTTCGACGGGAGAGCAACGGCAAATACGCCCACGAATTGCAATTGGAGGTATTGGGCGCGGGCGGCGTCATTGCATTGGATCGGCTCGAATTGCTCGATCAGCTTCCCGACCTTCGATCGCCGACGCGGATCATCGTCGGCTTTCGCCTGGACCGGCTCGAACGTGATCGGGATGGTCGGTGGCTGATTATCCCGCATCCGAAGAGCGGCGTGCTGCTGACGCAGTCGGAAGGTCTTACCGGTTTGTCGCTGACTCTGGACGCCGACACGAGCGAGGTTTTGAAACGGCAATCTCGATGGTGGGCCACGTTGCCGCGCAGCGTGCGCCACGGACAATAGTTCATTTTTCCCTGCAGTCAGTTATCATACTCCTCATGCCGGAACAACTCAGCGGCGTGATCGAGCGCGTCGTGTTTCACAATGATGAAACCGGCTTCACCGTCCTGCGCGTGCAATCGAACGCTCGCCGCGGCGAAGTCACCGTCGTCGGTACGCTGCCATCCGTGGTCGAGGGCGAGAACATCGAGGCAGTCGGCGAGTGGGTGCAGAATCGCGAACACGGGCTGCAATTCAAGTCGGAACAACTGCGGTCGATCCCCCCGCATACCGCGGCAGGCATAGAACGCTACCTTGGCTCAGGCATGGTCAAGGGCATCGGCAAACATTTCGCCAAGAAGATCGTCGACGTCTTTGGCGAACGTACGCTCAACATCATCGACACTAGTCCCAATTTCCTCGCCGAGATCAAGGGAATCGGCCGCAAGCGCATCCAGGCGATCAGCGAAAGCTGGCAGCAACAAAAGGGTGTGCGGTCCATTATGATCTATTTGCAACAATTCGGCGTCGGCACCAGTCGCGTCACACGCATTTACCGAACGTACGGCGACAAGGCCATCGAGATCGTCAAGCAGAACCCCTATCGACTGGCGACCGAAATCTGGGGCATCGGCTTTCAGACGGCCGACGAGCTTGCGCTCAAGATGGGATTGGACCGCAACTCGCCGCAGCGGGCCCTCGCCGCCGTCCGATTTGTGCTTCAAGAGTGCAGCGGGCAGGGGCATGCCGGCTTTCCCGAGTCCGGCGTCATTCAAGAAACGGTGCAAAAGACGCAGATCAGCCCGGACATCATTCGCCCGGCGATCGAGACGGCGATCGCGACGGAAGAAATCGTTCGCGACAATCCCGCTGCGGCGTCGGGCGCTACTACTGAGAAAGTTCGCAGTGGCGACGATTCGTGGCTCTTCCTGAAGCCCCTGTTCCTCGCCGAAGCGGGCATTGCCTTTCACGTCCGCCGGCTCCGGCAGCGGCCGCATCCCATGAAGGAGATCAACGTTGCCGTTGCGCTCGACTGGGTCGAGAATCGCATGAAGCTGAAACTCGCGGACCGGCAACGCGCCGCCATCGAAGCAGCCACCAAGGAAAAGGTGCTGGTAATTACCGGCGGACCCGGCGTCGGCAAGACGACCATCGTTCGCGGCATCCTCGACATCTTCACCGCCAAGAAGATGACCTGCGAACTCTGTGCGCCGACCGGGCGTGCGGCCAAGCGCATGTCGGAAGCGACCGGCCGCGAGGCCCGTACGATTCACCGGTTGCTGGAGTTCGATCCGCACGAAGGCGGTTTCCGCCGTAACAACGATTATCCACTGGAACTCGATCTGCTCGTCGTGGACGAAACCTCGATGGTCGATGTTTCGTTGATGCACAGCCTTCTCAAGGCCGTGCCGCCGAACGCCTCGGTCGTGCTGGTCGGAGACGTCGATCAACTTCCGTCGGTCGGTCCCGGTTGCGTGTTGGCGGACATGATCGCTTCCGGCGCCGTTTCGGTCGTTCGCTTGACCGAGATTTTTCGACAGGCCGACCAAAGCTGGATCATCCGCGCCGCACATTCCGTCAATCACGGCGAAGAGCCTGCGACCGCTCCCGGCGGCAGCGGCGACTTTTTCTTTATGGAAGTGGAATCGCCCGAGACCATCGTTGAGCGGATCATCACGATGATTCGCGAGCGCATCCCGCTGAAATTCGGGCTCGACCCATTCCGCGACATTCAAGTGCTCTCGCCGATGAACAAGTCTCTCTTGGGCGTGCAGGCGCTCAATCAGCGATTGCAGGAAGTGATGAATCCGTCGGGCGGCAAAAAGGAAATCGTCAAATTCGGCATCACCTATCGTGAAGGCGACAAGGTCCTGCAGACCAAGAACAACTATGACAAGGAAGTCTTCAACGGCGACATCGGGCGAATCAAAAAGATCGCCGAGGTGGATCACGAGGTGATCATTGAATTCGACGGCCGCGAAGTTTCATTCGATTTCGAAGAGGTCGATGAACAGTCGCTGGCGTATTGCACGACCATTCACAAGTCCCAGGGCGGCGAGTACCCGGCCGTCATCATCCCGCTGCACACGCAACATTTTGTGCTCCTGCAGCGCAACTTGCTTTACACCGGCATCACTCGCGGACGAAAGCTGGTCGTCCTCATCGGCAGCCGACGCGCTTTGCAACTGGCAGTCAACCGGCAGGATACCTCGCACCGTTATTCCCTGTTGCGGCAACGGCTGCAGACCGTGGCAATGCGGTAATCGTCAATCGTCGGACCGCCTCCCAAGCAGTCCCGACCGAAACAGAAAGTACAAGAGCGTCAAGACGCCGGTCAGTGTGGCGGCGACGTACGTCAACGCAGCGGCGTTCAAAACCCGGCCCACCTCGCGGTCTTCCTCCGGAGTGACGATGCCGGTTTCCTGAAGTGCGATTCGTGCTCTCCGGCTGGCGTCAAATTCGACCGGCAGATTCACTAACTGAAACAACACGGTGAGCGCGAATGCGCCGATGCCGACGTACACGAAGATTCTGCCGATGGAAGTCCATTCAAAACTGGCGAGGATCAGGCCGAGAAAGAAGATTCCCCACGCTGCCTGGCTGCCGAAACTGGCGAGCGGCACCAGCGCGTTGCGGAGCGACAAAAGCGAGTAGCCGCGAGCGTGCTGGATCGCGTGCCCAGCCTCATGCGCGGCGACGCCGACCGCAGCGAGCGACCGCACGCCGTACACGTCGCTGCTGAGGCGAAGCGTGCGTGCAGTCGGGTCGTAATGGTCCGCGAGATGCCCGTGGACCGGCTGAATGCGGACGCCGTCAACGCTGTTGGCGTGCAGAATGGCGTCCGCAGCCTCGGCGCCGGCCAACCCTGAGCGCGGTTTGAAGCGGCTTGCCGAGGCAAACGCGCTGTGCACTTTCCACTGCGCCCAGGCAGCCAGCAAGATGCCTGGAAGCAGAAAGAGCAGATAGATCGGATCGAAGAACCACATCATGGGCCACCTCGCCAAAGGTCCCGTGCGAAACTGCACACGTTATTATTTTACGCATGGCAAAGGGCAAGATTCTCGCCCGTCGACAGAAAACCACTCGTCCCTTTTCTCTTTCCTACGAGAAGAAAAAACTGAAAGGAATCAGTCAGTTTCGCGGTGCGCCCTCTTGACTGCCGAGGCCATAAATGGGTTCGGCGTGCCTTGGTGGCCGCCAGGTTCGTGCGGCACCTACGGGCGTCGCTCCGTCCCGTTCACCCACACCCGGCGGTCGAGCGTGACCTTGATGCGGTCC
>Ga0233425_10000318_pt1 | contig 126049 bp, 131 predicted proteins | sample Watercolumn_Towu_2_FD_181712 | JGI IMG/M metagenome (GOLD analysis project Ga0233425, IMG submission 181712) | Freshwater microbial communities from Lake Towuti, South Sulawesi, Indonesia - Watercolumn_Towuti2014_140_MG | ecosystem: Environmental > Aquatic > Freshwater > Lake | place...
ATCTTGATGCCCGGGCTCTTGTGAGATCCTGGGCGACCGCGCCGCCGAAGAGATACGCGAGGTCGACCTGGCCCGTCTTCACCGCGGCCGCGCGCGTGGTCTCGTCGACGATGCTCTTCATCACGAGGCGGGTGACCGCCGGCTTCTTGCGCCAGTACTCGGGGAACGCTTCGAGCACGAGCTCGACGCCCGGATTGAACGACACGAACTTGTACGGGCCCGCGCCGATCGGCTTCTGCTTGAAGGCGTCGTCGCCGACCTGCTGCACGTACTTCTTCGGCACGATCCAGCCCGCGCCGGTCGCCGACGTTCCGTAGAACGCCATGAAGTCCGGCCACGGCTCCTTCAGCACGAAGCGCACGCGGTTCGGCGCGGGCGTCTGGACCTCCTTCACCCGGTCCTTGAGCAGCTTGGCGGAGGCGCCCTTGTAGCGCTCGAACGAGAACTTCACGTCCTCCGCGGTGACGGGGTCGCCGTTGTGAAACTTCGCGTTCTTGCGAATGACGAACTCGTAGGTGAGCCAGTCCTTCGACGCGGTGAACGACTCGGCGAGGCTCGGGGTGTTGATGTTCCCGGGCATCGGCTTCACGAGCGCGTCGTGGATCGCGTACAGCACCATGAACGGCGTGATCAGGGCCTCGGTCTCGCCGGGATCGAGCCAGCGATTGACCAGCGTGACGTGAACACCGATCGTCATCGTCGCGTCCGCCGCGACGGGGACGGCGTGAGCCAGCAGCACGAGCGCGAGCACGACTCCGAGCAGGAGGCGCGTGATTCGCATCCAGGGATCCTCCGGGACGAGCGATTTCAAGCATCGTGGAGAAAGGCGGGCCAACCTGTCAAGGAATGCGTCCCGGGGTGGGGTATTCTGCCCGCGCCATGAGGGGTGCTGGACCGATCCTGCTGCTCTCCGCCGTGCTGGCGACGACGCCCGGCTTCTCCGGCGCGCAGCAGCCGCCTCCGGTGCGGGACGCACCCCGGGAGGAGGCCAGGACCGAGGATCTCGACGCGGTCGTGCGCGACCGTGATCGGCGGCAGGCGATTCCGGTCCCGCGCGAGTCCGCGCTCCCGTTCGGGCTCGCGATCAACGGCGCGCTGCGTGGCGGGGTGCAGTGGATCGTCGATCCGCCGCGCGCGAAGGACGACGTCTTCGGCTTCGGCGCGCTCGACGTGCTGGTCGTCGCGCGTCCCACGCCGAACGTCACGCTCCTGATCGACGTCGAGGGCCTCGTCGGTCCCGGGCCCGACCAGGGGCTCAGCTCGCTCTCACGCCTCAACGCCGAGGCCGAGCGTCTCGAGGGCCACCACAAGCGCATCTTCCTGCGCGAGGCATGGGTGCGGCTGCAAACGCCCGACGCCGGCGTCCGCTTCAACGTCGGCAAGCTCGACGTCACGCACTACTTCGATCGCAACTTCTTCGCGGAGGACGAGACGCGCCAGTTTCTGAACGCCGCGCTGATCGGCAACCCGATGCTCCGGCCGCCGCCGAACGGCCCGGCGGCGTCGATCCGGATCAGCCAGGGCGACTGGCGCTACGCGTTCGGCGTGCACGCGCCCGACGATTTCGACGGCGACATGAGCGGCCTGCCGTACATCATCGGCGAGCTCGGTCATCGCAACCTCTTCGCGCTCAAGGGCCATTACCGGTGGTGGGCGCGTGTTGGGTCGGTGCAGGACCGCCGTGACGACGTCACGTGGGGGACCGGCATCAGCATCGATCAGCTCGTGGCGGAGAACACGGGGGTGTTCTTCCGCGCCGGCTTGAGCCGCAGCGAGAACGAGTCGCTGACCTCGCACGCCGTGTCCCTCGGTGTTCAGCACACGCCCACGTGGATCCAGCGCGACAAGGACCTGATGGGCATCGGCTACGGCTATCAGCGCGAAACGGACGGCCGCGAGCACGTGCTCGAGGCCTACTACAATCTGACGGTCGCGGAGTGCTGCGCGCTGATCGCGAGCGTGGAATGGATCTTCGGGCGCCGGGAGCGGAGCGCAGTGGTGCCCGGGATCCGCGGACTCTTTCTGTTCTAGAGGAGGAAGCATGGCAACGCTCACACCGAAGATCACGCAGATCGCCAACGGTCTGCGCTTCCCCGAGGGACCGGTCGCCATGCCAGACGGCTCGGTGATCCTCGTCGAGATCGAGCGGCGCACGCTCTCGCGCGTCACGCCCGACGGCAAGATCCGCGTGATCGCGACGCTCGGTGGCGGTCCGAACGGCGCGGCCATGGGGCCGGGCGGCAAGATCTACGTCACCAACAACGGCGGGCTGAAGTTCGTCGATCGCCCCGGGAAGCTGTTCCCGGTCGCCCAGGCGGACGACTACCGGAGCGGCAGCATCCAGATCGTCGATCCGGAGACCGGGAAGTTCGAGACGCTGTACGACTCCTGTGACGGACGCAAGCTCTGCGGTCCCAACGACCTCGTCTTCGATCGCGCGGGCGGCTTCTGGTTCACCGACCTCGGCAAGACGCGCGAGCGCGACGCCGATCGCGGCGCGGTCTACTACGCGAAGGCCGACGGCTCGATGATCAAGGAGGCGATCTTCCCGCTGGAGCGCCCGAACGGCATCGGGCTCTCGCCCGACGAGCGCACGCTCTACGTCGTGGAGACACCGACCGCGCGCTGCTGGGCGTTCTCGGTCTCGGCGCCCGGCGAGATCGACTCCGCCAACGGTCCGTACCGCGGCGAGAAGGGCCGCTGCCTCGCCGGTCTCGGCGGCTATCAGATGTTCGACTCGCTCGCGGTCGACGCGGAGGGCCACATCTGCGTCGCCACGCTCATCACCGGCGCGGTGAGCGACATCTCGCCGGACGGCACGAGCGTCGATCAGTACATGCTGCCGGACATGATGGTGACGAACGTCTGCTTCGGCGGCGCCGGGCTGCGCACGGCGTACGCGACGCTGTCGATGGGCGGCACGCTCGTGTCGTTCGAGTGGCCTCGCGCCGGACTCCCGCTGCACTACGTCGAACATGGGGGCCCCACAACACACAGGCCCGCCTTCGGCGGGACGGACCCCCAAACCCCCAACACATAGAAGGAGAAAGCATGCTCGCGATCTTCGTGAAGGTGCGCATCAAGCCGGACAAGCGCGACAAGTTCCTGAAAGCGATCGAGCACGACCAGATCCATTCGGAAGGCGACGAGCCCGGCTGCCTTCGCTTCAACGTGCTCCAGGACCAGAAGGACCAGAACCTCTACTACTTCTACGAGGTCTACAAGGACCAGGCGGCGATCGAGGCGCACCGCGCGGCCCCACACTATGCCGTGTGGCGCGAGGCGGCCGCCGAGTGCCTGGACGGCCCGACGGAGCGCGTGGACGCGATGACGGTCTTCCCCTCGGACCGCAAGTACTGGGGCAAGATGTAGTAGCATGACGCCTCGATGCCCAGTCTGCACCGGGCGCGTCCGCCGATCGCTTTGCTGTTCATGCTGCTCGTGCTCATGGTCTTCGTCGAGCACCGCATGGCGGAGCGGGACTGGGCGGACGACGCCGGCGTCGTCCTGCAGAACGACGAGGCCGTCGAAGGCGAGGAGATCTTCAACAAGCTCATCCTCGCCAACGACGGCGTCGTTCCACACGTGCCGCACGTGGCGCCCCTGCAGCGCGAGCGTCCGGCTCTCCTCGCGGCCACCACCTTCTCGCTCCTCTGCGTGCGCGGCCTCGAATCGCGCGCGCCGCCCGCCTCCTTCTCCGCCTAGTCCGCGTTCTCGGTCGCGTGCAGCGTCGCCCGCCGGGACGACTCCGCGCAACGTTCCATGTCATGGCTGGAGAGGATCACGTGAGCGCGTATGCCTGTGTCGTTCGACCGCTGGTCGTCGCCGTCGCGATCGTCGCGCCGCTGAGCGCGGCGGCCCAGACGTCCGTCACCGCGCCGTCCGGCGTCACGCCGATCACGCGTCTCACGGTCGACGAGGCGGTCGCGCTGGCGCTGCGCGAGAATCCGGCGCTGCGCGCGAAGGGCCACGAGCTGCGCGCCACGCAGGCGAGCGAGATCACCGCCGGCCTCCGCGCGAATCCCACCGTGTCATACAGCGGCGAGCAGCTGAACGGCCGCTCCTCCGAAGTGCAGCACACCGCCACGCTCGGCCAGCCGATCGAGCTGGGGAACAAGCGCGAGCGCCGGGTCGCGAGCGCGCAGGCCGCGACGCGCGTCACGACCCACGAGCTCGAAGATGTCCGGAGGCAGGTGGCCGCGCAGGTCAAGAAGGCGTTCACCGACGTGCTCATCGGCGAGGCGACGCTCACGCTCGCCGGCGACAATCTCAAGACGCTCGACGAGGTGGAGCGCCTGCAGCGTTTCCGCGCCGAGCGTGGCGACATCTCGGAGCTCGAGCTGCTCCGCATCCAGGTCCAGCGCTTCACGTTCGAGCGTGACCTCGCCGACGCGCGGCAGGCCATCAGGGCCGCGAAGATCGCGCTGCGCCAGGCGGCGGGCCCGGCCGTCGTGGCCGACGACGTGACGGTCGTCGGCACGCTCGACTTCCGCGAGCTCAGCCCCTCCCGCGACGAGGTCTACCAGACGGCGCTCTCCAACCGTCCGGACCTGCGCGCCGCGGAAGCGGCACGCGTGCGGGCGCGCGCGGACAACGATCTGGCGCGAGCGAACGCGTGGTGGGACGTAACGCCGCAGCTCGAGTACCAGCGGATCGGCTCCGACAACTTCTTCGGGATCGGCATCAGCATTCCGCTCCGGGTCTTCGACCGCAACCAGGGCGAGATCGCGCGCACGCGCGCCGAGATCGAGCGCGTCGACGCGCTCCGCGAGGCCGCGCGCGCGCAGATCGTGGCCGAGGTGGACACCGCGCTGTCGGCGCTGACGGTGCAGCGAGACCGGGTGGCGCTGCTGCGGTCGACGTATCTGCCGAAGGCCGAGCGCGCGCGCGACACCGTCGAGTTCGCGTATCGCCGCGGCGGCCTCTCGCTGCTCGACTTCCTCGACGCGCAGCGGACGTACCGCGAGACCGCCCTCGAGCATCTGCGCGCGCTCGGCAGCTACTGGAGCGCCGTCTACCAGCTCGAGGCCGCGATCGGCAGTCCGCTGGGGCCATGAAGCTGATCGTCAGGCTCGCCTGGATCGTCGTGCTCGCGAGCGTGCTGAGCGGATGCGGCAAGGCCGAGGACAAGCCCGCACCCGCGCCGCCTCCGCCGCGCGTCGAGAAAGACAGCGTGATCTTCGATGCTGCGAGCCCGCAGCGCGCGAAGATCCAGAGCGCGCGCGTCGAGCCGGAGCGCGACACGGCGCTGCGTGTCACGGGCCGCCTGGTCTGGAACGAGGACCGGACCGCGCGGCTCTTCACGCCGTTCGCGGGCCGTGTGGTGTCGATCGCGGCAGGCGCGGGCGACCGCGTCACCGCCGGGCAGCCACTCGCCGTGCTGGCGGCGCCGGAAGTCGGGATCGCGCAGGCGGAGGCGCACAAGGCCGAGCAGGACTTCGTGCTCGCGGAGCGCAACGTCGCCCGCCTCTCGGAGCTGCAGGCGGTCGGCGCCGCGGCGCTCAAGGACTTCCACGCCGCACAGGCGGATCTGGCGCGGGCGACGGCGGAGCGGGCGCGGGTGCGCGCCCGCCTCGCCCTGTACGGCACCGGCGGCGTCGTGGACCAGCGCTTCGTCCTGCGCAGCCCGATCGCGGGCGTGGTGATCGAGCGCAACCTGAGCCCTGGACAGGAGGTGCGCGCCGACGCGAATCCCGACAAGCCGTACTTCGTCGTCTCGGATCCGCGCGAGCTGTGGTTCCTCCTCGACGTCGCAGAAGTCGACGTCGGCGCGGTGCGGTCCGGCGTGCCGGTGACGATCGCCACGACGGCGCTCGGCGACGCGCGCGTGAGCGGCCGTGTCGCGTACGTCGCCGACTTCGTGGATCCGCAGACGCGGACCGTGAAGGTGCGCGGCACGCTCGCCAATCCCGATCAGCGCCTGAAGGCCGAGATGTTCGTTACCGCGGAGCTGCCGACGGCCGTCGCGCGCGGGCTCCTCGTGCCGACGCGCGCGATCTACCTGCGCGGCGACCGGCACTACGTGTTCGTCGACGCGGGCGACGGGCGCTACGTCCGCAAGGCCGTCAAGCTCGGCGCGGTGCACAACGGCGCCCAGCGGGTGCTGGAGGGCGTGACGGCCGCGGACAAGGTCGTCGTGGAGGGCAACCTGTTGCTCGAGAAGATCCTCTCCGAGAAGGAGTAGGACGATCCGCCGGCTCGTCTCGTTCGCGCTGTACCAGCCGCTGTTCGTGCTGCTCGGCGTGATCGTGTTCGTCGGAGCAGGCGTCGCGGCGTTCAACGGCTTGCCGGTCGAGGCGTTTCCGGACGTGACGGACACCCAGGTCACCGTCATCTCGCTCTATCCGGGACGCGCGGCGGAGGAAGTCGAGAAGCAGGTGACCGTGCCGCTCGAGGTCGTGCTCTCCGGCCTGCCCGGCACCGTACGCATGTTCTCGCACACGCAGTTCGGGCTCTCGTTCATCATCCTCACGTTCGACGACCGCTACAGCGGCTATTTCGCGCGCCAGCAGGTGGTCGAGCGCCTGCGCGGCGCGGAGCTCCCGGAAGGCGTCCAGGCGGAGCTCGCGCCGTTCTCGACGGCCGTCGGCGAGATCTATCGCTACCGGATGAAGGGCGACGGCATGTCCGCGCGCGATCTCCGTACCTACCAGGACTGGATCGTGGCGCGCGGCCTGCGGTTCGTGCCCGGCGTCGCCGAGGTCGTGAGCCTCGGCGGTTTCGTGAAGCAGTACGAGGTGCGCCCTGACCTCCCGCGGCTGCGGGATTACAAGCTGACGCTCGGCCAGCTCGCGCAGGCGATCCAGCGCGGCAACGCCAACGCGGGCGGCAGCTACGTGGAGCAGGGGCGCCAGCAGTATCTGATCCGCGGCATCGGCACGTTCACCGGCCCAGACGACATCGGCAACGTGGTCGTCGCCGAGCGCGGCGGGACGCCGATCCTCGTGCGCGACGTGGCGCGGGTCGGGGTCGGCGCGGTGCCGCGGCAGGGCGTCGCGGGTCAGGATGGGGAGGACGACGTCGTCACCGGGATGGTGCTCATGCGCCGCGGCGAGAACCCCGCCGGGGTGCTGAAGGCCGTGCGCGCGAAGATCGACCAGCTCAACGCGAGCGGGCTGCCGGCCGGCGTCAGCGTGGTGCCGATCTACGATCGCACGTGGCTCATCGGCAAGACGCTGACCACCGTGTTCACGAACCTGGTCGAGGGTGCGCTGCTCGTCTCGGCCGTCCTCTGGCTCTTCCTCGGCAACCTGCGCGCCGCGGGTATCGTCGCGGTCACGATCCCGCTCTCGCTGCTCGGCACGTTCCTCGGCCTCACGGCGATCGGCATCCCCGCGAACCTGCTCTCGCTCGGCGCGATGGACTTCGGGATCATCGTCGACGGCGCCGTCATCGTCGTCGAGAACGTCTTCCGTAAGCTCTCCGAAGCGGGGCATGGAGGGCACGCGCCCAGCGCCGAGCGGCGCAAGAGCGTGATCCTCGAGGCCGCTGTCGAGGTCGGACGTCCGACGCTGTTCTCGATGCTCATCATCATCGCCGCGCATATCCCGATCTTCACCCTCCAGCGGCACGAGGGCCGGATCTTCGCGCCCATGGCGTACTCCGTCGTCTCCGCGCTCATCGGGGCGCTCGTGCTGTCGCTCACCCTGGTGCCACTCCTCTGCTCGGTGCTGCTCACGCGGAAGCTGCCCGAGAAGGAAAACCTGATCGTGCGAGGGGCGCGCCTCGTCTACGAGCCGTCGCTCCGGTGGGCGCTGCGCCACCGCGCCGTCGTCCTCGGCGCCGCCGTCGCCGCGCTCGCGGGCAGCCTCGCGCTGGTGCCGCAGCTCGGCTCCGAGTTCCTGCCGGAGCTCAACGAAGGCGCGGTGTGGGTCAACGTGACGCTGCCCACGAGCGTCTCGGTCTCGGAGGCGCAAGCGCTCAACGGCCGCGTGCGCGCGGCGATCCGCACGTTCCCGGAAGTCCTCACCGTGACCTCCAAGGCCGGCCGGCCCGAGGACGGCACCGATCCAAAGCTCATCAACATGGCCGAGTTCCTCGTCGACCTCAAACCCGACGCCGAGTGGCGACCCGGCGTCACCAAGCCGCGGCTCTTGCGTGACATGGACGCCGAGATCTCGAAGATCCCCGGCCTCGAGCCCAGCTTCTCCCAGCCGATCCGTGACAACGTGCTCGAGTCCATCTCGCAGATCGACGGCCAGATCGTCATCAAGGTCTTCGGCGACGACCTCGACGTGTTGCGCGACCAGGCGCTCGCGATCCTGAAGCAGGTGAGCGGCGTGGCCGGCGTCGTGCGCGCGTTCGTCGACCGGCTCGGCGAGCTGCCACAGATCCAGGTCCGCGTCGATCGCGCGCGCAGCGCGCGGTACGGCCTGAACGTGGCGGACATCCAGGACGTGATCGAGAGCGCGCTCGGCGGCAAGGCGGTGACGCAGGTGTGGGAAGGGGAGCAGCGGTTTGCCGTCGCGCTGCGGCTGCCGGAGCCGGAGCGCGACCTCACGCGGATGCAGACGCTGCTCGTCGCGACGCCGAACGGGGCCTATGTGCCGCTGTCGGAGCTCGCGACGTTCCGCACGGTCGGAGGCATGATGAACATCCCGCGGGAGAACGGCCGGCGGCTCCTCGCGATCGGCGTGTTCATCCGCGGGCGCGACATGGGGGGCGTCGTCGCCGACATGCAACAGCGCGTCGCCCGGGCCGTCAAGCTGCCGCCGGGCTACGAGATCACGTGGTCGGGCGAGTTCGAGAACCAGCAGCGCGCCATGGCGCGCCTGGCCGTCATCGTGCCGGTCTCGATCGTCGTCGTCTTCCTGCTCCTGTTCAACGCGTTCCAGTCCTTCCGCTCCGCATTCCTGATCGTGGCGAACATCCCGTTCTCGGTGATCGGCGGCATCCTCGCGCTCTGGATCACCGGCATCTATCTCTCGGTGTCGGCGGCGATCGGCTTCATCGCGCTGTTCGGGCAGGCGGTGCTGAACGGCGTCGTGATGGTGGCGCTGTTCAACGACCTGAGGCAGCGCGGCCTGTCGCCCGAGGAGGCGGTCACGGAAGGCGCGGTGACGCGACTCAGGACTGTGCTCATGACCGCGCTGCTCGCCAGCCTCGGCCTCCTGCCGATGGCGCTGTCGCGCGGCATCGGGGCCGAGACCCAGAAGCCGCTCGCCGTCGTCGTGATCGGCGGGCTCGTGACCGCGACGCTCCTCGTCCTCTACGTCCTGCCGGTCCTCTACGTGATGCTCGGTCGAGGGCGCACGGGTGACGCCGTCAGCCCCCGCACCGACCTCGGCTGACTTGACGCCGTCCTCGCAAGCGAGTACCCCTGGGCCGATGCGCCGTCGCCCGCTCTTCGCCCTGCTGGTCGTGCTCGCGCTCCTGCCCCTCTACCCGCTCGCGTTCGCCGCGCCGATCGATCCGAGCTATCCGGGCGGGCTCTACGACAACGGCGACCTCGACGACGTCATCGAGTTCCTGTGCGGGCATGCGGCCGCCGTGACCCCCGCCGTGGGGCTCGCGATCGAGCCGTGCTGGATCGTCGTCGCGTCGGTCCGCGAGCATGACACACCGGCGTGCGATCGCGCAGGCCGCTGGACACGCGCGACACGCGCGCCTCCCCGCATCCCTCCCCTCAGCGCCTAGCTTCGCTCCCGCGATTCTCCCGCAGAGCCCGACCACGGGTCTGCCGCGCGAGGTTCTCATGGACAGCTTCTGGATCGAGGTCACTCTCATCGCCGTCGGCATCCTGGCGAACGGCTTTTTCGCCGGCGCCGAGATCGCGCTCGTCTCGGCGCGGATCAGCCGGCTCGCGCAGCTCCGCGAGGCGCACGCCACGGGCGCCGCAACCGCGATGCAGCTCAAGGAATCGCCGGAGACATTCCTCGCGACGATTCAGATCGCGATCACGGCGGTGGGCACGCTCGCCTCGGCCGTCGGCGGCGCGACCGCGGTGGAGGCGCTCACGCCCGTGCTGGTCGGCGCCGGCCTCGGCCGGTGGGCGCAGCCCGCGGCGCTCGCGCTGGTCATCGTCGTCATCACCTACTTCTCGCTCGTGGTCGGCGAGCTCGCGCCCAAGGCGGTCGCGCTGCGCGACCCCGAGCGGCTGGCCGCGTTCGTGGCGCCGGTCATCGCGACGATCAGCCGGATGTCGTCCGGGCTCGTGCGCCTCCTGACGATGTCGACGAACGGCCTCCTGCGCGCCGTCGGTCTCGGGACCACGGAGGCCTCGCCCTTTGTGTCGGAAGACGACGTCCGGTATCTCGTGCGCGAGGGCGCCTCGAAAGGCATCTTCGAAAAAGTCGAGGAAGAGCTCGTCCACAACGTCTTCGAGTTCGCCGACACGACCGTCGGCCAGATCATGACCCCGCGCCAGCGGATCAAGGGCATCGACCTCGCGACACCTTCCCACGAGGTCCTCGCACGCGTGGCCGAGGTCGCCCACTCGAAGATTCCCGTCTACCACGGCTCTCCGCAGGAGATCGCGGGGATCGTGACCCTGAAGGACGTCGTGCGCGAGGCGGCCCGAGGCCCGGCGCCTCCGCTCGCGGCGGTCATGCGCCCGGCGCCCTTCGTTCCCGAGACCGCGCGCATCAGCATGGTGCTTCGTGAATTCCAGCGAACGCGCCAGGGGCTGGCGATCGTGGTCGACGAGTACGGAGGCGTCGTCGGTCTCGTCACGCTCGAGGACGTCGTGGAACGGATCGTCGGAGACATCGGCGACGAGGGCGAGGTCGCGCCGCCGCTCGTCACCGCGATGTCCCACGGCGGGTTCCTCGTCGACGGGACCGCGCGCGTCGCCGCGGTGGAGCGCGCGCTCGGCGTCGAGCTGCCGGAGTCGCGGGATTACGCGACGATCGCCGGCTTCATCCTCACCACCCTGGGCTCCGTTCCGGCGCCCGGCACGTCCGTCGTCGCCGCGGGGCACCGATGGACGGTAGTCGAGATGGACGGACCGCGCATCCGGCGCATCGCCGTGGAGGCCGCGACATGACCGTCGACGACGGGCCGCCCCTTCGCGGTAAGACGCTCGAGACCGTCCTCGTCGCGGCGTGCGTGCTCGGCGGCATCGGGCTGGTGGCCGCCGCTGATCTCGCCGGCATCCCCGTGCTGCGTTGGATTGGCGCCGGGCTCGTCATCGCGGGCGGCGTGGCGATCGCCCTGACGAGCCGCTGGTGATCAGCGGCCGCCGAACGCGGTGATCATGTACACGCCCGCGACGATCAGCACGGTGCCCATCACCACGCGCGGGGTGAGGATCTCGACCCCTCTCAGGAAGAGCGGCGTGAGCAGCAGCACGAAGAGCGGCGACGCCGCCGTGAGCGGCGTCACCACGCTGACCGCGCCGAGGCCCAGCGACACGATGAGCAGGAACACCCCGGTGTTCTCGGCGAGCCCGGCGGCGATGAAGTAGCCCAGCGTGCGGCCGCGGCAGGCGGCGAGCCCGCGGTAGCGCGCGCCCGCCAGCATGAACGCGCTGAACGCGATCGCCGCCGTCGTGAAGTTGATCGTCGACCCGAGCACGGGGCCCATGCCCGACAATCCGACTTTCCGGATGATCTGGACGATCCCGAAGCACGTCGCCGACGTCAGCGGCAGCACGATCATCCACGGCCGGAAACCGAGGCGCCGGCCGCTCACCGAGAGCAGCACGGTGCCGAGCACGATCACGACGGTACCGAGCACCACGGGCACCGTCACGCGCTCGCCGAGCAGCACGATCGCGAGGATCGTGGCGATCAGCGGGGTGAGGTTGCCCACGGCGGACGCCACCGAAGCGCCGACCTTCTCGATCGCGAAGAAGCGCGAGAGCCGTCCGCCCACCGTGCCGATCAACCCGGCGGAGGCGAAGAGCAGGAGGCTGCGCGTCGAGACCTCGCCGATGCCGCCGGTGACCGCGACGATGATCCACAGGAGTGCTGCGCCGACGATCATGTTGATCCACACGCCGATGTAGGGATCGCTGCCCCGGAGGCCGAGGCGCACGAAGATCGTCGCGAACGCCGAGAGCAGCGCCGAGCCGAGCGCCAGGAGCGGGACGATCGTCACGCGTGGACCGTGCTGGGCAGCGCGCGAAGCGAGCGGACGGGCGAGAGCAGGAGCCACACGAAGCCGAGCAGCGTCCCGATCTCCGCGACGACGAGCGTCCACGCCAGCCCGATCACGCCGCCGAGCGCGCCGCCGGCGAGCGCGCCGATCGGCATCAGGCCGCCCGCGAAGAAGCGCATCGTGGCGTTCACGCGGCCCTGCAGGCGCGGCGGGGTGATCGACTGCCGCACGCTGACCGCGTTCACGTAGTAGACGATCACCGCCATCCACTGGCCGAACTCGGACGCGACGACCAGCACGAGCGCGACGCTCGGCAGCAGCACCGCGAGCGGCACCAGCAACCCCATCAGTCCGAACGCGAGCTGCGAGATCACGAGCATCGGGCCCGGGCCGAAGCGCCGCGTCGTGGGCCCGGCGACCAGCGCGCCGGCGAGCGAGCCGATGCCGCCGGTCGCGAGCACGAGCCCGACGCCGAGCGCGCCGAGCCCGAGATCGCGCGTCATGTAGAGCACGTAGACGGCGAGGAACATGCGGCCGAAGAAGTTCATCGTGCCGGCGGCGGCGATCAGCGCGCGGAGCAGCGGCTGCGACGCGACGACCCGGAAGCCTTCGCGAATCTCGGCCCACACGCTCGTGCCCGCGACGACCGCCGGCGCGGTCGGCTCCACGGCGCGCGTGCGCGCGATGAGCCAGCCCGAGGCCACGAACGACAGCGCGTCGAGCACGACGGCGAACGGCGCGCCGAGCAGGCCGATGAGCGTGCCGCCGAGGCCCGGCCCGACGACTTGCGCGGTGGCCGCCGTGACCTCCAGCTTCGCGTTGCCGTCCACGAGATGCTCGCGACCGACCAGCACCGGCAGGAACGCGAGGTGCGCGACGTCGAAGAACACGCTGAGACCGCCGGACAGCAGCGCGACCGCGAAGAGCATCTCGACGGTGAGGATGTTCAGCACGCTCGCGAGGGGGATCGTCAGCAGGAGCAGCGCGCGGGCGACGTCGGCGGCGATGAGCACGGGACGCCGGCGCAGCCGATCGACCCACACGCCGGCGAAGAGACCGACGAGCAGGATCGGAATCGTGCCCGCCGCGTTCAGCACGCCCATCTGCCACGGCGTGGCGGCAAGCGTCAGCGCGCCGATGAGCGGGAGCGCGAGCGCGGTGATCTGCGAGCCGACGTCGGAGATCGCCGACGCGGTCCAGTACTTGAGAAACTCGTGGTCGCGCCAAAGGCCCGTGAAGCGGTCAGGCATGCGGGAGCTCGTTGGGCAGTCGAGTGCGCCGTCGGCTACGCCGGCGGCGCACTCGTTGGGGGGCTTGGGGGGCGCCCGGAGCCCCCCAAGCTAATTGGAATAGGAGGGGTCGAGGCGCTCGAGCTTGCGAAGGATGCCCGGCCACACGAGCCGGCTCGCCCGGCTGCCCGCGCCGCCGCCCCGCTGCATCGTGCCGTACGCGGTCTCGAGGATTTCCTTGCGGATGTGGATGAGCTCGCCGCCGCCCGCCTGCGCGCGCACCTGGATGTCGCAGGAGCTCTCGAGGTAGTACATGTGCACGAACGCGTCCGCCACGGTCTCGCCCACCGTGAGGAGACCGTGATTGCGGAGGATGAGGTTGTGCGCCGTGCCGAGATCCGCGACGAGGCGCGGCTTCTCGTCCGCGTTGAGCGCCGGCCCCTCGTAGTCGTGGTACGCGAGGTCCGCGAGCACGCCCAGCGAGTGCTGCGACAGCGGCAGGAGCCCGCCGTGCTGCGCGGCGACCGCGACGCCATTGAACGTGTGCGTGTGCAGCACGCACTTCGCGTCGTGGCGCCCCTCGTGGATCGCGCTGTGGATGATGAAGCCCGCCGCGTTCACCGGGAACGGCGACTCTTCCACCTTGTTGCCCTCGAGGTCGATCTTCACCAGGCTCGACGCCGAGATCTCGTCGAAGAAGACGCCGTAGGGATTGATGAGGAACTGGTTCTCCTGGCCGGGCACGCGCAGCGAGATGTGCGTGAAGACGAGGTCCTCCCAGCCGAACATCGCGCACGCGCGATAGCACGCGGCGAGATCGACGCGGGCGGCCCACTCTTCGGGCGAGACCTTGTCCTTCAGCGACGGGATGTCGAGGGCAGCGGGCTTCATTCTTCGCTCTCTCCTCTCAGATTCCGTAGAGCTTGGCGACGTTGTCGCAGGTGATCTTCCGGCGGACGTGCTCCGGGAACGCGCTCAGGTTCTTCTCGAGGATCTTGCGCGAGTCCGGCCAGAGGCAGTCGGGGTGCGGATAGTCCGCGCCCCAGATGATGTTGTCCTCGCCGATGAGCGGGACGATCGGCTCGAGGTACTGATCCTGCTGGTACGTCACGAAGCCCTGGCGGCGGAAGTAGTCGCTCGGCTTCATCTTGAGGCCGATGCTGCGCGCGCGGTCGAAGTACTCGGTGTCGAGCCGGTCGAACACGTAGGGCAGCCACGTCACGCCGGATTCGCCGAGCACGAAGTTGAGCTCGGGGAAGCGCTCGCACGCGCCGGACGCGAGGACCGACACCAGCACTTCCATCGTGTCGAGCTGGAAGAGCGCGCTGCGCACGAGGCGATACTGCTGGAAGTACTCCTTCTCCTGCTCGGGCGAGTCGGGTGTGCGGAGGGCCTTGAAGCCGGTCGCGTGGAAGGAGATGGGGAACTTGCACTCGGCGGCCGCCCGCCACATCGGATCCCAGAGGTGCGTGTACAGCGGCACCGACATGCGCTTGAACGCGAAGTCGCCGCCCTTCAGCCCCATCTTCGCGCAGCGGCGGATCTCGTCGGCGGCGTCCTGCGGATCGTTGTTCGGCACGAGTGCCAGCGGGTACACGCGCTTCGGATTGGAGCGCTTCGCGAAGTCCGCGGCCCAGTCGTTGTAGCGCTGATCGCACCAGAGACGCAGCTTCGGGTCCGCGATCATCTCGTTGATCATCAGGCAGCCGTAGACGATCTCCGCGTCCACGCCGTCGCGGTCGAGGTCGGCCAGGCGCAGCTCCGGCGTGGTCGGCCGCGGCTTCGCGCCCGGACGATAGTCCCACTCGAAGCCGAGGTCCTTCATCAGGTCGATGCGCGCCAGCGCGCCCTTCGTGTAGGGAAGGAAGCCCGGCCCGACGCCGTTCCACATCCCCTTGTCCTGCGCCTCCACGAACCAGTGGCAGCCGTCCTCGAGCTCCTCCACGCGCGGCGCGAGCAGACGCCACTTCGCGGGCGGATTGGCCCAGAGATCGGGCGGCAGATAGGTGAGATCGATGTGGTTGTCGCCGGAGATCAGTCTCTGAGTCCCATCCATGGCAGGCTCCTTTGGAATGCGCGCACGGAATCGTACTCCTTTACCGCGGACGGAGAAAGAGCTGCGTGAAGTAGACCGCGCGGCCGGCGCGGCAGACCCCGACGCCGGTCGTCGTGAAGCGCGAGCTCAGGATGTTTTCCCGGTGGCCGGGGCTCTTCATCCACCCGTCGACGGCGCGCGCGACGGGGTCGCCGCTGGTCTCGATGCGCGCGATGTGCTCGGCGGCGGCGAGATACGGCTTCCGCGCCTCCGCCAATCGCTGCGCCATCCCGATGCCGCCCGGGTCGTCGTGCTCGAAGAACCCGCGCTCGGCCATCGAGCAGCTGTGGCGCCGGGCGACGTCGGCGAGGACCGAGTCCTCGGCGAGCGGCGGGAGCCTGTGCGCGCGCCGGACCTCGTTCACGGCGTTGAGAACGCCGCGCTCGAGCTCGACACGGACGGGCGTCGCCGCGTGCGCGACGGTGACGAACAGCGCGGCCAGCGCGACGAGCGTCCTCATGACCTCTTGCCTATAATGCCGCCATGAACTTCGATTTCTCCGACGACCAGAAGGTCCTTCGCGACCAGGCCCGGAAGTTCCTGAGCCAGCACGCCTCGCCGGTGAAAGTGCGACGCATTCTCGAAGGCGCCGAGCCCTACGACAAGGATCTCTGGCGGGGGATGGCCGAGCAAGGGTGGCCCGGCACCGCGATCCCCGAGAGCCACGGCGGCGCCGGCTTCGGCTACCTCGAGCTGTGCGTGATCGCCGAAGAGCTCGGGCGGAGCCTCGCGCCGACGCCGTTCGCATCGTCGATCTACGTCGCCGCGGAGGCGCTGATCCTCGCGGGGTCGGACGCGCAGAAGAAGGCGTGGCTGCCGAAGCTCGCGATGGGCGAGGCGATCGGATGCTTCGCGATGGCGGAAGGCCCGCGCGCGGCGACGCCGACGTCGATCGCGACCCGCGTGCGCGACGGGAAGATCAGCGGAACGAAGGTCCCGGTGCCCGACGGCGACGTCGCCGACTTCGCGGTGGTCGTCGCGCGCACGGATGCCGGCGCCGGCGCGACGTCGTTGTTCCTCGTCGACCTGCGCGGGCCCGGCGTGACGCGCACGAGCGTGAAGACCGTCGATCCGACGCGCTCGCACGCGCGGATTGTGCTCGACGGCGCGCCGGCCGAGCCGCTCGGCGCGGCGGGGCAGGGCCCGGCGCTCGTCGGCGCGCTGCTCGACCGCGCGGCGGTGCTCGTCGCCTTCGAGCAGGTCGGCGGCGCGCAGGCGGCGCTCGACATGGCGCGCGAGTACGCGCTCGGGCGCTTCGCGTTCGGCCGGCCGATCGCGTCGTTCCAGGCGATCAAGCACAAGCTCGTCGACATGTACGTCGCGATCGAGCTCGCGCGCTCGAACGCGTACTACGGCGCGTGGGCGCTCTCGACCGGCGCGAAGGAGCTTCCCGTCGCCGCCGCCGCGGCACGCGTGAGCGCGACCGAAGCGTTCTGGCTCGCGGCGAAGGAGAACATCCAGACGCACGGCGGGATGGGCTTCACCTGGGAGTTCGACTGCCACCTCTACTACCGTCGCGCCAAGCTGCTGGCGCTGCAGCTCGGCAGCGCGCGCTCGTGGAAGCACAAGCTGATCGCGCGACTCGGAAAGGCATAGGCATGGACTTCAGCGACACCAGAGACGAAGCGGCGTTCCGGTCCGCGGCACGCGCGTGGCTCGAGAAGAACGCGGAGCCGAAGCGCGGCGCGTTCGAGACATGGGACGCGCACCACGGCGACGAGACGACCGCGCTCGCGGCGGCGAAGGACTACCAGCGGTGCCGAGCCGAGGCCGGCTTCGCGGGCATCACGTGGCCGAAGGAGTACGGCGGCCGCGGCGGGAGCGCGATCGAGCAGGTGATCTGGAGCCAGGAGGAAGGGCAGTTCATCGCGCCGCGCGGCTACTTCGAGATCGGCCTCGGCATGATCATGCCGACGCTGTTCGCGTACGCGACCGAGGAGCAGAAGCGCCGCTATCCGCCGAAGGCGCTCCACGGTCAGGAGATCTGGTGCCAGCTCTTCTCCGAGCCCGCGGCCGGCTCCGACCTCGCGGGCCTGCGCACCCGCGCGGTGAAGGACGGGACCGACTGGGTCGTCAACGGCCAGAAGATCTGGACGTCGGGCGCGCACCGTGCGGACTACGGCGTGATCGTCACGCGCAGCGATCCGAACGCCCCGAAGCACAAGGGGCTGACGTACTTCTTTCTCGACATGAAGTCGCCGGGGATCGAGATCCGCCGCATCAAGCAGATCTCGGGCGCGTCGAACTTCAACGAGGTCTACTTCACCGACGTGCGCATTCCCGACAGCCAGCGGCTCGGCGGCGTCGGCGGTGGCTGGGGCGTCGCGATCACCACGCTGATGAACGAGCGGCTCACGTCCGGCGAGCTGCGCGGTCCCGACTGGGAGGAGCTGTTCGCGATCGCGCGCACCACGGAGCTCGAGGACGGTCCGGCGCTGGAGGACGCGGGCGTGCGCGAGAAGCTCGCGGACTGGTACGTGCGGCGGCAGGGCGTGCGCTGGGCCCGCTTCCGCGTGATGACCGCGCTCTCGCGCGGCGAGACGCCGGGGCCGGAGAACTCGATCGGCAAGCTCGTCGGCGCGGCGATGCAGCAGGACATCGCGGCGTTCGCGATGGACCTGATGGACATGGGCGGCATGGTGAGCGATCCGGAGTGGGCACCGATGCGCGCGGCGTTCCAGGACGCGGTGCTGTCGTCGCCGGGCTCGCGCATCGCCGCGGGCACCGACGAGATCTTGAAAAACATCATCGCCGAGCGGGTCCTCGGTCTCCCCGCGGACGTGCGAGTCGACAAGGACCTCGCGTTCAAGGACCTGCCGGCGGGGAAGAGATAGATCCATGAAAGGCCGAGTCGCGGTCCTCAAGGCGTACGGCGGCGAGTTCGAGCTCCGCGAGTATCCGGTGCCGGAGGTCGAGCCCGGCGCGATGCTGATCAAGCTCACGCGGGCCGGCATCTGCGGCTCCGACCTCCACATCTGGCGCGGCGAGATGAAGGACGTCTACGGCGCCTTGCCGAAGGATCTGACGTTCGGTCACGAGATGTGCGGGCGCGTGGAGCGCCTCGGCGCCGGCGTCACCTCCGACTCGATGGGCCGGCCGCTCAACGAGGGCGACCGCGTGACGTTCCTCTACTTCTTCCCGTGCGGGCGCTGCCCGGTGTGTCTGCACGACGAGATGGCCGCGTGCCCGCGCAAGGCGCGCCCGAACCGCGTCGCGGGCACGGCGCCGTACTTCAACAACGCGTACGGCGAGTACTACTACCTCAGACCGAACCACTACGTGTTCAAGATCCCCGACGAGATCTCCGACGACGTCGCGACGCCCGCGAACTGCGCGCTCTCGCAGGTCATCTACGGGCTCAGACGCGCGGGCATGCGCGCCGGGCACTCGGTCGTGATCCAGGGCGCGGGCGGCCTCGGCATCAACGCGACCGCCGTCGCGCGCGACATGGGCGCGGACACGATCATCGTGGTCGACCGGATGAAGGAGCGGCTGGCGCTCGCGCGGCAGTTCGGCGCCGATCACACGATCGACGTCAGCGAGCTGACGACCGCCGATCAGCGCGTCGACGCGGTCAAGCAGCTCACCGGCGGCTTCGGCGCGGACGTCGTCGGCGACTTCGTCGGCTATGCTGACGTGATCCCGGAAGGCCTGCGCATGCTGCGCGGTGGCGGGACGTATCTGGAAGTCGGCAACATCGCCCCGGGCAACGTGTTCTCGTACGACGCGACGGCGCTGGTCCGCGGCAACACGCGGCTCGTTGCCACGTCGAACTACTCGCCCTGGGCGCTCGATCAGGCGCTGGTGTTCCTCAAGCGCAATCTCAAGCGGTTCCCGTTCGAGCGCGTGGTCTCGCACGTGTTCCCGCTCGACCGGATCTCGGAGGGGTTCGAGAAGGCGAACTGGATGCAGCGGGGCAACGACCCGCTGAAGATCTCGCGGGCGGCCGTCAGCATGTAGCCGCGTGCTCGCGCTGACAGAATCCTTCGGACCCGAAAGGGATGTCCCGCATAGTAGACACGTGCCCGCCCGAGCGAACGCTCTCCCGGCGCGATCAACCGCCACTTCACGGCGGGAATCCGATCTGTATCCCGCCGTCAAAGCGTTTCTGACGAAGCAGGGCTACGACGTCAAGGCGGAGGTGCGCGGGTGTGACGTCGTCGCCACGCGCGGACGTGAAGCGCCCGTCATCGTCGAGCTGAAGCTCGTGTTCAACCTCGGGCTGCTGCTGCAGGGCGTCGATCGGCTCGCGCTGACGGACCGTGTGTACCTCGCCGTCGCGCGCCCACGATCGCGGCGCGCGCCGGCGTCGGTGTATCGCCGCGAAGTGCGCGCGCTGTGCCGGCGTCTCGGGCTCGGGCTGATGACCGTCCACGCCGGCGGCGACGTCGAGGTCGTGCTGGATCCGGCGCCGTATCGTCCACGACTCGACGCAAAGCGCACGAAGCTCTTGCTCGGCGAGCACGCGCGGCGGCAGGGAGATCCGAATCACGGCGGCGTGAGCAAGACGCCGATCATGACCGCGTACCGTCAGGAAGCGCTGCGCTGCGCGCTGCTGATGGAGCCGAACGGGCGCTCGAATCTCAAATCGCTCAGAGCGACGGGGCTCGTGCCGAACGCCTCGAAGATCCTCTATCGCGACGTCTACGGATGGTTCCACCGCGAAGAGCGTGGCGTCTATCGCCTCAGCGACCGGGCGCGCGAGGCGATCGTGCGCTTCGGCGCCGCGGGAAGGCTGCCCTCCGTCAGCCCGGACGGCGCTCCTCCGCCCAGAAGGTAGACAGCGCGCTCCGGGGTGCCCACAACATAGGCAGGCCGCGGGGCGATGAGAAATCCGCGGTCGTGAAATTGCCGTGTTACGGAGCAGGCGATTTGGACCATTCCTTGCCTCCTACGCCCCGGGTTCAGACCGGTTCAAGGAGGAGCTATGAGCGAGGCGAGGGAAGAGATCGGACGCCGTGACCTGCTGAAAGGGCTGGGCGTCGCTGCCGTGGCGGGCTCGCTCGCCGCGCTGCGCGGCGGCGCGGCGCTCGCGGCCGACAAGCTGGTCGTCGGCGTGATCTACGTGGGACCGCGCGACGACTACGGCTACAACCAGGCGCAGGCGCAGGCCGCGGCGGCGGTCAAGAAGCTGCCCGGCGTCACCGTCGTCGAGCAGGAGAAGGTGCCGGAGACCACCGACGTCCAGAAGACGATGGCGTCGATGATCGAGCAGGACGGTGCCACGCTGCTCTTCCCGACGTCGTTCGGCTACTTCGATCCCCACATCCTCAAGATGGCCGAGAAGTATCCGAAGGTCCGCTTCGCCCACTGCGGCGGCCTCTGGACCGAGGGCAAGCACCCGAAGAATGTCGGGTCCTACTTCGGATACATCGACGAGTGCCAGTATCTGAACGGAGTCGTCGCCGGCCACGCGACCAAGTCGAAGAAGCTCGGCTTCATCGCCGCCAAGCCGATCCCGCAGGTGCTCCGCAACATCAACGCGTTCACGCTCGGCGCGCGCAGCGTCGATCCCAAGATCACGACACAGCTCATCATCACCGGCGACTGGGCGATGCCGGTCAAGGAAGCGGAAGCGGCGAACGGCCTGATCGACCAGGGCGTGGACGTGCTCACGTGTCACGTCGACAGCCCGAAGGTGGTCGTGGAGACCTCCGAGCGCCGCAACATCTTCGTCTGCGGCTATCACGCGAACCAGGCCACGCTCGCGCCGAAGGGCTACCTCACCGGCGCCGAGTGGAACTGGCTCACGCCGTACACGCAGCACATCAAGGACGCGCAGGCCGGCAAGCCGCTCGCGAACTTCGTGCGCGGCGGGCTGAAGGACGGCTTCGTGAAGCCGTCGGCGTACGGCAAGGCGGTGTCGGAGACCGCGCGCAAGAAGGCCGACGCGGTGAAGGCTCAGATGATGAAGGGCGACTTCGTGATCTTCAAGGGCCCGATCAAGGACAACGCGGGCAAGACGGTCATCGACGGGGGCGTCGCGCGCAAGCAGACCGACGTCGTGCTCGAGGAGATGAACTACCTGGTCGAGGGAGTCATCGGCAAGGTGTGAGGGCCGGCCAAGCCCTCGCGATCCCTCTCCTCGCGCTCGCGGCCGCCATGATCGTGTTCGGCGTGTTCATGGCGGCGATCGGCCAGTCGCCCGTCGAGGTCTACACGCTGATCTACCGCGGCGGCTTCGCGAGCGCGTTCGCGTGGCAGAACACGCTCGCGCGCGCGGCGCCGCTCGTGCTCACCGCGCTGTGCGTCGCGCTGCCCGCGCGCGTCGGATTGATGGTCATCGGCGGCGAGGGCGCGCTCGTGCTCGGCGGGCTCGCCGCCGCGGTCGTCGGCCACGCGCTCGCCGCTCACGTGACGCTCGCCGGTCCGCTCGGCGTCCAGATCACGATGGCGCTCGCCGCGATGATCGTCGGCGCCGCGTGGATCGCGATCGCGGGCGCGCTGCGCCAGTATCGCGGCGTCAACGAGACGATCGCCAGCCTCCTGATCACCTACATCGCGATCGCGATCTTCAACCACCTGGTCGAAGGCCCGCTGCGCCATCCGGCGAGCCTCAACAAGCCGTCGACGACCCCGATCCCCGCGGCGACGATGCTCGGCCAGCTTCCCGGGCTCGACGTGCACTGGGGCCTCGGCTTCGGCGTGATCGCGTGCGTGATCGCGTACGTGCTCGTCGACCACACGACGTGGGGCTTCGCGATGCGCGTGGTCGGCGGCAGCGTCCGGGCCGCGCGGCTCGCGGGGTTGCCGGTCGGCGCGCTGGTGCTCGGCGCGTGCGCGCTCGGCGGCGCGGCGGCCGGGCTCGCGGGCATGGTCGAGGTCGCCGCGGTGCACGGCAGCGCGAACGCGTCGCTGATCGCGGGCTACGGCTACGCCGGCATCCTCGTCGCGTTCATGGCGCGCCACCACCCGCTCGCGATCGTGCCGGTCGCGATCCTCGTCGGCGGGATCTCCGCGAGCGGCGGCATGCTGCAGCGCCGGCTCGATCTTCCGGACGCGACCGTGCTCGTGCTCCAGGGCGTGATCTTCATGATGATCCTCGCGAGCGAGACGCTGTACGGGCGTCTGCGCTTCTTCCGCTCGAAGGTGGTCTCCGCGTGACCGCGCTCGGATGGTGGGGCGTGCCGCTCGCGGTGCTCGGCGGCGCGATCCGCGTGAGCACGCCGTTCCTCTTCGTGAGCCTCGGCGAGTGCATCACCGAGCGCAGTGGCCGCATCAACCTCGGGCTCGAGGGCATTCTCATCATGGGCGCGATGGCCGCGTACGCGGTGTCGTACGGCACCGGCAACCCGTGGCTCGGCGTGCTCGCGGCGGCGGGCGCGGGATTCGCGCTCGGCATCGTGCACGGGCTCGTCTGCAGCCTCGCGCGCGTGAACGACATCGCGGTCGGGATCGGCCTGATGCTGTTCGGCACCGGCCTCGCGTTCTTCCTCGGCAAGCCGTACATCCAGCCGAAGGCGCCGACGCTGCCGTCGATCCCGCTCGGCGCGTGGAGCGATTCGCCTCAAATCCAGGCGGCGCTGCAGGTGAATCCGCTGTTCCTGCTCGGCATCGTGCTCGCGGTCGCGCTCGCGTGGGCGTTTCGCACCACGCGCTGGGGGCTCGTGATCCGCATGGTCGGCGACAGCGCGGACGCCGCGCGCGCGATGGGCTATCGGGTGACGCTCGTGCGCACGCTCGCGACAGGCCTCGGCGGATTGCTCGCGGGCGTCGGCGGCTCGTTCCTCTCGCTGTACTATCCCGGCAGCTGGAGCGAGGGGCTCTCGAGCGGGCAGGGGCTGATGGCCGTCGCGCTCGTCATCTTCGCGCGCTGGAATCCGATGCAGTGCTTCCTCGCCGCGCTGCTGTTCGGCGGCGCGGGAGCGCTCGGGCCGGCGCTGCAGTCGGTGGGGATCACGTGGGGCTACTACCTCTTCAACGCGACGCCGTACGTGGTGACGCTCGGGATCATGATCGCGACGTGCTCGCCGCGGCGCACGCTGGCCGGCGCGCCGGGCGAGCTCAGCATCACGCGATGAATCACTCGACGGGGAGTGTCAGATGACCTTCGTCAGCTCGAATCCGTATCCGTGGCCGTTCGACGGCGACCTCCGGCCCGCGAACACGGCGCTGCTCGTCATCGACATGCAGACGGACTTCTGCGGCAAGGGCGGCTACGTCGACTCGATGGGCTACGACCTCTCGCTCACGCGCGCGCCGATCGAGCCGATCCAGGCCGTGCTCGCGGGCGCGCGCGCCGGCGGCTTTCACGTCATCCACACGCGCGAGGGCCACCGGCCCGATCTCTCCGACCTGCCGGAGAACAAGCGATGGCGCTCGCGGCGCATCGGCGCGGGGATCGGCGATCCCGGCCCGTGCGGCCGCATCCTCGTGCGGGGCGAGCCGGGCTGGGACATCATTCCGGAGCTCGCGCCGCTGCCCGGCGAGACGATCATCGACAAGCCGGGCAAGGGCTCGTTCTGCGCGACCGATCTCGAGCTGATCCTCCGCACGCGCGGCATCCGCAACCTCGTGCTCACCGGGATCACGACCGACGTGTGCGTGCACACGACCATGCGCGAGGCCAACGACCGCGGCTTCGAGTGCCTGCTGCTCGAGGACTGCACGGGCGCGACGGACTACGGGAACTACCTGGCGGCGATCAAGATGGTGACGATGCAGGGCGGCGTGTTCGGCGCGGTCGCGCGCTCGACCGATCTCCTCGCGGCGATGAAGGCGGCCGGGTGACCCACCGCGCGCTCGAGGTCGAGGTCATCGGGCTGACGAAGCGCTTCGGCGCGTTCGTGGCCCTCGACGACGTCTCGCTGCGCGTCGCCGCAGGCTCGTTCCACGCGCTGCTCGGCGAGAACGGCGCGGGGAAGAGCACGCTCGTGAAGTGCCTGGTCGGCTACCACCCGCCGGATGCCGGCAGCATCGTCGTCGACAAGCGCGAACGCGATCTGAAGACACCGCACGCGGCGCATGCGCTCGGCATCGGGATGGTCTACCAGCACTTCACGCTGGTGCCGAGCATGACGGTGGCCGAGAACCTCGTGATGGCGCGTGACACAGTCCCGCCGATCGTCCGCTGGCGCGAGGAGCGCGAGCGGCTCGAGGCGTTCATGGCCACGGTGCCGTTCAGGATCGATCTCGACGCGCCGGTCTCGCGGCTCGCCGCCGGTGAGAAGCAGAAGGTCGAGATCCTGAAGCAGCTCTCGCTGCATCGCCGCTTCATCGTGCTCGACGAGCCGACCTCCGTGCTGACGCCCGCGGAAGCCGACGAGGTCCTGACCATGCTGAAGGGCATGGCGGCGGCCGGCGACGTCACCGTGCTGATGATCACGCACAAGTTCCGCGAGGTGATGCGCTTCGCCGACACCGTGTCGGTGCTGCGCCGCGGCCGTCTGGCGGGCGAAGGCCGCGTGGCCGAGCTCTCGCCGGAGCGCCTGGCGGAGATGATGGTCGGCACGCGCGAGATCCCGCAGGCGCGCCCGGCGGCCGGCGCGAACGGCGCGCACGCGGCCGCGGCGCTCGCGTCGCCCGTGCCGCGTCTCGCGGTCGCCGGCCTCGTCGTCGAGAATGACGCGGGACGCGTCGCGGTCGATCACGTGTCGCTCGCGGTCCACCCCTGCGAGATCGTCGGCGTGGCCGGTGTCTCCGGAAACGGACAGCGCGAGCTGGTCGAGGCGCTCGTCGGTCAGCGGCGCATCGTCGGCGGCGACGTCCGCGTCGAAGGTACCCCGTTTCGCGCCACGCGCGGCGCGATCCGCTTCTACGGCGCCTTCAGCCTCACCGAGGAGCCGCTGCGCACCGCGTGCGTGCCGACGATGAGCGTGGCGGAGAACCTCGCGCTCCGGAACTTCGACCAGGCGCCGATCGCGGCGGGGCCGTGGCTGCGGCGCGGCCCGCTGCGCCGTCAGGCCGAGCGGCGCATCGCGGAGTTCAAGGTGAAGTCCGAAGGGCCCGACGCGCCGATGACCACGCTGTCCGGGGGCAACGTGCAGCGCACGGTGCTCGCGCGCGAGCTTTCGGAGCGCGTCTCCGTGCTCGTCGCGGCGAATCCGGTGTTCGGTCTCGACTTCGCCGCGGTCGCGGAGATCCACGCGCGCATCCTCGCCGCGCGCGATGCCGGCGCCGCGGTCTTGCTCGTGAGCGAGGATCTCGACGAGCTGCTCGAGCTCTGCGACCGGATCGTCGTGATGTTCGCCGGCCGCTTCGCGTACGAGACGCCGATCGCGGCCGCGGACGTCGGCGTGATCGGCCGGCACATGGCGGGGCACGAGCGGAGCGTGCGCGACCCGGGCGATCGGGAGTACGATTGCGTCGAGGAGGACGCCCCGTGCACTACGAGATGATCTCGGCCGACTGTCACGTCGATCTCTGCTGGCTCCCGCCGGATCTGTTCACGTCCAACGCGGCGCCGGAGCTGCGCGAGCGGATGCCGTACGTGACCGACGGCCCGACGGGTCCCGTGTGGGTGACGAAGAAGGGCGCCGGCCTCGGCCGCGTGAACGGCATGGGCTCCGCCGGGCGCGAGTACGTCCCGGGCAAGATTCATCGCTCCGACCGCATGGCGTCCACCGGGCTCTACGACGACGGCAAGAAGGGCATCCGCCGTCTCACGGATTCGGCTCTTCGCATCAAGGACCAGGACCGCGACGGTGTCCAGGCCGAAGTCCTCTACGGCATCCTCGGCGCCACGGGCCGCCTCAACGATCCCGAGGCGTCGGGCGAGGTGATCCGCGTTTACAACGAGTGGCTGGCGAGCTTCGTCGAGTCGCAGCCGGGCCGCTTCGTCGGTCTCGCCGCGATTCCGAACAACCCGCTGGACGCGGGGATCGCGGAAGTCGAGCGCGTGGCGAAGCGCGGAGCGTGCCGCGGCGTCGACATCGCGAACTCCTCCGATCTGAAGCCGCTGTGGGATCCGTACTGGGATCCGCTGTGGGCCGTGATCAACGAGACCGGGCTGCCGTTGCACTTCCACACGGTCGGCGGCTACGTGCCGGAGCACATCCGCCAGATCATGTTCATCGGCAGCGATCCGACGCGCGCGAACCTGCCTGGCGCCCCGAACGTGCCGCTGCCCGTCGCGCGCGCGGCGTTCGCGACGAACATCACGCACTTCCAGATCAACATGGCGAACATCCTCACGTCGATGATCTTCGGCGGCGTGCTGGAGAAGTATCCGCGCATCCGCCTCATCCTCGGCGAGAGCGGCATCGGCTGGATCCCGTACGTGCTCTGGCGGATGGACGCCGAGTGGGAGGATCAGTTCCAGGACCTCTCGCTGAAGATGAAGCCGAGCGACTACTGGCGGCGGCAGTGCTTCGCGACGTACCAGACCGATCCGATCGGCGTGAAGCTGATCGACGACCTCGGCGCCGACAAGATCATGTGGGGCTCCGACTTCCCGCATCCGGACGGCATCTGGCCGGACTCGCGGGAGTACGTCGCGAAGGAGATGGGCCACCTCCCGGCCGACAAGCGCCGCAAGGTGATCTGCGAGAACGCGGGGAAGCTCTACGGCCTGATCGCGTAGTTTCTGCGCTCTGTAACGAATTTCAGCGGAGCTTTTTCGTCGGCCCTGCTGCGAGGGCCCCGGGGTTGACGGGGGACTCGCACTGATAAGATGAGTGCGCAGATAGAGCTCGCTTCTACGAAGCAAGTTCGAGGGGGGGGAGCGAATGCTTCAACGCACCATCAAGGCTGCGATTCGAGCCGGCGAACAGTCCGGCTACGTCGCGGAATGCCTTGAGATTCCTGTGGTGACCCAAGGGCGTACGCTCGATGAGGTGACTACCAATCTGAAGGAGGCAGTTGAGTTGCATCTAACCGACGAGAATCTTGAGGCCCTTGGGCTTGTTCCGAATCCGACGATCCTCGTGACCATGGAGTTGACACCGGCGCATGCCTAAGCTCCGTCGCCTCTCCGGCGCGGAGATCATCGCCATCCTGAGTCGCTTCGGCTTCGCCCTACATAGCCAGCGCGGCAGTCACGCAAAGCTTCGTCGGATTCTCCCCGACGGCACCACCGAGACGCTTACCGTCCCGGTTCACGACGAACTCGATACCGGCACCTGCCGAGCAATTCTCCGTCAGGCGTCACGCTTCATTCCCGACCAGGACCTGCGCCCGCACTTCTATACGGAATAGGCATTCGTTGACCCTCGCGACGAGAAGCCGTTCTGCACCAAGGCTGGAATCAGACTGATGGCGTTCATCCCGGGCCGACTCTTCGACTTCATCCCTTCCATGCGCCGCCGCCGCCTTCAACATCTTGAAGATATTCGGACAGGCAAGATTGTCCCGGTCGGGCTGCCCGAGGTGTCGACACAGAGCGTGCTGGTGTTGACGCCTCAACAGCGGGTGAAGCGGGCGGGCGGGGCGTTGATCGTGGCCTCAGCCCTTTGGTTGCTCAATCGGTCGATGAGCCATTGGCAAGCTCCGCTGATCTATCTAATTGTCGTCGGCGGCCTCGTGCTGAGCATTTGGTTCGAAGATCGTTACGGTGAACGGGCGGCCGCCGAGTGGCGTAGCTTCCAGGTATTCTGGGTCGACGCCTATTTCACGCCTCGTGTTCTGCTCTTAGGGGCTGGATGCCTTCTTCTCTTTCTTGCAGCCGTCATTGTGGCCGGGCCGGAAAGACCTCGCGAGAAGATCACGCCGTTGTTCGTCACATTAACGGGCTTCGTCTTCGTCGGCCCGTGGTGGCGCTTGTGGCGTGGCCTCAGGTACGTGTTCTGGTCGCTGATCGTTTTGTCTTTGGCGCTCTTCGTTGTGTTTGGGGTTTCTCTTATCGTGCTTGAGAGCCTGCATTGGCTGTTTGGCGAGGCGTTTGGGCCGCCACTCAGGTGGCTTAAGTATTGGGGTGGAGGATGAGGCGACTGCGTTCGGACGGCACAACTGCTGGACGAAGTTATTCGCAGCTCAATAGTCCCGCGGGTCGAGGAGGTCGCGCAGGCCGTCGCCCGCGAGGTTGAACGAGAGCGCGAGCACGAAGATCGCGAGGCCCGGATAGAACGACATCCACGGCGCCGACTCGAGGAACTGCTGCGCGGCGTTCAGCATCGTGCCCCACGACGGCGCGGGCGGCTGCACGCCGAGGCCGAGGAACGAGAGCACGGCCTCGGCGATGATCGCGGTCGGGATCTGGACTGTCGCCTGCACGAGCAGCGCGCTCACGATGTTCGGCAGGATGTGACGGCCCATCAGCCGTACGTCGCCGGCGCCGAGCGCGCGCGCGCCGTGCACGTAGTCCTCCTCCTTCGCCGACAGCACGAGCCCGCGCGTGAGGCGGATGTACGTGGGCGTGGCGCCGACACCGATCGCGATCGTCGCGTTGGTGAGTGACGCGCCGAGGATCGTCACGAGCCCGATCGCGAGGATGAGGAACGGAAACGCGAGCCACGCGTCCGTGAGCCGCATCAGCACCTGGTCGAGCGCGCCCCGGTAGTAGCCGGCGATCAGGCCGAGCGGCACGCCGACCGCGATCGCGAAGAGGATCGAGAACACGCCCGCCTGCATCGAGATCCTGGTGCCCCACACGACGCGCGAGAGCATGTCGCGCCCGAGGTCGTCGGTGCCGAACGGATGCGCCCACGTCGGTCCCTTGCGCACGGCCTTCCAGTCGGCCTGCGACGGATCCGTGCTCACCAGCCACGGCGCGCCGACCGCCATGATCAGGAACGCCAGCACGACGGCCGCGCCGACGAGCGCCGCCGGCCGCCGGCGCCCGACGAGCCAGCCGCGACGGAGCAGGCCGGGTCTGGCGCCGGCGGTCGGCTCGAGCGCGAGCGAGGGGGTTTGGGGGTCCGACAGTTGCGGGGCCCCCATGTTCAGCGTCGCCATCTACGCGCTCGCCGCCGCGCCGCCGATGCGGATGCGCGGGTTCAGCAGCGAGTAGGAGACGTCGACGAGCAGGTTGATCAGCACGTACGAGCTCGCGGTGATCAGCACCACGCCCTGCACGACCGGATAGTCGCGCGTGAAGACGGCCTCGACGATCAGGCGCCCGAAGCCCGGCACCACGAAGATCTGCTCGGTGACGACGGCGCCGCTCATGAGCGCACCCATCTGCAGCCCGAGGATCGTGACGACCGGGATGAGGCTGTTCCGGAGCGCATGCCGTACCACCACCGCGCGCTGCGCGAGGCCCTTCGCACGCGCGGTGCGGATGTAGTCCGCGCTCAGCACCTCGATCATCGCGTTGCGCGTCTGTCGCATGAGCACGGCGGCGAGGCCGGTGCCGAGCACGAGCGCCGGCATCAGCATGCGGCGCAGGTTGTCGACCGGATCCTCCCACGGCGGCACGTAGCCGGAGGCGGGGAGCCAGCCGAGCCGCACCGAGACGAGCAGGATCAGCATGATCCCGAGCCAGAAGTTCGGGATCGAGACCCCGCCGAGCGACGCGGTGCTCATGAAGAGGTCCCACTTCGTGTTGCGCCGCACGGCGGCGACGACGCCGGTGGGGATCGCGATCGCCAGCGCGACGGCGATCGACAGCGTGGTCAGCTCGATCGTGATCGGCAGCTTGCCGGCGACGGTGGCGGCCACGGGCTGGCGTGTCCGGATGGAGACACCGAGATCGCCGCGCGCCGCGTGGCCGACCCAGCGCAGGTACTGGACGGTGAGCGAGTCCTTCAGCCCGTACTTCTCGCGGATCTCCTCGAGGCCGGCCTCGTCGGCTTCCGCGCCCGCGAGCACGCGCGCGGGATCCCCGGGGATCGCGCGCACGCCCGCGAAAACGATCACGCTGATGATGGCCAGCGTGATCGCCGAGATCACGGCCCGGCGGACGAGGAACTCGGCCATGGCCGGGCCGTGCCTCCCGCGACTACTGCCAGCTCGTTCCCTTCAGCCGCATCAGCCCGTCGGGCACGGCCTTGTAACCCTTCAGGCTCTTCGCGTGCGCCGCGATGTAGTGCGGGTGATAGATGTAGATGATGTTCCGCCGGGCGGTGAAGAGGTCGATCGCCTCGCGGTACAGCGCCTTCCGCTGGTTCAGGTCGCTCGTCTCGCGCGCCTTGTCGAGCAGCGCGTCGATCTTCTCGTCGCACGCCTGCGTCGAGTTCAAGGCCCCCTTGCACGTCTGGATCTGGTGGATGTTGCCGTCGGGATCGACGCGGCCGCTCCAGCCGATGACGAACGCCTGGTGCTTGCCGGCGTCGTTGTCGTTGAGCGCGGACGCGAACTCCTGCGGCCGGAGCGAGATGTTGAACCCGGCCTCCTTCGCCATCTGCTGGATGACTTCACCGATCCGCCGCTGCTGCGGGTTGTTCACCACGATCATCTCGAAGCTGTAGCCGTTCGCGTGCCCGGCGTCGGCGAGCAGCTTCTTCGCGCGCGCCACGTCGCGCGCCGGACACTTGCGGGCCCTGTCGAAGAACGGGCTGATCGGCGGGATCGGCGTGCAGCCCGCGGTGTATTGCCCGTCATACACCACCTGCACGAGCGCCTCGCGGTCGATCGACAGCTCGAAGGCCTCGCGGACGCGCGGATCGTTGGCCAGCGGCGTGCCGAGGTCGCCGGGAGGCGCCGGGTTCTTGCCGGTCTTGTTGCGCAGGTTGATCGTGATCGCGTTGTAGCCGAGGCCGATGACGCTCGGCACCTCGAAGCGGCCCTCGCGCTTGAGCGCGGCCGCGTCGGTCGGCGTCACCTGGTGCGTGATGTCGATGTCGCCCGAGCGCAGGTTGGCGAGCCGCACGTTGTCGTCGGGGATGATCTTGAAGACCACCCGGTCGAACTTCGCGGCGTTCGGGTCGAAGTAGTGCGGTGACTTTTCGACGACGATGCGGTCCTGCGCCACGCGCTCGACGAACTTCCACGGCCCGACGCAGACGGGTGCCGTGCCGAAGTTGTCGCCGAGCTTCTGCACGGCGTCCGGCGACACCGGCATGCCCGCGCGGTCGGTGAGCTGCGAGAGGAGCTGCGCCGCGGGCGCCTTGAGGCGCAGGCGGATCGTCGAGGCGTCGACGACTTCCACGGCCTCGACCGACGCGATCTCGCTGCGCCGGTTGGAGCCCTTCAGATCGCGATGGCGCTCGAGCGAGAACTTCACCGCCTGCGCGGTCATCGGGGTGCCGTCGTTGAACTTCACGCCCGTGCGCAGCTTGATCGTCATCGTGCGGCCGCCGTCGGCGTACTGCGGCATGTCGGCGGCGAGCTGCGGATGGATCGCGAGCTTCTCGTCGATCTCGTAGAGCTTCTCGCAGATGTGCGAGAAGACGATCCGGCCGACGTAGGTGCGCGCGAGCGTCGGATCGAGGATGTCGGGGTCCTGGTTGAGACCGACGACGAGCTGCTTCTTCTGCGCGTCGGCCGTTCCCGGCGCCATCGTCAGCGCCAGCGCGATCGCAGCGAGAGACGCGATCCACGTGCTCCGTTTCATGGCTCTTCCTCCCTGGCCGCCGTCTGCTGCGACCCGGCCCGTTCGCCGGGCGATGATACCCCACCGGCCAGCAGGGTGGTTCCCTGGCGCGCGACGGCCACCGCCACCCACGTGGCCGCGAGCAGAATGATCAGGCGCGCCACCTGCTGCCCGGGCACGATCCGGCCGTAGATCGCGGTTTCCGCCGTCGGCTGCGGCACCCACATGAGCCAGGCGACCCACGCGATCGCGCCGTACTGCGCGATCGCGGCGAGACCCGCGGCGATGCACACGCGGAAATCCCAGCGCATCGCGGTCGCGGCGACCGCGACGAGGTACACCGAGAACGTGGTCCGGCTGTTCGCCGCGATGCTCGGCATGCCGGCGATCAGATACGCGACCTGCAGGAGCGACACGAGGGTCACGTCGACCAGGCTCGTGACGAAGCCGAGGCCGGGCACGTGGTGATCGCGGGACACGACGCGAAGGACGACGAGCGCGAACAGCACCGCCAGCGTCGCGACCCCGACGCCCATCGCGGCTTCGAGGCTGAACCCTCCCCAGAGCGCCGCCAGCGGAACCGCGAGGATCAGGAGCGTCAGAACGACGCGCCCGCGCGCCACCGCGATCTCACCCCGCGCGCTCGCGGCCGCGAGGGCGGGATCGAGCGGGGGCCAGAGCCGCTGCCGCCAGGGCATCAGAGCGCGAGGTCGCCGAGGAAGATGCGCTTCACCTCCGCCGACTGCAGCAGCTCCGCCGACGGGCCGTCGAGGATCGTGCGCCCGGACTCGAGGATGTAGCCGCGGTCCGCGAGGCGGAGCGCGAGCTCCACGTTCTGCTCGATGAAGAGCACGCTGATGCCCTCGGCGTCGCGCAGGCGGCGAACCAGCGCGCCGATCTCCTGCACGACGAGCGGCGCGAGCCCGAGAAACGGCTCGTCGATCATCAGGAGCTTCGGCTTCGCCATGAAGCCACGCGCGATCGCGACCATCTGCTGCTCGCCGCCCGATAGTGTATGCGCGAGCTGGGTCCGCCGGGCGCGGACGACAGGGAACAGGGTCTCGACGCGCGCGAGCGTCTCGTCACGGTGCGCGCGGGCGCGCGGGTTGTGCGCGCCGAGCAGCACGTTGTCGAGCACGGTGAGGAAGGGGAACAGGCGGCGGCGCTCGAGCACGTGCGCGATGCCTTCACCGACGATGCGATGCGCCGGCGCGCCGTCGATGCGCGCGCCCTCGAAGGTGATGCTCCCGGCGCGCGGCTTCAGCAGCCCGGAGATCGTGTTCATCAGCGTGGACTTGCCGGCGCCGTTGGGGCCGAGAACGGCGACGATGTCGCCGGTGTCCACGTGCATGGACGCCTGCCACAGCACCTGGAAGTCGCCGTAGGTCACGTCGATCCGGTCGACGTCGAGCATCGGGCTCACTGCGCGTACGCCTGGCCGAGATAGGCCTCGACGACCTTCCGGTCGCGCGCGACGGCGTCCGGCGTGCCGTCGGCGATGACCTCGCCGAGATAGAGCGCGACGATGCGCTGCGCGACCGCGGTGATCACGCGCATGTTGTGCTCGATGACGAGCAGCGTCAGCCCGCCCGCGTGGAGATCGCGGACGAGCTGCACGAGGCCGGGGATCGTGCGCTGATCGACGCCGCCGGTGACCTCGTCGAGCAGCAGCACGCGCGGCCGCGTTGCGAGCGCGCGCGCGAGCTCGAGCCGCTTGCGCTGCCCGGTGGAGAGCGTGCGCGCGTGCGACTCCGCCTTCTCCGAGAGCCCGACGCGCGCCAGCAGCTCGCGCGCCTGCTCGCGCGCGTGGCGAACATCCTTTGTCCTTGTCAGTGCGCCGACGGTCACGTTGTCGAGCACGCTCAGTCCCTGAAAGGGTCTGAGCTTCTGGAACGTGCGCGCGACGCCGAGCCGGCACACGCGATCCGGCGAGAGCCCGGTCAATCGCGTGCCGTCGAGCCGGACTTCACCTTCGTCCGGGTGATAGAAGCCGCTGATGCACTCGAACAGCGTGGACTTGCCGGCGCCGTTCGGGCCGATGATCCCGACGAGCTCGCCCGGCGCGACCTCGAACGAGATGCCGCGGTTCGCGGTGATGCCGCCGAAGCGCTTGGTGACGCCGCTGACCGAGAGGAGGCTCACGACGCGGTCGCGCGGCGGCGTACGCGCGCCTCGATCCAGCCGACGAGTCCTTGCGGCACGAGCCGCACCATCACGATCAGCGCGGTGCCGTAGATGATCAGGTAGATCCCGACCAGGCCGGCGCCGATGCCGCCGAACTGCGCGCGCAGGTACGTCTCGACGGTGGTGACGAGCACCGAGCCGAGGAACGGGCCGAGGGCGGTGCCGAGGCCGCCGATGATCGCCGCGAGCGCGAAGCGGATCGAGACGTCGACGGAGAAGACGTAGAACGGATCGACGAAGCCCACGTACTGCGCCCATAGGGCGCCGACGGCCGCGGTGATCGCGGCGCTGGCGGCGATCGCCGCGACCTTCAGCCGGCGGGCGGCGACGCCGAGCGAGAGCGCGGCGTCCTCGTCTTCGCGCACCGCGGCGAGCTGATAGCCGCGGCGCGACCGCTCGAGGTAGAGCTCGCCCAGGTACGCGAGGATCGCGAGGACCAGGACGAGCCAGACCCACACGCGCTTGTCCGCGATCCCGAGCGTCCAGAATCCCTGCCGGAACGGGACGGGGATGCCTTCCGAGCCCGACGTCAACCCGCGCAGACGGCTGGCGGTGAGCAGCAACACTTGTGAGACCGCGATCGTCGCGAGCACGAAATACGGACCGCGCAGACGGTTCGCGAGGAAACCGATCACGACGCCCGTCACCGTCGCCACGATCGCGCCGGCCACGAGCCCGATCCATGGCGACACACCCCACTTCGTGCCGAGCAGCGCCGCCGCGTATGCGCCGAGCCCGAAGAACACCGAGTGACCGAGTGAGATCTGTCCCGCGTAGCCGCCGGCCACGTTCCACGCGGCGGCCGCGGTGCCCCAGAGAAGGATCAGCACGAGCCCGTCGAGCAGGAACGCGTCGCGCACCACCAGCGGCGCCAGCCCCGCGAGCGCGAAGAAGACGATGGCGGGCGCGGCGTGGCGGAGCATCACATCCCGAGCGCTTCGGCGCCGCGCTGTCCGAAGAGGCCCGCGGGACGCACGATGAGGATCGCGATGAACAGCAGGAGGTAGAGGACTTCCTTCCACGCGGTGCCGAGGACGTACGAGCCGGCGACTTCCACCAGCGCGACCACGAGGCTCGCGATCAGCGCGCCCGCCATGTCGCCGAGGCCGCCGAGCACCACCGCGACGTAGGCGATGAGCACGAACTGCAGCCCGGCCGTCGGGTACACGGGATAGATCGGCGCGAGCAGCACGCCGGCGGCGCCGACACACACGATGCCGACCGCCCACGTGAGCGCGTACACGCGGTCGGTATCGATGCCCATCAGCGACGACGCCTGCCGGTCCTGCGCGGTCGCGCGCATGACCTTGCCCGTGTACGACCAGCGCATGAACGCGAACAGCGCGCCGGTGAGCACGAGCGCCAGCGCGAACGCGACGAGCTGCGCGACGTTGAACACGGCAGTGCCGACCCGGATCACGACCGCGTAGTAGTCCGTGCGGATGAAGCGCGCGTCCGCCGTCCACAGCACGAGCGCCACGTTCTGGAGCGCGATCGACAGGCCGACCGTGGTGAACACCTGCACGTTGTGCGAGGCCTGGATGACCGGCCGCATGACGATCCGGTAGCTCACCAAGCCGGCGGCGAAGAACAGCGGCAGCGCGACGACGAGCGTCAGGTAGGGATCGAAGCGGGCGAGCGCGAACGCCCAGAACGCGGCGTACATCGCGAGCATGAGGAACTCGCCGTGCGCGAAATTGACGACGCGCATCACGCCGAAGATCAGCGTGAGACCGACCGCGATGAGCGCGTAGATCCCGGCGAGGAGGACCGTCGAGACGACGAGCTGGGGAAGCGCCTGCAGCGGCGGCTCTTCCCGCTACTTCCTCTGGTCCCACGCGCCGAGCGGAATCCACTTGGCGCGATTCGTCGTGAACTCTTCGGGCCACACGCTCACCAGCTGGCCGCCCTGCCACTGGAGCATGTAGTGCTGCACCTTCGCGTTGGTGTTCTGGCCCGTCTCGTCGAACTTCACGCCCCAGCCGTTGATCGCGGAGCCGACCGGCAGATCCATCGCCAGCACGGCCGCGCGGAACTTGTCGAGGTCGTCCGTCTTCGCGGCGTCGAGCACGAGCTTCAGCAGCCAGAGGCCGCCGCCGGCGAGCTGGTGGCCGCCCGCGGGCACGTCGGAGCCCGTCTTCGCCTTCACGGCCTCGCGGAACGCGCGCTCGATGCGCTGGCCTTCGGGCCGCATCTTCTCGATGAGGAAGCCGGGGCCGGGCTCGAGGAGCGCGAACGGCCCGTTGGCGTCGTTGCCGAACGCCTTGCCGAAGTCGGGCGAGCCGTAGCCCGTCGCGCCCGCGTGCACGAGCGCCTTGAACTGGAGGTTCTGCTCGCGCGCCTGGCGCCAGAAGAGGATCGCGTCCTGGTTGCGGGCGACGTGGTGGAGGATGTCCGGGTTCGCGTTCTTCAGCTTGAGGATGATCGGCGTGAGGTCGTTCGTGGTGAAGGTGTAGTACTCCGGCGCCATGACCTCCTGCATGCCGAATTCCTGCTTCGCGCGCTGCCGCGCCGTTTCGGTGACGCTCTGGCCGTACGAGGAGTCTTCGGACAGATACGCGATGCGCAGCTCGTTCGGCTTCTTGCCCAGGCGATGCGAGAGGTGCTTCGCGATGAACTCGACGTTGTACCAGCCGAACCCGGTGCCGTCGATCTCCGTGCGGAACACGTTCTTCAAGCCGCGCCGCGTGAGCCGCGGGTCGACGCACGACGTCTCCCAGTAGATGACGTTCTGGCGCGCCGCCGCCTCGCTCGCGGCGCCACAGAGCGTGGACGAGAACGTGCCGGTGATGATCTTGACGCCCTCGCGCGTCGCGAGCCGCGTGGCTTCCGACGCGGCCGCGGTCGGATCGACGGCGTCGCCGGTGACGAAGACGAGCTTCTTGCCCATCACGCCGCCGAACTTCTCGTTGATCAGGTCGCGCACGATCTCGTAGCCCTCGAGGTGGCGCTTGCCCTCGGCGGCGAGATTGCCCGTGAGGGGCTCGAGCACGCCGATCTTGTACTCACCGCTGAGGGCCGGCTGCCCCTGGACGGCGCTCACGCCTAGGGCCAGCGCGACGAGACCGACGATCACGATCCACGTATTCTTCATGCGGCGACTCTCCTCTGTCGGAAGTGCGCGCCCCGGCACGGCCGCGCGATCGAGGGGATTCTACTGTAGGCTGCGGGCGCATGCCTGGGTCGCCCATCTCGCCGCTCGCGAGCTCCGCCACGCTGCCCAGCCCGAACGGCCGCTACACCGCCGTCATCACCGGCGCGGTGGAGATCCAGATGAGCGGGCCGACCCGCGGCACGCTGCGCGTGAACGGGATCGTCCGCGAGCACTGCAATCCCTCCATGGCGTGGTCCGACGATTCCGAGTACCTCGCGGTGGTCGAGATCGTCGACCGCGCGCGGCCCGCCCGGCTCGTGATCCTCTCGATGCGCCGGGGCGACGCGCGGTACGCGCCGGGCGCCTACGGCTGCCTCGAGCTGCTCGCATTTTCCGGCGGTGTCGTGAAAGCGCGCTCGCTGACCGACGCCGTCGAGATCGACGTCAGCCGCGTCCTATGAATGTCCGGCCCCGGTGATATCGTCGGGGTCGACTCACACGGCGGGAGGAGCCATGGGACAGCTTGACGGCAAGGTCGCGATCGTCACGGGGTCGGGGCGGGGCATCGGTCAACAGGTGGCGCTGCGGCTCGCGCGCGACGGCGCGGCGGTGGTGGTGAACGATCTCGACGACGCGCCCGCGAAGGAGACGATCGCGCTCATCGAGAAGATCGGCGGCCGCGCGGTCGCCTGCAACGGCGACGTGACGGCCAAGGACTTCGGCGAGCGCATCGTGAACACCGCGGTGCAGCAGCTCGGCGGCCTCCACGTCATCGTGAACAACGCGGGCTACACGTGGGACAACGTCATCCAGAAGATGACCGACGAGCAGTGGTACGCGATCATGGACGTCCACGTCACGGCGCCGTTCCGGATCCTCCGCGCGTTCGCGCCGTACCTCCGCGAGCAGTTCGAGAAGGAGTCGAAGCAGGGCCAGCGGATCGTGCGCAAGGTCGTCCAGATCTCGTCGACGTCCGGCGTGCGCGGCAACGCGGGCCAGGTGAACTACTCGTCGGCGAAGGCCGCGGTGACGGGCATGACGCGGACGCTGGCGAAGGAGTGGGGCCGCTACGCGGTGACCGTCAACTGCGTGGCGTTCGGCTACATCCAGACGCGACTGACTAAACCGCTCGCCGAAGGCGAGGCCGGCACGATCGACGTCGCGGGGCGCACGGTGAAGGTCGGCGTGCAGGGCGCGCGCATCGCGGCGATGAACCAGATGATCCCGCTCGGGCGCGGCGGCCTCCCGGAGGAAGCGGCCGGCGCGATCTATCTCTTCTGCAGCCCGGACAGCGACTTCGTCAGCGGCCAGACCCTGGTGGTCACGGGCGGCGCGTGAGCTAAGCTGGACCTCATGGAACCTGCGACGCTGCACGCGATCGCGAATCTGACCGCGCGGGAACGATTGCTCATCGCCTCGTTCCGGGGGACGCCGATGGACGAGTCCGCGGACAAGGTCGCCGCGTTGGCCGACGCCGTCCGGGCGCTGGATCGGCTCGGCCTCGCCCACGCACTCGTCGGAGGCGTGGCCGTGGGTCTTCGATCGGGGATGCCGCGCGCGACACTGGACACTGATATTGCCGTGCGCTCCACCCTCGACGTGGAAGCCCTGGGCGAGGCGTTCCATGCCGTGGGATTCCAGCGCACCGGCGGGTTTCCCCACAGTGTCAATTTCCGCCATCGCTCCGGGGAGCGCGTGCAGATCGTCTTCGATCCGGAGTTCGACCCGATGATCGATCGCGCTGAACCCCTCGCGGTCGGGGGCACCCGGGTTTGCGTGGTGACGACGGCGGATCTCATCACGATGAAGGAGCGGGCCGCCGCCGATCCCGCGCGGCGGCGGAGCAAGGCGCTTCGTGACCGTGCCGACATCGAGCTCCTCCGCGGCGACGTGCCGGAGCCCGACGAGGGCTGGTAGGAGCGCGCTTACACCGGCTCGAGCGGGCGGTGCGGCTCCGGAGGGAGCTCGACCCGGATCGTATCGCCCGCGTGCACGTCGCCGCCCGTGAGCACGACCGCCATGATTCCGGCCTTGCGCACGAGCGCGCCGTTCGCGCGACGCTCCAGCGTCGCCTCCATCAAGCCTCGCTGAATCCCGTCGAGCTGGTGGCAGGGATTGCGGAGCCCCGTGACCTCGATCATCGCGCTCGCGCCGAGATGCAGGCGCGTGCCCGTCGGCAGTCCGAGCAGGTCGACGCCGCGCGTGGTGACGTTCTCGCCCATTTGACCCGCGGCGATCTTGAACCCCGCGCGCTGGAGCTCGTCGTGCAGCTCGGCGTGGATCAGGTGAACCTGGCGCAGGTTCGGGGTCGTGGGATTGCGCTTCACGCGCGAGCGATGCTTCACGGTCTCGCCCCGGTGCGCGTCGCCCTCCACGCCGAGGCCGGCGAGCAGACGAATGCTGTCGTGCGTGGCCTTGCTCATCGTGTGCGTCGGACTGCGATGGACGGCCGTGACGATCATGACACTCGCCGGAGGGCAGACTTCACGTCTGCCCGGAGGCGTGGGGGGCTTGGGGGACGCCCGGAGCCCCCCAAATGTGACCGAAGCGTTTGATCATCGTGTCCGCGAACGAGAGCGAGCGCGGGGCGACGATGCTGCCGCCGCGCAGGCGGTAGCCGGCGGCGTTGCGCGCGGCCGGCGGCTCGACGCCGGCCTGGAGAGCGCGCGCGGCGCGCAGGATCTGCTTGCGGAACTCGATGATCGCCACGTCCGTCGGGCCGAGGTGCTCGCGCGTGCGGTCCGCGATCAGGCCCTGGCTGTCCTGGATCATCGCGTCCTGCTCGGAGACCCCCTGGATGCCGGTGAACGTGCGCAGCTTCTGATCGGCGCGGTCGATCAGATAGTCGTTGTCGCGGTTGCGCAACGGCGTGAACGACACGTCGACCTCGGCGTGCACGCTGCGCCCGGCGCGGAACTGCGCGCGCTCCTGCCCGGTCAGCGGCCGATCCGGATTCCACGTGTAGCAGAACACCCAGCAGAGCTCGTCGGTGATCGGCACCCACGACTGCCCGTGGATGTTCTCGCCGGGGAACGCGTTCGGCGTCAGCGCGTGGTTCGGCAGCATGTACTGCGCGATCCGCCAGTAGAGGTCGTCGCCGTTCGCCTTGCGCGCGGCGCCGGCCACGAAGCCGACGTCGTGAGCGACCACGTCGAACTCCGGGCGAGGATCATCGCGCATCCACCGCGTGCGCTCGACGTCCACCGACGAGCGGCTCACGGCCGCGTCGATCCCGTCCTGCGCCGACCACACGGGCATGTGGAGGAACGAGAAGTGCGCGGTGTCGATCGCGCCCTCGCACGCCTGCGCCCAGTTGCACTGCTGGAGCTTCTTCGAGACGAAGCGATGGCTGGCCGGCAGCACCGCGAACTCGAATTCGGGCAAGGGCGGCTCGTGACCCTCGGGGCCGAGGTACGCCCAGACGAAGTCGCCCCACTCGCGCGCCGGGTAGGCGGCAATGCGGACCCTGTCGCGGAAGCGGCTTTCCGGCGGCATCGTCGGCATGTCGACGCAGCGCCCGGCGACGTCGAACTTCCAGCCGTGATACGCGCAGCGGATGCCGCAGTCTTCGTTGCGACCGAAGAAGAGGTTGGCGCCACGGTGCGGACACACGGGCTCGACGAGGCCCACGCGCCCGTCGGTGTCGCGGAACGCGATCAGGTCTTGATCGAAGACCTTCACGCGGACGGGCGGGCCGTCGCGCTCGGGAAGCTCCTGCGAGAGGAGCACGGGCTGCCAGAAGCGCCGGAAAAGGTCGCCCATCGGCGTCCCCGGTCCGGTGCGCGTCAGCAGAACATTGTCTTCCGCGCTCAGCATCGGCAACATACTGTAGCATCCGACCCCGGGAGGGCACCCTCATGGACCTCAGTCGTCGTGACGTTCTCAAGCTCGGCGCGGCCGCCGCGGCGGTCAGCGCGCTCGACATCCGGCCGGCTGAGGCACAGACACCCAGGCGCGGCGGCGTCTTCAAAGTCAGACACCACGTGCAGCCCGTGCACTTCGATCCGCATCAGACCATCGCGTTTCCCACGATGATGGCGCTGTCCTACTGCATGAGCCGGCTGGTGAAGGTGAAGGCCGGCCCGTCCGTCGTGCCCGGCACGCAGCCCGTCGAGGGCGACCTTGCCGAATCGTGGCAGCGCACCGACGACAAGACCTACGTCTTCAAGCTGCGCAAGGGCGTGCGCTGGCACAACAAGCCGCCGGTGAACGGGCGTGAGCTCACCGCCGAGGACGTCAAGTTCTCGTACGAGCGCTTCCTCTCCATCAAGGGCAACGGCAACCGCTACCTCCTCGAAGCGGTCGAGAAGATCGAGGCGCCTGACAAGTCCACCGTCGTCTTCAAGCTCGCGCAGCCGAACGCGTGGTTCGTCGACCAGCTCGCGTCGACCGCGACGTGGATCGTCGCGAAGGAGTCGATCGAGAGGTTCGGCGACATGAAGAAGCCGGAGGCCGTCGTGGGCACCGGGCCGTGGATGCTCGAGCGCTACGACCCCGGCACGCGGCTCACGTACGTGCGGCACCCGAACTACTTCGTCCAGGGTCAGCCGTACGCGGACGGCGTCGACGTCACCATCGAGTCCGATCCCGCCGCGGCGTTCGCGAACTTCATCGTCAACGGCGGCTACGACCTGGCACCGGAGTATGGCTTCGTCGTCCGCCGGATCGATCTCGACCTCGCGAAGCAGAAGGTGCCGGGACTCCAGACGCGCGACTACACGGTCATGTTCGGCGGTATCACGTGGATGAAGCTCGACCAGGACCCGTTCAAGGACGTGCGTGTGCGCCGCGCGCTCGGCATGGCGTCGAACTGGAAGGAAGTCCTCGAGACCAACGCGTGGTCGCAGGGCCACGGCCTGCCCAACCCCGCGATCCCCGCCGCCCTCAAGGAGTGGTCGATTCCGATCGGCCAGCTGCCGCCCGAGGGCCGCGCGCTCTACGAGCACGACACGAACGCGGCGAAGAAGCTGCTCGCCGAGGCGGGCCATCCCCGCGGGTTCAAGACGCCGGTCGAGACCACACCCGGGTATGGCCCCGACTACATGGACGCGGTCCAGGTCTGGCTGAAGAACATGAAGTCCGCCGGTGTCGAGACGGACCTCAAGCTCAAGGAATACGGCGCGTTCATCTCCAGCACGATCTTCGGCAAGTTCGAGAAGCTGGCGGTCGGCCTGCGTGGCGGACAGTCGGACATCGACAGCTACCTGCGCATCTACGTGCCCGGCGAGCCGCTGAACGCCGGTGGCGTGAACGATCCCAAGCTCACGGAGATGATCGCGCTGTCCAAGCGCACGCACGACCTCGCCAAGCGCAAGGAGATCATCTTCGACATCCAGCGCTACATCTCGCAGCAGGTCTACTACCTGTTCGACGCGTCGGTGACGTGCGTGAGCGCGTGGAAGCCGTACGTCAAAGGGTACGGGCCGAACATCGGTCACGACGTCGGCGGTCGCCTGCAGGTCGCCTGGCTCGAGCGCTAGCGCCGCTCACGCTTCATGGCTGAAGTCCTGCAGGGCCGGCCGCTCGCGCAGGCCCTGAACGCGCGCACGAAGGCGGCGGTCGAGGCCGCGCGCGCGCGCGGTCTCGAGCCGCGCGTGGTCGACGTGATCGCCTCCAGCGATCCCGGCGCAGTCTCGTACGTACGCTCGAAGGAGAAGAGCGCGTCCGCGCTCGGGATCACGCTCGACGTGCTCGCATTGCCGCCCGAGACCTCGCAGAAGACCTTGAACGATGCGCTGCGCACTGCCTCGGCCGATCCCGCGGTGCACGGCATCATCCTGGAGTTTCCGCTGGCGAAGGGCCTCGACTCCGACGAGGCGCTGGAGTGCATCGCGGCCGCGAAGGACGTGGACGGGCTCACCGCTGGCAATCTCGGGCTGCTGCTGTCGGGACGCGAGTCGGCGGCGCTCGCGTCCGCGACCGCGCAGTCGTGCATCGCGCTCGCGGAGCAGGCGGGCGGGGTGGCGGGCAAGCGCGTGGTGATCGTGGGACGGGGGCGGACCGTGGGACGTCCGCTGATTCCGCTGGTCGTGAATCGCCACGGGACGGTGACCGTGTGCCACTCGAAGACGCCGGCGCTTCCGGACGTGGTGCGCACCGGCGATGTCGTGTTCGTCGCGGTCGGACGAGCGGGCATGATCGGACGCGATCACGTGCGAGCGGGCCAGGTGGTGATCGACGCCGGCATCAACGTCGTCGACGGGGGAGTACGCGGAGACGTCGACAGCGCGGCGATCGAGTCGATCGTCGCGGCCTACACGCCGGTGCCGGGCGGCGTCGGGACGTTGACGACCGCGTATCTCTTTCACAACGTCATGCAGGCGATGCGGCTCCAGGGACTGATCGCATGACGATCGGAGGACCGATCGCGTGAGCGTCGACATCTGGGCGATGCCGCTCGGCGAGTTCCGCGACCGCGCGGCGAGCCGCGAGCCGACACCGGGTGGCGGCTCCGTCAGCGCGGTCGCCGGTGCGCTCGGGCTCGGCCTGGTGATCATGGCGCTCGAGATCACGCTCGCGCGCAAGCTCGACGACGAGCGCAAGGCGCGGATCAACGCGCGCGTGGCGGAGGCGCGCGCGTTGCTGGCTCGCTTGAGCGAGCAGGCGCCGGAAGACATCGCGGTCTTCGAGCGGTACATGGCGGCGGTGGCGCTGCCGAAGGCCACGCCGGAGGAGACCACGCGCCGGACCAGGGCGATGGCCGACGCCGCAGCCGTGGCGACGGAGACGCCGTTGCGTACGGCCCGGACCGCGGTCGAGGCGCTCGGGATCGCGCGCGAGTCCGTCGCGCTCGTCCACCGCTGGGTCGTGAGCGACGTCGGCGCCGGCGCCGCGCTGCTGTCGGGCGCCGTCCGCGCGGTCCTCTTCAACGTGGACGTGAACCTCGACAACATCGCGACGGCGGGGGCGCGCGACGGCTACCGCCGGGAGCGCGAAGACCTGGAGCGCCGGGCCACCGCGCTGGGGCAGGAGATCGAGGCCGCCGTCCGCGCCGTCCTCGCGCCCGCGAGCAGCTAAGCGCTCAGCCGACTACCACGTACTCAGTCGTCAGCAGGAACGGCGGCTGGCCGGGCGCGAGGAAGTTCACGCGGTCCGCGACCAGCGCCTTGTACTCCGGCGAGCCGCCCGCCGCCTTCAGCGCGTCCGCGGAGTCGAACCACATCGAGGCCGCCCCGTCGTACGCCGGCTCGCGTCCGCTCGCGTACGCGGAGGCACGCGTCGCGCTGATCACGTAGCGCCGCACGCCGGGCACGCGCGTGGCGAGCACGGCGTGCTCGTCACGCCAGCGTCGCTGGAACGCCTCGACGCCGAGATCCTGACGTCGATTGAAGAACTCGATCACCTTCAGCGAGCCGGTGCCGTCCTTCACCACGTGCTCCTCGGTCACCAGCACCCCCATGCGCGCGCGATCGATGAACTTCGCCTCGTCGGCGACGACCGCGGCGTACGCGGGGCTCTGCGTCATCGCGCGGAGCGCGTTCGTGTCGTCGGCCCAGACTTCCGCGATGCCGTCGTGCACGGGCTCGCCCTTCCCGTACGCCGTCGGCAGCACGTGCGACTGCACGTAGCGCCGGATGCCGGGGAGCTTCGTGACGGCGCCGGGATGATGCGTGCGCCAGTACGTCTGGAATTCTTCGACCGACATGCCCGCCCGGCGCTTGATGAACGTGAGGGCCTTGACCATCAGCGGAACCTCGGGATGACCTTCTTGGCGAAGAGCTCGAGCGTCTTCTTGCACCGGTCCGGCTCCAGGATGCCCTGGCCGAAGAGGCAGAAGACCTCGCGGAAGGGAACGTGCGTGAGCGCGTTCTCGATCATGCCCGAGACGTGGTCGGGATCTCCGATCAGGAGCGGCGGACGCTCCTGGCCGAACGGCACCGACCAGGTGTCCCACATCCAGAGGCAGTCCTCGGCCCACGCTTCCGCTTCGCTCTTCGTGTCCGCCAGCACCAGGTAGCCGCCCCACGCCGCCTCTTCGCCGCGCGGGACGTCGCGGCCGTGCTGCTCGGCCACTTCGCGGTACTTCGACCACAGCATCTCGCAGAAACTCATGTCGCTCGCCATCACGATCGGCTTGCCGCCCTCGCGCGCCCAGTAGAGTGAGGTCTGCAGGCTGTGCGTGAAGCCGGAGTAGACGGGAATCGGGTTCTGCAGCGGCCGCGGCGCGATGCCGACCTCGCGGATCGTGCCGTCCGGATCGACGCCCTTGCCGTATTTCAGATACACCGGGTGCACGTGCGGCTGCGTCTGGCCCTCGGGCGGGAACGACCAGTACTTGCCCTTGTAGGAGAACGTGTCGTGCGTCCACGCCCTCTTGATGATCGCGACGCACTCCTCGAACAGCTCGCGATTCAGCGTGTCTTCGTCGGTCTTCCGGTTCCACGGGCCGGTCGCCTTCACGCCGGGCACCGCCGCGTAGTTCCCGAACCACCGCTCCTGGTAGCCGCGCACGAACGCGACGTTGAGCCGTCCGCCGAGCAGATGATCGAGCGTGGCCGCGTGCTCGGCGACGCGCAGCGGGTTGTGCGTCGGCAGCACGTACCCGAACTGGTTGATGCGCAGCCGCGGCGCGTGCTGGCCGAGGAACATCGCCATGAGGCCGGGATCCTGGCCGAGCTCGAAGCCTTCGATCTGCAGGTGGTGCTCCGGAATCCCATAGCCCTGCCATCCGCTCTCGTCGCAGAGCTTCGCGTAGTCCGCGATCTCCGCGAGCATCCTCTGATAGAGGACGGGATCCTTGCCGGCCATGCCGCGCTCGAGCTCGGCGCGGCGGCCGATCGTGACGTACATGAACGCGTGGAAGTCGATCAAAAGGCCACCGTCGCGCTCATGGCCACCGTGCCCTCGGGCGTCACGGCCCACAGATCGCAGCCGTTCGCGCCCGGCTTGCCGCGCAGCTCGAACGGCGCGCCCTCGAACAGCGGCGCGCGCGCCTGCGTGGTGAAGCTCGTGAACGCGCGGCCGCCGGCGTGATCGCGCGCGAAGTCGATCAGCAGCGTCTGGGTGAGGGGACCGTGCACGACGAGCGCCGGATAGCCTTCGGTCACCGTCGCCCACTGGCGGTCGTAGTGGATCTTGTGGCTGTTGAACGTCAGCGCGGAGAAGCGGAACAGCAGGATCGGATCGACGGTGACGGTGCGCCGCCACGCCGCGTCCGCCGGCGCGAGCTCGCGCTTCGGCGCCTGGTTGCGCTCGCCGGCCTTCACTTCCTCGCGGTAGACGATGCGGCGCTCGTCCTCGAGCGCGAGCCCGTCGGGCCCGTAGATCCGGCTCACGACGGTCGTGAACACCATCGTGCCGGTGCTGCCCTGCTTCAGCGCGATGTCGGTGAGCTCGGTCTCCTGACGCAGCGTCTGTCCGATGCGCAGCGGCCGATGGAAGCGGAAAGCCTGGCCCGCGAACATTCGTCGCGGCAGCGGCATCTCCGGCATCAGCGCGCTGCGCGCGGGCGTGCCGTCGGCGCGGAGCTCGTCCGGACCGAAGCGCGGCGTGAAGTAGATGACGTGCCATCCGGGCGGCAGCGCGTCGCCGTCCTCGAGCTCCGGATCGGGCCGGCCGAACGTCAGCCTCAGCAGGTTCGCCTGCGCGGCGGTGACGACGTCGGTCGCCGTCTCCTTGCGCCCGACGTTGCGCTTGAGGTCGTCGAGGTCGAGCGTGACCGTGCTCATGACGGCCGCTCGCTGTCCGGACGGTCGTGACGGTGGAACTCGCCGGCCGGCGTGATCGCGAGACGGATCGACGGCCCCGCGCCCGTCGGCTTGATGTGATGATAGTGACGCGCGGGCGCGAACACGAAGTCACCGGCCTTCGCGCACACGGGCGGCGCGTGGCCTTCGATCTCCCAGTCGATCTCGCCTTCGAGCACGATCCACCACTCGTCGGTCAGGTGATAGTGCGTGTCGGTCGTGTGGCCCGAAGGCTGGCAGATCAGCGTGCCGACGACCTGGTCGTTGACCACGAGCTTCTCGACCCAGGGCGCGGCGCCCTTCTTCTTCTTGATGTCCTCGAGCCGGGCGTGGAGCGCCCCACTCCCGAGCAATCCCGCGACTGTCGCCTGCATGGCGCGCCTCCTGTTGCTCGCTACCATACCAGCCTCGCGCGGTCCTCGTCGGCATGGCGCGGTGGCCGGCATGTGCGGGAGGGGCTGTCGCCGCTGTCGAGGAAGCGCCCGAGCCTTACGCGAAGATCGCGTCGACGGCGATCGCCGTGTCGGGGAACGCGGCCGGCGCGACGCTTTGCCCCCGGGTGAAGCGCGCCGTTTCGATGTAGTGATCGCCGCGGTGATCCAGATTCGCGACACACGACGCATGGGCGTCGCCGATGGGGCTCATCTCGACGATCTCGCCTTCGATGAGCTCGACCCGGTCGTATGTCGTGAGAATGCCCGTCTCCACCATCTTCTCGTACTCCTCGATGGTGAACAGCCGGCGCGGGCGCTCGATCTCGACCGCCATGTGACGCCTCCATCGCCAGTATGGCGACCACGCATCGACCACGACGCCATGTCGTCGGACGGCGTCTGAAAATGCCGCGAAATGGATACGCCGCCGGCCGGGGGACGCACCCGGCCCCGCGTGGCGGGTGGTATGATCCGGTCGCTTTTGCGAAAGGAGGCGGTGATGGGGACGTGGAGGCTGTACACCGGGAGCGACGGCAAGTCGCACGTCGAGAAGATCGACTACAAGAAGCACGATGACTGGATGAAGGGAATTCCTGCCACCCAGATCACGTTCAGCGAATGGCACGTCGGCCGGTTCTACGACTGGCACCCGGCGCCGCGCCGTCAGTTCGTCATCATCCTCTCCGGCCAGCTCGAGATCGGATGCGGCGACGGCAGCAAGCACATGTTCGGGCCCGGCGACGCGCGCCTCGTCGAAGACACCACCGGCCAGGGCCACACGACGCGCCAGATCGGCGACGTTCCCTGCGTGACCGCCACCATTCCGCTCGCGAACCAATAGACCGCAAGGTCGGGTAAGGAGCCGTCGATGGCCAGGAAGATTCTCTTCTCCCCCAAGCAGCCGCCCGTGATCATGGAGCTCGTGCACAAGCTGCTGCCCGCGGGCTTCGAGCTCCTGCCCGCGGACCTCGAGACGCCGGAGTTCTACGAGGCGGCCGCGCAGGCCGAGTACTATCTCGGCTTCGCGCGCCGGATGGGCAACGAGTTCTTCCGCGCGGCGCCGAACCTCAAGCTCGTGCAGCTCACGAGCGCCGGCTACGACCAGGTCGATCCGGAAGCGGCGCGCAAGGCGAAGGTGCCGGTGAGCAACAACGGCGGCGCGAACGCGATCGCCGTGGCCGAGCACGCGATGATGCTGATGCTCGCGGTCTACAAGCGCGTGGTCCAGTTCCACAACCACATCGTGGCGGGCAACTGGCGGGTCGGGAATCCGGCGGACGTGCGCGTGCACGAGATCTCCAACGCCACGCTGGGCATCGTCGGCCTCGGCAACATCGGCAAGAAGGTCGCGCGGCGCGCGAAGGCGTTCGACATGAAGGTGCAGTACTACGACATCAAGCGCCTGACCGAGGACCAGGAGGACGCGCTCGGCGTGCGCTTCGTCCTCTACGACGAGCTGCTGCGCACCTCCGACGTCGTCTCCCTCCACGTGCCGCTCGACGACGGCACGCGCAAGATGATCGGCGCGCGCGAGCTCGCGCTGATGAAGCCGGAGTCGATCATCGTCAACACGTGCCGCGGTCCGGTCATCGACGAGGACGCGCTCTACGACACGCTGAAGGCCGGCAAGATCTTCGGCGCCGGGCTCGACGTGATGGTGGAAGAGCCGCCGCAGCCCAAGCACAAGCTGTTCTCGCTGCCGAACGTCATCTTCACGCCGCACAGCGCGGGCCCGACGTGGGAGAACTACATCGCGCGCTTCCGCAACGGCTTCGACAACATCCAGCGCGTGGCGGCGGGCCGCGACCCGCTCTGGGTGGTGGCGGGCAAGGACTGAAGCGCAACAATTGACGGCCATGGGACGTCAAGGTTCATCGTCGTTTCCCGACGACTGGGGGCTCGCGGGCAAGGTCGGGATCGTCACCGGCGGCGGCGCCGCCGGTGACGGCATCGGCAACGGGCGCGCGTCCGCCATCCTGCTCGCGAAGGCGGGGGCGAAGGTCGTCGTCGTCGACCGCGACGGCGGCCTTGCCAAGCGCACGGTCGAGATGATCCAGGAGGCCGGCGGCGAAGGTACGGCCTTCGAGGCGGACGTGACGAAGAGCGCCGACTGCGCCGCGATGGTGGCCGCCGCCGTCCAGCGCTTCGGCGCGCTCCACCTGCTCGACAACAACGTCGGGATCGGCAGCCGCGGTTCCGTGGTTGAGGAGAAGGAGGAGACCTGGCGCCGGGTGATGCAGGTCAACGTCGAGACGATGTTCCTCGCGGCAAAGCACGCGATCCCGGAAATGCGAAAGGCGGGCGGCGGCGCGATCGTCAACGTGTCGTCGATCTCCGCCATCCGTCCGCGCGGGCTCACGACGTACACGGTCTCGAAGAGCGCGGTGATCGGGCTCACGAAGGCGATGGCCGTCGACCACGGCAAGGAAGGGATCCGCGTGAACTGCGTCGCGCCGGGTCCGGTCTACACGCCGATGGTCTACGCCGGTGGGATGACTCCGGCCGCGCGCGAGACACGGAAGAACGCGTCGACGCTGAAGATGGAAGGCACCGGCTGGGACATCGGCGCCGCCGTCCGCTTCCTGCTCTCGGACCAGGCGCGCTACATCACGGGACAGGTGCTCGTCGTCGACGGCGGCACGTCGCTCACCGCTGCGGAGCGTGATACGCGCTGAGCCCCACCGCCGCGCAGACCCTCGCTCGCTTCGTCGCGACGCTCACGCTGGACGCGGTGCCTTCGCCTGTCGTCGCGAACGCCGCCGATCTCGTTCTCGATACCCTGGCAACGCGCTCGCCGCCGCGCGTGACGACTTCGGCGTGGCGGTGCTCGACGTCGCGCGCGCGCTCGGCGGTCCCGCCGAGAGCACACTTCTCGGCAGCCGAGCGGGCGGGCGCTCGAGCGCCCGGGCGCCCGCGAGTCCAAAGGTCGGCGCGCCCAACGCCGTCCTCGCCAATGCCACGCTCGCGCACGGGCTCGACTTCGACGACACGCGGGAAGACGCGATCGTGCACACGAGCTGCGTCGCGGTGACGACCGCGATCACCGCGAGCTTCGCGGCGGCCGCGGCGGCCGGCAGCCAGGCGTCGGGAATCATCGAATACCTCGCCGACGGCTCGTGGACGAAGCGCCTGCACCCGGGCTGGAACGCGCACGCCGGCGTCATCGCCACCCGGCTCGCGCGCGCCGGCTTCACCGGGCCGGCCAGCGTGTTCGAAGGCACGCACGGGTTCTACCTGATCGCGTCGATCCTCGTGCGCGGGCGCGCCGGGCTCGCGGAATTCACGGACACGGCCGTGCACGACCCGAGCGTGCTGCGGGTGGCGAAGCTCGTCACGTACGAGCTCGATCCGACGATCGACTATCCGCGCCAGTTCGTCGGCGACGTCGCGATCCGGCTCGCCGACGGTCGCGTGCTCCACGCGCGCCAGGATCGGCCGCGTGGCGGCCCCGACGCGCCGCTGGCGCGCGCCGAGCTCGAAGCGAAGTTCCGCGGCGACGCCGCGATCGTCCTGCCCGACGGGCAGGCCGGCCGCGTGATCCAACACGTTCACGACCTGGTCGCCGACGCGCCGCTCGCCGGGCTCCTGTCGGCGCTCACGGTGGAGGAAACCAGGAAATGATCCGACGCTCCGTGCTGCTGGCCCTCGTCGCGCTGCTCGTCGCCGTGCCCGCGCTCGCGCAGGACGCGCGCGTCGAGGCCGCGAAGAAGGAAGGGAAGGTCGTCTGGTACACGTCGCTCGTGCTGCCGAGCGCCGAGAAGGTGGCCAAGCTCTTCGAGGCCGCGTATCCGGGCATCAAGGTGGAAGTCCACCGCACGGGCTCGGAGCGCATCCTGCAGCGCGTGATGCAGGAGCTGCAGGCGAACATCAAGAACGTCGACGTCATCCACACGTCCGACGCCGGCCACTTCACGTTCCTCAAGGAGAAGAAGCTGCTCACGCAGTACACGCCCGCCGGCGTCGACAAGTTCCCCGCGGGCTTCAAGGACAAGGACGGCTACTACTTCGGGCTGCGCGCCACCGTGACCGCGATCTACTACAACACCAAGGCGATGTCCGCCGCCGAGGCGCCGAAGACCTGGAAGGACCTGCTCGACCCGAAGTGGAAGGGGAAGCTCGTCACCGCGCATCCCGGCTACAGCGGGGTGATCGCGACGCACATCCTGGCGCTCGAGAAGACGATGGGCTGGGACTACTTCAAGAAGCTCGGCGAGAACAAGCCGATGATCGTGCAGTCGGCGAACGACCCGCCGACGACCGTCGCGTCGGGCGAGCGCATCGTCGCCGTCAACGGCGGCGAGTACAGCGCGTACCAGCTGAAGAAGAAGGGCAACCCGATCGAGGTCGTGTATCCGAAGGAAGGCGTGCCGCTCGTCGTGTCGCCGACGGCGATCGCCTCGTTCGCGCCGCACCCGAACGCGGCGAAGCTCTTCACGGACTTCACGTTCACGCGTGAGTGCCAGCAGGTGATGGCGGACAGCGAAGGCCTCTACACCGGGCATCCCGACGTGAAGTACCCGACCGACAAGCCGAAGCTCAACGACCTCAAGCTCCTCACGATCGACGCGGAAGAGCTGCAGAGGCGCAACGAGGAGATCAAGAAGAAGTTCGTCGAGTTCTTCGGCGCGTGACGGCGCCGGTCTCTCTGCGCGCGCGCCTCGAAGGCGTCGACCGGTCGCTGCCCGTCTGGATCGGGACGGCGCTCGCGCTGGTCGCGCTCATGGCGCTGCCGCTCGCGTGGCTCGGCTGGATGAGCGTCAGCGCCGAGCAGGGGACGACGTTCGGGCACTACCGTGAGGTCTTCCGCGACCCGGCGCTGCGCAAGGCGCTCTGGCACACCGTCGTGCTCGCGTTCTGGACGGGCGTCGTCTCGATCGCGATCGGGGCGCCGCTCGCGTGGCTCACCGCGCGGACCGACGTGCCGGCGAAGCGGCTGATCCGTGCGCTCGTCATGGCCTCGTTCGTCACCCCGCCGTTCCTCGGCGCGTTCGCGTGGGTCATGCTCGCGGGCCCGAACGCCGGGCTCCTCAACCAGGTCTGGCGCAGCGTGACCGGCGCCGGCGGGCCGCTGCTGAACATCTTCACGATGCCGGGGCTCGTGTTCATCGTGACGATGTACACGTTCCCGTACGTCTACATCATGCTCGCCAACACGCTGGCGCTGATCGCGTCGGATCTGGAGGACGCGGCGGCGATCCACGGGGCGGGCCGCCTCACCGTCGCGCTCACCATTACCCTGCCGCTCGTCGCGCCGGCGATCCTCAGCGGCTTCATCCTCGCGGTGCTGCAGGCGCTCGCGCTCTTCGGCTCGCCCGCGATCCTGGCGCTGCCGGCCGGGTTCCACACGATCACCACGCAGGTGTGGTCGTTCTTCCACTTCCCGCCGAAGGTCGAGCAGGCCGCGGCCGTCTCGATTCCGCTGCTGCTCGCGACCGCGCTGCTGCTGCTCGCGCAGAAGCGGCTGCTCGGCCGCCGCGGCTACGCGAGCGTCGGCGGCAAGGGCGGGGCCCGGCGCACGATCGCGCTCGGCTTCTGGCGCTGGCCCGCGCTCGCCGCGGTCCTCGTCGTGATGGCGTGCTCGATCTTCCTGCCGTACGGCACCCTCGCGAAAGCCGCGTTCGCGCGCGCGTGGGCGCAGCCGCTGACGTGGAGCAACCTGACGCTCGCGAACGTCACGTTCACGCTGTTCGAGTACGGCTCCACGAAGGCCGCGATCGTCAACACGATCGAGCTCGGGATCGCGACCGCGACCGTCGGCGCGGTGCTGGTCGCGCTGCTGTCGTACGTCACCAACCGGCGGCTCGTCGTCGGCCACCAGATCGTCGCGTTCCTGGCGCTGGCGCCGGTGGTCATTCCGGGCATCGTGCTCGCGGTGGCGCTGTTCATCGCCTACACGCGGCCGCCGTTCGTGCTGTACGGCACGCTCGCGATCCTGTTCATCGCGTACCTGACGAAGGAGATGCCCGTCGGCTACGCGCAGTCCGACGCGACGTTCCGCAGCATCCCGGCCGATCTCGAGGAGGCGGGGCGCATTCTCGGCGCCGGGCGCCTCCGCATCCTGCGCGACGTCACCGCGCCGCTCGCGCGGAGCGGGATCATCGCCGCGTGGTGCTTCATCTTCATCGGCGTGATCCGCGAGCTGTCCGCGTCGATCATCCTGTTCACGCCGAACACGAAGGTCATGTCGGTGGTGATCTTCGACCTGAAGGAAGAGGGGCAGTTCGGCGCGATCGCCGTCCTCGGGCTCATCATGCTCGCGCTGACCTTCGTGACCGTCACGGTCGTGCAGGCGGCGCTCGGCCGCGACGTCCTCGGCGTGCGGGAGTCGTAGCGTGCCCGGCGTCGGGATCAAGGCGCTCACGCGGCACTACGGCGACGTGGCCGCCGTGAACGGGCTCTCCCTCGACGTGAAGCCGGGCGAGCTCGTGGCGCTGCTCGGCCCGTCGGGCTGCGGCAAGACGACCACGCTGCGCCTCGTCGCCGGATTCCTCAAGCCGGAGTCGGGCGAGATCTGGGTCGGCGGCCGCTGTCTGTCGTCGCCCGCCGCCGTCGTGCCGCCCGAGCGCCGGCGCATGGCGATGATCTTCCAGAGCTACGCGCTGTGGCCGCACATGACCGTCGCGCAGAACGTCGCGTACGGCCTCCGCTTCAAGAGCGGGCTCGCGCGCGCGGATCGCGAGCGCAAGGTGGGCGAGATCCTGCGCGTCGTGCAGCTCGCGGGCTACGAGGCGCGCTATCCCGGGGAGCTCTCTGGCGGCCAGCAGCAGCGCGTCGCCGTCGCGCGCGCGCTGGTGGTGGAGCCCGAGATCCTCCTGCTCGACGAGCCGCTGTCGAATCTCGACGCGAACCTCCGCGAGGAGATGCGCTTCGAGATCCGGCGGCTCCACGAGGAGTTCGCGATCACCTCGCTCTACGTCACGCACGATCAGGCGGAAGCGATGGTGATCTCCGACCGCATCGCCGTGCTCGATCGCGGCCGGGTCGCGCAGGTCGGCACCGCCGACGACCTCTTCCATCAGCCGCGGACGCGGTTCGTGGCCGAGTTCATCGGCAAGACCAACCTCGTCGACGGCATGGCGGTGCAGCCGGACGCGGTGGCGCACGGCGGGATCACACTGCGGGTCGCGCGCGCCGGGCTCGCGCCTGGCGCTCACGTCGCGCTCTCGATCCGTCCGCACCAGGTCGAGATCGTGACGCCGGCGGTGGGGGATCGCGACGCGAACGTGCTGCGGGGGACGATCCGGCGCGCGAGCTTCCTCGGCGAGACCGTCGACTACCAGGTCGCGGTCGCGGACAGCGACCTCGTGCTGCGTGTGGCCGCGCCGGCGGTCGTGCGCCTCCGTCCCGGCGAGGCCGTCACCCTGCGGATCGAGCGCGGAGCCTGCGTGGTGCTCGCCGACGATTGACGGAGTTGCCGCAGGGAGTTACCCGCGCGGCTCCCCGTAGACCGTCAGCTCGACGAGGTTGTCGTCGGGGTCCCGAAAGTACACGCTCGTCGAAGGACCGCGCGCGCACGTCCGGAGGCCGGGCCCGGCCTCCGGCTTGACGCCCGCGCGCGCGAGCAGGTCGAGCACCTCCTGCACGGTGCCGTCCCACTCGAGACAGAAGTCCGCGCCGCCCACCGACGGGTGACGCGCGCCGAGATAGCCGGGACGATCGGGCCAGTCGCGGGCGTGCACGTTGATCTTCTGCGCGTCGCCGATCCGGATCGTCGGCATGTCGGGACGGCCGGGCCGCGACTCGCGCCCGATCGTGAACCCGAGGCGCCGGTAGAACGCGAGCGTGCGCTCCACGTCGGCCACCACCATGACCCAGTGATCGAAGCCTTTGACGGGCATCGTTACGCTTGACGGCCCATGGCCGTCAATTGTCCGTGCACACGCGTGAGAACGCCGGCATGACGTCGCGCGCGAGGAGCACCATCGAGCGGCGCCACAGCTTCGGCTGGTCCCAGTCGTGGCCGGCCATCAAGAGCGTGCCGAACGGGCCCGTCTCCTCGCGCAGCGCCACGAGCTGCTCGAGCACGCGCGCCGGAGAACCGGCGATGATCATCCCGCGCTTGATCGTTTCCATGGTCACGGCCTCGTCCGGCATGTCGAGATCCGGCTTCACCATGAAGAGCGCCTTGCGCAGCTGGCTGAAGCTGAACAGGAAGAACTTGTAGTAGAACGAGAGCCCGTTCTCGGGGTCGGCGAGATAGTCTTCGGCCTCCGCGTCGCTCTCGGTGACGAGCACGCTGCGCGAGACGCGCCAGATGGTCGGATCCGGCCGGCGCCCCGCGGCTTCGCAGCCCTCGACGTACTTCTCCCAGTGGCCGCGCAGGTAGCGGCGATGGAAGAAGTTGCCGGAGACGGGAATCCAGCCGCGCTCGCCCGCCGTCTTCGCGCTGTTGGAGTGCGGCGTGAGCAGCGAGAGCGCGATCGGGGGATGCGGCTGCTGGTACGGGCGCGGCACCCAGCCGACCTTGAACTCGGGATAGACGTGCTTCTCGAGCGCGAACTTCCAGTACTTGCCGTCGACGCGGTAGGGCGGATCGTCGCGCCACAGCTTGAGGATCGTGTCGATCGACTCCAGCACCATCTGGGGACGCGCGTCGGCGGCCTGGCCGAGATCGAACATCTCGAGGTCGCTCGCGAGACCGCCGGGCCCGATGCCCATGATGAAGCGCCCCCGCACGAGGTGATCGAACATCGCGGCGTGCGCGGCGACGGTGGCGGGATGGAGCTGGGGCAGGTTGATGACGCCGGTGCCGAACGTGATCTGCTTCGTGCGGCTCGCGAGGCTCGCGAGGAAGATGAGCGGCGAGGTGATGCGCTCGCTCCACGAGCTGAAGTGCTCGCCGACGAACGCCTCGCTGAAGCCGAGCTGGTCGGCGAGGACGATCGCGTCCTGGTCTTCCGCGAGGATCGTCGAGTAGTCGCGCGCGGGGTGGTGGAACGGCATCGTGAACATGCCGAGCCTGATCGTCATGGCCGGAGGCTATCATGAGCCATGGCCAACGAGCGCGGACTCCTCCCGAAGGCGCGACGCGACGAGCTCGACGATCATCTGAGGCGCCAGCTCGAGCGCTGGTACGCGAACGCGTACAAGGACGACAACCTCTTCCTCACGATGGCGCGGCGCCCCGGCCTGCTCGACGCGACGTGGGGCTTCATCAGGTACATCTACGGCGGCGGCTCGAGCGTCGAGCCGGAGCTGTTCGAGCTCGTCCGGGTGAAGCTCGCCTGGAACAATCGCTGCGTCCACTGAAGCCTCGCGCGCTCTGCCTCGGCCGTGAGCCGGGGCGCGACGGAAGACGTGGTGGCGAAGCTCGCGGACTACGAGAGCTCGGACCTGCCGGAGCGCACGAAGGTGGCGCTGCGCTTCGCCGACCGCGTCAGCGGGGCGCCGCCGACCACGATCGACGCGGAGCTGCAGGCGCAGCTGCGCGAGCATTTCACCGACGACCAGATCCTGGATCTCGGAATGACGATCGGCTTCGCGAGCGGCTGGCAGCGGTTCATCGAGTCGGTGGGGATCGTCCCCGACCGCTGGACGGACGGCTCCCCGCCGCCGTTCCGTGCGCTCGATTAGCCGGGGAGCGTACGGAGGCGCGCGACGTCTGCGATGTCCTTCGGGCGCCCCGTCGCCGTCTTGTTCTTCACGAGCGCCTCGCGCCCGATGAAGGAGACGGGGCGTCCTTCGACGTCGGCCGTGACACGCGACGACCATGCTTCATCGAAGGTGACGCCGGAGATCTCCGTGAGCAGATCGATTCGACGCGGCGGTAGCCCGAGCTGATACACCATGCCGGCTTGTTCAAAATCCGTGGCGGCCACACCCGCCGATGCCAGCGGCGCGCCGAACCGCATCAGCGCATCGAACAGTCGCCGCGCGTTGTCGCCCGACGGGCGGACGAACAGATCGATGTCGCCGCTGGCGCGGGGCGCGCCATGGAACGCGAGCGCGTAGGCACCCACGACGAGGAACTCGACACCGGTCTCGGCAAGGAGGACGAGGAGATCCCGAAAATCCTCGTTGAGCCCCTCAAGCGTCATCGTCGGTCGGCCGAGAAGCTCCTCGGCGAAAAAGGGCGCCAGGGATGGTTCGCCGGTCGTAGGTGGGCAACGGGCGGCGCGCGAGCTTCCAGGCGGTCACCGCGAGTGGCCACATCATCGCGATGCGTTCGGCGGCGGTCGTCGACGCGGAGAGATCATCCGACGGCTCGTTTCCGAGGCGATACCGCGAAAGAGGCCACCGCGAACGCTCCGCACGCCTCGCGTCGTTTCCGGACCCTTCAGCCATGATCGGAATCATCTTCCCATGCGGGCAGCGGCCACGGAAGAGATCCGGGCCCTCGGCCCGAGAGTGCCGGTGGCGGGTGAGCGGCTCTACGAAAACTCGCGGAGCACGCGGCCCGGGCGGCCGCACCCTTCGATGAGGCCGCGCTCGTCAACCGTCCGCGTGCCGTTCACCCACACGCCGTGGACGCCGACGGCCGGCGTGTCGAGCCGGTCCGCGCCCGTCGGCAGGTCGTGCACCCGGCGCTTCGGCCCGCGCCCCACCGTCTTCGGATCGAAGAGCAGCAGGTCCGCCGACGCGCCGGTCGCGAGCCGGCCGCGGTCCTTGATGCGCAGCGCCGCGGCGACGTCGCTGGTGACGCGCTTCACCGCTTGCTCGAGCGTGAGATCGCCGCGCTCGCGCACCCAGTGCCCGAAGAGATGGAGGCCGAAGCCCGCGTCGCAGAGGAACGACAGGTGCGCGCCGGCGTCCGACAGCGCGACCGCGGCGTGCGGATGCCGCAGCAGCTTCTTGACCTCGTCCTCGTCGGTGTTGAAGAGCCGGCAGTCGAACATCGCGTCGAGCTCGCCGTCGAGCCCGAAATCGAGGAAGACGTCGAACGGATGACGTCCGGACTCGCGCGCGAGCTCGCCGATCGTCTTGCCGACCACGGCGCGGTGCTCCGGTCGCTTCGCCTCCATGATCGTCAGGTGCGGCCACGTCTTGTCGCTGAACCGGTTCGGCACGCCGGTCGTCGCGGATTCGGCTTTCAGCTTCGCGCGGAACGACGGATCGGCGAGCACGCGGCGATAGTCCGCCTCGTCCTTTGCCTCGATCGCCGGCCGCCACGCGAGGAAGGCTTCGAGCGGGTAGGGATGGCGCAGCGTGAACTCCATGCCGAGCGCGAAGCAGCCGACCTGCGCCCACAGCTCGCGGCCGCGGGTACGCGCCGCCTCGATCTCGCCGAGCTCCCGGAAGACGCGCGCCGGATCGCCGGGGTCGACGAACATCGCCGCGATCATCACCGGGCGGCCGCTCTCCTCCGCGATCCGCTCGAGCCACGGGATCGTGGACGTCATGCCCTTGGTGAGCATGAAGACGCCGTGGCCGGCCTCGCCGAGCGCGCCGGTGAGCGCGAGCATCTCCTTGTCGTCGGCGAGGCGCGACGGCATCGGGATCCCGTTCTCGCCGTTGTGCTGCTCGAGCGTGGACGTCGCGAAGCCGATCGCGCCCGCGCGCGCCGCTTCCAGGACGAGGCGCCGCATCTCCGCGATCTCGGCCTCGGTGGCCGCGCGCTTCGTCGCGTCGGCGCCCAGCACGTAGGTGCGCACCGACGAGTGACCGACGAACGAGCCGACGTTCGGGACGACCCCGCGGCGCTCCATCGCGTCGAGGAACTCGGGATAGGTCTCGAAGTCCCAGCGCACGCCGGCGCGGAGCGCGTCGAGCGACATGCCTTCGACGTGGGTGAGGTTGCGCAGGGTGAGGTCGCGGTCGGCGGGACGGCACGGCGCGATCGTGAAGCCGCAGTTGCCGATCACCACCGTGGTGACGCCGAGGGCGGTCGACGGCGTCGCGAACGGGTCCCAGGTGAGCTGCGCGTCGTAGTGCGTGTGGATGTCGACGATGCCGGGCGCCAGCACGAGCCCGCTCGCGTCGACGCGCTCGCGCGCGGGACCGAGATCCGTGCCGACGGCGGCGATGCGCCCGTTGTCGACCGCGACCCCGCCGCGCCGCGCGGGGCCGCCGAGGCCGTCGATGACCGTGGCGCCGTCGATCACGAGGTCGTGCATCGTCAGCCTCGATAGTCCGGGTTCGGGCGCTTCATCTCGAAGATCTGGTGGATGTGGCTGTAGAGGTTGCCGCACAGGCGGCCGACGGGCTTGAGCGCGTGCATGTCGAGCCGCCCCGTCTTCGGATCGTAGACGTCGTCGCGCACGTGCCACTGCACGATCTCGCCGATGACCAGGTTGGCCTTCTTGCCGACGGGAAGGACCTGGACGAGCCGGCACTCCATGTTGATCGGCGCCTCGGCCACGCGCGGCGCCCGGACGACGGCGCCGGCGAGCGGGGTCAGCTTCGTCACCGAGAACTCGTCCACGTCCGGCGGATAGTCGCCCGACGAGAGGTTCATCTGCTCCGCGCACGCGTCGTCGACGATGTTGACGACGAACTCGCGCGTGGCCTCGATGTTCTTCAGCGTGTCCTTGAACATGGGGGCCCCATGACTGGAGGATTCCCCAACCCCCTCCTTCGCACCCTCGCGGCTCGAGCAGGAGAACGCGATGGTCGGCGGCGTGTCGGTGATCGCCATGAAGTAGCTGAAGGGCGCGAGGTTGCGGATGCCCTGCGCGTCCACGCTCGAGACCCACGCGATCGGGCGCGGGACGACCGAGCTGATCAAGAGCTTGTAGACGGAGACCGGGTCGGTGGTGCGGGGATCGAGCTGCATTTATCGTCCAATCGTGCGGTTGAGCTCGGCGATCGGCACGATCCGGCCGTGGAGCGGCAGGATCTGGTCGACCTCGAGCTTGAGCTTCGCGATGTGGTTGACGAGGTCCATCGTCGCCGGGTTCGGCGGCGTGGGCGGCGTGGCGTTCGGCGCGAGCGGCGTGAAGACGTCCGCCTCGACGAGCAGCTTCTCCTTCGGCAGATAGACCATCAGCAGGTCGTCGGCGTGGCCGGTCGGCAGGTGGTGGATCTCGACCGTCCGCGTGCCGTCGCTGATCACGCGCTTCGAGCGCACGGTGTCGACGTCCGGCGTGATGCCCGACTTCGCGAGCGCGTCGGGTCTCACGGTCGCCGGCGCCGAGAGCGCCTGGGTGGCGAACGCGCGTCCGCTCTCGTGCACGAGCACCTCGACGTTGCGCGCGGCCATCCCGCGGACGCCGCCGAAGTGATCGAAGTGGCGGTGGGTGACGACCAGGTAGCGGATCGGCTTGTTCGGCAGCAGCGCGCGCACCTCGGCGAGCACGGCCACCGCGCGCTCGTCGTTGAGCGGCGACTCCACGAGGATGGCGTTGCCCTTCATCTCGATCAGCACGCTGTGATGGGTGCCGCCCGCGATGTACCACACGCCCTCGGCGACCTTCTGGCTGGCGACGCGTGAGTACGGCTGCGAGGCCGCGCGCACGGCCGCCGGGACCGCGACGTCGAAGACGAAGTTCGGCTGGACGTCGGTGACGGTCAGGTCGAAGGTCGGCTGCCCGCCCGCGGTCTGACGGATCCGTGTCGGGAACTTCACGCCGCCGAAGTCCTTGTAGTCCGAGTAGACGATCTCGATCCTGAAATCGCCGACGGCGGCGTTCGGGATCGTGCCGACGACCTTGTCGATCAGGTTCTGCTCGTTGACGGTCGCCTCGGCCTTGAACGTCCCGGGCACCGCGACGGTGATCGTCCGGCCCTGCATCGACCCCTTGCCGGCGAGCGCGGCCTTGACCATGCCGTGCGGCGTGGCCCAGAGCTCGAACTGGCGCGCGGCGAGCGTGATGGGCGAGGGGACCGCGTTGTCGCCCACGACGTTCCACGAGTGATCGCCGCGCACGACGAACTCCTGGCGCGTCTCGCCGCGGATCGGCTGCCCGCCGCCGCCGCGTGGCGGATTCTCCCACTGCGTGCGCACGACGACGTCGCGCGAGGCGGCGATGTCGTAGTTGATGGAGCGCGAGTACGACTTGAGATTGAAGCGCGACCATGGACCGCCCGGCGTCGCGCCCTGGCCCACCGAGTACACGGTGCCGTTGCCGTCGTAGACGAGCGACGTCACCACGTCGGCGCCCAGCGCTTTCGAGACGGTTTCGAGCGCGGCCTTCGAATCCTGCGCGCGTGCGGCGGCGGGAGCGAGCCCCAGGAGGGCGACAGCGAGGATCAGCGCGGTCGTGCGCATGACTGGTCTCCTGACTCCGGGATGGGCGATACCGTCGCGCAGTATAGCCGGGTCACTCCTCGTGGCCGTGACGGTGGTGGAGATCAGGGTAGTGCGGGTGACGATGGCGCAGCGGTGCGTGCACGTGCCGGCGCGCGTGCTCGTGCTCGAGCGCCTCGTGCACGTGCTCGTGATCGTGCCGCTCCGTGAGGTGCAGCCACACGCCGACGGCCATCAGCGCCGCCGCGATTCCGAGATTCCAGGTCACCGGTTCGCCGAGCGCGACGACCGCGGCGACAGCGCCGATGAAGGGCGCGGTCGAGAAGTATGCTCCCGCTCGCGTTCAGCAGGAGGGCGGCGACGGCCTGTCGCCCTCTGTGCAAGCCGGAAGAGCGTCAACCCGACGCCCGATCCGAGATACGGTGCCATCAATGTCCTCGGCCGAACCGCGCGTACAGCGCCGGAACGACCAGCATGTTCAGGATCGTCGACGTCACGATCCCGCCGAGGATGACGACGGCCATGGGCTGCTGGATCTCCTTGCCCGGCTCGCCGGCGCCGAGCGCGAGCGGCACCAGCCCGATGCCGGTGACCAGCGCGGTCATCAGGATCGGGCTCAATCGTTCGAGCGAGCCCTGGACCACCGCGTCGTCGAAGCCGACTTCCTGCTCGACGAGGTGACGGTAGTGGCTGATCAGCATGATGCCGTTTCGTGTCGCGATGCCGAACAGCGTGATGAAGCCGATCAGCGAGGCGATCGAGAGCGTCCCCCCCGCGAGGAACACCATCACGACGCCGCCGATCAACGCGAGCGGCAGGTTGGCCATCACGAGCGCGGCGAGACGCGCCGACCCGAGCGCGACGTAGAGCAGGCCGAAGATCCCGAGGATCGCGGCGCCCGACAGCAGCGCGATCTGGCGCGTGGCCTTCTCCTGCGCTTCGAACTGACCGCCATACTGAACGAAGTACCCCTGTGGCAGCGCGACGCGCGCGGCCACCGCCGCGCGCACGTCGCGGACCACGCCGCCGAGGTCGCGGCCCGCCACGTTCGCCTGCACGATGATCCGGCGCTGCACGTTCTCGCGGTTGATCGTGTTCGGACCCGCGTCGACGCGCACCTCCGCGACCTGCGCGAGAGGAACGCGCGTCCCGCTCGGGGTGTCGACGAGCGTGCGCGCCAGCGTCTGGACAGATCGCCGGGCGTCCTCGTGGAGGCGGACGACGACGTCGTAGCGGCGCTGCTCCTCCAGCACCTGCGAGGCGACGTGATGGCCGAACGCGATCTCGACGGTTTCGGCGAGGTCCTCGCCGCGCAGCCCGAGCGGCGCCGCCTCGCGGCGGATCAGGTTGATCTGGATCTGCGGCACGCCCACCTGCGGCTCGACCAGCAGGTCCACGATGCCCGGCACGCTCGCGACAGCCTCGCGAATCTCGCGCGCCTTCGTGCGCAGCACGGTGAGGTCGGGCCCGAACAGCTTGATCGCGATTTGCGCGCGCGTCCCGGACAGCAGGTGATCGATCCGGTGCGAGATCGGCTGGCCCACCTCCGCGTCGAGCCCGGGCAGGCGAGCGAGGCTCGCGCGGATCTCTTCCATCATCGCCGCGTGGCTTCGCTTCCCGGGGCGGATGACGACCTCGATCTCGTTCGCGTTCACGCCCGCCGCGTGCTCGTCGAGCTCCGCCCGCCCCGTGCGGCGGGTGGTGGAGACGACCTCGGGCGTCTCGCGCAGCGCCCGCTCGATGAGCGCGCCAACGCGATTTGATTCCTGCAGCGAGGTGCCCGGCGGCAGCGTCGCGTTGATGTTGAGCGCACCCTCGCTGAACGTCGGCAGGAACTCCCGGCCCATGAGCGGGATCGCCGCGATCGCCGCCAGCAGCAAGGCGACGGAGACCGCGATGACGGCGCGCGGACGGCGCAGCACCGGGGTGAGGAGTCTCGCGTAGCCGCGCTTGAGCCAGGCGACGAGCCGAGCGTCGTGCGGGTCCTGGATCGCGGCCGCGCGGCCGAGCAGAAAGAAGCAGAGCGCCGGGGTGACGGTGAGCGCGACGACCAGCGACGCGGTGATCGACACCACGTAGGCGATCGCGAGCGGCGCGAACATCCGCCCCTCGAACCCGCCGAGCCCCAGCAGCGGAAGGAACACGAGCACGATGACGAGGGTCGCGAACGTGATCGAGTGCCGGATCTCGCTCGAGGCGCTGAAGATGACCGTCGCCACCGGCTGGGGCGCCGGCCGCTGCGCGTTCTGCTTCAGCCGGCGGAACACGTTCTCCACGTCGACGATCGCGTCGTCCACGAGCTGGCCGATCGCCATCGCGAGCCCGCCGAGCGTCATCGTGTTGATCCCGAGGCCGAACCACGCCATGACCACGACGGCCGCGACCAGCGAGAGCGGGATCGCGGCGAGGCTGATCAGCGTCGTGCGGAAGTTCCACAGGAAGAGGAACAGCACGAGCGTGACCATGACCGCGCCCTCGACGAGCGCGGCCTTCACGTTGCCGATCGCGCGCTCGATGAAGTCGGCCTGCCGGAACGCTCGGGTGTCGATCGTGACGTCGGCCGGCAGCCCCTCCTTCATCCCGGCCAGCGTGGCCTCGATCCGCTGCGTGACGTCGAGCGTGTTGGCATGCGGCTGCTTCTGGACGGTCGCGACCACGGCGGGGCGCGCGTTGAAGCTGCCGTCGCCGCGCTTGTGCGCGGGCGCGATGACGACATCGGCGACGTCCTTGATCAGAACCGGTGTCGTCCCGCGCACGGTGATCACGGAGTCGGCGAGGTCGGCCGGTGTGTGGACGCGCGCGCGGCCCCGGATCAGGTACTCCTCGTGCGGCCGCTCGAGGAACCCGCCGCCGGCCGTCGCATTCGCGGCTTCCACAGCCTTCGAGACCTGCAGGAGGGTGAGCCCGTGATGCGCGAGGCGTGACGGGTCCACGACGACCTGGAACTGCTTCAGGTCGCCGCCGATGATGCTCACCTGCGAGACGCCGGAGAGGCCGAGCAGGCGCGGCCGCACGACCCACTCGGCGAGCGAGCGGAGCTCCATCGCGGGTGTCTTCGTGCTGGTGAGCGAGATCAGCATGATCTCGCCCATCGTCGATGACACCGGACCGAGCACGGGCGGCGCCACGCCCGCCGGACGCTGCACGCGCTGCAGCTTCTCGGTGACGAGCTGGCGCGCGCGGAAGATGTCGGTGCCGAGCTCGAACTCGACGAACACGATCGAGATGCCGATCGCGGAGTTCGACCGCACGCGGAAGACGCCGGTCGTGCCGTTCATCGCGGTCTCGATCGGCACCGTGACGAGCGCTTCGACCTCCTCGGGCGCGAGGCCGTGCGCCTCGGTCAGCACCGTCACGGTCGGCGCGGTGAGATCGGGGAACACGTCGACCGGCGTGCGCGCGGTGACGACAGCCCCGGCGGCGAGACCCACGCCGGCGGCGACGAGCACGAACAGGCGGGAGCGCAGCGACCACGCGATGACGGCGTTGAGCATCGTGCGCCTACGTCTCGTGCGTGTGCGCGCCCGGGGTCGACGGCCGCAGCTCGTGCTGGCGGAGCTGATACGCGCCCTGGGTCACCACGCGCTCGCCCGGCTTCAGCCCGCTGACGATCGCCACCTGGGGGCCGTACTCGTCGCCCGGAACGACCTCGCGCCGCTGGAAATCCTCGCCGGAGACGAGCACGTACACGAAGCGCTTGCCCTCGCCTTCGAGCAGCGCTTCGCGCGGGATCATCAGCACGTCGGCGCGCTCGTCCGCGTCGAGACGCACGTTCGCCTGCAGGCCCACGCGCAGCGCGCGGTCCGGATTCGGGACCTCGAAGACGACCGTCACCGCTCGCGTGTCGCGATTCACCACGCCGCCCGCGTCGATCAGGCGTCCCGCGTACTCCTTGCCGGGCGCGGCCGGCGTCGTGAACAGCGCGTGGACGCCCTTGCCGAGGCGCGCGAGATCGCGCTCGAAGACCGGCACCTCCACCCAGACGACCGACGGGTCGAGCACCTCGAGCACGGCATCGCCTGCCGCCACCTGCTCGCCGAGATGCTTCGCGACGCGAATGACCGTGCCGCCGATCGGCGCCTGGAGCGAATGCGTCGCGCCGGCGGGAGAGCCCGCGGGCGGGGGAAGGCGCGCGGACGCGACCGCGTCGCGCTGGGCCATCGCGGCGGCGAGCGTCGCCTCCGCGACGCGGAAGTCGGTTTCCGCGGCTTCGACCTGACGGAGCGCGTACGCCTTCGCCTCGTAGAGGCGCTGCGCGCGCTCGAACTCGACCTTCGCGTGGGTGCGACGCACTTCCGCTTCCTTGACCGCTTCCGCGAGCCGCCGGCGCTCGGCTTCGAGCCGCACGATCTCGATCTGGGCCTGCACCTGTCCGGCAGCGATCTGCGCTGCCTCGGCAGCCGTCGGCGTCTGGCGCACGATCGCGATCGTCTGGCCGCGATCGATCGTCTGTCCGACGCGGGGCAGCGTCGTGCCGCTCAGGACTCCCGCCACCGGCGGCGCCACGACGACGTGGCGTCCGGGCGCGGGCACGATGCGGCCGGTGGCCGTGATCTGTCGCGCGACCCGGGCCGGCGTGGCCTTCGCGAGCTTCATGCGAATCGCCCACTGCTGCTCCATCAGGAACTTCACGGTCCCGGTCTCGCTCGTCGAGGGAGCGGCGGCCGTCGGCGCGGGCGGCGCGGAATCAGGTCTCACACGCAGGCCGAGCACGATCGCCGCGCCGACGATCACGACGGCGGCTGCGATCACGAGACGACGGCGTGTCATCGCGCGAGCTCCGCGCCGGTGGCCTGCTCGAGCACGAGGAGCGCCGCGCGCGCGTCGAGCAGGCTCTGGAGATATTGCTGGCGGATCTCGGCGCGCGTTCGCTGCGCCTCGAGGTAGCCGATCAGGTCGACCGCGCCTTCCTGGTACGCGCGCAGCGCGATGGTCTGCGACTCGTCGGCCTGGCGGAGGAGCCCGGTCTCGTACGCGGTCATCCGCTGGCGCGCGCTCTGCCAGGCCTGGTAGGCGACCTCGACCTCCGCGAGCACCCGGTTTCTCCGAAGCGCGAGCTCGGTGCGCGCGATCTTCTCTTCCGCCGCCGCGCGCGCGATGCCGCCCTGGTTGCGATCGATGATCGGCAGCGGGATCGCGATGCCGACGAGCACCGTGCTGTTCTCGCCGACGCGCCGAAGCCCGACGAACGGCGCGACGTCGGCGGTGTCGCGCGCGCGCTCGAGCGCGAGCTTCCGCTCCGCGAGCGCCACCGACTGCTCGGCGGCGCGGATGCTGGGCCGTCGCTGCAGCGCCGCGGCCTTGAGATCCGCCGCGTCCGGAATGCTCACTACCGCCAGCGTCGGGTCGCCGCTGACCGCGCCCGCGCTGGAGAAATCGGTCTCGCCGAGGAGATCGAGGAGCCGGATGCCCGCCTGGCGCTGCGCGAGCCGTGCGTGGGCGACCGCGTTCTCGAGGCGCGCGCGCTCGAGCCGCACCTTCAACACGTCGCCCTCGGCGGCGGCGCCTTCCTTGAACCGCGCTTCGGTGACACGGACCAGCTCGTCGAACGTGCGGAGATTGTCGGCGGCCTGCTCGACGTTGCGGCGCGCGAGCCCCCCTTCGTAGAACGCGCGCTTCACGTCGAGCAGCCGCTGCCCCAGCGTCTCGGCCAGCTCCGCCTCCGCCACCGCCACGGTCGCGTCGGCGACTTCGCGGCGGTATCGCCGCTTGTCGCCGCGCTCGATCGGGTGGCTGTAGGTCGCGCCCACTTCGTAGAGCTCGCCCGCGGGTGTCGGTCCGGCGAACTTCAGATTCTCGGCGCTCAGCGTCAGCGTCGGGTTCGGACGGAGCGGAGCCGCGATCTGCTCCGCGCGCGCGGCGTCGACGCGATGCCGCGCGGCCTCCAGGGCGAGATTGCGCGCGAGGAATCGAGCGACGACCTCGTCGATCGTCGAGGGCGGCGCGGGGGTCTGCGCGCGCACGCCGCGGGGGCTTCCGGCGACGAGCCCCGCCGCGACGACGAGCGTGAAAGCGACGAGAGAGCGTGAAGCCACGCGCATCATGGGCGTCCTCCGGTGGCGAAGTCGGCGAGCACCATGCGCTCGTCCAGCTTCGCGTTCCTCACGCGAAACTCGATCGTGTAGCGGCCCGGCGCGGGGACGGTGACCTCCGCGACGTAGATCCCGGTCACGCGGCCCGCCTTCGCCTTCGCCTCGGTCCCGCGCTCCGCACGCTCGGGCCTGACCGTCAGCGTGACGTCGGCTTTCTCCACCGGCGCCCCGTCGGAGAGATCGGTCAGGTGGATGAGAAACGCCGACGCCTTGCCCGGCACGAGCGGCTCGTACTCGAAGAAATTCTCGATGCGGTCGGTGAACTCGGTGCGGGCGACGGTCTCCGGCTCGCGCGTGGTCGCCGTCGGCGCGCGGCGACACGCGCTGCCGAGCGCGAGCAGAGCGATCACCAAGCAGATCCACGGCACACGACGAACGGGCACGCTGAGCATCCGTCGACTCCTTCGCGCGAATGCACGGGTTCGGTGGACGCGGTCCGGCGGCACGCCGGCGCTTCCAGGGACGTCTAGCGGAGAGGGGCGCTCAGGCGCGCGGAGGTGAGAACGGCGGGAACGGGCTGGCCGACGGCCACCGGAGGTCCGCGATCGCGCCGACGGCGGCGGTCACGGAGAGCTGGCTGACGTACGACGGCTCGACGGTCGCGGCCGGCGTCGTCCAGACGTGGGCGTGGCCGGCATCGTGATCGCCGTGGTCGGCGTCGTCGAGGTGAATCGCGACGCCGTCGTGCGGCGCCTGCGCGTGATCGGCGAGATGATCGTGGACGACGTGCGAGAGCACGCCCAGAGGCTGCGTGGCCATCAGCATCGCGATCGCCAGCAGCGCGATCACTCCGGCCGGGGACGTCAGCGGACGGCGGCTCACTCAGCCAGTCTACCGCACGGCCGCCTCTTCCGGCGGCTTCACGGTGCGGAACAGCCGCCAGAGCGTGAGGTCGTAGGCGATCTTCACCGCGGCGCCGGCCACGAACGGGACGGTCGCCGACGTCGCCGTCCACAGGGCCGCGGCGATCGTGGGGCCGAGTGCCACGCCGGCGCTGCGGCTGACCATCGTCGCGCTCGCCATCGCGGTGCGCTCCGAGGGGTCGACCACCGCCATCGTGTACGACTGGCTCGTCGGCACGTCCATCTGGCTGAGGAACGCGCGCAGGAGCCAGAAGACGATCGCGACCCACGCCGCGGGCGCGAACACCATCGCCACCAGGAAGAGGCTCGAAGGGATGTGCGTGAACACCATCGTGTTGAGCAGGCCGATCCGTCGGGCAAGGCGCGCCGCGACCAAGAGCGACACGGCCGCGAGGACGTTCGAGCTGAAGAACACGGCGCCGAGCTCGGCCGGCTGGAGCCCGAACTTCGTGAAGAACCAGTACGACGCGAGGCTTTCGACGATGAGCCCGGTGCCGAAGCTGTCGACCGCGAAGAGCCCGGAGAGCGTGAAGATCCGCCGTCGCGAGGGAAGGGCGAGGGGATTCGTCCAGCGCGCCTGGCCGTCGGAGACCTCGATGCGCGGGGAGAGGCGGCTGTAGATCGTCGCGATGACGAATCCCAGGCACGCGTACCCGAGGAACATCACGCGGAGGGACTGAATCGCGGACGTGCCGGCCTCTCGCTGCAGCAGCGTCGGGAGTCCGGCCGCCAGCGCCCCGAGCGATGCCCCCAGCATTCCCAGCATGCTGTACAACGCGAACGCGTCCGTTCTCCGTGCGGCTGGGACGGAGACCGTCAGGATCGCCTGCTCGATCGTCCCCATGCCGCCGCCGCTGCCCGCCAGCGCGCTGAAGCTGCCGATGAACGCGACGGCGGCGAGCACCGCGAACGTCTCGCTGGTCGCGAACGCGACGCCGGTGACGGTCATGAGCCCGGCGAGCACCAGGAGGGTCCGGCGCCGCCCTGACGCATCGCCGAACAGCCCGATGACGACGGCGGTCGCCGTGGCGCCGACGGAGCCGCACGTGAGCAGCAGCCCGGTCTCGACGAGGCTGAAGCCGCGCAGGCCCAGGTAGATCGCGATGAGAATGGTGACCGCGCTTTGCGCGAATCCGCGCACAGCGCGCGCGGCGACGATCCGCCACGCATCGGCTTCGACCCAGCCTATGGCGCGACCTTCACGCTGTTGGTCTGATCGAGCGCCGCCTTCAGCGCCTGCGCGAGCCTGACCGGCTCATCGTTGGCCCAGAAGTGCATGTAGAAGAGCCACGGCGTGTCCATGAGCGCGTGGTTGTGGAGCGCCGTGACGTCGACGCCGTGCCGGCGCAGCGTCTTTGCCACCGCGTTCACTTCCTTGTCCAGCAGCACGAAGTCGCCGGTGATCGCGGCCTTGCCGCCGGCCGTCGGCTGGAAGTTCATGCCATCCCGGTGACCGTCTCCGCGCGCGGCACCGTCACCTGAAAGACACCGGCGCCGACGTCGCGGCCGGAGCGGCCGAGCGCTTGCTCGATCGCCTTCGTGTCGAGCGTGGGACCGGTCGGCGCCGCCGCGGGAGACGCGGGACCACCGAGCGGCGTGCCGCTCGCGGAAAGCGCCTGGCGCAGGGCACGCGCCATCTGGACGGCGTCGCCGTGCCCGCTGAAGTGCATGTACATCGTGTGCGGCGACATCTCGTTGAGGTGGTTGTGGACGGCTGTGACTTCGAGGCCGCCGGCGAACAACCCGGACATCACCGCCGGGATCTCCTGGTCGAGCAGCACGACATCCCCCATGACCATGGTCTCGCCGCCGATCTGCTTGAACGCCGCGTAAGAGCCGAGCGCGAAGCCGGCCTTGATCGGCGCGCCCTTGACGGTGACGTTGAGATCGGTGCGTGGCATGCCGATCCGGAACACGTCGCCGGGCTGCATCTGCCCCGTCTTGCCGAGCGCCTGCTCGACCGCCTTCCAGTCGGGATCGCCCGCGCGTGCCGGCGCGGAGACGCCGATCGCGAGGAGGACGGCGAGGACCCAACGGATCGTCGATCGCTTCTTGGTCGTGGTCTCCCTCATCGCGCCGCGGCTGTCGGACCCCGTTGCGTTGAGGGTAACAACTGTTACACTCACGGTCAAACGTTACCTCGGAGGTGCGCGTTGGCCTCGACAACCGACACCGTCGCCACCACGGAGCGCGCGAGCCTGGGCGCGTTCGTCCGCTACTTCCTCTATCTCGGCACGCTGGGGTTCGGCGGCCCCGCCGCGCTCGTCGGGTTCATGCATCGTGATCTCGTCGAGAAGCGGCAGTGGATCTCCGAGAACGAGTACCGGCTCGGCGTCGCGCTCTCGCAGATCATGCCGGGGCCGCTCGCCGCGCAGCTGGCGATCGCCATCGGGTACTTCCAGCACGGGATCCTCGGCGCGACGGTCGTCGGGCTCGCGTTCGTGCTGCCCTCGTTCTGCATGGTCGTCGCGATCTCGATGGCGTACGTCCGCTACGGCGGTCTCTGGTGGATGCAGGCGCTGTTCTACGGGATCGGCGCGGCCGTGATCGCGATCATCGCGATCGCCGCGTACAAGCTCGCGCGCTCAACGAACAGGCAGGACCCGCTGATGTGGGGCATCTTCGGCGCGATGGTGCTGCTCACGTTGTGGGCGCGCGCCGAGCTCGCCGAGTTCTTCGTGCTCGCGGGGCTGCTGACACTGTTCGTCCGGACCCGGCCGGGACGGCGCGAGACGATCGTCGCCGTCGCCGGCGGCGTCGCCGCGCTCGCGATCATCGTCGTCGCGGAGCGGTGGCTCGCGAGCGTCGGCGTCGGCGGTCAGCACGTCCTGCTCCAGATCCTCGCGTTCTTCACCAAGGCCGGCGCGTTCGTGTTCGGGAGCGGCCTCGCGATCGTGCCGTTCCTCCACCAGGGCGTCGTGGCGCAGTTCGGCTGGCTGAGCGAGCAGCAGTTCGTCGATGCGGTCGCGGTCGCGATGATCACGCCGGGCCCGGTCGTCATCACGGTCGTGTTCATCGGCTACCTGGTTGCCGGGTTCGCCGGCGCGGTCATGGCGGCGATCGGCATCTTCCTGCCGGTCTACATCTTCACGATCATTCCGGCCCCGTGGTTCAGCCGCAATCGCGAGAACCCGCAGCTCAAGGCGTTCGTCCACGGCGCGACCGCCGCCGCGACGGGCGCGATCGCCGGCGCCGTGATCCTGATCGCGGTGCGCGCGATCTACGACGTACCCACGGCCGTGGTGGCGCTCGTCAGCCTGGCGATCCTGTGGCGCTACAAGGTGCCCGAGCCGATCCTCGTCGCGGCCGCGGGCATCGTCGGCCTGATCGCCTGGTCCTTCGTCAGAGCCTGACGTCGTTCGTTTCTCGGGTAGAGTTTCCCCGGTGACCGGCTCGGCGCTCGAAGTGCTGGCCGTGGCGACGCGGCTGGGCCTCACGTCGTTCGGCGGCCCGGTCGCGCACCTCGGATACTTTCGCGACGAATACGTCCGGCGCCGGAAATGGCTCGACGAAGACGCGTACGCCGACCTCGTCGCGCTGTGCCAGTTTCTGCCCGGGCCGACCAGCAGCCAGGTCGGCGTCGCGATCGGGATCATCCGCGCGGGCTTGCCCGGCGCGGTCGCCGCCTGGCTCGGGTTTACGCTGCCTTCCGCGATCGCGCTCGTCGCGTTCGCGTTCGGCCTGCAGCGGCTCGGCGTGACCGACGCGGGGTGGCTGCACGGGCTGAAGATCGCGGCGGTCGCGGTCGTCGCGAACGCGGTGTGGGGCATGGCGCGCACGCTCGCTCCCGATCGCGAGCGCGCGACGCTCGCGATCCTCTCGGCGATCGTCGTCCTCACATGGCCGGGCGCGCCGGGACAGGTCCTCGTCATCGTCCTCGCCGGCCTCGTCGGCTGGCGCGTCCTGCGCGGCGCGCGTGCCGACGCGCGGCCGGCGCTGTCGACGACAGTGCGCCGGAGAACGGGCGCCGCCGTGCTCGTGATCTTTCTCGCGCTGCTCCTTGGCTTGCCACTCCTCCGCCAGGCGGTGCCGAGCCAGCCGCTGGTCGTCTTCGACAGCTTCTTCCGCGTCGGATCGCTCGTCTTCGGCGGTGGTCACGTCGTGCTGCCACTGCTCCAGGCGGAGGTCGTCCCTCCTGGGTGGGTGACCAACGAGGAGTTCGTGGCGGGCTACGGCGCCGCGCAGGCGGTGCCGGGACCGTTGTTCACGTTCGCCGCGTACCTCGGCGCGGTGATGCACGAGAAGCCCAACGGCGCCGCCGGCGCCACGCTGGCGCTCGTCGCCATCTTCCTTCCGACGTTCCTCATGGTCGTGGGCGCGCTGCCGTTCCTGAGCGCGCTGCGGACACGTCCCCCATGCCAGGCGGCGCTGCGCGGCATCAACGCGTCGGTCGTCGGGCTGCTGCTCGCGGCGCTGTATCACCCGGTGTGGACGAGCGCGATCAAGGCGCCGGCGGATCTCGCGCTCGCCCTCGTCACGTTCGCGCTGCTCGCCCTCTGGAATCTTCCCGCGTGGCTCGTCGTCGTGATCGCCGCCCTCGGCGGGGCGGCGCTTGGCGCGCTCTAAGAGCGCTACGCGGCGGGCACCTCGCTCGTGAACGTCCAGTAGTGCTTGAGCGACTTGATCTTGTCGACGAACTCGCCGAATTTCACGGGCTTGGTCACGTAGCCGTTGGCGCCGGCGCGGTAGGCCGCCGCGATCTCCTCCTTGCGAGCGGAGGTCGTCAGCATGACGACGGGCAGCATCTGGAGGGCCTCGTCGCGCCTGATCGCTCGCAACACGTCGAGGCCGCCGACCTTTGGAAGGTGAATGTCGAGGAGGACGACGAGCGGCCGTGAGGTGCCCTCCACGAGGCTCTGCTCGTGGCGCGCGCGGAGAAAGTCGAGCGCCTCCTTGCCGTCCTTCATCCAGTACGTCTCGATGCCGTTGTCCTCCTTCAGGGCGGTCAGGATGAAGCGCCCGTGATCGTCGTTGTCCTCGACCAGCAGGATGTCGACTTTGCCGGGGCCGCTCATACCTTGACCGCCGGCCGTACGCCCGGGTTCTCGACGAAGAACCGCTTGTTCAGCTCGATGAAGCTCTTCCACTCGTCCGGCGTGTCGTCCGCGACGAAGATCGCCTTCGTGGGGCACGCCGGCTCGCAGGCGCCGCAGTCGATGCACTCCTCGGGATTGATGAAGAGCTGCGTCTCGCCGTCGTAGATCGCGTCGACGGGGCAAACCTCGACGCACGCTTTGTCTTTCACGTCGATGCAGGGCTCCGCAATGATGTAAGGCACGATCGCCTCCAAGTCGCTGTGGTGACTTCCTTCGCATCGGCGCGATGGAGGTCGCGCATGAGCCCGGCGCCGCGCGGGCGCCGTCCGGCCGGCGTCCCTCAGCGACGGTCGTGAAGAGCGCGGAGGATGTCCTCGAGGCGCGTGAGCTTGACCCGCGGCCGCCCGAGCGCGCGGCCCCGCTCGAGCTCCAGGCGGTCGAGATAGCGCCAGTCGTCGTACGAGACGCTGTCCGGCTGGCGGGCGCGCACGAGCGCGTCGGCGGCCGCCGCGGTCGGAGCAGAGGGCTGAAGCGTGGCGCCGCGCGCGAGGTCTTCGAGCATGCACGCGACGGTTTCCGCCGCGTCGGGCTTGTTGGTGCCGATGACACCGCTCGGCCCGCGCTTGATCCAGCCACCGGTGTATTCGCCGACGACGGGCTGCTTGCTCACGGGATCGAGCACGCGGCCCTTCTCGTTGAGGATGACGGCCCACCGGTCGTTGAAGGGAACGTCGGGCAACGCGATGCCGCGGTAGCCGACGGAGCGGAACACGAGGCCGACCGGCAGCGTCTCGACGTGCCCGGTCGCCCGCGGCTGCAGGGTGCCCGTCGACATCTCGTAGAGCTCGTTCCGCGCGAGCGTGATGGCTCGCACCCGCCCGCTCTCGTCGCCGAGCAGCTCGACGGGCGAGACGAGGAATCGGATGACGAGCGTCCGCGGCTTGCCGGCAGGCACGCGCGCGGCGTACGACTGGAGGATCTCGATCTTCTTCGCGGTCGCGCGATCGGGTGTCCGCTCGAGCGCGGCGCGGCTCAGCGGGTCGAGCTCGACTTCCCGCGGCTCGACGGCCACGTCGGCTCCCTCGATCTCACCCAGCTCCTTGATCTCGGGCGTGGTGAACGCGGCCTGCGCGGGCCCGCGGCGTCCGAGGAGATAGACTTCCTTCACGCGACTCAGGCGCAGCGCGTCGAGCGCGCGTTCGCCGATGTCGGTCTTCTCCAGCTCCGCCGGCGATTTCGACAGGATCCGGGCCACGTCGACGGCGACGTTGCCGACGCCGACGATCGCCACGCGCTCGGCGGTGAGATCGAACTGGTGGTCCTGGTAGTCGGGGTGGCCGTTGTACCACGCGACGAAGTGCGTGGCCGGGTGACTGCCCTCGAGATCCTCGCCGGGAACGCCCATGCGCCGGTCGGTCTGCGCCCCGGTGGAGTAGAAGATCTGGTCGTAGTGCGCGCGGAGGTCGTCGACGGAGACGTGCTTGCCGATCTCCACGCACCCGTAGAAGCGGAAGCGGGGATCGCTCGCGATCCTGTCGAAAGCGCCGGTGACCGTCTTGATCTTCTGGTGGTCCGGCGCGACGCCGTAGCGAACGAGGCCGAACGGCGTCGGCACGCGGTCGAACATGTCGACCTCGACCACGAGGCCTTCGCGGCGGAAGAGATGTTCCGCCGCGTAGAAGCCTGTCGGACCCGCGCCGACGATCGCGACGCGCAGCGGCCGGTCCGCCGTGCCGGGAGATCCGGGCGCGCTCATCAGGCTGCGGGGATTTCGCTCGTCGAGGTCCAGTAGTGCTTGAGGGACTGCAGCTTCTCGACGAAGTCGCCGAGCATCAGCGACTTGGTGACGTAGCCGTTGGCGCCGGCGCGGTAGGCGGCGTCGATCTCGTCCCTGCGGTCCGAGGTCGTGAGCATGACGACCGGGATCGACCGCAGGCCGTCCTCGCGGCGGATCTGGCGCAGCACGTCGTGCCCGTTCACCTTCGGAAGGTGAATGTCGAGGAGCACGATGAGCGGCCGCGGCGCGGCCGAGGGCTGCTGGCGCGCGTAGCGCTCCTGCCGCTCCCACAGGAAGTGCAGGCCTTCCTCGCCGTTCTTCGCCCAGTGCGTCTCGACGCGGCTGTCTTCCTTCAGCGCGCGGAGGATGAGGGCGGCGTGATCCTGGTCATCCTCGACCAGGAGGATGTCGACGTCGCGTGAGCCCCTCATAGGTATTCTTTCGGCCCCGGCGGCGAAAAACTTATGCCGCCGGGATCTCGCTGGTGAACGTCCAGTAGCGCTTGAGGTTCTGGAGCTTCTCGACGAACTCGCCGAGCTTCAGCGGCTTGGTCACGTAGCCGTTCGCGCCGGCGCGGTACGCCGCGGCGATCTCGTCCTTGCGATCCGACGTCGTGAGCATGACGACGGGAATCGACCACAGCGCCTCGTCGGCGCGGATCTCGCGCAGCACGTCGTGGCCGTTGACCTTCGGGAGATGGATGTCGAGCAGCACGACGAGCGGCCGGGCCGGATCGGCGCTCCGGCGCTCGCGAAGGAGCGCGAGCGCTTCCTCGCCGTCTTTCGCCCAGGACGTCTCGGCCCCGTCGTCTTCCCGGAGCTCGCTCAGGATGAAGCGCGCGTGGTCGTGGTTGTCCTCGACGAGGACGAGCTCGACGTCGGCGGAGGCGTCCATGCTCAGCTCTTCGGCCAGGTGAACGAGAACGTCGAGCCCTTCCCGGGGGCGGACTCGAGGCGTATGCGGCCGCCGGCCGCCTCGACGATCTTCTTCACGATCGTCAGGCCCACGCCAGCGCCCTCGACCGGGATGTCCTTGAGCCGCTGGAACGGCTCGAAGACCTTCGTGTGGTAGCGCTCGTCGATGCCGAGGCCGTTGTCGCGGACGAAGTATTCGATCGCGCCGTCACGCTCCATGCGGCCGATCTCGACCTGCGGCTCCTTGGGCGTGCCGAGGTACTTCACGGCGTTGGAGATCAGGTTCGCGAAGATCTGCTCCATCTGGGTGCGCAGCGCGGGCACTTCGCCGAGCGAGCCGCGCGTCACCTTCACGCCACGCTCGCGGATCATGCCGGAGAGCTGGTCGATCACCCCGTCGGCGAGCTCGTCGAGCGAGACGAGCTCGGGCGTGCCGTCCTCGCGGCCGATCCGCGACAGCGCGAGCACGTTGCTGATGAGCGCGCCCATCTCGCCGACCGTGGTCGCGATGCGGCCGAGATAGTGTCTCGCTTCGTCGGAGAGCTCGCCCGCGCACTCCGACGCGAGGAGCCCCGCCATGCCCTGGAGGCTGACGAGCGGCGTTTTCAGATCGTGCGAGAGCGCCCACGCGAAGCTTTCCACTTCCGCGTTCCGCGCCTTGAGCACGGTGGCCTGCTCGCGCAGCTCGGCTTCGCTGATCGCGAGGTCCTCGCGCGTGCGGCTCGCGCGCAGCGCGTACCGCAGGCGATAGCCGAGCAGGACCCAGTTCAGGGGCTTCGTGATGAAGTCCGTCGCCCCGACTTCGTAGGCCTTGTGGATCGCGTCGAAGTCGTCGGCGCCCGTCATCATCATGATCGGGGTGTTCGTGCCCTCGGGGAGCCGGCGGATGCGTCCCGCCACCGTGAAGCCGTCCGCCTTCGGCATGTTCACGTCGAGGAGGACGATGTCGGGCCGGCACCGGGGGAACGCCTCGGTGCCGGCCTCTCCATCGGTCGCTTCTTCGACCCCGAAGCCGTCTTGCTCCAGCGCGGCGCGCGCCAGCATCTGCAGGGCCGCGTCATCGTCGACGACGAGGACCAGTGGCTTCGCATCGCTCATGTATTTATCCCTCGACCGGAACGTGACCGGTTTTGCGCATCACGGCACGCGCGATGTCCGTCTTCAGGAAGTCCAGGAACGCCTTGATGCCGGGCGTGAGCTCCTGCTTGTAGACGAAGCCCAGGCCGATGCCGAGCTTGTACTTCGGCGAGGTCGGCCCCACGCCGTCGATGGTGACGATCTGGAAGCCGTGCGACTCCGCCTCGCTCAGCGGCATGAAGCCGATCGCGCCGGGGAACTTCTTCACCGACTCGATCGCGTCGGGGTTGCGGAGGTTCGGATGCGCGTTCGGCGTGATCTCGAGCTTCGTGAAGCACGCCATGTTCGCGCGGATCGTGCGCATGTTCGACCCGTCTTCGGGCCGCGCCTGCACTTCGACCGGAAGGTCTTTGCCGCCGATCTGCTTCCAGTTCGTGACCTTGCCGCTGTACATGTCGCAGATCTGCTGCTCGCTGAGCGCCTTCACGCCCGCCTTCGCGCCGACGACGAACGCGACGGGCACGCGGGCGAACTCGGTGTACTTGAACTCGCCGTACTTCGTGACTTCCTCGGGCGTCGGCTTGCGCGCGACGCGGCCGATGGGCGCCTCGCCCGTGCCGACGACGCGCACGCCGCCGTCCGAGCCGATCGAGTTCGGCACCGTGACCTTCCGGTCCGGGAACTGCGCGGTGTAGTGGACGGTCAGCTCGCGGAGGAGGTCCGTGAGGTCGCCGCTGCCGGGCAGCGTGACCGGCTCCAGCTCCGCTGCGCCCAGCGAGGTCGCCAGCAGGGCGAACGCGAGGGCGGCCGCGAGCAGCGCCGCCGGGAGATTTCGAACCATGGCCAGAGCACGCATCGTCGTTCTCCTTTCGAGTGTCGGGGCCCGTGCGCACGGGCCCCGACGTCCTGGTGTGTTACGGCTCGAGCACCACGCGAATCGGCTTGATGTGCTCGCTGTGCCGTGTCTGCGTGCGGTGATAGGCCGCGACGGTGATGTAGACCGGGCGTCCCGGCACGAACGCCACGTCGTACTTGCTGCCCGTGTCCAGGACCCGTCTCGTCTCGAGCGTCCAGCGGCCGTCTTTCCACTCGGCCTTTGCCCGGACATCCGCGCGGTCGCCCGTGAACGGCTGGATGAGGATGTTGGGAATCAGCGTGCCGACGGGATAGACGTCCGCTTCCTTCGTGTAGGGGATGACCTGGTTCTTGAAAAGCCACCACTGCTTGCCGAGCTCGTGCGTCGCGGGGTTCGCGCCCGTGTGCACCGCCTCGCCGTTGTGCGGCAAGAACTTCGGCACGACGTACCCGTCCCGGAGCGGCTTGCTCGGATCGACCTTGGTGAAGTTGTAGGCGTACCCCGCACCCTTGTCGGGATCGGGATAGTAGCCGCCCGTGTAGCGCGTCCCCGGCTTGATCGGCTGCTTCGGACCGAAGTACATGTCGTCGAGCCAGCTGGGCTCACCCGTCGGGTCACCCATGTGGTTGGTGCGGATGGCCTTCCAGTGCCACACGTCAGCGATCTCGCCGTTCACGGTGTAGTGCAGGCCGTGCTTCGTGTTCTTCGGGCTCTCGGGGCTCGCGCCGAGGTGGCAGGTCGTCGCGCAGCTCCCGTTCTTCACGTCCGTGATGTACATCGACAGCTTGTCTTCGTAGTACTGGTTCTCGTCGTTCTGCTCGAACGCGAGATCGGTGCCGAGGACCTTCCAGCCGCCCTCCGTCTTCATCAGCGGGTAGCGCTTGTAGCTCGCATCCGGGTCCTTCCAGACGAACCTGAAGTACACGTGCGAGCCGTCGTGCACCGCCTTGACCTCGATGTTCGACACGTGCCCGGGCGCGTTGGTCGCCTTGCCCGTGTGGACCATCACCGGCTGCGCGGTGGCCCACGCCGGGTCGCTACCGTCACCGTCGAGTACCGGCGCCGGCGCGGAGGTGAGGCGCGGCGCCGCGAGCGTCTCGTTGACGTCCTTGTCGAGGTAGAACGCGCCCACCGCGATCGGGGCGCTGACGATGAGCCCGAGCACGCCGGCGAGCACGTGCTTGCGCCAGACCTGCGCCTTGAAGATGGCCCAGAACCGCCCGAAGAACCACTGCAGCACCGCGTGCAGGATCGTGTACGGAATCAGCATGTAGCCGACCACCGCGTGGACCACGCGATTGAGGTCGTAGCCGCCGAGCATGGCCGCGAGGCCGAGGTCGAGACGGTAGAGCGCGAAGCCGGTGAAGGTCAGCACCGTGATGAAGACGAACGACACCCAGTACGCGAGGACGTTCGCCGACCACAGCGCCGCCTTGTTGCGCCAGAAGTGCCCGGACTTCAGGCCGTGCATCAGCTTGTGGAGATCGGCGCGCGTGACTTCGAGCTTCCGGGCCGTCCCTGACTTGAAGAGGTAGCCCACGTACACGCCGGTGACGAGCAGCATCGCGAACGCCGACCAGACGTGCAGGTAGATGATGTTGAGGCCGAACATCTTCGCGCCGGGCGCGATCGTCTGGAAGAACGCGCCGAGCGCGCCGCGCATGCCGCCCAGCGGGCTCTCCTCGTAGCCCCAGCCGATCCGCATGCCGGTGAAGAGGTTCAATCCGAGCAGCAGGGTCATCGACCAGTGAGCGAGCGTGACGAAGAGCTGCGCCTTCGGGCTCCGCGGCACCCGGCGCCGGTCGGCCTTCGGGTGGCGCTCGAGGATCTCGTCCAGCGAGACCTTGCCCATGGTGTGCGGCAGGTCGCCCTCAGGCCGGTGCGGCGCGTGATCGTGACGGCGCGGCTTGTGACCGTGATCGTGCTTGTGGCCGTGATCGGCCTCGTGCCGGTCGCCGTCCGTGTGGCGCGGCTTATGGCTGCGGTCGGTCTCCGAGTGTCCGTGCCGCTTGTCGTTCTCGTGTTCCCGTTCCCGTAGCTGGGACTCTCCGTTCCCCGGGTGGTCGTGACCCTTGCCGGACATCGGTCGGCTCCTTTCGAAACAGTCAATTAGCGCCAGGCAGAGTGGCTGCTGTCCTCCGGGTCATCGGCAGCCGATCCGAAAACCTGAGCATGTAACCCTGGCGTTCGTGCTCTGGCGCTCATGCCCGAGACCCTCCAGGCCGATAGACCCCTCAGGAGGAGAACGTCCATGAACACGTCACGCATCCGCGGACTGATCGGAACTGCCGCGGCGTTTCTGATGGTGCTCGGTGCGCCGGGCGTCGCCGCCGCGGGTCAGCTCACCGGCGACACGACTCCCAAGCTGGCCGGAGCCGCGCTGGTCAAGGAGCTGCAGAAGGGTGGCTACGTCATCTATTTCCGCCACGGCACCACGGCGGAGAGCGGTGAGAAGGACGTCTCGGACGCCGACCTCGCGGACTGTGGCCGGCAGCGGAACCTCTCGGATGCCGGAGTCGCGCAGACCAAGGAGATCGGCGCCGCCTTCAAGTCGCTCCGCATCCCGGTCGGGGACGTCTACACGAGCCCGTACTGCCGTTGCCTCGACACCGCGCGCAACGTCTTCGGCAAGGGCGTGCCCTCGAAGGCGCTGCACTTCGCGATTCACCTGCGCGCCGCGGACCGGATGAACGTCACCGCCCAGCTCCTGGACGTGCTCGCGACCGTACCGCCCGCCGGCGTGAACGTCGGCCTCGTCTCGCACACGGCGAACCTGCAGGAGGCCGTCGGCCTCTGGCCGAAGCCCGAAGGCGTGGCGCACGTGTTCAAGCCGAAGGGCGACGGGACCTTCTTGTACGTCGGCGTGATGCAGCCCGAGTCCTGGATGGTGGAAGCCAAGCGTATGGGCGAGGGCCAGGCGTCGGGCGGCTGGATGAACTGGATCAAGGGCGGCAAGTAGGACAACGAAGGAGACTTGTGATGCGGCTCCATACCCTGACCGCTGTTCCGCTCCTGCTCTGCATGCTGGCGGCCGCTGGATGTAGCGACCGCAGCACGCCGGCCCATGCCGGCGCGTCCAAGGCGCAGGCCCCCGCGGCCGCGCCGGAGGCCGCGCCCGCGCCTCCCGCGAACAAGCCGGTGAAGGCGTCGGCCGACGACGACGGCGGCGTCGCCGTCCCCGGGCAGCAGACCGACAAGTATCGCGACTACGTGAAGCCCAAGCGCGAGCCGCACGAGATCACGCTCGTGTCGATGCCGGTGGCGGCCGCGCCCGTCATCGACGGGGTCGCGCGTGAGGAGATCTGGCAGAGCGCGCCGGAGATCACCACGCTCGACTTCTCCTCGCAGCGCCCGATCAAGCTGCGCTCGGTCTACGTGAAGGACGAGATCTTCTTCCTCGTCACGTTCCCCGAGGAGATCGCGCACGAGACCCACAAGACGTGGATCTGGGACAAGAAGGAAGAGGTCTACCGCGAGGGCCCCGACCGCGAGGACGTGTTCATCTTCAAGTGGAGCATGTCCGGCAACAACGTGAACATGCGCCTGCGCGAGCCGGAGCCGCACGTCGCGGACATCTGGTTCTGGAAGGCGCATCGCTCGAACCCCGCGGGCTACGCGGACGACAAGGGGCAGAGCATCTCGTCGAAGCCGAGCCCGAGCGCCAGGAAGATCGTGACGCCGCGTCACGGCACGCTCTACTTCGACCGCTCCGGCGACGTGGGCAAGCCGCCGTGGAACAACCACATGTACTTCGAGTTCAAGGGCGACCAGCTCGACCAGTTCTCGCCACGCCTGCCCTCCGGCAGTCGCGGGGACGTGCGCGCGAAGGGGGTCTGGGCGAAGGGCCAGTGGACGATCGAGTTCGCCCGCAAGCTGAAGACCGGCAACGACGACGACATCGACTTCGTGCCCGGCAGCTCGTACCTCTTCGCGGTCTCCTGCTACGCGATGGCGATGGACACGCCGCACCAGGAGTGGTCGCGGCCCCTCTACCGCACGGGTGACATGTTCGACCGGCTGATGCTCACGTTCGGCCCGAGAACCGGCAAGTGAACATCTCCTTCAGCACGGCGCGGCGCCTCGGCATCTGGTCGCTGCTCGCGATCGTCGTCGTGGGCGCGTTCTTCGCGGTGACGAGCATCCGGAGCGTGGTGAACCAGGTCAACCGGAAGGTCGAGCTGGCGGAGGTCAAGGAGCGCCAGTTCAACCAGATCGCGCTGCGCTTTTCCATGGTGGGCGCCGACTTCTACCGCGCGAAGCAGTCGGACAACCTCCGCCAGGAGCTGGGGGCGCTCATCCAGCAGCTCAACAACATCCGCAGCATGCTCGCGCAGATGGCGGGGCTGACACTCACGGCCACTGAGCAGGAAGGCGTGACCAAGCTGAAGACCGAGGAGAAGCGCTTCCGCACGGCGCTCTACGTGTTCCTCGAGTCCGGCCTCGACGACCCCGCGCAGGAGACGGCGGCCAAGGCGTTCAAGGAAATCGAGGTCATCATCGACGACGCCGTCGATCGCGCGGTCTTCTACTCGTATCGCACCTCCGAGAAGATCGAGGAGGCGAACCAGGAGATCATGCGGGCGGCGAACCGCACCACGCTCACGCTGACCGCGGGCGCGATCATCGCGGCGATCATCGGCGTGCTGATGAGCGTGCTGCTGAGCTCGACGTTCCGCCGGCATCTGACGACGATCCTCGACGCCACGCAGGAGTTCGGGAAAGGTAACTTCGCGTACCGCATCAACTCGCCCTTCAGGGACCCGATGGGCAAGCTCGCCGGCAGCATCGACGACATGGGGGCGCGGCTGCAGACCTACGAGCAGGTGCAGCAGGCGACGTTCGACGAGCTGCGCGAGGCGAAGAGCATCTCCGACGGCCAGGCCCTCGAGCTCAGCACGCGCGCCGCGGAGCTGGAGCGCTCGCGAGAGCTGGCGGAGAGCGCGAGCCGCGCGAAGAGCCAGTTCCTCGCCAGCATGAGCCACGAGCTGCGCACGCCGATGAACGGCGTCCTCGGCATGACCGAGCTCCTGCTGCACACCGACCTCAACGGCCGCCAGCGGCACTACGCCACGATGGCGCGCGAGTCCGGCGAGCTCTTGCTCGGCATCATCAACGACATCCTCGACATCTCGAAGATCGAGGCCGGCAAGCTCGACCTCGAGCGCACGCAGTTCGACCTCCGCGCGCTGGTCGAGGAGACCGTGGCCCTCTTCGCGGAGCGCTGCCATCGCAAGAACCTCGAGCTCCTCTGCGCGCTCGACGACGACGTCCCGACGGCGGTGCACGGCGACCCGCTCCGCCTGCGCCAGGTGTTCGCCAACCTGCTGAGCAATGCCATCAAGTTCACCTCCGCCGGCGAAATCGCGGTGCGCGTGACGCTCGTCGAGGCGATGGTGGACAGCATGGTCGTCCGCTTCGAGGTGCGGGACACCGGCATCGGGTTCCCCGAGAACGTGCGGGAGCGCATCTTCGAATCGTTCGCGCAGGCCGACGGGTCGACGACGCGCAAGTACGGCGGCACGGGCCTGGGCCTGGCGATCGCCAAGCGCCTCATCGAGATGATGGACGGCAACGTCCGCGCGGAGAGCACGCCGGGCGAGGGCTCGAAGTTCATCTTCACCGCGAGCTTCGGGCGCGTGGCGGGCGCGGTGCCGCCGCGGCCGGCGACGGTGGACCTGCGCGGCCTGCGCTTGCTGATCGTCGACGACAACGCGACGAACCGCGAGATTCTTCAGGAGCAGTGCTCGCGCTGGGGCATGACCTGCAGCACGGCGCACAACGGCCGCGAAGCGCTCACCTCGATGCGCGCGGCGGTCATGCACAAGGCGCGCTTCGACCTCGTGATCATGGACCAGCACATGCCGGAGATGGACGGCCTCACCACCGTCTGCGCGATCACCGCGGACCCGGCGCTGAGCGACACCAAGGTGATCCTGCTGACGTCGGTGGACAGCGAGTATGCCAACCAGCCCGGCATCGCCCGCGTGCTGACGAAGCCCGTCCGCGCGAGCGAGCTGCAGAAGTCGGTGGCCGAGGTGCTCGGCTCGGTGAATCAGGACCAGGCGGCGGTCGTGCCGCCGGCCGCGACCGGTCCGATGCTGAAGGGGCACGTGCTGGTGGCCGAGGACAACCCGGTCAACCAGGAGCTCGCGCGGAACATGCTCGAGAAGCTCGGCTGCTCGGCGACCGTCGTCGGCAACGGGCTCATGGCGGTGGCCGCCACCGAGAAGGCGGCGTTCGACGCGGTGCTGATGGACATGCAGATGCCGGAGATGGACGGCCTCGTCGCGACGGTGACGATCCGGGAGCGGGAGAGAAACGTCCAGGCGAAGCGCGTCCCGATCATCGCGCTCACGGCGAACGCCTTCGTCCAGGACCGCGACGAGTGTCTCGCCGCGGGGATGGACGACTACATCGCCAAGCCGTTCACGCTGGACAAGCTGCGCGGCGCGCTGGCCCGCTGGCTGCCCGCGGCGCCGGAATCCGAGACCCCAAGCACGCCGAATACGCTGACGGCGCACCCCACGGAGGCGACGGTGAAAGGTGAGACGAACGGACACGCGAACGGACACGTGAACGGCGACGCGCCGGCAACGCTGGACGCGGGCGCGCTGGCCCAGATCCGCGCGCTCGACCGGCCGGGCGCGCCGAGCATGCTCGGCAAGGTCATCCAGGTCTATCTCACGACCACGCCGCAGCTCCTGACCGCGATGCGCCAGGGCGTGGAACAGCGCGACCGCGAGGCCGTCCGCAAGGCGGCGCACAGCCTGAAGTCGGCCAGCGCGAACATCGGCGCCACCGAGCTTGCGGAGATGTGCCGCGTGCTCGAGGGCCAGGCGCGCGCGGGCGAAAGCCATGCATCGCGCGCGGACATCGAAGCGCTCGACGCCGAGTTCCGCCAGGTCCAGGTCGCGCTCGAGGCCGAGCTGACGCGGAGCTAGCCGGCCCCGCTGCCAGATTCGCAGGCCGGTGCTACATTGCCGGCCATGCGAACACTCATTCAGGGCGGATGGGTCGTCGGCTTCGACGGGCGCGGTCATGAGCTGATCCCGAACGGCCGGGTCGTCTTCGAGAACGACCGGATCGTTCACGTCGGCCGCACGTTCGACGGCGCCGTCGACCGGACATTGGACGCGCGTGGAAAGCTTGTGGCTCCCGGCTTCGTCAACTGCCACCTCCACGCCGCGGTCAACGCGGGTCAGACCGTGTTCATCGCCGACGCGAAGGCCGACTACTTCGGCAGCAACTTCATCGGCTACGTCGCGCCCCGGCGCGGCGCCCAGCCGCCGCGCACGATGGCGAATCCCGAGATCGGCGGGCGGTACGGCATGTGGTCCGCCCTGCGCGCGGGCGCGACGACGATCCTCGACGTCGGTACGATGCCCGGCGGCCCCGACGCATTTACCGCGCTCGTGGGCGATCTCGGCATACGCGCGTATCTCGGGCCCGGCTTCCGCGACGCGGAGTACGGCTTCGACGGCGACCGCGTGTACACGGAGCACAAGGAAGGCCAGGGGCAGGCGGGGCTCGCGCGCGCGATCGACTACGCGCGCAAGCACGACGGCGCTTACAACGGGCGCATCCGCGCGATGATCTATCCCGGCCAGATGGACACCTGCACGCCGGATCTCTTGAAAGCGGCGCGACATGCCGCGGATGAGCTCGACATCCCGGTGCAGTTTCACACGGCGATGAATCAGCGCGAGTTCCACGGGACGCTCGAGAAGTACGGCAAGACGCCGATCCAGCTCCTGCACTCGATCGGCTTCCTGAAGGAGCGCACGGGGCTCGGGCACTGCGTGTTCCACAACGCGCACTCGTGGTGCCACTACCCGTACGGCGACGATCTGCAGATCCTCGCGGACACCGGCGCGACGGTCGTCCACGCGCCGTACAAGTACGCGAAGATGGGCATCACGTTCGAGTCGTTCGCGCGCTATCGCGCGCGGGGGATCAACATCGCGCTCGGGACCGACACGTACCCGCAAGACATCGTCCACGAGATGCGGTGGGCCGCGCTGATGTGCCGGATGGCCGACGAGAGCTTCATGGTCGGCAAGCCGCGCGAGGTGTTCGACGCCGCCACGCTCGGCGGCGCGCGCCACCTCGGGCGCGACGACATCGGACGGCTCGCGCCCGGCGCGAAGGCCGACGTCATCGTGGTCGACCTGCTGAAAATGCACTACGGCGCCGTGCACGATCCGATCAAGGCGCTGGTCGAGTGCGGCAGCGGCAGCGACGTCGAGACCGTGATCGTCGACGGACAGGCGTTGATCGAGAACGGCAGGGCCACACGGCTCGACGAGGCCGCGCTGCTGCGCGCGGTGCAGGAAGAGGGCGAAAAGATCTGGAACGCCGTTCCCCAGTGGCATTTCACCGGCAAGGCGGTCGACGAGATCGTCCCGCCGTCGTATCCGACGAAGCACTAAGGCGGAGGAGCCTCGCAGTGATCCGGACCCGCAGCATCGCGCTGGCGCTCGCGGCCGCGCTCGTTTTCGGAGTCATGGCGCCCGGCGCCGTCGCCCCCGCCGCCGCACAGGCCAGGCCCGAAGGAGAGATGCGCTTCGCGTTCTACGTGACGCTCGCGCCGGCCTGGTTCGATCCGGGCGAGGTGACGGGCTTCATCACCCCGTTCTTCCTCATGTGGGCCATGCACGACGCGCTCGTGAAGACCATGCCCGGCAGGGCGATGGCTTCCAGCCTCGCCGAGGCGTGGACCGTGAGCGCCGACGGCAAGACGTACGACTTCAAGCTCCGCGAGAACGTGAAGTTCCACAACGGCGATCCGTTCACGGCCGAGGACGTGAAGTTCAGCTTCGAGCGCGCGAAGGGCTACAAGATCCTCAAGGACAAGACGCGCGCGATCGAGATCGTCAACCCGCACCGTGTCAGGATCCACCTGCACGAGCCGTGGCCGGACTTCATGGCGTTCTACGGCACGATGGTCGCGGGGCAGGGCTGGATCGTGCCGAAGAAGTATCTCGAGAAGCTCGGCGACGACGGCTTCAAGAAGGCGCCGGTCGGCCTCGGGCCCTACAAGTTCGTGAGCCACACGCCGGGCGTCGAGCTCGTGCTCGAAGCGTACGAGGGCTACTGGCGCAAGGTGCCGCCGGTGAAGCGCCTCGTCTTCAAGAGCATCCCGGAGTCGAGCACGCGGCTCGCGATGCTCAAGCGCGGCGAGATCGACGTCGCGTACCTGCTCGACGTGCCGCAGGCGCAGGAAGTGAAGAACGACAAGACCCTGAAGCTCGCGTTCTCCGGCGGCATCGCGACCTTCTATCTCGACTTCTTCGACATGTGGGATCAGAAGTCGCCGTGGCACGACAGGCGCGTGCGGATGGCGGCGAGCGTGGCGCTCGACCGTAAGACGCTCAACGACGCCGAGACCCTCGGCCAGTCGCGGCCGACGGGCAGCTTCGTCCCGCGCAATCTCGAGTTCGCGCGCGTGATCGAGCCGCACCCGTTCAATCCCGGCGAGGCGCGCAAGCTGCTCGCCGAGGCCGGCTATCCGAACGGGTTCGACGCCGGCGACTTCCATCCGTTCCCGCCGTACTCCGGGCTCGGCGAAGCCGTCGCCGGGTACCTGCAGGGCGCCGGGATCCGCACGAGGATCCGCACGATGGAGCGCGCCGCGTTCATGTCCGAGTGGCAGGCGAAGAAGCTGCACGGCGTGTGTCTCTGCATCACCGGCGTGCACGGTAACGCGGCCACGCGCATGTCGCAGTACGTGCCGACCGACGGCGCCTACGCGTACGGCGGCTGGCCGGATCTCGACGCGCTCTACAAGCAACAGGCGAAGGAGACCGATCGCAAGAAGCGCGAGCAGCTCCTCCACCAGATCCAGACGCAGCTGCAGGAGCGCGTGCGCTTCGCGATGATCTTCGACTACGTGTGGCCGAGCGGCATCGGGCCCAGGGTCGAGGACCCGGCGCTCCTCAAGATCGATCCGTATCCGTGGGCCGCGCCGTACGAAGAGCTGAAGCTCAAGAAGTAACTCCCAGGAGAGTGACGATGGGTTTGCTGGACGGCAAGGTGGCGATCATCACCGGCGCGTCGAAGGGCATCGGCCGCGCGCTGAGCGTGCGCTTCGCGAAGGAGGGCGCGGCGGTGATCTGCGCCGCGCGCTCCGCGGATCTCGTCAAGGAGACGGCGGCCCAGGTGACGAAAGCGGGCGGCAGGGCGATTGCCGTCGTCTGCGACGCCGCGCAGGAAGAGCAGGTCAAGCGGATGGTCGCCGACGGCGTGAAGGCGTTCGGCAAGATCGACACGCTCGTCAACAACGCGGGCGACGGCGGGCCGACGAAGAAGGTCGAAGAGTACACGATGGAGGACTGGCGCTACACCATCGACTCCTGCCTGACGAGCTCGTATCTGTGTATTCGCTTCGTGGTGCCGGAGATGCGCAAGGCGGGCGGCGGCTCGATCGTCAACATCTCGTCGGGCGCCGGCCGGCGCGGGCTGCCGTACCGGATCGGCTACTGCTCGTCGAAAGCGGGGCAGGTCGGCATGACGTACGGCATGGCGCTCGAGCTGGCGCCGCACATCCGCGTGAACTGCGTCGCGCCGGGCGCGGTCGAAGGCGACCGCATCGATCGCGTGATCGCCGGGCAGGCGGAGGTTCGCGGGATCACGCCGGAGCAGATGCGCCAGGCCATGGTCGAGCGCAACCCGCTGAAGCGCTTCGTCACCGCGGACGACATCGTCGACGCCACCGTGTTCTTCTCGAGCGACATGGCGCGCAGCATCTCGGGCCAGGTGTTGGCGGTCAACGCGGGGGAGCCGAATGGCTAGCATGAAGGCCGCGGTGTTCCGGAAAGTGCTGGTACCGCTCACGATCGAGGACGTCGACGTCGACAAGCCGTGGGGGCGGGAAGTGGCCGTCAGGACCGTCGCCACCGGCGTGTGTCACAGCGATCTGCACATCGTCGACGGGCTCGGGCGGTACGCCCTCGATCGGCCGTTCGTGCTCGGGCACGAGGGGGCGGGCGTGGTGGAGGCGGTCGGCGCGGACGTGACGACCGTGCGACCGGGCGATCACGTCGTCGCGTGCCTGTCAGGATTCTGCGGCACCTGCGAGCAATGTCTGTCCGGGCATCCGAACCTGTGCGTCGGCGGCATCGTCACGCGCGCCGACAAGGAGGCGCCGCGGCTCTCGCAGCGCGGCGAGCCGTTCAGGCAGTTTGCCGGGATCGGGAGCTACGCCGAGCGGATGCTGCTGCACGAGAACTCGCTCGTGAAGATCGACAGGGAGCTGCCGCTCGATCGGGCGGCGCTCGTGGGCTGCGGCGTGCTCACCGGCGTCGGTGCCGCGCTGCGCACGTCGGGGCTCGAAGCGGGCCAAACGGTGGCGGTCTTCGGCTGCGGCGGTGTGGGCCTCGCGATCGTGCAGGGCGCGCGCATCGGCGGCGCGAGCCGGATCATCGGCGTCGACCAGTTCGATGGCAAGCTCGAGATGGCGAAGCGCGTCGGCGCCACGCACGTGGTGAACAGCGCCAAGGACGATCCGGTGAAGGCGATCCGCGCGCTGACGGGCGGCGCGGGCGTCGATCATTCGTTCGAAGCCGTCGGCAACACCACGCTGGTGCGGCAGGCGATCGAGAGCCTCGCGATCCGCGGCACCGCCACGATCGTCGGCGTGCTCCCGCCGGACGCGATGATCGAGTTCCCGTGGATGGCGATCCGGCCGGAATGCAAGGTGCAGACCTCGCGCATGGGCAGCAATCGCTTCCGCACCGACATCCCGCGCTATCTCGACTTCTATCGCCAGGGCCGGCTGCTGCTCGACGAGATGGTTACGCGCCGCGGCCGTCTCGACGAGATCAACGACGCGTTCCGCGCGATGAAGGCCGGCGAGGTCGCGCGGACGGTCCTGACGTTCGAGTAGCGGGCTGCGGAAGAGCGGCGCCGGGGGCGACGCGCCCCGGGGCGCGTCGCCCCCGGCGCCGTTCTTCCCCTGCCCGCTACTCCAGCGGGACGATCGCGGAAAGACGCGGCTCGTTGCCGATCACGCGGGTGACGTGGCCCTGGCCCGTCAGATCTTCCGCGAGCACGATGTCGCCGGGACCGACCTGCGCCTTCGTGCCGTCGCCGACCTCGATCTCGGCGCGGCCGGACAGCGTGATCGAGTACTGGCGGCGCGGCGCGCAGTGCCAGTGCAGCACGTAGCCCGGCGGGAACACGCGGAACGAGATCCCCGAGGCCTTCTGCATCGGCGTGCCTTCGCCGTACGAGCCTTCGACGTCCTTGAACGGCTTCAGGTCCATCGGCTCTTCGGCGATGCGCGACTTTCCGTCACTGCCGCTGTACACGCGAAAGATCTTTGCCATGTCGGTTTCTCCGGTCGAGGGGTCAGGGCAAGAGATCGGCGACGATGATCGTCGCCGACGGCGCGGCGAGTGGCGACACGGTGCTGCTTTCTCTTACGGTTCGAGTGGTCGTGTAACGCCAGCCAAAGCGTGCGCCGGGCGCAAGGGCGGGCTTGCGGTAGACCTCGAGCACCCGGCGGCGCAAGTTGACGATCCAGTAGTCGGCGATACCAGCTCGCGCGTACAGGCTGCCCTTGTAGCGTCGGTCGAAGGACACGCTCGAGTCCGCGACCTCCACGATCAGAACGGGCTGTGATGGATGATCCGCGCGGTAGTCGCGCAGACGTCCGGGGACCACGACGACGTCAGGCTCGGGTTCCGATTCGTCGTCGAGTGCGACGGGCCCCTGGGTGCGGATCGCCCATCCCGACCCGAACGCCGTCCGGAGGACTTCGGCCGTCACCTCGATCGAGGTCTGATGCGGGCTGCCCTTCGGCTCCGCGACGATCATGTGGCCGCCGATCAGCTCGATCCGCTCGTCTTCGTGCAAGATGCCGAGCTCGACCAGGCGGTCGTACTCCCTGCGGGTCCAGTGGCGATACACGGGCTGTGTCGTCATCGGCCAGATCGTAGAGTCGCGTCGAACAGCGGTCAATGTCCACGATCCGATACAGCTTCGCGGTATGCTCGCGCATTGCTCCGGAAAACAATGAGCGAGTTCGACCACGACACACACGTGGAGGCCGTCGCCGCCAATGAGTTCGCGGCGACGGTCACCGATCGCTGGAACGCGATCGGGAACCGGCCGAACGGCGGCTATCTGCTCGCGCTGTGCACGCAGGCGCTCTGTCGCGAGCTTCCCTTGCCGGATCCGCTGGTGGTGTCAGGGCACTTTCTCCGGCCCGCGGCGCCGGGACCCGCGACGCTGCGGACCGAGGTGATCCGCACGGGCCGGCGGCTCGCGACGGGCGAAGTGAGGCTCTTCCAGGACGATCGCGAGCTCATCCGCGCCGTCGCGTCCTTCACCGATCTCTCGCTGATGAGCGGGCGCACGGTTCCGCTCGGCGCGCCGCCGAAGCTGCCGCCACCGGAGCAGGCGATCGACGTGCTCGCCGGCGTCGCGCTCCCCGAGATCAGCATCCTCGACCGCTACGAGTACCGGATGGCCGCGCGTCCCGCGTGGATGGAGGGGCGGCCGAGCGGCGATCCGAGCATGAGCTTCTGGATGCGCTTCAAGGACGGCCGGCCGCCCGATTCCCTCGCGCTCGTCGCGTTCGTGGACGGGCAGTATCCCGCGGTGACGGAGATCGGCGAGCTCGCGTCGTCCACCGTCGAGCTCACGGTTCACGTCCGGGCGCGGCCGGCGCCGGGGTGGCTCGCGTGCCGCGTGGCCACGCGCCACGTGATCGGCGGCTATCACGAGGAAGACTTCGAGATCTGGGATTCAGAGGGAAAGCTCGTCGCGCAGTCGCGCCAGCTCGCGCTGCTCGCCCAGAGCTGAGCGCGCCGCGCGCTCGCGCGCTGACAGGCAGGGTGCATGGCCGTCGTGCTGGTCACGGGGAGCAGCAGCGGAATCGGGCTCGCGACCGCGCTCCACTTCGCGCGCTCCGGGCACGAGGTCTACGCCGGCGTGCGCAGCCCGGGCACGGCGACCGAGCTCGCGGAGGCCTCCATGCCCCGGCTCACCGCGCTCGCGCTCGACGTCGACGATGACACCTCGGTGGCACGCGCGACGCGCGAGGTCATGGATCGCGCGGGGCGCGTCGACGTCCTCGTCAACAACGCCGGGATCGGCGGCGGCGGGCCGATCGCCGACGTGCCCGTCGACTTCGCGAAGCGGATGTTCGAGACGAACTACTTCGGCGCGATCCGGATGACCCAGGCCGTGCTGCCGTCGATGCAGGCGCAACGCCGTGGCGCGATCGTCAACGTGAGCTCGGTGTGGGGAAGAGTCGCGATCGCTGGCCACGGGCATTACTGCGCCGCGAAGCACGCGCTCGAGGCCGCGAGCGAGGCGCTCGCTCAGGAAGTCTTTGCCTCCGGGATCCGCATCGCGATCGTCGAGCCCGGCGTCGTGGTCACGCCGATCTTCAGGAAGGCGAAGCGCTTCACCGATCCCGCGTCGCCGTACGCGATGCACGTCCGGCGGCTCTTGCTGCTCTACCAGCTCGTGAAGACGCCGAGCCAGCCGGACGACGCCGCGCGCGTGATCTACGAGGCCGCGCTCGGTGACAGTCCGCGCCTGCGCCACGTGGTGGGCGAGGACGCTCGGAAGGTTCTTGCGGGCCGGGCGCGCGTGAGCGACGAGGAGTACGTCGCCACCGGCGGCGAGATGACGGAGGACGCCTTCGTCGAGCTCAACCGCCGGCGGTACGGTTTCGACTAGCCGCCGTAGTAGACCTTGTCGCCGAGCTCTTTCAGCCAGAGCGTCGCGTCGTCGAAGCGCCCTTCGGGCTGCTTCGCGACGCCGGCGTCGACGACCTTGCCGACGAACACGGAGTGGTCGCCGAGCTCGACGGTGCTCTCCAGCGTGCACTCGACGTAGGCCGGCGTGCTCGCGAGGATCGGCGCGCCGGTCGTGCCGGGCTTGAACGCCTCGCCGGAGATCTTGCCGTCCTTCAGCTCGGCCGGCTTGAAGAACGTGAACGCGAGCGCCTGCTGCCCCTTGCCGAGGATGTTCAGCGCGAACGACTTGGTCTCCTTGATCAGCGGGTGCGCGTGCGAGTCCTTCTTCACGCCCACCGCGACCAGCGGGGGCTCGAAGGCCACTTGCGTCACCCAGTTCACGGTGGCCGCGGAGACCTCGCCGCCGCCCTTCTTCGCCGCCGTGAGCACGTACAGGCCGTAGGGAATCATGCGCAGCGCCGTCTTCTTGACGTTCGGATCCATCGGGCTCCTCCTCAAACCTTGACGGCCCATGGGCCGTCAATTGTGTCCTGTGGGACTCGCGGCGTTCACTGTACCATCGCGGGGATGGCGCGGGGATTCGCGGACGTGACCTACGACGAAGCGATGCGGCGTGCGCGCGCGCTCGCGCCCGTCGTCCGCGAGCGCGCCGCGAGCGCCGAGACCGTGCGCCAGATGCAGAAGGAGACGCTGGACGACCTGCACAGGAGCGGCCTCCTCCGTTTCCACCAGCCGAAGCGCTGGGGCGGGATGGAGCTGCCGTTCGTGGCGATCTTCGACATCCCGTGCGAGGTCGCGCGCGGAGACGCGTCGACCGCGTGGAACATCGGCAACCTCGCGATCCATCACTGGCTGCTCGCGCTCTACGATCCGCGCGCGCAGGAGGAGGTGTGGGGCGCGAATCCCGACGCGCTGATCGCCTCCGGCATCGCGTTTCCGCAGGGCCGGGGCAAGCGCGTCGACGGCGGGTTCGTCGTCAGCGGCTTCTGGAACTTCTCGAGCGGCGTCGATCACTGCGAGTGGAACATGCTCGCGGTGACGGTGCGCGACGGCGACCGTGTCGTCGATCACCGGATGTGCCTCGTGCCGCGCGGCGACTACGAGATCGTCGACGACTGGCACGTGCTCGGCATGCGGAGCACGGGCTCGAAATCGGTACGCGCGACCGAGGTGTTCGTGCCGGAGCATCGCGCGCTCTGCATGTACCTCGCGCGCGGCGGCAGCGAGTTCCCGGGCGCGACGACGAATCCGGGCGCGGTGTACCGGGTGCCGATCTCCGGTCTCAGCTCGCACTGCCTCGCCGGCGCCGGTGTCGGCAACGCGCAGGGGGCGCTCGACCAGACGATCGCCGCGATCAAGGAGCGGAGCACGAGCTACACCGCGATGCGGATGCGCGACTTCCAGGCCGTGCAGCTTCGCGTCGCGCGCGCCGGCGCCACGATCGACGCCGCGCGGCTCGCGGTGCGCGCCGACTGTCTCGAGGGCGATCGCATCGCCGAGGCGGGCGGCGTGCCGGCGATGGAGGACAAGCTGCGCTGGCGCCGCAACGTCGCGTGGGCCGTCGAGCAGTGCACGGAGGCGATCGATTCGCTGCACGCGCTCGCCGGCGCGAACGGCATCTACGACAGCTATCCGATCCAGCGCCTGTTCCGCGACCAGCACGCGTTGTCCGCGCACATCGGCTACAGCTTCGACGCGCAGGGCGGCCCGTGGGCGCTGGTCGCGATGGGTGGGGAGTTCAGCTCGCCGACGATGTGAGTACTTCCTCGACGAGGCCGTACGCGAGCGCTTCGTTCGCGTCGAGGAAGCGGCCGCGGCGCAGATCTTCGGCGACTTCCTCTGCAGGCCGGCCGGTGGCTCGCGCGAGACGCGCATGCAGGCGCCACATGAGGTCCTGCTGCTCGCGACTCCGCGCGGCGATTTCGTCAGGCGTGCCCGAAAACCGCGAGCGCGGCTGGGAGAGCCGGAACCGCGCGTGAGGGGTCGCGGTGCGGCGCGCGGCGGACGCCACCACACCGAGCGACGCGCCGCCGATCCGACCGCGACAGAGGGCGTGGACGGGCGCGCTCAGCGCATCCATCGCATCCATCACCACGAACGCCGCCGCGAGCGCGCCGTCAGCGCTGTCGACGTGCAACACGATCGGCTCGGCGTCCGGCGCGTCGAGCGCGAGGAGCTGGGCCTGAACCTGGGCCGCGAGCGCGTGATCGAGCGGCCCCGTCAGCATCACGATCCGCCGCTCGAACAGCTTCTCGCGCAGCCAGTCCGGCCCGCTCACCGCCTTCCGCCGCTCACCGCCGGACGAGGATTTCGAGGAGGTCGTCGAGCTTCTCTTCGATGCGATTGATTTTCGCCGCGAGCTGGATGATCTCGGTCTCCGCCTTGCGGTTGACCGCGAAGTCGAGCTCGCTGCGCAGCCGGTCCCTCGCGTCCTGCCGGTTCTGGCTCATCATGATGATCGGCGCCTGGACGGCGGCGAGCATCGACAGGAACAGGTTGAGCAGGATGAACGGGTAGGGGTCCCACGCGCGCGTCGCGAGGACCACGTTCACCGTCGCCCACACGATCAGGACGGCCGCGAAGGCGGTGATGAACGACCACGAGCCGCCGAAGCGCGCGACCGAGTCGGCGAGCCGGTCTCCGTACGTCAGGTTCTCGGCGATGACCTCGTTCGGGTTGCGCGCGGCCCGGGCGCGCACGAGATCCTGCGCGGCACGGAACTGGCGCCCGACCATCGTCAGGATGTCGAGCCCGGCGAGCGGCTTGCGCTGGAGCAGCGTCGAGATGTCGTTGCGGTCGATCTCGATGGCCGCGGTGTCCGTGAGCGTGATGGCCGTGGTCTGGTGCGCGGCCGCGGAGAGCAGCGACGACATCCCGAAGATCTCGCCCGTGTTCGGGGTGTCGATGACGACTTCCTGGTTGTCCTCGTCGATCACCACGACCTGCACCTGGCCGCTCAGCAGCACGTACGCCTTCTCGCCGGGGTCGCCGGCCTTGTAGATGCGCTGGCGCGCGGTGAAGCGCCGCATCTCGACCTGCTCGGCGAGGACCGCGCGCTCGTCGGCGTCGAGCAGCGAGAAGATCGGGACGTCCTCGAACACGTGCGGGTCACACGGCATCGTCACCTCCGTGGTCGGCGATGCGTCAATGATAGTCTCCATCGATGCCACGCCCGCCGTTTCCCGTGCGCGCGGTTCGCGCGCTCTTCCTCCAGCGCCAGCACCTGACCCGGCCGCGCGCGACGGGGCTGACGGCCGGGCGGCTCGTCCGGTTCGTCGAGGACGCCGGCGGGCTGCAGCTCGACTCGATCAACGTCCTGGACCGCGCGCACTACCTCACGCTCTGGGCGCGGTTCGGCCCCTACGATCGCGCGCGCCTCGACAGCCTGGTCTACGAGCGCCGGCTCCTGTTCGAGTACTGGGCCCACGCGGCGTGCCTCGTGCCCACTTCCACGCTGTCGTGGTGGCGGCGCGCGATGCTCGACTATCGCATCCGTCACACGGGCTGGTCGGACTGGCTGCAGCGCAACGGCCGCGTGCTCGCGCGCGTGAAGGCGGCGGTCGCGGCGAACGGCCCGATGGGCAACGCCGACTTCGAGCGCGGCCGCGGCGCCGGCAAACGCGGCGGGTGGTGGGACTGGAAGCCGACCCAGCACGCGCTCCATTACCTGTGGATGACGGGCGCGCTCACGATCCACTCGCGCCGGCACTTCCACAAGCGCTTCGATCTCTTCGAGCGCGCCCTGCCGGACCTCGCGGCCGTCGCGCCGGCGACGCGCGAGGCGTTCGCGCGCTGGCACGTCGAGCGCTCGCTGCACGCGATGGGTGCCGCGACCGAAGCCGATCTCCGGAGCTACATGACGTTCCCGCGCTTCGCGCCCGGCGCGCGCCGCGCGGCGCTCCGCGCACTGGTCGCGGAGGGCGTCGCGACGGACGTCACGGTCGAAGGCACGAGCGCGCCGTGGTTCGCGCTCACGCGCGATCTGCCGGCGCTCGCGCGCGCGGCGCGCGCGCCGTCGCCGTCGTGTGGCACGACGTTCCTCGCGCCGTTCGACTCGCTGCTCTGGTATCGCGACCGGGTGGCGCGGCTCTTCGGCTTCGACTATCGCATCGAGGTCTACACGCCCGGCGACAAGCGCGTGCACGGCTATTACACGCTGCCGATCCTCCACGACGGCCATCTCATCGGCCGCCTCGACGCGAAGACGCAGCGCGAGGAGGCGCGGCTGGAAGCGCGCCACCTCCACTTCGAGTCGTGGTTCGCCGGCGGCAGGCCGTCGCCGGCGTCGGGGCAGCGCGTCGACCGCGATGCCGCGCTCGCGGGTGTCAGCGACGCGCTCGCGTCGCTGGCGACGTTCGTCCACGCGCGCGAGGTGGTCGTCGGCCGTGTCACGCCAGACTTGCCTGTTGCCACAAAAGGTATTATTCAGTCGGCAAGGGCGGCCAACCACGGGAGGGCACTGAGATGACGAAGATCGCGCGCGCCGTGGTGTTGTCCGTGCTCGGGATCGTGCTCGCACTCTCCGGCCGGGCGGAGGCGGTCGACATCAACAACGCGTACGGCTACAACTGGTCGCCCGATGCCTTCGAAGTGCCCGAGGGCTACGACTTCATCAGCTACTACGTCAACACCGTGACACCGGCGGCCGGCCGCGAAGCCTTCCACCTCTACCTCCTGGGGCCGGACACCACGAACTATTTCGAAGGCAGGGTCGGCATCGGCACCCCGAATCCCGACACCGCGCTCCACGTCGCCGGCACCATCACCGGCGGCAACCCGGCGCAGCGCTTCTACTGGGAAGTGAAGGCGGTGCGCGGCGACCTGGCGCCCCTCGTCGTGGAGCGCGCCACCGCGCGATAGCGGAAGCACGTCGTCAGGTGGTCGTTGACCATCCCGACCGCCTGCATGAACGCGTAGCAAATCGTCGAGCCGACGAAGCCGAAGCCGCGCCGCTTGAGGTCCTTGCTGAGCGCGTCGGAGTCGGACGTGCGCACGGGGATGTCGCGCGGCGTGCGGCAGGCGTTCTGCTTCGGCGCGCCGCCGACGAACGACCACACGTACCGGTCGAACGAGCCGTGGTCGGCCTGCACCGCGAGGAACGCGCGCGCGTTCGTCACCGCGCTCTCGAGCTTCTGGCGGTGGCGGACGATGCCGGCGTCCCGCATCAGGCGATCGAGGCGCGCCGGCGTGAAGCGGGCGACCTTGACCGGGTCGAAGGCGGCGAACGCGCGGCGGTAGCCGGCGCGCTTGTTGAGGATCGTCGACCAGCTCAGCCCCGCCTGCGCGCCTTCGAGGATCAGGAACTCGAACAGCACGCGATCGTCGTGGACGGGCACGCCCCACTCGGCGTCGTGGTAGGCGACGTCGAGCGGGCTCCGGGCCCACGCGCAACGCGTCACGCGAAGCTCGCGCCGTGCTCCGCGAGGAGATCGCGAAGGATCGAGCGGTGACAGCGGTCCTCGCGCTCGCAGTAACAGCCGATCGAGAAGCTCGCCTGGTGTGACAGGCGCGCGAGCACCTCGAGCAGACGCTGCGGCGCGGGCGCCTTCATCTCGGCGCGGTACCGTTTTTCATACGTCGCCCAGCGGCGATCCGTCCACGGCTCGGACAGGGCCCACTTCACGAGCGGCGCGGTCGGGGCGAGGTCGGGAAACCACACGTCGAAGTAGTTCTCTTTCGCGTAGTGCTCCTTGCGCACGCCGCGCGGTGGACGGCGCGCGGTGCCGAGGCGCAGCCCTTCGTCCTTCGCGCGCGGGCTTCCGAGGCGCACGACACGGATCGCCATCAGATCGCCACGAGGCTTGCGCTACTTCACGACCGCGAACGCGACCGCGGAGATCGCGAACAGCGCCGCGAGGCCGATCGAGGCTCCGACGGCGTTGCCGAGGTTTCCGAGCGCGACGCCCGCCACGGACGCGAGCCCCACTCGCCGGCCCTGCAGGATGCTGCGCGTGACCACGTAGAAGACGCCGGGCCCGGGCGTGACCGCGAGGACGAAGCTCGCGAGGAGAAACGCGGACAGCAGCGGCCACGCGGGTAGCAGATCGCTCATCGCGCGGTCACGGCAGGTCGACGATCTCGATCCAGTTCGGGTTCTGGCCCATCGGATACTCCTTCAGCTTCGTCAGCGTGCCGCGCTCCGGGTCGATCCGGTACGTCGACATCCGGTGCGAGAGCTGGCCGACCGCGAGCAGGTAGCGGCTGGTGGAGTCGATGGCGAAGCCGCGCGGCTGCTTCTCGGTCGGCGTGCTGCCGATCGACGTGAGCGTGCCGTTCGCGGGATCGATCCTGAATCCGTTCAGCGAGCTCGACCGGCGCTCGGCCGCGTAGAGGAACTTGCCGTCAGGCGTGACGTGCATGTCCGAGGCCGCCGGCTTCTCGGTGAACCCCGCGGGCAGCGCCACGATCCGCTGCTTCTGGGTCAGCGCGCCTTTCGCCGCGTCGTAGTCGAAGACGTACATCGCGGAATCGGTCTCGCCGAGCAGATAGACCAGCGTGCCGTTCGGGTGGAACCGGAAGTGGCGCGGACCGGCCTTGTCCTGCACGCGGGCCGGCGCCAGCGAGGTGAGCTTGCCGCTCGCCACGTCGAGCTGGAAGACGTTGAGCTGATCGTTGCCGAGCGACGGCACGAGCACGTGCCTGTTCCCCGGATCGGCGAGGATCGCGTGAGCGTTCGGGTGACCTTCGAGGATCTGGTGGGCGGGCTGGACCGTGCCCGGCGGGTCGATCTTGCTGATCGCCACCTTGTGGCCGGGATACGAGGCGCCGAGCAGATAGCGCCCCGTCCGGTCGGTGGCGATGTACGCCATGCTGTCGGCGAGCGGCCCGCTCGCGACGTGCTTCAGCGTGCCGCTCGCGGGATCGATCGCGAACGCGGCGGCGATCTTCGGCTCGCCGCGCGTGCCCGCGTAGAGCAGCTTCTTGTCCGGGCTCACGGCCATCGGCGTCGAGTTGCCGACCTTCGTGACGCCGGGGATCGGCACCTTCTCGACGAGCGCGAGGTCGCCGCTCGCGCGGTCCATCGACAGCACGGAGATCTCGTTGCTGTCCGTGTTGCCGACGTAGACGAACGTGGCGGCCACGCTACGCGTGCACCGCGTCCGGCTCGATCTCCAGCCGCTTGATCGTCTCCTTCGTCGGCACGCCGGTCTGCGGATCCCAGCCGTACTCGACGTAGTAGTCGGTGACGATCTTCTCCTGCGCCTCGCGCGGGAAGCCCGGATGCTTCGGCAGCGGCTCGCTGAAGCGCTCCGGCAGCCGGTCGTCCGCGCGCGTGAAGCCCTCGCGCAGGTTGAAGAGCCGCGCGAGGGTGAGCCCGCGATGCGCCGTCTCGATCACTTCCTCCTGCGTCGCGTTCCAGCCGGTCACCGCGTTGAGGATGGTCAGCGTCTGGTCGTCCTCGTACGCGAGGAAGTGGCAGAGCGCGATCTGGTTGCGCACGCCGTTGCGGTTGCCGCTCTGGCGCATGTGATCGCCGCCCGTCGGCGCCATCAGGTACGACGCGCGCATGGCCGGCATGTGCCGCGGATCGTGCATGGCCATCTCCATGCCCTTCACCGTGGTCAGGAACGCTTCCGAGCCCTTGCCGAGCTTCTTCGCGGCGCGCTGCGAGCCCTCCGCGAGCAGATCGCCGATGCCCTGGCGGTACGCGATCATCTCGAGCAGCCTGATCACGCCGTCGGCGTCGCGGAACTTGATCGGCACGCCGCCCGTGTCCTCGAGCGTGAGCAGGCCCTTCTCGAACGCCTCCATCGCCCACGCGAGCGTCGAGCCGAGCGAGACCGTGTCCATGCCGAGGTAGTTGCACATCTCGTTGGACTTGCTGATCGCGACGATGTCGTCGAGGCCGAGGTTCACACCCATCGCGGCGAGCGACTCGTACTCGGGGCCGCCGTACTTCGGATCGACGCTGTAGCGGCCGAACGGGTCGAACCCGACCTTGCCCTTGCCGCCGTAGACCTTTTCCTGCACCTCGCGCGCGCGCTCTTCCTTCTTCTCGATATGGACGACCTTCTTGCAGCGCACCGAGCACGCGTAGCAGGCTTCCATCTTCACGCGCATCTGGTCGCGCACCGCGATCGCGTCGACCTTCGCGGTGTGCTCGAAGCTCCCCAGCCGGTAGTTGAGCGTCGGCATGCCGCCCTCGAGGCTCTTGCCCTGCATCGCGGCGCCGGTGCCGAACTCGTGGAACGCGCGATGCTTCTCGTCCATCGTCGACGAGACCCACTTCGCGACCGCGTTGAGGCCCTTCGGGTCGGCGAGCTTCACCGCGGTCTTGCCGCGCACGGCGATCGCCTTCAGCTTCTTCGCGCCCATGACCGCGCCCATGCCCGTGCGGCCCGCGACCTCGTTCAGCTCGTTCGCGATGCACGCGAAGCGCACGAGGTTCTCGCCGGCGGGCCCGATCGTCGCGACGCGCGCGCGCGGATCGCCGACTTCCGCGAGCACGACGTCCTGCACGTCGCCGGTGATCTTGCCCCAGAGATGCGCGGCGTCACGGATCTCGACCTTGTCCTCGTTGATCCAGATGTAGACAGGAGTGGACGCCGACCCATGCACGACGATCGCGTCCCAGCCGGCGCGCTTGAGCTCCGCGCCCCAGAACCCGCCGGACTCGGACTCGCCGAAGCCGCCGGTGAGGGGAGACTTCGCGCCGACGCTGTGACGGCCGGCGCCCGGCACCGGCGCTCCGGTAAGGACACCGGGCGCGAAGATCAGCACGTTCTCGGGCCCGAGCGGGTCCGCGCCCTTCGGCACGTGCTTCAGCAGGTAGTGCGCGATGAAGCCGCGGCCGCCGCCGTAGCGCCGGAAGAAGGCGTCGCCCGGCTCTTCGACCCACGCCCGGCGCTCGGTGAGGTTCACGTGCAGGATCTTGTTCCAGTACCCGTAGCGATCCATGGCCCTCTCCTTGGAGGATCCGCCTTCCATCGGGCTCAGCAGCATGACGTCCGCGCCGTCCACCAGGCGTGTCTCGCGATCCGCGAGCTCCCCGTTCAGCGCCACCGTGAGATCCGTCTCGGGCGCGATGCCGATCGTCTCGAGCAGATCGGCGATCGTCGCGCCGCCGGGCACGCTGTAGCGCTGCGGGCCGTCCGCGCCGCGCGGCAGGAAGCGCCGCAAGTCGGCGAAGAACGTGACGGCGACGGTGATCGTGGGCGCGTCGACAGGGCTCATCGCGAGTGGGGTGGAGTATAACGTGTCACGTGCCCTCGCTCTCCCGGCGCTGGCTGATCGTGGCCGCGCTCTTCGTCGTGACGCTGGGGATCTCGACGCCGCTCGCGGCTTTCGGGGTGTTCCTGCCGGTGATCGCCGAGACGTTCGGCTGGAGCCGCGGCGCCATCGCCAGCGCGCTCTCGCTCAACCTGGTCATCGGCGGGTTCTCCGGGTACGTGGTCGGCACGCTCGCCGATCGCCACGGCCCGCGCGTGATGATGCTGCTCACCGTCGCCCTCGCGGGCTGCGCGTTCGCGCTGGTGTCGACGATCGGCGCGCTGTGGCATCTGTACGTGCTCGTCGGCATCGTCGGCGGCGTGGGGATGTCGAGCTTCTACCTGCTCAGCACGTCCACCGTCGCGCACTGGTTCCACGACCGCCGCGGGCTCGCGATCGCGCTCGTGCTGATCGGCTTCAACCTCGGCTACATGGCGGCCGGACCGCTCGCGGCGTGGCTCATCGCGCAGGTCGGCTGGCGTCCGGCGTACGCGATCCTCGCCGGCGGCTGCGCGACGCTGACGTTCCTCGCGGCGGCGACCGTCCGGCTGCCGCGTGGCTCCGAGCGCCGCGCGATGGCGAGCGAGGCGCGCGCGGCGGCGACCGGCGGCTTCACGCTGCGGGAGGCGCTGCGCGACGGTCGCTACTGGTACCTGAACGTGTCGTGGCTCCTGCTCGGTGCCGTGATCTTCATGACGTCGGTGCACGCGGTGCCCTTCGCGCGCGATCGCGGCGTGAGCCTCGGCGCGGCCGCGCTGATGTTGACCGCGTACGGCCTCGGATCGGTGACCGGCCGGTTGATCGCCGGCTTTGCGTCGGACCGCGTCGGCGTCCGCGTCGCGACGTCGACGGGCTATGTCATCGAGCTCGCGGCGCTGCTCCTGCTCGCGAGCGTGCCGTCGTCGGAGATGCTGCTCGCCGCGATGGTGCTGTTCGGGATCGGCGCGGCGGCGACCGACAACATGATCGTGCGCGCGATCCCCGATCTGTTCGGTCTCCGCGCCATCGGCGCGATCTCCGGCTCGCTGTCGCTCGGCTGGCGTTGCGGTGCCGCGCTGGGCCCGGCCGCCGCCGGCTTCCTCTACGACGCGACCGGCTCGTACGCCGGCGCGTTCCGCACCGCGCCGGCGGTCGTCGTCGTGAGCTGGGTCCTGTTCACGCTCGCGACGTCGCGCGCCCGCGCGTAGCTCGCGTAAGACCCTCGCCCAATAGCCTGCCGCTATCAGTGCGATAGAAACGTTGTCTTGGCGCCGTCGCTGCCCTCGGCCGCAGGATGGCGCTGAAAGGGGACCATCACATGGCAGCCGAAGGACAATGCCCGTTCAAGCACACGGCGCGTGGCGGCACGACGAACCGGGACTGGTGGCCCGAGCAGCTGAACCTCAAGCTCCTTCACCAGCAATCGCCCCTGTCCGATCCCATGGGCAAGGGCTTCGACTACGCCGAAGAGTTCAAGAGCCTCGACCTGGCCGCCGTGAAGAAGGACCTCAAGGCGCTCATGACCGACTCGCAGGAATGGTGGCCGGCGGACTTCGGTCACTACGGACCGTTCTTCATTCGCATGGCGTGGCACAGCGCCGGCACGTATCGAATCGGTGACGGCCGCGGCGGCGCCGGCGCCGGCCAGCAGCGCTTCGCGCCGCTCAACAGCTGGCCCGACAACGGCAACCTCGACAAGGCGCGCCGGCTGCTCTGGCCGATCAAGCAGAAGTACGGCCGGAAGATCTCCTGGGCCGACCTCATGATCTGCCGTCGCCCGGAGCGCGGGGGGGCTTGGGGGGCCGCTAGAGGCGGCCCCCCATTTTGATCAAACGACCGCGATCGCTTCCACCTCGATCAGGTACGCGGGGTCGGCGAGCGCGCCGACCTGAACCAGCGTCGACGCCGGCTCGTGATCGCCGAAGACTTCCTTCCGCGCCTCGCGATACGCCGGCCGATTGGAGACGTCGAGGACGTACGTGTTGAGCTTCACGATGTTCTTCACGGTGCCGCCGCCGGCCTCGACGAGGCGCTTGAGGCACTCGAAGCACTCGCGCGCCTGCGCCTTGAAGTCGCCCTTGTGATTGGGCGTGCCGTCCTTGTTGTAGGACACCTGTCCCGCGAGGAACAGGATGGTCTGCGCGCCCGTGACCTTGATGCCCTGGCTGTAGCCGGGCGCCTTGTAGACGGTCGGTGGGCAATACGGCTCGATCTTCGCCGCCATGCTCGGTCCTCCTACACCGCTGCCGCGGCGCCGCCGTCGAAGTTGACCGCGGTGCCGGTGATCCACTTCGCGCGGTCGGACGCGAGGAACGCCACGAGATCCGCGAACTCCTCCGCCTCGCCGAGCCGCCCGAGCGGCACGCCGCGCTGCTTCGCCATGTCGGCATAGAACGCGTCGAGGTCGCCGCCCTTGAAGCGCCGCGTCCACTGCGCGCTCTTCACGACGCCGAGGCAGATCGTGTTCACGCGGATCTGATCCGCCGCGTACTCCCTCGACAGCGACTTCGTGAGGTTGATGCCGGCCGCGCGGGTCATCGACGTCGGCAGCGCCTTCGCGAGCGGCGTCTTGCCGCCGATGGTGGTGACGTTGACGATCGCGCCGCCGCCGCGCTTCTTCATCAACGGCACGATGAGCTTGCAGAAGCGGATGGCGCCCATGACCTTGAGGTCCCAGTCGTACGTCCACGTCTCGTCGCTGACGTCGAGGAACGACGCGGCCTGCGAGGTGCCGGCGTTGTTGAGCAGCACGTCCACGCCGCCCCAGCGGCTCACGACCGCGTTGACGAGCCTCTCCACCTGGTCGTTCTTCGTGACGTCGGTGGGCATCGCGAGGACTTCGGCGCCCGACTTCTCGATCTCCTTCGCGGCGGCGTCGAGCACGTCCGCCCGTCGCGCGCAGATGGCGACCTTCGCGCCGCACTTCGCGAACTTCTCGGCCGTCGCCTTGCCGAGCCCTTCGCTTCCACCCGTGATGATCGCGACCTTGCCGTTGAGTCCGAGCTCGAGTGTGTCCATGGCCGGGAACCATACCAGCGCCCGGCCGCGGGCGCTACCCGGACGGACCGGTCAGTCGCGGACGAGCGCGACGACGAGCGACACGAGCGCGAGGAGGCCGGCGATGCCGGCGGCCCAGAGCGCCAGCGTGAGGCGCACGCTGAGAACCTCGACGGCGGCGGCGAGCGCGGCGAGCTCCCTCGCGAGGTCGGCCACGATCGCGGCCTGCTGGAGCTCGCGCTCCTCGAGCCGCTCGACGGTGCGGCGCAGGCCGTCGATGCCCCCGGCGGTCGGCCGCTCGGGATCGGGCGCCGTCTTTCGCGCGGACGCGGTGTAGTACGTGCGCGCGGCCTCGACGATCGTCGGCGTGTGACGGAGCAGCGTGCGCCACGGCACTTTCCTGAGCGCCCACATCCACATAGGCCGTCGAGGCTAGCACGCGGCGCGGAGCGCTTGATATAGTCCCCGCATGCCAGAATCCATTCCCGCGCCGCTCGTCATCGACACGCTCAAGGACACGTTCAAGGAAGCGCGCGCCGCGCTCGCCGCCGAAGGCTGGCGCAATCCGTCGAGCCCGTATCTCGGCTGGATCCTCAGCGTGCCCGACACGCACCAGAAAACGGTGCTCGCCGCGCTCGACAAGGAAGACACGATCAAGACCGTGACGTGCGCGACGGAAGACGAGGCGTGCACGATCGCCGCCGGCCTGCACCTCGGCGGCGAGCCCGTGGTGCTGATGATCCAGCACGCCGGGCTCTACGCGTCGGTGAACACGCTGCGCGGCGTGTCGATGGACGGCAAGATTCCGGTCTTCTACATGATCGGGCTCCTGAGCCGCGAGAAGGACAAGGACCCGAAGGAGTCGCGCCACTCGATGGTGCGGTTCGCCGAGCCGCTGCTCGACACGTTCAGCGTCCCGCACGCGCGTCTCGAAGGGCCGGACGACGTCCACCTCATCCCCGAGTACTACCGCCTGAGTCGCCAGCGGAAGGGGCCCGCCGCGGTGCTCGTCGGTCTGGAGACGATCTGATGGCCATGAAGCCCGAGGACGTCCTGAAGGTCATCGCCCAGCATCGGGGCGACGCGATCTGCGTGCCCACGATGACGACCGGTCCCGCGTGGCGCGAGATGCAGCCGGACGATTTCTCCGTCGGCTGCGTCGGGTTCATGGGCGGCGCGTCGTCGCTCGGCCTCGGCCTCGCGCTCGCGCGCCAGGAGCGCCGCGTGATCGTCTTCGACGGTGACGGCTCGCTCCTGATGCAGCTCGGCTCGCTCGCGACGATCGCCGGCGCGCGGCCGCGCAACCTGATCCACCTCCTGTTCAAGAACGGCGTGTATCACACGTCCGGCTCGCAGGAGATCCCGGGCGGGCTGGTCGTCGACTTCGTGACGATGGCGAAGGGCGCCGGCTACAAGACCACGCTCCAGATCGGCGACCTCGAGGAGTTCAAGCGGCGCTTCCCGCGGATGCTGACGGAGGAAGGCCCGATCTTCGCGGAGCTGCTCACCACGCTCGCGGACAAGACGCCGATGACCGATCGGCGCGGCGTCCCGTTCGACCAGCAGTCGAGCAAGCTCCGCGACAAGCTCCTCGCCGCGCAGCGCTGATCGCGCCGCGCGGGGCGCGCGCGCCGCGGCCGCCGCGCTATGATCCCCACACCTATCGGGGGTGAGCCATGGGCGCGCGGCTCGTCAAGACGATCGTCCTCCTGGCCGGTGTCGCGATCTGGAGCTGGGCGGGAGTCGCGTTGCTGGACGCCGCCTACGAGCTGCGCAAGTACGGCTCGCCCTACGGGCTCGTCGACCTCCAGCTCGCCGTCGACGAGGGCACGGCGCAGGCCGTGCTCGAGAGCTGGGCGGTCGAGGCGGGCACCGACGTGTTCGTACGGGCGCGGACGTACGCGCTGCGCGACGTCGCGTGGGTCGTCGGCGGGATGCTCATCATCACCGCGGCGCTGCTGCTGCTCCGAAGTCCGCTGCGACGGCTCCGCGCGACGTCCACGGGGATGCCGGCCGCCGATGCGCTGGCCGGGCTCCTCGACCGGGTGACGCCCGCCGCGGTCGTCGCGACGGTGACCGGCGCCGGGGCCGGCGTGATCGCCGACCTGATCCATCGCGCGGCGCTCGCGACGGCGAAGGACCGCGGGCCGGCCGCGGCGGTGGGCGGAATGACGACGCTGGCCGGCGTCCTCTCGCACGCGATGCTCGTGCTCACCGCGTTGGGGCTCGCGGTGCTCGTCCTGGGCACGCTCTACGTCCTCGCCAGGAATCGCAGCCCTCTCGCCAAGGACTTCTTCGCGGTCGTGCGCGTCACGCGCTTCAGCGTGCTCACGGTGGCCGCCGTCGGGCTCGGCATGTGCGTGCCGGACCAGCTGCGCGACGCGTTTCGCGCGCTCGAGGAAGGACACTGGCTGCGCATCGTGATCATGGAGATCGTGCTGATCGTGTGGGCGTTCACGGTCTGGTACGCCGCGCGGTTCCTCCTGTACGTGAACTTCGAGACGGAGCAAGCGTTCGGCGAGGCGCAGCCCGAGCTTCGGCGCGAGCTCTGGGGTGAGCGGCAGTGGCCGCGCATCCTCGGCGTGGCCGCGTTCCTCGTGTTCGCGCTGGCGACGTGGCTCGCGTATCGGGACGGCGCGGACTCGCGCGAGGTCGCGTATCCAGGACTCGTCGTGCTGTCGGTGGTGAACGTCATCCTCGGAGGCGCCTTCTGGGCGTTCACGTACGTGCGCCGGGCGATCGTGCGGTCGTTGATGGGCCGCTTCGAGTCGCCGCGCGGCCTCGCGTATCGCGACATGCCTTCGACCGTGCGGTGGCTCGTCCGCGGGGCCGTGACGGTCGTGACCGTGCTCTGGCTGCTCGTGTTCTGGGCGCCGCAGCCGCTCGCGCCACACCTCGGCTCCGTCACGCTCCTGCTGGGGGCCGCGATCACGATCACGATGGCCGGGAGCGCCGTGGTGTGGGTGGGCGAGCGCGCGAAGCTGCCCGCGGTCTCCATTCTCGCGGCGCTCGCCGTGATCTTCAGCTTCATCAACGACAACCACGCGGTGCGCCGGCTGCCGGACGCGTCGCGCCCGCCGCGCATCGAGCTCGTCAGTCACGTGACGGACTGGTATCGCTGGATCGATCGCACGTACCCCGGCGAGAAAGAGCATCCGCTGTTCGTGGTGAGCGCGTCCGGCGGCGGCATCCGCGCCGCCTACTGGACGGCGACGGTTCTCGCGCGGCTGCAAGACCTCAATCCGGCGTTCGCCGACCACACGCTGCTCGTGAGCAGCGTGTCGGGCGGAAGCCTCGGCTCCGTCGTGTTCGCGAATCTCGCGGACACGACCGTGGCGGGCGGCGCGTGGCGCGGACGTCACGCGAGCTTTGGCTCGCGCGCCTATCCGGAGTGCCCGTATCCGGCCCAGGCTCCCGGCAAGTATCAGGCGCTGGCCGCCGCGCTCCTCGCCCGCGATTTCCTCGCGCCGGCCGCGGCGTCGATGCTCTACGGCGATTTCCTCGCGCGCCTGCTGCCGTACTCGCTGCTCAGCGACCGCGCCGAGGCGCTGGAGGTGAGCTGGGAGCGCGCGTGGGACGCGGTGAAGCGCCGGCCGCCCGCAGATCTGACGTCGCCGCTGTGGGACGGCAGCCCGCTCGAGCGCTCGTTCGACGCGCTCTATCCCGCCGAGGCCCTGACCTCGGAGGGGCCGCGCGGCGCGCGGCACATCCCGCTCGTCCTGCTGAACGGGACGATCGTCGAGTCGGGGGCGCGCATCCTGGTCTCGCACCTGCAGCATCCCGACGCGTTCAAGGGCGACCTCGAGAACGCGTTCGACCATCGCAACGCGCCGATGCGGATGAGCACGGCCGCGCTCATGAGTGCCCGGTTCACCTACGTCTCGCCGGCCGGCACCTATGCCCCGGGCACGCACGTCGTCGACGGCGGGTATTTCGAGAATTCAGGGGCGGCGACCGCCCTGCAGTGGTGGGGCTACGTGGAGGACACCGTCGACGACCTGAACAAGAAGCGGCGGCGGGGCGCCGGCGAGATCCGTCCCGTGTTCGTCTACATCGACAACGCTCCGCCCGCGCGCGCGCGGCCGGCGAGTGGAGAACCGACGACGCGGCGGACGGAGACGAAATCGCGCGCGCCCCGCATCCTTCCGGAGATGAGCGCGCCCGTCGACGCGCTGCTGGCGGCGCGCGAGGCGCACGCGCTCGAATCGAAGACGCGCGCCATCGCGACGTTCGTCGAGTTCGTCGCGGTCGACACGAGCCTGGGGCTGAGCGCGGCGCCGCTCGGCTGGGTCCTCTCGCGCTCGGCGCAGACGACCCTGGACCGCGCGCTCTGCCGCAACGCGGAGCAGGTCGCCGAGATCGTCGAGATGCTGCCGAAGCCGCGCTGACTACTTATCGAGCCAGACGTCCTGCTTGCGGCCCCAGTTGTAGAGCGAGTTGTGGGCGACGAGGCCCTTCACGTGCGGCCACGTCACGAAGTACTCCTTGCGCCAGCCGAGCATCGGACGCGCGACGTCGGCCTCCAGCTTCTTCTGGATGTCGTGCACGAGCTTCATCCGCTTCGCACGGTCGAGCTCCTGTGACTGCTGGTCGATGAGCCTGTCCACGCCCTCGTCGCAGTAGTCGGAGTAGTTCCGCGCGGTGCCGCACTTGAAGTTCTCGTAGAACATCACGTCGGGATCGTCGGCGCCGGGCGCGGTGAGGTTCGCGCCGATCAGGAAGTCCTTGCGCGCGAGCACCGGGAACCACTGCGCGGTGTCGAGCTGCTTGACCTGCACCTCGATGCCGACCTGCTTGAGCTGGTCGACCACGTAGGACGCGAGGTCGACGTAGACCGGAAGCGTGCGCGTGACCATCTCTACGCGAAGGTGAGGTTTGTTGTCGGTCGGTCCGTAGCCCGCCCGCGCGAGCAGCCTCTTCGCCTCCGCGCGGTCCTTCGCGGGATCGCCGTAGCCCGGCAGCGCCTTCAGATCCTTGGCCGGCAGGCCCCACGTGCCGAACGGCGGCGGCATCATCGCGGCGCCCGGCACGGCGCCGCCGTGGCGCACCGACGCGATCGACGCCGCGCGGTTCAGCGCGTAGTTGACCGCGCGGCGGACGGTCACGTTGTCGAACGGCGCGCGCTTGTGGTTCAGCACGATGTTGTCGCTGCCGTTCTGGCCGGTCTCCTGCACGACGAGCTGCGGCACCGCCTTCTTCACGGTTTCCGCCGTCACCTTCGTCATGTCGAGCGGCGAGTACGCGTCGAGCCGTCCGGTCTGCAGGGCGGCGAGACGGGTGCCGCGCTCGGTGATGATCGTGTACTTGATCCCGTCGAGGTACGGCCGGTTCGGGACGAAGTAGTCGGGATTGCGCACGAGCTCGATCGTCTGGCCGCGCACGTACTCCTTGAACTTGAACGGTCCGGTGCCGACGCAGCGCTGCCGCAGCTCGGCGAGGGGGACGTGGGCGGGATACACGGGCGAGTAGCCGGAGGCGAGCATCAGCAGCAGCGAGGGCTGCGGACGCTTCATCCGGAACACCACCGTGTGCGCCTCCGCGGCCTCGATCGCCTCGATGTTCGCGTACCAGTCCTTGCGCGGGCTCAGCCTGAGCTTCGCGGGCGCGTCCGCCGCCTCGCGGACCACGTCGAACGTGTACTTCACGTCGCGCGAGGTGAAGGGCTGCCCGTCGTGCCACTTCACGTTCTTGCGGAGGAACATCACGAGGTTGCGGTGGTTGTCCTGCCACGACCACTTCTCCGCGAGCTCGGGCACGATGCTGTCGACGGTCTCCTGCGCCTTGTGCGCGTCGTAGTAGACGAGGTTGTTGTAGCAGGGGCTCATCGGCCACACCGTGGAGACCGTCGCCGACTCGTGGATCGAGAACCCCGGCGGATCCTCGGTGATCATCGACTGGAGGATGCCGCCGCGCTTCGGCGTCTGGGCGCCGATCGGGGCGGCGAGCGAGAGCGCGGCGAGCGTCACGAGCGCGAGGACGGCGGCGAGGCGTGTCATCCGGACCGATTCCTTTCTCATGGACCGGAGATCCCTATCCGCGAGGGATCTGGCCGATACCGGGAAGCCGGCCGAGGTAGTTGCCGGCGACGCCGCCGTCGACGACGAGGTCGTGGCCGTTGACGTAGCGCGCGTCCGGACCGAGCAGGAACGCGATGACGTCGGCGATGTCCTCCGGCGTCGCCACGCGGCCGATCGGAACCAGCGCGTCGCGCTGCTTCGCGAGGTCCGCGTTCCGATACACCGGCTCCGTCATGCCCGTGCGGACCATGCCCGGCGACACCGAGTTCACGCGGATGCCGTCGCGCCCGAACTCCTGCGCGAGCACGCGCATCAGCATGATCACCGCGGCCTTGCTCGGGCCGTACGCGCCGAGGTTCGCGTGCGCGTTGCTGCCGGACATCGAGGCGGTGATCGCGATCGCGCCGTGCGAGGCCGCGAGCGCCGCGTGCGCGGCCTTCGCGAGGAGCCACGTCGCGCGGACGTTGACGGCGAAGAGCGCGTCCCAGTCCTCGACCCGGTAGTCCTTGAGCGCGCCCGGGCGGTTGATCCCCGCGTTGCTCACGAGCCCGTCGAGGCCGCCGAGCGCCTTCACGGCCTCGTCGACCGCGCGCCCGGGGCCGTCGGCCGTCGCCATGTCGGCGTGGATCGTCGCGACCTGCGCGCCGAGCTTCTTCAGCTCGTCCGCGACTCCGGAAAGACCGGGCGACGCCGCGAGGTCGACGGCCGCGATCTTCGCCGCCGCACCGCGCGCGGCGGCGTCACGCGCGACGCGCAGGCACGTGGCGCGGCCGATCCCGCTGCCCGCGCCGGTCACCAGTACTCGTTCGTTCGCCATCGTGTCGACCTCCCGGGGTTCCGCGGCGAGTGTACTACTCTATGTGCCCACCACCCTTCGCGCGGCAGAGGAGAGGATCATGAAGCGCATCGGAATCGTCGCGGCGGCGCTCGTCGTGCTGGGCATGCTGACGAATGGAAGCGCGCAGTCGCCCGTCGTGCTGAACGCCGCCGTCGGCAGCAACATGAATCACGTGCCGAGCTTCGTCGGCGTCGAGAAGGGCATCTTCCTGAAGCACGGCGTGGACGTGAAGCTGAAGCTCCTCAACACCGGCCAGGAGATGTCGAAGGCGCTGCAGGCCGGCGAGGTCGAGATCATCGGCGCCGCGTTCTCGAACTTCCCGGTCGCCGTCGAGCGCGGGATGGCCGCGCGCGGCGTCGTCGGGCTCACCGGCGACCGCAGCGTGATGCACTCCGACGAGCCGGTCGCGATCATCGCGCGCAAGGGCGGCGGCATCACGAAGGTGGAAGACCTCGCGGGCAAGAAGATCGGCACGCCCGTCGGCGGCACGGGCGACGAGTATCTCGGCGTCGTGCTCGCCAAGAAGGGCATCGGCCGCGACAGGATCCAGCTCCTCAACGTGCCGCCCGGAAACCTGGTCTCGGCGCTGCAGGGCGGCAGCGTGGACGCCGTCGTGACGTGGGAGCCGTTCGGCACGCTCGTCGAGACGAAGGTGCCCGAGGCGGTCGTCGTCAGCCGCGGCGGCGGGCACATCGGCTACTACATCAACATGTCGGTCCGGAACGACGTGATCGACAGGCGCGCCGCCGACGTGGAGCGCTACGTGATCGGCATGGCCGAGGCGACGTGGTACACGCGCAAGAACCGCGACGAGGCCGCGGAGATCTCGACGCGCTGGGTGCCCGGGCTCGACGCCGCCGTCGCGAAGAAGGCGCTCGGCAACATGGTGTTCGACGCGCGCATCACGCAGAAGACGGTCGCGGCGTGGGAGGAGAACAACCGGATCCTCGTCGAGCAGAAGAAGATGCGCGCGGCGCTGCCGTGGCAGCAGGGCATCGAGATGAAGTTCGTCGAGAAGGTGACGAAGTCGCATCCGCAGTTCTTCGCGGATTTGCCCGCGGTGAAGTGACGATCTCGAAGATCGCCGCCCGCGGGCTGAGGCACGAGTACCTCAACCCGTTCACGCGAGAGCGGGTCGTCGCGCTGGACGGCATCGACCTCGACATTCCCGAGGGCGAGCTCCTCTCGGTCGTGGGCCCGAGCGGGTGCGGCAAGAGCACGCTGCTGTCGATCGTGGCGGGCCTGGTCGCGCCCACGCGCGGCCAGGTCCTGCTCGACGGCCGCCCGGTGAGCGGGCCGGGACCGGATCGCGGCGTCGTCTTCCAGGAGTTCGCGATCCTCCCGTGGCGCACGGTCGAGCGCAACATCGCGCACGGCCTGGAGATCCAGGGGGTGGACAAGGCCGAGCGCGCGGAGACCGTGCGGCGCTTCGTCGAGCTCGTCGGGCTCGTGGGGTTCGAGAAGAAGTATCCGCACGAGCTCTCCGGAGGCATGAAGCAGCGCGTGGCCGTCGCGCGCACGCTCGCCGCGAATCCCGAAGTCATGCTGATGGACGAGCCGTTCGCCGCCGTCGACGCGCAGACGCGGATCACGCTCGGCGAGGAGCTGAACGCGATCGCGCAGGCGACGAAGAAGACGATCCTCTTCGTCACCCACAACGTCGAGGAGGCGGTGTTCCTCGGCGACCGCTGCTGTGTGCTCTCGCGTCACCCCGGGCGTGTCAAGGCGCTCGTCCCGGTTCCGATTCCGCGCGAGCGCCGGACGTGGAAGCTGCTCGCCGCCGAGCCGTCGTTCGAGTCCACGCGCGAGCACGTGCTGAAGCTCGTCCGGTCGGAGGTGGATTCCGGAAGTGACGGCCGTGGCTGAGCGGGCGCGGCTCGCGATACGGACGGCCACGCGCGCCGATCTCGACGCGCTCGCGTCGCTGCGCCCGTCCGTGCACGAGAAGCATGCGCGCGCGCTCCCACACCTGCTCAAGGCGACGACGCACGAGGCGGCGCGCCGAGAGGCCGAGACCTGGCTGGGGCAGCCCAACGTCTCCGTCCTCATCGCTCACGCCGACGGCGAGCCAGTCGGTTACATGCGTCTCGAAATCTTCGATCGTCCGGAGAACGACCTGGCCCATGCCCGCCGTGTCCTCTATCTCGACCAGATCGCCGTCCGTGAGAGCGGGCAGGGACACGGGTACGGCAAGGCGCTGGTCGCCGCGGCCGTCGCCCGTGCGCGGCTCGCCCTGGTCGTGACGTGACGATGCGGGGCGTGAAGTGACGGCGCGCGAGACGGTTGTCACATGGGCGCTACTCCTCGCGGGATTCTTCGGCGCGTGGAGCCTCGCGTCGGCCACGCTGCCCGTGCCCTCGTACGTGCTGCCGCCGCCGACCGCCGTCGCCGTGGCGGCACGCGATCTCGTGGTCAAGGGGATTCTGCCGACCTACGTCGCCGAGAGCCTGCGCCGGATGGTGACCGCGGCGCTCATCGCGTTCGCGATCGGCGTGCCGGTCGGGCTCGCGCTCGGGATGAGCCGCCGGCTCGCCGAGTTCGCGTATCCCGTCCTCAACTTCTTCCAGTCGGTGTCGGGCATCGCGTGGCTGCCGCTGATGCTCGTGTGGTTCGGGTTCGGTGAGCGGACGATCCTGGTCGCGGTGAACTACACCGTCGTGTTCCCGGTCGCGCTCAACGCGCTGCTCGGCGTGCGGAGCGTCCCCCGGATCTACGTCCATGGCCTCCGCACACTGGGCGCCTCGCGCTGGCGGATCGCGCGCGACGTGATCCTCCCCGGCGCCTTGCCGAGCATCGCGACCGGCATGCGGCTCGGCCTCGCGTACGGCTGGCGCGCGCTCATCGCGGCCGAGATGCTGGTCGGCGCGCATGGGCTCGGCTTCATGATCTTCAGCGCGCAGAACTTCCATCTCACCGCGCGGATCATGCTCGGCATGGCGGTGATCGGCGCCCTGTGGCTGGTGCTCGACTATTTCGTGCTGCGGCCCCTCGAGCAGGCGACGATCGAGCGCTGGGGATTGATCCAGCGATGAAGGCCCTGCGCGGCGTCGTCCCGTTCGTCGTGCTCGTCGCCGCGTGGGCGGTCGTGAGCCGCAGCGGCTTCGTCGCCGAGATCTTCCTGCCGCGCCCGGAGGAAGTCGCGCGCACCGGGTGGGAGATGATCCGTGACGGCTCGCTCGGCGTGAACATCGCCGCCAGTCTCTGGCGCGTGCTGCTCGGCCTCGTCGTCAGCGTGCCGCTCGCCGTCGGCGCCGGCGTGCTCGTGGGGCTGAGTCGCCGGCTCGCCGTCGTGCTCGAGCCCGTCGCCGGCTTTTTCAACGCGCTGTCCGGCATCGCGTGGCTGCCGCTCGCGGTGACGTGGTTCGGGCTCGGGTGGGGCAGCGTGACCTTCATCATGGTGAACACGGTCTTCTTCCTCGTGTTCTTCAACACGCTCGTAGGCGTCCGCACGGTGCCGCGCGTGTTCGAGCACGCGGTGCGCACGCTCGGCGGCTCGCGGCGGCACCTCATCTTCCAGGTGCTGATCCCGGGCGCGATGCCGAGCATCGTCGCCGGCATCCGCATGAGCATCGGCTTCGGCTGGCGTGCGCTGATCGCGGCCGAGATGATCGCGACCAGCACCGGCCTCGGCTTCCTGATCTTCAACGCGCAGAACTTCCACCAGACCGACACGATCCTGGTCGGGATCATCACGATCGGCCTCCTGTGGCTCGCGACCGACCGGCTGCTCCTGCAGCCGCTCGAGCGCTGGACGATCGAGCGCTGGGGCCTGGTGTCGTCGTGAGCGCGCTCCGTCACCGCACCGCGCGGTTCCTCGTCGTCGTCGCGCTCTTGTGGGCGGGGTGGGAGGCGTATCTGTTCGTGAGCGCCGGGCGACGGCTCGACCCCGCGCTGGCGGCGGATCTGGAGCGCGGCGGCCTCGTGAACGTCTCGGTGACGCTCGCGTTCGCGCCCGAGGACTTCCACATCCGCATCTTCCAGACTCACGGTATCGTCAGCGGTGTCCGGGGCACGACCGTGCTCTTGAACCGGGTGCCGGCGGGCGACGTGCGCCGGATGGCCCGTTACTATTGGGTCGACTCGATCAGTCTTCAGTGAGAGCCGCACATGAGCAATCCGAAACATAGGTCAGGACTCCGGTGGCATGCGGCCCCAGCAATGCTCGTGGAGCAATCATTCTTTGCTCGGGTACGAAAGGGTCGCCTCTATCCGTTGGATCCGATTCGTATTGCGGACGGCACCATTGTGCTTGTGTGGGTAAGGCCGATGTCGGCTGCGCCTACTCACTCGGCGCTCCGTCGGATCGTCGCCGCGGTCGAGCTTCAGGCTCTGTCACGAAATCGTGCCGAGGAGCACGACCATTCTCATGGGGAGGGCCGTAAGCCGCAGTCGGCGGGGCGTCCACTGAGGCGTCGAAGCTCTGCAGCACGAATTTCACGTTGACGACCACTGACTCTAGGCCCGGATTCACCTTTAGCTCCGCGCACGTGATGCGGAGGCAGTGGGGGATCGAGAAGCCGGAGATGACGAAACGACACATCCTGTTCCAAGACGAGGATAAGGACACCTACATCGCCGTGATGCTTCACAACGCGTCCGCGTGAGCCGGAACCCGGTGAGAAACATAACGAGTCTTAGACGCGCGATCTCGTCTACCAAGCGAACTCCAACCCTCAATCTGGCTCAAGGTTGTGCCGCAGCGCATGACGCCGATGGAGCGCTCCACCGAGGGCGCGTCGGGCTACGATGCGAAGCCGACGCACGGACTCGAACCACCTCTGCAAAGGAGCCAAGCGTGAGCACACCCCGTCCGTCCCCCGCGCGCGAGATCGTCCGCAAGGTCGCGCCGAAGCTCATCGAGATGACCGAGAAGGTCGTCTACGGCGACGTCTGGGAGCGCCCCGGGCTCTCGAAGCGCGACCGCAGCCTCATCACGATGGCCGGCCTGATCGCGATGAATCGCAGCGACCAGCTCAAGGGCCACCTGGAGCGCGCGCTCGCGAACGGCGTGACGAAGGACGAGATCGGCGAGGTCATCACGCACATGGCAATCTACTCCGGCTGGCCGACCGCGATGACCGCGGGCCAGATCGCGCAGAAAGTGTTTGAGGAGACCAAATCATGAAAGTCGGATTCGTCGGCGTCGGGACGATGGGCCGTCACATGGCGGCCAACCTCATGAAGTCGGGCTTCTCGCTCGTGATCAACGACGTCAGGAAGGACGCGGCGGCGTCTCACGTGAAGGACGGCGCGGCGTGGGCGGATTCGCCGAAGGCCGTCGCCGAGCAGAGCGACGTCGTGTTCACCTCGCTGCCCGGTCCCGCGGACGTGGAAGGCGTGGCACTCGGCGCGAACGGCCTCCTCGCGGGCCTGAGCCCGGGCAAGGTGTACTTCGACCTCAGCACGAACTCGCCGACCGTCGTGCGAAGGATCCACGCGACGTTCAAGGAGCGCGGCGTCCACATGCTCGACGCGCCGGTGAGCGGCGGGCCGCGCGGCGCGCAGAGCGGCAAGCTCGCGATCTGGGTCGGCGGCGAGGAAGCGATCTTCCAGAAGTGCAAGAGCGTGCTCGACGGCTTCAGCGACCAGGCGGTGTACGTCGGCCCGATCGGCGCCGGGTCCGTCGCCAAGCTCGTCCACAACTGCGCCGGCTACATCATGCAGACCGCGCTCGCCGAGGTCTTCACCATGGGCGTGAAGGCGGGCGTCGACCCGCTCGTGATCTGGAAGGCCGTGCGCCAGGGCGCGGGCGGCCGTCGCCGCACGTTCGACGGCCTCGCGGACCAGTTCCTGCCGAACAAGTACGACCCGCCGGCGTTCGCGCTGCGCCTGGCGCACAAGGACGTCTCCCTCGCCACGCAGCTCGGCAAGGAGATGAAGGTGCCGATGCGGCTGGCGAACATGGTGCTCGAGGAGATGACCGAGGCGCTGAACCGCGGCTGGTCCGAGCGGGACTCGCGCGTGGCGATGCTGCTGCAGCAGGAGCGCGCGGGCGTCGAGATCAAGGTGCCCGAATCCGCGATCAAGGACGTGCTGGACGCCGACAAGAAATCATGAGGCGTGCGTCGCTGTGGCTCGCCCCCGTCGCCTGCGTGGCGGTGGCGAGCCCGGTCTTCGCGTTCCAGTGCCCGGCACTGATCAAGGAGATCGACGAGAGTGCCGGCAAGCGATTCGACGCCGTCGCCGTGGAGGCGCGGGCCGCGCGCGAGCGGGCGGCGCGACTGCACGCCGAAGGCAAGCATGCCGAGGCCGTGGAAGCGGCACAGGCGGCGCTGGTGAAGCTCGAGAGCAAATAGCGTCGTGACGCGGGCCATCGCGGGGCTGATCGGCGCCGTCACGCTCCTCGCCGGATGCGGAACGCTCGTCGCCCGGCCCGACGCGATGGCTGTCGACGTCCTCTACGACGCGGGCAAGGTTCGCCAGGCCGCGGTCTTCAGCGCCGCCGAGGTCAAGGAGCGCGAGGCCGCGGGGCCGTCCTGGGAGCTCTTCGAGCGCTACCTCGTCGCGACGCAGGCGGCGGGGATGGCAGGCCGCTACGAGCAGCAAGCGGAGCTCGCGCGCAAGGCGCTCGCGCTGCTCGACGATCCCCGCGTCGAGGAGCCCGCGCGGGATGCCGCCTACGATCCCTTCTCCGCGCGCCCGACGGCACGCATCCAGACCCTGATGCAGCTCGCGTTCGCGTGCGAGGAGCTCGGGCGGACCGACGAGCAGGAGCGCGCGCTGCGTGCCGCGCTCGCGGCGAGCGCGGAGGTGCCGTTCTGGAGCTTCACGCGCCCGGGGTGGCGCGCCTGGCCGCAAGAGGGCCTCGCACGGGTCCTGCGCGAGCGCGCCCGCTTCGACGAGGCGCTCGCGCTCCGCCTCGACGCATTGTCGACACGCCGGATGATCATGCGCCTCTCGACGGTCGTGGCGCTGACGTATCCGGCCACCGTCCGGATGGCGAGCGAGATCTTCGTCCGCTCGAGCCGCGACACCGCGGAGACGTTCATCGCCGCGGGGCGCAGTCGTGACGCGCTGCCGTACACCGAAGACGCGCTTGCCGTCGCGCGCCGGCATGGCCTGCGGGATCTCGAGAGCGACCTGCTCGGGCATCTCGCGACGATCCGCTACGGCGACAAGGCGTATGCCGACGCCGCGACGCTCCTCCAGCAGAGCATCGCGCTCAAGCAGGCGATGGATCCGGACAGCGCGGCGCTGGTCTCGCGCTACACGGATCTGGGCCGCGCGCTGCGCGCGCAGAACCGGCTGGACGAAGCTCTCAACGCGTTCCGCGAGGCGATCCGGCGCCACGAGGACTTCCGCGCGACGTTCGTCTCGGCACGCAACCGCAACGTGGTCTTCGAGCGACGGCTGCAGGCCTATCATCTCGCGGCGCTGACGTCGCTCGATCTCGGCCGTGTGGACGCGGCGTTCGATCTCGCCGAGCGTGCGCGGGCGCGCGGCTTCTTGGACGTGCTCTCGCACCGTACGGCGCTGTCGCGTGAAGGCCGCCCGGAGCTCCTCGCCGAAGAGCAGGATCTTCGCGCGCGTATCGAGGAAGTGCGCAGCCTCCCGGAAACCGGCCCGCTCGCGTCCCAGCGCAGGCGTCTGCTCGCGGACGCGCGCGAGGCGTACGATCGCTTCCTCGAGCGGCTGCAGCGCGTGGATGCTGAGCAAGCGTCGTTGCGCGCGGTGGAGCCGGTGAGTCTCGCCGGCGTGCGCGCGCTCCTCCCCGCGGACACCGTCCTCGTCGAATATCTCGTCACCCCTGAGGAGACGCTCGTGTGGGCCGTCGACGCGGCCGGCGCCTCCAGCGCCCGCATCGCGATCGCGGAAGAGGACCTGCGCGCGCGCGTGGAGCGGCTGCGCACCACGATCGAGGATCGCGATCGCGACGCCAGCGAGCGTGTCGCCGCCGAGCTCGGCGCCTCGCTGCTGGGGATCCTCGACACGCGCCCGACGGCGCGCCGGCTCATCGTCGTGCCGCACGGGGTGCTGCACTATCTGCCGTTCCAGGCCCTGCGACGACGCGATCGCTATCTCGTCGAAGACGTCGAGGTCACGTACGTGCCGAGCGCGAGCGTGATCCGGTTCACGCGCGAGAAAGCCGCGCGGCCGCGCTCCGGTCCGCTCGTCGGAATCGGCAATCCGGATCTCGGCCGGTCGGCGCTCGATCTCGCGTACGCCGAGCAGGAAGTGGCGTCGCTGCGCGCGCGGTTTCCCGCCGCGACGCTGCTGCTGGGCGCGGAGGCGACTCGCGGCCGCGTGCGACTGCTCGCGCCGGGTGCGCGCGTGCTGCACTTCGCGACGCACGCGGAGCTCGACGATCGAGATCCGCTGGGATCGGCGATCCTCCTCGCGCCGAGCGACGGCACGAACGGGCGCCTCGAGGTCCATGAGATCTACGGGTGGAGCCTCGCCGCCGAGCTCGTCGTGCTGTCCGCGTGTGAGACGGCCCTCGGCCCGGTGAGCGAAGGTGACGAGCTCGTCGGGCTGGCGCGCGCGTTCATCTACGCCGGCGCCCCGAGCGTGGTTGCCACGCTGTGGCAGGTGGACGACCGGGCGAGTGCTGCGCTGATGGACCGCTTCTACGCGGGTTTCGCCACGGGCGCGACGAAGGCGCACGCGCTGCGCGCGGCGCAGTTCGAGGCCCTGCGCGAGCTCGGGGATCCGTTCTTCTGGGCGGCGTACCAGCTCACGGGCGACGGCGGATGACCGCGCATCCAGCGCGTCGCGCGATCTTTCGCGCGGCTGCCGCCGCGCTGGTCGTGGCCGTCACGCTCACCGCCGTCGGCGCGCGCGCCTCGGACGACGCGCCGATGGTTCTCGTCCCGGCCGGCGCGTTCACGATGGGCAGCGACGAGTACTACCCCGCCGAGCGCCCGCATCGCGTCGATCTCGACGCGTACTTCATCGACACCTACGAGACGACGACGGCGCGGTTCCGACGCTTCGTCGAGGCGACCGGCTACCGCACGATGGCCGAGCGCGACGGCGCGTCGATCGCGTGGACGGGCACGACGTTCGACAAGGTCGCGGGCGCCACGTGGCGAGCGCCGCGCGGGCCGGGCAGCGTGGCGGAGCCGTCGCACCCGGTCGTGCAGGTGACGTGGTTCGACGCCGCCGCGTACTGCAGCTGGGCCGGCAAACGATTGCCGACAGAAGCCGAGTGGGAAAAGGCCGCGCGCGGCACGGATGCGCGCCGCTTTCCGTGGGGCGACCAGTGGGACGCGAGCCGCGCGAACTCGAGCGATGGCGCGCGCGGCGGCACCGCGCCCGTCGGCTCGTATCCGACCGGCGTCAGCCCGTACGGCGTGCACGACCTGGCGGGGAACGCGTGGGAATGGGTCGCCGATCGCTACGACTCGGGCTACTACTCGCGCAGCCCCGAGCGGAATCCGACGGGCGCGGAAGCGGGCGCGGAACGCGGGATCCGCGGCGGCGGCTGGTATCTCGATCCGGTCAGCCTGCGCGCCGCGCGGCGCCGTGGATATCCGGCGACCGCGCGGAACGACGTGATCGGATTTCGCTGCGCGAAGTCACCCTAGCCGGGCGGGACGGCGGGGCGGCCGATGTGCCGCGGGGCGCTTCGCTCAGAGGCACATCGGCCGCTCCGCCGCCTCGCCAGGCTAGGCCTGCCAGTCGGCGACGAAGACGTTTTGCTCGCGCGGCGCGGAGGCGTTGCGGTTCGCCGTGAAGACGAGCTTCGTGCCGTCGCGCGAGAACATCGGGAACGACGCGAACGAGTCGGCGTAGGTGACGCGCTCGAGCCCGGAGCCGTCGACGTTGACGAGATACAGCGCGAACGTGCGGCCGCTCGGGTCGTGGAAGTTCGACGAGAAGACGATCTGCTGGTTGTTCGGATGCATGAACGGCGCGAAGCTGGCGCCGTCCTTCCTCGTGACCTGCGTGAGCGAGGTGCCGTCGGCGCGCATCGTGTAGATCTCGAGCACGCCCGGACGCACGAGCCCGCGCGCGAGCAGCGCGCGATACTCGTCCAGTGCCGCGCCTTCCGGCCGCGACGCGCGGAACACGATCGACTTGCCGTCCCACGAGAAGAACGGACCCCCGTCGTAGCCGGGCCGGTCGGTGAGCCGGCGCACGTTCATGCCGTCCGCGTCCATCACGTAGAGGTCGAGATCGCCCTCGCGCAGCGACGTGAACACGATGCGCTTGCCGTCCGGCGAGACCCCGCCCTCGGCGTCGTAGCCCTCGTGATTCGTGAGCCTGACCACGTTGCCGCCCTCCGCGTCCGCGGCGACGATCTCGTAGCTCGGATAGATCGGCCACACGTAGCCGCCGGTGCGCTCCGGCGGTGGAGGACACGCGTCGCCGCCGAAGTGCGTCGAGGCGTAGATGATCCGCTTGCCGTCGGGAAAGAAGAACCCGCACGTCGTGCGGCCCTTGCCGGTCGACACCAGCCGCACGTCGCTGCCGTCGTCTTTCATCGTGAAGATCTGGTCGCAGCCGAACGGCGGTCGCGTGGACTGGAAGATCAAGCGCGTCCCGGTGAAGTCGAAGTACGCCTCGGCGTTCTGACCGCCGAACGTGAGCTGACGCACGTTCGCGAGGTGCTTCTCGCGCGGATCGGGCGCGACGGGCGTTGCCGCCGCGGCCGCCAGGCCGGTCGCGGCCAGCTTGAGAAAGTCACGCCGCTTCATTGCCGCCGCTCCTCCAGGGTCGCTTCGAGGTCGCGCCGCTGCCCGTCGCGCACGACGCTGACCGGCACCTTGTCGCCGGCGCGCTTGCCACGCAGCGCGAACGTCAGGTCCTCCAGCGTCTTCACCTCGACGTCGCCGAACCGCACGATCACGTCACCGGCCTTCAGTCCCGCGCGCTCCGCCGGGCTCGCCGCGCGCACGCCGCTGATCGCGACGCCCGGGGCGGACCGCTCGCCGAACTCCGGGATCACGCCGAAGTAGGCACCGTAGGCGCCGCGCGGACGCGCGGACGTCGGCGCCTCGACCTTCGCGTACGCGGGCGCCGCCGGCGCGGCCGCGACGGCGGCGACCACGCGTGCGGCGAGCGAGGCGACCGAGCGCAGGCCGGCCGCGTTGATCTTGTCCCACGTGTCGCTCGGGCGGTGGTAGTCGACGTGCGCGCCCGTGAAGAAGAACAACACGGGACGGCCCGCCGTGTAGAACGACGTGTGATCGGACGGCGCGAACGGATCGCCGCGCTGCTCGATCGAGAGGCCGCTGTCGCGCGCGGCGTCGGTCACCAGCGCGCGCAGTCCCGTCCCGCTGTCGACGCCGCCGAGGTAGAGCTTTCCGTCGCGGAGCCGTCCGACCATGTCGAGATTCAGCATCAGCGCGGTGCGATCGATGGGCCACGCGGGCTGCTTGACGTACTGCGACGAGCCGAGCAGGCCCATCTCCTCGGCGCCAAAGGCGATGAACACGAGCGTGCGCGGCGCGGCGCCTGCTCTGGCGAACGCGTGCGCGAGCGCGATCACCGCCGCCGTGCCCGACGCGTTGTCGTCGGCGCCGTGGTGAATGGAGCCGACCGCGTCGGGAGCCAGCGAGCCTTCACCGCCGAGCCCGAGGTGATCGTAGTGCGCGCCGATCACGACGGCCTCGGCGCGCAGCTGCGGATCCTTGCCGTGAAGGATGCCGACCACGTTCGCGGTCGTGCCGCGCGCGCGTACCAGCGTCACCTCGAGCTGCGCCTGCACGCCGAGCGCGCGCGGGCGCGGCGCCAGCGCGCCGTCGATCGCTGCGGCGGCGTTCACGACACTGAGTCCCGACGCGCGCAGCAGCGTGTCCGCCACGGAGCGCGTGATCGCCGCGGCGACGATGCCGAGCGGCTGGCTCAGCCCGCGCAGCGGCGGCAGCGCGTCGTCCGCGATGCCGGGATGCGTGACGAACAGGATCGCGCGTGCGCCGTGCTGCCGCGCGTTGATCAGCTTGTGGCTGCGCTCCGCGTAGTGATACGCGTCGGGGCGCCGGAACGGGCTCGCGGCGTCCCGCCAGCGGGGCTCGCGCGTGAGCGCCAGGACGATCTTTCCGCGCACGTCGATCCCCGCGTAGTCGTCGTAGCCGAGGTCCGGCGCGGTGATCCCGTAGCCGACGAAGACGATTTCGGCGGCCGCCGTGCCGCTCTCGGAGACGGCGAGCGGCACGAAGTCGGTGCCGAGCGTCAGGGTGCCCGCGGCGCCGGCGACGAGCCGGTTCGGCGTGCCGAGCCGTGTGCCCGTTGGGACCGCGAAGGCCTGGAGGAAGCTCGCGCCGTCGCCGCCGGGCTGGAGCCCCGCATCGCGGAACGCGCGCGCGATGTAGTCGGCCGCGCGCTCGGCGCCCGGCGTTCCCGCGCCGCGCCCTTCCATCACGTCGCTCGACAGCGTGCGCACGTGGTCGAGAATCGCGGACGACGTGGGCAGCTCGGGCGTTGCCGGCGCGTCCGCCGCGCGCACGAAGGCGGCAACGAGCAGCAGACCGAGCCCCGTCGCGACGCAGAGAGCCGGCGCCACGCCGCCGAGATTCGCGAATCGATCGCGCACGCGCATGCGAGCGATTGTAATCTGAGGCGACCAAGGAGGGTTCATGCCCCGATCGCTCCGTGTCACGTCCGTTCTCGTTCTCGCCGTTCTCGCTCTTGCATCGTCACCCGCGCTCGCGCAAGACAAGCCGCGCTACGGCGGCGAGCTCGTCTTCATCATCCCCGTGGAGGCGGCGTCGTACGACGGACACCGCGAGGGGACGTTCGGCATCGTCCATCCCGCGGCGCCGCACTACAACACGCTGCTCCGCACCGACCCCAACGACGTGACCGGCACGAAGGTGGTCGGCGATCTCGCCGAGTCGTGGACGATCACGCAGGGCGGCCGCACGTACACGTTGAAGCTCCGCAAGGGCGTCAGGTTCCACGACGGCGCGGAGATGACCTCGCGCGACGTCAAGGCGAGCTACGACCACATCATCAACCCTCCGGCCGGCGTCACGTCGTTTCGCAAGGGCCAGTACACCGACGTCGAGGCGGTGCAGGCGCCGGATCCGTACACGGTCGTGTTCCGGCTCAAGTGGCCGTCGGCCTCGTTCCTGAACCTGCTGGCGTCGCCGTTCAGCTGGATCTACAAGGCCGACATCCTCGCGAAGGATCCGAAGTGGTACGAGAAGAACGTGATGGGCACCGGGCCGTTCACGTTCGTCGAGCACGTGCGAGGCTCGCACTGGGTCGGCAAGAAGAACCCGAGCTACTGGGACAAGGGGAAGCCGTATCTCGACGGGTATCGCGGCATCTTCATCAAGGACAACGCCGCGCAGGTGGCGGCGATTCGCGCGGAGCGCGCGCACATCCAGTTCCGCGGCTTCTCGCCGCCGGAGCGCGACAGCATCGTGAACGCGCTCGGCAGCAAGGTCTTCGTGCAGGAGAGCCCGTGGGACTGCGTGCTGCTCGTCACCACCAATCACGAGAAGAAGCCGTGGGACGACAAGCGCGCGCGCCGCGCGCTGACGCTCGCGCTGGATCGCTACCAGGCCTCGCAGGCGATCTCACGCATCGCGATCGTCAAGCACGTCGGCGGCGTGCAGGTGCCGGGCACGCCGTTCGCCACGCCGCCCGCCGAGCTCGAGAAGATCGCGGGCTACGCGCGCGACGTCGAGAAGTCGCGTGCGGAGGCGAAGAGGCTCCTGCGCGAGGCCGGCGTGCCCGACGGCTACAGCTTCTCGTTCAAGAACCGCGGTGTCCCGCAGCCGTACGAGCCGATCGGCATCTGGCTCCTCGACCAGTGGCGCAAGATCGGCCTGAACGCGAAGCACGAGTTCCAGGAAGCGGCGCAGTGGGACGCCGATCGCCGCTCCGGCAGCTTCGAGGTCGTGATGGACACGCAGTGCGGCTACGCCGTCGAGCCGGACCTCGACATGTACAAGTTCCTCTCGACGGGCGTGAGCGACTCGAACTACGCGCGCTACAAGGACCAGGTCCTCGACGAGCTCTACACGAAGCAGAGCCGCGCGACGGATCTGGAAGAGCGCAAGAGGCTCGTGCGCGAGTTCGAGAGGCGCCTGCTCGACGACGAGGCGCACTACCTCTACACGCTGCAGTGGCACCGCATCGTGCCGCACAGCGCGAAGCTGAAGGGCTGGACGATCACGCCCAGCCATTACCTGAACCAGCAGCTCGAGCAGGTATGGTTGGCCGAATGACCGGAACCTGGCGCATCGTGAAGATCGATGGGGGGCTTGGGGGGTGCGTCGCGCACGCCCCCAATTCCACATGAAGCTCGGCGTCGGCCTTCCGATGGCGGGAGAGTGGGCCACGCCACAGAACCAGCTGCGCGTGGCTCGCGCCGCCGAAGACCTCGGCTATCACTCGCTCTGGGTCTTTCAGCGGCTGCTCTATGCGCTGAAGCCGAAGCGTAAGCTTCCCCGTCAAGTAGACACCTCAAAAGTAGACTCCACCGGCGCGTCTGGCCTCGGCAGAAACGTCAGCGGCGGCACCCGGCCGAGGCTGTCGTGGGGCCGCTCCGTG